>Ga0255338_1000102_pt1 | contig 386732 bp, 354 predicted proteins | sample MeOH1_35cm_T4_19_FD_203715 | JGI IMG/M metagenome (GOLD analysis project Ga0255338, IMG submission 203715) | Sandy soil microbial communities from University of British Columbia, Vancouver, Canada - MeOH1_35cm_T4_195 | ecosystem: Engineered > Artificial ecosystem > Sand microcosm >... | reverse complement strand
GTCGGGTTGTCGACCGAGAAGCCGCCCCACAGCCAGGTGACGATCGGCTCGCCGACCAGCGGAATGGCCGAGAACAGGTTGGTGATCACGGTGGCGCCCCAGAAGCTCATCTGGCCCCACGGCAGCACGTAGCCGAGGAAGGCGGTCGCCATCATCAGGACGAGAATGACCAGGCCGAGCCACCACAGCAATTCGCGCGGCGGCTTGTAGGAGCCGTAATAGAGGCCGCGGAAGATGTGGATATAGACCACCAGGAAGAACATGGAGGCGCCGTTCATGTGGATGTAACGGAGCAGCCAGCCGTAGTTCACGTCGCGCATGATGCGCTCGACGCTGACGAAGGCATGATCGACATGGGCGGTGTAGTTCATCGCCAGGAAGATGCCCGAGAGGATCATCACCACCAGCACGATGCCGGCGAGCGAGCCGAAGTTCCACCAGTAGTTGAGGTTCTTCGGCGTCGGGTATTCCCGCAGCTCGTGGTTCATGAAGGTGAAGATCGGCAGGCGATAGTCGATCCACTCGACGATGCCGTTCTTCTTGGGCGCGTTGGAGGTGGTGCTCATTTATCGCCCCTAGCCGATGCTGACGGTGGTGTCGGTGGTGAACTTGTACGGCGGCACGTCGAGATTGCGCGGCGCCGGGCCGCGGCGGATGCGGCCGGAGGTGTCGTAATGCGAGCCGTGGCAGGGGCAGAACCAGCCGCCGAAATCGCCGCGCGGCTCGCCCTGCTTCTGGCCGTTCGGGATGCAGCCGAGATGGGTGCAGACGCCGACCATGACGAGCCACTCGGCCTTCTGGGCGCGGTCTTCGTCCTTGGCCGGATCGGGCAGATCGCTGAGGTTCACGGCGCGCGCCTGATCGATCTGCTCTTTGTTGCGGTGATCGATGAACACCGGCTTGCCGCGCCACTTCACCGTGATGCGCATGCCCTCGGCGATCGGCGCCAGGTTCACGTCGGTGGTGGACAGCGCCAAGGTGTCGGCGGCGGGGTTCATGCTGTCGATGAAGGGCCACAGGGCGCAGGCGGCGCCGGCGCCGGCGAACGCCGTGGCGGCCAGCGCGAGAAAGTCGCGCCGGGTCTCGCCGTCGCCGTGACCCGGTTGGCCGTGGGTGGCGCTGGCGTGTGCAGACTCTGACATGGTCGATACCTCTCTCGGGCCCTGAACGGGTCCAGGCCGCATAGCCCCATCGGCGACGCCCGCTGGCGGGCCCGTCATCCGACGATCATAGAGCTATCCGGCCGACTATCTGAACCGATCGCCGCGCCGTGGGAGCGGGCGCGGAGGACCGGGCAAGGCGAGACTTGCGAGACGAGGGTGTAATATAAAATCGCGCCCAAGCAAAGCCCAAAACCGAACCGCGAAGCCATCGCATTTGCTAGTCATTCCAAGGCTTTCCCAGCCTCTCACACGCCTTGTCAGCTCCCGGAACGAACCGCCGTGAATCCACCGCCCGATCCCCTCGCGCATGACAGCGCCCATGACAGCAGCGGGTCCCTGCCCGCCGCCCTGCCCCCGGGCGGCCTGCGCCTGGCGCTCTATCAGCCCGACATTCCGCAGAACTGCGGCACCCTGCTGCGCCTCGCCGCCTGCCTCGGCGTCGCCGTCGACATCCTCGAACCCTGCGGTTTCGTGCTGTCCGACGCCCGCCTGAAGCGCGCCGGCCTGGACTATCTGGGCCAGGCCGACATGCGCCGCCACAGCTCCTGGGAGGCCTTCCGCCGCGCCCAGGCCGCCAGCGGCCGGCGGCTGGTCCTGCTGACCACCAAGGGCGAGACGGCCTATCCCGACTTCGCCTTCCGGGCCGACGACATCCTGATGGTCGGGCGCGAAAGCGCCGGGGTGCCCGCCGAAGTGGCCGACCTGGCCGATGCCCGGCTGGTCATTCCCCTCAAGCCCGGTTTGCGCTCGCTCAATGTCGCGGTGGCGGCGAGCATGGTATTAGGCGAGGCCTTGCGGCAAACCGCGAGCTTCCCGATCCCCGTTTTTCCGATGGAACTCAGCAAATGACGGCCGAAAACACCCTCGAACTGCGAAAAACCCAGGCAAAATCCTGGTATGAGGCGCTGCGCGACCGGATTTGCGCCGCGTTCGAGGCTCTGGAAGACGAATTGACCGGCCCGAACGGCCAAAATCGCCCGGCCGGCCGCTTCGAGCGCAAAACATGGCAGCGTTCCACGGGTCTCGGGGGGGATGAGGGCGGCGGCGTCATGTCGCTGATGCATGGCCGCGTCTTCGAGAAGGTCGGCGTCAACGTCTCGACCGTCTATGGCGAGTTCTCGCCGGAATTTCGCAAGCAGATGCCCGGCGCGGCCGACGATCCGCGCTTTTGGGCCTCCGGCATCTCCCTGGTCGCCCATATGCGCTCTCCCTTGGTGCCGGCGGTCCATATGAACACCCGCCATATCATCACCACCAAGGGCTGGTTCGGCGGCGGCGCCGACCTGACGCCGATGTATCCCGAGCAAGCCCATCCCGAAGTGGCCGCCGACAAAGCCGACTTCCACGCCGCCCTGAAGGCCGCCTGCGACCGCTTCGATCCCGACTACTACCCGCGCTTTTCCAAATGGTGCGACGACTATTTCTATCTGCCGCACCGCAAGGAGCCGCGCGGCGTCGGCGGCATTTTCTACGACCAGCTCGACAGCGGCGACTGGGACGCCGACTTCGCCTTCAACCAGGCGGTCGGCGAGGCCTTCCTGGACATCTATCCCAAGATCGCCCGCCGCCACATCAACGAGCCCTGGACCGACGACCAGCGCCGCCACCAATTGGTGCGGCGGGGACGTTACGTCGAATTCAACCTTCTGTATGATCGGGGCACGACCTTCGGCCTGAAGACCGACGGCAATGTCGAAGCGATCCTGATGAGCCTGCCGCCCGAGGTGGCCTGGCCCTGAACGGGATCCATGATGGGGAGTTGAGGGGATGTTTCTGCAAAAGGCGTTTCACCTGACCGTGGCGCTGGCCGTCAGCGCCGCCTGGGCCATCTGGGTCTACGCGGTCTGCCGCAATTTCGCCGGCCGCCCGGCCGCCTTCCACTGGCGCGGCTGGGCTTACGCGATCGACCGCCGCGAACGGCCCGGCGCCTTCGCGCTGCATCTGCTGTTCGCGCTGCTGGTGATCGCCACGAGCGGCTATTTCGCCGCCTTGTTCGTCTATTACGAAGCTGACCTGATCTTCGGCTCGTGACGGCGCCGCCGCGCAGAAGCCGAGCTGAGCCGTCGGGTTCCGAGCGCCGGAGGGATGGACCCTCGGGTCACGCCCGAGGGTGACGGTTTTTTTAGTCCACAATCCCACCCACATCGTCATGCCCGCACGTCGTGCGCAGCACGCATTCGCATGACTTGCGGTCCTCCACGCCTTGCGATGTTGATAAAGGAAAGTCGTGGATGGCCGGACCAAGTCCGGCCATGACGCACTAAAACAAACTTTAGTGCGTCACTTGAACCAGGCCTGCCAGGCGGGCCAGCGTTCGACCAGCCGCGCGATCATCGCGTAGCCGCGCGCCGACGGGTGCGTGCCGTCGCCGCCGCGCGCCAGCGACCAGCGCCACATGCGCGAGCGCGCCAGCGGCGTGAAGATGTCGAGGAAGGGCACCTTCAGGTCGCGCGCGATATGGCCGTAGTCCTGCGTCAATTGCGCCGCGCGCTTATCCTGATAATCCTCTTCGAGCGCCCAGAGCGCGCAAGAGACATTGTGCTTGCGGCCGATCGGCGCCGGGCTGAGCCACAGCACCGGCCAGCGCGCCGCCGCGCCGGCGACGATCTCGCGCGCCAGCTTGTGCGATTCGGCCGGCGGGACGCGAAACAGATTCTGCTCGTCGCAGGCCATGTCGTTGACGCCGAAGGAGAAGACCAGCGCGCCCGGCGCGGTGGACGGCAGGCGGGCATTGACCTCGGCATGCCAGCGCGTGGCGATGTCGGCCGAGCTGTCGCGGCGGATGCCGAGATTGTAGAGCGTCACGTCATGGCCGCGCGACACCGCCTTGGCGCAGAGCCGTCCGGGCCAGCCGAGCGTCGTGTCGTCGCGCGTGCCGTGGGTCAGCGAATCGCCGATGAAGCAGATGCGCAGCTCGGTCATGGAGCCTCTCCCCGTTCGATGATGTCCCGCAAGCGGGCCAGACAGGCCTCGCGGCCCGGCGCGAAGTCCCGTTCGATCCACCAATCCTCGACCGCCGCGAGCGTCCGGCCGATCGCCGGGCCGGCGAGGCCGAGCTTCAAGGCGTCGTCGCCCTTCAGCGGGAAGACGCGCGGCCGCCAGCAATCGGCGGCGGCGATCAGGCGCACGTAGGCTTGATCGTCCGCCTCGCCCTTCGCCGCCTCGCCGGCCCAGGCGAGCAGGGCGAGATCGCGGGTCAAAGGCCCGCCCATGCGATAGAGGATGAGATTGCGCATGCTGCCGGAAAGCTCGCCGAAAATCGGCAATTCCGGCGCCGCGAGCGCCACCAGGCGGGTCTTCTCCATGTTCGACAAACGCAGCCGCGCCGCCACTCGTTCCGCCCCAACCTGGCCGACCTCGATCAACGCCGCCAAGCGCAACAGCGGATCGCGCCGCGCGCCGCTGCGCCGCTCCAGGGCCGGCAGGGCGATCAGGCGGCCGAGCGCCGTCGCCTCGGGCAGGACATGGGGGAAGACCTCCGCCTCGGCCATCAGGGCGCAGGCGGCGCCGGGCTCGGGCGCGGCGAGCAGTTTCAGCAATTCCTGCCGCACGCGCTCGCCCGACAGGCCGGGCAGGCGCGGCGCGGCGGCGCGGCAGGCCATCAGCGCGGCATGATCGGCCGGCAGGCGGTCGTAATGGGCGAAGAAGCGGAAGTAGCGCAGCAGCCGCAGCACGTCTTCTTGCAAGCGCTGCGCCGGCTCGCCGACGAAGCGCACGCGGCCCGCCTTGGCGTCCTTCAGGCCGCCGCAGGGATCGTACAAGGTGCCGTCGGCGTCCATGAACAGCGCGTTCATGGTGAAGTCGCGGCGCGCCGCGTCGGCCGCCCAATCGTCGGTGAAGGCGACGCGGGCATGGCGGCCGTCGGTCTCGACGTCATGGCGCAGGGTGGTGATCTCGAACGGCCGACGATCGGCGACGGCGGTGATCGTGCCGTGGGCGAGCCCGGTCGGCACCGCCTTGATGCCGGCGGCCTGCAGGGCCGCCATCACCGCCTCCGGACCAGCGTCGGTGGCGATGTCGATGTCGCCCACCGCGCGGCCGCGCAGCGCGTCGCGCACGCAGCCGCCGACGAAGCGCGCGGTGGCGCCGCCGGCCGCGAGCGCCGCCAGCACGGCCTGGGTCGCCGGCCGCGTCATCCAATCCTGCGGGGGAAGTGTTCCGGCCGGGGTCATCGGTCGAGGCTCATGGCGCGTCCCTTTGAATGTCTCGTCGTGCATCGTCAGGCTGCGCCTGACGCCATGCATCGTCAGGCTGCGCCTGACGCCATGCATCGTCAGGCTGCGCCTGACCGGGAACGACGCGGCCGTTCTCCAGATGCGGCGGACTGTAAGCCTCGTGCGGCGGCGCGCCGCCGGTCAGCGCGGCGACGACGAGGACGAGCGCGAGCAGGCCCGTGCCGATGGCCGCCAATTTCACCCAGGGCGCGCCGCGCAGCACGCTTTGCACGTCGCCCTCGACGCTGCCGCCAATATTTCCTGGGCCGCGCTTGATCTGCCACAGGCACCACAGGATATAGAGCGCCGACGGCGCGATGAGCGGCAGCACATAGATGAGAAAGATGCGGATCATCGCGCCGACGCGTCCTCGTCGAGCGCGGCGATCAGCCGCACCAGGATGCGCGCGGTGAAGCCCCAGACGCGCCATTTGCCGTAGGCGATCTCATAGACGTCGCGCATGACGCCGCCGCGCGTTTCGCGCAGGCGTTGCACGTTGGTCGGCTGCAGGATGAACTCCAGCGGCAGCTCGAAAATCTCCGCCACCTCCTGCGGATCCGGCGTGAGATCGAAGGGCGGCCGCACGAAGCCGATCACTGGCGTGACGCGATAGCCGGTGACGGTGCCGTAATCCTCGAAATGGCCGAGCACCTCGACATGGCGGCGCGCCAGGCCGATCTCCTCCTCGGTCTCGCGCAAGGCGGCGGCGACGGCGTCGGCGTCGGCGGGTTCCAGGCGGCCGCCGGGAAAGCTGATCTGGCCGCCATGGTCGGCGAGATGCGAGGTGCGTTCGGTGAGCAGGATCGTCGTGCCCTCGGGCCGCAGCACCAAGGGAATCAGCACGGCGGCCGGCTTGAGCGCCGCCGCGTCCGTGCCGACGAAGCCGCGCCCCTCCAATTGTTTACGCGCCATTTGCTGGACGGCGAGATCGCGCTCGCCGGGACCGAACAGCACGTCGCTCGCGCCGCGCGGCGCCAGCGCGCGATTGAGCCGGCGCAAGAGGTCCTGGCCGTCGCTCACGACGCGGCCTCGTCTTCGGCCGGGCCGAGCGCGAAAAATTCTCCGCCGCTCCAGACGCCGAGCATCTTCGCGCCGTCGATCTCGCGCGGCACCGCATGCTCGACCAGCGCGTAGAAGGCGCTGCGCGCGATCAAGGCCTCCAGGCCGCCCTCCATCCGCAGGTAGGGACGCGGCTCCTCCGCCAGGTTCCCGCGCATGACGATCGGGTGATCGGCATCGACCAGGACATGGGCGTCGAGATTGGTGCGCAAGGTGAGAGTCTGCGTCTCGCCGCGGCCCGCGAAGCTCGCCTCGACGGCGACGAAAGGCGCGTCCTCGACGACGATGCGGCCGCGCTCGGCCGGCGTTTCCAGCCAATAGCCGCCCTCGGCGTCGCGCTTGAGCACGCCGGCGAACAATTTCACCAAGGCGGGGCGGGCGATCGGCGAGTTTCGGTAGAACCAAGTGCCGTCGCGGGCGATGCGGATGTCGAAATCGCCACAATCGCTGCGCGGAATGGCACCCATGGCATGGGACGATTCTTGCGGCGACACGTCATTTTGCGGCGAATCCGGGGAATCGGAGGGAATCGCGCTTCGTTCCCGCGCCGACGCCGCAGGGACAGGTTTTCCCGTATGTGACAACCCTTTTTCCTGCATGACGGGTGATCCTTTTGGGGGTCTCTCTTTTGTGATCTGCCCCGTATTCCGCCTCGGAGTTTTCATCATATAGTATGCCCATATCCCCGCATCGCTCTCAACATAGAGAGGCCAGCGTGACCCTGACGGATGCCCCGACGCCCACCGACCATGGCGGTCCCGAACACGGCGCCCCCGATCTCAGCGCCGACGCCGCCGCCCTCGCGCAGGACATCGAACGCCTGGGCGAAACGCTCGCCAAAGTGCGCGGCGCCCTCGGCCGCGTGATTTTCGGCCAGCGCCAGGTGATCGACGAAACCCTCGTCACCCTGCTCGCCGGCGGCCATCTCTTGCTGATCGGCGTGCCCGGCCTCGCCAAGACGCGCCTGGTGCAGGCGCTCGGCACCGTGCTCGGCCTCGACACCAAGCGCGTGCAGTTCACGCCCGACCTGATGCCCGCCGACATCATCGGCTCGGAAGTGCTCGAAGAGGCCGACGGCGGCCAGCGCGCCTTCCGCTTCATCAAGGGCCCGGTGTTCTGCCAGCTGCTGATGGCCGACGAAATCAACCGCGCCAGCCCGCGCACCCAATCGGCGCTGCTGCAGGCGATGCAGGAGCATCAGGTGTCGGTCGCCGGGCAATATCATTCGCTGCCCGACCCGTTCCATGTGCTGGCGACGCAGAACCCGCTCGAGCAGGAAGGCACCTATCCGCTGCCCGAAGCGCAGCTCGACCGTTTCCTGCTCCAGGTCAACGTCGATTATCCCGAGCTCGACGCCGAGCGCGAGATGCTGATCGCCACCACCGGCTCGGCCGAAGCGCCGGCCGTGCGGGTGATGAACGGCCAAGACCTGATCGCGGCGCAGAAGTTGGTGCGCCGCCTGCCGGTCGGCGAGAGCGTGCTCGAAGCCATCCTGGCGCTGGTGCGCTCGGGTCGCCCGGAGACCAGCGACATCGACGACGTGAAGCGCCATGTCGCCTGGGGCCCCGGCCCGCGCGCGAGCCAGGCCCTGATGCTCGCCTGCCGCGCCCGCGCCGTGCTCGAAGGCCGCTTCGCGCCGTCGATCGACGACCTGCTGGCCCTCGCGCCGCCGATCCTGCGCCACCGCATGGCGCTCAACTTCTCGGCGCGCGCCGACGGCGTCACCATCGACGGCATCATTCAGCGCCTCTGCGCGCCCTATCTCTAAGGCCGGATTCCTCTCGTCCCTCATCGTTTAGGCCGATCCGTTTCAGGCGAGTTCAAGGAGAGCCGGACGAGCATGGCGTCACCAGCTTCCCCCCCAGCGACCAAGGGCGTGACCGCGCCGGCTCAGTCTGCGCTGCAGCGCGCCGAGGAAGCCGGCGGCGCCCTGCCGCCGCTGCTGGTGGCGGCCGAGCGCGTCGCCAACACGGTGGCGCAGGGCGTGCACGGCCGGCGCCGCGTCGGCCAGGGCGACGCCTTCTGGCAATATCGCCCCTACCAGCAGGGCGACACGACGCACAAGATCGACTGGCGCCAGACCGCCAAGACGCAGCATGTCTATATCCGCGAGAACGAATGGGAGGCGGCGCAGAGCGTCTGGCTGTGGCGCGACGATTCGCCCTCGATGCGCTGGCGCTCGAACCGCAACTTCGCCGAGAAGGCCGAACGCGCCGAGCTGCTGCTGCTGGCGCTGGCCAGCATCCTGATGCGCGGCGGCGAGCGCATCGCCCTGCTCGGCGCCGGCTATCCGCCGTCGGTCGGCCGCGCCACCCTGATCCGCGTCGCCGAGACGCTGGCGCGCGGCGGCGGCTTCGGCGCCAACATTCCCGCCGTCGATCCCCTGCCGCGCCACGCCCATGTCGTGCTGATCAGCGATTTCCTCGGGCCGATCGGCGAGATCGAGGAGGCGATCGCCGGCCTTGCCGGGCGCGGCGTCATGGGCCATGTGGTGCAGCTGCTCGATCCCGCCGAGGAGACGCTGCCCTTCACCGGGCGCATCCGCTTCGAGGGGCTGGAAGCCGAAGGCACCCACCTGATCAACCGCGCCGAGCAGGTGCGCGAGCAATATATGCAGCGCCTCGCGGCGCGGCGCGACCGCCTGCGCGATCTCTGCCGGCCGCGCGGCTGGAGCTTCACCCTGCATCACAGCGACACGCCGCCGCAGGCCGCCCTGCTCGCGCTTTATGGCCTGATGGCCAATCCGCGGGATTAGCGGATCATGCTCGGTCTCGGCGTTCTCGCCTTCGCCTCGCCCTGGCTGCTCGCGGCCCTCGCCGCGCTGCCTGGTCTGTGGTGGCTCTTGAAGGTGACGCCGCCGGCGCCGCGCCATGTGCGCTTTCCCGCCATCGCGCTGTTGTTCGACGTGAAGGAGCAGGAGCAGACGCCGCACAAGACGCCGCTGTGGCTCGTCATCCTACGCATGATCCTGGCGGCGCTGGTGATCCTGGCGCTGGCGCGACCCTTGCTCAATCCGACGACGCAGCTGACCGGCAGCGGGCCGCTGCTGCTCGTCGTCGACGACGGCTGGGCCGCGGCGGCCAATTGGACGGCGCGCCAGCGCGCCATGGACGGGGCGCTGGGCCGCGCCGAACGGGCCGGTCGCGCGGTGATGATCCTGCCGACCGCGGCGCCCGCCGACGGCGCGCCGCTGGCCCCGAGCAAGCTGCTGTCGGCGCAGGACGCGCGCGCCATCGCCCAGGCGATGCAACCGAAACCCTGGCCGGTCAGCCGCGCCGCGGCGCGCGACGCCGCCGACAAACTCGAGCTGCCGAACGGCAGCGCCAGCGTCGTCTGGCTGAGCGATGGTTTGGAGGACGGCGAGTCGCGCGCCTTGGCCGAACGGCTGCAGCGCTTCGGCAGCCTGGAAGTGTTCCGCGAGCCGGTCGGCCGCCTCGCCCGCGCCCTGCCGCCGCCGACGCCCGACGGCGCCCTGCTGGTCGCGCGCGTGCTGCGCGCCGACGGCGGCGGCGAACTGCCCTTCGTGCTGCGCGGCACCGGCGAGGGCGGCCAGGTGCTGCTGCGCGAGGAGGCCGCCTTCGCGCCGGGCGAGCGCAGCCACCAGGTCCGCCTCGATCTGCCGACGGAACTGCGCAACCGCCTGACCCGCCTGTCGCTCGAAGGCGAGGAGAGCGCCGGCGCGGTCGCCCTGCTCGACGAGCGTTGGCGCCGCCGCCCGGTCGGCGTCGTCGCGCCGCAGCTCGCCGCCGGCCAGGCGCAGCCGCTGCTCAGCGCCGGCTATTATCTCGAACGCGCCCTGGCGCCGTTCAGCGAAGTGCGCCTCGGCCCGGTGGGCGAGCTGTTGAAGCGCGGCCTCGCCGTGCTCGCCCTGCCCGACGACGCGCCGATGACCGAAGCCGAGCGCGGCCAGATCAAGACCTGGGTCGAGGCCGGCGGCACGCTGCTGCGCTTCGCCGGGCCGACGCTGATCGACAAGCCCGACGATCTCCTGCCGATCACCCTGCGCGGCGGCCGCAGCCTCGGCGGCGCGATGTCCTGGGCGCAGCCGGCGACCCTGGCGCCCTTCGCCAAGGACTCGCCCTTCTTCGGCCTGACCACGCCGCCCGACGTCACCATCGCCCGCCAGGTGCTGGCCGAGCCCGAGCTCGATCTCGGCGAGAAGACCTGGGCGCAGCTCGCCGACGGCACGCCGCTGGTCACCGCCGACAAGCGCGGCCAGGGCCGCATCGTGCTGGTGCACACCACGGCGACGCCGGAATGGTCGAACCTGTCGCTGTCCGGCCTCTATGTCGACATGCTGCGCCGGATCACCGCGCTGTCCTCCGGCATCGCGGAGGGCGGCGGCGCGCGCGCCCTGCCGCCGCTGCAGACCCTCGACGGCTTCGGCCGCCTGCAGGCGCCGCCGTCGAATGCCGGCGCCCTGTCCGCCGACATGGTGGCGCAACTGGGCAATCTCGCCGCCGGCCCATTCGATGGCGGCGCGGCGACCGGCGGCCAGCGCGTCACGCCGAGCCCGGTCCATCCGCCCGGCCTTTACGGCAACGATTCGGCGCGCGTCGCGCTCAACCTCGCCGCCGGCCTGACCGAACTGCGCCCCATCGGCGCGCTGCCCTCCGGCGTGATCGACGGCGCCTATGCCGAAAGCCGCGAGCGCGACCTGCGGCCCTGGTTCTTCGCCCTGGCCCTGCTGCTCGCCATCGCCGACCTGTGGATCGGCCTCGGCCTGCGCGGCCTCGTGCCGATCCCGAACTGGAAACGCGACGTGCTGAAAACGCGCGCCGTCAAAGCGGCGATCGCCCTGCTGCTGCTCGGCGGCGCGCTGGCGCTTGCCGTCCCGGCCTTCGCGCCCCATCCTGCTTTCGCGCAAGGTCCGGTGACGCCGGGCGCCATCGACGAGAGTTTCGCGCTGGAAGCCAGCGAGACGACGCGCCTCGCCTTCGTGCGGACCGGCGACGCCGAGGTCGACCGCCTCAGCCGCGCCGGCCTCTTGGGCCTCGGCCTGATCCTGCGCAACCGCACCTCGGTCGAGCCCGACGCGCCGATCGGCGTCGACATCGAGCGCGACGAATTGACCTTCTTCCCCTGGCTCTATTGGCCGATGACCGACGCGCAGACGCCGCCCTCGGCCCGGGCGCGCGACAAGCTGGTGGCGTTTCTCCGCAGCGGCGGCACCATCCTGTTCGACACGCGCGATCAGCAGTACGGCGGGCTCAGCGTCCAGGGCGGCTTCGGCCCGAGCGGCCCCGGCGGCCAGAAGCTGCGCGAGATCCTCGCCGGCCTCGACGTGCCGACGCTGATCCAGACGCCGTCCGACCATATCCTGACCAAGGCCTTCTACCTGATCCAGGATTTCCCCGGCCGCTGGCAGGGCAGCCAGCTCTGGGTCGAGCAATCAGACAGCGCCGCCAACGACGGCGTCGCCACCATCATCATCGGCGGCAACGACTGGGCCGGCGCCTGGGCGAGCGACGCCAACCTGCGCCCGCTGCTGCCGGTGACGCCCGGCGGCGAGCAGCAGCGCGAAATGGCCTACCGCTTCGGCGTCAACCTCGTCATGTACGTGCTGACCGGCAATTACAAGGCCGACCAGGTGCATGTGCCGTCGATCCTCGAACGGCTCGGCCAGTGAGGACGCGATGAATTTCAGCATCGCCCTCGCGCCGCTCGCGCCCTGGATCGCCATCGGGATTTTCGCCCTGCTGGCCTTCGTCAGCCTCGGCTATGGCGTGGCGCGCGGCGCGCGCGGCATCTGGTGGCGGGCGCTGGCCTTCGCCGTGCTCATCGTCATGCTGCTCAATCCGTCGCTCAAGGAAGAGCAGCGCGAGCCCTTGACCGACATCGCGCTGATCGTGGTGGACGACAGCCCGAGCCAGAATATCGGCGAGCGCCGCCAGCAGACGGAAGAAGCCCTCGCCGACCTGCGCGACAAGCTGGCGCGCTACCCCGACCTTGAGGTCCGCGTCTTGCGCGCCGCGGGACCCGACAGCCGGCGCGGCGACGGCATTGCTGATGCGCCCGACGGCACGTTGCTGTTCGGCGAGATCGACAAGGCCTTGGCCGACGTGCCGCCGCAGCGCCTCGCCGGCGTTCTCATGCTGACCGACGGCCAGGTGCATGACGTGCCGGCGAACGGCAACGCGCGCGGGCCGCTGCATGCCCTGCTCACCGGCCGGCGCGACGCGCGCGACCGCCGCCTGGTCGTCGAGCAGGCGCCGAGCTACGGCATCGTCGGCAGCCGCGCCACCATCACCGTGCGCGTCGAGGACATGCCGGCCGGCGCGGCCAATACGGCGCGGCTCCTCGTGCAGCGCGACGGCGGCGCACGCGAGACCCTGCAATTGCAGAGCGGCGTCAGCCACAGCTTCGAGGTGACGGTCGAGCATGGCGGCGCCAACGTCATCGAGCTGGAGACCGAGCCGGTCGAAGGCGAGCTGACGACCGAGAACAACCGCGCCGCCGTCGTCGTCAACGGCGTGCGCGACCGCCTGCGCGTGCTGCTGGTCTCCGGCGTGCCGCACAACGGCGAGCGCGTCTGGCGCAATCTTCTCAAGGCCGACCCCGCCGTCGATCTCGTGCATTTCACCATTCTGCGTCCCCCTGAGAAACAGGACGGCACGCCGGTGCGCGAATTGTCGCTGATCGCCTTTCCGACGCGCGAATTGTTCGAGGAGAGGCTCAACGACTTCGACCTCATCATCTTCGACCGCTACCACCGGCGCGGCATCCTGCCGACCGCCTATCTCGAAAACATCGCCAAATATGTCGAAGACGGCGGTGCCGTGCTCGAAGCCGGCGGCCCCTCTTATGCGTCGCCCTTCGGCCTGTTCCGCACGCCGCTCGGCGAGATCATGCCGGTGGTGCCCACCGGCCAGATTCTCAAGCAGGCCTACCGCGCCCATGTCACCGAGACGGGGCGCCGCCATCCGGTGACGGCGGGCCTCGAAGGCTCCGGCGCCCTGCCGGCCGATGGGATCGGCGAGCCCAAGCCCGCCACCCCAAACAATGCAACGTGGGGCCGCTGGTTCATCCAGACCGAGGGCGACGCGCGGCGCGGCGACGTGGTGATGGACGGGCCCAACGCCACGCCGCTGCTGGTGCTCGACCGCGTCGGCAAGGGCCGCGTGGCGCAGATCATGACCGACCAAGTGTGGCTCTGGGCGCGCGGCTTCGACGGCGGCGGCCCGCAGGCCGAGCTGCTGCGCCGCATTTCCCATTGGCTGATGAAGGAACCGGAGCTGGAGGAGGACGACCTGCGCGCCAGCTCGCGCGGCAGCGACATCCAGATCACCCGGCGCAGCCTGAAGCCCGACGACAGCCCCGTCACCGTGCGCAGCCCATCGGGCGACGAGCGCCAAGTGACGCTGGCCGACCAGGGCGACGGCCGCGCCACCGCCATCTACCGCGCCGGCGAGCAGGGCCTGCATCGCATCAGCGACGCGGCGCACACGGTCTACGCCGTCGCCGGCACGCTCAATCCGCTGGAATTCGCCGACGTGCGCGCGACCGGCGACAAGCTCGATCCGGTCATCAAGGCGCAAGGCGGCAGCGTCAATTGGCTGGCGCCCGAACCGGGCTCGTCGCTGCGCCTGCCCGACATCCGCCGCGTCGGCGCCGAGCGCAGCGTCGCGGGGCGCGGCTGGATCGGCCTGCGCGCCAACCATGATTATGTCGTGAAGGGCGTGACGGAAATCCCGCTGCTGCCGCCGCTGCTCGCGCTGATCCTCGCCGCCGGCACCCTGCTGCTCGCCTGGCGCCGCGAAGGGCGCTAACGCTGAAGCGCCGCGAAAGGCGCCGATGCTCCGGCCATCACACAGAGTTGCGCGAGCCAGGTCGCAAAGAGTGATGTGCGACGCCGCAGCTTCTTGTATGTCGGAGATGAACCGCCCGCCGATGACCGGCGGCGGTTACGCCGGAGAATCTGCCGGCGCAATCGAGAACCAACGATGGGGGATATCATGACCACCGCCGCTTCGCCCGAACCGGGGCTGATCGTTCCGGCGCTCGCGCCGCTCTACGCCAAGACGCGCGGCCTCGGCTATCCGCTGATCCGCCTCTTCGCCGGCATCATGCTGATCCCGCATGGCGCGCAAAAGCTGTTCGGCGCCTTCGGCGGCGGCGGCATCCAGGGCACCGCCGGCTTCTTCAGCAAGATGGGACTAGAGCCGGCCGTGCCGCTCGTCCTGCTCGCCGGGCTCACCGAATTCGTCGGCGGCATCCTGCTCGCCATCGGCTTTCTCACGCGGCCCGTGGCCGTCGCGGTTTTCATCCTGATGATGGTCGCGGTGTTCAAGGTGCATCTCGGCGCCGGCTTCTTCGTCGGCAGCGGCGGCTACGAGTTCGCCCTGCTGTGGGGCATGGTCGCGCTCGGCATCGCGCTGCGCGGCGGCGGGCCCCTGTCGGTCGACCGCGCCATCGGCAAGGAATTCTAGGACGGCGTACGGCGGGCAGGCGCACGGCCTGTCCGCCGCGACTGTTTTAGGGCCGCGGTCCTCGCGTTCCCGCCGCCGAGTTCCCGGCCCTAAAAACGCCACGGGAACATTCGCGCCATGGCGCCGTTTTTCTCCTGAGAAATCGCCAATGGAGGAGAAAAACATGCGCATCAAAGAAGCGGCCATTGCCGTCAGTGCCATCGCGTTGTTGGGTCTTGCCGCCTGCGGCGAGACCAAGGGCGACCGCGCGCTCAGCGGCGCCGGTCTCGGCGCGGCGGCGGGCGCGGGCGTCGGCGCCCTGACGGGCGGCAGCGTCCTCGGCGGCGCCGTGATCGGCGGCGCGGCCGGCGCGGCCGGCGGCGCGCTCACCGACAAGGACGACGTCGATCTCGGCAAGCCCGCCTGGAAATAGGCGGCGTGAGGCCTTGCCGGCGTCAAAGGGGAGCCATGCGGCTCCCCTTTGTCTTGCGCGGCCCCTAGTAATCATGAGATTTATTTATTATTGAACATAGGGAACGAATTATTATTCTTACAAATTCTTACATTATTATAATAATCCTATAATATTCTAAGTACTTCTATAGAATAGCCTCAAGGCCAGCGGAGGAATTCTTCTCTTAGAGAGCTGCGCCCCCGGAGCAAATTCCATGCGCATCACCATCACGGCAGCGACCCTCGTCCTCAGTTCCATCGCGTTGCTCGGCCTCGCGGCCTGCGGGGAAACCAAGGGCGACCGCGCGCTCAGCGGCGGCGGCCTCGGCGCGGCGGCCGGCGCCGGCGTCGGCCTGCTGACAGGCGGCAGCATATTGACCGGCGCCGTGGTCGGCGGCGCCATCGGCGCGGCCGGCGGCGCGCTCACCGACAAGGACGACGTCGATCTCGGCAAGCCCGCCTGGAAGTAAGCCCGACCGTCCGCGTCACGCATGCAAAGGGGAGCCGCAAGGCTCCCCTTTCGCTTGTCCGACGCGCGCTAGCGGACCGGCTTGGCCTTGCGCCGCCGGCTGGCCAGCGACATGACTTGCGCCGACGCCTTGCCTTTGCGCTCCTGCGGCAGATCCCACGGCGATTGCTTGATGCGTTCGGCGATGAAGTCGATGAACAGGCGGATTTTCGCCGGCACCAGTTGCCGGTGCGGGAACATCACATAGATCGCCTCATCCGGACCGGCATGATGGGGCAGCACTTGGCGCAGGCTGCCGTCGGCGAGATCGGGCCCGATGCAGTAGGTCGGCAGAAGCGCGATGCCCTTGCCGTTGAGCGCCACCTGGCGCAGCACCATGACGCTGTTGGTGGCGATGGGGCCCTGCACCTTGACCGTCGTTTCGCCGGCTCCCTTGCCTTTCCCGGGGCCCTGGCCGGCGAAATGCCAGATGCCGTCGGCATGCTTGGTATGCAGCAGGCAATTATGCCCGGCGAGATCGGCCGGGCTGACCGGCGCCGGATGGCGCGCCAGATAGTCCGGCGAGGCGCAAGGCACCCAGCGCAGCGCGCCGATGCGCCGCGCCATCATGCTCGAATCGACGTGGGAGGTCAGGCGGATCGCCAGGTCGAAGCCGTTCTCGATGAGATCGAGATAGCGCATCGAGCTGTCGCTGAGAATCAGCGTCACATGGATGTCCGGATAGAGCGCCATGAAATCCGAGACGATATTGCCGAGATAGAGGCTGCCGAAGGATTTCGGCGTCAATACCTTCAACTCGCCGCGCGGCTCCTCCTGCAGGCGGCCGATCAGCGCATCCTGCTCGCTCATCTGCTCCAGCATGCGCTGGCAGAAGACGACGTAATCCTGGCCGATCTCGGTGACGTTGAAGCGCCGCGTCGTGCGGTTGATCAGCCGCGCGCCGAGCTCCTTTTCGAGCTGCATGATATGTTTGGTGACGATGGCGCGCGACAGGCCCATCTGGTCGGCGGCGGCGGCGAAGCTGCCTTCCTTCACCACGCGCACGAATGTCTCCATCGCCTTGAGGCGATCCATGGCTCTCTCCCTGGGCGCGCTTTGCGTCTTGTCGCGACGATCCTAATCCCGCGCTTAAAGCTTGGAAACCGCCGCCATATAATAATTCGATGGAACTCGACTTCAAACGCGTCGTTTCATATGGGGTTTCAGCGCATCCCGCGCCGCGCCCGCCAACACGAAGGTCATCCCATGCTGCGTCTCGTCGCATTCACTCTCCTCGCCGGCCTCGTCATCGGCCCGGCCGTCGCCGCCGACCACCAAGGCAAGGGACGGTCGGCTCCCCGGAGCGGCGGCGGCACCACGATCAGCATCGAGATCGGCGGCGATCAGCGCAATATCGTGCGCGAGTATTACGGCGCGCAAATCGCCCAGGGCAAATGCCCGCCCGGCCTCGCCAAGAAAAACAACGGCTGCCAGCCGCCGGGCCAGGCGAAGAAATGGTCGCGCGGCCGCCCCTTGCCGCATGACGTCGTCTATCACGCCTTGCCGCGCGATTTGGCGATCCGGCTGAACGCGCCCGAGGGCGCGAAATATGTCCGCGTCGCCGCCGACATCCTGCTGATCGCCGCCGGCACCGGCATGGTGCTCGACGCGATCGAGGATCTCGGCAGCATGTAGCCGAAACGCCAAGGGTCGAAACAACAAAGGGGAAGCCGTGGCTTCCCCTTTGTCTTTGCCGGGCCCCATAAGCTAGCGCGGCTATCGTCAGCGTGCTTACCGCGGCGTCGCGCGAAACGCGCGCTTAGCGCGGCGTCGCGCGGAACGCGCGCTTACCGCGGCTTCGTGCGGGCGTCGATGACGGCGACCTTGCCGGCCTCGACCTGCTTGATGGCGCGCTTGAGCGCCGGCAGGAAGTCGTCCGGATCGATCACCGGATCCTCCGCCCAGCAGCCCCAGCCGCGCGCCAACTCGCAGTGGTTCACTTCGGGATTGTTCGTCGTGGTGCCGATCCAGGCGTTCTCCGGCGGACGCTTGCGCATATGCGCGACTTCCACCTGATGTTCCTCGTCGTTGTACCAGGAGCAGTTGTTGTTGATGATGACGAGCAGCGGCACCTTGTAGTGCACCGCCGTCCACAGCGCGCCCGACGACATCATGAAGTCGCCGTCACCGAGGATGCCGATCGGGAATTGGCCGCGATCGCGCGCGGCGAAGGCCGCGCCGACCATGGCGCCCGGGCCGTGGCCGACGCCGCCGCCGGCCGAATGGCCGACGTACTGGCCGCCGCCGGTGAACTCCCAAATGCCTTCCGGCCAGTTGCGGTGGTTGCGGATGGTCAGGAACCAGGGCTTGCCCTTCACGGCCGTCCAGATGTCCGAGACGAAACGATGCGGCGACATCGGGCTTTCGGCCCAACGCTTCTTCGTCGTCGCCTCCTGCTTGGCGAGGAATTCCGCCTTGCGCTTGGCGATCTTGGCCTTGCGCGCCTCGATGCCCTTGCCGGCCGACTTGTCCTTGGCGAGACGGGCCTTCACGGCGGCGGCGAGCTGCTTGGTGCCTTCCAGCGGATCGGCGAGCAGCTGCACCGTCGTCGGCGCGACCATGCCGCCGAGACGCTGCCAGGAGCGGTGGGCGTAGTCGTTGAGCGACAGGTCGATGACCTTCTTGCCGGCCGCGCCTTCGCCGCGCACGCCGCGCACCTTGCTCGAATAGGCATCGACGATCGTGCTGACGTCGTAGGAATCGATGCAGAGCACGACGTCGGCTTCCTTCACGACGGCCTTGTCGCCCGTCAGGTTCTGCGGATGCTTGGCCGGGAAGCTGACCGAGTTGCGGTCTTCGTGGAACGTCGCGCCGAGCGATTCGACGAGCTGCACGAGCGGCGCGGTGATCGCCGGGTTCATGCTGACGCGGCCGCAGGTGATGACCGCGTTCTTGGCGTTGACCAGCACGTCGACGGCCTCGTCCAGCGCGTCCTTGGAGATCGCCGCCGGCGGCGGCGCCTGATTGTAGGACGCCGTCACATCGGGCATCTCGAGCGGCTTGTCGAGCTTTTCCTCCTGCACGCCGGCGTCGATCGCGACATAGACCGGGCCGCGCGGGCCGGTGGTGGCGATCTTATGGGCGCGCACGATGGAATCGCAGACGCCTTGCGCGGTGACCGACTCGTCGTCCCACTTGACGAAGGGGCGGATCAACGAGCCTTGCGCGTTGGCCGAGTGGATATAGTCGATGGCGCGGCGCAGCGCCGGATCGGCGGGGCCCGAGCCGCCGATGATGACGACCGGCGCGTGCGCCGCGTAGGCGTCGTAAACGCCCATGACGCCGTGCATCAGGCCGACGAGATCGTGCAGCGCGACGAGCGAGGCGCCGTTGGTGGCGTTGGCGTAGCCGTGGCCCATGGCGACGGCGATGTCCTCGTGGTTGCACAGGACGGCCAGCGGTTCTTTGTTACCGAGATAATTGACGAAGGAATCATGCAGGCCGCGGTAGCTCGAGCCCGGGTTCAGGAAGCAATATTGGAAGCCGAGCGAGCGGATCACGTCGGCGATGGCGTCGGATGCCCAGCCCGGCTTGTTGCTCTTGCCCTTCAGGCCGGCGGGCTTGTCGACGCCCATATCGATCGCCTTGGGCGCGGTTTTCGCGGTCGGTTTTTTCATAATTCCCTCAGTTAAGAACAGAATGAATGTCGGCACGTTGAATCGATGCGTGAATCGATGCGCCGCCGCTCCCTCGTCGGGAACGGCGGCGGCTGTTCACTCGCCCGTCGGAGAGACGCCGCCCTTTTCGGGCGCCAGCGCTTCCATGTCGCGGATCTCGATCGCCTTCTTCACCAAGGCGATGATCGAATCCGGCATCTCGACCGTTTCGGAGACGATTCTCTGCAGTTCGACGCCGCTCATCGGCGCGATGTCCATTTTCAGCTTTTCCGCATCGGCGAGGAAGGTCTTGCTCGCGATCGTGTCGTCGAACGCCTTGCGCAGCGCGGCGACGCGGTCCGCCGGCACGCCGGGGGTGGTGAGGAACGGCCGGCCGACCGAGACGTCCGCCGACAGCACCTCGAAGACTTTCTTCTGCTCGGGAGTCTTGGCCAGTTCGGTGAGCAGCGGAACGTCGGGCAAATCGGCCTCCCGCTTCGGTCCGACCTGGAACAGGATATTGACCTTTTTGTCGCGCAGCCAGTCCGCCTGGGTCGACTTCCACGACGCCCAGCTGTTGCTGCCGCGGCCGTCCAATTCGCCGCGCTCCATGGCGAGATTGACGTCGCCGCCGCCCGGATAGCCGGCGATGATCTTGAACTTGGTGCCGAGCAGGTTGTTGGCGACCTGCGGATAGATGACCGACGGCGATGCCGCGCCGGTGCCGCCGATATTCAGCGTCTTCTTGGTCGCCTCCTCGACGGTCTTCACGCCGGAGCTGTGCCACACGGCGAGGGTGTTGTTCACCACCACCATGTTGCCGATCCAGAAGAACTTGCGGACATCGAACTGCACGCCTTCGGCCTTCAGCGCCTGGTCGGTCGCCGTGTTCTGGCCGAGCATGGCGATCGTCGTGCCGTCCTTCGGCGCGACGTTATAGAGCCAGTTGGCCGCCTTGCGGCTGCCGGCACCCGGCATGCCCTGCGGCACCAGCGTCGGCTTGCCGGGGATATAGTCGCCCATGTGGCGGGCGAACACGCGGGCATATTGGTCGTAACCGCCGCCGGCGCCGAAGCCGATGACGACGTTGACGCGCTTGCCGGCATAAAATTCCGCCGGGGTCTGGGCCATCGCCGCGCCGACGTCGGCCAGCGCATATCCGAAAAGGCCAACGGCGACGAACGCCGAAAGCTTGCGAGCTTTCATCTCTGAAACCCTCATCCTGTTTTGACGCATCCGTAAGCCGGATTCGTTCGTATCGTTTTCATTGGATCGCGCTCGTTTGGAGTTGCCGGCTGGCGCGACCGGCACCCTAGGTATCATCGCCCCCTACCCTCGTCAATTGAACGCCGGGCACATATGCGTCCCGGTAATCGGCACAATCCCTAGAGATTATGGGGCTTTCTCGCATGCCGCGGCGCAGGGCGCGGCGCGGCGGCGCCCGGACGGGGCCTTGAACCGGCCCCGCGAGCGGGATAACTTGCGCCCCTCGCCGGGCCCCGCCCGGCCAAGTCCCGAAAGGTCGTCGCGTGTCAGGCCCCTATAGCGAATTTTTGTCGTCGATCGAGGACGTCATCGAAGATGCCCGCAAGGGCCGCATGTTCATCCTGGTGGACGACGAGGGCCGCGAGAACGAGGGCGACCTCGTCATGCCGGCCGAGAAGGCCGACGCCGCCGCCGTCAACTTCATGGCCAAGCACGGCCGCGGCCTGATCTGCCTGACGCTGCCGCGCGAACGCGTCGAGCAGCTCGGCCTCTCGCTGATGTCGCCCAAAAATGAGGCACGGCACCAGACCGCCTTCACCGTCTCGATCGAGGCGCGCGACGGCGTCACCACCGGCATCTCGGCCGCCGACCGCGCCCAGACCATCGCCGTCGCCATCGACCCCAAGAAGGGCCGGGGCGACATCGTCACCCCCGGCCACATCTTCCCGCTGATCGCCCAGGACGGCGGCGTGCTGGTGCGCGCCGGCCATACCGAAGCGGCGGTCGACGTCGCGCGCATGGCCGGCCTCAATCCGGCCGGCGTGATCTGCGAGATCATGAACGACGACGGCACCATGGCCCGCCTGCCGGACCTGGTGAAGTTCGCCCAGCTGCACGGCCTCAAGGTCGCCAGCATCGCCGACCTGATCGCCTATCGCCGGCGCAACGAGCGCGTCATCGAACGCATCCACGAAAGCAAGATCAACAGCCGGTTCGGCGGCGAGTTCAAGCTCGTCGTCTACGCCAACAAGGTCGAATATGCCGAACATGTCGCCCTGGTGAAGGGCGACGTGACCGGCGAAGAGCCGGTGTACGTGCGCATGCATCAGATGAACATGCTGGCCGACGCGCTGGGCGACATGACGGTCGGCCAGTTCTTCGCCGGCGAATCGCGCGCGCGCGGCGGCGAGCTGGAAACCGCCATGAAGATGATCGCCGAGAAGGGCCGCGGCGCCATCGTCATCATCCGCGAGCCGACGCCGACCAGCCTGTCGCGCTTCCTCAAGGAGCGCGAGGGCCAAGCCCTGAAGAAGCCGATCGCCGAACTGCGCCAATATGGCGTCGGCGCGCAGATCCTCACCGATCTCGGCGTGAAGAACATCGTTCTGCTGTCGAACACCAAGCGCAGCATCGTCGGCCTCGACGGCTACGGCATCACCTTGGTCGGCCAGAAGCCGCTCGAATAGGGATCGCCGTTCGCTCGGACGAATAGCCGAGTCAAACGAGTGGGCTCTTAAATGGCCCCCTCGTCGAAAAAATAAAACGCCTGAAATCCCGTCAGGCCGCGGCGAATCTCGCCGCGGCCGCTCCGGCCCATGAAATGCGCGCAAGCTTGGCCGAAAGCCCCAGCGGCGGCTTGCCTTTGCCCGGCCGACCCCGTAAAAAAACTAAGGTTATTGGACTCATTCCCGCCTGAGCATTCCCGCACCTGGGATCGTTCGCACGGTTCGGCGCAAGGCCGGAGCCGACGGGGACCATCGGCGTCATAAGACGCGGGCCAAGAACCGGGAAGCGCTTCACACGCGAAAGGTCAGTCCGGGAATGGCGACAGTCGGCAAAATCAAATCCTCCAAGAAATTCGTCACGCTCGGCGACAACAAGATCGAGGTCGAGCGGCGCGGCAAGGGCAAGCCCCTGCTGCTGCTCTATGGCGAGGAAGCGCTGGAAACCGAGGCGCCCTTCGTCGACGCACTGGCGCGCAAATACGAGGTGATCATCCCCTCGCCGCCGGGCTTCGGCCGGTCCAATCGCGCCGATTGGATCACCAACATGGACGACATCGCCTACATCTATCTCGACCTGCTGGAAAAGCTCGACCTCAAGAAGATCACCGTCGTCGGCTGCTCGCTCGGCGGCTGGATCGCCCTCGAGATGGCGACCAAGGACGACTCGCGTTTCGCCAAGCTGCTGCTGATCGACCCTTACGGCGTCAAGATCGGCGGGCCGTTCGACCGCGACATCGAGGACATCTGGTGCACCCATCCGGCCAAGCTCGCCAAGCTCAAATGGGCCGATCCGGAGAAGGGCAAGCGCGACTTTCCGTCGATGCCCGAGGACAAGCTCGCGATCATCGCGCGCAACAGCGAGAGCACCGCGCGCTTCTGCTGGGAGCCCTATCTGCACAATCCCAAGCTGAAGCACCGCCTGAACCGCGTGGCCGTGCCGACCCTGTTCGTGTGGGGCAAGGAAGACGGCGTCGTCAGCGCGAGCTACGGCAAGGCTTATAGCAAGCTGATCAAGGGCGCGAAGTTCGTCACCGTCGCCAAGGCCGGCCATTACCCGCAGATCGAGCAGCCCGAGGCCTTCCTGAAAGCCGTGAAGGGATTCGTCTAAACGCATCGGCAGGCGCCCATGAAGAGCGCCGCAAATATACTCGAACAAGGAGCGCACAATGTATTTCTGGCACTTCACCGAGATGCCCTATCCGCATCTGCCGGACCTCGACAGCATCACCTCGATGCGCGTCAACCTGCCGAACAAATATTTCGATCCCAAGATCGGCGCCGACCTTTACAACCGCTATCTCGACGAACATCTGCTGGCCGACGATCTCGGCCTCAACATCATGCTCAACGAGCATCACCAGACCGCCACCTGCATGGACGTCTGCGCGCCGCTGTCGGCGGCGATCCTGGCGCGCCAGACCAGCAAGGCGCGCATCTGCATTCTCGGCAATCCGGTCGCCAACCGCGCCAATCCGCTGCGCATCGCCGAGGAGATGGCGATGATCGACTGCATCTCGCGCGGCCGCCTGGACACCGGCTTCGTGCGCGGCGTGCCCTATGAGGTGTTCGCCGCCAACTCCAACCCGACGCAGACGGTCGAGCGCCTGTGGGAAGGCGTCGACCTCATCGTCAAGGCCTGGACGACCCATGACGGCCCGTTCAACTTCGAGGGCAAGTTCTGGCACAAGCGCCAGGTGAATCTCTGGCCGCGCCCCTACCAGACGCCGCATCCGCAGATTTGGATCACCGGATCGAGCGACAAGGGCGCCATCAGCAAGGTCGGCGAGCGCGGCTATATCTTCGCCATGTTCCTGCAGCCCTACGACAAGGTGAAGGACATGTTCGACACCTACCGCGCCAGCTTCGTCGAGCATGGCCTGCCGGGCGGCGGCGGCCTCGCCTACATGCCGCTGGTCTATACCGCCGAGACCGACGAGGAGGCCGAGAAGGGCGCGCAGGAATTGACCTGGTACCTGAAAGCCAAGACCGAGCCGCAGTTCCGCAATCCGCCGGGCTACGTGCCGGTGTCGTTCAACGTGAAGGCGCTGCAGGGCGCTTATTCGGGCCGCACCGACGCCGTGCGCACCCAGGGCCTCGAATATTTGCGCGAGCAGGGCGTGCTGATCTACGGCAAGCCCGATTCGGTCGCCCAGCAGGTCAAGCGCTTCTACGACAAGGTCGGCGGCTTCGACCATCTCTTGATGATGCAGCAGGCCGGCTTCCTGAGCCATGAGCGCACGGTGAGCAGCATGACGCTGTTCGCCAAGGAAGTGGCGCCGCAGCTGAAAGACCTGCCGCGCACCAAGCCGATCCGCCACGCCTCCAAAGCCGCCTGAAACCGATGAAGGTGGGCAATTACGTCGTCGTCGACGGCGTGCGGACGCATTATTTCGAATCGGGGCGCGGCAAGCCGGAGACGGTGCTGCTGCTGCATTCGGCGGAGTTCGGCGGCTGCGCCGAATTCTCCTGGGAATTCAGCATGGCGGCGCTGGGCGAGCATTTCCATGTGCTCGCCCCGGACCATCTCGGCTTCGGCCTGACGGATAAAATCTTCGATTTCAACGGCCAGTTCGACCGCCGCATCGCCCATATCCGCCGCTTCCTCGAAGCGATGGGCGTGGCAAAGTGCCATGTCGTCGGCAGTTCCATGTCGGGCGGCCTGACGCTGACCGTCGCGGCGCGGCCCAAGCCCGATTGGCCGCTGGCCAAGATCGTCTGCTGCTCGGGCGGCGGCGACGCGCCGAACAACGAAGCGCGCAACATTCTCAATAGCTACGACGGCACGCGCGAGCATATGCGGCGCATCGTCGAGGTGATGTTCGTCGATCCCAAATGGGCCGCCGACGAGGATTATATCGCGCGCCGCCACGAGATCGCCAATCTGCCGGGCGGCTGGGAGGCGACTCAGGCGGCGCGCTTCAAAGCGCCGTTCCGCGCCGCCTCGGGCCCGCGCGAGCGCGATTCCATCTCCTATGGCGCGATCAAGGTTCCCACCCTGATCATGGCCGGCAAGCACGACCCCTTGCGCGCGCCGGGCTATGCCGACAAGCTGGCGGCCGGCATTCCCGGCGCCGAATTGCATGTGTTCGACAAAGCCGGCCACATGGGCAATATCGAATGCGCCGACGAGTTCAACCGGCGCGTCGTCGCGTTCCTGAAGGGCTGATGAGATGCTCGAAGCTGCCGACCTTCGCCTGTTCGCCGGCCATTTCGCCACGGGCGTGACCGTCATCACGACGCGCGATCCGAACGGCACGCTCTGCGGCCTGACGATGAACGCGGTGAGCTGCGTGTCGCTCGCCCCGCCGCTGTTCCTGATCTGCGTCGATCAGAAGGCGGCGACGCTCAAGCCGCTGCTCGAGTCCGGCCGCTTCGCCATCAACATCCTCGCCTGGGACCAGGACAAGGTCTCCACCATCTTCGCCACCAAGGGCGAGGATCGCTTCTCCAAGGTCGAATACGACATGGGCGCGCTCGACGTGCCGCTGATCCGCGGCGCGCTGGCGGTGGCGGAACTGAAAGTGGCGCAGCATTTCACCGCCGGCGACCATGAGATCATCATCGGCGAGGCGCAATCGACGCGCGTCATCGAAAGCGCGCCGCTGCTCTACTACCGCGGCAAATACGGCCTGCTGCATCAAAAGTGAGCCGGCCTCCGGCCATGAGGCCGAAATGCCCGAAAAACAGAAAGGCCGCCTCTCGCGAGGCGGCCTTTCCATTGTTGTCTGGCCTTGGCCTAAGCCGGAGGCCCCGCGTCGTTAGGCGACGAAAAACTCCGCACCGGCGACGATCCGAGCCTCGGCAGACTTCAGCCATTCACAATGAGACACGAGATCACCTCCTTTCGCTGATTGAACACGCCCCAGCATATGGGGGGTTCCGGGCTTTTCACAAGAGGCGCGTTTCGCGCCCCCTCGGCGGCAGAAGACCTAGGGTTTCTTGTAGATCATCGCCTCCTTGGCGCGGGCGATGATGTTTTCCGGCGCGCCGAACATCTTGGCCACCAGGGCCTGGACCTCGTCGCCGGACACCGGATCGACCTCCAGGCGGGCCTTGGCGGCATCCTCGAGGAAGGCCCTGTCCTTGGCGGTCTCCATGAAGGCGGCGCGCAGCAGCTTGACCCGGTCGGTCGGCGTGCCCGGCGGCAGGATATAGGGCCGGCCGAACACCAGCTGGCCGTAGAACAGCTCCATCACCTGCTTGTCCTCCGCCGTCTTGGCGAAGTCGATGGCGACCGGCACGCCCATCTTGGTCAGTTCGGCGTTCCCCTTGATCGCTTCCTGGACGATGATTTTCATCTTCGCCGGATTCAGCCAGTCGGGGTTCTGCGTCTTCAGGCTCGACCAGAGATAGCCGCCGGTGCCCTGCACCTCGTTGCGCTCGATCGCCAGGCTCATCTCCTTGGTGCCGGGATAGCCGGTGACCAGGTTGATCTTGGTGCCGAGCACGTTGTTCAGCACCGAGGGAAAGTCGCGGCTGGAACCGCCCGAGGCGCTCGCCGCCGAGATCATCTCCTTGGAGAACAGGTCCTTGAAGCTCTGCACCGGAGCGTCGGCGCGGATCACCGTGATGCCGACCTCGTTGTTGGCGCTGCCGAGATAGATCAGCTTGGTCGAATCGTGCTGCACGGCCTTGGGATCGCCGAGCAGCGGCTGAATGATGGCGCCGGAGAACACCGCGCCCATCACGCTGCCGTCCTTGGGGGCCTGGGCATAGATGAACTGCGCCGTCTTGTTGCTGCCGGCGCCCGGCAGGTTCTTCGGCACGATCGTCGGCTTGCCGGCGATATGGTGGCCCATGTGCTTGGCGAACAGCCGCGCGTAAATGTCGAAGCCGCCGCCCGGATCGGCGCCGATCATCATGTCCATGGTGCGGCCGGCATAGAACTGTCCGGCAGAACCTTGGGCGTCCTGCGCCTGGGCGGCGGCCCCGGCAAGCGCGACGGCCGCGCCGGCCAGAACACAAAGAATAGGCTTCGTCTGCATGGTTCCGTCTCCCTGTTGGCGGCCGGGTTCGTCCCGGCTCGCGCATTCAAAACGGCGCGGGGATTTTCCCGCGCCGATGAGCCTCACTTCTTGGGAATTTGCGCCTCGCGGGCGCGCTGCACGATGGCCTCCGGCGTGGCGAACATCTTGGCGACTAGCGCCTGCACCTCCTCGCCGGACACCGCGTCGATGTCGATGCGCGACTTCTTGGCGTCCGCCAGCAGGGCCGGATCCTTGAGCGCGTCGAGGAAGGCCTTGCGCAGGGCGGCGACGCGGTCGCTCGGCACGCCCGGCGGCAGCACATAGGGCCGGCCGAACACGAGCTGGTCGAAGATCAGTTCGAGCACCTGGCGGTCTTCCGGCGTCTTGGCGAAATCGACCGCCACCGGCACGCCGCGCTTGGTCAGCATGTCGTTGCCCTTGCTGACTTCCTGGACCAGGATGCGCATGTTCGGATCGGTCATCCAGCCGGGATTCTGCGTCATCAGGCTGGAGAGGAAATAGCCGCAGAAGCCCTGCACCTCGTTGCGCTCGACGGCGAGGCCGATCTCCTTGGTGCCGGGATAGCCGCTGACGATGCTGAACTTGGCGCCGAGCACGTTGCCCAGCGCGGCGGGAAAGTCGCGGCTGGTGCCGCCGGCGGCCGAGGCGCCGAGAATGATCGGCTTCTGCAAAGCCTCCTCGAAGGACTTCACCGCGTCGGCGCGCGCGACGCAGAGCGAAACTTCCCGGTTGGCGCTGCCGAGATAGATGAATTTCGTCGGGTCATGCTGGATCGATTTCGGATCGCCGAGCAGCGGCTGGGTGATGCCGCCGCCGAAGATCGCGCCGATGGCGGTGCCGTCCTTGGGCGCCACAGCATAGACGAACTGCGCCGCCTTGTTGCTGCCGGCGCCCGGCATGTTCTTCGGCACCACGGTGGGATTGCCGGGAATGTGGTTGCCGAGATGGCGCGTCAGCACACGGGCATAGACGTCGTAGCCGCCGCCGGCGTCGGCGCCGATGATCATGTCGACCGAACGGCCTTTGAAGAATTGTTCCGGCGATTGCGCCGAAGCGGCGGACGCCAGCGCCAAGGCAAGCGGCGCGGCAAGGATGGCGAAGCGAATCGAAGGCATGTGAGTCTCCCAGGTGGCTGTCGCTAAAGGCCGTCGACGGCAAATCCCCGACGCCTGGGAGAGCGCGAATGGCGGACAGCGGCGGTCCGTCGCCGCGATTCGCATAGGCACGCTCCCAGACCGGCCTTTGTGATTTCAGACGACGCCGGCCCGCGTCGCCCCTTGAAACGGCGGCCGGACCCGACTCTGCGGTCGGTGTCCGGCCTAAACGGATCTTAGTATTCGATGTCCCAAGCGGTCGGCATATTGCCGCCCTTCTTGGCCTTGTTGACGTAGTAGTTCCACAGCTTGCGGACGTGATGCTCGCGATCTTCGTTGCGGTTGATCTGCACCATGTCTTCTTCGCTGAGCGGAATCGGCTCCTTGCCCGCCTGCAGCACTTCCATCATGGCGCGGGCGTTTTCCTCGAAATGGATCGTGTCGGCGGTGAGCGCCGGCAGGCTTTCCGCCACCAGCACCATGCCGTGCGTGCGCATCAGCGCCGCGTTGTGGCTGCCGAGCGTCTTGGCCAAAGCCTGTCCCTGTTCGAGCCGCTTGATGTGGCTGGGATCGTTGTGCAGCGGAATGCCGCTCGCCCAGCGCGCCGCGCGGCTGCGCATCGGCAGCATGGTCACGCCCTTCATCATGGTGAAGGCGATCGCCAGCTCCATGTGATTGTGGATCACGGCGTTCACCTCGGGGCGCGCCTTGAGGATCTCGCAATGGATCACCGTCTCGCTCGGCGGCTTGCCCTTGCCTTCGATCACGTTGCAGTCGAAATCGACCATCAGCACGCTTTCCGGGGACACCTCGGCGCGGCTTTCGGTGCGCTGCTGGATGTACAGGGCGTCCTTGCCCGGCACGCGGACCGAGATATGGCCGCTGTATTCCAGCACGTTCTCCATGTTCATGATGCGGGTCGCGGTCGCCAGCTGCGTACGCAGCAGCTCGCCGGAATTGCTCTTCGAAAGATCGATTGCGGTCGCCATTTTAATATACGGCCTCCTGAGCCAGGCCGGTCCATTCGGCCGGCACGACGCCGCTTTCTTGCGCCTTGCCGACGTAATAGGACCAGAGTTTATAAACATGTTGGGCACGATTGTTGTTGCCGCCGAGCGCGTCGAGCTCCTGCTCGGTGAGCGGCTTCATCTTGCCGATCGACAGGGCCCGCAGGCAGGCCTTGGCGTTCTCGTCGAAATGCACGGCGTCGATCAGCAACGACGGTACGCTTTCGGCGACGATGACGCCGCCATGGGCGCGAATCAGCGCGCCGTTATGCTTGCCGAGCGTGTCGGCCAGGGCCTTGCCCTGTTCGCGCGATTTGATGTGGGCCGGATCGGGATGGGTCGGGATGCCCGAACGCCAACGCACCGAATGGCCCTTGAGCAGCGCCAGCTCGACGCCCTCGACGATGGTGAAGGTGGCGCAGACGTCGGAATGGATATGCACCGTGGCGTTCACGTCGGGGCGGGCGCGCATGATCTCGGAATGGATGACCGTTTCCAGCGGCGGCTTGTAGCCCTTCGGCCCCTCGAGGATGTTGCCGTCGAAATCGACGATGCCCATCTGCTCGGGCGTCACCTTGGCGCGGCTGTCGTTGACGCCGTGGATGATCAAGGCATCCTGGCCGGGCACGCGGGCGGCGACATGGCCGGAATAGCTGAGAATATCCTCGCTGTTGAGGATGCGCGTGACGGCAGCCAGCTGCTCCTTGAGCGGCTCGAGGCTGGCGAGGCGGTTCGACGGCTTCAGGGCCGTATTCATATGGTTTCTCCCTGCCCGCGCCGGCTTCGACCGATCGGCGCGGTTCTCTGAACGTTAAATGGATTCGGTATCCAAGCTGCCCTTCATTGCGCTCAAGATCGTGCGCAGCTTCTCGATATCGGCCGGCGAGAGGGCGCGCGCGGCGATCCGGTTGACCTCGGCGGCGTGGGGCAGCAGGCGCGTCCGCAGCGCGCGCCCCTTCTCCGTGAGGAAGATATTGACCTTGCGGCGGTCGGTCGCGTTGCGCACGCGCCGGACGTAGCCGCGCTTTTCCATGCCGTTGAGGGCGGTGACGGTGGTCGGCTCCATCATGCCGACGCGCTGGCTCAGCTCGCGCTGGGTCAGGCCGTCCTCCTCCCACAGCACGCGGAGGAAATACCATTGGCCGATGGTGACGCCGTGCGGCGAGATGCGCGCCTGGAGAATCTTGGAGAAGGCCCGATAGGTGTCGCGCAACAGATAGCCGAGGCTGTGCTGCGGCAAAAACTCGAGCGGATCGGGAATCTCCAATCCCGAGGCGGTCGGCGTGACATGGGCATCCGGCATGATTGGCATCGGCGTTTTCCGCGTTCTCCCTGGCCGGCCAGCATATAGGAGGCATTCTCGGCGCACCATGGGATATATCGAAAGCTAAGGGTTCAAAAGCCTGCAAAATCAACTCTGTAAGCCATTCCAAGCGCGCATGGGAGCGCCATGGAAATGGCCCCGGCTTGCGCCGATGGCGGCCCGGCGATAGGTAAGGCCTTCATTTTCCTGTCAGGTTCGCCCGTGTCACCCGCCTCGTCTGGCGCCCCCTCTGGCGCCCCAGGCCGTAAGGCCGACCCGTCGCTGTCGGACGCCGATGCCAAAACGGCGATCCTGGCGCGCGCCCGCGCGCTCGGCTTCAGCGCCGCCGGCGTTGCGCCCGCCGACATGGGCGGCGCGGCGGCCGACGGGCTGATGGGATTCCTCGCCCAGGGATTCCACGGCGACATGGACTGGCTGGCGGCCCGCGCCAAGGAGCGGGCGACGCCCCAGGGCCTGTGGCCGGCGGCGAAGAGCGCCGTGGTGCTGGCGATGAATTACGGCCCGCCCGCCGACCCGCGGACTCTGCAGGCGGAAAAGGACCGCGGCGCCGTCTCGGTCTATGCCCGCAACCGCGATTACCACGACGAGGCCAAGAAGCGCCTGCGCCAGCTCGCGCGCTGGATGGCCGAGAGCTTCCATTGCCAGGTGAAACTGTTCGTCGATACCGCGCCGGTGATGGAAAAGCCGCTGGCGCAGGCCGGCGGGCTCGGCTGGCAGGGCAAGCATACCAACCTGGTATCGCGCGACTTCGGCTCCTGGCTGTTTCTCGGCGAGATCTTCACCGATCTCGACCTCGCCCCCGACGCCGCCGAGACCGACCACTGCGGGACCTGCCGCGACTGCCTCGACGCCTGCCCGACCGCCGCCTTCCCGGCGCCGCACCAGCTCGACGCGCGGCGCTGCATCTCCTACCTGACCATCGAGAACAAGGGCCATATCCCGGCGGAATTCCGCGTGCCCATGGGCAACCGCATCTATGGCTGCGACGATTGCCTGGCCGCCTGCCCATGGAACAAATATGCCGTGCGCACCGCCGATTACGCCTTCCTGCCGCGCGTCGAGCTGACCGCGCCCAAGCTCGCCGAACTCGCCGGCCTCGACGATGCCGGTTTTCGCCAGGTGTTCGCCGGCTCGCCGATCAAGCGCATCGGCCGCGACCGCTTCGTGCGCAACGTGCTGATCGCCATCGGCAATAGCGGCGCGCCTGCCTTGGCGTCTGTCGCCGAAACCTTGGCCAGCGACGCATCGCCGCTGGTCCGCGCCATGGCGGCCTGGGCGCTCAAGCGCCTATTGCCGGCGGGCGATTTCGCCGTACTTGCCGCCGCCCATGCCGGCGAGGCCGATGAGGCCGTGCGCGCCGAATGGACCGCGTGATAGAAAGCCGCCCAATGAGTAAAGCATCGTGAAAGTTTCCGATTTCGATTTCGAGCTGCCGCGCGAACTGATCGCCACCCATCCGGCCGAGCCGCGCGAAGCGGCGCGCCTGCTGGAGATCGGCGAGCGGCTTGCCGACCGTGTCGTGCGCGATCTGCCCGACTTGCTGGCCCCCGGCGACATCGTCGTCGTCAACGACACCAAGGTCATTCCGGCTCGCCTCTCCGGCCTACGCGGCGTCGCCAGGGTCGAGGTGACGCTGCACAAGCGCGAGAGCGATTCGCGCTGGCGCGCTTTCGCCAAGGGCGCGCGCAAGCTGAAGGCCGGCGACCGCATCGACTTCGCGGCGGATTTTTCCGCCGCCGTCGCCGACAAGGGCGAGGACGGCGAGGTTGTCCTCGACTTCGACCGTGGTGGCCCCGAGCTGATGACGGCCCTGACGCAGCACGGCTTCATGCCCTTGCCGCCCTATATCGCTCGCGCCGCAGGGCCCGAGACGCGCGACCGCGAGGATTACCAGACGGTCTTCGCGCGCCACGAGGGCGCCGTCGCCGCGCCGACCGCCGGCCTGCATTTCACCCCGGCCCTGCTCGCGGCGCTGAAAGCGCGCGGCATCCAGCAGGCGACCTTGACGCTGCATGTCGGCGCCGGCACCTTTCTGCCGGTGAAGGTCGAAGACACCCTGGATCACAAGATGCACGCCGAGGTCGGCATGATCGATGCCGTGACGGCGGAGAAGATCAATTTCGCCCGCGCCCAGGGCGGCCGGGTCGTCGCCGTCGGCACCACGGTGACGCGCACGCTCGAATCGGCCGCCGACGATCGAGGAATCATCCATCCTTTCGCCGACGAAACGCGCCTCTTCATCACGCCGGGCTACCGCTTCAAGGCCATCGACATGCTGCTGACGAATTTTCACCTGCCGCGTTCGACGCTGTTCATGCTGGTCTCGGCCTTCGCCGGGCTGGAGCGCATGAAGGCGGCCTACGCTCACGCCATCGCCGCGCGCTATCGCTTCTATTCCTACGGCGACTGCTGCTTGCTGCATCCGGCCAACGAAGCGAGAATCGCGCGATGAGCCTCAAATTCACCATCAGCCATCGCGACGGCCGGGCGCGGCGCGGCCAAGTGATGACGGCGCACGGGCCGTTCGACACGCCCGCCTTCATGCCGGTCGGCACCGCCGGCACCGTCAAGGGCATGATGCCGCAGGCGGTGGCCGGCACCGGGGCGCAGATCGTGCTCGGCAACACCTATCACCTGATGCTGCGCCCGACCGCCGAAACGGTGGCGGCGCTCGGCGGCCTGCACAAGTTCATGAACTGGCCGGGGCCGATCCTCACCGATTCGGGCGGCTTCCAGGTCATGTCTCTGGCCGACTTGCGCAAGGTGAGCGAGACCGGCGTGATCTTCAAATCGCATCTCGACGGCAGCAAGATCGAGCTTTCGCCCGAGCGCTCCATGGAGGTCCAGCATCTATTGGATGCCGACATCACCATGGCGTTCGACGAATGCATCAAATGGCCCGCCGAAGAGGCCGAAGCGGCGCGCGCGATGAACCTTTCGATGCGCTGGGCCGAGCGCAGCAAGGCCGCCTTCAAGGCACGCGACGGCTACGGCCTGTTCGGCATCAACCAGGGCGGCGGCTATAGGCATTTGCGCGCCGAATCGGCCAAGCGCCTGGCCGACATCGGCTTCGACGGCTATGCCGTCGGCGGCCTGGCGGTCGGCGAGCCGCAAGCGGAAATGTTCGAGACGCTGGAGGCCGTGGTGCCGCAGCTGCCCGAGGGCGCGCCGCATTACCTGATGGGCGTCGGCACGCCGTCCGACATCGTCGGCGCGGTCATGCGCGGCATCGACATGTTCGACTGCGTCATGCCGACGCGCTCAGGAAGAACGGCAAAAGGCTTCACCCGGCGCGGCGAAGTGAACATCCGCAACGCCCGCCATGCGCGCGATCCGCGTCCGCTCGACGCCGATTGTTCCTGCCCGCTGTGCCAGAACCACAGCCGGGGCTATCTGCATCACCTGTTCAAGGCGAACGAGATGCTGGGGCCGATCCTGCTGACCTGGCACAATATCCAATTCTACCAGGACATGATGGCGGGCCTGCGTGGCGCCATCGAACGGGGCGGCCTGGATGCCTTCGCCGCCGCCTTCCTCGCCAAGCAGGGCGAAGGCGACATTCCCGCGATTTCGACCTAAGGTTTGACCATGGCCAACAAACTGACCCAACTCGGCAAAGCCGCCGCCATCGCCGCCGCGCCCGACCAGGCGCTGCTGGAGACGGTGGCCAATCCGCATCCCGGCGAGATCTATCTCGTGCGTTTCGTCGCGCCCGAGTTCACCTCGCTCTGCCCGATCACCGGCCAGCCCGACTTCGCCCATCTGGTGATCGACTATGTGCCGGCCGCCAAATTGGTCGAGAGCAAGTCGCTGAAATTGTTTTTGGCGGCCTTCCGCAACCACGGCGCCTTCCACGAGGATTGCACCGTCGGCATCGCCAAGCGGCTGGTCAAGGCGATGAAGCCGAAATGGCTGCGCATCGGCGGCTACTGGTATCCGCGCGGCGGCATGCCGATCGACGTGTTCTACCAGACCGGCCTGCCGCCCAAGGGCCTCTGGCTGCCCGACCAGGGCGTCGCGAGCTACAAGGGCCGCGGCTAACGAGAAAACGATCCTTAGATCGTCTTCAGGCCACCGGTCGCTTCGCGCTTGCGGATCATCCACCAGACGATGAAGGCGCCGACCAGCTTGCTCGCCGTCATGGTGACGACGCCGGCGATCGAGAAATGGCCGATGCCGAACAGGAACACGGCGCTGTCGAGCGGCGCGCTGAGCAGGCTCGAATAGATGATGCGCTGGCTGAGCGGTCGCTTGGTCAGCGAATAGATCAGCCAGTCCGCCAGTTCCGAGACCAGGAAAGCCGCCGCCGAGGCGACCGCCACGTAAGGGTCGGCCATCACGTAGGACAGGCCAGCACCGACCAGCATGGCGAGCAGCACCTTATGGCCGATCTCGCGCTGGGCGAAATCGCGGACCACGAAAATGAAGCCGACGACCAGCGAGAGCGGCGGCCACATGGTGCCATCCGGCAGCTTCACCAGCGGGACGACGCTGAAGCCGTAATTCACCGCGACGATGAGCGCGATGTAAAGCAGCGTGAAGCGATAAGACATCAGGCTCTGCATGATCGGAACTCGACTTACGATGTTTTGCGATACGGCGCGGGATCGATGGTGCCGGCGGCGGCGAAGCCCTTGAGGCGCAGGCGGCAGGAATCGCACTCGCCGCAGGCGAAACCGTCCGGGGTCGGATCATAGCAGCTTCGCGTCAAAGCGAAATCCACCCCGAGGGCGAGGCCCTTGGCGACGATGTCCGCCTTGCTGAAGTCCATCAGCGGTGCGTGGATCGTCAAATGCGGCGCGCCGACGCCCGCCGCGCCGTCCTCGACCGCCGCCTTGGTCGCCAGATTCGCCATATGCTGAAAGGCGGCGACGAACTCCGGCCGGCAATCGGGATAGCCGGAATAATCCAGCGCGTTGACGCCGATGAAAATGTCGTGCGAGCCGAGCACCTCGGCCCAGGCCAGGGCGAAGGAGAGGAAGATCGTGTTGCGCGCCGGCACGTAGGTGACCGGAATGGCGCTCGCCATCTCGGCCTCGTCGCGGCCTTTGGGCACGGCGATGTCGTCGGTCAGCGCCGAGCCGCCGAACACGCGCAGATCGATCGGCAGCACGATATGCCGCAAAACCTTGGCGGCGGCGGCCACCTTGCGCGCCGCCTCGATCTCGATGGCATGGCGCTGGCCGTAGGCGAAGGTGATGGCGTAAGCCTCGAAGCCGCGACTCTGCGCGATGGCGAGCGCCGTCGCCGAATCGAGGCCGCCGGACAGCAGCACGACCGCGCGGCGGCTCATGGCTTGCGCTCCGTCTTGTCGGTCTCCGGCTCGTCCAGCGCGGAGGCCACGTCGGCGTCGAGCGCGCGGTTCTTGCGATAGCGGCGGAACAGATAGACGCCAAGCGCGCTGGAGACGACGAACAGGGCGACGGAGACGCCGGTGGTCCAGGCGGGATCGAGACGAATGCCGCTGCCGAGCAGCACGAAGATCACCGTCTGCGGCACGTAGCCGAGAACGCTGCCGGCAAAGAACGGCAGGGCGCGCACGCCCGAGACGCCGGCGGCGAGATTGGCGATGAGATTGCTGCCGACCGGCAGGAGGCGCAGCAGCAGCGTCATCGACAGCGGATTGTCGTGCAGGAAATCGTCGATGCGCTTGATGCGGGCGGGAAAGCGCGCCAGCACGACGGAACGGCCGAGCAGCCGCGCATAATAGAAGGCCAGCATGCAGCCGCCGAGCGAGGCGAGCAGCGCCAACGGCATGCCGAGGGCGAAACCGAAGGCATAGCCGGCGAGGAAGCAGACGGCCTGGCGGGGAAAGCCGATGGCGGTGAGCGCGGCGCCCATGGCGAGGTAGAGCAATTCGCCGTTGATGCCCTGGCCGCGAATCCGGCTGTCGACCCAGGCCTCGTCGAACAGGCCGTGCAGGCCGGTCGCTTGCACGACATAGCCGATCGCCACGAAGGTGGCGATGAGCACCAGCCCGCGCAGGTACGGTTTGAGCTTCAACGCTCGTATTCGACGATGGGGCGCTTGGCGCGGCGCAGCAGCCAGGCGACGCCGAACAGGTCGGTGACGCCGACCCACAGGCGGTCCCAGAAGCCGTAGTTCGACACGCCGCGCATGCGCGCGCGATGGTTGACGTCGTGGCACAAGAGCGTGCCGCCGCCGCGCAGGATGAGCGCCGGATAGTAGCGGTGCATGTGATCGAAATAGGGCAAGCGGATGAAGGCCGCGCGGCGCATCACCTTCAGGCCGCAGCCGGTGTCGCGCACGCCGTCTTGCAGCATTTTCTGGCGGATGCCGTTGGCGAGGCGCGAGGAGATGCGCTTGAGCCAGGTATCCTGGCGCTTGCGGCGGATGCCGGCGACGAGCGCGAGGCCGGGGCCGCCGGCGAGCGCGATCTCGACCATGGCCGGGATGTTGGCCGGATCGTTCTGGCCGTCGCCGTCGAGCGTGACGATCCAGTCGCCGCGCGCGGCGTGGGCCGCCGTCCAGATCGCCGTGCTCTGGCCGCAGCTCATGGCGTGGCGCAGCACGCGCAGGCGCGGAAAGCGCGCCTGGGCCTCGGCCAGCTTGGCCGGCGTGGCGTCGGTCGAGCCGTCGTCGACATAGACCACCTCGAAGGGCCAGCCGCCCTCAAGGGCGGCGTGGATTTCCTCGATCAGCGGCAGGACATTGTCCTGCTCGTTGCGGACCGGCACGACGACGGAGAGAAGGGGCGCGGAATCCATGAAAGACGGGGCCAAATGACTGCGAATCGGGGCGATTTTCCGGTCCGGGCATTAGCACGGCCCTCCCGGGAAGGCTAGGTTTTTCGCGGTTTCCCATGGCAAGGTCTGATAGAGTGCCGCCCGCCCGCACGGCTGTGCCGGCCCCCTCGTCCGTAACCCCCGCGTGACCGCTGTGACCGCCCGCCCCCTCGCCGCCTTGACCGCCGTTTTGCACGACCAGGCGCCGGCCGCCGGCCGCTGCGGCCGCCTGCTCGCCGGCCGCTGGGCCTATGTCCTGCTCGCCCTGTTCGCCCTGGCGCTGTTCCTGCCCGGGATCGCCAGCATTCCGCCGACCGACCGCGACGAGGCGCGCTTCGCCCAGGCGTCGCGCCAGATGGTCGAGAGCGGCAATTACGTCGACATCCATTTCCAGGACGAATCGCGCAACAAGAAGCCGGTCGGCATCTATTGGCTGCAATCGGCCGCCGCCAATCTGTTCGGCAAGGACGCGATCTGGCCCTATCGCCTGCCGTCGCTGCTCGGCGCGCTGGCCGCGGTCGTGCTGCTCGCCGGCCTGGCCAAGCCCAGTTTCGGGCGCGGCGCCGGCCTGCTCGCCGGCCTGCTGTTCGCCGCCGCGCTGATGCCGACGGTCGAATCGCATATCGCCAAGACCGATTCGATGCTGCTGCTCACCGTGGTCGCGGCGCAGCTCGCGCTGGCGCGCGTCTATCTGCAGAGCCGCGCCGGCGAGACAAGCGGCTGGCGCTGGCCGCTGCTGTTCTGGATCGCCCAGGGCGTCGGCATCCTGATCAAAGGCCCGGTGACGCCGCTGATCGCCGCGCTAGCCATCGTCGCCCTCGGGATCGCGGACCGCAAATGGACCCATCTGCGCGCCTTGCGCCTGCCCGCCGGCCTGCTCGTCATGTTGGCGATCGCGGCGCCCTGGTTCGTCGCCATCTCGCTCGGCGAGTCCAATTTCCTGAGAGAAGCGGTCGGCCAGGACCTGCTGCCCAAATTGATCGGCGGCCAGGAAGCCCATGGCGCGCCGCCGGGCTATTACCTGCTCACCGCGACCCTGACCTTCTGGCCGGCCTCCCTGGTCGGCTGGTTCGGCGCGATCTGGGCTTGGCGCCACCGCAAACAGCCGACGACGCGCATTCTGCTCGCCTGGGCGATCCCGGCCTGGATCCTGTTCGAGCTGATCCCGACCAAGCTGCCGCATTACGTGCTGCCGCTGCTGCCCGCCGTCGCCCTGATGAGCGCGCTGGCCTTGCGCGACGCCCCCGACGCCATGGCCGGCATGATGCGCCATTGGGCCGGCCGCACGCTGCTGGTGCTGTGGAGCGCCATCGGGCTGATTCTCGGCTTCGCCTTCATCGTCGCCACCTGGATCGGCGAACATCGCATCGCGCCGAGCGGCTTCATCCCGATCGTCGGCAGCCTGCTCGCCATCGGCCTCGCCGGGCGCGCCTTCTGGCGCGGCGAGGCGCTGCGCGCCGCCGTGATCGCCGCGCTCTGCGTGCTGCTGATCTGGCCGCCGATTCTCGGGCGCCTGTTGCCGGGCCTCAAGCCGCTGTGGCCGTCGCAGCAGGCGATGCTGATGGTCGCGGCGCAGACGCAAACTTGGCCGCCCGGCGAGCCCATCGCCGCCGTCGGCTATCACGAGCCGAGCCTGGTGTTCTTCCTCGGCACCAAGACGATGCTGACGACGCCGGGCGGCGCCGCCGCCTATCTCGCCGGCGCCAAGAACCGCCTCGCCCTGGTCAACGACCGCGAGGAACAACGCTTTCGCGACGCGGTGAAAACTCTCGGCGCCGAGGTCTGGCGCATCGACGGCATTCGCGGCTTCAACATGGCGCGCGGCCGCTTCGAGCATATTTCGCTGTTCTGGTCGGGCACGCCGCGCTAGTCAGCGGCCGCGCTTAATCGTCCTGCGGATAGCCCTTGAAGCCTTCCAGCTCATAGAGCCGCACGACGCGCTCGCGCCCGACGCCGATCGGCGTGCGCACTTCGGCCAGCAGCTCCGCGCTTTTGAATCGCGAGGTGATCTCGCTGGCGTCCGCGCGCTCGGTGACATAGAGCAGCTTGGCCGGCGATAAGGCCTGGTAGTACGGCCGCGTCAGATCGAAATGATCGTGGATGCGGTTGCTCGGCCGCCATTTGAAGGCTTCGACCGGGTGCGGCTTCACGTAATAGAGCACTTCGGCCAGCAATTTCCGCTCATCGACCAGCAACACGGCGCCGGGCATTTCATTGGCGCGGACATGGGCGATGGCGGCGCCGAGTTCGAGCCAGCCGCGCACGCGCTTGAACGGATCGGCCCTGCTCGGCAGCGCGTCGGGCCGGCCGTAGGTCGCGGCGATGAAAACCAGGAAAACGGCGATCAGGCCGGCATGCGCCACGACGGAGCCGCTCGCCACCAGGGCGCGGCCCCACCAGAGCTTCGGGTTGGCATGCAGGGCCCAGGCGACGAGGAGCACCGAGGCGGCGACATAGGCCGGCGCCGCCCAATTGGCATTGGCGCGCGACAGAAAGCCCTGCAGCAGCATGATCGCCAGGGTCGGCAGGGCGAAGGCGACGAGCAGGCGCTGGCGGTCGTCGCGCCACCAGCCGCGCCAGCGCGCCAGGATGACGATGAGCGCCGCGAACAGCGCCGGGCCGAAGACGCCGAACTGCGCGCCGAAAAATTCCAGGAACGAGCCGATGCTGAACAGATGGCCGCCGAGATTGGCGTTGTCGCTGGTATGGGCGTAGGAGACGAAACTGTTGTCGGCGTTCCAGAAGACGTTGGGCGCGTAGATCGCCAGTCCGACCAGCACCGCCATGAGGATGCCGCGCCAGTTCCAGCCGGCCAGCCGCCCGCGCGCCAGGGCGACATGCACGCCGGCCGACAACAGGAAGAAGATCATGGCGTATTTGCCGAGCAGGCCGAGGCCGAGGGCGACGCCGAGCAGCAGCCACCAGCGCCAGGCATGGCCGACGGCGGCGCCGCGCTGCAAGGCGCGCACATAGACGTAAAGCCCGACGGCCCAGAACAGCAGCAGCGGCAGGTCGGTCGACATCACCACCGAGGAGAAGGCGACGCCCGGCAAGGTGGCGTAGAGCAGCGCCGACCAGAAGCCGACGCGGCGGTCGTACAAACGATGGCCGACGCCATAGACGGCGAGCGCCGTGAGGAAATGCAGGATCGGCGCGCCGACGCGCACGCAGGCCCCGCCGTCGCCGCAGACCGACGTGGTGGCGGCGATCAGCCAGGCGACCATCGGCGGTTTGGAGTAGTAGCCGAATGCGAGATCCTGCGCCCACACCCAATACTGCGCCTCGTCCGGATGCAGATCGAACGGATAGACCGTGAGATAGACGACGCGCAGCGCCGTGAGCGCGGCGAGCAGCAGCAGCGCGCCCGGCAAGCCGTAGATGCCGCTATTGGGAAGCGTGAGGGGCGCGGGCTGGGGGGACGGACCCGTCATAAAAACTCGCCTCGTGAAAACGCCGGCACGTTAACCGATGGCCCCGCCGCGCGCCAGGAAAATGCCCCGACGGAGCGGGCATGAAAAAGGGGCGGACTCGCGCCCGCCCCTTTTCGCTCCCTCCGGCACAGGCGCTATTTCGTGACGAAATAGCCGCCGGTGATCGCCTGATGGTAGAACTCCGCCACCGCCGGACCGATGCCGAGCGGCAGGTCCGTCTCGGCCTTGGTATAGACATGCACGCCGGCGCCGAAGCGCGTGACCATGACCTTGGGCGCCGGATCGATGCGCTCGCGGAACATCGGCAGCACCACCTCCTGATAGACCTCCGGACTATGGTCGCGGCTGTCCTTCGAGATGCCGAACAGCACCGGCGGCACCGGCTTGGCGCCGGGGCCGGTCACCGGATAGGGCAGGCCGAGATAGCGCTTCACCAGCGCTTCCTTCTCCGGCCCCGAGAGATTGAGCCGCTTGGCGGTCGCTTCGGCCGCCTTGCGCAACGACGACTTGATGTTGTGGGTCAGGATGTACTCGGCCTTGAACTGCGGCCGCATCTTGGTCTTGTTCCACCAGTCGAGAATCTCTTCCATCAGCCAGGGCAGGCGCATCAGCGCCGCCGGGCCTTCCTGGCCGAGCGCCTCGGGACCGGCGTAGCGCGCGCGGTCGCGCCAGGTGCGGATATAAAGCTCGTCGAACGGATCGGTGCGCGGCGCCGGCTTCTTGCTGACGCGCTCGAAGCCCGCCACCTTGCCGAGCGCGCCCGACCAGTTGTGCTGCTCTTCCTGGATGAAGCCGAAGGGCGAATTCTCGACGGCGATGACGCCGGCGATGTTCGGCACGCGCTGGCACATCATGAAGACATGCGGGCCGCCGGTCGAATGGCCGGTGACGTAGATCGAATATTCGTCCTCCGGGAAGTGGCGGCGCATGGCGTCCTTCATCGCCGTCTCGAAGGCGGGCAGCCAGCCGGCCATGCGGTCGTAGAAGATCGTGCCCGGCTTGGCGCGCGCCACGGTGCGGATGCCGTAGCGCAGGCGCTTGGTGTCGTCGTTGATGACTTCGTACATGTCCGGCGTGATCTTCTCGCCGCGCAGCCAGATCGGCGTGCGCACGGTGCCGTCCTTGTTGATCGTGTCGCCCGGCCAGTCGCGCGTCGGGCTGTCGAAGTAATGGCGACCGGGGAAGGTCATGGCGACGGCCTTGTGGCCGAACTTGCCGGCATAGAGCTTGGCGATGGGTTCCATCGACTTGTAGTCGCCCGAGCCGCCGTGCAGCAGGAAGATGCCGATCTTCTTGCCGTCGGCGCCGATCGCGATCTGCGACGGATCCTTCGGCTCGTAGACCATGCAGCCCATGTCCCAATCGAGGCCGACCTCGTGGATGCGGAAGATATCCTCGGTCTGCTTGAGCGGGATGTCGGGCTGTGCCAGCAGGCGGTCGGAAATGGCGATCACCTCCTCGCGCGAATATTCCGCCGGCGGCGTCCAGCCGGTCGCCGTGGGCGTCTTGGCGGCGGCGGGCGATTTCGCCTTGGCGGGCTTGGCGATCTTCGGGGCGACCGCGGGGCGCGCGGGAACCCGCGACGGCGCGACGCGGCTGCGCGCTTCAAGCCGGGCGCGCGCGGTGCTGCGCGCGGCGGGACGGGCGGCGCGAACCTTGCGCGCGGCGCCGATCTTCTTGGCCGGAGTTTTTTTGGCGGCGATCTTCTTCGCCGGGACCTTTTTGACGGGGCTTTTCTTTTTCGCCGGCGTCTTCTTGGCCGCCGTCTTCTTCAAACCCTTTTTGGCAGGAGCCTTGACCGATGTCTTGCTGGCCGGGCGTTTCGTTTTCGCCGCTTTCGCCTTCAAGGGCTTCTTGGCGCGCGTCTTCGCCGCCGTCTTCGCGGGACTTTTCTTTTTCAGCGCCGTCTTCGCAGAGGGTTTTTTCGCGGACGTCTTTTTCGCAGAGATCTTGGGCTTGCGCATGGTGTCTCCCGTCGCAGACATGATGGAAAGCGCGGCACGTCACGCCCAATGAAACGGCAATCGTTTCAGGGTAGACGCTCGCCCGTTGCTTTCGCGGATCGGTCCTCTAAACTTTATCGATCAAATTGACGCCGACAAAAATCGAAGTCAACAGGCCAAGGGGGAAATCATGCGCGTGACCCGCACCGTGACCACCAGCGTGCTTCTCGGATTTGCCGTCGGCGCCAGCGCAAGTTTCTCTCCGGCCGGCGCCGAAACGGCCGAAGAGTTCTACAAGTCCAAAAAAGAAATGGTCATGGTCGTCGGCAGCGCGCCGGGCGGCGGCTACGACGGCTATGCTCGCATGTTGGCGCGCTACATGAGCAAATATCTGCCGGGCCAACCCAACATCATCACCAACAACATGCCGGGCGCCGGCGGCGTGCGCGCCGCCAATTACGTCGCCAACATCGCGCCGAAGGACGGCAGCGTCATTTCCATCATGGACCGCGGCCTGCCGACCGCGCCGCTGCTCTACGGCGAAAATTCCAACACGCAGTTCGAGGCGGCGAAGATGAACTGGCTCGGCAGCGCGTCGAGCGAATCGGGCATGGCCGTGTACGGCGCCCGGTCGCCGGCCAAGACGCTGATGGAGGCCACCAAGGTCGAGGTCGTGCTCGGTTCGACCGGCGCCGAAGGCGACACCGCGATGATGCCGCGCATGCTCAACGAGATGTTCGGCACTAAGTTCAAGATCATCACCGCCTACAAGGGCCAACCCGAAGTCGTGCAGGCCGTGCAGAAAGGCGAGCTCGATGGCCTGTTCATGAGCGGCTGGTCGGGCCAGACGCGCGAGCAGCTCTTGCAGATGTACAAGCTGAACGAAGTCGGCTTCATGGTGCAGATGGGCTTCAAGCGCGATCCTGCCGTCGGCGACGTGCCCACCATCATGGAATTGATCAAGAACGACGACGACCGCCAGGTGATGGAGGTCATCCTCGGTCGCCTCGAACTCGGCCGGCCCTTCGTCGCCCCGCCGGGCGTGCCCGCCGACCGCGTCGCCATGCTGCGCAAGGCCTTCAGCGATGCCTGCGCCGATCCCGAATTGGTGCTCGAAGGCGACAAGACCCGCCGCTACATCGAGCCGATCGACGGCGTGACGACGCAGAAAATGATCGAGGCGGTTTACAAGACCTCGCCCGAGGTCATCGCCAAGATCCGCACCTATGTGAAACCGCCCGCGGCCCAGTAATGCGTCGGTTCGGTAAGTCGGTTCGGTAAGTCGTCGCGAACCCCGGCGGCAGCGGCCGCCGGCCATATCCTGCGCTGCCCCCCAGGCGCAGTCATGCAACCTTCGCCAGGAGACAGACATGACTGCACGCATCACGATTTCCGTCTGCGCCTTGCTCGCTTTCGCTCCCGCCGCAATGACAAACGAGGCCGCCGCGCAATCGGTTGGCGACTTCTATAAATCGAAGGGCGAGCTATCGATCGTCATCAGCAGCGCGCCGGGCGGCAGCTACGACGTCTACGGCCGCATGGTCACGCGCTACATGAGCAAATATATTCCCGGCAATCCGACCATCGTGCCCTCCAACATGCCGGGCGCCGGCGGCATGCGCGCCGCCAACTATCTCTATACCGTGGCGCCCAAGGACGGCTCGGTGATCTCGATCATGGATCGCGGCATCGTCACCGCGCCCTTGCTCTACGGCGAGGAATCGAAAGCGCAGTTCGAGGCCACCAAGTTCAACTGGATCGGCAGCGCCGTGATCGAGATGGGGATGGGCGCGATCTCGCTGAAAGCGCCGGCGACCACGCTCGACGAGATGAAAAAGACCGAAGTGGTGTTCGGCGCCAGCGGCCCGGAAACCGATCCGGCCATGTACGCGCGCTTGTTCAACAAGCTCTACGGCACCAGGATCAAGGTGATCGCCGCCTACCCGGGCCAAACCGAGACCTTGCTCGCGGTCGAGAAGGGCGAACTGCACGGCCTGTTCCTGTCGGGCTGGTCCGGCGCCGGCCGCGCCTACGTGAAGGACAAGGTGGCGCGCGGCGAATGGAAGGTCTTCGTCCAGATGACCAGCCGCAAGGACGAGGAGCATCTCGACGCGCCGAGCGTGTTCGAGGTGATCCCCGGCGAGCAGAACAAGCAGATTCTCACCCTCCTGTTCGAGCGCCAGATCCTCGGCCGGCCCTTCGTCGCGCCGCCTGGGGTGCCGGCCGACCGCGTCGCCCTGCTGCGGGACGCCTTCAAGAAGGCACTGGAAGATCCGGCGCTGCTGGCCGAGGCCGACAAGCAGAAATACGCCATTAGCCCGGTGTTCGGCGACGAGGCGCAGAAGATCGTCGGACGCATCTACGCCACGTCGGGCGAAACCATCGACGCCACCCGCGCGCTGCTCAAAGCCGCACAATGACAGGAGTGATCATGCCGACCTTCGCCCCCACGAAACTCTGCCTGACTTTGATCGCCGGCCTCTGCGTCGCCGGGCCCGCGTTCGGCCAATCGGCCGAGACGTTCTACAAGGCGCAGAAGAACATGATCATCATCGTCGGCAGCGCCGCCGGCGGCAGCTACGATACCTATGCCCGCGTCATGGGCAAGTTCCTGAGCGCGAACCTGCCGGGCAATCCGAACTTCGTGACCAACAACATGCCGGGCGGCGGCGGCATGCGCGCCGCCAATTATCTCTACAACGTCGCGCCCAAGGACGGGTCGGCGATGATGATCATGGCGCGTGCCATCCCAACCGCGCCCCTGCTGTACGGCGCCGAATCGCAGGCCCAGTTCGAGGCGGTGAAGTTCACCTGGATCGGCAGCCTGGTGAAAGAGATGGGCATGGGCGTCGTCGCCAAGAATTCGCCGGCCACCAGTCTCGACGAGATGAAAAAGGTCGAGATCACCATGGGAGTCAGCGGGCTCGAAGGCGATCCGGCGATGTATTCCCGGCTGTTCAATTCGCTCTACGGCACCAAGCTCAAGAACATCGCCGGCTACCAAGGCCAGCCCGAGACGTTGAACGCCGTGGAAAAAGGCGAGGTCCACGGCCTGTTCCTGTCCGGCTGGTCGGGCAGCGGCCGCGCCTATGTCAAAGACAAGGTGGCCAAGGGCGACTGGAAGATCTTCGTGCAGATGGGCCTGGAGAAGGACCCGGACTATCCCGACGTGCCGACGGTGATGGACGTGGTGAAGACCCCCAAGGATCAGGAGGTGCTCAAGTTCCTGTTCGGCCGCCAGATTCTCGGCCAGCCCTTCACCGCGCCGCCCGGCATTCCGGCCGACCGCGCCGCCATGCTGCGCGCCGCCTTCCGCAAATCGGTGGACGATCCGGCGATGCGCGCCGAGCTGGAGCGCCAGCGTTTCGCGCTCAGCCCGGTCTATGGCGAGGACGCTTTGCGGATCATCACCGAGCTCTATGCGACGCCGGCCGACGTCGTCGAGGGCGCGCAGAAGCTGGTAAAGATTCCCGGCTGATCGGCATCGGCGCGAAAGAAAAGGGCCGGCATTCGCCGGCCCTTTTTTATTTCGCCCCGATCACTTGCCGTCGAGCCGGTCGGCGTTACGCAGATCGGGAAAGAATCTCCACCATAGCGCGGTGACGCCAAGTACGGCGAAGCCGCCGACCGCCGCCGCCGTGACCGCGCCGATCAGCGAAGCCATGACGCCGGCGCGGAAATCGCCGAGTTCGTTGGACGCCGTGATGAACACCGAATTGACTGCGGCGACGCGCCCACGCATGGCGTCGGGCGTCGTCATCTGGATCAACGTGAGGCGGATATAGACGCTGATCACGTCCGACGCGCCGAGCAGCACGAGCGCCGCCGCCGAGATCCAATAGACGGTGGAATAAGCGAAGATCAGCGTCGCCAGGCCGAACAGCCCGACGCAAACGAACAGGATGGCGCCGGACCGGCGCATCGGCGGAATCTGCGTCAGCACCAGGGCCGAGACCAGGCCGCCGACCGCCTGGCTGCTGCGCAGGAAGCCGAGGCCGTCGGCATCGACATGGAGAATGTCGCGGGCGTAAATCGGCAGCAGCGCCGGCAGGCCGCTGAACAAGACCGCGAACAGGTCCATGGAAATGGCGCCGAGCACGATCGGCTTGCTCTTGATGAAGCCGAAGCCGGCCATCAGCGACGCCCAGGTCGGCGGCTCCTTGCCGCGCTTGCTCTGGCTCGTCGCCGGAACGACGAACAGCATCACGGTGCCGGCGACGAACATCAGCGTGCTGGCGGCATAGACCATCGCGGGACCGTAAGCGTAATACAGCAGGCCGCCGACCGCCGGGCCGACGATGATGCCGAGCTTGCTGCTCGACGAGTTCCACGCCACCGCGTTGGGATATTCCTCCGCCGGCACCAGGTTCGGCAGCAGGGCCTGCAGCGCCGGCGAGTAGAAGGCGCGGGCGACGCCGAACAGGAGGATGATGCCGAACATCGGCCAAACCTGCTCGAAGCCGGAGAGCGTGAACAGCAGGAACAGGGCGGCGCAGGCCCCTTGCAGCGCGAAGCTGCCGCCGACGACATGGCGGCGGTCGTAGCGGTCGGCCACATGCCCGGTGATCAGGATGAGAAACACCGCCGGCAGGAATTGGAACAGGCCGACGAGGCCGAGGTCCAGGGGATCGTTGGTCAGATTGTAGATTTGCCAGCCGACGGCGACGGCCATCATCTGATTGGCGAAGATGGACAGCATCTTGCCGAGGATCGTCAGCGTGAAGCCGCGATGGCGGAAGACGGCGATTTTGCCTTTCGGCGGGGCGGCGGCGTTCATGGGCTTTCCATCGCGCGGCGCGTCAGGCGGCCGCATCCTCCGGCTTGTCGAGCTTGCGCAGTTCGGCGAACCATTTCATCCAGATGAGGGTGACGACCAGCGTGGCGATGCCGCCCGCCAGCACCGCGCCGACCGCGCCGATCGCCGCGCCCATGGCGCCGGCGCGGAACGCGCCGAGCTCGTTCGACGCGCCGATGAACACCGAATTGACGGCGCCGACGCGACCGCGCATGGCGTCCGGCGTGCCGATCTGGATGATGTTCTGGCGCACGAAGACGCTGACGACGTCGGCCATGCCGGAGACGGCGAGCGCCAGCAGCGACAGCCAGAAGATCGTCGAGAGGCCGAAGACGACGATGCTGACGCCCCATAGCAGGACGCAGAGGAACATGATCTGGCCGAGATTGCGGCGGATGGGAAATTGCGTGAGGAGAAAGGCGACGATCAAGGCGCCGACCGCGGGCGCGCTGCGCAGCAGGCCGAGGCCTTCCGGGCCGACCTTCAGGATGTCGCTGGCGAAGACCGGCAGCAGCGACACCGCGCCGCCGAGCAGCACCGCGGCGAGATCGAGCGAGATGGCGCCGAGGATGATCGGCTTGGACTTGATGAAGGTGAAGCCGGCGAACAGGCTCGCCAGCGTCACCGGCTCGCCGCCGCCGGCGATCGGATGGCGCCGCACGAAGGACATGATCACGGTCGAAAAGGCGATGCCGATCATGGCGAGGATATAGACCTGGTTGACGCCGAGCCAGCCGAGCACCAGGCCGCCGAGCGCCGGGCCGCCGATGCCGGCGATCTGCCAGCCGAGGCTGGACCAGGCCACGCCGTTGCTGAAATGCTCGCGCGGCACAAGGTTCGGCATCAGGGCCGAGGCCGCCGGCTGGGCGAAGGCGCGCGCGACGCCGAGCACGACGAGCACGACGAACATCGGCCAGACGACGGTGATGCCCTGCCAGGCCATGAGGAAGAAGGCCAAGGCGCAGAGCCCTTCGACGGCGTAGCACAGGGTCAGGATCATGCGGCGGTCGAAGCGGTCGGCGGCCGTGCCGGTGACGAGGCCGAGAATCAGCGACGGCAGGAACTCGGCGAGCCCGACGAAACCGAGCTGCAGCGGATCGTGCGTCAGCTCGTAAACCTGCCAGCCGATGGCGACGACCTGCATCTGCACGGCGATGCTGGTGATGAAGCGCGACCACCAGTAGCGGCGAAAATCGACATAGCGGAAGGCCGCATGGCCGGAGATTTTTTTCGAGGCGAAGGGAGATGCCGGTTTGGCCGGCGCCGCCGCGTCCGGCGCCGCATTGGGCTCCGTCGTCATCGGGAGATCCGGGGGGAGATCCGGCCTGCGCCGCAGCAGCGAACAGGCACACAGGCGCCGCACGGCGAACGGGGCGCGAACGACGACGGCCGTCCGGCGGACGGCGTGGGGGGGAACATGCGGCGTTTCCTCTATATCGCGGCAGCGCCGCCGATATCGGGGCTGCCGTGGCTCTCTCTTTGGCGAGTGTCGCACCCTCGGCCGCGCCCGGCAACTGCGCCCCGCAAGCGTTTCACGCCATCGTTACGACCAGTCCTGCCGCGGGCCTCTGCGCAATCGCCAACAGTTGTTGCGCCAAATGGCTCTCTTTTCCCCTGGCGCCGCGTCGGCCTCGCCCCTATTTTCGCCGCGCAGCCTGCCTCTCACCCGGTCTCGTATCCCATGCTCGGTGCTTTTTACGCGCTCCTCGCGGCGGCGTCCTTCGGCCTCAACAACGCGAGCTCGCGGCGCGGCGTGATCGGCGGCAGCGCCGTCCAGGGCCTTGCCATCAGCGTCCCGCTCGGCATGCTGATGTTCGTGCCAGCCACCATCATCGCCGGCGAGATCGGCATGTGGGACGCCTTCACGCCGCTGCAGTGGCTCTTTCTCTCGGCCAGCGGCTTCGCCCATTTCGTCTGGGGCCGCTATTTCAACATCAAGTCGCTCGAGGCCATCGGCACCAACCTCGCCGGACCCGTGCAGCAGAGCCAGCATCCCATCGCCCTGCTGCTCGCCATCGCCTTCCTCGGCGAGACGCTGACGCCGATGAAGATCGTCGGCATCCTGCTGATCGCCATGGGCCCCATCGTCATGCTGCGCCACCGCAGCGCCGCGCCCAAGCAGGCCAAACCGCTGTTCGTGCCGCGCATGGCCGAAGGGTATTTCCACGCCTTCATGGCCGGTCTCGGCTTCGGCGCCAGTCCCGTGCTGTTCGCCGCCGGCATCGGCGACAGCGGCCTCAGCATGCTCGGCGGCCTGATCTCCTTCATCGCAGCGACCTTCGTCGTCGCGCTGATCGTCTTGCTGCCGGGACAGTTGCGCGACCTGCGCGCCATGAATCGCGCCAGCATTCCCTGGTTCCTGGTCACCGCGCTGGCCACCTTCGGCTCGCAGTTCTTCCGCTACCTGGCGCTCGGCATCGCGCCGGTCACCGTGGTGCAGCCGATCCAGAGCCTGTCGCTGATCTTTCGCTCGATTTTCGGCTATTTCATCAGCCGCGATTACGAGCGGCTCGACCGCGGCGTCTATTACGGCCTCGCCCTCGCCTTCTCCGGCGCGCTGGTGCTCGCCGTCGGCGACGAGGCGGTGCGCCGCTTCCTGACGCTGCCGCCATGGCTCGCCGAAATCGCCGCCTGGTCCTGGCCGTAAGAATTGGCCCGTCGCGCCCGCTTTATGAGGGCGCCCGCAGCACCGTGCGCAGCTTGACGGCGAGATCCTGACGCCGGTAAGGCTTGTTCAAGAGCTGCACGCCGGGATCGACGCGGCCCTGATGGATCACGGTGTTTTCGGTATAGCCGGACGTGTAAAGCACCCGCAAGCCGGGCCGCAGCCGCAGCGCCTGCTCGGCCAATTGCGGCCCGGACATGCCGCCCGGCATCACCACGTCGCTGAACAGAAGATCGATCTCCGCATCGCCGCGCAGCACCTCCAGCGCTTCGGCGCCGCTGCGCGCCGTCAGCACCTTGTAGCCGAGCGACTTCAATTCGCCCGCCACATGGTCGCGCACCATATCGTCGTCTTCCACGGCCAGGATCGTTTCGCCGCGCCCGCGCGGCAGCGCCGCGGCGGCGCGCGTCATGTCCGCCAACGGCAGGGTCGAGCGCGGCAGGTAGAGCTTCACGATCGTGCCGTCGCCGATTTCCGAGTAGATCTTGATATGGCCGCCCGTCTGCTTGACGAAGCCGTACACCATGCTGAGGCCGAGGCCGGTGCCTTTGCCGACGTCCTTCGTGGTAAAGAAGGGCTCGAACGCATGCGCGAGCACTTCTTCGCTCATGCCGCTGCCGCTATCGGCGACGGCGACCATCACGTAATCGCCGGGATTTACGTCGTCGTTCCGCTCGGCATAAACCTCGTCGAGATGAACGTTGGCCGTCTCGACCGTCAAATGGCCGCCGCTGGGCATCGCGTCGCGGGCATTGAGCGTCAGATTCAAGATGGCGGTTTCCAGTTGCGCCGGATCGATCATCGCCGGCCAAACGTCCTGGCCGAACACGAAGCGGCACTCGACATGCTCGCCGAGCGCGCGATAGAGAAGATTCTCCATCTGCAGCAGCAGCTGGTTGACGTCGATCGATCGCGGCTCGAGCGGCTGGCGCCGCGCGAAGGCCAATAGGCTGCGCGTCAGGCTGGCGCCGCGCTCGGTCGCCCGCATCATCGTCTCGGCGAGCGCGAGCAGCTCCGGACGGTTCTCAAGCTGCTCGACCAGCATCTCGGCATTGCCGAGAATCACCGTCAGCAGATTGTTGAAATCATGCGCGACGCCGCCGGTCAGCTGGCCGACGGCCTCCATCTTCTGCGATTGCAGCAGCCTTTGATTGAGGTCCTCGATGGCGGCGCGTTGCCGCTCCAGAGATTCCGCCGCGCCGTTGAGCACCGTCATCAGGCCGCCGAGCTCGCCGCCGGGATGCGGCGCGGGAATGCGCGCGCTCAAATTTCCCGCGCCAAGGCTTTCCGCCATCTTGCCGATGCGCGCCACCTGCCGGCGGATGCCGATTTCGGCCAAGAACCACACGCCGAGAAACAGCATCAGCGCGACGATCGCCAGCACGGTCAGTTCCTCCAACAGGCCGCGGTTCGCATCGGCCACGAGGATGTCCTTCGGCTGGCCGACCAGCACGTAGAGTCCCGCTTCGCGCATCGCCGGATTGCCCGCCACCGCCCAGACCTCCTGGTCGCCGCGGGCGCGCAGAGCTTCCCCGGCGCCGCCGGCGCTATGGGCGGTGACGAAATCGAAGAGCGGCGTCTCGGCGATGGAGCTGCCGGCGGCCGGCGCGCGGCCCGGCGGCGCATGCCAAGCGAGGACCGTGCCTTTGCTATCGACGAAGACCATATCCGTTGCGCGGTTGCCGCGATCCTGCAGCAGCTTTCCGAGATTGAGGGACGCGAGCAGGATGAAACGCAGCTCGCCGGAGGCGTCGCGCGCCGGATAAGCGATCTGCAGCACCGAGATGCCGGTCAACCGTCCGAAGGCCGGCTCGAGCACGACGCCGGACGGTTGCCGCAGAGCTTGCTGGAAATAGGCGCGGTCGCGCAGGTCGAGATCGCGCCCGGTGCCGAGCGAATCGCAGAACAGCTGGCCGTCCGGATCGATCGTCAGGATGCCGGTATATTGCGGATATTCCTCGCGCACGGCGGAGAGAAAGGCGGAACAGGCGGCGCGGTCCGACGTTTCGAGATCGCGAGCGCGGGCCAGGCCGTAATGCAGCTGCGCCGTGCCGAGAATCTTCTCGTGCAACGCCCCGGCGATATCCTCGGCGTCGGCCGACAAGGCGGCGATGGCTTTGGCGATTTCTTTTTGGCGGTCATCGACGAAGCGCAACCCGACCAGCAACGCCGGCAGCGCGATCGCCAACAACACGAGAAGCAGAAGCCGCGATCGGATACTCATCGCCGACCATTCCCCCGATAGATCGTTCCGCCCGTCGCTGCGCCGAACGCCCAAACAATGGGCGATCCGCGCGCAATGGTTGCTTTGTTAACATCGCCATCGCGCCAGCCGCTTCGCGCGGCCGCCGGCGCCCCCATCATGCGCGCAGGATCGGCCAGCGGCAAGCCGCCCCCCGGCGCGAAGCATTCGCATTCCCCCGGTGACTTGGCGGGCGGACCCGCTAATATCACCCAGGGCATATATCTCGATCGCAACGGGGGGACCGACCGCGATGTTCGACATCCTGACCTTCACCGGCTTTCATACCTGGCTCAGCCTGATCGCCCTGGCAAGCGGCCTCCTGCTGATTTTCGACCTGCTCGCCAGCCGCCCCGCCGCGCGCCTGACGATCCTATTCTTCGTCACGGCGGTGGCGACCAACGTCACCGGCTTCCTGTTTCCCTTCACCGGCTTTTTGCCGTCGCATGGCGTCGGCATCGTCTCCTCGCTGGTCTTGCTGCTCGCGCTCCTGGCGCGCTACGCCTTCCGCCTCGCCGGCGCATGGCGCCCCATCTATGCCGTCTGCTTCGTGCTCGGCGTCTATTTCCTCGCCTTCGTCGCCATCGCGCAGATCTTCCAGAAGCTGCCCGCCCTGGTCGCCAGGGGCCAACTGCCGTTCGCCATCGCCGAGACCGCGCTGCTCATCATCGCCGTCCTGCTCGCGGTCAAAGCGGCGAAGCGGTTTCATCCGGCGGCGGCGTAACGCAGCCGCTTCGTCCGCTTGCGGAGCGCGAGGAATTCAATCCTCGCGCTCCCATCGCAAAATGCCAAAAAATATCACGCTCGATTAGAGCGACGCTCCTCGCCGAAAAAGCCTGGCGTGAATTCCGCCATTGCCGACGTATCCGCGACGGCGCAGCGCGGCGCTTCTGCGTCTTGCAAGAAATCGCTGAAAAATCATCGGGACCGAACTCCGTCTTCTCGCATCGCAAGAAGCGCGGCGGCTGGTGCCGAATCGCGAGGCAAAATTGCCCCGAATAAAAAAATAATGTCTGCCTAAACGAAATAGATGAAGGGCTAAGCCCTACGTCATATGCGTTCCTCACGTTGCTGTCAGGGAACGCTCATCTTTTCGACATGACATGGCCGTAATCCACACGAGATGGGTATCAAGCCTCTACTTATCCTAGCTGTGTGAGTAGGGCTGCTCGCCGAAAAAAGCGGCGCGCAGCCTCGTCATCTGACGGCTTTGTCAGAAACAAGACACTTTCAGAAAGGCAATGCGATGCGCAAGCGGGTGATGGTTCTCTGCCTCGATGCGTTCGATGCGGCGCTCGGCGACAAGCTCATCGACGCTGGCAAGCTCCCGGGGTTGGCCCGGTTGAAGGCGGAAAGCGCGCGCTTCGAGCTGGAACATGGCCCGGACAACAAAGCCCGCTACACGGGCCTGACCTGGGAGCATTTCTCTTCCGGCCGCAAGCCCGAAACCTCGGGCAAATGGTCGGTCATCTCCTTCGATCCCAAAAGTTACCGCGTGAAGCAGAGCTTCGCGACCGAACGGCCGTTCCTGGCCGACGTCGACGCCAAATGCGCCGTCTTCGACGTGCCCTATTTCGATCTGCAGTCCATGCCCAACGCCGTCGGCGCCGTCGGCTGGGGCGGCCATGACCTCGGCGTCCATCCGCAAGCGACGCCCCGAGGATTGATGTCGGAAATCACCGCGAAATTCGGCCCGCCGCCCGACGTCGACGGCTTGAACGTCATGGTCTATCCCAGCGTCGAGTTGACGACGCGGATGGGCAAGAACCTGCGCGCCTCCGTGAAGCAGCGCGTCGATATCGCCGAATGGCTGTTCAGCGAGCGCGTGCCCGATTGGGACGTGGCCGTTCTCGGCATCGGCGAGAGCCATGACGCGGTCGAGCTGCTCTATCACGGCATCGATCCCCACCATCACATGGCCGACGCGCCCAGCGCCGAACCGGCCCGGCAGGGATTGATCGGCGTCTACGAGGAGATCAGCGCGCAGATCGATCGGCTCATGACGCGCTTCCCCGACGTCGCCTTCGTCGCCTTCACCATGCACGGCATGGGCGACAACGACACCGACCTGCCGACCATGCTGCTGCTGCCCGAACTGCTCTATCGCCTGTCGTTCGGCAAGCCGCTCTTCACGTCGCGCGACGACTGGCGCGCGGCGCGCTCGCCGGCCCTTCAGGAGGGCGAAGACTGGAACGCCGTCGTCATCGGCGCGATGCGGCATGCCAAGCCCAAGCCGCCGGTCAATATCCGCCAGCGCGCCTTGCGCCGGGCGCGGCGCGGCGCGGCGAAAGTGGCCAAAGCCACGATCGGCCAGGCGCTGATGCGCGATATTTCCAGCCGGCGCGGCCCGCGCGACAAGTCTTTCGACGTCGAGTGGATGCCCGCTTCGCAATATGCGCGCTATTGGCCACAGATGGACGCTTTCGCGGTGCCGTCCTTCTTCGAAGGGCGCGTGCGGGTGAACCTCGCCGGCCGCGAAAAGAACGGCCGCGTGCCGTTGGAGCGCTACGGCGAAACGCTCGACGCCATCGAAGCGGCGCTGCGCGCCTGTGTCGACATCAAGACCGGCCGGCCGGTGGTGCGCGAGATCAACCGGCCGACCGTCAACGATCCCTTGACCCTGCAGGGCACCCAGGGCGACCTGGCGATCCTGTGGAACGGCAGCCCGACCGGCTTTCGCCACCCCACCCTCGGCGACATCGGCCCGGCGCCGGCGCGCCGCATGGGCGGCCATAGCGGCGGCGGCGGCGCGCTCTACATCCGCTCGACCGGCATCATGCCGGGCGATCGCGGCGTGCGCTCGTCGTTCGATGTCGCGCCGACCATCCTCGACCTGATGGGACGGCCGAGCGGCAGTTGGATCGACGGCGAAAGCGTGCTCGGCCATCTCGAACCGGGCCTGGCGGCCGCGGAAATCGCCTTGCCGGCCTTGGCCGCGGCGGAAATCAACGTCCTGCCGTCCATCCCCGTCGAGCTCGCCCCCATGGAGCCTGGCGCCACCGCGCCCATCGTCGCCGAGATCGTCTTGCCGAAAATCCCGGCCGGCGAACCCGCGGCGCCCGGCGCCGAGGTCGCGCCGCCGACGGTGGACTCCGATCTCCTGGCGGCGCAAGCCCAGACCCAGCAGCAAAAGCCGCTCCTCGCCCGCACGGCGGCCGCGATGGGCGTGTCGCCGAACCTGTCGCCCGAGACCAGCGAGCTGATCCAGACCATCGTCACCCGCCTGACGACATAGCGTTCTCGCGAAACCGCCGGATCGGGGCCGACCCGATCCGGCGGTCGTCTTCTCCATGGCACAAGACGGCGCTTGCGCTATTTTAGGCGCCATGCCCGCCGACGAATCCCCTGAGGCTATCTGCCAACTCTGCGAAAAGCCGCCGGCGCTCTGCGTCTGCGACGCGGTGACGCCGCTCGACAACCGCGTCGCCGTGGTGATCCTGCGCCATCCGCAGGAACAAGACCGCCTGCTCGGCACGGCGCGCATCGCCGTGCTGCAATTGAAAAACGCCCTGCTGAAGACCGGCCTGTCCTGGCCGAGCCTGGCCAAGCTGGTCGGTCATGACGCCGACCCCAAACGCTGGGGCGTGCTCTATCTCGGCACCGCGAAAACCCTTGTCACTGTTAAGACCAGCGCGCCGCTGGCACCGCGCCCGCTCACCGTCGTCGACAAGGCCGGCGAAGCCCTGGCCGATCAGGACGACATCCTGGCGGACCTCGAAGGCATCATCCTGCTCGACGGCAATTGGCAGCAGGCCAAGGCGCTGTGGTGGCGCAATGCCTGGATGCTGAAATGCCGCCGCCTGCTGCTGCAGCCGCCGCGCGCCTCCTACTACGGCAACCTGCGCAAAGAGCCGCGCGGCGAAAGCGTCTCGACCATCGAAGCCGCCGCCTACACGCTGGCGGCGCTGGAGGGCGACGACACGCTCGCCGAAAAAATCCTGCCGCCGTTCAAGCGGCTGCTGGAAAAAGCGCGTGCGAACGCCCCGGCGCCGAAACGCGACTATCGCCGGCGCGGCGGCGACGGCAAGCCGCGCCGGCCGCAGCGGGCGCGGTAGATATTCGAGAACGGGGAAATTGGAGCGGGCGAAGGGAATCGAACCCTCGTCAGTAGCTTGGGAAGCTACAGCTCTACCATTGAGCTACGCCCGCTCAGGGCCCCGAGGGGCCAAAGGACGCGGCCAAGTCTTAACCCATCGCCGCCGTCCGTGCCAAGAGGCCGCGAAAACCTCCGTAAAATCGGCCTTTCTCCGGGCCCTGGCCGCCCCGCTTGACGGCCCGCGGAGCGAGGATTAGAAAATCCCCTCCCGTGGAGATTTGAGCCGGCCGGCTTGCGGACCACGTAAAACACTCCGCTAAAAGGTCGGTGCCGCGTCGCGCAGCCCTGGCCTTCATCCGGCAGGGCTTTTTTATTGGCCGGGCAGCGTCGTGCGCCGGCCCGAGGAGAGACGATCATGGCGAAAGACACCGCCCCGCCCGCCAACCCGAACTGGCGGCCCGCCACCAAGCTGATCCGCGGCGGCCTCAAGCGCTCGCAATTCCAGGAGACCAGCGAGGCGATCTTCGCCACCTCGGGCTACGTCTACGAGAACGCCGAAGACGCCGAGTCCGCCTTCCAGGGCAAGACGCAGCGCTACATCTATTCGCGCTTCTCCAACCCGACCGTGGCGATGTTCGAGGAGCGCATGGCGCTGTTGGAAGGCGCCGAGGTCTGCCGCGCCACCGCCAGCGGCATGAGCGCCGTGTTCGCCGCGCTCGCCAGCTTCGTGAAGGCCGGCGACCGCGTGGTCGGCCCGCGCGCCCTGTTCGGCTCCTGCCTCTATATCCTCACCGACATCCTGCCGCGCTACGGCGTCGAGACGGTGATCGTCGACGGCACCGATCTCGACCAATGGGAAAAGGCGCTGTCCAAGCCGACGCGCGCCATCTTCCTGGAGACGCCGTCGAACCCGACGCTCGAAGTGGTCGATCTGCCGAAGGTCGCCGCCATGGCCCATGCCGCCGGCGCCACGGTGATCGTCGACAACGTCTTCGCCAGCCCGATCCTGCAGAAGCCGCTCGAACTCGGCGCCGACGTCGTCGTCTATTCGGCGACCAAGCATATCGACGGCCAGGGCCGCGTGCTCGGCGGCGCCATCCTCGGCAGCCACGGCGACTACATGGACGAGCAGCTGCGCATGTTCGTGCGCCACACCGGCCCGTCGCTCAGCCCGTTCAACGCCTGGGTGCTGCTCAAGGGCCTGGAGACGCTGGAGCTGCGCATCGAGCGCCACTGCAAGAACGCGACGGTGGCGGCGACCTTCCTCGAAACCCGCAAGGACGTCTCGCGCACGCTCTATCCGGGCCTGAAAAGCCATCCGCAACACGCGTTGGCGATGACGCAGATGAGCGGGCCGGGCACCATCATCGCCTTCGAGGTGGCGGGCGGCAAACCAGCGACCTTCCGCTTCCTCAATGCCTTGAAGATGATCGACGTGTCGAACAACCTCGGCGACGCCAAGAGCCTGATCAACCATCCGGCGACCACGACGCATCAGCGCCTGCCCGAGGCCGACCGCGCCAAGCTCGGCATCAGCGACGGGCTGGTGCGCCTGTCGGTCGGCCTGGAAGACGCCGCCGACATCGTCGACGATCTGGCGCAGGCTTTGGATAGCGCGGCGCGCGGCTAAAACCCTAAGTTTTCTGCGCTTTTTCTGGGGTTTAGCGCCTGGACAACCACCGGCGGCGTCGTAGAATGCGAGTCACGGCGCCGCCGGCTCATTTGGCTCGGCGCAGCGGCCAGAGGATTTCGCCCATGTATTCCGAAACCACCCATTCGATCCAGGTCACGGTCAAGCCGGTCTATCTCGAAGACCAGTCGGCGCCGCGCGAGCATCGCTATGTCTGGGCCTATCATGTGCGCATCGAGAACAAGGGCCATGTCCAGGTGCAGCTGCGCCGCCGCGTCTGGCGCATCACCGATTCGCTCGGCCGCACCCAGGAAGTGCGCGGCGACGGCGTGGTCGGCGAGCAGCCCATGCTGCAGCCCGGCGAGTCCTTCGAATATACCAGCGGCACGCCGCTCAGCACGCCGTCCGGCATCATGGTCGGCAGCTATGTCATGGAGCTCGAGGGCGGCCGCGAGATGGAAGTGGCGATTCCGGCCTTTTCGCTCGACAGTCCCCACCAAACGATCCGAGTCAACTGACGGGCCGTATGAGCTGACGAGCGGGCACCCGCCGGCCCGTCGCCGCCCGGCGACGCGAATAGAACAGGCCGCCGCGCGAAGCGGCGCGAGAATGAGGACTCCCATGAGCAAGGCCCCCACGGCGCGCAAGAGCGCCAAGCGCGCCGTCAAGCGCGCCTCCGGCGCGACGGCGAAGAAGACTCCGGCGCAGACCAAAGCCGCCCTTCAAGCGAAGCGCCCGAGCAAGGCCGAGGCCGAGGCCGCGGTGCGCACGCTGCTGCGCTGGGCCGGCGACGATCCGACCCGCGAAGGCCTGCGCGGCACGCCCGACCGCGTGACGCGCGCCTATGGCGAATTCTTCGCCGGCTATGACGTCGATCCCAAGCTGATCCTGGCGCGCACCTTCGAGGAGATCGACGGCTACGATGAGATGGTCGTGCTGCGCGACATCCGCTTCGAAAGCCATTGCGAGCATCATCTCGTGCCGATCATCGGCAAGGCGCATATCGGCTACCTGCCGAACAAGCGCGTCGTCGGCATCAGCAAGCTCGCCCGCGTGCTGGAAGCCTACGCCAAGCGCCTGCAGATCCAGGAAAAGATGACGTCGCAGATCGCCAACACGATTCAGGACGTGCTGCAGCCGAAGGGCGTCGCCGTGGTCATCGAAGCGGCGCATCAATGCATGACCACGCGCGGCGTGCACAAGCCCGGCGTCGCCATGATGACGAGCAAGATGCTCGGCGTGTTCCGCAGCGACGAAAAGACGCGCCGCGAGTTTCTCGCCATGATCGGCAATCCCGGCGGCATGTTCCTGACCAACGTATGAACCGCAGCATGACGCCCGAAGGCCCCATGACGCAAAAAGAAGAGGGCTGACCGTGCACGACTACCGCCCGGTCTTCTTCGTTCTCGGCGTCCTGCTGTCGATCCTGGCGGTCGCCATGACGGTTCCGGCGCTGGTCGACGCCGGCAGCGGCGATCCCGACTGGGCGGTCTTCGCCGGCGCGGCCGCCGTCACCGGCTTTTTCGGCTCCTGCCTGATGCTGGCGACGCGCAGCTCGCGCGACGTCAAGATGACGATCCACCACGCTTTTTTGCTCACCGCCGTGAGTTGGATCGGGATTTGCCTGTTCGCCGCCCTGCCGTTCTATTTCTCCAGCCTGCAGATGGATTACGTCGATTCCTTCTTCGAATCGGTGTCGGGCCTCACCACCACGGGCTCGACCGTCATCTCCGGCCTCGACACGCGCCCCGCCGGCATTCTGCTATGGCGCGCCATCCTGCATTGGCTCGGCGGCATCGGCATCATCGCCATGGCCATCGCCATCCTGCCGATGCTGCGCGTCGGCGGCATGCAGCTGTTCCGCATGGAATCGTCCGACCGCTCGGACAAGGTGATGCCGCGCGCCACGCAATTCGCCAGCACGATCCTCAACGTCTATCTCGGCCTGTCGGTGATCTGCGCCGGCGCCTACTGGGCGGCCGGCATGAACTTCTTCGACGCCGTCTGCCACATGATGGCGACGCTTTCGACCGGCGGCTTCTCGACCTCCGACTCTTCGGTCGGCAAGTTCGACAGCCCGCTGATCGACATGCTGGTGACCTTCTTCACGGTCCTCGGCGCCTTGACCTTTCCGCTCTATATCACGGCGCTGCAAGGCCGCGTCAGCGTGCTGTGGCAAAGCGAGCAGCTTCGCGGCTTCTTCGGCTTCGTCGCCGCCGTCACCCTCGCCCTCACGCTCTGGCAATGGATCGTGAACGACATGGCGCCGCTCACCGCGTTGCGCTATGTGCTGTTCGCCGTGGTCACCATCATCAGCACCACCGGTTTCGCCACCACCGATTACAGCCTGTGGGGCGGCTTTCCCGTCGCCGTGTTTTTCTTCCTGACCTTCGTCGGCGGCTGCACCGGATCGACGACGGGCGGCATCAAGATCTTCCGCTTCCAGGTGCTCTACGCCGTCGCCAAATCGCAACTGCGCCGGCTATTGCAGCCGCATGGCGTGTTCGTGCCGATGTATCAAAACCGCGAGGTGACGGAAAGCCTGGCGCTCTCCGTCCTCACCTTCATCTTCATCTACATGCTGTCCTTCGCGATGCTGGCGATGGCGCTCGGCCTGTTCGGCCTCGATTTCGTCACCGCCGCCTCCAGCGCGGCGACGGCGCTCGGCAACGTCGGCCCCGGCCTCGGCGACACCGTCGGCCCGGCCGGCAATTTCGCGACGATCCCCGACGGCGCCAAGCTGCTGCTCGCCTTCGGCATGCTGCTCGGCCGCCTGGAGTTCATGGCGCTGATCGTGGTGCTGACGCCCTGGTTCTGGCGGCATTAGACGGCACGGCCGCCAAGGACGCCTAAACCTATCCACGTCATGCCCGGGCTTGTCCCGGGCATCCACGACTTTATCTTTCATCCACATCGCAAGTCGTGGATGGCCCTATCGGCAGAGCCGACCTTCGGTCGGACAACAAGTCCGGCCATGACGATTGAAGACGCGCTTAAGCCTGCGTGATCATTCAATCAGCGCACGTAGCGGCCGAGATATTGGCGGATCTGTTTTTCGAACTCGCCGTTGATCTCGGTCATCGTCGCCTCGACGAGATCGAACAGCACCTTGTCCTTTTGCGCCAGCGTCGCGTCCTCGGCGACGGTGCGCGAGCGCGAGGCCTGCGCCTTGGCGAAGGCGCGCTGCACGCCGCCGGCGTCGCGCAGCTGAATCTCCACCTCGATATTGGCGTCGTAGCGATAGCCCTGATCGGTCGTGAAGGCGCCGCGCAGGCCGCCCTGCACGGCGAGGCGCGTCTCGACGATCTTGGCGTCGCGCAACACGACGCGCGCCTCGCCGGTCACGCCGGTGGCGCGCAGGCGGTCGCGCACCCAGCGCTCCATCACCACGCTCGGATTGGCCGGGGCGCGATGCTCGACATTGGGATCGCGCAGCGGCGGCTGATAGGCATTGGTGAATTCGATGCGCGCCACGTCGAGATTGATCGCGCCGTGATGGCCGTAGGTCAGCTCGGGGTAGGTCTGCTGCGTCGCCGGCGTCGAACAGGCGGAGACCGCCAGCAAAGCGGCGGCGATCGCGCCGCGCGCGAGCGAAGAAAGGGTCAGCGTCATGTGGCGAACTCCGTGACTGGCGCCCTGTCGGCGGGCGGCGCATATTCTCGCCCGGCGCGCGATAAACTGCAATCGCCCGGCTATGCGCCGGCGGCGGAGCCTTCGGCGAACAGCCGGTCGAGCGCCGCCTGGTCGAAGCGATAGTCGCGGCCGCAGAATTCGCATGTCACCTCGACCTCGCCGTCCACCTTCATCTCGGCGACTTCGTCCTTGGGGAAGGAGCGCAGCATGGCGGCGACGCGGTCCTGCGAGCAGCGGCAGGCCGATTGCAGCGACATGGTCTTGTAGACCCGCACGCCCGGCTCGTGGAACAGCCGGTAGAGCAGGCTGTTGGGGCCCAAGGCGTCGCTGGTGAGTTCCGCGCTGGTGGCGCTGCCCATCAGGATGACGGCCTCGCGCCAGCCTTCCTCGCGCTCTTCCTCGTCGAACTGGCTGGCGGGCCCATGGGAGGTTACCGGCGCGCCGTCCTCGTCGATGCCGCCCAGCTTGGGCACGCGCTGCATCATCAGCGCGCCGACGCGCCAGCCCGTCCCCGTCTCGGCGGCGGGGTCATGCTCGACGGCGACCTTCAGCGCCGCCTCGACCTGTTCGGACTGGCGGAAGTAATGATGCACGCATTCGGCCAGCGTCATGCCATGCAGATCGACGATGCCCTGGTAGCGCTCGGTGTCGGGCCCCTGGTCGACGGTGAAGGCGAGATGGCCGACGCCGAGCCATTGCGGCACCGAAATGCCGCCCGTGCCGAGGGCTTCGAGCTGCGCCACCTGGGCCGCGTCGAATTGGGCATAGGCGCGCATGTCGCCGGCGCTGGTGACGTCGGCGACCATCAGGCGGATCGGTCCGTTGCCCTGGGCCTGCAGGGTGAAGATGCCGTCGTATTTCAGCGCGCCGGCCAGCGAGGCGGCGATAGCCATCATCTGGCCGAGCATCACGGCGACCGGCTCGGGGTAATCATGGCGGCCGAGCACGTCGTCGGCGACCGCGCCGAGCCGCACCAGGCGGCCGCGCAGGCCGTAGCGCTCGACCTGGAACGGTTGGATGAGATCGCCGGCGGACGCGGATGCGGTCATGGGGAACCTGAAAGAAGGAAAGCGCGGACTGCCGAGATGGCACCGCGGCGGCGCAAATTCAAGGCAGACGAACGATTCCCGGAACCGGCGGAAATTGCGCCGACGCCCTTAGCCCTGGGCAAGGCACCAATGCAGGATGCCCTTCTGGGCATGGACGCGGTTTTCCGCCTCGTCCCACACGGCCGACTGCGGGCCGTCGATCACGGCGGCGGCCACTTCCCGATCCCGATTCGCCGGCAGGCAATGCATGAAGATGGCGTCGGGCTTGGCCGCGGCCATGACGCGCTCGTCGATCCGATAAGGCGCGAGCGCGGCCAGGCGCGCCTCGCGGTCGAGATCGGGCGCGTTGCCGCTCGACATCGAGAGCCAGGTATCCGTCACCAGGCAATCGGCGCCGCGCGCGGCGGCCAGCGCGTCGTCGCCGAGCTGCACGTCGGCCTTCTCCTTGCGCGCCCAGGCGAGCACGCTTTCGGGCGGCCGGCAGGACGCCGGAGCGGCGAGACGCAGGGTGAAGCCGAAGCGCGCCGCGGCATGGATCCAGGATTCGGCGACATTGTTGCCGTCGCCGAGCCAGGCGACGATCTTGCCGGCGAGCGGACCCTTGCGCTCTTCCAGCGTCATCAGGTCGGCCATCAGCTGACAGGGATGGCTATGGTCGGTCAGGCCGTTGATCACCGGCACGGTGGCATGCTCGGCCATCTCCATCAGATGCTTCTCGCTCACCGTGCGCAGCATGATGGCGTCGACATAGCGCGACAGCACGCGGGCCGTATCGGCGATGGTCTCGCCGCGGCCGAGCTGCGACTCCGCCTGGCCGAGGATCACCACGTCGCCGCCCATCTGGCGCATCGCCACCTCGAAGGAGACGCGGGTGCGCGTCGAGGGCTTCTCGAAGACCAGCGCGATGGACTTGCCGGCCAAAGGCTTTACGCCAGCTGGCGCGCCGCCGGCCTTGTAGGTCTTGCCCCAGTCGAGCATGCGGCGCAGCGTCGCGGCGTCGAAGTCCTTGAGGTCGAGGAAATGGCGCGGCTTGCCCTTCGCGGTCGCCCGCGAGGAATCCTTGCCGCCGATGATGGCCTTGGCGATCGCCATCTCAGGCCTCCAGCTCGCGGCAGGCGCGATCGACGATCTCGGCGGCATGCTCGACATGGCTTTCGTCGATGATCAACGGCGGCAGCAGGCGGATGACGTTGTCGCCGCCGCCGACCACGAGCATGCCGTGGCGGCGCAGCGCGGCGATCACGTCGCCATTGGGAATCTTGCATTCGAAGCCGCGAAGCAGCCCCATGCCGCGCACGCCGCCGAAGATTTTCGGGTGGGCGGCGGCGATGGCTTTGAAGCGCTTTTCCAGCACCTCGCCCATGCGCACGACGTTGGCGAGGAAGCCGTCGCCGAGAATGACGTCGAGCGCCGCGTTGCCGACGGCCATGGCCAGCGGATTGCCGCCGTAGGTGCTGCCGTGCGTGCCGTAGGTCATGCCGACGGCGGCCTTTTCGGTCGCCAGGCAGGCGCCGAGCGGGAAGCCGCCGCCGATGCCCTTGGCCGTGGCGACGACATCGGGCTTCACGCCCGACCATTCATGGGCGAACAGCTTGCCGGTGCGGCCCATGCCGCATTGGACCTCGTCGAGGAACAGCAGCAGGCCGAACTCGTCGCACATGGCGCGCAGGCCGCGCATGTAGTCGCTGTCGGCGGCGCGAATGCCGCCCTCGCCCTGCACCGGCTCGATGAGGATCGCCGCCGTGTCGGGACCGACCGCGTTGCGCATCTCGTTGAGGTTGCCGAACGGCACATGGTCGAAGCCGTCGAACACCGGATCGAAGCCCTTGAGCAGCTTCTCCTGGCCGCCGGCGGCGATCGTCGCCAGGGTCCGGCCGTGGAAGGCGTTGTTGCAGGCGATGATGCGGTAGCGGTTGGGCTGGCCGATCTCGTCGTAATATTTGCGCACGACCTTGATGCCGCACTCGACCGCTTCGGCGCCCGAGTTGGTGAAGAACACCGTGTCGGCGAAGCTGACGTCGACGAGCCGCTGGGCCAGGCGCTCCTGGCCGGGAATGCGGAAGACGTTCGAGGTGTGCCACAGCTTGCGACCCTGCTCGATCAGCGCGTCCACCAGATGCGGATGCGAATGGCCGAGCCCGGTCACGGCGATGCCGGAGCAGAAGTCGAGATATCGCTGGCCGTCGGTCGAGAACAGGTATGCACCTTCGCCCCGCTCGAAGGCGAGTTCGGGACGCGAATAGACCGGCATCACGGCAGAAATCACGAAATAGCACTCCATTCCGCCCGAAGCTGCGGGCGAAAAACCAAGGGGTTCCGCGAGAAACCGGTGAGTATCTGTGGAAGACGGGGGCCTGTCAACGCCCGGCCATCGAGGAAAATGGCCGTTTTTTCAGGGGGTTACAGCTTCGTTTCAGGCTTTCAGGCGGTAGCCCGAGGCGAACATCCAATGGCACAGCGCCCACAGCCCGGCATTGCCGAGCAGAATCACCGCGGCGCCGACGGCGAGCGAACCCTCGCTGAGGCCGATCATGCCGTAGCGAAAGCCGTTGATCATGTAGAAGAACGGGTTGAGATGCGCCGCCAGATTCCACAGGCCCGGCAGGCGGTCGATGGAATAGAAGGTGCCCGACAGGAAGGCGCAGGGCGTGATGATGAAGTTGCTCACCATCGACATCTGCTCGTGCTTGTGCGACCAGATCGCCCCGGCGATGCCGAGCAGCGACAGCATGAGCGACGCGCCGACGGCGTAGAACAGCATGATCCAGATGTTGAAGATGCTCAGCTCGACGAAGAAGGCCATGGCGGCGGCGACGACGACGCCGACCATCAGTCCGCGCGTCAACCCGCCCAGCGCATAGCCGAGCGTCTGCTCGAACGGCGTCAGCGGCGCCATCAGCACGTCGACGATATTGCCCTGCATCTTCGACGAGACGATGGACGTCGAACTGTTGGCGAAGGCGTTCTGGATCATCGACATCATGATGAGGCCGGGCGCCAGGAACACGGTGAAGGGCAGGCCGTCCACCACGGTGGCGGCGCGGCCGAGCGCCAGGGTGAAGATGGCCAGGAACAGCAGCGTGGTGACGAGCGGCGCCGCCAGCGTCTGGTTATAGACGCTGAGAAAGCGCGTCACTTCCTTGCGGTAGAGCGCCCACAGGCCGATCCAATTGACGCGGCCGATATGGCGGATGCGCGGCGGCGCCGGCCGTTCGGCCGTCGGCGGCGTGTAAACGGACGTGGCGGCAAGCGGCGCCGGAGCGGGGTCGGGAGAGGGATGATTCATGATCTGCAAGCAAGGCGGCTTATGGCCGGGGTTTCCCGCGATTATAGCCCCGGCGCGCCGGCGCGGCCTATGAATTTGATCGCGGGCGAGGCAGGATCGCCGCCATGAACGACGACGATGCGAAACCCGTCAAAGACAAGAAACCGGCCTCTCGCTTCGGCCAGGGCGGGTTCGGCCGCGGCGGCTTCGGGCAAGGCGGCTTTTCGAAACGCGCCAAGACGGCCAAAACTTTCGACCGCGACGTGGATCGCGCGACAGAGGGCGCGCCATCCGCCGACGCGCCGCAGCGCCCGCCGGCGCGGCGCGAGCCGCGCCCCGTGCGCAAGGCGACGGCGCAATATCTCGAAAACGCCGCGCTCTATTATCTCGGGCGTTTCAGCGCCGCGTCGGGCCATCTGCGCCAATTGCTCGTGCGCCGCGTCGACCGTTCGGCCAAGGCCCACGACACCGATCCGGTGGCCGGGCGCGAGATGGTCGACAAACTGATCGCGCGCTTTCTCGCCTCCGGCCTGCTCGACGATGCCGCCTACGCCGCCGGCAAGGCGCGCTCCCTGCGCCGGCGCGGCGCCAGCCGCAGCGTCATCGCCCAGAAGTTGCGCGCCAAGCGCGTCGCGCCCGATCAGATCGCCGGCGCGGTCGGCGCCGCCGACGCGGACGCCATCGAAGACGGCGAGGATGCCGAACTGCTCGCCGCCTGGCGGCTGGCGCGGCGGAAAAGGATCGGCCCCTATCGCAAAAATACCGACGACCGCGCCGAACTGCGCATGAAGGATCTGGCGGCGCTGGCGCGCGGCGGCTTTTCCTACGACGTGGCGCGGCGCGTGATCGACGCCGACGCCGACGACGCGCCGCCGGGCGCGCTTTAGCTTTTCGTCGGCGCGGCGTTGCTCGCGCCGCCCGCCGGGTCGGGCGCCGGACGAGGATCCGGCGCCGCGTCCGCCGGCTCCTGCGGCGTGTCCTTCGGCGGGAACTCCTCGTCGCGCTGCAGATAGAGCACGGTGCGGCTGGCGGTGGCGACTTCGACGCCTTCCAGATCGAAGCGGATCTTGAGCCGGCGGTTGAATTCGCGGCCGACGTTCCACTGCTGAATCGGCGGCGTCTTGACGCGCGCCTTGATCAGCAGGCCGGTCGGGCCGAACTTGTCGAGGCCGACGATTTCCAACGGCTCGAGCATCAGCTTGCCGAATTGCGGATCGGCCTGCATCTCCTCGCCGACTTGCTTCATGATGGCGATGACCTGATCGACGTCCTGCTTGTAGGCGACCTGGATGTCGAACACGTAGCGCGAGTAAGTCTTGGTCATGTTCAAGATCGCCTTGACCTCGCTGAACGGCAGCGTCCATAGGCTGCCGTCGAAGTCGCGCAGGCGGATATGGCGGATCGTCATGGCCTCGACCTGGCCGCCGCGCCCGTCGAGATTGACGACATCGCCGACCGACATGGTGTCCTCGGCGATGATGAACAGGCCGTTGATGACGTCCTGCACCAGCTTCTGCGAACCGAAGCCGATGGCGATGCCGATGACGCCCGCGCCGGCGAGCAGCGGCGTGATGTCGATGCCGACCTGCGACAGCACGATGAGGCCGACCATGACGAACAGCACCACCGTCACCGCCGTGCGGACGAGCGGCAGCAGCGTGCGCGCCCGCGCGCTGTGCGGATCGGCGGCGTCGAGCTTCGCCGCATAGCGTTCGAGCGAGACGCTGACCGCCTCCCAGGCGGCGAGCGCCAAAGCCAGCACCAGCAGCACGGAGAGGCCGGTGCCGACCACGCGGGTGCCGGTCGTCGAGGTCAACCAGGCGAGCGACTGCACGCCCCAGGCCTGCAGGATAAACAGCAGCGCAATGGCATAGACGGCGAAGCGCAGCACGCGGCTCAGCACCGGCAGATAACGGTTGGCGCGCGCCTCAAGGCCGGGATAGCGCAGATTGAGATCGGGGCCGACGCGGAAGGCCCGCGTCACCAGCCGGTCGGCGCCGCCGACCAAGAGGCGGGCGACGATGACGACGAGGATCGTCAGCGCCGTGGCGCGCATGAGATAGCCGAAGCCGTTCGGCACTTCGAGAATCCACACGACATAGATGGCGATCAGATAGGTCGCCACCAGCACATGCCAAAGATCGGCGAGGCGGCCGAGAATGCCGGCGAAGGCGCCCCGCGCGGCATGGGCGCGCAGCCAGTCGGCGACGGCGTTGCGGTTCTGCAGCACGAAGATGACGAGCATCGTCACCGTCACCAGGCCGACCAATTTCAGCGCCAGCTCGTGGGCGTTGCTGCCGAAGCGCAGCAGCAGGAGCGCCTCGGCGGCGAAATAGCCGTAGATCACCACGGAGCCGACGCGCCGCGCCCAAATGTAGAGATAATGCGCCGTCTCGTCGCCGAGCCGCAGCGGCCGCAAGCGGCTGGCGCTCGGCGCCAGCAGCACGCGCACCAGGGCGAGCGCGACGCGCACCGCCATATGGGCATTGACGATGGCGAGGATGACGAGCCGCGTGCGCGGCCCCGGCTCGACCAGCGCCAGCACGCCGTAGGTCGCCGCGGCGAAGGCGAGAATGGCGAGAAAATCGAGGCAACAACGGGCGATGCCGAACAGCAGCCGCTGCAGCAGGCCGTCCGCCGGATCGGATTCGATGCGCCGGCGCGGCGCGGCGAGCGCGCGGCCCACCAGCCATTCGGCGGCATAGCCGGACGCCAGCACGAGGGCGAGCTTGCCGAGCAGGCCGAGCCAGAAATCGCGCGCCGAGCGATCGTCGGCTTGGCGCTTGAACCAGTCGGCGACGCGCGGCAGGTCGCGCAGCACGCCGACGCCCGCCATGACCTGCTCGCTCAAACGGCGCACGCCGCTCGAGACGGTAAAGATCAGCCGCGCGCCGAGGTTCGTCTTGGCGAGTTCCGCCTCGGTGGGCGCAGGATCGGCGGCGGGCGGCGCGGCAACCGGCTCGGTCGCAGGCGCCGGGGTCGGCACGGCCGCCGGCTGCTGCGCCAGAACGCGGCGCGCCTCGATCAGGGCGCGCAATTCATTGGTGAAGCGGACGCGCGCGGCGTCGTCTTCCAGCGTGCGGGCCAAGGCTTCAAGGTCGCTGGTCGAGGAGGCGGTCAAAGCGCCGGCGTCCGGCGCCGCTGGCGCGTCGGGCGCGGCCTGTTGCGCCAGCGCCGGCAAGCTCAGAAGCAGGCCCAGCCACAGCGCCAAGGCGGACAGCAGCCGGCGCGGCGCGGCGGGGGGAGAGGAAATGACCAGGGGCATGAGTGGAATCAACGTCTGAAGGCCGAAGCGCATCGCGCGGGAAAGATGAGGTTTATTGTCCTGCAGGATCGCCGGCAAGGGAACCCGACAAGACATAACGCCGTGTAAACATTCAAAGTTCCCCGCGTCGTTAAGGAAATCTTAACCGCCGTTTCGCATCATGGAGCCCATGCGGGATAGCATCCAATGGCGGGTGACGCACAGGCGGAAATCGGCCCTCCCGGCCGCCGACGCCCCGACCCTGCCTGCCGCCTGCCGCGTCGCCGAGCGGGGGCCGCGATGAAAATGCCCCTGCGCCGCCGCTACGCTCTCGCCTTCCTGACGCTGGCGGTCTTCGTCATCGCCGTCTTCACCTTCATCATGACCGTGCAGATCGCGCGCCAACATGAGGCGGTGAAAAGCGCGAGCCTGCGCGCCATGAGCACCACCCTCGACGTGCTCGCCAACGATCGCGCGCGCCTCGTCGCCGAACTGACGGCCGGCGCGCTCGCCGACGTCGTCCTGGACGGCGATCCCGCGATCATCGCCGATCATGCGAAGAATCTGCGCGGCCGGCAAACCTTCGCCTTCCTGCGCCTGTTCGACGCGGCGGGCGCGCCGATCTATGCCGAAGGCGAAGAGCCGGCCGACCCGGCGCGGCTCGGCGGCAATTTCGTGCGCCTCAGCCTGGCCGACGGCGACAGCCATGTCTGGGCGCGCGACGACATCATGCATGCCAGCGCCGCCGTGCAAGGTCCCCAGGGCACGCTCGGCGCCGTGCATATCGGCCTGCCCCTGCGGCCCCTGTCGGCCAGGCTCGCGCCGGTCGAAGCCGAACTGGCCAAGACCGCGAGCCGCGAAAACAGCGAGCATCTCGTCCATGTGCTGGTCGGCGCCGCGGCGGTGCTGCTCGCCAGCCTGCTCATCGCCATGTGGAACGCCCGCGATCTCAGCGCGCCGATCGAACAGCTCGGCCGGCTCACCGCGCGCTACGGCCGCGGCGATTACGACGCCGAAGTGCCGGTGCACCGCGAGGACGAGATCGGCGAGCTCGCCGATTCGCTGCGCCGCATGGCGCGCAACCTGAAGGAGACCACCGTCTCGCGCGATCAGTTGGAGCGCGCCGTGGAAGACGCCCTGCGCGCCAGCCGCAGCAAAAGCGACTTCATCGCGCTGATGAGCCACGAACTGCGCACGCCGCTCAACGCCGTCATCGGCTTCGCCCAGATGATGAAGGGCGAGGTGCTCGGCCCGATCGGCAATCGGCGTTATCGCGAATATGCCGGCGACATCCACGAGAGCGCCATGGAGCTCCTGGAGATGATCAACGAGATTCTCGACAGCGCGAAATTCGAAGCCGGCCACCAGGAGCTGCGCGAGGAAAACGTCGATCTCGCCATGCTGATCGACTCGACGCTGCGGCTGTTCGCCGACCGCGCCCAGCGCCACAACCTCCGCCTACAGGCCGATCTCGCGAGCGACCTGCCGCTGCTCGCCGCCGACCGCCTGATGATGCGCCAGATCCTCAACAACCTGTTGTCGAACGCGGTGAAATTCACGCTCGAGGGCGGCACCATCACGGTGCGCGCCGGCCGCACCAGCGAGAGCCTGTGGATCGCCGTGCAGGATTCCGGCATCGGCATGGCGCCGGAAGATATCCCGAAGGCGCTGACGCCCTACATGCAGATCGACAGCGCGCAGAACCGCGAGCATCGCGGCACCGGCCTCGGCCTGCCGCTGGTCAAGGCCCTGGTCGAATTGCACGGCGGCAGCCTGATGATCGACAGCGCGCCCGGCGTCGGCACGACGATCACCCTGTTCTTCCCCGAGGCGCGCATCGTCGCGCCGACCGACAGCGGCCAATCGAGCCTGCCGCTGTGGCAAGGCGCCGGCGAAAAGATCGCGCTCTAGATCTTCCGCAGATCGGCCTCGCCGAGGCCTTCGCTCGCCATTTCGTGGGCGGCCTTTTCCGCGCCGAGATCGGCCGCCAAGGTCTCGCGCAACTGCGCCGCCTCCAACTGACGGGCCCACATGCCGGCATATTTGCCGCCCCGCGCCAAGAGCTCGGCATGGCGGCCTCGCTCGACGATGCGCCCGGCCTCCAACACGATGATCTCGTCGGCATGGATCACGGTCGACAGGCGATGGGCGATGATCAGCGTCGTGCGGTTGGCCGAGACCTGATGCAGCGCCGCCTGGATTTCCTTTTCCGTATGGGAATCCAGCGCCGAGGTCGCCTCGTCGAATAGCAGGATCGCCGGCCGCTTGAGAATGGTGCGGGCGATGGCGACGCGCTGCTTCTCGCCGCCGGAGAGTTTCAAGCCGCGCTCGCCGACGCGGGTGTCGTAGCCCTGCGGCGTCGACATGATGAAGTCGTGGATGGCGGCGAGCTTGGCCGCCTCCTCGACCTCCTTGGCGGTCGCTCCCGGCCGGCCGTAGGCGATGTTGTAATAGATCGTGTCGTTGAACAGCACGGTGTCCTGCGGGACGATGCCGATCGACTGGCGCAGACTTTCCTGCGTCACCTTGCGCACGTCCTGGCCGTCGATGGCGACGCTGCCGCCGTTCACGTCGTAGAAGCGGAACAGCAGGCGCGAGATGGTCGACTTGCCGGCGCCGCTCGGGCCGACGATGGCGACGGTGCGGCCCGCCGGCACGGTGAAATCGACGTCTTTCAGGATCGGCCGCGCCGCGTCGTAGCCGAAGCCGACATGATTGAAGGCGACTTCGCCGCCCTGGATCGCCAGCGGCTTGGCGTCCGGCGCGTCCTGAATCTCGCGGTTGATGCCGAGCAGCTTGAACATGGATTCCATGTCGGTGAGCGACTGCTTGACCTCGCGATAGACATAGCCGAGAAAATCGAGCGGCAGATAGAGCTGGATCAGGTAGCTGTTGACCAGCACGAAGTCGCCGACGCTCATGGTCCCGTCGGCGACGCCTTGGCCGGCCATCAGCATGATGGCGATCAGGCCGCAGGCGATGATGCCGGCCTGGCCCATGTTGAGGTAGGACAGCGACGTCTTGTTCCAGGTCGCCGCGCGCTCGTAGCGCGCCATGGCCTCGTCGTAGCGCCGCGCCTCGTGGCCCTCGTTGTTGAAATATTTCACCGTCTCGAAATTGAGCAGGCTGTCGATGGCGCGCGTGTTGGCGAGGCTGTCGACCTCGTTCATCTCGCGGCGGAACTTCAGGCGCCATTCGGTCACCGTCAGGGTGAAGACGATGTAGGAGCCGATGGTCCCGAAGGTGATGGCGGCGTAGCGGATGTCGTAGAGCGCCCACATGATGCCGCAGACGATGAGGATTTCGAGCACCGTCGGCACGATATTGAACAGCATGAAGGCGAGCGTGAACTCGATGCCCTTGATGCCGCGCTCGATGACGCGCGACAGGCCGCCGGTCTGGCGGTCGAGATGGAAGCGCAGCGACAGCGCATGCAGGTGCTGGAACACGCGATAGGCGACCAGACGCACGGCGCGCTGGGTGACCTTGACGAAGAGCGCGTCGCGCAATTCGCCCGAGGCGGCGGCGACGAAGCGCAGCAGGCCGTAGCCGACGATAATCGCGACCGGCAGCACGACGGCGATCGGCGCGCCGGATTTCGCCGTCAGGGCGTCGACCGCCATCTTGTAGACCATCGGCACATAGACGGTGGCCAGCGTCGAGACGCAGAGCAGCGCCAGGGCGCCGACCACGCGCAATTTCAATTCGCGCGAATTGGCCGTCCACAGGAACGGCAGCAGGGCGCGCAGCACATGCAGATCGAGCCGGCGGGCCAGGCCCTTGCGCGGAATCTCGGGCCCGCCAGAGTGACCGTGCAGGGCGGGATCGATGGGATTGGGCTGCCGGGTGGAGGCGCCCTCGGCGAGAGTCATGAGGGTGACCTCAATTGGCGGGAATGCGGCGGATGCGGCTATTGTAGCGGACAATGGCCCCAGGACAAACGACGGCCCGAGGACAAGGGATCGGATGCGCGAACGGACGAAAATCTTAGGCGGCGCCCTGTCATATGGGGCGGCGCTGGCGATCTGCCTCGCCGCGCTCCCGGCCGCCGCGCAGAGCGAGTCCGTCGCCGGCTTCTATCGCGGGCGCGCCCTCACGCTGATCAGCGGCGCGACGCCGGACGGCGGCGACGAGCAGCAAGAGCGCATCTTTTCCGGCATGACCCTCGTCGCGCGCGACGGCGGCGCGACGGCGGGCCCCGACGCCCTGCCGCATCTCGTCGCCCGTCATCTCGCGCGCCATTTGCCGGGCGCGCCGACCGTCTCCGTCGTCACCCTGCCCGGCGCCGGCGGACGTCGCGCGGCGCGTCACATCGCGGAAAGCGCGGCGCGCGACGGCAGCGTCCTCGGCTTGCTGGAACGCGGCATCGCCGTCGGCGTCGCGCCGAACGCTTACGGCTGGATCGGCGGCTTCGCGCCCGACACGGGCCTGGTCATCGTCCGCCGCGACGCCGGCCTGGCCGATGCCGCCGATCTTCTGACCCGCGAAGTGGTGGTCGGCGCCACTCAACCGCAGGACGAATCGGCGCGCCTGCCGCGCGCGCTCAATGCGACGCTCGGCACGAAATTTCGCGTCATCGGCGGCTATCGCGGCATCGCCGCCTTGCATCAGGCGCTCGAGCGCGGCGAAATTTCCGGCTATGTCGCCGGCCATGCCGACGAGGCGAAAGCCGCGTTGATCGCCTGGCTGCAAGCGGGCCTCGCCTTTCCGATCCTGCAGCTCGGCCCGCGCCCCTTGCCCTGGCTCGCCGATGTGCCGCTGGCCGCCAGCCTCGCCGGCGATCCGGCGCAGCGGGCGGCGCTCGAAGGGATCTTCGCGGTCCAGCGCATCGGCCTGCCCTTGGTGGCGCCGCCCGCGATCCCGCCGGAACGGCTGATCGCGCTGCGCGAGGCCTTCGACGCCATGGCGCGGGACTCCGGCTTTCTCAAGGAGGCCGCGGCGGCCGGCATCGCCGCCGACGGCATCGACGGCGTCGCGCTCGCGGCCTCGATCGGCGCGATCGCGGCGGGGCGTTAGCCGCCGGCTTAGCCCGGCCGGCGGGCGCGGCCGAGCTTCTCGCGGCCCTGCGGCGTCATGCCGGTCGCGGCGTCGCGATAGACGCGATGCAGCGCCGCGTCGAGCCGCGAGCGGGCCTGGCGCGCTTCGCTCGCCTTGACGTCGAAATCGGCCGGGTTGAAATCGTTCTGGCGCAGCGCCCGGCTCATGGCGTTGCGCGAGCTGCGTAGGCCCTCGGCCAGTTTGGCGATCTCCATGCGGCGCGACTCGAAGGTCTTTTCGAGCAGATGGCGGTCGTCGTCGGGCAATTCGCGCAAGGCGCCGCGCATCATCTGCGAAATCGGCGGGCCGGGCGGCGGGCCGCCGAAAATGATGCGCCCCTGCCAGGCGGCGATCAGGCCGACGAAGAACAGGTTGAGCGCGACCGACCCGACGATGGCGATGCGCTTCCAGTTCCAACCGCCGCTTTTAAAACTGGGGCGCCAGCTTTTGCCGCCGCCGTCCCTGCTCATCTCTTCGTCGCTCATGGCGCCGCATCCCCATTGTCCTGGCCGAGCGCGGAGAAGGCCGCGTCGGCGCTCTGCGAGACCGTGTAGTCGCTGCCGTCGCCGCTCGAATAGGCCGGATCGACGGCGAAGCCGACGAACAGGCCGAGCGCCGCCATGGTCGCGCCGACCGCCGCCGCCGGCTTGAAGATCATATGGAACAGCGCGAAGAGGTCGAAGCGGCCGTCATGGCGGACTTGCGCCGGCGGAAAAGCCACCGCCGCCGTCAGCCGCGCGACCGCCGCGTCCGTCGCCGCCATGTCATGGGCGGAAGACGCGAAGCCGGCCAAGGCGCCGTCGAGCGCCTCCGCTTCGGCCAAAGCCGCTTGCAGCCGGGCGCGCTCGGCCGGCGCGCCCGTCGCCAGGCTGCGCGCCAGCAGGGCTTGCGCGGCGGCGCGCTCGCGCTCGGGCCAGCGGACCGGCGCCGCGCCATAGGCGGCGATGATCTGCGTCAAGCGTTCGATGGTCATGGCTCCTCCTTCGCCCCGGCGACGACGCCGCGGCTCTGCAATTCCTGGCGCAACGCGCGGCGCGCGCGCACCAACAAAGATTCCAACGCGGAGACCGACAGTTCCAGGGCCCCTGCCGCGTCTACGTTGCTCAAGCCCTCGTAATAGCTCAGCACCAGGGCGGCGCGCTGGCGCTCCGGCAGGGCCTGCAGCGCAGCCGCCACATGGCGGTCCTGCTCCGACTTCGCCAGCGTCGCTTCCGCGTCCGGCCGGCCGTCGGCGGGATCGCCCGCCGCTTCGATCGGCGCCATCGTCGGGCGGCGCTTGCGGTCGAGGCAGAGATTCACCACCACGCGATAGAGCCAGGTGGTGAAGCGCGCGCCGCGCGGCTGCCAGTCGCCGGCCTTCTGCCAGACGCGCAAGAAGGCGTCCTGCGACACGTCCTCGGCCTCGGCGAGATTGCGCATCATCCGGCGCGCCAAGCCGAGCACGCGGCGGCCATGACGCTCGACCAAGACATGATAAGCGCGGCGATCCCCACCACCAATCAGCGCCACCAGTTCTTCGTCGCTCGCGTCCTGCATCCGCCCCGTCGGCCGTTCAACGACCTGGGACGTCCGCCCGCCGGCACTCACGGCTCGCAGCATCCTGGGTCCTCCTCGTTTGCCGCCTTTAATCGGCGAGGGCCGGCGGTCCATCGGCCGCGCCGGATTTCTCCGACGCGGCCGACCGGACAGCCAAACCCGGGGGGAGTTTAGCCCCGATGGTGGCGGCCAGACAGCAGATCGTCGGCGATCTTCTTCTGGTCGGGACTCATCGCGTTGTAGAGCGCGGTGAAGGCGGCGGTGAACTCGCGCTGGCTGTTCAGCCGGGTTTCCATCGCCTTGTTGCGCTCGGCCATGCGGTCCGGCGTGGTCAGGGCCTGCGGCGTCTCGCCGTTGGCCTTCTTCTGCCAGAACTCGGCGCGGGACGAGGCGAAGGCCTTGGCCTGCTTCTGCATGACGCCGACCAGCGCGTCCCACTGGGGCTTCTGCGCGTCGGTGATCTGCAGGCGCGTCTTCATGCGCTCGGCGCGCTCTTCGATGCTGGCGCCGCGCTGGGAACCATGATCGCGGTCCTCGCGATGCATGCCGGGGCGATGATCGGCGCCGTCGCGGCCGCCATGACGCGGGCCGGCGCCCTCGCGGCCCATCGGACCACCCATGGGGCCGCCCATCGGGCCGCCTTCGGGGCCGAAGGCGGCATGCTCGAAACCAGCCCCCATCAATTCAGAGTGCGGCGCGGGCGGGGCCGGCGGGAAGGCCAGGGCGGCGCCCGCGGCGATGCCGCCGGCCAGGGCGACGGCGGCAAAGGTCACGGGAATAAACTTTTTCATCGGGATCTCCTAAAGCCGCCCGACGGCGAGCCGGCCGGATCGGGCGATGGGGGGCGGCGGGATCATCATCCGCGCCGGGGCTTCACAGAGATAAACGGACGAGCCGGGGATTCCCTGCGCGCCGCGCCGGGATCATGCCGCAAGGTGAAATCATGAACTTCAATATCTTGTGTGATATCGCCTCCGCCGTCCTGTGCTAAAGTATTAAGCAAAAAGGGGACACTTCTGGCAAAAGCGAGACCCATGGCGACGATCGGAAAAACCGGGCCCGCCTGGCTGGTGCTGCTGGCCGGATTGGCGCTGACGACTTTCGCCGGCGAGCGCAGCAAGCGCGTCATCGACGCGACTGCGGCCCACCAATCCGCCGTCACGGCCGACCAGCTGGCCTTGCAGATCAACGAGCGCTTAGACGCCTACGCGCTCATCCTGCGCGGCGGCGCCGCCCTGCTCGGCAGGCCGGGCGGGATCGACCGCCAAGATTGGCGCGGCTATGTCGAGACGCTGCGCGCCGGCGACAGCGTGCCCGGCGTCCAGGGCATCGGCTTCGCCCGTCTGATCCCGGCCGATCGGCTCGAGGACCATGTCTCGGCCGTGCGCGCCGAAGGCTTCCCGAACTATACGGTCTGGCCCGAAGGCGAGCGCGACGCTTATAGCTCCATCGTCTTTCTCGAGCCGTTCAACGAGCGCAATCGGCGGGCCTTCGGCTACGACATGCTGACCGAGAGCGTGCGCCGCGAGGCGATGGAGCGCGCCCGCGACAGCGGCGCGGCGGCGCTCTCCGGCTTGGTCAAGCTGGTGCAGGAAACCGGCGTCGCCGACCAGCCCGGCACCCTGATGTATGTGCCGGTCTATCGCCACGGCCTGCCGACCGACAGCGTCGAGGCGCGCCGCGCCGCCCTCGTCGGCTGGGCCTACAGCCCCTATCGCATGACCGATCTGATGACCGGTATCGTCGGTCCATGGCGCGCCGACGAACGCGGCGCTCACGCCTTCGACGTCTATGACGGCGGCGACGCGGCGAACGGCAATCTGCTGTTTTCCAGCGACGGCCGTCCGGGCGCGAGCGCCCCCGCCGCCATGCGCGGCTTCGGTTTCTACGGGCGCGACTGGCTGCTGACCGTTCGCCGCGACGGGCCCGGGTCTGCCATCGACTATCTGCCGGTTTGGCTCGAACTGATCGGCGGCGGCGCCATCACCGTCCTTCTGTTCCTGTTGCTCCTGACCCTGTCGAGCAAGGAAGAGCGGGCGCGCCGTCTCGCCCTGCGGCTCACCGTGGACATCCGCCAGCGCGAAGAGGCGCTGCGCGAGCACGAGAACCGTTGGCGCGCGGCTCTCGAAGGCTCCGGTCTCGGCGTGTGGGATTGGCGCATCGCGGACGGCACGGTGATTTTCTCGAAAGTCTGGAAGGAAATGCTCGGCTTCGCGGAAGACGAGATCGGCGACGATCTGAGCGAATGGGAAAAGCGCATCCACCCGGACGACAAGCCGCATGCCGAGGCCGCGGTGCAGGACTATCTCGCCGGCAAGACGCCGCGCTACGTCAGCGAACATCGCCTGCGCTGCAAAGACGGCAGTTACAAATGGATTCTCGATCGCGGCATGCTGTTCGAACGCGACGACGACGGCAAGCCGCTGCGCATGGTGGGCACCCATAGCGACATCACCGAGAGCCGCGTCTTGCGCGATTCGCTGCGCCGGACCAGCATCGAATTGCTCGAAGCGCAACGCATCGCCAAGGTCGGCAGTTGGCGTTTCGACCTCGCCGCCAACCGCGCGACCTGGACGCAAGAGCTGTTCCGGATGTTCAAGATAGAGCCGACGGCGCGGCCGCCCGACTTGACCGAGCAAGAGAAGTTCTTCGCCCCGGACGCCTGGCGCGGCATCGTGGCGGCGGCCGAGAAAACGATCGCCACCAGCGAACCGTTCAAGATCGAGAGCGAATTCAGCGGCGCCGACGGCAGCCGCGGCTGGATCGTCGCCTACGGCGAACCCGAGCGCGACGAGAGCGGCAAGATCGTCGCGCTGCGCGGCGCGGTGGCCGACATCACCGGACGCAAGCAAGCCGAACTGCGCAGCCGGCAGATCGGCCGGCTCTATGCCGCGCTCAGCATGAGCAACGCCGCCATCCTCCATTGCGCCACGCCCGGCGAGCTGTTCGAAAAGATCTGCCAGATCGTCGTGCAATATGGCGGCATGAAGCTCGCCTGGGTCGGCGAGATCGATCAAGCCGCCGGAAAGATCTTGCCGGTCAGCGCCGACGGCGCCGGCCGCGAATATCTCGACGGAATCGACATTTCGCTATCGGCCGACGATCCGCGCGGGCGCGGCGCGACCGGCACGGCCGGGCGCGAGAACCGGGCGATCTGGATCGACGATTTCGCGCGCGACCCGCGCACGGTTCCCTGGCGCGAGCGCGCCGCGATCCATGGCTGGCGCTCGTCGGCGGCCCTGCCGCTGAGGCGGGCGGGCGCGCCCTGCGCGGTGCTGACGTTTTATGCCGGCGAGCCGGACATGTTCGACGACGAGACATGCGCGCTCTTCAACGAAATGGCCGCGCAGATTTCCTTCGCGCTCGACAAGATCGACGGCGAGACGGAACGGGCGCGCCTGAGCAGGATTCTCGCGGAGCAGGAGGCCCGGTTCCGCGCCATGGCCGAACAATCGACCGTCGGCATCTACACGGTCGATCAACGGAAATTCGCCTACATCAACCCGCATGGCGCCTCGGTCTTCGGCTATACGGTGGACGAAATCATCGGCCAGCCGCCGGAATTCCTCGTGAGCGAGGACTCGCTCGCGCTGGCGATGGAGAACGTCCGCCGGCGCGAGGCCGGCGAGGTGCAGCAGCTGCGCTACAGCCTCAAGGGCCGGCGCAAGGACGGCTCGACGCTGACCCTCAGCATCGATTCGACCACGGTCGTCCTCGACGGCCGCAACGTCATCATGGGCGTGCTGCAAGACATCAGCGAGCAGGTGGAGGCGGATCGCAAGATTCGCGACTACGTCGCGCGCATCGAGACCATGATCGACGGCACGGTGCATGCCATCTCGACGATGGTGGAAATGCGCGACCCCTACACCTCGGGCCATGAGCTGCGCGTGGGCGAGCTCGCCGCCGCGATCGCCGGCGAAATGGGCCTCGGCGCGCAGATCCAGCGCGGGCTGCGCCTCGCCGGCGCGGTGCACGACGTCGGCAAGCTGGCGGTGCCGGCGGAAATCCTCTCCAAGCCCGGCAAGCTGACGCGGCCCGAATTCGATCTGGTCAAGGCCCATGCCGCGCAGGGCTACGAAATGCTCAAAGGCATCGATTCGCCCTGGCCGCTGGCCGATGTCGCCCACCAGCATCACGAACGGATCGACGGCACCGGCTATCCGCGCGGCCTGAAGGGCGAGGCGATCTGCCTGGAGGCGCGCATTCTCGCCGTCGCCGACGTGGTCGAATCCATGTCGTCGCACCGCCCCTACCGTCCGCAGGTCGGCATCGAGCGGGCCTTGGAGGAAATCCAACAGGGGCGCGGCACGGCCTATGACGCGGCGGCGGCCGACGCCTGCCTGCGCCTGTTTCATGACAAGGGCTACAAGCTGCCGACCTGAAAACTGGCGAACGGCGACCGCGCCCATCCCGACGCCGGCGCCGCGTTGGCGATAAAACGCCAAAAACACGTCACAAAAACCGATCAAATGCCGCCGACCGGCGGGCGACCCGAAGGCCGCGCCGGCTATGTCGAAAAAAGCGTAAGCGGGGGGAATGGCGCGCTCGGAAGGATTCGAACCTCCGACCCTCAGATTCGTAGTCTGATGCTCTATCCAGCTGAGCTACGAGCGCACGAGAGGCCTGCCGAGAAGCGGGCGGGCCGTTTGGAAGGGCCGGACACTACTCAACCGCATCCGCCTTGGCAAGGCGCATCGCCAAGCCCTGCGGATCGCCCTATCTCCTGGGCAAATCACCCCAATTCGTCCCCAGGCTGGCCGGAAGGACGACCGCGAGCCGCCCGCCAGTCACCCTGGGGCAACAGTCGGGCGACAATGCCACAGCTCCGCGCCCCCCGGCCGGGATCGCCCTTGTGAGACGGAACGCGGTTCATTAGAATTTCAGGGATATTAAGGGGTTGTGAAAAGTTTGCCTGTCTCATAGAACCGTGCGGTTCGAGAGGCGCTTGTCACAGTTAGCCTGCGCCACGCCGAGATATAGGGGTATTTGTCGACATGGCCCGATTGACCAACTGCGCCGCAGCGTTCACGGCGGTGATGATTCTCGCGGGTTGCGCGGCCGTGTCCGACACCTTGTTCCCGCCGATGGCCGGCGAAAGCAGCCGTCCGACGACGCCGCAACGCGTTGATATTCCGCCCGGTCCGAACGAAGTCGGCGCCATGCCGCAACTCGGCACCTCCACCTTCGAGCCGTCCGGCGTCACGCCCGGCCAATCGACCGGCACCGACGTCGGCCGCAAGATCCAGGCGATGCGCAGCGATCTCAGCCGCCTGCAAAGCTCGGTCAGCAGCTACAACAGCCAATTGCAGTCGATCCGCGGCGTCACCGTGGCGAACGCCCAGCGCTACCATTCCAGCATCGCGACGATCAATTCGCGCCTGCAGGTCGGCACGACCCCGGGCAATCCGATCCTCGTGCAGCAGTGGAACACGGCGCAGCAGCAGCTCGATGCGATTTCCAGCGACGTCGCCAAGATGAACACCCTGGCCAACCAGGTCGCCGGCGACTCCTCGACCGCCGCCTATCTGCTGGAAACCACCCGCGCCACCTACGGCCTGTCGGGCGCGGTCGACGAAGACCATCGTCAGCTCTCGGTGCTGGAAGACGACGTCAACCGCTCGGTGGTGCTGGTCGATCGCCTGCTCAACGAACTGAACGACGACGTCACGCGCCAGATGAACTATCTCGCCAACGAGCGCCGCAACCTCTCGACCATGTCCTTGGCGATCAAGAACGGTGAGTTGCTCGGCACCAGCCTGGCCAACCGCGCCTATGACGTGAACACGCCGGTCAGCGGCGGCCGCGCCGCCTCGGGCAGCGGCAGCCCGGCCGATCTCGCCGCGCGCCGCCCGCTCGTCGTCATCCGCTTCGACCGCCAGGACGTCGATTACCAGCAGGCGCTCTACACCGCCGTGAACCGCGCCCTCGAACGCCGCCCGCAGGCGATGTTCGACCTGGTCGCCGTCGCGCCGAACCGCGGCACCGCCGCCCAGGCCGCCGCCAGCACGACGACGGCGCGCCGCAACGCCGAGAACGTCATGCGCTCGCTGACGGGCATGGGCCTGCCGGCCAGCCGCTTGAGCCTGTCGGCGACCTCCAGCGCCGAGGCGCAGAGCAGCGAAGTCCACATCTACGTGCGCTAACGCCGCTCGCTACCCCATCGTAAAAGGGCCGCTCTGACGAGCGGCCCTTTTCGTTTGCGCGCGCCGCGCCCGGCGCTCCAGAATAAGCGCCAGACGACGACACCCCTTCGCCGGCCCAAGGAGATGCCCATGTTGCGCGCCGATCATTGCTGGGACGACGTGATCGATCCCGACGACAAGGCGATCTACGCCGAATTCTTCAACCGCAGCGAGCGCGTCATCGGCCCCAGGCCGGCGCTGCTCGCCATCGATCTTTATGAAAAGGTCTATGCCGGCGGGCCCAAGCCGGTGCGCGAGGTCAACAAGGACCACCCCGGTTCCTGCGGCATCAACGCCTGGACCGCCATCGAGCCGACGAAGAAACTCTTCGCCGCGGCGCGCGCCGCCGGCATTCCGATCGTCTACACCACGGGCAATCCCAACCCGCGCGTCGTCGCCACCAATCGCCAGCGCCGTCCCGACGAAGCGGCCGGCGACGGCTACCGCATCTGGCCGGATTTCGCGCCGCAGCCGGGCGATCTCGTCATCAAGAAGGAGCGCGCCTCGGGCTTCTTCGGCACGCCGCTGACCGCCCATCTGCAGATGCTCGGCGTACGCAGCGTCATCATGTGCGGCGAAAGCACCTCGGGCTGCCTGCGCGCCAGCACCGTCGAGGGCTTTTCCAACGGCTTTCACATGAGCGTGGCGGAGGAATGCTGCTACGACCGTTCGATCCTGTCGCACAAGATCGCGCTGTTCGATCTGCATCATAAATATGCCGACGTGATGCATGTCGAGGAGATCGTCGCGCAGCTCGGCACCTTGACGATGAAGAAGGCGGGCTGACGTAAAAACCAACCCGTTCGTCATGGCCGGACTTGTTCCGGCCATCCACGACTGAACTCATTTCCGCATCGCAAGGCGTGGATGCCCGGAACAAGTGCGGGCATGACGCAATTGATTCAGCGAGGGGCAACCGCAACGTTGTCGATCAGTCGCGTCTTGCCGAGGCGCGCGGCGGCGAGCAGGCGCGCCGGGCGCGTGAGCGCCGCGAGCGGCGCGAGGCTTTCGGCATCGCGCAATTCGACGTAATCGACCGCCTCGAACCCGGCTTTCAGAATCGCCGCGCGCGCCGCGTCCAACGTCGGCGGCACGGCCGCGCCGCCCCTGAGCGCGGCGGCGGCTTCGGCGAGCGCGCGCTGCAGGGCCGGCGCGATCTTGCGCTGCTCCGGCGTCAGGTAGGCGTTGCGCGACGACAGCGCCAGGCCGTCCGCCTCGCGCACGGTCGGCGCGCCATGGATGCGCGTGGCGATGTCGAGATCGCCGGCCAAGCGGCGGATCACCGCGAGCTGCTGATAGTCCTTCTCGCCGAAATAGGCGTCGTCGGCGCCGGCTTGGTTCAAAAGTTTCGACACCACCGTGGCGACGCCGGCGAAATGGCCGGGGCGCACCGCGCCTTCCATGCCGTCGGTCAGGCCGGCCACCGTCACCGTGGTGGCGAAGCCCTCGGCGTACATCGTCGCGACATCGGGCGCGTAAAGCAGATCGGCGCCGGCCGCGAGGAGTTTGGCCGCGTCCGCCGCCTCGTCGCGCGGATAGCGCGCGAAATCCTCGTTGGGGCCGAACTGCTTGGGATTGACGAACAGGGTGACGACGACGCGGTCGCACTCGGCGAGCGCGCGGGCCACCAGGCTGAGATGGCCGTCATGCAGCGCGCCCATGGTCGGCACCAGGCCGACGCGCTCGCCGCCGGCGCGCCAAATGCGCACGCGGGCGCGCAGTTCGGCGACGCTGCGGACGATGGCCAAAGACCCCGAGGCCAGTGACGCGGCAGGTGCGCTATCAGCCATGAGAAATGAGGATCAGGCGCGCTTGGGCGACTTGCCGCTGGGCAGCGGGCCGCCCGGCAGTTGCCCCGGAATCTTCAAGGAGGGGCCGCCGCCGAACAGATGCTCGTCGGCCGGGAAGGCGCGGCTGCGCACGTCGCGCGCATAGGCCTGCACGGCGCTTTCGATCTCGCTGCCGAGATCGGCGTAGCGCTTGACGAATTTCGGCGTGAAATCGGTGAAGACGCCGAGCATGTCGTCCACCACCAGCACCTGGCCGTCGCAGGCGGCCGAGGCGCCGATGCCGATGGTCGGCACATTGATGCGGCGCGTCAGCTCGCGCGCCACCGGCTCGACGGTGCCTTCGACGACGACGCCGAAGGCGCCGGCGGCGGCGATCGCCTCGCCGTCGGCGAGAACCTGTTCGGCATCCTTTTCGCTGCGGCCGCGCACCTTGTAGCCGCCGGCGGCGCGCACCGACTGCGGCATCAGGCCGACATGGCCGAGCACCGGAATGTCGCGCGCGGCGAGGAAGGCGACCGTCTCGGCCATCTCGACGCCGCCTTCGAGCTTCACCGCGTCGGCGCCGGTCTCGGCGATGACGCGCGCGGCGGCGCGATAAGCGTCGGCCGGCGAGGCCTGGTAGCTGGCGAAGGGCAGATCGACGACGACGCAGGCGTGCGACGCGCCGCGCGCCACGGCGGCGCCATGGGCGATCATCATGTCGAGGGTGACGGGCAAGGTGCTGTCGAAGCCGTAGACCACCATGCCGAGCGAATCGCCGACCAGCAGCAGATCGACATGCGGATCGAGATGGCGCGCCATCGGCGTGGTGTAGGCGGTCAGGCAGACGATCGGCGTGCCGCCCTTGCGCGCGCGCAATTCGGGAACGGTAACGGGCTTGGCCGGAACGGACGTGACGGTCGACATGAAACACCTCGCGAAAACGGGGTGGCCGAGAAACGGGCTGGCCGAGGGCGGGCTGGCGAAGCGAACCAGATATATGAGCGCGCGCGGCGGGTTTTACGCCCTTTATGCCGCGCCGCAAAATGGATTTCCCCAACCCATTGAAGTTATGGGGAATTTACGCTCTATCGAACGGCCACGATGAAAATCCGGCGGAACGGCAGCAAGGTCGTGCCGTCGGCCCGCTGCGGATAGGCCGCCTGCATCTTCTGGCTGTACGCCTGATAAAACGCCGCCGCCTCGTCCGGGTTCAAGGCGCCGAGCACCGGGCCGAGGGCCGAACCGCGCGACCATTCGGCGACCGCATTGTCGCCGGTGAGCACATGGAGATACTCCGTCTCCCAGATGTCGAGGCCGCGCGATTCCTTGACCAGCCAGTCGTGATAGACGCCAGGCGGCGCGACTTCGGGGAACAGATGCGGCGTCACCCGGTCCTTCCAGCGCGGATCCCGGGCGATCTCGACCAGCGCGTCGATGCGCGCGCTGCCGTGGCCGCGCGGCATCTGCACGGCGAGCACGCCATGCGCCATCAAGGAGCGCATCAATTTGGGAAACAGCCGCTCATGGCCGCCGAGCCAATGGAAGGCGGCGTTGGAATAGATCAGATCGACCGGATCGCCGGCCATCCAGCTGGCGAGATCGGCCTGCACATATTCGAGCGGATAGCGCACGGTCGGGCCCGCCGCCTGCGTGGCGCGCGCTTCCGCCAGCATCTCGGCCGACGAATCGACGCCGGTGATGCGGGCGCGCGGCCAACGCTGCTGCAAGAGCCGCGTGGTGTTGCCGCTGCCGCAGCCGAGATCGTAGACGCGCCCGGGATTGCCGCTCGGCACGCGGGCCAAGAGATCGAGCGCCGGGCGCTCGCGCGGCGCGGCGAATTTCAGATATTGCGACGGATCCCACGGCATCGGCGGACTCTACGAAATTATTCGGCGGGGTGCGGACTGGCGCCGGCGCCGCGCAGGGCGCGGGCGCGCCGCGCGTCCGGCTGCGGCAGGGCGAGGCGGAAGGCGGTGCCCGACTCGCCGCTCGAGATCAAGGCGATATCGCCGCCATGGGCGCGCGCCAGATCGCGCACGATGGCGAGGCCGAGGCCGGTGCTGCCGTCGCGCGCCGAGCCGGCGAAGGGCTGGAACAGGCGCTGGCGCACGTTCTCGGGCAGGCCGGGGCCGTTGTCGGCGACGTCGAGCACGACGCGCGGCGTGCCGGCGGCATTGTCCGAGCGCGCGCCGACGGCGATGCGCGTCGCGCCCGCCGCGCCGGCATTGCGCAGAAGATTGCTCAAGAGCCGCGCCAATTGGTCGCGATCGGCATAGAGCTCGAAGCCGGCCGGCACGCTGTTGACGATCTCGGTCTTGTCGCCGAGCGTCGGCGACAGCCAGGTCGTCACGTCGGCGACCAGATCGCGCAGCACGAAGCGGCTCGGGATGATCTCCGGGCGCGGCTTGGCGAAGTCCATGGTGCGCACGCAGAGATTGATCGCGCGGTCGATCGCCTTCATCAGCATCGGCGCGGTGCGCTTGACCTGCGGATCGTTGCTCATGGCGAGCCGGTCCGACATCAGCTGCGCCGTCGATAGGATGTTGCGCAGGTCGTGATTGATCTTGGTCACGGCCTCGCCGAGCGCGGCGAGGCGCGAGCGATGGCCGAGCGCGGCGCGCAGGCGCTGCTGCAGCGTGGCCAGTTCCACCTCGGCGAGGCCGATCTCGTCCGTGCGCTTGCTCGGCACGATGACGCGGCTCGGATCGTCGGGATTCTCGCGAAAGGCCATCATGCTTTCGGTCAGGCGACGCATCGGCCGCACCATGAGCCAGCGCAGGGAGAGATAGACCAGCACGGCGGTGACCAGCGAGACGATGGCCGAGACGAAGAGAATGCGCTCGGTGAAATCCCACATGGCGGCGCGCAAGGGCTGCTCGTCCATCACCAGCTCGACCGTCATGTTGCGGTCCTGCGGCGACGGGCCGCGCAGGCGCAGGATGCGGTTGCCCGGCTGGATCAGGGTCTCGACCACGGCGGCGATGCGGTCGAAGAACATCTCGCGCCGCAGGTTCACCATGTCGTCGATCTGCAGCGGCGCCTCGTCCGACAGGATCAGCGCCTTGGACTCGCGGCGCTGCAGCACCACGCTATGGGCGCCGACATGGCGCAGCAGCTCGTCCTGCAGCTCGCGGCTCAGCATGTTGTCGGGCGTCGCCTCGAGGGCGAGCGCGGCCAAATGCGCGGCGGCGATGCGGTCCTCGAAATAGCTCGAGCGGAAGCGCGCCACCGACGGCACGAAGATCAGCACTTCGGCCAGCATGACGAAGAACATCGTCAGGACGAGCAGGCGCGCCGACAGGCTGCGATGCGGCGGCGGCAGAGAGGGCGAAGATTGCGGCATGGACCCCAGTTTATCCCCAAGCGGCGGGCCGTTCGACCGGCGAAAGCGGCCCGTCCGGCGGACGGTCGAATCCCGGCCGCGCCCGCTTCATGTCGGCGGTCCGGGCCGGCTTTGCCACTGTTGTTTGACCTCCCTGTTTTACGCCCCGGCGGGCGCTTTCCCGGCGCGGCCGCCGCCGATTCCCGCGCAGGGCCGGCAATTTCTTATTAACCATTTGAAATATAATATGTTTTAAGAAAACGCCCGGCCCGGCCCGCGGTCCTCCCGGGGGCCAAAGCGCGTTGACTTCCCGGGGTTCAACCCTTATACACCGGGCCCTGCCTTTACCTTTAAGCCGTCTGAGGGAGTTTTCCCGTGAAGCGCACTTACCAACCCAGCGTCCTCGTCCGCAAGCGTCGGCACGGCTTCCGCGCGCGCATGGCGACCGTCGGTGGCCGCGCGGTGCTGTCCAATCGCCGCAAGCAGGGCCGCAAGCGTCTCTCCGCCTAAGATCATGGGAGTTCTCGACCGCCTCAAGCGGCGGCGGGAATTCCTGATCGTCGCCAGCCAGGGCCGCAAATGGGCGGCTCCCGGCCTCATCCTGCAGGCCATGGCTCGCCCCGAAGACCTCCGTTCTCCGGTCACGACCGCTGATGCCGTCCCCGCCGAACCTCTTCGCGTGGGCTTCACCGTCAGCCGCAAAGTCGGCAATGCCGTCGCCCGCAACCGGGCCCGTCGCCGCCTGAAGGCCGCCGCCGAAGCGGTCCTGCCGTCGCAAGCCCGCGCCGCGTACGACTATGTCCTGATCGGTCGCCAACAGACCATGACCCGTTCCTTCCCCGCCCTGCTGCAAGACCTCGAGACGGCGCTGCGCAAGACCGGCGCGCATGTCTCGGCCAAGGGCCATGAAGGCGACAGGAGCCGGCGCGCGTGATGACGACCTCGTCGCCGCAGGATTTGCTCTCGTCCGCCGCGCGCCTCGCGCTGCTGGGGGCGATTCGCACTTATCAATACACGCTGTCGGCCGCCTTCGGCCCCTGCTGCCGCTTCCATCCGAGCTGCTCGCATTACGGCTACGAGGCGGTCGCCCGCTTCGGCGCGCTGCGCGGCGGCTGGCTGGCGGCCAAGCGCATCGGCCGCTGCCATCCCTGGCATGCCGGCGGCGAAGATCCCCTGCCCGACGAATGGCCGGGCTGGCGCAATTCTAGTTCCCACGAAGACGCGCTCCGCGCGTCTGGCCCCCACGACGCGGAGAGTTCGCGTCCATTTACAGTCGAGCGGATTGGTTCATGAACGACCAACGTAACCTGATCGTGGCGATCGTGCTGTCGGTCGCCATCATGTTCGGTTTTCAATTCTTCTTCGAAGGCCCGCGCCAGGAAGCGCAGAAGCGCCAGCAGCAGGAGATGGCCGAGCAGGCCAAGGCCGCCGAGGCGCAAGCGCAGTCCGCCGCGCCGACCGCGCCCGCCGGCGTCACCAGCGGCACCGCCATTCTGCCCCAGGCGCCGACCGGTAGCGCCCCTGGCGGCGCCATGACGCCGCAGCTTCCCGGCACGTCCGCGATGGGCGTCCCGACCGGCGCCGCCGTGCCGACCGCCGCCGCGCCGCGCCTGCCGATCCAGACGCCGCGCCTCAACGGCTCGATCTCGCTGATCGGCGCGCGCATCGATCAGCTGACGCTGGTCGACTATCATGAGACCGTCGAGGGCAGCAGCCCGCAGATCGTGCTGTTCGCCCCGGCCGGCACCGCGAACCCCTATTTCGCCGAGTTCGGCTGGCTGCCGCAGGACCGCGCCACGCCGGTGCCGGGCCCCGACACGCCGTGGCAGAGCCAGTCCCAGACCCTGACGCCGGCCTCGCCGGTCGTGCTGCGCTGGAACAACGGCCAGGGCCTGACCTTCGTGCGCACCGTCTCGGTCGACGACAACTACATGTTCACCGTCAACCAGCGCGTCGAGAACGCCGGCGCCGGTCCGGTCACGCTGTTCCCCTATGCGCTGGTGTCGCGCACCGGCACGCCCACCACCTCGGGCTATTTCATCCTGCATGAAGGCCCGGTCGGCGTGCTCGACGGCCAGCTGCGCGAGCCGAGCTACAGCGACGTCGTCGATCAGAAGGAAATCAAGCGCAAGACGACCGGCGGCTGGTTCGGCATCACCGACAAATATTGGCTCGCCGCCCTGGTGCCCGACCAGGCCAAGCCGGTCGACACCCGCTGGATCCACGGCAAGGAAGGCAGCGCCGACAAGTACCAGGCCGATTGGCTCGGCGAGGCGACCACCGTCGCGCCCGGCGCGTCCGCCGAGGTGAAGTCCAACCTGTTCGCCGGCGCCAAGGAAGTGAAGCTGCTCGACAAGTACGAGAAGGAGATGGGCGTTGCCCGCTTCGATCTCGCCGTCGATTTCGGCTGGTTCTATTTCCTGACCAAGCCGTTCTTCTACGCCATCGACTTCTTCAACAAGCTGCTCGGCAACTTCGGCCTCGCCATCCTGATGGTCACGGTCATCGTCAAGGTGCTGTTCCTGCCGCTCGCCAACAAGTCCTACAAGTCGATGAGCGCGATGAAGAAGCTGCAGCCCGACATGCTGAAGCTGCGCGAGCGCTACAAGGACGACCGCCAGAAGCTGAACACCGAGATGATGGCGCTCTACAAGCGCAGCAAGGTCAATCCGGCCTCCGGCTGCCTGCCCATCGTCATCCAGATTCCGGTGTTCTTCTCGCTCTACAAGGTGCTGTTCGTCACCATCGAGATGCGCCATGCGCCGTTCTACGGCTGGATCACCGACCTGTCGGCGCCCGACCCGACCTCGATCTTCAACCTGTTCGGCCTGATTCCGTGGGACGTGCCGCATTTCCTGATGATCGGCGCCTGGCCGCTCATCATGGGCGTGACCATGTGGCTGCAGATGAAGCTCAATCCGCAGCCGCCCGATCCGATCCAGGCGAAAATCTTCATGATCATGCCGGTGATCTTCACCATCATGCTGGCGCCCTTCCCGGCCGGCCTGGTGATCTACTGGTCGTGGAACAACCTGCTGTCGATCGCGCAGCAGTGGTTCATCATGCGCCGCATGGGCGTGAAGGCGACGTAAGGTCGGCATGACCGGCGGAGCCGCCCCCATCGACGAGGCTGCCGACAAGGCGCGCGAGGAGGAAGCCCGGCGACTGTTCGCCGGCGCCTGCGACTTCGTCGCCGGGGTGACCAAGATCGAGCAGCTGCCGCCGATCAGCCTGCCGGAGATCGCCTTCGCCGGACGCTCCAACGTCGGCAAGTCGAGCCTGGTCAACGCGCTGACCGGCCGCAACACGCTGGCGCGCACCTCGAACACGCCGGGCCGCACCCAGCAGATCAATTTCTTCGATCTGGCGGGCAAGCTGATGCTGGTCGACCTGCCGGGCTACGGCTACGCCAAGGTGTCGCGCGACAAGGTCGGCGCCTGGAACCGCATGATCGAGGCTTACCTGCGCGGCCGGCCGACGCTGCGCCGCGTCTGCCTATTGCTCGACGCCCGCCACGAGATCAAGGACAGCGACGTCGAAGCCATGAAAATGCTCGATGCCGCCGCGATCTCCTATCAGGCGGTGCTGACCAAGGCCGACAAGGTTCGCCCGGCGGCGCTCTCCGCCCTGATGGACGACATCGCCGGCGTGCTCGCCAAGCATCCCGCCGCCCACCCCGAAATCCTCGTCACCAGCGCGCTGGCCGGCGAGGGCATCCCGGCCCTCCGCAGCGCCCTGGCCGCTGTGGCAGCCGGCCAATAGATCGTTTAAGGTTTCCGCCATGACCATGAAAAGAAAACCGTCCTACGACGCCGTCTGGCTCGAAAAGGCCAAGACCCTGTCCGAGGCCTTGCCCTACATGCGCCGCTTCGCCGGCGAGACCTTCGTCATTAAGTACGGCGGTCACGCCATGGGCGATCCCGAGCTGGCCAAGATGTTCGCGCGCGACGTCGTGCTCTTGAAGCAGGTCGGCATCAATCCCATCGTCGTGCATGGCGGCGGGCCGCAGATCGGCCAGATGCTCGAACGGCTGAAGATCAAGAGCGAGTTCGTCGATGGCCTGCGCGTCACCGACAAGGCGACCGTCGAGATCGTCGAAATGGTGCTGTCCGGCTCGATCAACAAGGCGATCGTCACCGAGATCAACGAGGCGGGCGGCAACGCCGTCGGCCTGTCCGGCAAGGACGGCAACCTCATTCAGGCGACCAAGCTGAAGCGCCGCCACAAGGCGAGCGATTCGAACATCGAGAAGATCCTCGATCTCGGCTTCGTCGGCGAGCCCAGCCGGGTCAATCCGCATATCCTCGAAGACCTCAAGGATTCGGACATCATCCCGGTGATCGCGCCGATCGGCATCGGCAAGAACGGCGAGACCTTCAACATCAACGCCGACACCGCGGCCGGCGCCATCGCCCCCGCCGTCGGCGCCACGCGCCTGTTGATGATGACCGACGTCGCCGGCGTGCTCGACAAGCAGGGCAACCTGATTCCCGAGCTGACCCTCGCCGAGTGCAAGAAGCTGATCAAGGACGGCACGATCAAGGGCGGCATGATCCCGAAGATCGAAACCTGCATGTTCGCCGTCGAGGGCCAGGTCGACGCCGCCGTCATCATGGACGGCACGGTGCCCCATTCGCTGCTGCTCGAAATCTTCACCGAGCACGGCGTCGGCACGATGATCCGCGAAGACTAAAACTCTCGCATCGAAACGAAAACCCGCGCAGAGCGATTTGCGCGGGTTTTTTATTCTGCCGAATCGAAGGGCGAAAGCCCGTCTATTCGCTGAACCGAGGGGCGGAAGCCCGTCTACTCGCTAAAAAAACTCAGCAGCCAGGTCATCTCGTCGGGCGTCAGCGGATAGTCGGTGCCGTATTTCGCCGGAATGACCTCGGACGGCGCGACGCCGGCCAGGCGCGACTGCAGCTTGATGGCGAAGCGCATGGTCAGCCCGGCCTTCCAGGCCAGCGCCGTCATGCCCTTGGCGCTATGCGCGGCGACGATGCGGCCGACCACGGTCGGCGCCACGCCGGCTTTATAAGCCAGCGACAGGCTGAGGAATTCGCTGTTGCCGAGCGACAGCGCCTCGTCGAGCGCGTCCTCGTTCAATTCGCCCTTGAGATAGAGCCGCTGGACATATTCGGCGAGGCGCGGGCCGCCCTCGCGCAGCAGGTTGCGGTCGAGCAGCTTGTTGCCGGGATCGGCCGCAGCCTCGGCGTCGCGCGCGGCATCGTCCACCGCACGCAAGGTTTCGCCGGCGGCGATGCGCTTGCGCACCACCTGCGAGACTTCGTTCAGCGTCTCGGCCGGCAGGTCGTCGCGCTTCATCAGCACCGAGAGCAGCGAATCGGCGACGAAGCCGGCCAGCTTGGTCGCCGTACTGCGCGGCAGAGCCGCGCGGCGCACGAAGGGCGCGTGCCACGGCTTTTGCGGCCGCGCCCGGTCGGCCAGCAGATCGAGGGTTTCCTCGCGGATCTGCGCGCTCGGATTGGCCAGCAAAGCGGCGACCGCCTCGACGTTGCGGCCTTCGGAGATCACGTCGCTGACGCGCGAGGTCAGGCCGGCGCGGCGCGCGATGGCGGCGACCGCCCCGCCCCGCTTGTCGTCCTGCGAGGCGCTGTCGATGATGGCGACGAGATCGGCCTCGCTGAGCAGCGGCGAGAATTGCAGCACGGGCGCGGCGACCGAGACGTCGGCATCCTGCGCCAGGCGGCGGATGACGTCCGGCGGGGCCTGGGCCACGTCCTTCAGCGTCTCGGCGATGATGCGGCGCACGCGCACGGCCTCGTCGCGCGTCAGGATATCGAGCACTTCAAGGGCGATGTCGCGCAGCTTGCCCTGGTCGGCGTTCGACAGATGCGGCGCGATGCGGGCGATCTTGCCGGCCAGGTCGGCGCGCACCATCTCGTCGGCGTCGCGCGCCAGGATGAGATCGGCCTGGCCCGGCGTCGCCGCATTGGCGGCGATGGCGCGGCGCACTTCGGCCGCCGAATCGCCGGCGAGGTAATAGAGAATCTCCGGCTTCACGTCGGCGCGCCGCGCCAATTTCCGGCGCACCTGCATGTCGGGATGGCGCGCCAGATCGCGGGCGTCCTCATATTCGATGGCGACGCCGAGGCCGGCGCGGCCCAGGAACCGTTTCATCGCGGCGATCATGCGGCCTGCTCCGCGAACGCGACCTGGCCCTTGCCCGCCTGCTTGGCGGCATACATGGCGCCGTCGGCGCGCGCGAAGAAGGCGTCGAGGTCGGCATCCGTGGCGTCGGCCCCCCTCTTCTCGACAAGCGCGATACCGAGCGAGACGGCGAAGGGCCGCGCCGCATCGCCGGACATGGGACCGAGCTCGCGCACCGCCGCGAGAATGGCCGCCGCCTTGCTTTCGGCGCCGGCGCGGTCGGCGCCTTCGAGCCACAGGGCGAATTCGTCGCCGCCGAGACGCGCCACGAGATCCTGGCCGCGCGTCAGCTCGGTCAAGATGCGCGCGACCCGGCGCAGCGCCTCGTCGCCCGCGCCATGGCCGGCGTTGTCGTTGACCAGCTTGAAATTGTCCAGATCGCAATAGACCAGCGCGCCCGCCACCGTCGAAGATTGGGCGTCGCGCGCGCGGCGCCAGCGCCGTTCGACCTCGTCGTAGAAGGTGCGGCGGTTCAGCAGGCCGGTCAGGCCGTCGATGCGAGACAGTTCGCGCAGCCGCTCGCGGTCCTCGATCTGGGCGATGGCGATGCCGAGATGGTCGGCGACGCCGCCGAGCAAGGCGATCGCGTCGGCGTCCCACGGACGGTTGTCGAACGAATGGAGCAGCACCGCGCCCTGCACCGCGCGGCGATAGCGCGCGGCGGCGATGAGCCAGGGGCCGGCCGTGATCGGGCCGTCGGCGGCTGCGGCTTGCGCCAAGGGGGCGTTCTGCCAGGCGACTTCGCTGCCGGCGCGCGCGGCGACGGCGAACGCCTCCGCCGTGCCGCCGCGCAGGATCACGCAGGCGGCGGCGCCGAGGCCGCGCGCCGTGGCGGTGGCGGCCGCCGTCAGCATCTCGTCCGGCTCGATGCTGTCGCGCACCGCGCGCAGGATATGGCCGAGCAGGCGTTCGCGCAGATCGGCGCGCGCCAAGGCGGCGTCGCGCGCCCGCGCCGCCGTGATGTCGCGGCAAATCCCGCGCGCGCCGTGCCACTGGCCGTCGGCGTCGTAAATCGGCACGGCCGAGGCGCGCAGGCAGGCGCTCGTGCCGTCGGCGTGGCGCAGCCAAAGCTGCAGGTTTTCCAGCGGCTCCTGCGCCGCGAAGAGCGCCGCGTTGTCATGCAGGTCGGCGAGCAGGCCGTCGGCCCGCCGTCCGATCAATTCGGCGGCGGCATAGCCGAGCGCGCCGCGCGGCGAGACGAAGACGAGAATGCCCTTGGCGTCCGTCTCCCAAGCGAAGTCGCCGGCGATATCGACGAGATCCTTGTAGCGCTGGCGCGATTCGATCAGCGCGCTTTGCAGGCGGCGGTCGAACAGCTCGCCGTCGGCTTGCGCCGGCCGCGTCGCGTCGCGCAGCAGCCGGAACGGCCGGATCACGGCTGCCCCCCGGCGCGGCGCGGCGCCGCGGCTTTGTCCGGGAGCGGACGGGCCGCCGCCACGGCCGGCGTGCCCGGTTTCGGCTCGAACTCCGTGATGTCGAAGGACGGCTTGCCGAACAGCCAACCCTGGCCGTAATCGACGCCGCATTGCTTGAGAAAGGCGAGATTGCTTTCGTCCTCGACCATTTCGGCGACGGTGGCGATGCCGAGATCGCTGCACAGGCTCGCCATCGCCTTGAGGAAGGCGGCGCCCTTGCTGTTCTTGAAGGCGTCGCGCACATAGATGCCGTCGATCTTGACGACATCGACGTCGAGCGCGCGCAGATAATGGAAGGCCGAGGCGCCGGCGCCGAAATCGTCGAGGCAGACCTTGTGGCCTTCGGCGCGCAAGCCCTTCACGATGGCGTTGACGCCGCGCAGATTGCCGATGCGCGCCGATTCGGTGATCTCGAAGGCGACCAAACGGCGCACGGCATCGTGGCGCTGCAGGAGCTTGTGCAGCGCCTTGACGAAAGACGGCATGCCGATCGAACTGCCCGACAGGTTGACCGCGAGCGTGTAGGCCTTGCCTTCGGCGCGGCGCGCTTCGAGCCAGGCGAGCGCCTTGCTGCACATGGCGAGGTCGAAATCGCAGATCAAGCCGGTCTGTTCGGCGAAGGTGATCGCCTCGTAAGGCGTCAAGCGGTCGCCGAACTTGGGAAAGCGCGCGAGCACCTCATAGTGATGGATCTTGCGGTTGCCCAAGGCGACGATCGGCTGGAAGGCCATGGCGAAGTCGGCGTCGCTGACGACCGAACGGAATTCGGCGAGCTTATGGACCGTCTCGCCGATCATGGCGCTAAGGCCGGCGCTGGCGCTGGCGATCTTGAAGTCTTCGAGGCGCCCGTCGGTGAAGCGGTTGACGATATGGATCAGCGCCTTGACCTGCTCGGGCTGGCCCATGCCGGCGACGTCCATCTCGACGACGGCGCGGCCGATGGCGATGCCGCCCGTCGGCGGGGCCAAGGGCTTTTTCGCCGCGGGCTTCTTGCCTGTCGGCGGCGCGACATATTGCGGATCGAGGCGGCGCGACATCTCGACGATGCCGCGCTCGAAGGCGGCGACGTCGGCATCCTTGGGATGGACCAAGCCGAAGTTCTCGCCATCGAACTGGCCGGCGAGATCGCCGTTGACGGCGAGCGCGCGCAGGCCGCCGCCGATCGCCGCGATCAGCTGGCCGCGCGCGTCGCGCTCGAGCCGGCGGCGCAATTCGTTCAGGCCGAGAAAGCGCAGCAGGGTCAAACTATAGGGCTTGCCGCTTTCGTCGACGGCGACGGCGCCCGCCGCGCCGAGACGCTCGCCGGCCAGCGCGGCGAACGAGCGCGGATTGGACAGGCCGCTGTCGCCGCCGGTCACCAAGGGCACCGGGTCGTCGTCGCCGAGGCGCGGCTCATGGCCGCCGGCGCGCATGGACAGGAAATAGCGCCCGCCCATGTCGGGCAGGCGGTAGCCGAGCAGGGCCAAGGGCGCGCTCGGGCTGGGCTGGCCGTCCTCGCCCGCGCTCTGCAGGCGCAGCACGATATTGCGCATGCGCTTGCCGCGCGCGCCCTGCGCCAAGACTTCGCGCATCATCGAACGGTCGGCGGCGGCGACGAGATCGAGAAAATGTTTACCGACGAGGGCCGGCGGCGCGAGGCCGACGAAGGGCGCCGTGGCGCCGGCGGCGAAGACGACGCGCTGTTCGGCATCCAGTTCGAGCAGGAAATCGGCGGCGGCGAAGGCCAGCGCGACGAAGCGGTCCCTGTCCGCCCGCAGGGCGGCATTGGGATCGGCGGCGCGCAGCGCCGCATGAGGATCGGCCGCCCGCAGGGCGGCATTGGGATCTCCCGCCCGCAGGGCGGCATTGGGATCTCCCGCGCGCAACGCGGCGCTGGCTTCGACCGGGCGCAGGGCGGTGCCTGTCGGCCCGGGGGATGTGGGGGGCAACGCTATGTCGGGCTTGCGGGTCATGGGGCCTGAACGAAATCGGACGGGAACGGCGCGCGTCAGGCGTCCCAGGAGCGGCATCGCGTTTTCCCGCGTCCACCGGCGACGTCCTTGTCGTAGAATAAGGTTCAGGGCCTTAACGAAGCGTTACGGCCGAGGTCGTGCTCAGTTCGAAAATCATGCAAAATCAAATGGTTAACAATCAGGCCGAAACCCCGGCGAACCTGGCGCGGGTGCGCGACTGGGTTTTCGACCTCGACAACACCCTCTATCCGCGCTCGAGCCGGCTGTTCGATCAGGTCGATGTGCTGATGGGCAGCTTCCTATGCGAGCAGTTCAAGCTCGACCGCGTCGCCGCCCGCGAGATGCAGAAACGCTACTTCCACCAGTACGGCACGACCCTGCGCGGCCTCTTGCTGCATCACCCGGAAGTCGATCCGCACCATTATCTCGACTATGTCCATCAGCTCGACCTGACGGTGATCGAGCCGGCGCCCGCCCTCGACGCGGCGCTCGCGGCCCTGCCAGGCCGCAAGCTGGTGTTCACCAACGGCTCGCTGCGCCATGCCGAAAACGTGTTGGCGCGGCTCGGCGTGGCGCATCATTTCGCCGACATCTTCGACGTCGCCGCCGCCGACTTCGTCTGCAAGCCCGATCCGGATTGCTATCGGCGCATGTTGCGCGCCCATGGCGTGACGCCGACCGCCGCCGCGCTGTTCGAGGACACCCTGGTCAACCTGCCGCCCGCCGCCGCGCTCGGCATGACCACCGTGCTGGTCACGCCGCTGGAAAACCCCGACATCGCGGTGCCGGCGCCGTCGCTCGACGGGCCGATCCATTACGTCACCGACGATCTGACGCGCTGGCTGAACGAGACGATCCGCGCGCTGAAATCGGCCTGATGTCGCGGCCCGTAACCGCCCTCTCGGGCGGTTGACAGGGACCAGGCCCTCCCGCATCTTCGGGCCCGCCTTCGCTGCGGGTTTTCCCGCCAAAAACCCTTCAAATCATAGGAATTTCGCTTCGCCATGGACAAGACAGCCCTGCAGACCGCGATCGACGCCGCCTGGGATGCCCGCGACGGCATCGGCCCCACCACCAAGGGCGAGGTGCGCGACGCCGTCGAGGCGACTCTCGATGCGCTCGACGGCGGCGAGATCCGCGTCGCCGAGAAGATCGACGGCAAATGGCAAGTCCATCAATGGGCGAAGAAGGCGGTGCTGCTGTCCTTCCGCCTCAACGACAACGTGACGATGGCCGGCGGCCCGACCGATCCGGCGCGCGGTCCGGCGCCCTGGTTCGACAAGGTCGGCTCGAAGTTCGCCGGCTGGGACGAGGCGCGCTACCGCAAGGCCGGCTTCCGTTCGGTGCCGGGCTCGGTCGTGCGCCGCGGCGCCTTCGTCGCGCCCGGCGTCGTGCTGATGCCCTCCTTCGTCAATCTCGGCGCCTATGTCGATAGCGGCACCATGGTCGACACCTGGGCGACGGTCGGCTCCTGCGCCCAGATCGGCAAGAACTGTCACCTGTCGGGCGGCATCGGCATCGGCGGCGTGCTCGAGCCGCTGCAGGCCGGCCCGGTCATCATCGAAGACAATTGCTTCATCGGCGCGCGCTCGGAAGTCGCCGAGGGCGTCGTCGTCGAGACCGGCTCGGTGCTCTCCATGGGCGTGTTTCTCGGCGCCTCGACCAAGATCGTCGACCGCGCCACCGGCGAGGTCCATGTCGGCCGCGTGCCGGCCTATTCCGTCGTCGTGCCGGGCACCATGCCGGGCAAGCCGCTGCCCGACGGCACGCCGGGCCCGGCGCTCTACTGCGCGGTCATCGTCAAACGCGTCGACGAGCGCACCCGCTCGAAGACCTCGATCAACGAACTGCTGCGCGATTAAGGAACTCTCATGGCCACCGACGTCGCCGCGCTGAAACAGCCGCTCGCCCTCGCCCGGGACCTCATCCGCTGCGCCTCGGTCACGCCGGCCGACGCCGGCGCGCTCGGCGAATTGCAGCGCGCCCTCGAATCGCTCGGCTTCGTCTGCCATCGCCTGCCGTTCAGCCAGGCGGGCACGGCGGACGTCGACAATCTCTATGCCCGGCTCGGCACGGAGGGGCCGAACTTCTGCTTCGCGGGACACACCGACGTGGTGCCGACCGGCGATCTCAAGGGCTGGACCGTCGATCCCTTCAAGGCCGAAGTGATCGACGGCGTGCTGTTCGGCCGCGGCGCCTCCGACATGAAGGGCGCCATCGCCGCCTTCGTCGCCGCCGCCGCCCGATTCAAGGAGAAAAACCCCAAGCTGCCCGGCTCGATCAGCCTGCTGATCACCGGCGACGAGGAGGCCTACGCCATCAACGGCACGGTGAAAGTGCTGCAATGGCTCCAGGAAAAAGGCGAAAAACTCGACGTCTGCATCGTCGGCGAACCGACCAACCCCTTGAAACTCGGGCAAATGATGAAGATCGGCCGGCGCGGCAGCCTGGTCGGCTACCTCACCGTCTTCGGCACCCAGGGCCATACGGCCTATCCGCAGCTCGCCGACAATCCGGTGCCGCGCATGCTGAAGATGCTGACGGCGATCACCACGCACAAGCTCGACGAAGGCACCGCGCATTTCCAGCCGACGACGCTGGAAGTCAGCACGATCGACGTCGGCAATTCGGCGTCGAACGTCATTCCGCCGCAGATCTCGGCGACCTTCAACATCCGCTTCAGCGACGCGCACACGTCGGCGAGCCTGATCGAATGGTTGAAAGCGACGTTCGACAAGATCGCCGGCAACACGAAGTACGAATTCCGCACCCATATCACCGGCGAATCCTTCCTGACGCCGCCGGGCCCGTTCAACGACCTCGTCGCCGGCGCGGTCAAGGACGTGACCGGCATCGATCCCGACCGCTCGACGACGGGCGGCACGTCGGACGCGCGCTTCATCACCAAACATTGCCCGGTGGTCGAGTTCGGCCTGGTCGGCCAGACCATGCACAAGGCCGACGAGCGCACGGCGGTCGCCGACATGGACCAGCTCGCCGAGATCTACCTCGCCTGCCTCGAACGCTATTTCGCCAATCCGATCAGGGGCTAGACGCGATGATCCGCCTGCAGGACCTGTCGGCGGGCATCTACGGCGCTTGGCGGCTGGCCTGGGCCGATCCGCGCGGGCTGGCCTATTTCGACGCCAGCGAGCGCGGCTTCTGGCAATCCTTCTGGGCCGCGGCGATCGCGGCGCCGGCCTATGCGCTCGTCGTCGGCATCAATCTCGCGACGCCCGAAGAACTCGGCGGCGCGCAGATCGACGGGGGCCGGCTGCTCCTGATCGAATTGATCGCCTATGTGATGGGCTGGACGGCCTTCCCGCTCGCCATGGTCACCATCGCCCAGAAGCTCGGCCGCGACGAGCATTACGCGCGCTATATCGTCGCCAGCAATTGGGGCGGCGTGATCGAGATGACGGCCTTCCTGCCGGCGGTCGCCGTCAGCGAGACGGTGCCCGCCCTCAGCGTGCTGCCGGCGCTCGTCGGCTGCGCCATGTTCGCCTATCAGTGGTTCATCGCGCGCACGGCCCTGGCGCTGAGCAATCGCCAGGCGCTGATTCCGGTCGCGGTGAATTTCGCGCTCGGCGTCGCCATCGCGCTGGTCGCCCGCGCGCTCATCATGACCCCGCCCTAGCGAGGCTTAGCTGAAGGCGGCGATCACGCCGCGCCGCACGTCGGCCGGCAGACGGTAATGATATTCGCCGGCCTCGCCCTGCCATTCGCGCGTCACGAAGGCCGCCTCGCGGCCCGGCAGCAGGCGCGCCAGCGTCTTGCCGAGGCCGGAGAACACGCCGGCGAGCTTCTGGCTGCTCGACAGGCCGAGCAGGTCCTTCAGCGCATTGGAGGCGATGCCCGCCTCGCCGGCCTGGGCGATTTCCCACAGCAGATTGGCCGCCAGGCTTTCCGGCCCGTAACAGCGGCAGACGGCGGCGATGTCCTCGGGCGTCAGCGGCCGCTCGTCGGCAAATGCACCGTCGCCGGTCATATCGACCACCAGGCGGCCATCGGCCAAGGCGCGCTGAAATTCCGCCAGGGTCAGGCTGACCGTAAGTTGAATCTGTTTGTCGCCACCGAATCTGATGTTCATGCGATCAGCTTAATTTGTTTATACACTGTATAAAACAGAAATTTTGATTATGTATATTTCTATACAGTTTAGAGACCAAGGCAGGCCGTCCATATGTAAGAACTGTATAAACTTATAAAATCTATTTTATACGGCGTATAAGCTTCTAATAACGCACTTCCATCAGGTAAAGCCCGTCCGGTGGAGCCGTTGGGCCGCCCCGGGTGCGATCGGCCGCCGCCAGGGCTTTCGCCACGTCGCGGGCCGACCATTTGCCCTCGCCGACCAGCTTCAGGGTACCGACCATGATGCGGACCTGGTTGTGCAGGAAGGAGCGCGCCTTGGCGGTGACGTGGATTTCCTCGCCGGCCCGGCTGACCGACAGTTCGTCGAGGGTTTTGAGCGGGCTCGGCGCCTGACAGGCGGTGCTGCGAAAGCTGGTGAAGTCGTGATGGCCGACGAGCTGCTGCGCCGCCTCGTGCATCGCCCCGGCATCGAGCGGAAAGGGCAGATGCCAGACATGGCCGCGCTCGAGCACCGCCGGCGCCCGCCGCATCAGGATGCGATAGAGATAGGACCGGCCGACCGCCGAGAAGCGCGCATGGAAATCCGGCGCGGCGAGCTCGGCCTGCAGAATGGCGATGGGATGCGGCCGCAAATGGAAGTTGAGCGCGTCGCGCACCTTGTCGGGCGCCGCCTCCTTGGCGATCTCGATATGGGCAACCTGGCCGAGCGCATGGACGCCGGCGTCGGTGCGGCCGGCGCAATGCGCCACGGCGCGCTCCTGGCAGAAGGCTTCGACGGCCTCTTCGAGCGCCTGCTGCACCGACAGGCCGTTGTCCTGACGCTGCCAGCCGACGAAGGGGCCGCCGTCATATTCGATGGTCAATTTATAACGCGGCATTCTCAGGGGTCCGGCGTTTCGAGCCAGCTGCCGGGCGGCAGCGGAAAGCCGCGCAGGAAGGCCGGCGCATCGAGCGCCGCCTTGCCCTCGCGCTGCAGCTTCTTCAGCGTGACGATGCCTTGGCCGCAGGCGACATTGAGCAGATCGTCGAGCACCATGCCGGGCATTTTGCGCGCGATCTCGGTATGGGCGTAAACCTCGAGCAGCTTGATGCGCTTGCCGTCGTGGGTGAAGAAGGCGCCGGGCCAGGGCGTGAGCGCGCGCACCTGGCGTTCGATCTCGCCGGCCGATTTGCGCCAGTCGATCTCGCCATCGGCGCGCGTCAGCTTCTTGGCGTAGGTCGCGCCCTCGGCAGGCTGCGGCTCGGGCTTGAGCTTGCCGGCGGCCAAATCGCCCAGCGCCTGGACGATCAGCAGGGCGCCGAGCGCGGAGAGCGCGTCATGCAGCCGATCGGCCGTGGTCTCCGGCCCGATCGGCACGGCCTCCTTCAGCAGCATGGGGCCGGTATCGAGCCCCTCGTCCATCTGCATGATGGTGATGCCGGACTCGCTGTCGCCGGCGAGAATCGCCCGCTGGATCGGCGCGGCGCCGCGCCAGCGCGGCAGCAGGGAGCCGTGGATATTGAGGCAGCCATGCTTGGGCGCCTGCAGGATCGCCTTGGGCAGGATCAGGCCATAGGCGACGACGACGGCGACATCGAGATCGAGCGCGGCGAAGTCCGCCTGGGCTTCCGGCGTTTTCAGCGAGGCCGGGGTGCGCACCGGGAGGCCGAGCGCCAGCGCCGCCTCATGCACCTCCGAGCGCTTTTCCGACTGGCCGCGCCCCGCCGGGCGCGGCGGCTGGCTATAGACGGCAACGATGTCATGGCCGGCGGCATGCAGGGCCTTGAGCGCCGGCACGGCAAAGCCCGGCGTGCCCATGAAGGCGATACGCAGGGCCATGCGCGCTAGGACCGGGCGACGGCGACCGGCTCGGCGTTCTTCTTCGCCTTGCCGAGCTTGCGCAGGATGATGCCGCGCTTGAGCGCGCTGATATGGTCGACGAACAAAGTGCCGGCGAGATGGTCGATCTCATGCTGGATGCAGACGGCGAGCAGGCCCTCGGCCTCCAGCTCGCGGATCTCGTTCTGCTCGTCGAGATAGCGCACGCGCACGCGCGCGGCGCGCTCGACGTCGGCGTAATAATCGGGGACCGACAGGCAGCCCTCCTCGTAGGTCGCCATCTCGTCCGAACGCCAGAGAATTTCGGGATTTACCATGCGGTAGGGCCGCGGCAATTCGCCCTTGTCGGCGACGTCCAGGACGATGATGCGCTTGGCCACCCCGACCTGCGGCGCGGCGAGGCCGATGCCGGGCGCCACATACATGGTCTCCAGCATGTCGTCCATCAGCTTGCGCACCTGCGCATCGACCTTGTCGACGGGTTTGGCCTGGGTTTTGAGGCGCGGATCGGGCGCGGTGATGATGGGCAGAACGGCCATGGGCGGGAGGGTCCTTTCGGCCTTTAGGTAAGACGCGCGGGCGGGAGCGTCAAGCGCGCGGTCAGGTCGCGAAAGCCAACCCTCCATGCTAGTCTCGCCGGACGCCCTAAACGTCGCGAATTGTCCCGCCCATGACCAGCCTCGAAATCGTCCTGCTTCTCGCCGTCGCCGCGCTGGCGGCGGCCGCCGTCGCGCTCGCCGTCCGCCTGCGCGGACTCGGCCAGGAACTGGGCGCCGCCCAGCTTCTCTTGCACGAGACCCAGGCGCTCGGCGCGGAACGGCTCGGCGCGGCGCGCGCCGCCGACGAGCGGCTTGCCGCCGTGCGCGAAGCCCAGGCCGCCGCCACCACCGAGCGCGACGCCGCCCTGGCGGCGCGCGACGCGGCGCTGCAGGCCCAGCGCGACGCCGAGCAGCGTGCCGCCCTCGCCCAACAGGAACTGGCGGCCGTCAAAGAGCGCATGGCCGATTGGGAGCTGACCAAGGCGCAGATGCTCGAGGCGACCAAGGCCGCCATGCTGACGACGACCCAGGCGGTCTCCTCCAAGCTGCTCGAAGACCACAAGCGCGAGGCCGAGGCGCAGAAGAAGGAAAGCGCCGAACTGGTCAAGAAGACGACCGAGGAGCTGCAGGGCCATGTCGGCAAGCTGAACGACAGCGTCAGCGCCCTGCACAGCCAGGTGCAACAGACCACCGGCCAGACCGAGACGATCCTGCGCGCCCTGTCCAACCCCGCCGGCGCCGGGCATTATGCCGAGATCGGCCTGGAAAATTCCTTGCGCGAATTCGGCCTGCAGCCGGGCCGCGACTTCATCATGCAGCACACCATCGAGGGCGCCGAGGACGGCGCGCGCCTGCGCCCCGACGCCGTGGTCTTCCTGCCCGGCAACACCGTGCTGACGATCGACAGCAAGGCGTCGAAATTCCTGCTCGAAGCGGCCGACTCGGAAGGCACCGAGCGCGAAGCCGAGACCTATGCGGCATTGGCGCGCACGATGAACAGCCATCTCAAGGCGCTGGCCTCGAAGGATTACGCCAGCGCCCTGCAGGCGACCTACCGCAAGGCCGGCAAGGGCGAGCGCATTTCGCGCGCCATCAACATCATGTATCTGCCGACCGAAGGCGGCATCGAGCGATTGGGGCGCGCCGATCCCGCCTTCCAGAAGAAGGCCGTGCAGGAGAACATCGTCGTCTGCGGCCCGACCGGCCTGATGTCCTACATCGGCTTCGCGCGCATCGAGATCGACCTCGGCCGCCAGGCCGACAATCAGGAAAAGATCATCCTCGGCGCCCAGCGCCTGATCGAGGCGGTGAGCCAGGTGATCGGCCATGTCGCCGGCGTCGGCAAGGGGCTGAAAGCCGCCGCCGAAAGCCACGCCAAGCTGGTCGGCTCGATCAACACGCGGCTATTGCCGCGCCAGCGCAGCCTCGCCGGGCTCGGCGTGCGCCAGGCCAAACAGAAGGACCTGCCGGGCAACCTGCCCTCGCTGCAGGTCGTCATGCAGGACAGCGGCGACCTGATCGAAGGCGAATCGGAGGAGCTGGAGGAAACGCCGGCGCTGACCGACCAGAGCGGCGAACGCCTCGCCGATTAGGCCGTCAGGCGAATTTCTTCGACCATTCGCCAACGATTTTGACCATGCCGTCGGTCAGCCGCGCGAGATCGGCGCGCTCCATGGTGAAGGATGGCGTGCAATAGACGATGTCGCCGAAGGGCCGCAGCCACAGGCCCTCCTGCACGAAGCGCTCGCGCAGCCAGTTGAGACCCTTCATTTCCTGCAGCTGCACGACACCGATGGCGCCCTTGGCGCGCACGTCGGCGATGCCGGCCAGTTTGCGGCAAGGCGCCAACGCCTCGCGCAGATGCGCCTCGATGGCCGCCACCTGCGCCAGGCGCGGCTCGCGTTCGAACAGGTCGAGCGAGGCGTTGGCGGCGCCGCAGGCGAGCGGGTTGGCCATGAAGGTCGGCCCATGCATCAGCGCCTTCTGCGGATCGTCCGACAAGAAGGCCTCGAAGACGCGGCGGCTCGCCACGGTCGCCCCCAACCCGATGCTGCCGCCGGTCAAGGCCTTCGACAGGCAGAGGATATCGGGCGTGATGCCGGCCTGCTCGCAGGCGAACATGCTGCCGCTGCGGCCGAAGCCGGTGGCGATCTCGTCGAGGATCAGCAGCACGCCGTGGCGCGCGCAAGTTTCGCCGATCGCCTTGAGCACCTCGGGCGCATGAAACTTCATGCCGCCGGCACCCTGCACCAGCGGCTCGACGATGACGCCGGCGATGCGGCCGCGCTCGCCGGCGAGCAGCGCATCGAACGCCACCTCCGCCGCGCGGCCGACCGGCAGCTCGCAGATCAAATGTTCCGGGATGTAGCCGCGAAATAGGACATGCATGGCGTCCTCGTCCTCGGTGTCGCTCACCGCCATGCAACCCATGGTGTCGCCGTGATAGCCGTGACGGAAGGCGACGAATTTGTTGCGTCCGGTCTGGCCCTGATTAATCCAGAACTGCACCGCCATCTTGAGCGCCACCTCGACGGCGACCGAACCGGAATCGCAGAAGAAGACGCGCTCCAGATCGCCGGGCAGCAGCTTGGCGAGGCGCGCGGCGAGCTTGGCCGCCGGCTCGTGCGCCAGGCCGGCGAACATCACATGGGGCAGAACCTCCGCCTGGCGGCGGATGGCACCTGTGATATGCGGATGATTATAGCCGTGGCAGGCGGTCCACCAGGAGGCGAGGCCGTCGATCAGCTGGCGGCCGTCGGCGAGCTCGATGCGCACGCCGCTCGTGCCGACCACCGGCAGCGGCGGCAGCGCCGTGCGCATCTGGCTATAGGGCATCCAGAGATGCGCCAGGCCCTCAGTGAGCCAGGCCGGATCGGACATGCTAGGAGCAGGAACCGCTGTCGCAGGACGATGGCCCCGAAGAACCGGACATGGGGCGGTAGCCGAGCTTGTCCAGCAGCGCCTCGTCCTCGTTGCCTTCCGGGTTCGGCGTGGTCAGCAGCTTGTCGCCGTAGAAGATCGAATTGGCGCCGGCGAACAGGCAGAGCGCCTGGGTCGCCTCGTCCATCTCCATCCGGCCGGCGGCGATGCGGACCATGGAGGCCGGCATCATGACGCGGGCGACGGCGATGGTGCGGACGAAATCGAACGTATCGAGCTTAGCTTCGGCGGCGAAGGGCGTGCCCTCGATCTTCACCAGGGCGTTGATCGGCACCGAGTCGGGATGCTGCGGCAGATTGGCCAAGGTCACCAGCATCGAGGCGCGGTCCTGCTCGCCCTCGCCCATGCCGATGATGCCGCCGCAGCAGACCTTGATGCCGGCGTCGCGCACGTTGGCTAGCGTCTCCAGACGGTCGCCGTATGTGCGCGTCGAGACGACCTGCGGGTAATATTCCTCGGAGGTGTCGAGATTGTGATTGTAATAGTCGAGCCCGGCATCCTTCAGGCGCGCGGCCTGCGCCGCTTCGAGCATGCCGAGGGTGACGCAGGTTTCCAGGCCGAGCGCCTTGACGCCTTCGATCATCGGGACGATGCGGTCGAGATCGCGCTCCTTCGGGCTGCGCCAGGCGGCGCCCATGCAGAAGCGGCCGGCCCCGGCATCCTTCGCCGCTTTCGCGGCGGCCAGCACCTCGTCGAGCGCCATGAGCTTTTCGGCCTTGAGGCCGGTGTCGTAGCGCGAGCTTTGCGCGCAATAGCCGCAGTCTTCCGGGCAGCCGCCGGTCTTGACGTTGAGCAGCGTCGAGAGCTGCACCTCGTTGGGATCGAAATACTGCCGCAGCAGCCCTTGCGCCTTGAACAGGAGATCGTTCAGCGGCAGGGCGAACAGCGCCTCGGCCTCGGCTTTCGTCCAATCATGACGGATATTTGGGTCCGCAGAGATTTGGGCGGAGACGGCGGGCGCGTCGATGCGCAGTTGCGTGGCCATGAGTACTTCCTGGTAACGAATCGTTACGGGCAATCTAGTCCAAAGGCATCGCTTGGCAAAGAGAGGGATTTTTCCGTGCAGCCATATTCAGGCTGCCATCCGAATAGCCTATGATTACCTCCCTATACGGGGCATGACCATGGCTGAACCCTCTCGTTTTCTAATTGCCTGCTTTGCCGCATTCCTATGCGCCGCACTTGCGCCGGTGTTGGTTCTCTTCGGATTAGGCGAGAATGCCGGAATATTGTATTACGCGCTGTGGGTAACTTCGGCCCACGCCATCCTGTTTGGCCTTCCCGCTTTTCTCTACCTTCGCAGCAAGCAGCGGATCAATTTCATCAGCGTAATATGCGCCGGCTTCGCCATCGGAGCCGTGCCCTCGGGCATCCTCCTATGGCCTCTCACGTTCCGTGACGGCACGAATGCTTGGTCGGACGACATACGGACCATTATTGACGGTGTGCCGACTTGGGCGGGGTGGACCGAGTATGCACAGGTCTGGCTCTATTTCGGTGGACTGGGCGCCCTCGGAGGCATGGTCTTCTGGCTTGTGCAGAAACTCGCTGGTTATTCCAACGGCTTTCACGCCGATGTTTCAGTGCCGCGATTCACGCGCTACGCCGGCATCGGCATGGCGCTCTTCGGGCTCGTCGCAGCGGGCACGATCTTCGCGCTTCCGACCATCACCATGGATAGAAGCTGCCACAATATGGCGCGAGACGGCCGAACCTCGATTAAACCGAAACTCCATATGGCGCTCGACATCGCCATGGAGGACTGGCCCATCCTGACAAAGATTACCGAGGATTTCGGCGCCGCCCATAGCTTATCGGTCAGAATTTCGGGCACGACGGATTCCAAGGCCCTCAAAAGCCTCTATTTGAGCCTTTGCAGCGAAGCCGGAACCAACATAGACATCAGCGAGCAGCGCTGGGCGTCTAGAAATTTCGCACCTTTATTTCCGAAGGGCACGCCGATCAGCATATACGAACCCAATGAAAATCCCGACACTTGGCCCCTCGCCCGTGCCTTCGTAAAGGACATCGAATCGGCTTGGCCGGGCAAACTGAAATTTCTGGATCCCGTTGGCCGGCTCACCTCTCCTCCTCCCGAACTAGCCGCCCCCGCCGCTTCTCCTGAATGAACCATTTCATGTCTTCCAGCCTCGTATCCTATGCCCGCGCCAAAATGGCGGAGATCGCCGCCAGCGATCTCACGCGCGTGCTGCGGCCGACGGCGCGCGGGGACGGGCTGATCGTCGCGCGCGGCGGCAAGAAACTGATCTCCTTTTCCTGCAACGACTATCTCGGTCTCAGCCGCCATCCCCAGGTGATCGCCGCCGCCATCGCCGCGACCCAGAGGTACGGCGCGGGGGCGGGCGCGTCGCGCTATGTCACCGGCGACAATCCGCTTTACGGCGAAGTGGAAGCGCGGCTCGCGCGGATCAAGGGGACGGCCAATCAAAATGGTGGGGGCGCCATCGTCTTCGGCTCGGGCTATCTCGCCAATCTCGGCATCATTCCGGCGCTACTCGGCGACGGCGACCTGATCGTCGGCGACGAGCTGATGCATGCCTGCATGCATGGCGGCTCGCGCCTGTCGCGCGCGAAGATTCTGCTGTTCCGCCACAACGATGTCGACCATTGCGCCGAGATTCTGGCGCAAGAGCGCGCCAAGCACGGCCATTGCCTCGTCATGACCGAGGGCGTCTTCAGCATGGACGGCGACCGCGCGCCGGTGAAGCGGCTCGCCGACATCGCCAGGCGGCACGACGCTTGGCTCTTCACCGACGACGCCCATGCGCTCGGCGTGATCGGCGACGGCAAGGGCAGCGCCCATGCCGACGGCGCGGACGGCCAGGTACCCTTGCAGATGGGCACCCTGTCCAAGGCGGTCGGCGCTTACGGCGGCTATCTCTGCGCCGACGCCGACACGCTGGAGCTGGTGCGCCATCGCGCGCGCAGCCTGATCTATTCCACCGGCCTGCCGCCCGCCGCGCTCGGCGCCGCCGACGCGGCGCTCGAACTGATCGAAACCGACGCCGAGTTGGTCGCCAAACCGCTCGCCAAGGCGCGGCTGTTCACCGACGCGCTCAATCTGCCCGCCGCCGAGAGCGCCATCGTGCCAGTGATGCTCGGCGAACCGAAACGCGCGCTGGGTGCCGCGCAGCAACTGGAAGAGGCCGGCTTCATGGTCGTCGCCATCCGTCCGCCGACCGTGCCCGACGGCACGTCGCGCCTGCGCGTCACCTTCTCGGCGGCGCATGACGACGCCGACGTGCTGCGCCTCGCCGAGGCCATGAAACAATTGGAAATCGTTACGCCATGAGCGGCTTGTTCGTCAGCGCCGCCGGCACCGAGATCGGCAAGACCTTCGTCTCCTGCGCCTTGATCCATCAGCTGCGCGCGCAGCATCGCAAGGTGCAGGCGCTCAAGCCCGTCATCAGCGGCTACGATTCGAACGAAGCCGCCGCGAGCGACAGCGGCCTGCTGCTCGCGGCGCTCGGCGAGGACCCGACGCCGGAAAACGTCGCGCGCATCTCGCCCTGGCGCTTCGCCATGCCTTTGTCGCCGCATATGGCGGCCAAGCGCGAGGGCCGCAGCGTCAGCTTCACGCCGCTCTTGCGCTTCTGCCAGGAAGCGCTGGCGGCGCCGGGCACCCTCACGATCATCGAAGGCGTCGGCGGCGTCATGGCGCCGGTCAACGACGAGGAGACCGTGCTCGATTGGATGAGCTTGCTGAAATTGCCGGTCCTGCTGGTCGGCGGCAGCTATCTCGGCGCCATCAGCCATATGCTGACGGCCGCGGAAACGGTCCTGCGGCGCGATCTCGTCCTCGCCGGCATCGTGCTCAGCGAATCGGAAGGGCAGCCCGTCGATCTATGGGAGACCGCCGAGACCGTCGCGCATTTCCTGCCCGAGGTGAAAGTGCTGACCGTGCCGCGCCTCGCATCCTACGAGGACGCGCCGGACATCACGCGGCTGGTGAACCAACTCTAGCCATACATAGTCGTCATGCCCGCACTTGTTGCGGGCATCCACGTCTTACGATGCGGACACGGATTAAGTCGTGGATGGCCGGAACAAGTCCGGCCATGACGCACTAGGAAAAATCCAGGATGTATTACCGTCACCCTCGGGCTTGACCCGAGGGTCCATTTATCCAGCGCTCAAGCTGTTGAAACATGGATGCTCGGGTCAAGCCCGAGCATGACGGTTTATATAAACCTAGAGCGGCCGTCTGGCCTTCAACGCGGCGCCCAAGGTGCCGTCGTCGAGATAATCCAATTCGCCGCCGACCGGCACGCCGTGGGCGAGGCGCGTCACTTCGACGTCGCAGTCGCGCAGCCGGTCGGTGAGATAATGCGCCGTGGTCTGGCCATCCACCGTGGCGCCCATGGCGAGGATGACTTCCTTGACCTGCGGTTCGCGCGCGCGGCTCACCAACCGGCCGATGGCGAGATCGTCCGGCCCGACGCCGTCGAGCGCCGAGAGCACGCCGCCGAGCACATGATATTGGCCGCGGAATACCGACGCGCGTTCCAGCGCCCAGAGATCGGCGACGTCCTCGACGACGCAGATGATCGCCTTGTCGCGCCGCCCGTCGGTGCAGATGGCGCAAGGGTCGGAGGTGTCGAGATTGCCGCAGGCGCCGCAGACGCGCACATGTTCGGCGGCGTCGGTCATCGCCGCCATCAGCGGCTGCATCAGCGATTCGCGTTTCTTGAAGAGATGCAGCGCGGCACGGCGCGCCGAGCGGGGACCCAAGCCCGGCAGCTTGCCGAGCAGCTGGATCAGACGCTCGATCTCGGGACCGCTCATCTATTAGAACGGCAGCTTCATGCCGGGCGGCAATTGCAGGCCGCCGGTGACCTTGGCCATCTCCTCGGCCATCATCGTCTCGACCTTGCCCTTGGCGTCGTTGAAGGCGGCAACGATCAGGTCTTCCAGCACTTCCACTTCGTCGCGGTCGGCGAGCGCCGGATCGATCTTGAGCTTGCGCAGCTCGCCCTTGCCGTTGAGCGTGACCTTGACCATACCGCCGCCCGACTGACCGGCGACTTCGAGCTCGGCCATCTTGGCCTGCATCTCGGCCATCTTGGTCTGCATCTGCTGCGCTTGTTTCAGCATGTTGCCGAGGTTCTTCATGGGCGGTCGTCTCCGTCAAAATCGGCCATCATGTCGCTGCCGTAGGATCCCTCGTCGGGCGGCGGCGCGTCATCGTAACTGCTGGGCGCTTCGTCGGTCAGCGGCACCTCGCCATCGAAGCCATCGGCGCTCGGCGCGTCGAGCGTCGGCGCGGCGGCGGTCTTCACGCCGACGATCTTGGCGCCGGGGAACATCTGCAAGGCGGCGCGCACGAAGGGATGCGTGGCGGCCTCGGCCAGGTCGTTGCTTTTGCGCTGGGCGGCCTGCTCGGCGAGGGTCGGCTCGCCGCGATCCTGCGAGACGCTGACGATCCAGCGCTGGCCGGTCCATTCGCTGAGCATCGAGCCGACGCGGTTGGTGAAGTCGCGCGGCGCCGAGGGCGCCGGACGCAATTCGATCCGGCCGGGCTCGAAGCGCACGAGATGGGCGTCGTTGACGAGCAGGGTGTAGAGGATGGCCTCGCGCTTGCGGTCGAACAGCGCGGCGACGTCGCGAAAGCTCTGCGGCATCGGGACCGCATCGGGATTGGCTTGCGGCTGCGGCGCGATGTGCGCGCGGGGCTGCGCGCCGCCGCCGTTCGCGGCCATCATGGTCGGGGCACTGCTCGGCGCGGCGGCCATCGTGGCGCTGGAAACGGCGCGCGCCGCCGAAGCCGGGGCGGACGAGGCAGCGCCGGCACGGGGTGCCGGAGCCGCGCCACCGTTAGCGGTCAGCGTCTTGACCAGATCGCCCGGCGGCGGCAGCTCGGCGGCATAGGCCAGGCGCACCAGGATCATCTCGGCGGCCTGCATCGGATTGGGCGCGGACTGCGTCTCCTGCAGGCCCTTGAGCAGCATCTGCCAGGCGCGCGCCAGGGCGGGCATCGACAACGTCTCGGCAAGTCCCGCGCCGCGCACGCGTTCGGCTTCCGGCACGGTGACGTCTTTCGCGACATCGGGCGCGACCTTGATGCGGGTGATCCAATGGACTAGCTCCAGGAGGTCCTCGATCACGGTGGCGGCGTCGGCGCCGGCGACATGCTGCTCGCCGAGCACGGCGAGCGCCCTGGCGACCTCGCCCTTCATGGTCGATTCGAATAGGTCGAAGATGCGCGTGCGGTCGGCGAGGCCGAGCATGTCGCGCACCAGCGCCTCGCCGATGGTCTTGGCCTCGGCGCCGAGGCCGTGCGAGATCGCCTGGTCGAGAATGGAGAGGCCGTCGCGCGCCGAACCGTCGGCAGCACGGGCGATCAGCGCCAGGGCGGCCGGGTCGATGACGACGTTTTCCTTGCCGGCGACGCTCGACAGCAGCTTGGCCAATTCGCTTTCGTCGAAGCGGCGCAAGTCGAAGCGCTGGCAGCGCGACAGCACCGTGACGGGAATCTTGCGCGATTCGGTGGTGGCGAAGATGAACTTTACATGCTCGGGCGGCTCTTCCAGCGTCTTCAACAGGGCGTTGAAGGCGTTGTTCGACAGCATGTGCACTTCGTCGATGATGTAGACCTTGTAGCGCGCCGAGGTCGGGCGGTAGCGCACGCCCTCGATCAATTCCCGCACGTCGTCGACGCCGGTGCGCGACGCGGCGTCCATTTCCATGACGTCGACATGGCGGTCTTCGGCGATGGCGACGCAATGCTCGCAAACGCCGCAGGGCTCCGGCGTCGGGCCGCCCTTGCCGTCGGGGCCGATGCAATTGAGCGCGCGGGCGATGATGCGCGCCGTCGTCGTCTTGCCGACGCCGCGCACGCCGGTCAGCAGCCAGGCATGGGCGAGGCGGCCGGAGCGGATGGCGTTGCTGAGGGTGCGGACGAGGGCTTCCTGCCCGACCAACGTCGCGAAGCTGTTGGGCCGGTATTTGCGGGCGAGCACCCGATAGGCGGACCCAGCGTTGGCGGTAACGTCGTCGCTCATGAACCCGGAAATGCTTTGGAGAGTGGCGACGCGAAGGCCGCCGGAAACAGGTGGGAGACTGGACGACGACCCGGATCGAATCTCGTTACGGCTGCTTCCTTCCGGACCTGACCGGGTTGGCGAGGAATCCGTCCATCGCCAGCCTCCCGAGCGGACTATATCAGGAGCGCCGCGCAGAGTCACAAGCCCGGACATTGAAAATCCGTCGGAAATTATCCACATATCCCCGGCGGTTAAGGCAGGAAGCGCATCGCGCCCGCTGTTATGATCCGCGCACCCATCCGCCGCTCTCTCCCCAGGTTCCATGACCGCACAAGCCGCCGCCCCCGACCATGAGGACGATCCGACGCCGCAAGAGGCGCCGCTGCGCAAAATTCTGGCGCTGCGCCATGTCGCCTTCGAGGATCTCGGCGGTTTCGTCGCGCCGCTGATCCTGCGCGGCTTCGGCATCCGCTATCAGGACGCCGGCTACGATCCGCTCGATCTCAAAGAAACCGACGCGGCCGACCTCCTGGTCGTGCTCGGCGGGCCGATCGGCGCCAACGACGAAACCGACTATCCCTTCCTGAAAGATGAGCTCAAGGCCATCGAATCCCGACTGAAGGCGGGCAAGCCGGTGCTCGGCCTCTGCCTCGGCGCGCAGCTCCTCGCCCGCGCGCTCGGCGCCAAGGTCTATCCCAACAAGGTCAAGGAAATCGGCATCAAGCCGGTGACGCTGACCGATATGGGGCGCGCCTCGCCGCTCGCCGCCCTCGACGGCGCGCCGGTGCTGCATTGGCACGGCGACACCTTCGATCTGCCGAAGGATGCCCGCCATCTCGCCAGCACCGACGCCTGCGCCCACCAAGCCTTCGCCTGGGGACCGAACGACCAGGCCCTCGCCCTGCAATTCCACCCGGAAGGCACGGCGCGCGATCTCGAACGCTGGTTCGTCGGCCATACCGGCGAATTGGCGGCGGAGAAAATCTCCATCCCGGCGCTGCGCGCCGAAGCGGCCAAGCAGGACCGCGCCATGCGCCTGGCCGGCGCGAAGATGCTGATCGCCTGGCTCAACCAGGTGTATGCATGAGGCGGTTCGCATGATCAGGCCCAACATCTTCGCCGGCGACGAGCTCGACCGCGTCGGCATGGAGCGCAAGGATCCCGCCTGGGTCGCGGCGCAGTTCAAGGCGGCGGACACGCGGGTGCTGCCGCTGTGGCGCAACGCCAATGTCGTGCTGCAGCCGGCCAGCGATTCGGCGGAAGGCGGCGCCGATCTGCCGCCGACCCTGCTGCTGCTCGACGTCGCCGCCGCGCGAAAGCTGGCGCCCGAAGGCGACATGATCCTGCTCGGCGTGACGCGCCAGGGCGAGACGCGCTTCGCCCTCGACATTTCCCATCTCGCCGCGCCGCTCGACGACATCGGCATTCCCGACGCCAAGACCGGCGATTTGCGCGATCTCGCCGGCGCGCTACCCCATGCCGAGAGCGCCATGCTGGCGCAGGCGCGCGCGCTGGTCCAATGGCATGCCAGCCACAAATTCTGCGCCAAATGCGGCGGCCAGACCGAATCGCGCGAAGGCGGCCATGTCCGCGTCTGCCTGAACGCCGACTGCGGCGCCAGCCATTTCCCGCGCACCGATCCCGCCGTCATCATGCTGGTGACCAACGGCGACCGCTGCCTGCTGGCGCGCCGCGCCGGCAATGCGCAGCCGATGTATTCGACGCTCGCCGGCTTCGTCGAGCCGGCCGAGAGCCTGGAAGAAGCCGTGGTGCGGGAAGTCTTGGAAGAAGTCGGCCTGCGCGTGCATGACGTGCGCTATCAGTCGTCGCAGCCCTGGCCCTTCCCGGCCCAGCTCATGCTCGGCTTTCGCGCCGAGACCCAGGACGAGACCTTCCGCCTGCAGGAAGACGAGATTTCCGACGCGCGCTGGTTCAGCCGCGCCGATCTCCGGCGCGTGCTGGCGGCGGAAGAGCGCGGCGAGCCCGCCCTGTTCGACGGCGACGAAGTGCGCATGGCGCGGGCGATTTCCATCGCCCGCCGCCTCGTCGAGGAGTGGGTCGCCGAAGGCTGATCAGCCGCGCTTTTTCGCTTTATAGCGGAAGCTATGGGCGGGATAGACGCCCATGACGCGCAGCTCGTCCGAGAAGAAGCGCAGCTCGTCCAACGCCAATTTCACCGCCGGATCGGCCGGATGGCCCTCGATGTCGGCATAGAACATGCTGACGTCGAAACTGCCGGCGCGGATGTAGCTTTCCAGCTTGGTCATGTTGACGCCGTTGGTGGCGAAGCCGCCCATCGCCTTATAAAGCGCGGCAGGAATGTTGCGCACCTGGAACAGCAGCGAGGTCATCACCGGGCCGTTCTTGATGCCGGGATCGGCCGGCGCGCGGGCCAGGATGATGAAGCGCGTGGTGTTGTGCGCGGCATCCTCGATGTTGGTCTTGAGAATTTTCAGGCCGTAGATCTTCGCCGCCAGGGTCGAGGCGATGGCCGCCTCGGTCGGATCCTTGCGCTCGGCCAATTCCGCCGCCGAGCCCGCCGTGTCGGCATGGACGACGGCCTTCAGCCCCATCTTGCGAATGAACTTGCGGCATTGCGACAGCGCGTGGATATGGCTGCGCACGATCTTGATGCTTTTCAGCGTCGCCCCTTCGGGCGCCAGCAGGCAATGCTCGACGCGCTGGAAATGCTCGCCGACGATATGCAGCTTGGTGGCGTGCGGAATGAGCTGATGGATGTCCGCCACGCGGCCGGCGACCGAATTCTCGATCGGGATCATCGCCAGCTTCACGCGGCCCTTTTCCAGCGCGGCGAAGGTCTCCTCGAAGGTCTCGGTCGGCAAGGTGGCGAGCTTGGGGAAAACCTCGCGGCAGGCCAGGTCCGAATAGGCGCCCGGCAGGCCCTGGAAGGCGATGCTGGCTTTCGGGTCGACGCGCTTGCTGGTGCTTTTCGCCATGATCGCTTACGCCAATAATTTCCGGGCTTTTTCGAGGTCGGCCGGAGTATCGACGCCGAGCGGAACGGTGTCAACGAAGGCCACCTCGATGCGCATGCCGGCCTCCAGCGCGCGCAACTGTTCGAGCTTCTCGCGCTTTTCCAGCGCGCTCGGCGGCAGGGCGACGAACTTTTCCAGCGCGTCGCGGCGATAGGCGTAGAGCCCGATATGGTGATAGAGCGGACCTTCTCCATAGGGAGCCGTCGCGCGGGTGAAATAGAGCGCGCGTCCTCTCGTAGGAGCGCCACCGCTACCGGCCGCGTTCGGACTGACCACCGCCTTCACCACATTGGGGTCGGTCTTTTCCGCCGGCTCCTTGATGGCGCAGGCCAGCGTCGAAAGATCGACCGCCGGATCGGCCAGCAGCTCGAAGGCGGCGCGCGGCAGGGCGGGATCGAGCGTCGGCAGATCGCCCTGCAGATTGACGATGGAATCGTATTTCCCGGCCGGGTCGAGCTTTTGCAGCGCCTCGAAGATGCGGTCCGAGCCGGAGGGATGGTCCGGATCGGTCATCACCGCCTCGCCGCCGGCGGCCTTCACCGCGGCGAAAATCGCCGCATCGCCGCAGGCGACCACGACGGGGCCGAGTTTGGCCTCCATGGCGCGGCGCCAGACCTGGACGATCATCGGGACGCCGTGGAGGTCGGCCAGCGGCTTGTCGGGCAGGCGCGTCGAGGCCAGGCGCGAGGGGATCAGCACCAGGGGCGAGGTCGGCGGCGCGCGGCGCGCCGCTGCGGGGGAAGAAGCGTCTGACAACATGGGATTATTCTTGAGAATATGTCGCAGAGCGCAGCTTAACCCGCCGCCTCGCCGGGCGGAACGGCCATCTTCACGGGTCGCAGCGGCAAGTCCTTGGCAAAGCGCCGCTTTCCCGTGCCGGGAAAGCGCCATCACCCCTGTCCAAAGGGTTGAACCGCCGCGCCTTCGGGACTAATCTCCGCCCCGCCCGGACCCTGGCCCCATGACGTGATGGCGCCGACCCGGCCACGCTTCGTCACCCCGACGCTTTCTCCGGAGCTTTCTGCATGTCCTCGTTCGAGTGGAACAAGATCATCGGCGCCGTCCTGGTCGCTTTGTTGGCGATCAAGACCTTCGACATCGTCGGTAACGCCGCGGTCGCCCCCCACAAGCTCGAACAGAACGCCTATGTCGTCGAGGGCGTCGAAGCCGCCGCGCCGACCGGCGCCGCCGCGCCGGCCGTCAAGGAAATCGAGCCGGTCGGCCCGCTGCTCGCCGCCGCCAGCGTCGAAGCCGGCAAGAAGGCCGCCGCCAAATGCGCGACCTGCCACAGCTTCGAGAAGGGCGGCGCCAACAAGGTCGGTCCGAACCTCTGGAGCATCGTCGGCGCCCAGCACGGCCATGCCGCTGGCTTCGCCTATTCCAGCGCCATGCAGGGCAAAGCGGCCGAGCCGTGGGATTACGAAGACATCAACCACTTCATCGCCAGCCCGCGCACCTATCTGCCGGGCACCAAGATGACCTTTGCCGGCGTGCCCAAGGCCAGCGAACGCGCCGACATCATCGCCTATCTGCGCTCGCTGAGCGACAGCCCGGCCGCGCTCCCCTGATCGAACGGGGCCCGATCCGTCAAGGCCGCATCTGCCTGGAAGGCCCCGTGGCATGAGCACCGCTCTCGCGCCGTTCGTCGCCCTCGCCAACGATCTTGCCGAGCAGAGCGGCGCCATCCTGCGCCGCTATTTCCGCCAGCCCATCGCCGTCGACGACAAGTCCGACGCCAGCCCGGTGACGATCGCCGACCGCGAGGTCGAGCAGGCCCTGCGCGCGGCGATCGCCAAGGCCTTTCCCGATCACGGCATCCTCGGCGAGGAGTTCGGCGCCCATAAGACGGACGCCGACTATGTCTGGGTGCTCGATCCGATCGACGGCACCAAATCCTTCATCACCGGCAAGGCCACCTTCGGCACGCTCATCGCCCTGTGCCACAAGGGCGCGCCGGTGGTCGGCATCATCGACCAGCCGATCACCAAGGAACGCTGGGTCGGGACCGACGGCCGGCCGACGACCTTCAACGGCGCGCCGGTCAAGACCCGCCCCGGCGTGAAGATCGCCGACGCCCTGCTCTACGCCACCACGCCGCAGATGTTCACCGATGGCGACCTCGCCGACTTCGCCCGCCTGACCGCCCATGTGAAATATCCGCTCTACGGCGCCGACTGCTATGCCTACGGCCTGTTGGCCTCGGGCTTCACCGATCTGGTATGCGAGGCGTCGCTCAAGCCCTACGACTATTGCGCCTTGGTTCCCGTGGTGACCGGCGCCGGCGGCAAGATCACCGACTGGCAGGACAAGCCGCTGACCATCGCCTCCGGCCCGCGCGTGCTGGCGGCCGGCGACGCCACGCTGCATGCCCAGGCCCTCGCCGTCCTCGCCGGCCGCTGAGCTCCCCGCCTCCTTCACCGTAACTTCATTCTTTCCCGGCTTGCGAGTCGCCTGAGCGGGCGTCACACTCCTTGCGTGACCGCCGCATCGCATCTTTCCCGCCGCTTCCGGATTGCCCTCGCGACGTCCTTGACCGTCGCCGGGATAGGCGCGGGATTGCTCGGCGCGTCCGCCGCCGACGCGCAGCAAGGGGCACCGGTCGGTCAAGGCATCGTCAGCCATGGCGTCGCCATTCACGGCGACTTGAAATATCCGCCGGGCTTCAAGCATTTCGACTACGTCAACCCCACCGCGCCCAAGGGCGGCACGACGCGCCTCGCCTGGTTCGGCACCTACGACAGTCTCAACCCCTTCATCCTGCGCGGCGTGCCGGCGATCGGCATCGGCAACATCTACGACACGCTGCTGGTGCAGGCCGCCGACGAGCCCAACAGCGAATATGGCCTCGTCGCCGAAAGCGTCGAGATGCCCGACGACCGCTCGTGGATCGTCTTCAACCTGCGGCCCGAGGCGCGCTTTCACGACGGCAGCGCGATGACGGCCGACGACGTGTTGTTCTCCTTCGAGATCATCCGCGCCAAGGGCCATCCGCGCCTGCGGCTCTACTATCAAAGCGTCGAGAAGATCGAAACGCTCGGCGCGCGGCGGGTGAAGTTCACCTTCAAGCCCGGCGACAACCGCGAACTGCCGGTGATTCTCGGCAGCCTACCCGTGCTGTCGAAGGCCTATTGGGAAAAGCGCGACTTCGAACGCACGACGCTGGAGCCGCCGCTGAGCAGCGGACCCTATCGCGTCGAAGCGCTGGAGCCGGGACGCTCGATCGCCTACCGCCGCGTCGCCGACTATTGGGGCAAGGATCTGCCCGTCAATGTCGGCCGGCAAAATTTCGACGTCGTCCGCTACGACTATTACCGCGACAGCACGGTGGCGCTCGAAGCCTTCAAGGCCGGCGAGTTCGATTTTCGTTCGGAGAACGTGGCGAAGAACTGGGCCGTGGCCTATGACGTGCCCGCCGTGCGCAAGGGCCTGATCAAGCGCGCGACGCCGCCCGGCCCGCCCAAGCCGCCGGGCATGCAGGGCTATTTCTTCAACAGCCGCCGGCCGGTGTTCGCCGATCCCAAGGTGCGCGAGGCGCTGTCCTATGCCTTCGATTTCGAATGGACCAACCGCCAGCTGTTCTACGGCCTTTATCAGAGGACCGAGAGCTATTTCTCCGACACCGAGCTGGCGGCGCGCGGCCTGCCCGAGGGCGACGAGCTGGCCCTGCTCGAACGCTATCGCGACAAGCTGCCGGCGCGCGTCTTCAGCGAACCCTACAAGGCGCCGAACAGCGACGAGGCCGGCGGCATCCGCGCCAACCTGCTGAAGGCCCTGGACCTGCTGAAGCAGGCCGGCTGGGAGGTCAACGAGCGCGGGACGCTGATCCAGCGCGACAGCGGCGCGCCGATGCGCTTCGAGATTCTGCTCAACCAGCCGAGCCTCGAGCGCATGACCGGCCCCTTCATCGCCAATCTCAAGCGCCTCGGCATCGACGCCACCATGCGGACCGTCGACACCTCGCAGTACCAGAACCGCATGGACAGTTACGATTTCGACATGACGCCGGCGATCATTCCGCAGTCGATGTCGCCGGGCAACGAGCAGCGCGAGTTCTTCTCGTCGCACGGCGCCGATTCGCCGGGCAGTTACAATTTCGCCGGCGTGAAGGATCCCGTCGTCGACGAGCTGGTCGACCTGATCATCGCCGCGCCCGACCGCGCCAGCCTGGTGACGCGCAGCCGCGCCCTCGACCGCGTGCTGCTCGCCGGCTTCTACGTGATCCCGAATTACCATTTCAACGGCGACCGCATCGCCTATTGGGACAAGTTCGGCCAGCCGTCGGTGACGCCGCTACAGGGCTATCAGTTCGACACTTGGTGGATCGATCCGGCGAAGGACAGCACGGTGGCCGCCGTGAAGACCAGCGTGATGCAAGAGGCCAAGACCGAGCCGGCGGCGGCATCCGGCGACGCCGCGCGAAACCAGTCCGCCAAAAGTCCCCCCGCCAAGGACGATCGCGCCGGCAGGATCCTCGTCGGCCTCACCGGCGCGGCCGTGCTTATCCTCGCGCTGCTCCGCTGGCGCCGGCAGCGCAGGAAGGGCTGACGCCATGTGGGCCTATATCATCCGCCGCCTGCTGCTCATCGTGCCGACCCTGGTCGGCATCATGGTGATCAATTTCGCCATCGTGCAGTTCGCGCCCGGCGGGCCCGTCGAGCAGATGATCGCCCAGCTGCGCGGCACCGACATCGCCGCGACGGCGCGCGTGAGCGGCGTCGGCAGCGAATTCGCCGCCGGCGGCGACCGTTCGCGCGGTGCCCGCGGCCTCGATCCCGCCTTCGTCGCCGAGTTGAAGACGCTCTACGGCTTCGACAAGCCGGCGCCCGAGCGCTTCTGGCTGATGATGAAGCAATATGCCCAGTTCGATTTCGGCCGGAGCTTCTTCCGCGACCGCTCGGTGGTCGATCTCGTGCTGGAGAAGATGCCGGTCTCGATCTCGCTCGGCCTGTGGACGACGCTGCTGATCTATCTCATCTCCATCCCGCTCGGCGTCGCCAAGGCGGTGCGCGACGGCCAGCCGTTCGACGTCTGGACCAGCGCCGTGGTGATCGTCGGCAACGCCATCCCGTCCTTCCTGTTCGCCATCCTGCTCGTCGTGCTGTTCGCCGGCGGCAGCTATGTCAGCTGGTTTCCCTTGCGCGGCCTCACCTCGCCGGGATGGGAGAATTTCAGCCTGCTCGGCAAGATCGGCGATTATTTCTGGCATCTCGCCCTGCCGCTCGCCGCGCTCGTCATCGGCAGCTTCGCCAGCCTGACCATGCTGGCCAAGAATTCCTTCCTTGAGGAAATCAACAAGCAGTACGTGCTGACCGCGCGGGCCAAGGGCCTGAGCGAACAGCGCGTGCTCTACGGCCATATCTTCCGCAACGCCATGCTGATCGTCGTCGCCGGCTTCCCCTCGGCCCTGCTCGGCATCCTGTTCACCGGCGCGCTGCTCATCGAGGTGATCTTCTCGCTCGACGGGCTCGGCCTGCTCGGCTACGAGGCCGTGGTCAACCGCGACTATCCCGTGGTGTTCGGCACCCTGTTCTTCTTCAGCCTGATCGGCCTGATCTTCGCCCTGATCCGCGACGTGACCTACATGCTGGTCGATCCCCGCATCGATTTCGAGGCGCGCGGATGACCGACCTCGTCATGCCCGTCGCGTCGCCGCGCCAGGACCGTCTCTTCGGCCTGATTCCGATCGCGCCGCTGACGCGCCGACGCCTCGACAAGTTCCGCGCAAACAAGCGCGGTTTCTGGTCCTTGTGGATCTTCCTGGCGCTGTTCACCGCCAGCCTGTTCGCCGAATTCATCGCCAACGACACGCCGGTGCTGGTGAAATACGAGGGCGCCTATTACATGCCGATCTTCAAGTTCTACCCGGAGACGGCGTTCGGCGGCGACTTTCCGACCGAAGCGGATTTCCGCGATCCCGTGCTCGCCGAGAAGGTCAATGCCAACGGCTGGATGGTCTGGCCGATCGTCCGCTTCAGCTACAACACGATCAACTATCTGCTCGAGGTGCCGACGCCGGCGCCGCCCTCGTCCGTCAATTGGCTCGGCACCGACGACCAGGGCCGCGACCTGCTCGCCCGGCTGATCTACGGCTTTCGCATTTCCGTGCTGTTCGGCCTGACGCTGACCGTCGTCAGCTCGGTCATCGGCATCGCTGCCGGCGCGCTGCAGGGCTATTTCGGCGGCCGCGTCGATCTCTACGCCCAGCGCTTCATCGAGGTGTGGTCGGGCCTGCCCGAGCTTTACATCCTGCTGATCATCACCAGCCTGCTGATCCCCGGCTTCTGGACATTGCTCGCCGTGCTGCTGCTGTTCAGCTGGACCTCCCTGGTCGCCGTGGTGCGCGCCGAATTCCTGCGCGGGCGCAATTTCGCCTATGTCCGTGCCGCCCGCGCCCTCGGCGTCGGCGACGGCATGATCATGTGGCGCCATATCCTGCCCAACGCCATGGTGGCGACGCTGACCTTCATGCCCTTCATCCTCAACGGCTCGATCACCTCGTTGACCGCGCTGGACTTCCTCGGCCTCGGCTTGCCGCCCGGCTCGCCCTCGCTCGGCGAGGTGCTCAACCAGGGCAAGGACAACCTGCAAGCGCCCTGGCTCGGCATTTCCGGCTTCGTCGTGATCGCCGTGATGCTGAGCCTGCTCATTTTCATCGGCGAAGCGGTGCGCGACGCCTTCGACCCGCGCAAGAGCCAGCGGTAAGGGACATGACAGAAAAAACCACTGCGCCGCTCCTGCAAGTCCGCGACCTCTCGGTGATCTTCCGCGCGCGGCCCACCGCGCCAGGCGCGCCGCCGCAAGCCGGCGACGTGCAGGCGGTCAAAGCCGTCTCCTTCGACATCGTCAAGGGCGAGACCCTGGCGCTGGTCGGCGAGTCGGGTTCGGGCAAATCCGTCACCGCCATGTCGATCCTGCAATTGCTGCCCTACCCGACGGCGCAGCATACGGCCGCCAGCAGCATCAAGCTGGATGGCGCCGAACTGGTCGGCGCGGCCGAGCCGGCGATGCGCAAGATTCGCGGCGCCCGCGTGTCGATGATCTTCCAGGAGCCGATGACCTCGCTCAATCCGCTGCATACGGTGGAAAAGCAGATCGGCGAGGTGCTCGCGCTGCACAAGGGCCTCGGGCGCGCGGCGGCCCGCGCCCGCGTGCTCGAACTCTTGAAGCTCGTCGGCCTGCAGGAGGCCGAGCAGCGGCTCGGCTCCTATCCCGACGAATTGTCCGGCGGCCAGCGCCAGCGCGTCGTCATCGCCATGGCGCTCGCCAACGAGCCCGACCTCTTGATCGCCGACGAGCCGACCACGGCGCTCGACGTCACCATCCAGGCGCAGATCCTCGCCCTGCTGGAAGAATTGCAGAGCAAGCTCGGCATGGCGATCCTGCTCATCACCCACGATCTCGGCATCGTCCGCCGCATGAGCGAGCGCGTCTGCGTCATGACCCAGGGCGAGATCGTCGAGGCCGGCGCCACCGCCGAGGTCTTCGCCAAGCCGCAGCATCCCTACACCCAGAAGCTGCTCGCCGCCGAACCGAAGGGCACGGCGGGTCGCAGCGTCGAGGGCCTGCCCGAATTGGCCCATGTCGAAGATCTCAAGGTGTGGTTTCCCATCAAAGCCGGCGTCTTTCGCCGCACCGTCGGCCATATCAAGGCGGTGGACGGCGTCACCATGACCCTGCGCGCCGGCCGCACCGTCGGCGTCGTCGGCGAATCGGGCTCGGGCAAGACCACGCTCGGCCTGGCGCTGCTGCGCCTGCAATCGTCGACCGGCGCTATCCGCTTCGACGGCAAGGAGCTGCAGGGCCTGCGCCAGAAGGACGTCCGCCCCCTGCGCCGCGAGATGCAGATCGTCTTCCAGGACCCGTTCTCCTCGCTCAGCCCGCGCCTGTCGGTCGGCGATATCGTCGGCGAGGGCCTGAAAGTCCACGACATCGGCAAGAACGGCGAGGAGCGCCGCGCCTTGATCGACGCGGCGTTGCGCGAGGTCGGACTCGATCCCGCCGCGCGCGACCGCTTCCCGCACGAATTCTCCGGCGGCCAGCGTCAGCGCATCTCGATCGCCCGCGCCCTGGTGCTCAAGCCCAAGCTGATCGTGCTCGACGAACCGACCTCGGCGCTCGACATGTCGGTCCAGGCGCAGATCGTCGATCTGCTCCGCGATTTGCAGGACAAGCACGGCCTCGCCTATCTCTTCATCAGTCACGATCTGAAAGTGGTGCGCGCTCTCGCCGACGAGCTGGTGGTGATTAAAGACGGCAAGGTCGTCGAACAGGGCCCCGCCACGCGCATCTTCGACGCGCCCGCCACCGCCTATACCAAGGCGCTGATGGCCGCCGCCTTCGAGCTGAAGGTCGCCGAGGCGGCGGCGGTGCGGCAATAATGCGCCGGCAATAATGGCGATCCTGTTCTACAGCCTGTCGGACAGTCAGCCCGACTGGACGAGCGCCATCGCCAAGGTGATGCCCGGCGAACGTTTGCGCATCTGGCCCGACATGGGGCCGCCCGAAGAGATCGACTTCGCCATCGTCTGGAAGCCGCCGCCCGGCCTGCTCGCCGGCCTGCCGAACCTCAAGGGCATTCTCTCGCTCGGCGCCGGCATCGACCATCTGGTCTCCGATCCGCAACTGCCGCGCCATCTGCCGCTGGTGCGGCTGATCGATCCCTCGCTCACCGCGCAGATGAGCGAATACGTGGTGATGAACGTGCTGCGCCATCATCGCTTCATGCCCGAATACGCGCGCCAGCAGGCGGCGGCGCTATGGCAGCCGATCCTGCCGCCGCCGCTGACGGCCGAGCGGCGCGTCGGCGTCATGGGCCTCGGCGTGCTCGGACGCAACGCGCTGGCCAAGCTCGCGCCGTTCGGTTTCCAATTGCGCGGCTGGGCCCGCACGGCCCACGCCATTCCCGGCGCCCGCTGCTTTCACGGCGCCGACGGCCTGACGACATTCCTAAACGGCTGCGACATTCTCGTCTGCCTTCTGCCGCTCAGCGCCGAGACGCGCGGCATCTTGAACGCCGAGCGCCTGGCCTTGCTGCCCAAGGGCGCCAGCCTAATCAACGCCGCGCGCGGCGCCCATGTGATCGCCGCCGATTTGATCGCCGCGCTCGATTCGGGGCAGTTGGCCGCAGCCACGCTCGATGTGTTCGACCCCGAGCCGCTGCCGCCCGATCATCCGCTGTGGCGCCATCCGGCCGTCACCGTCACGCCCCATGCGGCGGGCTGGACGATCCCCGAGACCGCCGCCGGCCTGATGGCGGCAAGCATCGCGGCCATCCGGTCGGGGCGCAAACCGGCCGGTTTGGTCGATCTTTCCGTGGGTTACTGAATAGACGCGGCGGCGGGGCGCGCTTGCCATGCGCGGAGCGCAAGGCAGACCCGCCCAGACGCTTTCGCCGAGTCGCTTTTCTTTAAGATTTCTCCTGTCATCCTACATTCATTGAGACGAGGAACTCTGGCACGTCCCGTGCAAGCGCCTCCGTCATCAATCGCCTCGCGAAACCGTAGGTCAAGCGGCAAGCCGAGGCGGCAGGCGAGAGACTTCATCGATCCGGGGACACTGGCGCACGGAGCCCGTCGGCTCCGGAGGAGTACGAGATGAAGACGATCGCGAAGCTGGGATTTCAAGTGGCGCTGCTGGCCGTCGCCGGCTATGGCCTGATCGGCACGGCGCTCGCCGACGAGGCGACCGCCGCCAGCAACGCTTCCGACCGCAAGACCATCTCGGCCACCTGCTACGAGCGCAGCACCTTGCTGTTCGACCTCGCCAAGGAACAGGGCGAGCGTCTGAGCCAGACCAAGCGCGTCGGCGAAACCGGCCTCTTGGAAGCCTTCACCTCGCCGACCGACGGCACCTGGACCATCGTCTATAGCGACAGCGACAAGCGCAGCTGCGTCATCGCCTCGGGCGACGGCCTGCCGGTCGTGCAGGCCGACGACGAGGACGCCCGCGTGGCGCCCCGCCGCGAAGCGGCGATTTAACTGACCCCGCGAAGCGGCGATTTACGGAGCGCGCGAAGCCGCGATTTAACGCCCCTCAACGTCCGTAGCGCTTTTCCAACAGCGCGAAGACCGCCCGCAGGCCCTGCGCCTCGCCGCCCTCGGGCCGGCCCGGCTTCGCCGAGCCGTTCCAGCCGATGAAGTCGAGATGGGCCCAGGGCACGTCGCCCGGCACGAACTCCTGCAGGAACAACGCCGCCGTGATCGCGCCGGCGAACGGCCCGCTCGAGATGTTGTTGAGATCGGCGACCTTGCTGGCGAGCAGCGGGCGATAGCCCTGCCACAGCGGCAAGGGCCACAGCGGGTCTTCCTGCGCCGCCGCCGCGCCCATCAATTCGCCCATCAGCGCGCCGTCGTTGCAGAACAACGCCGGCAGCTCGGGGCCGAGGGCGACGCGCGCCGCGCCGGTCAAGGTCGCGAAATCGAACATCAATTCGGGCTTCTCCGCCACTGCGTCGGCGATGGCATCGCACAGGATCAACCGGCCTTCCGCGTCGGTATTGCCGACCTCCACCGTCAAGCCCTTGCGAGTATGCAGTACGTCCAAGGGACGCATGGCGTTGCCCGCCACGCTGTTCTCGACGGTCGGCAGCAGCACGCGCAGGCGGACGTTCAGCTTCGCCTGGATGATCATGCGGCCGAGCGCCAGGGCCTGCGCCGCGCCGGCCATGTCCTTCTTCATCAGCTGCATGCCCGACGAGGGCTTGAGATCGAGGCCGCCGGTATCGAAACAGACGCCCTTGCCGACCAGCGTCACCTTCGGCGCCGACGGCTTGCCCCAGGTGAGGTCGATCAGGCGCGGCGCGCGGTCGCTGGCGCGGCCCACCGCATGGATCGCCGGATAATTCTGCTTGAGAAGATCGTCGCCGAGCACGATGCGAATCTTCGCGCCGGTTTCCTTGGCGACGGCGCGCGCCGCGGCGGCCAACTCCTCCGGCCCCATGTCGGAGGCCGGCGTGGTGACCATGTCGCGCACCAGCGCATGGGCGTCCGCCGCGCGCTCGACATAGGCGCGGTCGGCCTTGTCCGGCCAGACCAGCTTGGCGCCGTAGGGCTTGGCCGGCTTGTAGCGGCTATAGCGATAGGAGCCGAGCGCCCAGCCGAGCGCGGCCATGGTCGCCTCGCGCGCCGGCAATGTCGCGTCGATGACGTAGCTGCCGGCGGGCAGCCGCGCCGGCAGGCCGGCATAGCGCCACAGCATGCCCTCGGCCGGCGCGCCGCCGGCCAGGTCGTTCATGCTCTTGGCGGCGCTGGCCGTCTTGCCCCCCGTCTTGCCGAGACCGAGCAGCACGCGTTCGAGCCCGCCGTCCTTGCCCGTCACCAGGCTGACGCTGCCCGCCGACGCCTCGAAGCCGCCGGCGGGGACCCAGGCCTTGAGACGCGCCGGCTGCTTGGCGAGCCAGGCTTTCAGGCCGTTCGACAAGACCGGCGTGATGGGAATCGCTTTGGCGGATTTGGCGGCGAATGCGGTCACGGGGCGGCTCCTGTGCGGCGGCAAGGCCCCATCCTCGCGCGCCTGGAGCCATTTGGGAAGCCCTTGGGAACCTTGGGAAAAATCCCCTTCGGCTTGCGCCGGCGCGCATCCTGGCCTATCAGGGACCATCAACAGGGGAGGCGGCGATGGCCGAAGCGACCGAACAGACCAGCACGGGCCTCAAGCTCGTCATCGCCAACAAGAACTATTCCTCCTGGTCGCTGCGCGGCTGGCTCGCCCTCAAGCTGACCGGCGCCCCCTTCGAGGAAATCGTCGTGCCGCTGCGCCTGCCGGAAACGCGCGAGCTGATCATGCGTCATTCGCCCTCCGGCAAGGTGCCCTGCCTGATCGACGGCGACATCACCGTGTGGGAAAGCCTCGCCATCATCGAATATCTCGCCGAAAAATTTCCCGCCGCCGGCCTGTGGCCGCGCGAAGCCGGCGCGCGCGCCCATGCGCGCGCCATCTCGTCGGAGATGCACGCCGGCTTCCTGATGCTGCGCAAGGCCATGCCGATGAACATCCGCGAAAGCCTGCCGGGCTACGGCATGGCGCAGGACGGCGTGCAGGGCGACATCAACCGCATCGAATCGATCTGGCGCGACGCGCGCAGCCGCTACGACGCCGGCGGCGATTTCCTGTTCGGCGCTTTCGGCGCCGCCGACGCCATGTTCGCGCCGGTCGCCTTGCGCTTCAAAACCTACGGCGTGACCCTGGGGGAAAGCGCGACGGCCTATGCCGAAGCGCTGCTCGCCCATCCGCCGCTCGCCGAATGGATCGCCGCCGCCAAGACCGAACCCTGGATGATCCCCGATTACGAGAAGGACGGGATCAACGGCCCCGCCGGACCGGCGGCTTCGTAAAGCCGCTTACGGCTTGTCGGGCGGCGCCGCGCTCTTAAGCAGCTTCATGTCGGTATAGAAACGCGCCGCGCCCGAATGCAGCGGGATGGTCAGGCCGTTGAGGGCGCTCGCCAAGGCCATCTGCCGGCCGGCCGGATGGCCGTTCGCCAGCATCGGCTGGGCGCTCTTGTGCCACAGCGCCTTCAGCAGATTGTAGGCCATGTCGTCGCTCAGCTTGCTGTTGGCGACCCACAGCGAATAGATGCCCATGCCGGCGATGTCGGCCGTCACCCCGGCATAGCTGCCGGCCAGCAGCGTCATCGCCAGATAGGCCGGCTCCTCCTTGCGCAAGGCGGTCAGGATCGCCGGCGGCAAGGGCAGCAGGTCGATCGGCGTCACCTCGGCGAGCTGGGCGATGGCCGGGGCCGGCACGCCGCCGACATAGAACAGCGCGTCGAGCTGGCCGTTGCGCATCATGTCCACCGCCACGCCGAGATCGACCATGGTCGGCTTGAAATCCGCCGGCCTGAGGCCGGCGCGCGCCAGCACGTTGCGCGCCAGGGCCTGGGTGCCCGAGCCCTCGGTGTCGATCGACAGGCGCTTGCCCTTGAGCCCGGCGATCGTCGTGACCTTGGCGTCGCGCCGCACGACGATCTGCAGGGTTTCGGGATAAAGGCTGGTCAGCGCCCGCAACTCGGCCTGGCGATTGGCCCCGGCGAAGGCGCCCTTGCCCTGGTAGGCCTGGGCCGCCACGTCGGCCTGGATGATGGCGGAATCGAGCCGGCCGCGGCCGACTTCGCGGGCGTTGTCGGCCGAGCCCTGCGTCGCCTGGGCGACGGCGATCAGTCCGGGAATGCCGCAGCTGCCGCCGCGCTCGCAGGGGCGCGAGCCCGGCGGATTGCTCACCACGCTGGAAATCAGCCCGCCGATGGAGAAATTGACCCCCGCGGTCGAGCCGGTGCCGATGCGGAAGAAACGCAGATCCTGCGCCCAGAGCGCGCCGCTCGCCAAGGTCACCGCCGCCAATCCGGCCAGGCTCAAGGCGCGGATCGACGATTTGCCGATCTTGCGACCGGCAATCCTGCGGAGACCGTGGCGGATGAAACGACCTCTCATGACCTAGTCTTAACGCCGCAGCGCGCGATCTAGCAACGGCCGGCGTAAATTTATTTTTTTCCCGTCCCGTTTTGCGCCGGCCGTTGGGCCGATCCGCCGGCCGGCAGCAAGCCGGCGCTGCGCGCCGCAGCGACGATGTCGTCCGTCAAGGGCGGCACGGTCATGTCCATGCCGTCGCCGAGACGTTGCAGCACGATTTCCAGGGCGGCAATGCGGCCGAAGGCCTTCTGCTCGAACGGCACGGCATGCCAAGGGGCGTGGCGCGGCGAACAGCGGTCGAACATTTCATCGATGGCGGATTCGTACTCGCTGCGCAAAACCACGTTTCGCACGTCGGACGGGCTGGTTTTCCAACATTCCAGCGGGTCGCTCATGCGGTCGCGCAGACGTTCGCGCTGCGTCTTGGCCGACATATGCAGGAACAGCTTGACGATGCGCACGCCGTCGTCGATCAGCATTTTTTCGAAGGCATTGATCTCGCCGTAGGCGCGCCGCCAGTCGGCCCGCGCGGCAAGGCCCTCGACCCGCTCGACCAGCACGCGGCCGTACCAGGAGCGATCGAAGACGGCGAGCACGCCGGCCGCCGGCAGGCGGCGCCAGAAGCGCTGCAGGTAATGCTCGCCGCGCTCTGCGGCGTCGGGCGCGCCGATCGGCCAGACTTGATAGCCGCGCGGGTCGAGCGGCGACGTCATGCGGCGGATCACGCCGCCCTTGCCGACCGCATCCCATCCCTCGATCACCACGACGGCGCGCTTGCCCTCGAATTTATAGGCGAGCTGCAGTTGGCGCAGCGCGATCTTGATCGCGGCATAGCGTTTCTCGTAGGCGGCCTTGGCGATCTTACGGCGAAGATTGACGTCGTTGAGATGCGTGGCGGGGAGATGCGTGGCGGGCGGCGGCATGGCCTTCTCCGGTCGGGACGATGGATCCATTGTGAACCCCGGACCGGACGTTTGCCATATCCCGTCCGCCGCCGGCATAATGACCGGCATTCTCGGCACAAGGCACGACATGGACTTTCCCAACGCGGACATCATCTGGCGGCTCGGCGCCGCGCTGCTCATCGGCCTGCTGATCGGCCTCGAGCGCGGCTGGCAGGATCGCGGCTTGGCGGAAGGCCAGCGCGTCGCCGGCTTTCGCACCTGCGCCGTCGTCAGCCTGCTCGGCGCCGTCGGCGCCCTGCTGTCGTCGCACCTCGGCGGCATCGCCTTCGCCGCGCTGCTGCTGACCTTGGGCCTGCTGCTCGCAGCCGGCTATTGGCAGGCGATGCGCGCCACCGGCGATTTCAGCGTCACCACGATGATCGCCGTTCTCGTCGCCTTCGCCCTCGGCGCGCTGGCGGGCATCGGCGAGATTCTTCCCGCCGCGGCGGCCGCCGTGGCGATCACGCTCATTCTCGGCCTCAAGCCCGAACTGCACGGCCTGCTCAAATGGATCGAGCGCGACGAGCTGCTCGCCACCTTGCGCCTGCTCGTCATCACCGTCGCCGTGCTGCCCTTGCTGCCGAACCAGGGCTACGGCCCGTGGGAGGCGCTCAATCCCTATCGCCTGTGGTGGATGGTGGTGCTGATCGCCGGCATTTCCTACCTCGGCTATTTCGCCATCCGGCTCATCGGCGCCAGGCGCGGCCTGCTGCTCACCGGGCTGCTCGGCGGCCTGGCCTCCTCCACCGCGACGGCGCTGACTTTTTCGCGCCTGGCCCGCGAACGGCCCGCCTCGGCGCCGATGCTCGCCGCCGGGACCGTTCTGGCGGCGACGATCATGTTTCCGCGCCTCGCCCTCTTGGTCGCGCTCCTGGCGCCGGCGGTGCTGCCCGACATTCTGAAGGCGTTCGTCCCCGCCGTCGTCGTCGGCGGCCTCGCGGTGGTTTGGCTGATCCGCCTGGCGAAGGGCGGCGACGCCGAGACGAGCAGCTTCGTGCCGGACAATCCGCTCAACCTGCGCATGGCCATTCAGTTCGGCCTGCTGCTCACCCTGCTGTCGCTGCTGGCGCGCGCCGCCGAGGAATGGCTGGGACAGGCCGGCCTGTTGGCTTTGGCGGCCATTTCGGGCATCGCCGATGCGGATGCGATCGTCCTGTCGCTGACCTCGGGATGGGATCCGGCCAGACTCGACGGCAAGGTCATCGCCTTGGCGGTGCTGATCACGGCCGCGGTCAATAGCCTGGTGAAAGCCGGCTTGACCCTGTCCATCGGCGGCCGGCGCATGGGCGGGCTGACGGCCGGGGCGCTCGCGGCGATGCTGCTTGCCGGCGCCCTGGGGTTCGCCTTCGCCTAATTGCCGTCGGCGAGCGGCTCGGCGGGGGCGATGGCGTCCGCCGCCTTGCGCTTGAACAGAACGTAGCGGTCGAACTGGTAGACGATGTCGTAGTTCTTCCATTCCTCGGCGAAGGCCGGAATGCTGAGGAAATATTCCGTCAAGTCGAACTCGCGGCCGCCGCACCAGCGGATGCCCGGGTTCTTGTCCATGATCACCAACGCCGGGTGATATTTGACGAAGTCTTCCGACACGGCGCGGCGCAGCAGCTGCTCCATCGGCGGCATCTTGTCCGGATCGTGATAGCGCGCCTCTTCCGGGCGGCAGCTTTCATAGGCGCCCTGCAGCGGCCAGATCGTCTGGAAGCGCATGGCAAGACGGGCGTTGGCGTAGTTGAGCACCGGGAAATGCGGATAGATGCCGGGCGAGATGATCAGCACCGGCTGGCCCTGGGCGTATTTCTTCACCTGCTTGAGCAGCTTGCCGGCCTGGCTGTTGTCGAAGTTCATCTGGTCGTAGAAGGTCGTGCGCGTCGCGCCGGCCAGGCAGAACAGCATCAGCATCAGCGCGCCGACGGTCAGGCGCAGCGGCGCCAGCGACAAGGTCGGCAGGGACGCGCGGTCCGCGGCGAAGCGCTCGCCGAGCAGCTTGTCGATGCCCTGACAGATCACCAGCACCGTGAGCAGCAGGGTCATGACCTGGGCGGGCAGCAGATGATAAGGCCAGCCCTTCGCCTGCGCGATGCCCGCCATCGCGCCGCCGAGCGCGGCGAGGCCCGCCATGCGCGTGAGCGGCGAGAGGCGCAGCAGGAAGGCCGCGAGGGTGAGCGGCGCCATCATCAGCACGAAGGGCGCGAGCAGGCGGCCATAGAGCACATGCAGCGGGTTGGTGCCGCCGATTTCCTCGTAGCTGTCGAAGATCAGCGGCAGCACCGAGGTGAAATAATCCGGCGTGACGAGCCAGGCGGCGGCGACATAACCGGCCATGACGCCGAGGATGATCCACGGCACGGCATCGAACAGCGTCTTGCGCCAACCGCGCGCCGTCAGCAGATAGACCTCGACCAGCAGCGGGATGGCGAGGAAATGCGGTTTCAGGGCGAAGCCGAGGCCGGCGATGAGCGCGATGGCGACCATGCGGCCGCGCGGCACTTTGAGGCCGTCGAAGCGCGCCGCGGCGAGCAGCAGGTAAGGCACCGCGCCGAGCAGCATGAGATGCTCGCGCTGGGCGAACATCTCGCCGGGATAGACCACGGCGAGGAACAGCGCGAGCGGCAGGAAGATCATATGCTGGCTGCGCGCGCCCGGCCCGGTGAGCGCCGGGAACATGCGCCAGCTGACGATGACGCTCCAGATCGCGAGCGTCAGCACGCAGAGCACCAGCGCCTGCGTGTCCTGGATCGACAGCAGCCGCGAGACCGCCGCCGGAATCAGGTTGAGCATGAAGATGAGCGGCGGATTGACGTCGATCATGTCGACGTACATGCGCTCGCCGCCGAGCCAGCGGTCGGAGATCGCCAGGATCACCGCGACGTCGTGATTGAGCGGCGGGATGAGATAGGCGATCACCCAAGCGAGCGGCAGCAGCAGGAAGGCGCCGGGCACCAGCCAGGCGAGAATGCGCTCCGCATTGTCCGCAGAAGAGATGCGCGCGCGCACCAAAGGCGACTCGCGCGGCGTTAAATCGGAGGTGGTCATGGTACTTATGGGTTCCTGGTCACGCCTGGCTGCACACCGCCGATGGACGACGCTCACAACATTCTAGGCACGAAGCCGGGGTAACCCCTTGCCGTTTCCCTCGCATCTTTTCAGCCCCCCGCTGATGTTTTGCTTCTTGGACGACGTTCGGGAAATGACGTATTTACGACCCAACGGCCGATCTCGCAAGACGTTAGACAGGCTTTGCGGCGCTTTTAGGGCGTCGCCAGGGACCGCGCGGCGGCGCCAATAGCCGAGAAAAATCAAAGAGATGGAACCAATCGAATATGAGCGGATGCATGCGGTCGAAGATCGCATGTGGTGGTTCCGCGGCCTCCATGCCAACGCGCTCGCCGCCTATCGTGCTGCGCGCAGCGAAACGCGCGGCCAAGCGAGCCCTGGCAAACCGACGCTCGACGCCGGCTGCGGCACCGGCGGCCTGCTGACCCGCCTCGCCGCGCAAGACGGTCCGGACGCGGCGATCGGACTCGATGTCGATCCGCGCGCCGCCGAGTTCGCCCGTCGCAAGAGCGGCTGCGCCGTGACGCTCGGCAGCGTCAACGCCCTGCCCTTTCATGAGAACAGCTTCGCCGCCATCTTCAGCATGGACGTGCTGTGCCACCGCGCCGTCGATCCCGCCGCGGCGCTGCGCGAGGCCGAGCGCTGCCTGGCGCCGGGCGGCGTGCTGATCCTCAACCTGCCGGCCTATCCCTGGTTGCTCTCGGCCCACGATGTGCAGGTGCACAATGCCCGCCGCTTCACCCGGCCGCAGGTCCGCGCCATGCTGCATGCGGCGGGCTTTCCCCAGGCGCGCATCGGCTATTGGAACATGGCGCTGTTTCCGCTCATGGTGCTGCGCCGCAAACTTCTGCCGAGCAGCGACGGCAGCGACGTGCAGCTCTATCCCGCGCCGGTCGAGGCGCTGTTCCGCGCCGTGCTCGCCATCGAGCGGGCGATCATGGGCTTGGGCGTCAACCTGCCGTTCGGCGGCTCCCTGATGGCGGTCGCGATCAAGCCAGGCGCTCCGCAAGCGCAATAAAGCCTTAATTGGCGGCGACAACGCCTTGCCGGCGGGAGTCGCTCGCCGGGGTTTCGTTTCCCGCCGTTTACCGGCATCATGCGGGCCAAGCACAATGATTCGCGGCATCGATATGACCTCTCGTCCCTTCGCGCTCTCCATCGTCATCCCGGTCTACAACGGCGCCGCCACCATCGGCACGCTGGTCGACGCGCTGGCCGAACTGAAGATCGAGGGCGGTCATGAGGTCATCCTGGTCAACGACGGCAGCCGCGACAATTCCGCCGAGGTCTGCCGCAAGCTCGCCGAGCGTCGTGACCTGCCGGTCAGCTTCGTCGACCTGACCCGCAACTTCGGCGAGCACAACGCGGTGATGGCCGGCTTCAACCATGCGCGCGGCGATTACGTCATCAACATGGACGACGATCTGCAGAACCCGCCGTCCGAGGTGATCAAGCTCTACAGCTACACGCGCGACAACGGTTATGACGCGGTCTACACGCGCTATGCCGACAAGAAGCACGAAAGCTGGCGCAACCTCGGCAGCCGCTTCGCCAATTGGGTCGCCGACCAGCTGCTCGACAAGCCGAAGGGCCTCTATCTGTCGAGTTTCCGCTGCCTGAGCGCGCAAGTCGTCGAAAACGTCATCCGCTACCAGGGCCCCTATCCTTACGTGGACGGCCTGGTCATGCAGGCGACGCAGAACATCGGCTCCGTCGAGGTCGAGCATTTCGCCCGCGCCGAAGGCCGCAGCAACTACACGATCGGCAAGCTGCTCGCGCTGTGGATGAACCTGTTCGTCAATTTCTCCGTGGTGCCGCTGCGTCTCAGCGTCTTCCTCGGCTTCGCCATGAGCGCGCTCGGCGTGGTCGGCGCCGGCTGGGTGATCGTCGAGGCCTTCGGCGGAGAAACGCCGCAAGGCTGGGCCTCGCTGATGGTCGCCGTGCTGCTGCTGGCGGGCATTCAGCTCATCCTGCTCGGCGTGGTCGGCGAATATCTCGGCCGCCTGTTCATCACCGCCAACCGCAAGCCGCAGTTCCTGGTGCGCGAATTGACGCGGCCGGAGGCGCGAGCCGAGACCGTCACCGACCTCCGCCAACCGACCGCGGGACTGCGCTAATCATGATGATCTATTACGTCTCGCTCGCCGCCGGCATCCTGCTCGGCGTCGCGGCGCAACTGCTGCTCAAGGTCGGCGCCTCGGGCGAAGGCGGCATCGTCGCGCAATTCCTCAAGCCGCAGAGCATCGCCGGCCTGGCGCTTTACGGCTTCGCCGCCGTGTTCTACATGCTGGCGCTGCGGAAGATTCCGGTCTCGGTCGCCTTCCCGAGCGTGTCGCTGAGCTACGCGCTGCTCGCCGTGCTCGGCAACATCTGGCTCAAGGAGCCGCTCGGCCTGGCGCAGATCGGCGCCATCGTGCTGATCGTCGCCGGCGTTGCGCTGCTCCACCATCACGCTTGATGAGCCTGACCGAAAGTCGGCCTTTAGCCGACAGAGTTCATGCTGTCACCACATTACATTGTCATGCCCGCACTTGTTGCGGGCATCCACGCCTTGCGATGCGGGTAAAAGGAAAGTCGTGGATGGCCGGAACAAGTCCGGCCATGACGCGGAAAATTCATACTAGCGCTTCAGCGCCGCTTTCAGCGCCGAGACCGTTTCGGCGACCTGCGCGTCGGTGAGCTGCGGGAACATCGGCAGACTCAGCACTTCCTCCGACGCTTTTTCCGTCGCCGGCAGCTTCCCGCCATTCACGCTAGCGCCCGCCAACCAAGTATGGCCGGCATAGGCCGGCTGCAGATGCACCGGCATCGGATAATGCACGTTGCTGCCGATGCCGGCGTCGCGCAGCGTCGCCTGCAGCGCGTCGCGCGCGTCGCTGCGGATCACATATTGATGGAACACATGGCCGGCGCCGGCGCGGCGCAACGGCAGCGGGCAGAGCCCGGCCAATGCCGCGTCGTAGAGGCCGGCGATGGCGGCGCGCCGCGCGTTCTCGGCGGCAAGATATTTCAGGCGCACGCGCAGCATGGCGGCATGCAATTCGTCGAGCCGGGTGTTCATGCCGGAAAGATCGCTGATATAGCGCTTGCGCCAGCCATATTCGCGGATCGCGCGGATTTTCTCGGCCAGGATGCCGTCGTTGGTGGTGACGATGCCGCCGTCGCCGAAGGCGCCGAGATTCTTCGTCGGGTAAAGGCTGAAGGCGGCGGCGTCGCCCCAGCTGCCGACCGGCTTGCCGGCGAGCGTCGCGCCATGGGCCTGGGCGCAATCCTCGATCACGGCGATGCCGTGTTTCTTGGCGATGGCGGCGATCGCCGGCATGTCGGCGATCTGACCATAAAGATGCACGACGATGACCGCCTTGATCTTCGGCTTGTCGCCTTTCCCTCCAGCGACATCTCCGGCGAGCGCCGCTTCGAGCGCCGCCGGGTTCAGCGTGTAATGGTCGTCGATGTCGGCCAGCACCGGCACCCCGCCGACCAGCTCGATGGCGGCGACGGTGGCGACCGCCGTGTGCGACACGGTGACGACGCCGTCGCCCGGCCCGATGCCGAGGCCGCGCAGGATGATTTCCAACGCATCGGTGCCGTTGGCGACGCCGATGCCATGCGCCGCGCTTTCAAAGGCGGCGAATTCCTTTTCGAAGGCGGCGACTTCCTGGCCGAGAATGTACCAGCCGCTTTCGAGCGCGCGGGTGACCGCGGCGTCGATCTCCGCCTTGTGGGCGAGATAGCCGGCCTTGGGATCGGCCTGAGGGACACGAATGTCGGCCACGGAATTTCTCCTACAGATAGCGCGAAAGGTTCGCGCGATAAAACGCGATGGAGCGGCGCAGGCCTTCGATCAGATCGACGCGCGGCACCCAGCCGGTGGCGGCGCGAAAAGCGCGGTCGTCGGCTTCGTAATCGCCGATGTCGATGCGCTTGCGGTCGGCGGGAAATTCCATGCGCTTGAAGCTACCCTTGCCGTCGTTGGCGGCGATCAGCGCCTCGGCAAGCGCGTCCAAGCTCACCGCGCCCCTACCATTTTGATGGGCGCCGCCGAGGTTGTAGGCGTTGCCGACGCAGACCGGCGCGTCGATGGCGGCGATGAAGGCGTCGGCGACGTCGTCGGCATAGGTGAAGTCGCGTTTCTGCGCGCCGCCCCACACCTCGAACGGCTGATCCTCCAGCAAGCGGCGGATCCAGATGCCGACGAAGGTCTGGCGCGCGTCCTTCACGCGCATGCGCGGGCCGTAGCAGTTGGTCAGGCGCAGCGCCGTCGCCGCCAGGCCATGGACGCGGGCATAGATCAGGTGATGCTGTTCGGCGGCGAGCTTATGCACGCCGTTGACGTCGGGCGGACGCAAGGCGTGCTTCTCGTCGACCGGCAGATAGTCCGGCACGCCGTAGAACTGTCGCGTCGAGGCATAGACGATGCGCGCCTGCGGATTGCGCGCGCGCACCAATTCCAGCAGGCCGACCTGGGCGGTGACGTTGGCGGCGAGATCGCCGAGCGGATCGCTCATCGAATCCATATGGCCGGTGCGGCCGGCAAGATTGAAAATCGCGTCGCTTTTTTCGATCAACGGCGTCATCAGGGCGGCATCGCCGATGTCGCCCCGCGCCAGCGTGAAACGCTGCGTCAGCCCGTCGAGATTGAACGGATGGGCGCCGCCTTCCGGCAAGAAACTGTCGACGGCGGTCACCTCGGCGCCGAGCGCGACAAGGCGATGGGCCAGCGTCGCGCCGAGAAAGCCGGCGCCGCCGGTGATCAGCGCCTTGCGGCCTTGCCAATTCGCGGTCACGGCGGCGGTCAAGGCGCGAGGCCGCCCCGCAGGATCTCGCTGAGATAGGTGCCGAGATCGTTGTTGCGGTAGCGTTCGGCGAGCTTCGCCAGGCCGTATTGATCGATGAAGCCCATGCGATAGGCGATCTCCTCCAGGCAGGCGATCTTCAGACCCTGGCGCTCTTCGACCATCTGCACGAAGACGCCGGCCTGCAGCAGGGAATTGGGCGTGCCCGCATCGAGCCAGGCATAGCCGCGCCCCAGGCGCTCGACGCGCAAGGAGCCTTCGGCGAGATAGACGTTGTTGAGATCGGTGATCTCCAACTCGCCGCGCGGGCTCGGCTTCAGCGCCTCGGTGAATTTCACCACGCGCTCGTCGTAGAAATAGAGCCCGGTGACGGCGTAGTTGGACTTCGGCTCTGTCGGCTTCTCGACGATGCGCGTCGCCCGGTTCTCGGCGTCGAATTCGACGACGCCGTAGCGCTCGGGATCCTTCACCCAATAGGCGAAGGTCGTCGCGCCCTTGCCTATCGCCGCGGCGCTCTTCAACGAGGCGCTGAGCCCGTCGCCATAGATGATGTTGTCGCCGAGCGCGAGGGCGCAGCCTTCGCCGGCGATGAAGTCGCGGCCGATCAGGAAGGCCTGCGGAATGCCTTCCGGCTGCGGCTGGGCCGCATAGGAAATCTCGATGCCCCATTGGCTGCCGTCGCCGAGCACCTTCTGATATTGCGGCAGGTCTTCCGGCGTCGAGATCAGCAGGATCTCGCGGATGCCGGCGAGCATGAGCGTCGACAGCGGATAATAGACCATCGGCTTGTCGTAGACCGGCAGCAGCTGCTTGGAGATGGCCAGAGTGATCGGATGCAGCCGCGTGCCGCGACCGCCCGCCAATACGATGCCCTTCACGATTTTGCTCCCGCCGTCTTCTTGTTGTCGGTCGTTTCCGGCGCCAGGCCGAGCCGCTGGCCGGCATAAGCGCCGCTGCGGATGCCCTGCCACCAGGGGCGATGATCGAGATACCAGCGCACGGTCTGCTCCAGCCCGCTGAGGAAGCTCATGCGCGGTTTCCAGCCGAGCTCGCGTTCGATGCGCGAGATGTCCATGGCATAACGGAAATCATGGCCCGGCCGGTCGGTTACGTAGGTGATGAGCGAGCGGCGCGCCCCGATGCCGGCATCCGGCGCGATGCGGTCGAGGATGTCGCAGATGCCTTCGACCACCTGGAGATTGCGATGTTCCTCGCCGCCGCCGATGCCGTAGGTCTCGCCGACCTTGCCGCGCGTCAGCACCAGATGCAGCGCTTCGGCATGATCGTCGACATGGAGCCAGTCGCGCACGTTGGTGCCCTTGCCGTAGACCGGCAACGGCTTGCCTTCGAGCGCGTTGAGCGTCACCAGCGGGATGAGCTTTTCCGGGAACTGCCAGGGGCCGTAATTGTTGGTGCAGTTGGTCAGCAGCACCGGCAACCCATAAGTGTGATGCCAGGCGCGCACCAGATGATCCGACGAGGCCTTGCTCGCCGAATAGGGCGAGGACGGCGCATAGGGCGTCTCCTCGGTGAACTTGCCCTCGTCGCCGAGCGCGCCGAACACCTCGTCGGTCGAGACGTGATGGAAGCGGAAGGCGTCCTTGCGCGCGGCCGGCAAGCCCGCCCAATAGGCGCGCGCCGCTTCCAACAGCACGTAGGTGCCGACGATGTTGGTCTGGATGAAGGCGTCCGGCCCGTCGATCGAGCGGTCGACATGGGTTTCCGCCGCCAGATGGACGATGGCGTCCGGCTGATGCTTGGCGAGAATCGCCTGGACGGCGGCGCCGTCGGCGATGTCGGCCTTCTCATGGACATGGCGGTTGTGGCCGAAGGCCTCTTCCAAGGCATCGGGGCTGGCGGCGTAGGTCAGCTTGTCGAGATTGACGATCTCGGCGTCGGTGGTGCGCAGCAAATGGCGCACCAGGGCCGAACCGATGAAGCCGAAGCCTCCGGTGACGAGGATTTTCATGGCCGAAGGGCCTTATGGGCAGGGCGAAAACGCATGGCGCCCGACGCTAAGGTATCGCCTTCATCGACGCAAGCCGCTGAAATTCCAGTCATCCTGCGGCCCTCCCAGAGCCGGCGAAGTGCGATCTTCGCCACTCTGCAGGAAGATTGCGGCGCCTTCACGACGGTCTTGCCGTGAAGTCGCCGCAAATGACCGCTTACGGGTGGCTGGCGGACCCCAGCTTGACCTTGTCGAACATCGACCAGACGCCGGCCTCGCCGTCCCAACTGCCCTTGCTGGCGGCCTTGGAATATTCCGTGGCGCGCTGCTCGAAGAAATTGGCGTGCTCGACGCCGTTGAGGATCTCGCTGAGCCAGGGCAGCGGATGGGCCTTGATCTGCTGGTAGCCGCTCGCCCCTTCGGTGAAATAGCCGAACACCGGCGTGAGCTTGAGCTGGGTCAGGCGCCAATCGGCGACGTAACGGACATAGGCCTGGATATCTTTGGGCGTCATGCCTTCGACGGTGCCGAGGCTGAAGGCGAGATCGATGAACTTCTCCTCCAGGCCGACCATGGTCTTGGCGACGTCGATGATGTCGTCGCGCACCGCCTTGGTGACGGCGCCGGTCTCGCGGTTCCAGGTGTGGAACAGCTTGATGATGCCCTCGCAATGCAGGCTTTCGTCGCGCACCGACCAGCTGACGATCTGGCCCATGCCGTTCATCTTGTTGTGGCGCGGGAAGTTCAGCAGCATGGCGAAGCTGGCGAACAGCGCCATGCCTTCGGTGAAGGCGCCGAACATGGCGAGCGTGCGCGCCACGTCCGACACCGTGCCGGTGCCGAAGGTGTGCATATAGTCGGCTTTGGCGCGCAGTTCGGCGTAATCGCGGAACGCCTCGAACTCCGACTGCGGCATGCCGAGCGTTTTCAGCAGCAGCGCATAGGCGTCGATGTGGACCGTCTCCATGTTGGAGAAGGCGGCCATCATCATCTGCACTTCGAGCGGCTGGAAGATCGGGATGTAGCGCTTGAGATAATTGTCGCCGACCTCGACGTCCGACTGGGTGAAGAAGCGGAAAATCTGCGTCAGCAGGGCGCGCTCGGAATCGGTCACGCGGTCCGACGTCCAGTCCTTGATGTCGGAACCGAGCGGCACTTCCTCGCCCATCCAATGGGTCTGCTGCTGGCGCTTCCAGCAATCATAGGCCCAGGGATAGCGGTCGACATTGTAGGTGCCGGTGGCGGTCAGCAGGCCGACCTTGCCGGTCCCGATCAGCGTGCGCGGATCGATGGACGAGAGATCGATCACTGACATGACAGGCATTCCTCGTAATCGGTCGGCGCGGTCGCGGTCAAACCGGAGTCGACTTTCTCTTCCAGCTGGCCGGCGATGGCGGCGCGCGACAGCGACTTGGAGCGGCAGTAGTAGAGGCTTTTCATGCCGCGCTTCCACGCCGTCCAATGCAGCATGTGCAGGTCCCACTTGTCGATGTCGGCCGGCAGATAGATGTTGATCGACTGGCTCTGGCAGATGTAGGGCGCGCGGTCGGCGGCGAGATCGATGATCCAACGCTGGTCGATCTCGAAGGCCGTGCGATAGATCAGCTTCTCGTCGTCGGTCAGGCACTCCAGCTGCTGCACCGAGCCTTCATGCTCGACGATGGACTGCCAGACTTCCGGCGTGTCCATGCCCTTCTTCTGCAAGAGCTTGGTGAGCTGGGCGTTGCGCACGACGAAGGCGCCCGACAGCGTCTTGTGCGTATAGATATTGGCCGGGATCGGCTCGATGCAGGCGCTGGTGCCGCCGCAGATGATGCTGATCGAGGCGGTCGGCGCGATCGAGATCTTATGGCTGAAGCGCGCCGCCATGCCGCGTTCGGCGGCATCCGGGCAAGCGCCGCGCTCTTCGGCGAGCAGCACCGAGGCGGCATCGGCCTCGCGGCGGATCTTGCGGAAGATGCGCAGGTTCCAGGATTTCGCCAGGGCGCTTTCCATCGGGATGCCTTCCTCCTGCAGGAAGGAATGGAAGCCCATGACGCCGAGGCCGACCGAGCGCTCGCGCATCGCCGAGTATTTGGCGCGCTGCATGCTGTCGGGCGCGATGTCGACGAAGTAGGTCAGCACGTTGTCGAGCATGCGCAGCACGTCTTCGACGAGGTTGGGCTCGTCGCACCACTCGTGCCAGGTTTCGATGTTGAGCGAGGCCAGGCAACACACGGCGGTGCGATCCTCGCCGCGATGATCCATGCCGGTCGGCAGCACGATCTCGCTGCACAGATTCGACGTGGTGACCTTCAGGCCGAGGTCGCGCTGATGCTTGGGCATGGCGCGGTTCACCGAATCGATGAACAGCAGATAGGGCTCGCCGGTCTGCAGGCGGGTTTCGAGAATGCGTTGCCACAACTGGCGGGCGTCGACCTCGCGCACCGGCACGTCGTTCTTCGGGCTGCGCAGCTTGAACATCGCGCCGTCGCGCACGCAGTCCATGAACTCGTCGGTGATGTTCAGGCCGTGATGCAGGTTGAGGCCCTTGCGGTTGAAGTCGCCCGAGGCCTTGCGGATTTCGAGGAACTCCTCGATCTCCGGATGGTGGATGTCGAGATAGACGGCGGCCGAGCCGCGGCGCAGCGAGCCCTGGCTGATCGCGAGGGTCAAGCCGTCCATCACATGGATGAAGGGAATGATGCCCGAGGTTTCGCCGTTGCCCTTCACCTTCTCGCCGATCGAGCGGACCTTGCCCCAATAGGTGCCGATGCCGCCGCCGTTCGAGGCGAGCCAGACGTTCTCGTTCCAGGTATCGACGATGCCGTCGAGCGAATCGGGCACGCTGTTGAGGAAGCAGGAGATCGGCAGGCCGCGCGTCGTGCCGCCGTTCGACAGGATCGGCGTCGAGGGCATGAACCACAGGCGCGACATGGCGTCGTACAGGCGCTGGGCGTGGGCGACGTCGTCGGCATAGGCGCAGGAGACGCGGGCGAACATGTCCTGGAAGCTCTCGCCCGGCATCAGGTAGCGGTCGGTCAGCGTCGCCTTGCCGAACGGCGTCAGCAGCGCGTCGCGCGAGCGGTCGAGCGTGAGGTCGGACGGCTGCGGCGGCCGGGCCAGCGGAAAGGGCAGCGGCGCGTGGCGCTCGACGCGCGGGCCGTCCTGCGGATGGGTCGCCGGCGTGGCGAAGGCCATCGTCGCCTGGCGCGGCACCTCCGTCACGACGCGCGGCGGCTGCAGCACCGGGCGCACCGGCGCCGGCGGCATCAGCGGCGCCTGCGGCACGAGGTTGCCCTGATGGTCGAAATCCAATGCGAGAGACGACATGCCCACTCCCCTCTAAAACTCTGGCTCAAAGACCGGCCGGGGGAATCGGACTCTTGCGGGATTCGGACTCGTCCCTGCAATCGTCGTCGGATCACCCCGCCCGAAAACCGTTTCGGCGTGCACGGCAGGTCTCCTGGCTCGCGGGTCGTCGCCGCTGTCTGGCCTTCCCGGCGCGCAAGGCGTCAGTGGCGGTAGTGACAGCAGGCTCGCCGCTTACAGTTGCGGGGGCAGCCCCGGCTTTGGCGCATGGCGCCGCACCGGCTTCCCTCTTAGCCCCGGATATTGCGATCCGGAGAACCGTGGACCCCAGATTTAGTGATGAAGGCCCCGACCCTGTCAAGCGACCGCTGGAAGCCCGCGGAAACATTGGCTCCGCGCCCGGCGAAGAAATTTTGCCGGCTCACTCGACAAACTCGGCCAAATCGGGGATGCGCGTGAAAGCGACCTTGGCGCCGAGGTAATCAAGCCGCTTGCCCCCATCCTGTTTGGCGCCCGGCTTGTCGCTGAGCACGCCGAAGCCGACCGTGTCGCGGCCATAGCGCTTGTTGAGGACATCGAGCTTGGCCGACAGCAACGCGCCCCGCGTGTCGCCGAGGCGCGGCGCTTCGACCAACTGGACCACCTTGCCGAGCGGCGCCGGCGCGGCCTCGCGCCGCGGCGCGAACAGATCGAGCGTGGTGTCGGCGAGCGGCGTCAGGTCGTGCAGCACCACGGACACTTTTTTAAGCCGGCGCGGCTGCCACAGCGCCACATGGCGCGCCCACAGGCTGTCGAGCGCTTCGAGAATGGCGGCGCTGTCCTGCGTCGCGCCGAGGCGGAAATCGCCGAAATAGCGCTGGCCGGATTCGCTGCGCGCGCCGATGGCGAGATGGCCCGCGACATAGTCGAGGCGGCGCAGCCGCGCCGCCGCCTTGGCCGCGAGACGGCGCGCCACCAGCCGCGCCTTTTCCGCCTGGCGCAGATCGGGATCGAGCACGCGGCTATGGCCGATGGTGCGGCGCTGCGTCTCCTTCGCCGGCAGGTCGAAGCCGTGCAGCATGTACCAGAAGCCGTCGCCGGTGACGCCGCCCCAATTGCGCCGGGCGGCGCGCGGCGCCAGATTCCACAGGCTTTGCAGGTCGCCGACGCCGGCGCGCAGCAGCCGGCGCTCCATATTGGCACCGATGCCCGGCAGGTCGCGCAGCTTCAGCCCGAGCAGCGGCCCCGGCAGTTCGCCGAGGCCGACGGCGGTGAGGCCGTCGGGTTTTTCCAATTCGGTCGCCACCTTGGCGAGAAAGCGGTTGGGGGCGATGCCGACCGAGCAGCGCAGGCAAGGGCCGGCTGCCTCCAGAATCACGCGCTTGACGCGGCGGCCGAGATCGAGCGCCGCGCCGCGGCTGCGTTGATCCTCGCGCAGCAAACAGCCCATCTCGTCGACCGATTCGACGCGCGTCACGCCGATCACGGTCTTCACCGCATTGACGATGCGATGATGGAAGCGCACGTAGATGTCGTGACGCGCCGGCACCACGATGAGGTCGGGGCATTTCTCCTTGGCCTCCCAGATCGGCGTGCCGGTCTTGATGCCGAAGGCCTTGGCCTCGTAGCTGGCGGCGATGGCGCAGGTCGAATCGCTCATCACCGGCGCGACGGCGATGGGCCGGCCGCGCAAGGCAGGATCGAGCTGCTGCTCGACGCTGGCGAAATAGCTGTTCAGGTCGAGGAACAGCCAGCGCAGGAAATCGGGATCGTCTGACAACGTCCGCATGTGCCCTTCCGGTGAGACCCGAAGCCGCCACCGGCCCGTCCTCGGTGGAAGCGAGGCAAGACCGGACGGCGGATCGCAAGAGAGCGGACGAAGGAGACTAGCGCCAAGAGAACAAAAAGTGAACAGAAAATCCGCGTTCGGGAATCCCATTGAAAACGAACATGTTTTCTAAAATCCCGAACGGATCGCGCGGGGCAGTGGGGGCTAGGCGCGCCGCCGCCACGCCGCCCAGCCGCAGAGCGGATAGGCCAGCAGGATCGCCGCCGCGCCGGCGGCCAATGACGCGAGCGCCAAGGCGATCCAATCGGCCGACCCGTTGAGCCGGTCCCAGGCCGAGCCGGTCAGCGCCGGCAGCAGAATCGCCGCGAGAAGCGCCACCGCGCCGCCCAACAATAGCAGGGGGCGCGGCGCCGGGCGGGCGGGCGCGCCGCGCCGCCAGGCGATGGCCATCAGCGCGAGCCACAGGGCGGCCAGAACAAGGACCGGCCAGAACCACGGGCCGAGGAATTCCACCGCGACCCACCACAGGACGACGGGATCGAGCTCTTTCATGGCGCGCTCCTTCAGGCCCGGCCGCGCAGCATGGCCATGTAGGTCGGCTGCAACATTTTTTCCTCGATGACCCAGGCCAGCCAATGTTCGGTCAAGGGATCGATGAAGGGGAAGGACGGCACCAGACGGTTGTCGTAGTCGAACTCGACGAGCATCGCCTTGCCGATGCCGGTGACCAGCGGACAGGAGGTGTAGCCGTTGTAGCTTTCCGTCGGCTCGCCGCCGGCGACGATCCGCGCGAGATTGCCGATCACGACCGGCGCCTGCCACTTCACGCTGGCCGCCGTCTTGCCCTTGGGCACGCCGTTGACGTCGCCGATGCCGAACACGTTGGGATAGCGGCGGTGGCGCAGCGTGGCGCGATCGACCTCGAGCCAGCCCCTGAAGGCGCCGTCCTGCCAGGCCAGCGCCGACTCGGCGAGGGCGCGCGGCGCGCTCATCGGCGGCACGACATGGATGAAATCATACTCCATCGTCACCTCGCCGCCCGCCGTGCGATAGCTCGCCCGGCGGCGCGCCGGATCGATCGCCGTCAGCACATGGCTGCGGTTCACGGCGATGCCGCGCGCGGCGAACAGCTCCTCGACCTTGCGCGCCACGAGCGGCACGCTGAAGACATTGCCGTCATGGGCGTTGTAAATCAGCTTGGCCTTGCCGCGCGTGCCCGCCGTGGTCATCAAGTCGTCGGCGATCAAGGTCATTTTCAAGGGCGCGCCGGCGCATTTCATGTCGGTGGCGGGGCGGCCGAACAAGCCGACGCCGCCCTTTTCGACGAAGGCGGCCAGCGCATTGTAGGTCGCCCGCGCGGCCTCGGGGCCGGCATAGATGCTGCCGATGCCCGCGCGGCCGATCAGCGCCGTCTCCATGCCGGCAATGGCTTCGTAATTGAGGACGCAGCCGGTCGCGACGATCAAAAAATCGTAAGATTCGCGCGCCCCCGTCGACAGAACGACCCGGTTGTTCTCCGGCTCGAAGGCCGTGACCGACGCCTGCACCCAGCGGATGCCGGCGGCGACGAAACGCTCGGTGCGTTCGATCAGCCGTCCTGTCTGCCAAACGCCGGCGCCGACCAGGGTCAGCCCCGGCTGATAGATATGCGCGCCGCTCGGCTCGATCATGACGATCTCGGCGCCCTCGAACTGCCGCGACAGGCGCGAGGCAGCCGTCAAGCCGGCAGCGCCGCCGCCGACGATGACGATGCGCGCGCGGGTCCGCACCACGGCCGCCCGCGCCGGCGCCGATCCGACGGACGCGGCCAAGCCGCCGGCCAGCAGCAATTTGATGATGTCGCGGCGCGAGGCGACATCCATGCGCGAGAGAAGAAACGGCTGATCCATGCGCGAGCCTCGAAGTCCATCGGCCTTTCCGGCCATGTTGAACTTTAGGAACGTCCCATGCTCGCCGTCATTGATGCAAATCAAGCAGGCGAGCGGGACCCCGACGAGCGTTGACGATGTTGTGACGCGACGCCTAGACCGCCTTGCCGGCCGCCGGCTTGACCCAGCCGGCCGGAATCGCCGTGCCGATGCAGATCAGCGAAAAGCCCGCCGAGGCCCAAAACACCATGCCGGGCGAGGCGCCGTCCATCAGCAGGCCGTAGATCGTCGGCGACACCGCCTGGCCGAACATGAAGCCGGTGGTGACGAAGGCGAAGACGGTGCCGACGCTGGCGCCCGGCACCGCATGGCGCACCATGATGTCGCGCGAGGTGTTCACCAGGCCGCGCAACGCGCCGACGCTGGCGAGCAGCACCAGGGCGATCCAGAACGGCAGGCCGGACAGGCCGACGACGGCGATCATCGCCGCGCTGACCGTGAAGGAGGCGATCAGCGTCAGGTTGTGATGCTTGGTGTAGTCGGCGAGCAGGCCGCCCGGCAGCACGGCGATCAGCGAGGCGATCATATAGATCGTCAGCGCCAGGTTCGCCGTGGTCAGCGAGATGCCGTAGATGTCGATCAGCGCCGAGACGGCGAATTGGGAAATGCCGGCATTGGCCGCCGACGAGGCCGCGTAGAAGGTGAAGAACAGCATCACCGTCGGCGAGGTCAGCATGTCGCGCCAGGTGAGCGAGCCGGCGCCGCGCTTCTTCGGCGCGCCGCCCTCGCCGATCACGCCGGAGCAGGCCAGCAGCAGAACCGACAGCGCCACGCCGACGCCGCCGATGATCGCCACGGCGACGCGCCAATTGGTCAGCTCATAGAGAGTGACCATGACGAAGGGCGCGACGGCGAAGCCGATGGAGCCGCCGAAGGTATGGATCGAAAACGCGCGCCCCAAGCGCTTCTCGCTCACCGTGCCCGACAGGATCGAATAGTCGGCGGGATGGAAGACCGAGCTGCCGACGCCGGCGAGCGCCATCAACCCCATGAGCTGCCAATAGCTGTCGATCACCGCGACCAGCGCGATGGCGGCGCCGTTGAGGAACAGGCCGCAGACCAGCACCGGGCGCGAGCCGATCCGCTCGCAGACGAAACCCATGGGCGTCTGCAGCGCGCCGGTGAAGATGGCGAACACCGCCGTCGCCGCGCCGAGCGCGGCATAGTCGAGCCCGAGATCGGCGCGGATGACCGGAAAGAGCGGCGGCAGCACCAGCATGTAAAGATGGCTCAAGAGATGGGCGAAGCTGATCAGCCCCACCACCTGCGTCTCGCGCCGCCCCATCCCTATCGTCATCGCCATGATGCGTTCCTGTGCCGAATGCCATCACGGAGCTATCAGACCGGTCCGGCGGGCGCAAGACGCGAAGCCGACAGGCATTGTTCCTGGAAGCGCGACGGTCCGGCGGGCGCAACGCCCGGCCATCTCGAAGCGATATGGCCGACGGAAAAGGCCGCGTCCTGCCGGGACGCGGCCTTTTCGTTTGCGAGAGGCGAAGGATTTATCGGCCGGGCTTGATTAGCCGGGCTTAGTGATAGGTCTTCTCCCAGTCCTTCACCTGCTTGTCGGCGTCTTCCTTGGCGATGCCGTAACGCTCCTGGATGCGGCCGACCAGTTGGTCGCGCGCGCCTTCGGCATAGGTGAGGTCATCGTCGGTGAGCTTGCCCCACTGCTGCTTCACCTTGCCCTTGGCCTGCTTCCAATCGCCCTTGATCTGATCCCAATTCATCTTTGGCTCCTTACATAGGTGGGCGGCGCATGCCGCGACCGCCGCGTTGAAACGGATGCCGCACTGCGCCGGCTTACAAAGGCAACGGGGAACGGCGCGGCGTCGTTCCGATTCGGAAAGAAGTTCCGTTGCAATAGGTTAATTCGCCCAAACGGGCAGGATGGGAACTATGTCCGCGAGGCAAGCGTTGGCCGACTGTTCAAGAACGACGCCGGCATCCGTTCGCCGGCGACCAATAAACACCACCGCAAGGGGACGACCATGCTGAGCACGATCCTGCTGATTATCCTGATTCTGCTTCTGGTGGGCGCGCTGCCGACCTGGGGCCACAGCCGCAATTGGGGCTACGGGCCGAGCGGCCTGACCTTCGTGCTGCTCATCATCCTGATCGTGCTGCTGGCGACCGGACGCATCTAACGCATGAGGAGGTGACCATGCCGCGCGGCAGCAAAGCGAAATACACCGCCAAGCAGAAGCGCCAGGCGCGTCACATCGAGGAAGGCTACGAAAAGCGCGGCGTCGGCGAGAAAGAAGCTGAGCGCCGCGCGTGGGCCACCGTCAACGACGCGACCGGCGGCGGTAAGAAAAGCGGCAGCGGCCGCGGCAAGCCGGCCAACAAGCGCGCCGCCAAAAAGGGCGGCAAACTCGGCGGCAAGGCGGCGGCGAAACGCTCGCCGGCCGCCAAGAGCGCTGCCGCCAAGAAGGCGGCGGCGACGCGCAAGCGCAAGGCGAGCGCCAAGAAATAGCGGGCTGAAGCCATGTTCGACTTGACGCTGCCATGGTGGGAATTGGTCGTCCGTGGCGGCGGGCTTTACCTCATGGTGCTGCTGATGCTGCGCGTGAGCGGCAAGCGCGAACTGGGTCAGTTGGCCCCCTTCGACCTGGTGCTTCTCTTGCTGATCAGCGAAGGCATTTCGCCCGCCTTGACCGCCGGAGACGAGTCCTGGACGGCATCCGCCATCGTCGTGACGACGATGCTGCTGCTCAATGCCGGCATGGGCTTGTTGTCGCGGTGGCGGCCGGCGGAGCGCGTGATCGAAGGCCGCCCGCGCTTCCTCCTGCGCGACGGCCACGTCGATTACAAGACGCTGCGTTCGGAGCAGATCACGCACAACGATCTGCTGTCCGCGTTGCGCGAGAACGGCTGCTTCAAACCATCCGAGGCGGAATATGCCGTGCTCGAGACGAGCGGCAAAATCTCCGTGAAGAAACGCGAGACCTAGCCTCGCGCCCTCACCGGTTGCCGCCTTTACCAGTTGCCCGTCGTCGAGATCCAGTCGGGATCTTCCTGCGAGGTGCGCTCGAAGCTCAGGAAGTCGTAGTAGCCGCAATGGCCTTCGCCGGGGAATTCGCGGCAGATGCGCGGGCGGCCTTCGTAAATCGTGCAGCGGCGCGCGTCGCGATCGAAGAATTTGCAGATCGTGCCGAAATGCTCGTCGGCGTGGTGGCGCAGGATGCGCTCGCCCGGCTCGGCGCCGGCCTTCGTGTGCTTCTCGCGCGCTTCCTTCTCGCTGATGCCGAAATATTTTCCTAGCCGCTTGATGTCGAAGTCCGAAACGATGATTCGGGCATAGGAGCAGCACTGCCCCGGGCATTTCGAGCAGTCGTAGAGCTTTCGCTTCGCCATGATGGTACGCGCACCTGAATGAGAGCCTTGGGTGAAGGCAGGTCTTTGATTCTCCTTACATGGGCGGTTGCGGTTAGGCAATCGCCCGATGCGTTTTGGGAACTCGCGGTCACCGATCGGGCGACCGGCGCGGTGCGGCCTGCGCAATCTTAGTTGAGAGTCTTTCTCAACTCGGCAATTCCCTTGTGATTTTTTTTTAGATGCGCACAATCCCGCCTTCCCGCCGCAAGGCGGGAAACCAATGTCGGGGTCAGGGCCCCGGTCTATGCTGAAAGCAATAGGACTCAGCCGCGCAGGATGTGCGGCCGCTTGGGGATAGGATGAGGTCGTTGTTCTCTCGTCGCTTAATGGCGTGGCTTCTTGCCTTGGCGGTCATCGCCGGCGCGAGCCCGGTCATGGCTGCGAGCTACAGCGGCGACGGTCCGACCCTCTCCCAGCAGAACGGCTCCCTGCCGGCGGCGCCGGTTCAGGCCGCCCTCGACGAAGGCTTCGCGCCCGTCATCGAAGATGAGAGCACCCGCCGTCTCGCCGATCACGGCGACGGCGACGATTTCGCCGCCCTCCTCACGGCCGAACTGGCCGTCAGCAATTTCGGCCCGCCGCGCAAGGCGCTGGCCGAAAACCGGACTCGCCGCACGGCCGACGTCCTCCTTTCCTGCCACAAGACCGGTCCTCCGACCGCCTAACGGCCTTCTTCCGCCCGCGACTGATCCCCTCGAGAAGGGCAGCGCCGGGTTTCAGCGGACGAAGGCAGAGGCGGAATCCGTCGTCGGCAGGGCTCAAGCCCACATCCATAAAAGCGCTTAGCGCAGCCTCGCCGGCGATCCGTCTTTGCCGCACGTCCGTTCGCGATGACCTCAACTTCGGACAACGGATAAGCAAACATGGAAAGTTTCACGGCGGAAGCCGCCTATATGGCCTCGTCGGCCGGGCGCGCCTTCCTGATTCTGATGGACCCGTCGCGGCTTATGTTCCTCGCGACGGGCTGCGTGCTGGGCCTGGTGCTGGGCATCATCCCCGGCATCGGCGGCCTCGCCGGCACGGCGATGCTGCTGCCGTTCACCTTCGACATGGATCCCTACACGGCCTTCGCCTTCCTGCTCGGCCTCGGCGCGACGACGGCCACCGGCGATCCCATCCCGGCGATTTTGTTCGGCGTGCCCGGAGGTGCAGCCTCCGCGGCAACCGTCCTTGACGGCTTCCCCATGGCCAAACGCGGCGAAGCCGGCCGCGCCTTGTCGGCGGCCTACATGTCGTCGCTGCTCGGCGGCCTGTTCGGCGCCGTGCTGATGGGCCTGACGATTCCGATCCTGCGCCCCCTGATGCTCTACATCGGCTCGCCCGAACTGCTCGGCTTCGCCGTGTTCGGCATCTCGATGGTCGCCGTCCTGTCGGGCAACGCCCCGCTGCGCGGCGTCTCCGCCGCCTGCTTCGGCGTCATGCTCGCCATGATCGGCTCCGACCCGCAGACCGGCACGCTGCGCTGGACCCTCGACAGCCTGTACCTGTGGGACGGCATGCCGCTGACGCCGATGATTCTCGGCCTCTTCGCGCTGCCCGAGCTGTGCGACCTGCTGATCACCCGCACCGCCATCGCCGACGGCGTGCCGATCGGCCGCGAGGTCTACAAAGGCCAGTGGCAGGGGGTGAAGGACTGCTTCCAGCATTGGTGGCTGATCATGCGCTGCTCGTGGATCGGCGGCGGCATCGGCTCCATCCCGGGCATCAGCGCCTCGGTGGTGGACTGGCTCGCCTACGGCCACGCGCTCAAGACCGAAAAGGGCGCCAAGCACACCTTCGGCAAGGGCGACGTGCGCGGCGTCATCGCCTCGGAATCGTCGAACAACGCCAAGGAAGGCGGCGCGCTCGTCCCCACGGTCGCGTTCGGCGTGCCCGGCTCCGCCGGCATGGCCATTCTGCTCGGCGCGTTCCTGATCCAGGGTCTCGTCCCGGGCCCCGACATGCTCGGCAAGAACCTCGACGTGACCTACGCCATGGTCTGGTCGGTGGCGCTCGCCAACGTGCTCGGCGCCGGCATGTGCTACGCCTTCAGCCCGCAGTTCGCCAGGCTGGCGACGCTGCGCTACACGCTGATCCTGCCCGCCGTTCTGGGCATCATCTACATCGGCGCCTTCGAGGCCTCGCGCCAGTGGGGCGACCTCTACACGCTGCTGTTCTTCGGCCTGTTCGGCTGGATCATGAAGCAGTTCAAGTGGCCGCGCCCGCCGCTGATCCTCGGCGTCGTGCTCGGCGACATCATCGAGCGCTACCTGTTCATCTCGGTCGAACGCTACGGCATCGAGTGGTTCAAGCGTCCGGTGGTGGCGATCCTGTTCATCATGGCCTTCGTCGGCCTGGTGCGGCCGTTCCTGCAGGACGTCAAGGCCCAGGGCGGCGTCAAGATGATGCTGACCAACTTCCAGGCCCCGACGTTCCGCTGGACGCAGATCTTCACCGTGTTCTTCTTCTGCCTGCTCGCCGTCATGGTCTATCAGGCGACCAAGTGGAACATGGACGCCAAGATCGTGCCGATGATCGTCGGCTGTCTCGGCCTGACCATGGTCGGCCTCAGCCTGCTCAACGACATGTGCCGCGTTCCCAAGGCGCCCCGCGTCCACAGCATGACCGAGGACGCCTTGCAGGAGATCGAACAGAACTCCGACGAGAAGATCCACATGGATCTGTCGTCCGACACCGAGCATCTGCCCAAGAAGGTCATCGCCCAGCGCGGCCTGCTCTTCTTCGCCTACATGCTCGGCTTCATGGGGTCGTTCGCCATGTTCGGCATGCTGCCGACGGTCTTCGTCTTCGTGATTTTCTTCATGCGCTACGAGGCCAAGGAACGGTGGTCGCTCACCATTCCCTACGCCATCTGCATGGTGATCTTCATCTACGTCGGCTTCGATCAGTTCATGGCCATTCCCTGGCCGCAGAGCGTGATCGGCCAATGGATCCCGGCGCTCAAGGTCATCCCCACCGTCTAACGACGGTGCGGTTGAGCGTCGGCTCCCGGAGACGGACCATCAGTCCGGTCCGTCTCCGGGTCTTGTAAGCGTAAGCGTACCCCCGACTTGAAGGGCGCCCCGGACGATCCGACCGGGACGCCCTCTTTTTTTGCCCGGAGCTCTAGCCGCGGCGGGCACAGCCGGCGAGCAGCCCGGCGAGGGCGAGCGCCGCCCAGCCGGCCATCAGGGCCAAGCCGCCGGCCGGGGCGGCCACGCCCCAACTATGACCGAGGCTGAGGGCAACGAGCGCGCCGCAGAGCAGGACGATGCCGGCGGCGAAGCCGGCCAGCGCCAGGCCGGCCAGGCGGCGCGCCGCGCCGCCGAGGCGTTCGCGCAAGAGGGCGGTCGCCAGCAGCGCCAAGGCATGGACCAGCTGATAGGTCGCGGCGGTGGTCAACCAGCCCTTGGCCGGCTCGGCCGCGCCATGGGAGGCCCAGGCGCCGAGCGCCACGGCGCCGGCGCCGGCGAGCGCGGCGAAGACGACGGCGGCGGCGCCGAGGCGGGTGAACGGCGCGGCGGAGGGATCGTTCGGCATCGCGGCGGGCTCCAAAGATAAACGAAGCGTAAAGATCGGCGGCGAGTCTGCCATGCGCGCGCCCCGTCTGTGACAAGAACCGTGTTCGACTCGCAACAGCGCGGGCGTCGAGTCGAAAAAATTGGCCCCTGGGGAAGATTTCCGCTTGCATCAGGGGCGAGATGGCTTAATTAGCGTTTTCAGACGCCAATCGCACGTGCCCCAGGCCTCTCAGTTAGGTCAAGCAACGACGTGTACGCGTCCTTTTCGGAGCCGGTCACCCAAGTGGATCGGCAGTCGGTCGAGAGGACCGGCACCTTAAGGGAGGTGGATACATGAACGGGCACGCTCCTGCGCCCTATCCGCGAAACGATCGGTAAACCCGGTTTCATGACCCGTTGGGTCATGTCCGTGCGTTTGCTTATTCGATAATCGCCGCGTTTCCGCCTTCCCCCGGCTCAGTCTCCGGGACAGCGCAACGCATATCCAGGGTCCCGCGGCCCAGGGCTGAAGCCCCGCCGCCGAAGCCCGGAATGGAGTGCAGTTTGATGGACGATAACAAGAAGCACGTCGCCTTCGGTGGCCGCCTGGTCATCATTGGGTTCGGCTCGATCGGCCAGGGCGTTTTGCCGCTGGTGCTGCGCCATATCGCCATGCCGCGCGAGAACATCGTGATCGTGACGGCGGAAGAGCGCGGCCGCGACGTCGCCGCCGAGTACGGCGTGCGCTTCGTCATCGACCCGCTGACCCGCGACAACTACCGCCGGATCCTGACGCCGCTGCTGTCGGCCGGCGACTTCCTGCTCAACCTGTCGGTCGACGTCTCGTCGGTCGCGCTGATCGAGCTCGCCCACGAAAAGGGCGCCCTCTACCTCGACACCTGCATCGAGCCGTGGGCCGGCCATTACACCGACGCCTCCCTGACCCCGTCGCAGCGCTCCAACTACGCCCTGCGCGAGACCGCCCTGTCGCTCGCCCCGCGCTTCGCCGGCGGCGCGACCGCCGTGGTCACCCATGGCGCCAACCCGGGCCTGGTCTCGCATTTCGTCAAGGAAGCGCTGCTCAACATCGCGCGCGACACCGGCCACAAGGTGCGCGCGCCGCACGACCGCGTGGGCTGGGCCCTGCTGGCGCGCGACCTCGACGTGAAGGTCATCCACATCGCCGAGCGCGACACCCAGACCGCCGACCAGTCCAAGCAGCAGGACGAGTTCGTCAACACCTGGTCGATCGACGGCTTCGTCGGCGAGGGCCAGCAGCCGGCCGAGCTCGGCTGGGGCAGCCACGAGAAGCATTTCCCGCAGGACGGCGGCCATCACGACTTCGGCAGCGGCGCGGCGATCTATCTCAACCGCCCGGGCGCCGAGACGCGCGTGCGCACCTGGACGCCCCTGGAAGGCCCCTTCCACGGCTTCCTGGTGACCCACAGCGAGGCGATCTCGATCGCCGACTACTATTCGCTGGTCGACGGCGGCACCGTCCATTACCGCCCGACCGTGCATTACGCCTACCACCCGTGCGACGACGCCATCCTGTCGCTGCACGAGCTGGCCGGCAAGAACTGGGCCCTGCAGTCGAACAAGCGCCTGCTGATGGCCGATATCGCGCAGGGCATCGACGAGCTTGGCGTGCTCCTGATGGGCCACGCCAAGGGCGCCTACTGGTTCGGTTCGCGCCTGTCGATCGACGCGGCGCGCGAAATGGTGCCGCACAACAACGCCACCAGCCTGCAGGTCACCGCCGCGGTGCTGGGCGGCATGATTTGGGCCATCGAGAACCCGCGGTCCGGCGTGGTCGAAGCCGACCACATCGACCACAAGCGGGTGCTCGAAATCGCCCGTCCCTATCTCGGCGAGCTGGTCGGGGAGTATTCCGACTGGACCCCGCTCGAGGGTCGTACGCTTTTGTTCCCGGAGGAGCTCGATCCCTCCGATCCCTGGCAATTCAAGAATTTCCGCGTCGCCTGAGAAGCCACCCGGAAATAGAAGGAGCTCCCCCGTTATGACCAAGAAGATCGACCGTTTCCTCGCCGAGCGACGACCCGCCACCCCCTGCCTGGTGATGGATCTCGACGTGGTTGCGGACAATTACCGCAAGCTGCGCCGCGCCGTGCCGCGCGCCAGCATCTATTACGCCGTGAAGGCCAACCCGGCGCCGGAGATTCTGAAGCTCCTGGCGAAGGCCGGCTCGTCCTTCGACACGGCGAGCGTCAACGAGATCGACATGGTCCTGGCCACCGGCGCCTCGGCCGACCGCATCTCGTTCGGCAACACAATCAAGAAGAAGACCGACATCGCCGCCGCCTACGGCCGCGGCGTGAAGCTCTACGCCTTCGACTCGGAAGCCGAGCTCGGCAAGATCGCCGACGCGGCCCCCGGCTCGCGCGTGTTCTGCCGCATCCTGACCTCGGGCGCCAACGCCGACTGGCCGTTGTCGCGCAAGTTCGGTTGCGACGTGGAAATGGCGCGCAAGCTGCTGATCGAAGCGGCCAAGCGCGACGTCGTGCCCTACGGCGTGTCCTTCCACGTCGGTTCGCAGCAGCGCGACCCGAACCAGTGGGACGCCGCCGTGGCCCAGGCCGCCTGGCTGTTCCGCGAGTGCGAGCAGGCCGGCGTGCAGCTCTCCATGCTCAACATCGGTGGCGGCTTCCCGACGCGCTATCGCAAGACGGTGCCCGGCATGTCGAGTTACGGCGCCGCCATCGACGAATCGCTGAGCCGCCATTTCGGCAACCGGATCCCCGACATCATCGTCGAGCCGGGCCGTCAGATGGTCGGCAGCGCCGGCGTCATCCAGACCGAGGTCGTGCTGATCTCGAAGAAGGCCGACAACGACACGAAGCGTTGGGTCTATCTCGACATCGGCAAGTTCGGCGGCCTCGCCGAGACGATGGACGAAGCGATCCAGTACCCGATCGTCTCGACCCGCGACGGCGCCGTGGCGCCCGTGGTGCTGGCCGGCCCGACCTGCGACTCGGCCGACATCCTGTACGAAAAGGCCGACTACCGCCTGCCCGAGAGCCTGGAGATCGGCGACAAGCTGGAAATCCGCTCGACCGGCGCCTACACGACGACCTACGCGTCCGTCGCCTTCAACGGCTTCGAACCGCTGAAGTGCTACTGCGTCTAACGGCGCGAGCCTGACCTAAAGCGCCGCCGGGTCGCCCTGCCAGGGAGCCGATCCGGCGGCGCTGTCGTTTTTGCGCTATGCTTGCCGCCAACCGCCGCTCGCCCCCAAGGAGCACCGCCATGCGCCACTGGTTCGCCCGCCTCGCCGCCCTCGCCTTCGTCGCCGTCGCCCTGTCGGCCTGCGGCGTCAACAACGTGCCCCGGCTCGACGAGGAGACCAAGGCGGCCTGGAGCCAGGTGCTCAACCAGTACCAGCGCCGCGCCGACCTGGTGCCCAACCTGGTCGAGACGGTGAAGGGCTACGCCGCCCACGAACGCGGCACACTGGAAGCCGTGGTCGAGGCGCGCGCCCGGGCGACCCAGGCGCAGATCAACATTCCGGCCGACGTCCTGACCAACCCGGACGCCTTCCGCCAGTTCCAGGCGGCGCAGGCCGCCCTCAGCGGCAGCCTCGGCCGCCTGCTGGCCACCGTCGAGAACTACCCGGACCTCAAGGCGAGCCAGAACTTCATCTCGCTCCAGGCCCAGCTCGAAGGCACCGAGAACCGCATCGCCGTCGCCCGGCGCGACTACATCGTCGCCGTGCAGGCCTACAACACCGAGCTGCGCACCATTCCCGGCCGCTGGATCGCCGCCTTCCTCTACCCGGACGCCAAGGTCAAACAGACCTTCGACATCCCGGCGGAGAGCCAAGCCGCGCCCCAGGTGAAGTTCTGAGCGACCGACGCGTCATGACGCCGCTCCGCCTCGCCGCGCTGGCCGCCGGGTTCGCGCTGACGCTGGGCGCGAGCCAAGCCGTCCTCGCCGCCGAGCCGGTCTTTCCGGCCCTCGGCGGGCGCGTCGTCGACGCCGCCGGCATCCTGTCGCCGCAGACCGAGGCGGCGCTGACCGGCGATCTCGCCGGCTTCGAGGCCGCCACCCGGCGCCAGGTCGTGGTCGTCACCCTGCCGGGCCTGCAGGGCTACGCCATCGACGATTACGGCACGCGCCTCGGGCGCGCCTGGGGCATCGGCCAGAAGGGCAAGAACACCGGCGCCCTGGTCATCGTCGCGCCCAAGGAGCGCGCGGTGCGCATCGAGGTCGGCTACGGCCTCGAAGGCGAACTGACCGACGCCCAGGCCAGCGCCATCATCCAACAGCTCATGCTGCCGCGCTTTCGCACCGGCGATTACGACGGCGGCGTGCGCGCCGGCACCGCCGCCGTGCTGAGCGCGCTCGGCTGGCAAGGCGGCAGCCTCAAAACCGCACGGCCTTCCGACGACAATCCGGCCATCGCCATGTTCGTCCCGGTCGTGATGTTCGGCCTGTTCGTGTTCCTTGCGTTCCGCCGCATGCAGAGCCATCGCCGAAACGCCGGGACGACGTGGAACAACAACGATGTTTTCCGCTTCGGCGGAAGATACGGCAATAGCGGATTCGGCGGCGGGTTCGGTGGAAGCGGCGGCGGTTTCAGCGGCGGCGGCGGATCGTTCGGCGGCGGCGGAGCATCCGGCCGATGGTGACGATCCCCCTCAGCGACGCCGACAAAGCTGCCGTCGCGGCGGCGGTCGGCGAGATCGAACGGCGGTCCTCCGCCGAGATCGTCGTGGTGGCCGCACGCGCCAGCGGCGACTATGACGCCGCGGCGGCCCTCGCCGTCGCACTGGCCGCCCTGGGCGGCGGTGCGCTCGCCGCCGCGATCTGGCCCGCCCTGCCGGCCTGGCTGCTGCTGGCCGGCCAAAGCCTGCTCTTCGCACTCCTCTGGGCGCTGCATGCCACGGTCGGCCTCGGCCATCGGCTGACGCCCGCGCCGCTGCGTCTGGCGCGCGCCAAACGCGCCGCCGCCGTCGAATTCGCCAAACTGGTCGATGCCCAGACCGCCGACAAGCGCGGCCTGCTGATCTATCTCGCCTTCGCCGAGCGCCATCTGGAGATCGTCGCCGACCGCGGCATCGCCGCCGCCGTGCCCGACGCGCGTTGGCAGGAGATCGTCGATGGCTTTCCCGCGGCGCTGCGCGACCGCGCCTTCGGCGAAGCCTTGTCGGAAGTCGTCCGCCGCTGCGGCGAGCTTCTCACCGCCGCGTTCCCGGCCGAACCCGGCCAGCGCAACGAAATGGCGGATCACGTCGTCGAACGATGAGCCGCCCCTCGGGGAACCGCCCCATGAACGGAACTCTGAGCGGAACCGGCGGGGGGTGCAGGGCGTTACTGTTCGCATGACCTTGAATTCGCCCTCGTTCCGCTCCTGGCGCCCGCGCTGGACCCTGCCTCGCATTCTAGCCGGGCTTTTCGGCCTGCTGATCGTCGCCATCGCGCTGTTTCTGATGCTGTTCGATTGGAACCTGCTGCGGCCCCTGGTCGAGCGGCAGGCCTCCCACGCCCTCGGCCGGCCGGTGACCATCGGCAGTTTCGACGTCAGCCTGCGCCGCGAAAGCTGGATCGAGATGCATGACATCGCCGTCGCCAATGCGCCAGGCTTCGAGGGACCGCATCTGGCGACCATCGACCGCGTCGCCATCCAGGTGAAGACCTTCCCGCTGCTGATCGGCCGCATCTCGATTCCCGAGATCGCCGTGCTGCGCCCCAAGGCCCGCATCGAGACCAACGCGGCGGGACAGAACAACTACGGGTTCGATTTCGCCAAGGACGGCGGCGGCGGTCCCGCCATCGCGCTCGGCCATCTCACCATCGACGACGCCGATCTGCGCTACATCGATGCGCCGAAGAAGACCGATCTGAAACTGCATGCCCAGACCGACCGGATCGGCGACGGCCAGGAGCCGCTGGTGAAGCTGACCGGCGAAGGCCGCTACAATGGCCAGCCGACCAAGCTGAACTTCAAGGGCGGCGCGCTCCTGTCGTTCCGCGATCCGTCGATTCCCTATCCGGTCGATATCGCCGCCGACGTCGGCCGCACCCACGCCAAGATCAAGGGCACCATCGAACGGCCGCTCGACTTCAAGGGGGCCAAGCTGCAGCTCGACATCGCCGGCGACAGCATGAGCGAGCTCTATCCGCTGATCGGCCTGCCGATCCCGGCGACGCCGCCTTACACGCTGAAGGGCGGCCTCGACTTCGCCGGCAAGATCATCGTCTTTCGCAGCTTTGCCGGCACCGTCGGCAGCAGCGATCTGGCGGGCGACTTCTCCGTCAATCTGGAGAACGAACGGCCGAAGATGATCGGCTATCTCATCTCGCAGAAGGTGGTGCTCGCCGACTTGGCCGGCTTCATCGGCGCGCCCCCGGGCAAGGAGGACGATCCCAAGAGCGACACGGCGGCGCGCAAGGCGCTGGAACAAAAGGCCGCCGCGAGCGGCCGCCTACTGCCGACCGAGCCCATCGCCCTCGACAAGCTGCGCGCGTTCGACGTGGACGTGGTCTATCGCGGCCAACGCATCGAATCGGACTATACGCCGCTCGACAAGCTGACCGCCTTTCTCAAGATCGAGGACGGCCAGCTCAGCCTGAAGCCGCTCGCCTTCGGCATCGGCGACGGCACGATCGAGAACATCATTTCGCTCGACGGGCGCCAGAATCCCGCCGCCATCGACTTCACCGCCGAATTCAAGAACGTCGATCTGCAACGCATCATGACGGAGACAGCGCTCTTTCAGGGCGTCGGCCGCATCGCCGGCAACACCCGCATCAGGACGACGGGCAACTCGATCTCCGACATGCTCGGGCGCGGCGACGGCGACCTCCAGGTCTTCATGGAAGGCGGCACCTTCAGCAAGCTGCTGCTCGAACTGCTCGGCCTCGACATGACCGAGGCGCTCGGCTTCCTCATCGAGGGCGCCGACAAGCAGGCCGAACTGCGCTGCCTGATCGCCGACATGCATCTGCGCAAGGGCATCCTGACCCCCGACACCTTGCTGCTCGACACCAGCGACACCAACATCAACGTCACCGGCGACATCAACCTGCGCGACGAGACGATGGATCTGCGCATCGTGCCGGCGCCGAAGGACATGAGCATCCTCACCTTGCGCGGCCCGATCCGCGTCGATGGGCCGATGCGCGACCCCAGCATTCAGCCGGAAACCGGCAACCTCGCCGGGCGCACGACGGCGGCGGTGCTACTCGGCGTGCTGCTGACGCCGCTCGCCGCCATCATCCCGACCATCGAGCTCGGCCTCGGCGAAGATAGCGACTGTAAAGGCTTGGTATCGGACGTGCGCGTGAAAGCCGCCGCGCGCGACATGCCGATCGAAACGCCGACCAAACCGGCCGCCGCGCCGCCGGTGCCGCCGACGAAATAACGGCGCCTATCGCGCCATTACGGCGCGCGGCTCATATGGCGCTTGTTCAGCGGGCAACGCATATAGCGCGCCGACGGATCGTAGCTCGTCAACTTGGCGGTCAGCGCCGGCAGGTCGACGACGCGAAATCCCAGCTTCTCCCAAAAGCCTTGCGTGCCGGCGATGGCGACGAGCGACATCGCCGCGAAGCCCGCATGCGCCGCATGATCGGCAAGCCCCGCGATGCCGTCCTGCGCCGCGCCCCGGCCGCGCGCTTGCGGCAGCAGCGCGATGTCGTGGATGTAGTAGCTGTCGGCTTCCGGCGGCAAGGCGCCGAGCAAGCTGTCGAGCGCCGGAATCGTCCCTTGCATCCAGGGATGGCTCACCACATAGCCCTGCGCGGCGCCGGCCTCATCGATCAGCACGCGGCTGCCGGCGGGATAGAGCCGCAGCCGCTCGGCGAAGACGGCGTCGTCCTCGGGATAGAGCGGATGCACCAGCGCCGCGATGCGCGAGACCGCCGGCAAATCGGCCGGACGCATCTCGCGCCAACGCGAAGGTTCCTGAGAAAATCTTGACGTCATGTCGTCGCGTTCCGCCGTGATCCGGAGATTTTCCTATTCTCCGGGAACTTTCGGAAAATTTGTAGCTTAGATGTCACGCGCCGCTCTTCGTCGCGCCGAGCGCGGAACGGCACGCGCAACCTCTCGTTGTTCCAAGGTTCGTCGACGGCCGCGCATGACCGCGCGGCCGCTGGAATCGGCCCCCGCCGTATTGCGGGATTTTTGCGAGAGGACTCCCCCATCATGAAACGTCTTTTGATTGCCACCGCCTTCCTGGCATTGGCGCCCTTTGCCGCCCACGCCCAATCGGCGAGCGACATCGTCGGCCCACGCGAAGGCAGCCAGGAAATCACCCTGTCGGGCACCGGCAGCAACAACAACGATTTCGACGCCGGCAATTTCGGCATCAGCGGCAGCTACGGCTACTTCTTCTCGCCGGCCTTCGAAGGCGGCGCGCGCCAGAGCGTCAACTGGTCCGGCGCCGAGAACAGCGACGACTCGGTCAACGGCAGCACGCGCCTGTTCGCCGACTATCACTTCAACACCACCGGCAAGTTCAAGCCCTTCGTCGGCGTGAGCCTCGGCCTGACCTACGGCGACGGCGTCGCCGACACCGGCTTCGGCGGCCCGGAAATCGGCTTCAAATATTACGTCAACAGCACGACCTTCCTGCTCGTGCAGACGGAATATCAATTCTACTTCGACGATGGCGACAGCGCGTCCGACAATTTCGACGACGGCGCCTTCGCCCACACGGTCGGTCTCGGCTTCATTTTCTAACGCCGGCAACCGCGCAAGGAAAAGGCCGGCAGATCTGCCGGCCTTTTTTATGCCGCCCGCGCGGACGCCTTACAGGCCGAAGGCGCGCGCCAGGCGGCCGCCGATCAACAGCGCGAGGCTGGAGGCGACGGCGGTCAGCACCGCGCCCCAGACCATGTCGGCCAGCGTGACGTTGAGCGACCAGCCGCGCAGCGTCGCCAGGTTGGTCAGGTTGTAGGTGGCATAGGCGCAGAGGCCGAACAGCGCGCCGCGCCACAGGGCATCTTGCCACTGGCCCGATTTCAGCGCCGGCATCAGCACCAGGGCGAGAACGCCCACCGCGTAGATCACGTAGAAGATCCCGGCGGGAACCGGGCGGAACCCGTCCGCCAGCAAGGCGCCGAGTTCGGGCTTGTAGAGCCGGTTCACCATCGTCAGCAGCCAAACGGCGTCGAGGCCGAGCAGCAGCAGCAGCACGAGCCCATAGTGCAGAAGATAGACGGCCATGACGCGCTCTCCTTTGCCGGATGGAAGACCGGACGCTATGGGCCGGGAATGCCCCGGAACGACAGGGCAGCCGCTGCGTTCACCTCGCGCAGCGTCGCCCGGACCGGCCGATCTCATCGCCGGATCCTGGGGCTTATACGGCGCAGCGCGCCAGGAGGATGCCAGAGGATGCCCCGCAAAGATGCCCCGAGGACGCCGGCGAAGCGGTTCGGCCCGCCGATCCTGACGAACGTCCCGCCTTCGCCCAGCGGTCGAACCGATTTCGACGAATCCGCCGCCCCGCCCGCCTTCGCCAGCGCCGCCGACGCCCTGCGCGCGAAAATCCGCGCCTGCGCCGCGCGCAGCTTCGCAGCGCAGCATAAAGCCGCCGTCAAGACGGCAGGGCAACGGGCAGACGATGAGGAAAAGTCGGTGGCCATGGCCGCCGGGCGGAACGCCCGCGGGGCCGGGCCGGAGGGCCCGAGAGCCCACAGCTAGGAAGTCCACAGCTAGGAAGCCCATAGCCAGGACGGGCCGAACATCCGGCCGGCGATCCGGCGCCTAGAAGCGGCGGCTCAGCAACAGCCCGCCAAGGTTAGCAAGCCGCTTAGTCAAGCAGCGGACACTGGCGCGTCCCGGCGGCAAGGCCGCCAGAACGCGCGCAGAACGTCCGCAGAAAGCCTTAGACGGCTTCCTTCAGCTCCTTAGCCGGGCGGAAGGCGACCTTCTTGCTCGCCTTGATCTTGATCGCTTCGCCGGTGGCCGGGTTGCGGCCCATGCGGGCGGCGCGCTTGCGAACCTGGAGAATGCCCAGGCCGTTCAGGCGCAGACGGTTGCCCTTCTTCAGGTGCTTGGTGACCATGACGACAAAGCTGTCGAGGATCGCCTGCGAGTCTTTCTTGGTCAGCTCATGAGCTTCCGCCAGTTCGGCAGCGAGCTGCTTGAGGGAAACGGTCGGCACCTTCACGGTGGCAGTCTTCGGGGTAGTCGCCATGGATAAATCTCCAAAGGGAGGAATAGAGAGCCGCAGAGAATCACAGACAAAAGGAGAAAACAAGCGTGGCGTAAGGCTTTTTCGCACTTATCCCCATTCTTCGCAAAAATGCCGCGACGCGGCGAAGGCCGAAATCGCCCGCCAAACGCCGCTTTTTACAGCTTTTGATTCCCCGCGATCCCATCTCGCCCTCCGCCGCGCGATGGATTAACCTAGGCGCCATCGAAGAAAAGCGGTCGTTAAGGCCGCTGTCGGAGGCTTTCATCCGCGACCCGCAAAACCGCCGCGAACGGCGGTCGCCGGCCGTCGTGCGCGTCCTTTCTCGTCGTCATCCATAGGCGGCGCAGGGGCCGCCGCGTCGCCGAACGGGCCGCCTACCGCCTGGGGAGATACCTATGACTCGCCTTGCTATCCGCCTGTCCGCCGCGTCGGGCCCCGCCATCGCCTTGGCCCTCGTCGCCGCCGCGCCCGCCGCCGCGCAAAATTCGGTGGCCGACTTCTACAAAGGCAAGACCGTCACCGTGATCAGCACCGGCAGCGTCGGCTCGATCTACGATCTCGGTTCGCGCCTGCTGCTGAAGCATATGGCCACGCATTTGCCGGGCACTCCCGAGACCGTCGCCCAGGTGATGACCGGCGGCGGCCATATCGTCGGCACCAACCACCTGTTCAACGTCGCGCCGCGCGACGGCACCACGATCGGCGCCATCGGCGAAGCCACCCCGCTCCTGCAGGTGCTGGACCCCGACAAGGTCAAATACGACATCCGCAAGTTCAACTGGCTCGGCAACCCGGTGCTCAACACCCTCACGGTCGTGTCCTGGCATACCAGCGGCATCACCGACATCCAGCAGGTGAAGCAGCGGGAGCTGATCATCGGCACCGGCGGCCCGGCCTCGCCCTCGACGCTCTATCCGCGCATCCTCAACAGCATCGCCGGCATGAAGTTCAAGATCGTTTCGAGCTACCCCGGGGCCGAGATCGACCTCGCCATGGAGCGCGGCGAGGTCAACGGCCGCGGCGGCGCCCTGTGGTCCTGGTGGCAGACCAGCAAGCCCCATTGGCTCGCCGAGAAGAAGATCAACGTCTTGCTGCAGGTCGGCCTGCGCCGCCATCCCGACCTGCCGAACGTGCCGCTGCTGACCGAGCTGGCGACCAGCCCGGCCGAGAAGCAGATCTACGCCTTGTTCTCCTCGACCGTGCTGGTCGGCCGGCCGCTGATCGCGCCGCCGGGCGTGCCCGCCGACCGCGTCGCCGCGTTGCGCGCCGCCTTCGACGCCACCATGAAGGACAAGACCTATCTCGCCGAAGCCAAGAAGATGAACCTGGACATCGATCCCGTTTCGGGCGCCGAACTGCAGCAGGCGATGGAAGACCTCGCCGCCACGCCGCCCGACGTCATCGAGCTGGCCAAGGCGGCGCAGACCAAGGGCGCGATCTTCAATTGCAAGGAAATCGCCAAAGATCCGAAAACCTGTGAAAACTGAGATTCGCGAGACCTGAGCCGCGTCACAACGAGAGTCGAGTTATGAACAAAAAAGTGAGCCTGACCGTCGCCACGTCGGATTACGACCATGTGCGCGATTTCCGACTGGGGACGGTTCAGGCCGAGGGCATCGATCCCACCTGGCTGACCATGGACATCCACGAGATCTTCTCGCGCTTCACCTTCCATCGCGAGTGGGACATCTCCGAACTGTCCTTCGCCAAATTCGTCGCCCAGGTCACCAAACCGGACTCCGACATCATCGGCCTGCCGGTCTACATGTCGCGCATGTTCCGCTTTTCCTCCTTCTACGTGAACCGCAAGTCGGGGATCGAAAGCCCGAAAGATCTGCGCGGCAAGAAGATCGGCGTGCCCGAATGGGCCCAGACGGCGGCGGTCTATACCCGCGGCTGGCTGCAGCATGACGTCGGCATCCCCCTCGCCGAGATCGACTGGTACCAGGCCGGCACCCACGACAAGGGCCGCATCGAGAAGGTCGATCTCACCCTGCCGCCCGGCCTGCGCCTGACCCGGGTGATGGACAAGACGCTGAGCGACATGATCGAGACCGGCGAGCTCGATTGCGTAATGATCGCGCGCCCGCCGCGCCCCTTCACGCGCAAGCATCCCGACGTCGTCCGCCTGTTCCCGGACTACCGCGGCGTCGAAGAGGACTATTTCAAGACGACCGGCGTCTATCCGATCATGCACGGCATCGCCGTCAAGAAGAGCCTGCTCGCCCGGCATCCGTGGATCGCGCGCAACATGTTCACCGCCTTCGAGCGGGCGAAGAACAACAGCCTCGAGCGCCTGCTGGAAAACAGCATCTCGGTCTATCCGCTGCCCTGGGTGACGGATCACGCCGAAAAGATGCGCGAGATGTTCAAGGGCGACTTCTTCCCCTACGGCATCGAGGCCAACCGCCCGACCCTCGAGATGTTCCTGCGCTATTGCTTCGAGCAGGGCATCGCCCCGCGCCACGCCACGCCGGAGGAGATTTTCGCCCCCGGCTGCGAGGTCTCCGTCCAGGTTTAATCAACGCATTTGCAAGAAGAGCGCGGTCCGCGCGCCGTCATTTCAGGGAGAAAGTCATGAGCACAGACGTTAAAACGCCCGAGATCCAGCAGCGCGACGCCGCCACGAAATTCCTGATGGATCCCTATCTCGATTGGGCGGAAGGCGAAGGCATTCCGATCCATCAGGATTTCGGCTTCGACCTGTTGGCGCTGGAGACCGCGCCGTGGGACCGCTACGAGGCGCGCGGCTGCTTCGCCCATGCCCACGGGCGCGGCGATTTCATGTCCTGCTACGTGCTGGAGATCCCCGCCGGCGGCAAAACCCGGCCGACCAAGCATCTCTACGAGGCGTTTTTCTTCACTCTGTCGGGCCACGGCTCGACGACCGTGTGGACGCCGGACGGGCAGAAACGCACCTTCGAATGGGGCCCGAAGGCGGTTTTCGCCATCCCGCTGAACTGTAAGTATCAGATATTCAACGGTTCCGGCCGCGAACCCGCGCGCGTCTCCTGCACCAACGACGCCCCCCTGACCCTCAATCTGTTCCACAACACGCCCTTCGTCTTCGACAACGATTTCGCCTTCGCCGAACGCACCGGCGATTCGAAACATTTCGACGGCGACGGCAATTTCATTCCGGTCAAGCCGGGCTCGCACATGTGGGAAACCAACTTCGTGCCCGACCTGACGAACTTCAAGCTCGAGGACCTGGAGGCGCGCGGCAAGGGCTCGCGCAACATCGCCTTCATCCTCGCCGAGGGCACCATGCATGCCCACAGCTCGGAGATTCCCGTCGGGCGCTACAAGAAGGCGCATCGCCACGCCGCCGGCACCCATGTCCACGCCGTCACCGGCTCGGGCTATTCGCTGCTGTGGTACGAGGGCGATTCGGAATTCAAGGAGATCCCCTGGCGTCACGGCATCATGTACGTGCCGCCGTTCTGGATGCTGCACCAGCATTTCAACACCTCGGCCGAACCGGCGCGCTATCTCGCCTGCAGCCTGGGGAGCCGGCGCTATCCCTTCATCGCCCTGCGCCGGCGCGGCGCCGAGGGCATGGCCAGCACCTCCATGAGCAAGGGCGGCCGCCAGATCGACTACGAGGAGCAGGATCCGCGCGTGCACAACAAATGGCTGAAGGAAATCGCCAAGAACGGCGTCGGCTCCGACATGGGCGACATTTTCGACGAACCGGCGATCCTGGCGCTGCGCGACGACGAGATGACCGGGCCGATCCGCACGCCGGTCGCGACCAACCCCAATCAGTAAATCTCGCGCATAGCAAAAGGGCCGGCAAAATGCCGGCCCTTTTCGTTTCAGCCCCAGACGAGCCGCGCCGTCTCGGCGAGCAGCGACAATTTGCGCCGCTGGTCGTCCTCGCTCACCTTGTTGCCGACGATGTCGGAGGCGAAGCCGCATTGCGGGCTGATGGCGATCTGCTCGAGCGGCACGTATTTCGTCGCCTCGTCGATGCGGCGGCGCAGGCCGTCGACCGTCTCCATTTCGGGCGTCTTGGTGCTGACCAGGCCGAGCACCACCGTCTTGCCCTTGGGCAGGAAGCGCAGCGGTTCGAAGCTGCCGGCGCGCGGCGTGTCGTACTCCAGCATGATGCGGTTGTGCGGCAGCTCGTTGAGCAGCCGCTCGGCGATGGCGTCGTACTTGCCTTCGCGGTGCCACATGCTGTGTTGATTGCCGCGGCAAAGATGGATGCCGAAGGTGACGCCGGGAAAGCCCGCGACGACGCGCGCCTCGGCCTTGAGCGAGCGGGAGAAATTCTCCATCGGATCCTCGCCGCGCTGCTTCATCTCATAGAGGCTCGGTTCGTCGACATAGGCGGTGAAGCCCGGCGCGTCGATATGGACATATTTGCAGCCGGCGTCGACCAGCCCCTGGATGATCTCGCGCTCGATCTTGATCACGTCGTCGAGGAAGCTGTCCATCGTCGGATAGACCGCCGTGGAATTCTTGTAGTCGAAGCGCTGCGAGATGCGGTCGGGGCCGATCAGCGTCACCTTGGCCGGCGTTTTGGTCTCCTTGGCGACGAAGCTGAATTCCTCGAGCGGGATATTGCGCTTGAGGCTGAGCTTGCGCGCCGCCGGGCGGCGGTGCGACACGGCGGTGCCGGCCTTGGCCAGGTCGGGGATTTCCCAACGTTGATTGCCTTTGCTGCCTTCGACCCGCTTCTCGTAGGCCTTCATGCTGCCTTGGGTCGCATCGAACCCCTCGACCGCGCCGCCGAAGCTGTCCTGGAAATTCAGGCGGCGCTGTTCGCCATCGGTCAGCACGGCGAGGCCGGCCTCTTCCTGCATGCGCACGGACTGCCGCACGGCCTTGTCCTCGATGGCGCGGAATTCGTCGGCCGGCATCCTGCCTTCGTCGAAGGCCTTGCGCGCCTCCTTGAGGAAAGCCGGACGCAGCAGGCTGCCGATCACGTCGGTGCGGATGCTGTTCAAATCGCTCATTGGCACGCTCCCTGTTTTTATGGCGCCATTTTAAGTACGGGCCGGGCCAAGGCCAGGGAGAATTTGCAGCCATATTTAAGATGAGCGGCGGCGCATCCCCGCGTATGATGCGCGCGGGAGACATAAGACGAACCGCCCGAAGCGGCCGCGACTGACTTCCGAAAATGAAACAGGCTCACTGACGGATCGCCCATCGCATGGCCGTGACGCATCCCCTTCTGCGCGTTTGGACGCACCGCAACTACGCCTACTACATCGGCGGCATGACGCCCAATCTCGCCACCCTGTGGATGCAGCGCGTCGGCCTCGGCTGGCTCGCCTGGGAATTGACCGAATCGCCGATCTGGCTCGGTGCCGTGGCCGCCGCCGATCTTGCGCCCATGCTGCTGTTGGCCCCGCTGGCCGGCGTGGTGACCGACCGCGGCGATCCCTTGCGCCAGCAACGCATCTGCGTCGGCCTGGAAATCCTGCAAGCCCTCGCGCTCGGCGTCTTCGCGCTGCTCGGCCTGATGACGATCGAACTGCTGTTCGCCTTGTCGCTGTTCCTCGGCTTTATCCATCCTTTCGCCTCGACCTCGCGCCACGCCATCGTGCCGGCGACCGTGCCGCGCGACATTTTTCCCACCGCCGTCGCGCTCGATTCGGCGCTGTTCAACGCCTCGCGCTTCTTGGGGCCGGCGCTCGCCGGACTGATCATTCCCTTCTACGGCGCAGGCGGAACCTTCGTCGTCAACGCCATCGGCTGCAGCATCTTTTTCTGGGCGCTCTTTCAGGTCGATCTGGTGCCGCCGAAGCGCAGCCACGAAAGACGCAGCGTGTGGAGCGACGTCACCGCCAGCACGGCCTATATCCGCGGCCATGTCGGCATCGCCGTGCTCTTCGTGCTGCTGGCCGTGACCTCGACCTTCGCGCGACCGCTGCAGGACATGCTGCCGGGCTTTTCCGGCCAGGTGTTCGAGAAAGGCGCGGTCGGCCTCGCCTGGCTGACCTCCAGCATGGGCATCGGCGCCATGTCGAGTGCCGTCTGGATCGCCGCGCGCGGCCGCGTCGCCGGGTTGACCTATAGCGTCGTCCTCGGCTGCCTCGGCCTCGCCCTGTCGATCGCCGGCTTCGTCGCCACCGACAATCTTTACGTCGCCAGCCTGTTCAGCGCGCTCTGCGGATTCACCATGAACAGCATGTCAACCAGCGTACAGGCGCTAGTCCAGTCGACCGTCGACGACGATATGCGCGGCCGCGTCATGGCCTTCTACACGCTGATCTATCGCGGCACGCCGGCGATCGGCGCGCTGCTGGTCGGCGGCTTGGCCGAGTTTGCCGGCCTGCGCTGGGCCTTCGCCGCCGTGGCGGCGATCTGCCTGTTCGCTTGGTTCCTCGTGCTCGGCAAGCGCCGAGCGATGAAGGGCGCGCTCGAAGCGCCTTAAGCGACGGGCGCCTTAAGCGACGGGCGGCTTGAGCGGCGGCGGCGCGTGGCGCCGGCGGATCATGCGCGAGAGATACCAGGCCGCACCGGCCGGCGCCCCGAACACGACGACGAACACCATCAGCTCGACGAGCAGGCTGATGCCGTGCGCGAAGAAGCCGTAAGCGCCATTCAGCAACGTCGCGACCAGCCAGAACCAGATGAACAGACGCCCGCCGTCCATGAAGCCGGCGCCGCGCGATTTATTGACGAAATGCGCGACGACCAGGAACAGCAGCATGACGGCCATGCCGATCGCGACGATGCTTAAAGTACGCATGCAGCCTCCAGTGAGTCGATCAGTGAGTAATGCGGCCGCCGGGCAGACGCAAGGATAGCGTTTCCCAGAGGGCGACGAGAACGAGAACGGTGCTGGTCGCAACGCTGAGCAGAAGCGGCGAGAGCGCCGGCACTGCCGGAATCAATGCGGCTAGCAGCCCGAGGCCGACGATATGCGACAGCGGCGGCCGACCATAGATCGTCCATTTGAACAGCAGGTTGCCGACGACATAGAGCGCGGCGCCACCGATCAGCGCTGCCGCCATCTCCAGGCCGGTATGACCGTCGGGATGGGCGAGCACCAACTCGTCCGCCACCGCCGTGGCGATGATGCCGGCAACCGGAAGCAGGTGAATGTAGGTATAGGCGAGGCGCGCCAGCCGTCCGGGATCGCTGGAGCCGGAAATCTCGGCACTTGCATGGTCGGCGCCGATGTTGAAATAGATCCACCACATGGCAACGCTCCCGACGAAGGAGGCTGCGACTGCGCCGATCACCATGGGCGTCCAGGCAAGCCCCGCGAAGGTCACGCCGATGACGAGAATCGATTCGCCGAGCGCCATGATGATGAACAGTCCCGCCCGCTCGGCGATATGGCCGCCTTCCACATCCCAATCGGCGGTGGTCGAACGGCCGAGGCCCGGAGTCCAGAAGCCGAGAGTCGGCGCGATGGTTTCCAAACCGAGCGCCGTCGCCCACAAGGCGAGACGCAGCGTCTCCGTCTCGGCGAGGCCACCGCCGATCCAGAACAGGGCCGAAGAACAGAGCCAGGCCGTGATGCGCTGAAAATTTCGGTAATTGACCGGATTGTGACGGCGCATCGCCCAAAGCGCGAACAGGCTGCGACCGACCTGCATGACCGCGAAGGCCACGGCGAAAACCAGTCCGCGATCGCCGAAGGCATCCGGCAGAGAGGTCGACAGCACAAGCCCCACCAGCATGAGGGCCAGCAGCATGAGACGCACGGGCGGCCGGTCGGGATCGAGCCAATTGGTGACCCAGGAGGTATCGATCCAGGCCCACCAGATCGCGAACAGCAGCAGGGCCGTGCGCAGAACGCCCATGACGCTGAGGTCGCCCAGCAACAGATGCGAGAGCTGAGTGATAGCGAAGACGAAGACCAGGTCGAAGAACAGTTCGACATAGGTCACGCGGTGATGTCCGTGGGCGGATTTGCCCCGCGCCACATCGCGGCGCGCGCCGAACCAGGTCATGCCAAGCTGCTCCCCATGGGGCGAGTTTATGGGGAACCGACGGTCAATGCTAGAAAGCCGTCGCAGCTTTAAGGATCAGGCCTCCCGCTTGCCGGTCTTGCCTTTGCCGGCCGCGACGGTTTGCGGCGTGCCGGATTTTTCCGGCGCATCGCCGCTACGCGCCCCATATGATTCGCGAAGCGGCGCGCGGCGCAGAGGTTGCGAGGAGCCTGCCTCGATCCCGCCTTTGTCGACATTGCGGGGACGCTTCAGCGACGGCTTGCCCGGCTTCACCATGACGACCTCTCCCTTGATTGATCGAGAGCAACGCCGGGGCGTCATATCCGTTCCCGCTTGCTAAGCTCTTGTAATGGAAGCACTTAAAACGCCGAACAGGCAGGCCTTAGAAAAGCCTCTTGGATTTGCGATAATGAAACATGCAAGCGAACACACCCGATAGCCGCGATGACAATCGCGGAACCAAATCCCTCTCACGGCCGGCGCAAAGCTTATATAGCGAATTCGCCCAAGCGATGCCGACCATCCGCGCCGGACAGATCGCCTCCTCCTTCGGCGGATTCATCGCCACTTGCGCCGTGATGTACATCGTCGCAGGTTTTTCGTATTGGCTCGCGGTCCCGTTCGCGCCCTTGGCCGCCGGTTTTCTCGTCCGCATCTTCATCATCCAGCATGATTGCGGCCATGGCGCGTTCTTCCGAACGCGCCGCGCCAACGACATGCTCGGCATCATCTGCAGCTTGGTCACGCTGGCGCCCTATGCGGCTTGGAAGCGCCAGCATGCCGGCCATCACGGGATCTGGAATAATTTGGATCGACGCCAGAGCGGTCTCGACATCTATTCGTCCTGCCTGACCGTCGCCGAGTACAGTGCCTTGACGCCCGGCGCACGCTGGCGTCATCGCCTGATCCACCACCCCCTCGTCGCCAATGTCCTGTTGCCGCCGCTCGTTTTCCTGCTTCTCTACCGCTTTCCGTTCGACACCCCGCGCAGCTGGCGCCGCGAAAGGACCGCCGTCTACCTCACCGATCTCGCCTTGCTCGTCATCGTCGGCGGGCTCGGCTTCGCCTTCGGATTCGATCGCGTCCTCGTGGTGCAGCTCCCTATCATGATCTGCGCCGCGATTATCGGCGTCTGGTTGTTTTCGGTTCAGCACCGCTTCGAGAACAGCTTCTGGGCCCGCGCGGACGAATGGTCCGCCGAAAAGGCCGCCCTGCGCGGCTCGTCCTATCTCCGTCTGCCGAACATCCTGCGCTGGTTCACCGGCAACATCGGCTTTCACCATATTCACCATTTGAATCCGCGCATTCCCAATTACCGCCTCGCCGCCTGCCAGAACGCCAACCCGGACTTGCAGGAAACCCCCACCCTCTCCTTCGCCGAGGCCTTGCGCGCTTGGCGCTACGGCCTGTGGGACGAGGAACGCCGACGCATGGTGTCGTTCGCCAGCGCGCATGGCGGATCGCCGCCATGAGCCGCGCGTTCGTCAAGGAAACCGACGGCGAGGAGATTTACGACGATCTTCCCGACCGGCCGATCGATCCGCGCCCCAATCTCGTCACGCCCGAAGGGTTGACGGGGATCGAGGCGGAAATCGCGCGCCTGCAAACGGCCCTGGCCGACGCGCAAGCGCGCGGCGCGCGGGCCGACATGGCGGAACTGTCGCGCGATTTGCGCTATTGGCAGTCGCGGCGCGCGAGCGCCGAGGTGGCCCGTTCGGCGGAGGATTGCGATCAAGTCCGCTTCGGCCTCTGCGTGACGCTGGAATATGAAGACGGCCGCCGGCAGACCTATCGCATCGTCGGCATCGACGAAGCCGACCCCGCCGAGGGCCTGCTCTCCTACGTCGCGCCGCTGGCCCAAGCCCTGCTCGGCAAGCGAGCCGGCGACAACGTCTCCGTCGGCAAGCAAGGCGAAGCGGAGATCATCGCCATCGCGCGGCCCAAGGCGGTGCCCAGCCGGCGTTAACCTTGGGTTCCAAGAGCGCGCGGCGCCGCGCATTTTTTTGTCCGCGACGCTAATTCAGTTCAAGAACGCCGGGAAGTTAGGGTAGCTTTCGATACCGTTGCGAAGGCCTCGCAGCGCATCTCAGGCGCGCTCCAAGCCGCGTTTTATCGGGGGAAATTTTGTCCACGTCCGCGCCCACAAGCCGGCTGCTCTCGACCCGGGCGCATCTGCTCCTGCTCGCGTTCGCCATCGTCGGGCCGCTCCTCGCCTTCACCGGCGTCATCCTTCTGCGCTACGCCGACGCCGAGCGCAGCCGCATCGAGCAAGACGCGCGCGACACGGTCAACGCCATCTCGGTCGCCATCGACCGCGAATTGGTCGGCCTGCAATACACCCTCCTGGCCCTCGCCCACGCGCCATCCGTGCGGCAAGGCGACCTGCGCACCTTCCATCATTACGCCAGCGAAGTGGCGCGCGCGCGCAACGCAACCATCGTTTTGCGCGACCCGCAGAGCCGTCAGCTGATGAATAGCAGCGCGCCCTTCGGCACGCCGCTACCCGGCACCACCAGCTTGCAAGGCTCGGACATCGAGGCGGCACAGACCGGCAAGACGGTCATCTCGGATTACTTCATCGGCCTGCAAGTCCAACGCCCCTCCTTCGCCGTCGTCACGCCGATCGTCTTCGACGACCGACTCCGATATTTTCTGAGCCTCAGCGTCGGCACCTCGGTGCTCGACGAGGTGATCAAGGACCAAGGCCTCCACGAAGGCTATATCATCGCCATCCTGGACCGCCGCCAGACCATCATGGCGCGCTCCGTGAATCCTCAGGATTTCGTCGGCACGCCGGCGCAGCTCCAAAACAATCCCACCCTCGGCGACAGCGGCATCATCGAAAGCACGAATCGCCAGGGCGTGAAACTCCGCGTTTTTTACCGGCGCGGCGAACTCTCCGGCTGGGTTTCGCTGGTATCCGTGCCGACCTCGATCATCGACCAGCCGCTTCGCGAATCGCTACAAATCATCCTGCTCATCGGCGTCATGTTCGCCGCCATGTCGCTTCTCGGAGCTTGGTACGGCGCGCGCAGCTTTTCGCGTCCCATGTCGCTGTTGGCGCGCAATGCCGCCGCTTTGGCGAAGAATCAGGATGCGCTGCCGGTGCCGACCTCCGTGCGCGAGATCGCGATCGTCAGCCAGACCCTGATGGAGAGCGCCGCGGATCTGCACGAGCGCACCCGCCAACGCGACCGCGCCGAATCGGCCCTGCAGAACATCAACGAGACCCTCGAAAGCCTCGTGGCCGAACGCACCGAGGCCTTGCAGCAAACCAACACCCGCCTTCTCAACGAGATCCAACTGCGCGAAGAGAGCGAAGAGCGCCTGCGACAGATGCAGAAGATCGAAGCCATCGGCCAGCTTACCGGCGGCATCGCCCATGATTTCAACAATATGCTGGCGGTGATTCTCGGCAGCCTACGCCTGATGCAACGCCGCCTGGCGCGCGGCGAGACGGACGTGCAGAAATACATCGACGGCGCGGTGGATGGGGCCGAGCGCGCCGCCAATCTCACCAGGCGCCTTTTGGCCTTCGCGCGCCAGCAATCGCTGTCGCCGACCGTGGTCGATTGCAACAAGATGATCGCCGGCATGTCCGAACTGCTGCGCCGCACGATCAGCGAGACCATCCGCATCGAAACCGTGCTGTCCGGCGGGCTGTGGCGCACCCATGTCGATCCCAGCCAGCTGGAAAATGCCCTGCTCAATCTCGCGGTCAACGCGCGCGACGCCATGCCCGAGGGCGGACGGCTGACCATCGAAACGTCGAACGCCGACCTCGACCAGCGTTACAGCTCGGCGCATGCCGACGTGCTGCCGGGCCAATATGTGCTGATCGCCGTGACCGACAGCGGCTCGGGCATGACCGCCGAGGTGATCGCCCGCGCCTTCGATCCCTTTTTCACCACCAAGGGCATGGGCCACGGCACCGGTCTCGGCCTCAGCCAGGTTCATGGCTTCATCAAGCAATCCGGCGGCCATGTGAAGATCTACAGCGAGATCGGCGAAGGCACGACGATCAAGCTCTATCTGCCGCGCTTCATCGGCGATGCGGAAAAAAACAATCCGACCGCGAACGAGCACATCCCCGTCTCGAAATTCAACGAAACCGTGCTGGTCGTCGAGGACGAGGAAAGCGTGCGCACCGTTACCGTCGACATGTTGACCGAGCTCGGCTATCGCGTGCTGCAGGCCGAAGGCGCCATGACCGGCCTGAAGATGCTCGACGCTCACCCGGAGGTAACCCTGCTGTTCACCGACGTGGTGATGCCCGACGTAAACGGCCGCAAGCTCGCCGACGAGGCGAAGAAGCGACGCCCCGACCTCAGCGTGCTGTTCACCACCGGATACACGCGCAACGCCATCGTCCATAACGGCGTGCTCGACGCCGGCGTGCATCTCATCGTCAAGCCCTTCACGATGGAAGCCCTGGCGCAGAAGCTCGAAGAGATCTTCCGCGCGCGGAACTAGGCGCCGACGACCTCGAACCGCACGTCGACATTGCCGCGCGTGGCATGCGAGTAGGGACAAATCTTCTCGTGCGCTTCCTTGACCAGCGCGGCGAGCTCGGCCTGCGGCAGGCTTTTGTCCTCGACATGCATTTTCACCGCGAGGCCGAAACCGCCGCCGTCGCGCGGACCGATGGTGACCGCGCAGGTGATCGCCGCCTTGCTCGCGTCCTTCTTCTGCTGCTTGCCGATGAAATCGAGCGCGCCGCCGAAACAGGCGGCATAGCCCGCCGCGAAGAGATGCTCCGGCGTCGCCGTATTCGGCTTGCCCGGCCCGCCCATCGCTTTCGGCACGGAAAGATCGACCGAGACCATGTTGTCGTCCGACGCGGTATGGCCGTTGCGGCCGCCGGTGGCGGTCGCCGTCGCGGTGAAAAGCGGCTTGATGCTGTCCATGATGCGCTCCATCGGTTGCAAGAACGTATGACGCTAATATAGGACGATGACAGGCGGGCTTCAGCCCACCTCCTCGGCGACGCTGTCGTCGAGAAAGGCGCCGGTCTGGCGCCGCCACAACCGGGCATAAACGCCGCCGCGCGCCAACAGCGCCGCATGGGTGCCCTGCTCGACGATGCGGCCGCGCTCCATGATGAGCAAGCGGTCCATGCGCGCGATGGTCGAGAGGCGATGGGCGATGGCGATCACCGTCTTGCCCGCCATCAGCGTCGAAAACTGTTCCTGGATCGCCGCCTCGGCTTCGGAGTCGAGGGCGCTGGTCGCCTCGTCGAGAATCAAAATCGGCGCGTTCTTGAGAATCACGCGGGCGAGCGCCACGCGCTGGCGTTGGCCGCCCGACAATTTCACGCCGCGTTCGCCGACATGGGCGTCATAACCCTTGCGCTTGAAGAGGTCTTCCAGGTCGTGGATGAAATCGTCGGCATGGGCCTGCTGGGCGGCCGCGACGATCTGCGCGTCGGTCGCCTCGGGCTTGCCGTAGCGGATGTTCTCGCGGATCGAGCGGTGCAGCAGAGAGGTGTCCTGGGTCACCATGGCGATCTGCGCGCGCAAGGATTCCTGCGTCACCAGCGCGATGTCCTGGCCGTCGATCAAGATGCGGCCTTGCTCGGGCTCGAAGAAGCGCAGCAGCAAATTGACCAGCGTCGACTTGCCCGCGCCCGACGGACCGACCAAGCCGACGCGTTCGCCGGGCTTGATGACCAGATCGAGATCGTGCAGCACGCCGGCCTCGCGGCCGTAGCCGAAGGACACGTCGTCGAAGCGGATCTCGCCGCGCGTCACCTCCAGCGGCTTGGCGTCGGGCACGTCCACCAGGCTATGCGGCACGGCGATCGATTGCGTGCCTTCCTGCACGATGCCGATGTTCTCGAAAATGCCGGTGACGTTCTGCGCCACCCAACCGGCGATATTGACGATCTGCCAGATGAGCGGCAGCGCCATGGCGATGGCGCCGGGCGAAACCAGTCCTTCGAGCCAGAGCCAGATGGCGATCGCCGCCGTCGAGACGACGAGCGCGGCGTTGGTCGTCGTCAGACAGAGGGTGAAGAGCGTGGTCAGGCGCTGGGCAAGCCGGAATTCCTCGCCATGTTCGTCCATCGCCTCGCGCACATAGGCGTCCTCGTCGCGCGAGCGGGCGAACAGCTTGACCGTGAGGATGTTGGTGTAGCTGTCGACGATGCGGCCGCTGACGAGCGAACGGGCGTTGGAGACCTTGCGCGATTGGTCGCGCATGCGCGGCACGAAATAGCGCAGGATGGCGACGTAGATGGCGGCCCAGACCACCAGCGGGCCGGCGAGGCGCAGATCGACCGAACCGAGCAGCAGCAAGGCGCTGGTGCCGTAAACCGCGATGTACCAGACGGCGTTGATGGTGACGACGACGCTCTCGCGGAGCGCCGAGCCGGTCTGCAGCACGCGGTTGGCGATGCGGCCGGCGAAGTCGTTCTGAAAGAACGACCAGCTCTGGCGGATGATGTGCCAGTGGCTCTGCCAGCGGATCAGATTGGTGACGTTCACCACGATGGCCTGATTGGACACCAGGTTCTGCATGAAGATGGCGAAGGGGCGGATCAGCAGGATCAGCACCGCCATGCCGACCATTTCCCAGCCGGCGACGGGCCACAGCGCGGCCGGCGGATGGGTCGAGACCAGCGTGACCAGCCGGCCGATGAACAGCGGGATCATCGAATCGCACAGCGCCACGGCGAGCCCGGCGGCGAACAGCGCCACGAACAGGCCCTTGGTCTGACGCATGAAGTGCCAATAGAAGCGCCAGAGACCGGGCGGCGGCGCGGCGTCGGGGGCCTTGGCGGTCGGCGCGACGAGGGTTTCAAAGAAGCGGAACATGGCCCTGTTTTACACCCGCGTTTCGCAGCGCGCACGGCTTCTCGCGCCGCGCCGTCATGGCATGTGAATTGCTTGGATTGAGCGAGCCCTTCCCGCCCTCGCACCGCCGCCCCTTCGCAAAGGAAGACGATGATGCCTATGCCATGTCTTGCCGTGCCGTCCCCGCGCCGCGGTCCGCTTTCCCTCGGCGTTTTGTTGTTCGGAACGCTTGCCCTCGGAACCGGCGCGCCCGCTGCCGCGCAAAGCGTCGAAAACTTCTACAAGGGCAAGACGATCACCGCCATCGTCGGTTCCGGCGTCGGCGGCGGCTATGACGCGACCATGCGCCTGCTGTCGCGCCATATCGCGCGCCACATTCCCGGCGAACCCAAGATCGTCGTGCAGAACATGCCGGCCGCCAGCGGCATCGCCGCGCTCAATCACGTCTATAACATCGCGCCGCGCGACGGCTCGGTGATCTCGGGCGCCGCCAACACCATGCCGTTCGATCCCTTGTTCGGCGGACCGGCGGCCAAGTTCGACGTGTTCAAGCTCAACTGGCTCGGCAGCCTGGCCAAGCAGACCAACGTCTGCCTCGCCTGGGGCACCACGCCGTTCAAGACGCTCGCCGACGTGACCAAGCAGAAGATGCGCGTGTCGGCGACCGGCGCGACCGGCTGGCGCTCCTTCCTGCCCAGTCTCATCAACGGCGTCGCCGGCACGAAATTCGAGGTCATCAACGGCTACGAATCGGCCGCCTCGATGCTCGCCGTGGAGCGCGGCGAGGTCGACGGCATGTGCGCCGACTACGCCACCGTCAAGACGACGCAGAACGACTGGATCGAGCAGAAGAAGATCGTCGTCCTCGCCCAGTTCGGCCTGACGCCGCTCGCCGGCCTCGAACATGTGCCGATGGGCCTCGACAGCATCGCCGATCCGGCGGACCACAAAGCGGTCGAGCTATTCATGATGCAGCAGGAATGGGGCCGCCCCTTCGTCATGCCGCCCGAGGTGCCGGCCGACCGCCTGGCGGCCATGCGCGCCGCCTTCGACGCGACGATGAAAGATCCGGCTTTCCTCGCCGAAGCCGAAAAGCTGCGCATCGACATCGATCCGCTGACCGGCGCCGACATGGACAAGATGTTCAAGGCCGCCTATGCCACGCCGCCCGAGGTGGTCGAGCGTACGAAGGTGCTGTTGAAGCGCGCCGGCGCGATTTAATATCTGCGAAAGGGCCGCTCCGCGCGGGGCGGCCCGCCATAAATCAGGGAGCGCGCTATGCCGATCAGCACAGCCAGCGGCGTGAAGATCAATTACGACATCACCGGCCGGGGGCCGGCCATGGTGATGATCCACGCCAATCCCTACGACCGGCGCTTGTGGATGTTCCAGGCGGCGCGCTTTTCGCAGTTCTTCACCGTGATCAGCCTCGACATCCGCGGCTATGGCCTATCCGACAAGCCGGAAACGCCCTTCACCCTCGAAGACATGGCGGACGACGTGCTCGGCGTCTGCAAGACCGAGGGCATCGACAAGGCGATCTTCGTCGGTTGCAGCGTCGGTTCCGGCATCGCCCTGCTGATCGGCCTCAACCATGCCGAGATGGCGGAGGCGATCGTCCTGGTCGGCGGCAGTTCGCGCGGCGGCGGCAATATCCAAAAGCGTATCGACGGCTTCACCTCCGCCGATCTCCCGGCTTACCGCCGCCTGCATATGACCGAATTGTTCGCGCCCTGCTTCACCGAGACGCCGCGCGGTCGCTGGGTGATGAACCTGTTCGACGAGAATTCGCACACGCTCTCGGGCGAATCGATCGCGCAGATTTTCCGCGCCCGCGCCGTCTGCAACATGACGCCGCGCCTCGCCGGTATGAAATTGCCGACGCTGGTCATCAATGGCGAACATGACGGTTCGATGAAGGGCGGTAGGGAAACGGCGGCGCTGATACCCGGCGCGGTCCATGCGGTGATCCCCGGCACGGGCCACGCCTGCTGCATCGAAGACCCCATGGCCTTCGATGCGCCGCTGATCAAATTCCTGAAGGACAAGGCCTTATGGCCCGCCTGATCTTCAAGGGGATGGCGAGGCCAGCTTGTCCCAAAGATATTTGAGATCGATGGGACGGTCGGGATCGAGCAGGCTGCTGCCCGGCGCTAAGGACAATTCCGTTTCCGGCGGCAGGTCCGGATAGGGAGTGAGCCGGCGCTCTTTTCGGCGATCCGCCTGGTTGAAGGTCTCGATGGCGTCGATCAGCGAGCCGCTGCGCGCCAGGGTCGCGGCAAACTTGGCCGGCGGAATACCGAGATGCTCGCCGAGCAGCAGGGCCTGCGTCCGCGCGATAGCCTTGCGCGCCTCATCGGTCGAACCTTCCAGCGCCAGGTCGCACTCCGTATCCAGGCCGAGCGAGCGCGAATTGAAATTCGACGAGCCGATCCGCAGGTAGCGGTCGTCGACGATCATTAGCTTGGAGTGCGTCTTGATCTGGCATTCCGGCTCCAGGCAGGAGACGGGATGATAGGTGCGCAAGCGACCGTATTTGTCGGCGTGGCGCAGCAGCGCGAACATGCGGTCGCGGTTGTTCGCCATGACATATTGCTCGAGCAAGCCGTTCGATTCGACGTTCACCACGAGGACCACATCGGGCCCGTCGTGACGGCCGAGATGCCAGGCGAGAATTTCGGCGATCTCCGGGACGGCGAAATATTGGCTCTCGATATAGATCGAGCGTTCGGCCGCCAGCAGCAGATCCTGGTTGAGATTGCGGATTTCCGCCACCTCGCCCTGCGCCTCATAGGCCGGCAGGGTGCGGGCGATCGCCGTCGCATGATCGGTGAGCAGGGGCGCGACATGATGCGGCCAGGGCGCCGTCATCGGCGCGAGCGGCGCCAAGGGCTCGCCGCCGGCGGCCTCCCAACGCTTGGCGGCAATGTCCATAATGACCTGCGCCGCCGTCCCGTCGACCATCGCCTGCACGTCATGCACCGGGCGGTAGGGCTCGCCGCCACCTTTGACGCGCAACGGATGCTCCGGCCGATGATCGGGCGTATCCCAGCGGCCCTGCGTCAAATCGACGCCGCCCGTAAAGGCCAGGCTGTCGTCGATGCAAACGATTTTCTGGTGATGGCAGGCGCCCCAAGGATGCGCGTCGTCGAGCTTGAAATGGATGCGCGGATGATCCGACCAGCGCGGCGTCAGAGGTAGCGGAAGATCCACATTGGCGCCATAGAAGATCGAATTGCGCCAGACCAGCAGATGGATCTCGAGCGCCGGCTTGGCCTCGATCAAGGCGCGCAGATAATCGCCGAGCGCCGGCGACGTGTCGCCATGTTCCGGCCGCAACTGAATCTGACTGTTGAAATCCCAACCGAGGATGACGATACGGCGCCGCGCCTGCGACAGGGCGGTTTGAAGCGCGGCGAAATAGGCCGCGCCGTCGATCAACAGAGCGAAGCGCGAAAAATCCGCCACCGCGTGGCAATTCTCGCCGGGCGCGAAAAGGGATTCGGGCGGGCTTGGGCTATCGGCCATGGCGCGAAAACGGACAATTCAGAGGAAGAGAACCAGTGAGTTAACTGCCGGAAAAACGGATGGTTCCGTGGAACAGCCGCCCAAGCTGCCGCGTTCCCTTCATTATGATCCGCCGCACCCTCCTCCTCGCCCTCAGCGTCGCCGCGGCCTTGCTCGGGGCCTATCTGTTCTATGGCGTGCTGCAACGCTACGAGTTCCGCGATGTGACGCGCTCGCTCGCAAGCGCGTCATTCGTCAACATCGCATTGGCGCTGGCGATGACCGTCTGCAGCTTCGCCTGCATCTCCGCCATGGAGGCCTTGGCGGTGCGCTATGCCGAAGGCGGCGCAAGAACGACCGCGCCAGCCATCTCCTGGGCGCGCATTTGGCGCACGGCCGTCGCCGCCCTCGGCGTCGGCCACAGCCTCGGCTTGTCGGCGCTCAGCAGCGGCGCGATCCGTTACCGCATGTACAGCCGGCGCGGCCTCGGGTTGACCGCCATCGGCGAGATCGTCGTTTTCTCGGGACTCAGCGTGGCGCTCGGCCTCGGCTTCGTCGGCGGCCTCGCCCTGTTCTGGCACGGCGCGACCTTGGCCCGCATTCTCGAGCTTTCGACCGCCGGCATCTATGCCGTGGGCGGCGCCGGCCTCGCGCTCTGCGCCGCCTTTATCGGCGCTTGCGCCATCGCGCCGCCGCCGCTGCGCATCGTCCGTTACCGGCTGCGGCTGCCGGGCTGGCGCATGGCCCTGGGGCAATTGCTGTTCAGCAGCCTCAACTACGCCTGCGTCGCCGCCGTGCTTTATAGCGCCTTGGCGAGCTTCGCACGGGTGCCCTACCCGGACGTCGCCGCCCTGCTCGTCGGATCGGAAGCATCGGCCATCATCGCCCATGTGCCGGGCAGCTGGGGCCTGCTGGAATATGTCTTCGCCAACGCTTTTCCCGGCCATGGCGTGGTCACCGGACTTCTCCTATTCCGCGCGATCTATTATCTTTTACCACTGTTCGTCGGCTTCGCGGTCTGGCTGGCCGACGAGGTCGCGGCACGGCGCGAACTGCGCCGGAACAGGCATGAGTTGAAAGCGCAAAATGCTTGATATGCCCCACAAGCGAGCGGATGGACTGCGCGTCGCCACCTACAACGTGCATTCCTGCGTCGGCACGGATCGCAAATACGATCCCGAACGCATCCTGCATGTGATCAAGGAAATCGACGCCGACATCCTCGCCTTGCAGGAGGTCGGCGGGCATTTCATCGACGGCGTCGAACAGTCGCATTTCTTCGAGCATAAGCTCGGCATGAAGGCACTGATGAGCCCCAACATGCGCCGCCGCCAATCGGAATACGGCAACTTGCTGCTCGCCAAGGGCGAGCTTGGCCGCCATCGCCTGATCGAATTGACCGTAGTGCCGTTCGAACCGCGCAGCGCGCTCGACTGCGTCGTCGAGACCCATGCCGGCAGCGTGCGCGTCATCGCCGCTCATCTCGGATTGTTTCGCGGCGAGCGCCGCCGTCAGGTGAAATTCATCGCCGACAGCATGGCGCAGCGCCCTGCCGCCTTCACCGTGGTGATGGGCGATTTCAACGTGTTCGGCGGCGAGCGGACGATCCTGCGGCAGATCGGCGCGCCCGAGCGGTTGCCCAAGCTGCGCACTTTTCCGTCGCGTTATCCGCTGATCTCGCTCGACCGCATCTGGACCGTGCCGAACGCCGGCCTGATGCGGCAGCATGTCCATCGTACGCCGCTGTCGCACGTCGCCTCCGACCATCTGCCGATGGTGGCGGAGGTTATGCCGCTCGACGAGTTGGTCGCCCCGGCGATGGTCTAAGCGAAGCTAATCCGGCTTTTTGCCGAATTTCTTTCCCGTGAACTTCTTGTCGCCGAATTTCTTCTCGCCGAACCTCTTGCCGGCGAAACCCTTGGGAGCGCCGGCCGACTTGTCGGCGAAGCTCTTCTGGAACGGCTTGCCGGCGCGCGATTTTCCGGCGCCCGCCGCCGGCACCGCCAAATCGAGCTTCAACTGCGGCCGCGGCTCACGCGGCGCTTCCGGCGCGGGGCGGGTCACATAGCCGTCCTCGCTGCGCTTCACATAGGGTTTCTTGTCCTCGTAAGGCTTTTTATCGCCACGCGGCGCATAGGGCTTCTTGTCTTCGCGCGGCGTGTAGCTCTTGGCCGGCTGTGCCGCGGCGGGCGCATCGCCCGGCTCGAAGCGGCGGCTTGGCCCGGCGTCGGCCGTCACATCAGGGCGCGGACGGCGCACGTATGGCTTTGCGCCATGCGGCGCGTGGGGCTTGTCGCCACCCTTGTTGTAATTGTTGCCGCCCTTATAAGCGCCCGGCGTGTAGGGCTTGCGCTCGCCGTCGCTGCGTTCGCGGCGCTCGTAGCGGGGCTTCTCATCGCGCGATTCGGCATTGCGCGGGGCGCGGGTGCCTTCCGCCGGCGGCGCGCCCTCGGCGCGCGTGAAATGGATGCCCTCGTCCTTCTCGTCCGGCTTGCTGGCGGCAATGAAGAATTTCTCCGCGGCGGCCGACGAAATCTGGAAGCGCGTGTCCTTGTCGAAAATGCGGATCGCGCCGATGTCGCGCTTGGTGACGTGGCCGCGCCGGCAGATCAGCGGCAGCAGCCACTTCGGATCGGCGTTGTTGTCGCGTCCGATGTTCATGCGGAACCATGGGGAATTGTCGAAGTCGGAGCGCTCCTTCGGCGTGCGCGGCGCTTCGGCGCCGGCGCTGCCTGACGAACTATCGCCGCCCGACAGCAATTCTTCCGGCGCCGGCAGGTTAGAGCGATGCAGGCGGATGAAGGCGACGGCGATTTCCTCGGCGCTGCGCTGGGCCAGGATCGCCTGCGCGGCAGCCTGCTCGTCCGGCGTCACTTCGGCGGCGGCGGTGATATCGCGCACCAGCCGGTCCTGGTCCTGGGCGCGAATTTCCTCGGCCGACGGCGGCGAGATCCAGGTCGCCTTGAGATTGGCGGCGCCCAGCAACTGCTCGGCGCGGCGGCGGCGCGGGTGCGGCACCAAGAGCACGCAAGTGCCCTTGCGGCCGGCGCGGCCGGTGCGGCCGCTGCGGTGCAGCAGCGTCTCGCGATTTTGCGGCAGATCGGCATGGATGACGAGGCCGAGATCGGGCAGATCGATGCCGCGCGCCGCCACGTCGGTGGCGACGCAGACGCGGGCGCGGCCGTCGCGCAGGGCCTGCAGCGCATGGGTGCGCTCGCTCTGGCTCAACTCGCCCGACAGCGCCACGGCGGCGAAGCCGCGCTCCAACAGGCTGGAATAGAGATGGCGGACGCCCTCGCGGGTGGCGCAGAAGATCATCGCGCCGCGCGCTTCGTAGAAGCGCAGGATATTGACGACCGCATGTTCCATCTCGTTGGGCGCGATGCGCACCGCGCGATATTCGATGTCGGTGTGGGCCGAGGCGTCGGTCGCCGTGACGACGCGCTTGGCGTCGCGCTGGAAGCGCTTGGCGAGCGCGGCGATCTCGCGCGGGATGGTCGCCGAGAACAGCAGCGTCTGACGCTCGGGCGGCGTCATGTCGAGCATGAATTCCAAATCTTCGCGGAAGCCCATGTCGAGCATTTCGTCGGCCTCGTCGAGCACGACGACGCGCAGCTTGCTCGTCTCGAAATTGCCGCGCTCCAAATGGTCGCGCAGGCGGCCGGGAGTGCCGACGACGATATGCACGCCGCCCGACAGGATGCGCTTCTCGGCGCGCACGTCCATGCCGCCGACGCAGGATGCCAGGCGCAGATTGAGATGCTGATAGAGCCAGGTCAGCTCGCGGTGGACCTGCAGCGCCAGCTCGCGCGTCGGCGCGATGATCAAGGCCAGCGGCGTGATGTCGCCGCGCGGCGCGTTGGGGCCGATCAATTCATCTTCGAGCAAGGTCTGCGCCAGGGCCAGGCCGTAGGCCACGGTCTTGCCCGAACCGGTCTGCGCCGACACCAGGAGATCGCGCCCGGCCGTGCCGGGTTCGAGAACGGCGGCCTGCACCGGCGTGGGTTCGGCATAGCCCTGATCGGTCAGGGCGCGGGCAAGGGCGGAATCGACGGCGGGAAACGGCATAAAACTTCAATCCTGGGAGGAGGCGCGGCCAGCGAGGCGGCACAGATGCGGCGGCACAAGGGCGCGGCGGGGCCCTGTATCTACAGGATTTCGCCGCGCCCGCCCATAGCCACGTCAGAAATCTCCTAACGGCTTGGGGAAGCTGGCGAAACTAGGGCGTGCAGCCGCTTCCCGCCGCCAGGGCGCGGCCGGCCGGATCGAGCGCGGCGGGCAAAGCCTGGGCCTCGGCCAGCCAGGCGGGCGCCCCGTCCAGCCTTGGCGACACGCTGGGTCTGTCCAGCGGGCCGGTGACGCGCAGCGGCAAATCGAGAGCCAGGGCGCCGGTGGTTTTCGGATCGCTGCGCAGCAAGGCGTCGATCTGACCGCTGGCGAGATCGAGCGCGCCGCCGCCGGTCAGCCGGGCCTCCGCCGTGCGCAGGGTGAGCGGCATGAGCCGCGCATTGCCCTTCCGGATATCGGCGACGACGAGGAAACATTGGATCTCCGTCGCCTGGCTATTGCGCCGAAACAACGCGCGCAGGTCGAGCGAGATCTTTTCCAAGAGCGAGCGGGAAATCTCGCCGCCCGTCATGGCGACCACGGCATGGCCCTCGCTCGCCGCCAGGGCCTTGTCGAACGTCGGACCCGCCATGGCGACGGCGATGCGCCCGTCGAGGCCGCCCGACAGCAGGCCGTCGTCGAGGCCGGCCAGTTTGGCCAAGCGGGCGACATCGGCCTTCTCATAACTGGCCTGCAGCGTCGCCGCGCCATCGGCGCCCTGCGCGCGCAAAGCGCCATCGCCGGACATGCGCCCGCCGGCAAAGCCGAGGCTCAGTTCATCCGCCGCGATCTCGCCCGGCATCAGGCGCCCGCGCAAGCGCACGTCGTCGAAGGAGAGATCGCCATAGACGACCGTCTTGGCGGCGATGCGCGCCTCCAAAGTCGTCGCCGGCGCCAGCTCGGGGCGGAAGTCCGCGCCCTCCGAGGCGCCCGGCTCGGCGATGCCCTGCAACAGCGTTTTGAAGTCGAACCGGTCGAGATCGGCATCGACGGAGGCCCTGTCGGGTTGGCCGCGCGCACCTTCGGTGAAAACGAAGCCGCCGGCGATGCGGCTATCTTGGAAGACGCCCTGCAGCGGCATCAAAGTCCAGCGGTCGCCATCGCGGGCGAAATCGCCTTGCAGCGTCACGGGAAAGGCGAGCGGGCGCGCATAACCGAACATCTTGAGGAAGGCGGCGAGATCGCCGATCGCCAGATCCAGCCGGCCGGCCGAGCCTTCGAAGTCGAGCGGTTCGCGCAGCGTGCCGTCGAACGCGATCTCGGTCGCGCCGCTCGTCGCCGTGAAGGCGGCCGGATAGGGCACATCGCCCTTGCGCATCTCGGTGAAGCTGCCGCCATCGACGGCCAAGTCGATCGGCAGGCCGTTGTAGTCGCCCTTCACCGTCAAGCGCACGGGGCTCGCCGCGTCGGGCGCGCCGAGCGCGAGATCGTCCAGCGCGACGCGAATGTCCTTGCGCCCTTCCGAGCGATAGAGAATGACGGCATTGCGCACCGCCAGATCGAGCAGGGTGGGAAATTGCCGGCGGTTTTTCGGCACGACGGCAAGCCCCGTTGCCGTGGCCGACGCCTCGGAGGGCCCGCCGTCGCCGAAACGCCAATTGCGCGCGCCGTCGTCCTTGCGCTCAAGGATGATCTCGACGCCCTCGAGGGCGAGTCGCTCATAGCGCATCTCCTCGCGCAGCAGGGCCGGCAGATCGATGCGGGCGGTCAGGTGGGCGATGCGGATCATGTCCGGCGCATCGCCGCCCGGCGCGTTGGCGATGCGCAGTTCGCGCGCCTCGAGCCGCAAGGTCCGACCCCAGCCGAGACGCAATTGGCCGATGGAGACGGCACGGTCGAGCGCTGCGCTCGCCTGCCGCTCGACGAACGGGCGGACATCGAGCTGGGCGAGCGTGACCAACCCGGCAACCAACAAAGCCAGGAGTAGCAATGCGGCGGCCAGCCACCATCGGCGGCGCGAACGGGAGCGGGAGCGCCTTCTCATAATCGGATCAAGCCTTTATGGGATGCGGGGACGCATTATGCGCCGTCATGCCTGGGTTGCAAACGCCGGCGGTTGCGCCGCCGTTCCGCCCGAGGCACTCTGCGCGCCGCCAGCCGCCCGCGGGATTTCTCATGTTCGCCGTCTCCGTTCCCACCCTCGCCGCCTTCGCCCTCGTCGCCCTCGGCATGGTGCTGACGCCGGGGCCGAACATGATCTATCTGCTGAGCCGCGCGATCCTGCAGGGCCGCGCCGCCGGGTTCGTCTCGCTGATGGGCGTGCTGCTCGGCTTCGTCGCCTACATGCTCGCCGCCGCCGGCGGCCTGACGGCGCTGCTGATCGCCGTGCCCTTCGCCTACGAGACGCTGCAATGGGTGGGCGCCGCCTATCTGCTCTGGCTCGCCTGGAACGCCGTGAAACCCGGGGCGCGCTCCGCCCTGGAGCCGCGCCGCGACCTCGCCTTCGACGGACCGGGCAAGCTGTTCGTCATGGGGCTGGTGACCAATCTGCTCAACCCCAAAATCGCCGTGCTCTATCTGTCGCTGCTGCCGCAATTCATCGATCCGGCGCGCGGCGACGTGCTGCTGCAGGGCGTGACGCTCGGCCTGACGCAGATCGCCGTCAGCTTCACGGTCAACGCGCTCATCGTGCTGAGCGCCGGCGGAATCGCCGGCTGGTTCGCCACGCGGCCGTCCTGGCTGAAAGCCCAGCGCTGGCTGATGGCCAGCGTGCTGGCCGGCCTCGCCGTCCGCCTCGCATTGGAAAAGCGCGCGGCCTAAAAGCTGTTGGCGGCGCCGGGCCGCCTCCCTAAGATCGCCGCGCATAACAAGCGCGATGCGCGTATCACAGGGAGAAATGGACCATGGCCAGTTCCGCCATCGAACGGCGCACGACCCGCTGGCAGCAGCAGCGCTGGGTGCTCGACGCCGTCATCAAGGCCGTCGGCCCCGAATGGGACCAGGGCCGCATCGCCTCCAAGAGCAAGCCGGGCGGCGAGACCGCCGAGAAGGACTTCCGCGCCGCCGCGCGCCGCATGCGCAAGTTCGACGACATGCACCGCGAATTCGCCAGCGCCGCGCGCAAGCGCGAGGCGCGCGCCAAGGCCTTCGAGGATCAGGGCCGCTTCGTCTCCGCCGGCGAAAGCTACATCGCCGCCGCGCTGCTCTGGGCCTCGGCCTGCTGGCCGATCTTCGAGGCCAACGAGACGCTGCACGCCTATGAGGCGCGCATGAACGCCTGCTACGCCAAGTTCATCAAATATGCGCCGCACCCGATCGAGAAGGTCGAGGTGCCGTTCGGCAAGAAGTCGCTGCCGGGCTACTTGCACCTGCCGCGGAGGCCCGCGGCCGGCGAAAAATTCCCCTGCGTCATCTCGATCGGCGGCATGGACGGCAGCAAGGAGAACATGGTCTCGATCTACGGCGACCGCTTCCTGGCGCGCGGTCTCGCCGTGCTGGCGATCGACGGCCCGGGGCAAGCCGAATCGGCGTCGCGCGGCATCTTCTTCACGCCGACCAATTTCGGCGAGGCCGGCCTCGCCATCCACAAATTCCTGTCGGGCAAGAAGAGCATCGACATCGATAAGCTCGCCATACGCAGTTCGAGCTTCGGCAGCTATTTCGGCAGCGTCGCCGCCGCCGCGCTCGGCGACAAGATCAAGGGCTATGCCGTCGCCGGCGTCTGCCACGAGCCCGGCTGCCACACGATCTTCAACATGGCCTCGCCGACCTTCAAGGCGCGCTTCATGTTCATGTCCGGCTATGACGACGAGGCCGCCTTCGACCGCTTCTGCAAGACGATCGATCTGCGGCCTTTCGCGCCGAAGATCAAGGCGCCCTATATGGTGGTGGCCGGCGAGAACGATCAGCTCTCGCCGATCGAACATACCGAAGCGCTGTTCGAGATGATGACGGCGCCGCGCCGCCTGGTGATCTACGAGGGCGCCAACCACAGCGTCGCCGACGCGCCGAGCGTCGACAATGGCGACGAGAAGAACAGCCTGATCGCCGACTGGCTGCTCGACCGCATCAACGGCAAGCCATTCCCGTCCGAGCGCGTCTGGGTGACCTCGTCGGGTCAAGCCGTGGTAACGCCTTACGGTAAGGCAAAGGCGAAGCCGAAAGCCAAGCGCCGCAAGGCCTGAACAAAAAAGCCCGCGACGATCTCGCGGGCTTTTCTTGGAGTTAAGCGCTGCGCCGGAAGCCGCGCGGCGCCTTGTGCAGGCGTTCGATGCCGTCCTTCTTGATCAGCACCAACTCGCCGGTTTGCACGCCGGCCTTGGCATCCTTCGTCATGACCGATGGCTGCACCACGATGGTCATGCCCTCGGCCAGGGTCATGTTCGGCACCGATGCCGAGGGCCGCTCGCGCGTGCCGAGGATCGGCTGCATATAGCCGCCGACATAGCCATGCACCAGATCGTCGCAGACGATGTAGCCGGCCGCCGCGATGCCGGAAGCGACGTCGAGAATCTCGTCCATCGTCGTGCCGTGGCGCATCACTTTCAGGATGTTCAGGAAGCATTCTTCCGCCGCGTCATGCAAATCGGCGTAGAGGGGCGTCGGATCGGCGGCGACCGAAATGGTGCGCTGCAACTGGCCGGGATAGGACCAGAAGGAGGCGGCGATCTCGGTGAAGACCACGTCGCCCGCCCTGACCTTGCGGTTCCGCGCCACCTGCGACGGCACGCAGCAGGACGGATCGGCCATCGAGGTGACGCCGGTGTAATGGATCTGCGTCAGCCCGCCCCACGGCACATAGGCGCGCTCGATGATGTCGGCAAGCTGATATTCCGTGAGGCCCGGCTTCAATTCGCGTTCCAGCGCCTCGACCGCGGCGTCGGTCATGGCGCAGCCGACGCGCAGGAATTCCAGTTCCTCCGCCGACTTGATCGAGCGTTCCTTCGTGTAGGCCTTGCTCAAGTCGACCGGCGCGATGCCGGCGGCGACGAAACGCTCGTGCAGCGCATGGCCGTAGGAGCCGACGATGCCGACCGATTTGCCCTTGGCGCCGCGCCCCAGCAATTCCTTGATCATCAGCGCGGTGCTGCCCTCGGCCGCCCAATCGACCGTGGCCTTGGGCGCGAGGACGCGCGCCAAGGCGGCGTTGTTCGGGTTCTTCACGAACAGCGCGTCGGTCCGGCCCGGCGTGAAGACGACGTAATGGCCGCCGCCCGGCGGCCAGCCGGTGAGCCATTGGATCGCCGAGCCCTTGCGGTCGCCGCCCGACAGCAGCACATGATCGACGCCGGCCTCGGCCATGGCGGCGGCCAGCGCCTTGCGCCGCCGGTCCATTTCGGCGGCCGAGAAGACCGGCACCTCGGCGTCCAACAGGGCGCGCTGCGACGCCGTCAGGCGCGCGGGAAAATCGTCGAGAACGCGGATATTCATGCAGTCGTCTCCCTGGTCGCGCGGACCGCGCGGTGTGCCATGGCGGCTGTCGCCGCTCTTGGCGCCATCATGCACCGGCGTTCCCGGGCGAGGCAACAGAGGCGGAATATCGCCAGACGCAACGGTTGGCGCTAAACTGCCTCGCCTCCACATGAGGCCCGTCGCATGAGGAGAACACCGATGAGTGCCTGCCGTTACGCCCTGGCCTGCCTGATCGCCGCCGCTACCATCGTCGCGACCGCCTGTTCATCATCTTCGGAGCCAAGCTACAGCGATCCGGTCGACGCGGTTTTCGCTTGCGGCGAGACGCGAGTCGAAGCGCGCTTCATGAATCGGCGGATGGCGCTGTTCATGGACGGCAAGGCCTATGCGCTGCAGCAGGTCGAATCCGGCTCGGGCGCGCGCTACATCGGCCGCGATCTCGGCAAGGCCATCGAGTTCTGGAACAAGGGCGACGAGGCGACGCTCACCTTCGGCGCGCAAACCTATCCGACCTGCAAGCAGACCGAAGCGGCGCGCTAAGCCCTAAGGCCCGTGATGGGTCGCCAACGGACTGGAGTCCGCCAGGGCCATCATCTTGCGCGCGAGGCGCTCCATCATCTCGTCGCGCAAACCCCGCGCGCTCGGCGCGTCCCACAAATTGACCAATTCGTCGGGATCGCGCGCCAGATCGTAGAGCTCGCCTTCCGCCATGCCTTCGTAGATCGTCAAACGATGGCGGTGCGTGATCAGGCTGCGGGCGCGAAAATTGTTCGCCATGCCCATATAGCCGCGGCGCTGATGCTCCTCGATCAGCATGCCGTCATGCCCGTCGCCCTCGCCCGCCGCCGCCGGCAAGAGGCTCGCGCCCTGGATGCCGTTATGGGCGGCGACGCCGGCGCGCGACAGCACGGTCTGCGAGATGTCGATGGTGCCGCTGAGGGCATCGGATGATGCTTGCTGCTTTTGCGTCGGGTCCGACCAGATGAAGGGCACGCGCACCAGGCTCTGATAATGCAGCGCGCCTTTCAGCATCAGCTGATGATCGCCCATGAAGTCGCCATGGTCGGCCGTGAACATGACGACCGTGTTGTCGGCAAGCCCCGTGCGTTCGAGCGCGGCCAACACGCGGCCGACGGCATCGTCGATCATCGAGATCATGCCGTAGGTCAGCGCGGTGGCTTCCTTGGCTTCGCGCTCGGTCACGGCGATGACGCGCTGACCGTCGCGGTTGGCCTTGCCGTCCTTGCGCTCCTGCAGGATATGGGCGAGCGGCGCCGGCAGCTTGCCCTCCGGCAGATGGAACGAGCGCGGCAGCTCGATCTCGTCTGGGTCGTACATGTCCCAATAGCGGCCGGGCGGCGTGAAGGGATGGTGCGGATCGGGAAAGGCGCATTGCAGGAAGAACGGCGCGCCATCATCCTTCGCTGCGAGTTCTTCCAGATAGGCTTCGCTGCGTTCGGCGATATAGGCCGTGGGATAAAGCTCGGCCGGCACTGCCGTGCGCCAGGCCTGCGGCGCGACATACGCGTTGCCGGGCAGTTGGTTGTCCGGCCCGCGCAGCGATTTCCAATCGGGCCGCCGCTCGGCCAGCCAGCGGCTATAATGGCCGACGACCTTGTCGCCATGATTGACGCACAACTCGACATGCCGAAAGCCGTAATAGGGCAGATCGAGCTCATGCGACGGATCGGCCCAGTTCGGCGCCAGTTCCTGATCGTAGCGGCCATCGGTCGGCCAGCTTTTGTCGGCCTCGCGCAACGCCGCCGGCGCCGGCGCCAAAGCCGGATCGGCCTCGGGCATGCCGATCGTCGGCACTGCCGGCGACATGCTCTGCAGGTGCGATTTGCCGATCAGCGCCGTGCGGTAGCCCGCCGCCGCCAGCAAGTCGACGAAGGTCGTCGCGCTGAGCGCCAGCGGTGTGCCGTTCTGCCGCGCGCCATGCAGCGACGGCATGCGGCCCGTCATCAAAGTGGCGCGGTTGGGCATGCAGATCGGCGTCGCCACATAGAAGCGGTCGAACCGCGTGCCGCGTCGGGCGATACCGTCGATATGCGGCGTCTTGACGACGGGATTGCCGTAACAGCCGAGATGGTCCGCCCGATGCTGATCGGTGATGAAGAGTATGAAATTCGGACGGGCCACCACGAGTCCTCTTAACGCGCGCCTTCCGCCAGGGCCGCCTTCGCCGCCGCCTTGGCTTTGGCCAGGGTGTCGGCCGGCAGATCCATCATGCCGACGACGAGCGCTTGCAGCTTCTCGCCCGACAGGGCGTCGACCTCGACATTGCGCTTCGTGGTATCGGCGACGAATTCGGGATCCTTGATCATCGCGTCGAACGCCGCGCGCAACGCCTTGATGCGGTCGGGCGCGACGCCGGGCGGCGCGGCGACGGCGCGGCCGATCGCCGAATCGGCGACGAAGAAGTTGAGGATCTTGCGCTCTTCGTCGGTGCGGGCCAGCTCGACCGAGGCCGGCACATTCGGGACGGAGGGATGACGCTCCGGCGAATATTGCACCAGAATCTTGATTTTGCCCTGCTTGAGCCAATCGGCCATTTCGCTGTGCAGCAGCGACAAGGGCGCGACGCCGGCCTGCACCTCGCCCGACTCCACGGCGAGGCGCACCTTGGCGCCCGAGCCATAGCCGTTGATGATGTTGAACTTGGTGCCGGCGATCAGGTTGAGGATGCGCGGATTGGTCGTCTGCGTGCTCGTCGGCGTGTCGGCGCCGGTGAGCAATTCCTTGGTCTTGAGATCCTCGAGCGTCTGCACCGCCGCCGTGTGCCAGACGTAATGCGCGGGCGTGTTGGAATTGACGCGGCCGATCCAGGCGAACTTGGCCGATTCGAACATCGCGGCGGGATTGCCGAGGGCTTCTTCCGTCGGGGCGTTCTGCGGCACGGTGCCGATATTCAGGCCGTCCTTCGGCGCCGCCGCATAGAGCCATTGGCTCATAACGAAGCCGCTGGCGCCCGGCTTGTTCTGGGCGATGACGTTGGGTTCGCCGGGAATATGCTTGCCGATGAAGCGCGCGACCAGCCGGCCGTAAAGGTCATAGCCGCCGCCGGGGCCGGAACCGATGAAAATATTGAGCGTCTTGCCTTTGAAGGCGGCTTCGACGTCCTGCGCCAGGACGCTCTGCGGCAAGCTGGCGACAGCGGCGAAAAACGCCGCGCAGGCGGCGATGGAACGTCCGAGCATGGCAGTCTCCCAGATGAGCGGTTGGTTCCGCATTGGCCGTCACTCTGCGAGACCGCGCCCTATCCGTAAAGTGAAAGGCGCGACCCTTCCATAACCATATGGTTACGCCTAGCGTCCCGGCTTGCCGTCGCCGCGGCGCAGCGCGCCGGCGACGGCGCGAATGCGCTTGATCATCTCCTCCGCCGCCGGCGTGAAGGCGACATCCTTGCGGCGGATGATGCCGATAGGGCGCTTGTTGCGCGTCAGCTTGGCCTTCAATTCGACGAGCAGGCCGTTCTGCAATTCGTAATAAACGCGGTTGCGCGAGACGAAGCCCAGTCGGTCGCTCTCCAGGATCATGCCGCGCATCACTTCGAGCGACGTGGTGACGACGGGATGGGCCGGCGGCGCCAGCCCGCTTTCGCTGAAGGACAATTCGAACAGGCGGCGCACCGGCGAATCGGCCGGCGGCACGACCCAGGACTGCCGCGCCAGCTCGCGCAAGGAAAGACCGGCGCGCTTGGCCAAGGGATGATCGCGCCGCGCGACGACGATCACCGGATCGTCGAACAGATGGTCTTGCGCGACATCCGCCGGCAGCGGCGTCTCGCGCAAAGCGCCGACGATGAAGTCGAGGCGGCCTTCGCGCAACGGCTCGATCAGGCTTTCGAATTCGCCGTCGAAAATGGCGACATCGTCGAGCGGACGCGATGCCGTAAAGGCCACCAGGGCACGCGGCAGCAAGACCGAGCGCGCGAAGGCCAGCGCGCCGATGGCGATCTTGCCCTGGGCGATTCCGCGAATCTCGCGCAACTCTTCTTGCGCATGGTCCAATTCGTTCAGCGCCCGGCGCGCGCGGCGGATCATCGCCAGGCCGGCCGGCGTCGGCGTCACCCCGGAGCGGGCGCGGATGAACAGTTCCGCGTCATAGTCGCGTTCGAGCTGGCGAATGGCTTTGGTCACCGCCGGCGCCGTGACGTTCAGCTTGCGCGCCGCGGCGGCGATGCTGCCGTTGTCGGCGACGACCAGGAGCGCCTGCAATCTGAAAAAATTCGGTCTCATCCCTGCCCTGCGATCCGCCACCTCGCCGGTCTGCCGCCGGCCGGTTCGCTCCAAGATATAAGAAAATCGCCGCGCGGGCTGCCGAAGGTCGCGGATCTTGCCCGGTCGAGGCCGGAAGCCGCCGTCGCGGCGGCGAACTCTCCGCCTTGCAGGATATTCACGTCATAATTAAGGTATTTACCATCACTTATAACAGTAATATCATTATCTCTTCCCAGCCTGCGAGTTGCCCATGATCACTGCTGCCCAGATGCGCGCCGCCCGCGCCTTGTTGGATATCGACCAAAAGAAATTGGCCGAGTTGGCCGGCGTGTCCTGGCCGACGATTCAGCGCATGGAAGCCAGCGACGGCAACGTGCGCGGCGTCGTCGACACTTTGACCAAGGTGGTCGAGGCGCTGAATCGCGCCGGCATCGAATTGATCGGCGACGAAGCCGTCAGCGGCGGCGGCGGACGCGGCGTGCGGTTCGTCCGGCCGAAGCCGCCGGTGCGGCGGAAGGTCTAAGAGCTTTCATGGCGATGGCGCCTGTCCCGCCGAGGGCGGGCGAGGCGCCGATGAGTGTGGCAAAGGCAGGATCATCATGAGCATGCGGCCGAGCGAACCGGGCTTCATCGCGTTATATACGCCGAAGCTCGTCACCGTGCTGCGCGAAGGCTACGGTCTCGCCGGCCTGCGCGCCGATATCGTCGCCGGCCTCACCGTGGCCATCGTCGCCCTACCGCTCTCCATGGCGATCGCCATCGCCTCGGGCGTGTCGCCCGACCGCGGGCTCTACACCGCCATCGTCGGCGGCTTCCTCGTCTCGCTGCTCGGCGGCAGCCGTTTTCAAATCGGCGGCCCCGCCGGCGCCTTCATCGTGCTGGTCGCCGCCACGGTGCAGCAGCACGGCATCGACGGGCTGCTGCTCGCCACGCTGATCTCCGGCCTCGTTCTCGTGGTCGGCGGCTTTCTGCGGCTCGGCGATTTCATCAAATACATCCCCTTTCCCGTCACCGTCGGCTTCACCGCCGGCATCGCCGCCATCATCTTCGCCAGCCAATTGAAGGAAGCCTTCGGCCTGACCCTGGCGGGAGACGAGCCGGGGCCCTTTCTCCCCAAGCTCATGGCCCTCGAAGCCGCCTTGCCGACGCTCAATCTCCCCACCGTCATGATCGCCGGCCTGACCATCGGCCTCATTCTCATCGTGCGGGCCGTCAACCAGCGCTGGCCGGCGCTGCTCATCGCCATCGCCGTCGCCACGCTGGCCGCCGCGCTGTTCGATCTGCCGGTGGCGACCATCGCCAGCCGCTTCGGCGGCATTCCCCATGCCCTGCCGTTGCCGCGCCTGCCGGCGATGGATGTCCCCACGATCCTCGCCGTGCTGCCCAATGCGCTCGCCTTCGCGCTTCTCGGCAGCATCGAAAGCCTGCTGTCCGCCGTCGTCGCCGACAGCATGACCGGCCGGCGCCACCGCTCCAATTGCGAACTGGTGGCGCAAGGCGTCGCCAATATCGGCGCCGCGCTCTTCGGCGGCATTTGCGTCACCGGCACCATCGCGCGCACCGCGACCAACGTGCGCGCCGGCGCGCGCGGCCCGGTCGCCGGCATGATGCATGCCCTGTTCCTGCTGCTGTTCATGCTGCTGGCGGCGCCGCTCGCCGGCTATATCCCGCTCGCGGCGCTCGCCGGCCTGTTGATGGTCGTCGCCTGGAACATGATCGAGCGCCATCAGATCATGATGCTGCTGCGCACCTCGCGCGGCGAAGCGCTGGTCCTGCTGGTCACCCTGTCGCTGACCGTCTTCCGCGATCTGATCGAAGGCATCGTCGCCGGCTTCGCGCTCAGCGCCCTGCTGTTCATCCACCGCATGGCGCAATCGGTCGCCGTCGAGACCGGCATGCCGGTGGCGACGGCCGACCGCGCCGACGACGCGGGCGGCGAGCGCACGCCCTACGATCCGGGCATCGCCACCGACCGGGACATCGTCGTCTATCGGATTTCCGGGGCCTTCTTCTTCGGCGCGGCGGCCTCGGTCGGCGCGGCGTTGGAAGACATCGGCGTCTCGCCGAAGGCCTACGTGATCGACTTCGCCGCCGTCAGCGTCATCGATTCGACGGCGGCCAGCGCCATCGGCGCCTTCGTGCGCAAGGCGCATGGACAGAACGCCAAGGTCTTCATCTCGAGCGCGCGGCCCGCCGTGCAGCGCATTCTGGCGGGCCACGACATCCATCCGCCCGGCACCGTCTTCGCGCCGACGCTGGATGCCGCCCTGGCCGCCGCGCGCAGCGGCTAAACGCCTTTACGAAACGTCGGCTGTCGGCGACTCGCCCTTGGCGAAGCGCTTCTTCTTCACGCCGCGGATGTCCTTGCGCGTCGCGTGATCGATGATCATCACGTTCTCCTGGGAGCCCGAACGGGCCGCCATCATGATCATCGGGCCGGACCCGCTGTTCTCCAGCTTGTAGAACGAACCGCCGGTAATCAGGGCCGCCATGCCGACGCCGAGCACGGCCTTGCCGCCATCGGGGAAATGCATCGTGCATTCGCCGTCGAGGCAGATGAAAGTCTGATCCTCGTTGTGGCAATGCATCTCGTCATGGTCGCCGGGATCGGGATAGTAATGCACCCAGCTGTGCAGCTTGCGGGTGTTCATCACCACCGTGCGCTTCTTGGTTTTCTGCGCGATTTCGATGGGATTGATGATCTCGATGGCCATGGCGTTCTCCCTGGGACGGCTCTTTGTTGTTGCGTCGAATCTCTCCTGTCCACCCCCTGCTGTCAACCGGATGCATATCGTTCGCAAGGCGAACGAGACGCGCTTGCACCTTGAAAAATTGAGCTTATTCGGAACCGGTGCTAGAGCTTCGTCCGGCACGACCGCTGCCCCGCAGAGCGCAAGGCACCGACATGAGCAGCATCGAAGAACAGTGGCGCGACGAGGCGAATGCAGCATGGCTTTACAAAGCCGTGCATGACGCCGAGCCCAATCCGCGTTTGCAGGAAATGTTTCTCGACCTCGCCAAGGCCGCCGAGCGCCAGGCGGCGATCTTCGCGCGCGATCTCGGCCCGGCCCTTCCCGTCTTCAAACCGGATCTGCGCACGCGGCTCGTCGCCGCCATCGTCCGCCTGACCGGCCCGAAGCGCGCCCGGCCGCTGCTCGCCGCGATGAAAATCCGCGGCCTGTCGGTCTATGCCAGCAGCAGCCCGCGACCCGCCCACGCCATGCCGCATGCCGTCGGCGAATTCGGCCAGGAACATCGCGCGACCGGCGGCGGCACGCTGCGCGCCGCCGTGTTCGGCGCCAACGACGGCGTCGTCTCCAACACCTGCCTGATCCTCGGCGTCGCCGGCGCGGCGGCCGAGCCGCGCACCGTGCTGCTCACCGGCGTCGCCGGCCTGCTCGCCGGCGCCTTTTCCATGGCCGCCGGCGAATATGTTTCGGTGCGCTCGCAGCGCGAACTTTACGAGCATCAGATCGCCCAGGAACGCGCCGAGCTCGACCGCTATCCCGAGGAAGAAGCCGAGGAACTGGCGCTGATCTATGCCGCGCGCGGCGCGCCGATCGAGGAAGCGCGGGTGATGACGCGCGCCATCCTGCAGAATCGCGAGGAAGCTCTCAAGACGCTGGCGCGCGAGGAGCTCGGCCTCAATCCCGACGACCTCGGCTCGCCGTGGGGCGCGGCGATCTCCTCCTTCGTCGCCTTCAGCATCGGCGCCATCGTGCCGCTGCTGCCCTTCCTGATCGGCCGCAGCGCCGACAGCCTGATCTGGGCCTGCGCCGTCAGCGCCGCGGCGCTCTTCGGCATCGGCGCGGCGTTGAGCCTGTTCTCCGGCCGCAATGCGGCGATCGGCGGCATGCGCATGCTGCTGATCGGCGCGGCGGCGGGCGCGGCGACCTATGTCATCGGTAGCCTGCTCGGCGTCGGTCTCGCTTAGGTCCGGACGGAAAACAGGCGTCGTGCGGAAATCCGCGCGACGCCTGCCGGGACGCGATTACAGCTTCAGTTTGTAGAGATCGATGACGTTCTGGCTGAGCAGACGCTTCTGGCGCTCGGGATCGAGATCGCCGATCTGCTTGGCGAGGAAGGTACGCGAATTCGGCCAGGTCATGTTGGCGTGCGGATAGTCGCTCGACCACATGCAGTTCTTGTCGCCCCAATAGCGCAGCGCCTGGGCGCCGACGAAATCGTCCATGAAGGTGGCGAAGAAATGCTCGGTGAAAATTTCGCTCGGCAGGCGGTCGATTTCGAACTGCTCCTGGGCCGGACCCGGCTTGGAGAAGCGCTTGTAGTAGTAATCCCACTGCTGCAGGACGAAAGGCAGCCAGCCGATCTCGCTCTCGACGATCTCGACCTTGAGCTTGGGGTGGCGGTTGAACACGCCGGACCAGATCAGGTCGTAAACGGTGGTGACGGCATCCTGGGTCTTGATGTTGACCGAGCCGCGAATTTTCTCCATGCCCTTGGCGGTAGGGCCGACCTTGTAGTTGAAGCCGCTGAGGATGTGGAAATTCATCACCGCGCCGGCTTCCGCCGCCGCCGCCCATAGCTTCTCGTAGTGGCCGGAGAGAATCGGCAGATCGGGATGCGGCACCTGCCAGATCAGGCCGCCGACCAGCCCCATGTCGAGGCAGCGGTGCAGTTCCTTGATCGCCACATCGATGTCGTAGACCGCGAGACAGGGCACGCCGAACAGGCGCTTGGGCGCCGTCTGGCAATATTCCGCAAGCCAGTCGTTGTAGAGGCGGAAGGCCGATTCCTGCACATCCTTCGGCGTGGCGAAGGCGCGCAAGGTCACCGTCGGATAGAGCACTTCGGCGGCGACGCCGTCGCGGTCCATGTCGAGCAGGCGCTTTTTCGGATCGAGGCCGCCCTCGGGGCGCTTGTCCTTCGGATAGGACATCAGCTTGGGGAGCTGCTCGCGAATGTTCGACGGCAGGCTGTCCCACAGGGTGAGCGGCTCATCGACATGCGAATCGGCCGAGACGATCAGCGACGGCAGCGATTTGGCCTTTTCGGCGAATTTCGCATCGGCCGTGCGGGCCGACATTTCCTCGATGGCGATGGCCATGTTCTTCACTCCCTCTCTGTGAACCCTGGGCCGCAGCGTTGCGAGGACGCGCGGTCATTGCCGAAGATCATCCCCCCTCGCCCGGACGACTTCAAGCGCCGCCCATGGGATAAACTTTCTAAAACCGCGCGTTTGCGCCCTGCGGAACGCGGCGTTTCATAATTCTCACTCGGTCTTGCCGATGGCCGCCGTCACCTTGTCGATGACCTCTTGCGGCGTCGCGGCGAGCGCCTGGACCATGCCGGTCATCTCGTCGGCCAGCACCGGATCGATGGTCAACTTCTGCTTGGCCGCATCGGCCTTGAACTGCGCGTCCTCCATCATGCTGGCAAAGGCCTTGCGCAACGCGGCGAGACGATCGGCCGGCACGCCCGGCGGCGCGGCATAGGGACGCCCGAAGGTCTGGCCGGAATAGACGAACTCCAGCGCCTGACGCTGCTCCTGCGTCGTCGCCAGATCGAGCACGAAGGGCACGCCGGCGAATTCCGGATTGGCCTTGAGCGCGCCCTGGAACAGCAGCTTCAGCCGGCCCGAGGCCCAGGCCTCCGGCATGCCGCGCTTGAAGGTCTCGGCGCTCTGGCAAGTCGCCGTCATCTCGCCGCGCTCCATGGCGAGAAAGATCTCGCCGGTGTCGTGATAGCCGGTCACCACCTTGAATTTGCCGCCGAGCATGGCATTGACGACGGTCGGATAAATATAGGACCCGGTGCCGAGACCGTCGGAGCCCGTCGGCACTTCCTTGGCCTGCAGATCCTTGAAGGAGGTGATGCCGGACGCTTCCATCGCGGCGCAGAGATTGGTCTCGGTCGCCGGCGTGCCGAGCCAGTTGAACTTGGCCGCGTCGAAGGTGACGCCCGGCGCCTTCATGAAGGACGCGGAGATATTGTCGCGCGCAAAGGCGCCGATCTCGCGGCCGTCCTTGGTCGCGATCGAATACATGTAGTTGGCGGCCTTCAGGCTGCCGGCGCCCGGCATGTTCTGCACGATGACGCCGGGATTGCCGGGGATGTGGCGGCCGATATGGCGCGCGACGGTCTGCGCCCACACGGTATAGCCGCCGCCCGGGCCGAAACCGACGGTGAGCTTGATTTGCGAGCCCTTGTAGAACTGCTCGACCGATTGCGCCCGCGCATCCGACGTGGCGGCGAGCAAACCGGCGGCAAGGACGAGGCAGATACGCGGAGCGAAACGCGAGAACGGCATGGCACGTCTCCTTCTGGTCGGGGACTGGCTGCGAGCCGGATGAAGATTGCAATGGCCATGCCGGACTTCGCCGTCACTCATTTCGCCTTGCCTTAGAAGGGCGTAGGCGGCGAACCCGCACCGGCGCCGGTGCCCAGCGGGCCTGGCGCAGGTTCAAGAACGGGCAACGGACCATCGAAAATGCGGCGGCATGCCCGGCCGATAAGCAGTCCGCGCGCGGCCCGACGTAAGCGCCGTATTGCGGAGCGGAACGAACCTGCTGGAACGCATGTCGGCGCGCGGCGTTGAAAAATGAACCGCAATCCCGTCGCGCCTGACAAGGTGCCAACCATGGTCTTCGTCGTTCAGCGTGCCGTCCTGTCGCGATTCGTCGCGATCTTACTGCTGGCGAGCGCCACCACATCGACGGCCGAGGCGCAAGAACCGCAGCAAAGCCTCGGCGAATGGTTTCACTCGCTACGCGTGCCCGGCACGCCAATCTCCTGCTGCGACGAATCCGATTGCAAACGCACCAAGGCGCGCATCGGTCCCGCCGGCTACGAGGCGCAGGCGCCGGACGGCCGGTGGATAGCGATCCCGGAAAGGAGCGTCATTCGCGGCAAGCCCAACCTGGCGAACGAGCCGGTGCTCTGCCTCGCGCCGCCGAGCGCGGTCTATTGCTTCGTGCCGGACACGGAAGGCTGACGCAGGCTTCGCTCACCGCCCTCAGGCGCGTCCCGCCATCTCGGCGCCGTCCGATGCTTTCAGGCGCATGAAGCCGAGCACGGAGACCACCGGGAACAGGCCGATGATGACGAAGGCCCAGTGGAAATCCTCCGGCGTCAGAATCTCGCTGCCGCCCGCCACCAGGCTGATCACGGTGGCCGCAAGGGCCACGCCGAAGCTGCTGGAGACCTGCTGCATCACGCTGGCGAGGCTGGTGCCGCGGCTCAGATTCTGCGACGTGAGATCGGCGAAGGCGAGCGCGTTGACGTTGGTGAACTGCACCGAGCGCGCGACGCCGTAGAACAGCAGATAGACGAACATCATCCAATGCGGCGTGTCGGGCTGGAATAGCGCCATGCCCATGGTAAAGAGCCCGAGCACGCTGGCGTTGTAGAGCACGAGGTTACGAAAGCCGAAGCGTTGCGCCAGCGGCTTGGCGATGGTTTTGACGCCGATGGCGCCGATATTCATCACGAAGGTGATCAGGCCGGAGACGAGGGGCGAAAGGCCGAAGCCCACCTGCAGCATCAACGGTAGCAGGAACGGCACGGCGCCGATGGAGACGCGGCAGAGGCTGCCCGCCAAGGTCGAGGCGCGGAAGGTGCGCAGGCGGAACAGCGTCAGGTCGAGCACGGGATTGGCGCTGCGCAAGGCATACCACGCGTAAATGCCGAGCAGGACGGCGGCCAACGCGAAGAGCGCGATCGTCACCGGCAGGGCGACGATGCGATGGCCGAGAAATTCGATGGCGAGTTCGAGACAGGCGAGGCCGAATCCGACGACGATGAACCCCTTCATGTCGAAGCGGGGCGGACGCGGCGTGTCGAAGTTCTTCACGCACTTCAACGCAAGCAGGATGCCGACGATGCCGAACGGAATATTGACGAAGAACACCCAGCGCCACGACAGATAGGTGGTGATGAAGCCGCCGACCACCGGACCGAGGCTCGGGCCGATGAGGGCGGGGATCGAGACGAAGGCCAGGGCGGCGTAGAGCTGCTCCTTGGGAAAGCTGCGCCCCAGGATGATGCGACCGACCGGGGTCATCAAGGCGCCGCCGAAACCTTGCATCACGCGGGTCGCCACCAGCATGCCGAGACTGTCGGCGAAGCCGCAGGCGGCCGAGCTCAAGGTGAAGATGGCGATGGCCCAGCAGAAGACGCGGCGCGGCCCGAAACGGTCGGCGATCCAGCCGCTGATCGGAATGAACACCGCCAGGGTGATCAAATAGCTGGTAATGGCGAGCGACAGCTTCAGCGGACTCTCGCCCAGGCCCTCGGCCATCTGCGGCAAGGAGGTGGTGAGGATCGTCGAATCGAGCTGGTTGATGAACATGCCGCTCGCCACGACCCAGGGCACCATGCTGCGGCGCGGATGAGGCGGCAGAACGGCGGCTTCGGCGGGGCTGGAGGGCAGGGTGTCGGGCATGTCGCAGAGGCAATAGCCCCATCCGATGCCGCGGTAAATAGGGCCGTAGGGCCCAGGGGTTCACCGGCCGAAAAACGCGCGAAATCGTATAAGACTTATCGCCTGCTGCCCGATCAGGCCATGACGTCGAGCAACGCCGGCTTGATCCCGAGCTGATCGATCAAGCGCTGCAATTCGCTTTTGGCCTGGGCGTTGCCCTGCTGGTGACGCTCGGCGAGGATCAACTCGTTCTTCAGCGAATGTTCGAGGCCGATCAATTCGGTGACCCGCACCTTGTAGCCATGGGCTTCGAGCACCAGGCCGCGGATGACATTGGTGATATGGGCGCCGAATTCGCGCCGCTGGATCGGATGGCGCCACAATTGATGCAGCGCGCCCTTCTCGGTCTTGAGCAATTGCGCGACTTCCGCTTGGCAGCAAGGCACCAGGGCGATGACCTTGGCCTTGTGGCGCAGCGCGAAGCGGATGGCGTCGTCGGTCGCCGTGTCGCAGGCATGCAGCGCCGTGACCATGTCGACGGGACCGGGCAATTGCGCCTCGGCGATCGGGGCGGAAAGAAATTCCATGCGATCGAAGCGCATCTCCGCCGCCAGTTGGCGCGACGCCTCGACCAGCTCGGCGCGCGTTTCGACGCTGACGACGCGGCCGCGGCCGGCGGGCCCGAGGATCAGTTCGTAGAGCACGAAGCCGAGATAGGACTTGCCGGCGCCGAGATCGGCGAGCACCGGCTGCTCCGTCTCGGCCAGCAGGGCGTCGAGCGACGGCCGCAAGGCCTGCGTCAGATGCAGCACCTGCTTGAGCTTGCGCCGCGAATCGGCGTTGAGCTGGCCGTCGCGCGTGAGGATATGCAGCGCTTTGAGCAGCGGCACGGACTTCGCGGCATCCTGGCTCGGCCAGAGCTCCGCGATGACGTCCTGTTCCGGCGTCTTCTTGCGATGGCGCGGCATACCCTCGTCTCCGGTCCGGCGCGGCGACGCTACTTGCGCGTCGCCGACCAGTTGGCGCCCTTCATGCTCTTGCCGTCGACCGTGCCGCTATATTTGGCGCTGCCGGCGGTGAAGGAAATCTCCGCGCCCTTCATCTTGGCGTCGGCGATCGGCGTCGCGCCCAGCGTGCCGCTCAGCATTTGATACTGCTGCGTCAGCTTGAGCTCCTGATTGCCCATCTGCCAGGAACCGGCGACGTCGGCGGGGACGATCCACAACAGCGCGCGGCACCAGCTGCTGCAATCCTGGGCGCTAACGCTGGTCGTCTCGTCCGGCTCCCAATCGCCCATCGGGAAGGTGTTGGAGACGACGCGCGTGCCCGGCTTCTGCTTGAGAATGGTCGGGCGCAGCCGCTCGTTGAGCGACGGCAGCAGGAAGAGCGTGATGACCGTCGCCTTGGAATAATCGCTCTCGAAGATGTCGGCCTTCTCGAAGGTGGCGAGATTGCTCACGCCCGCCGCGGCGGCGTTCTTCTTCGACAGCTCGACGAGGTCCGGATTGTATTCGATGCCGTAGGAGCGCGCGCCGCGCTTGGCCGCGGCGATCACCGTGCGGCCGTCGCCCGAGCCGAGGTCGTAGACGATGTCGTCCTTCGTCAATTTGGCCATGTCGAGCATCTTCTGGACCAGTTCGTCGGCCGTCGGCACCCAGACGACGTCCTTGCCGGCCTGGAACACCTCGGGCTTGTACCCGGCGTCCTGCGCGATGGCGGGCGCGGCGAAGGCGACGAGGGAGGCCAGAACGGCCGTGGTCATGAATTTCGCTGAAGAAACACGAGAAAGGGTCATGCTTTGCTCCTGTGGAAAACCGGCCGGCACTATAGCCGAACGCCCTGGCGGCCGCCGATCACAGTCTAGACAGAATTCCGAGGAAACAGAACGGTCACGCAAGCCTAAATCGCCCGTCAGACGGCTGCCCGCCAGGTCAAAGCGAGCCGCCGGTCAAGCCCAAAGATCGCTTGGCATTTGCCCGCGCTTATTCTTATTTCACGGTCCTCTCATGGGCAGCCCCAAGGACGACATGACCGCCAAGATCAGCAGCGACATCGCGCGCATCGCCGGCATCATCGCCGCGGACATCAACGCCAAGCCGGAACAGGCGGCAGCGGCCATCGAGCTGCTCGACGGCGGCGCGACGGTGCCCTTCGTCGCGCGCTACCGCAAGGAAGTCACCGGCGGACTCGACGACACGCAGCTGCGCACCCTGGCCGAACGGCTGGTCTATTTGCGCGAAATGGATACGCGGCGCGCGGCGATCCTCTCCTCCATCGAGGAACAGGGCAAGCTGACCGACGATCTCAAGATCAAGATCGCCCTCGCGGTCACCAAGGCGGAACTCGAAGACATCTACCTGCCCTACAAGCCGAAGCGCCGCACCAAGGCGGAGATCGCGCGCGAGCGCGGCCTCGGGCCGCTGGCCGAAGCGATCTTCGCCGACCGCGCCGCCGTGCCGACGGAGCTGGCCGCCGCCTACGTCACGGACGAGGTGCCGGACGTGAAGGCCGCGCTCGAAGGCGCGCGCGACATTCTGTCCGAGCAGTTCGCCGAGAACGCCGATCTCGTCGGCCGGCTGCGCACTTATATGAAAGAACGCGCCGTGCTGCGCGCGCGCGTCGTCGAGGGCAAGCAGGCGGACGGCGCGAAATTCTCCGATTATTTCGATCATGCCGAGCGTTGGGCCGTTGTCGCCGGTCACCGCGCATTGGCGATGCTGCGCGGCCGCAACGAGGAGTTTCTTTCCCTCGACCTCGAGCTCGACGCCGACGATCCCGCGCCGATCAAGCCGGCCCAGCGCATGGTCGCCGCCGCCTTCGAGATCGGCGGCGAGCTGCCGGGCAACAAATGGCTGATGGACGTCGCCGGCTGGACCTGGCGCGTGAAATTGTCGCTGCACCTCAATCTCGACCTGATGCGCGAATTGCGCGAGCGCGCCGAGGAGGAGGCGATTCAGGTTTTCGCCCGTAATCTCAAAGACCTGCTGCTCGCCGCGCCGGCCGGCTCGCGCGCCACCATGGGCCTCGACCCCGGCATCCGCACCGGCGTCAAGGTCGCCGTGGTCGACGGCACCGGCAAGCTGCTGGCGACCAGCACCGTCTATCCCTTCCCGCCGAAGAACGACCTGCGCGGCACCCAGGCCGAACTGGCGAGCCTGATCCGCCAGCATGGCGTCGAACTGATCGCCATCGGCAACGGCACCGGCAGCCGCGAGACGGAAAAGCTGGTGGCCGACATGCTCGCCCTGCTGCCCGCCGCGCCCGGCGCGCACAAGCCGACCAAGGTCATCGTCAGCGAGGCCGGCGCGTCGGTCTATTCCGCTTCGGAAACCGCGGCGCGCGAATTTCCCAATCTCGATGTGTCGCTGCGCGGCGCCGTCTCCATCGCCCGCCGCCTACAGGATCCGCTCGCCGAACTGGTGAAGATCGAGCCGAAATCCATCGGCGTCGGCCAATATCAGCATGACGTCGATCAATACCGGCTCGGCAAGTCCCTGGAAGCGGTGGTCGAAGACGCCGTGAACGCCGTCGGCGTCGATCTCAACACCGCGTCGATCCCGCTGCTGGCGCGCGTCTCCGGCCTCGGCGCCTCGCTCGCCGAAGCCATCGTCGCCCATCGCGACGCCACCGGCCCCTTCAGCAGCCGCAAGGAGCTGCTCAAGGTCGGCCGGCTCGGTCAGCGCACCTTCGAGCAATGCGCCGGCTTCCTGCGCATTCCGGACGGCGCCGAGCCGCTCGACGCCTCCGCCGTCCATCCCGAAGCCTATGGCATCGCCGAAAAGATCGTCGCCGCCTGCGGCCGCGACCTGCGCACGCTGATGGGCGACAGCGCCGCCCTGAAGGCGCTCGATCCGCGCGCCTTCGTCGACGAACGCTTCGGCCTGCCCACCGTGCGCGACATCATCGCCGAATTGGAAAAGCCCGGCCGCGATCCGCGTCCCGGCTTCAAGACCGCGACCTTCGCCGACGGCATCGACGAGATCAAAGACCTCAAGCCCGGGATGCTGCTCGAAGGCACCGTCACCAACGTCGCGGCCTTCGGCGCCTTCGTCGACATCGGCGTGCACCAGGACGGCTTGGTCCATGTGTCGCAACTCGCCGACCGCTTCGTGAAGGACCCGCATGAGGTCGTGAAGGCCGGCGACGTGGTCAAGGTGCGCGTCGTCGAGGTCGATATTCCGCGCAAGCGCATCGGCCTCACCATGCGCAAGGACGGCGGCGAGGCCCCACCGCGCTCGCCGATGCGGGATTCGGGCAAGCCCAACCGCATGCCGCCTCAGCGGAGCGAGCCCGCGGCGCAAGGCGCCTTCGGCGCCGCCCTGGCCGAGGCGCTGAAGCGGAAGTAGCCGGATAGCGCGAGGTCACGCAGCGACAGTGATGGTCCCAGTCCCGTCGCGAATTTGGATCTTCGTACCATAGGGAGCGGACAGTTCCTGCAGGCGGCGGAGGATTTTCTCGGCCAAGGCTCCTTGCGCCTGGAGCGCGCGTCCGCGCTGATAGCGCGGCCGGCCGAAACCGAGATCGGTCGGGATGATCTCGATTTCCGCAAGCGCTCCGCCGCGGAAGCGGCAGATCGGCAAGAAGCATTCCCAGTAGCCGGCATAGGCCGGAAAGCCCTTCTTGTCATTGTTGGTGCGCGCATCGAACAGATCCGCAGGCGTCGCCTCGACGCCGAGATCGAAGCGGCCATAGGCCTCCGCCGGCACGAAGGGCACCGTCTCGTTCTGAAACAATAGGCCGCCCAGGCTGTAGAAGATCGGCTTACCCTTGTAGATCTCGATGCCGAGCGCCGTGTGCGAACCATGGCCGACCACGGCATCCGCGCCCGCGTCGATGGCGGCATGGGCCGCCTCCGTGGCGAAGTCTGCCAGTTCCGAAAGATTGACCTTATGGGTCTCGGCCCTCATCGTCCGCGCGCTGAATTCGTGGCAATGCAGGCTGACGAGCACCCAATCGGCTTGGCGGCGGGCTTCGCGGATCCAGCGCGCATTGCCCTCCAGGTCGTCGGCATCGGCCTTGGTGGCAATGGAGAAACCGTCGCTCTTGACGATGCGTTGGCCGAAGACGTTGATCTCCTCCGCCGTCTGCGTCGCGATTTCCTTGTCCGAGAAGAAATGCGTGCGGGCGCGCTCCTGCTCCTTGAGAAAGCCGAGTTCGCGGTTCATCGTCCGCAGCGCTTTGAAGGTCGCGCCGTCGACGCCGTATGTCACCTTGTGGGCGAGCGGATTGACGCCGGGACGGCCGGCCATGTCGCCGCGCGACGGCGAGGCCTTGTTCCACGGCCGGTAGGTCGTCGTCATCGCGACCAGGGCGAGACGGCCGCGCGCGGTTTCGACATAGGCAGGCATGCGCGCCTCGTCGAGATTGCGCCCGCTGCCGGCATGGGCGATGTCGGCAGCGTCGAGATGGCGCAGACAGGCCAGCAAGCCATTCTCCCCGTAGTCGTAGGCGTGATTGTTGGCGCAGGAGACGATATTGATGCCCATCCATTTCAACTCGCCCAATAGCGCCGGCAAGGTCGTCATCGGTGTGCCCTGGGTGATCGACGGCGTGCCCTCGTCCCATTCGCGCACGGTCGTCTCTAGGTTGACGAAGGTCGCATCGGCAGCGCGCATCGCCTCGACGAGGGCCATATATTCGGGCTCTCGATAGACGCTGATGCGTTGGGTCAGCATGAAATCGCCGTTGAGCGCCAGATCGAAATCGCCCTTTGCAGATTCGTACGTCATGATTCCTTCCGTGAGGACGGCGTCCTCAATTGGCCCATTAGTAAAACGAGGGACTCCGCGTCGCCCAGGCCGTGGACGGAGGATACAATCGCCTGTCGCGCGGCAGCGTCCAACAGGCCGCGCGACACACTGTGGAATTTCGCTTCGACGAAGCGCGCGTCCAGCCCCTCGCTGTGGGAACGGCCCGGCGGTTCCAGGCATTCAGCGAGGATTTCTTCGCCGCCGCGCAGCATCAATTTCACGCGGGCCGGCATGCTGCCGGCGGCCTGCGACGCAAGATCGCCGGAGACCTTGAGGATCAAACGATCCATCAGCCCATGGGCGGTGCCGTCATGCAGCCAGCGCTCGCCGGCGAACTGGCGATGCGTCAACTCGCCGTCGAGCAAGGCGATGGCGACGAGGAAGGCGAAGCTATGGTCCGCCGCCTCGCGCGATTTGGGGTAGCGGCGTGCCTGATCGCCCTGTTGGCGGCGCACAGCAGGCACGTCCGCCATCGTTACTTCGATGCTCTCGATGGCGTCGAAGCGTCCGGCCAAGCGAGTCCGCGCCTCGATAGCGGCGGCGATCGCGGTCTGCGACGTGCCGATGCTCGGATAGCTTTTTAAATTTGTGCCGAGGATGACCGGCGCTGGCGCTATCGGTCGCCACAGCCGTTCCAGCCCGCGCTCGGGATCGAAGACCTGATAGAGGCCGGCCTTGCGGTCGTCGAGAATCTCGAGCGGACCGGTCACGCCCTTGGCGGCGAGCAGGGCCGAATGCACGCCGCTTTGCATGGCAAAGGCGTTGGCCAGGGATTTGGCGGCGGATATCTCGCCGTTGCGCACGATCTTCGGCGTCGGCGAACGCGCTGCCGCCAACGCCAGCCCGTGCGCCTGATGCCGGGCATCGAGACCGAGCAGGCGGCCCGCCATCGCCGCAGCCGCCATGCCTGAGGCCGACGCGCCGTCCCAGGCGCCCGCATCGGGAATCAATTCGCGCAGACGGCCATAGACCTCATAATTGAGCACGACGGCCTCGAGCATCGCGTCGCCCGAGAGGCCGAAGGCTTCGGCGACGGCGAGCGCCGCCGGGATGTTCTCGCTCGGATGGCCGGCGACCGCGAGTTTGCCCTCTCGCTCGGCGAACATGACATCGTTCAGGTCGAGGACGCGGATCAGGGCGCCGTTGGCGAACGCCGCGTTCGGCACGGAGGTTTTGCCGGGGCGGCCGATCACCGTCGCCTGTTCTGCGCCGCCGATATCGGCCGTCAACTCCAGCACGGCATCGACGGCGCCGGTCTCGATCGCCGCGTAGGCGCAGCCGATCACGTCGAGCAGCAGAAGACGCGCCTGACGTTGCGCGAGGCCCGAACGAAAGGCCGCATGGGGCGCCAGGGTCCATTCTGCGAGTTGTTCGATGGCCTGCATCACGGCATGTCCGCCGTCAGCAAGGGCCGCAGGGAGGTCATGTCGGCGATGCCGTGCAGCGCGAAGACTTGATCGATCAGCCGTGCGCAGCGGTCCTGGCCCAAGATCGGCGCCATGAGATCGCGTGCCTTCTCCGTGACCTCGGCCCGCGTCATCGGATTGTCGGCCGTGCCGCGCACGGCAACCACGCGCTTGGACAGCAGGCTGCCGTCCTTCAGGACGATTTCGACGATGGTCTGGCGCGGCGGCTTGGCGCGGTCGAGTTCGTCGCTCGGCACCAGGCTTACCCGCCTGCGGAAGGCGCTGAGCGCCGGGTCGTCCATCAGGGCCTGGTCGTGCGACTCGGCAAAACCGACCGTGCCGGATATCAGCATCATGGCGACAAGGTGCTGAATATTGACGTTCGGAATCGGCCGATTGTCGACGGTCTTCAGATTGGCCGGCGCCAGATGCACCCGCACCTCTTGCACGTCGGCGGCATCGACGGCGCGCCCCTCGCGAATCGCGGCGATGCCGTCGAGGGCGCCCTGGATCGGCGAGCCGACGCACCATTTCTTGATGTTGGTGCGGACGATCTCGTAGCGCTCCCCCAGCCCGTCGATCAGCGCCGCACGGTCCGGTCGCGCGGCATAAGCGTCGAGAAAATTGCGGTCGCCGCTGAACACGTCGTCGGCGCCGGTGAAGCCTGCCGCGACCATGCCGGCCGCCATCACGCCGCTCTGCGCCGGCTTACCCGAATAGACGAAGGCTTTTTCGATATGGCCGCGGTCATGCATATAGGCGCCGCAGCCCGAGGCCGACTGCGCGCAATAGGACAACACATAACGCATTCGCGGCGCATCCAAGCCATGCAGCACCCCGGCCGCCACGCCGGCGCCGAAGGTGCCGCCGAAACCGTGGCAGCTGCGATGTAAGGCTGCAAATCCGCGCATGTCGAGCGCATGGACGAGACGGCAGCCGATGTCATAGCCGGCGACCACGGCGCGCAGAAAATCACCGCCGCTCATATGGCGCTGTTCGGCGACCGCCAGCGCCGCCGGCAGTATGGCGGCGCCGGGATGGGTGCGCGAGGTGAAGTGCGAATCGTCCGTTTCGTCGGAATGGGCCGAAATGCCGTTGGCGAGCGCGGCGGTCGCCGCGCTTGTCACGATGGACGTGCCGAGGATCAAGGCTTCTGGCGCGCCGCCGAGCTGCCGCGCATAGCCGATACCCAGTCCGCCCGGATGCAGCCGCGTTCCCGAGACGATGGCGGCCAGCGTGTCGAGAATATGATGCTCGGCCGCTTCGATAGCGGGCTCGGGCAACCGAGCGCTCCGTGCGTCGGCGGCGAAGGCGCTGAGGAGCTTCATCTCCTCGCTGATCTCTTGGCGGCCGTGACCCATGTCGCACCCGGTTGACGAAAAAAGGGGGATCCCCGGCCTAGAGGCCGAACAGCATGCCGCCGCTGATATGGATCGCCTGCGCATTGATGAAGCGACTGCGCGGATTGCACAGCATAATAACCGCTTCCGCGACTTCTTCGAGGCTGCCGGCGCGGCCGGCCGGAATCCGTTCCATTGGATAGCGCGGCGTGGCGGATCGGCGATCTTCCGGCGCTTCGATGCGGCCCGGGATGAGACAATTGACCACCACGTCCGGGCCGAGGTCGATCGCCAAAGCGCGGGTCAGACCGACCAAGCCCATCTTGGCGGTCATGACCGCCGCGTGATGCTTCTGCCCGAAATGCGCCGAGGCGCCGCCGATATTCACGATCGCGCCCTTGCTGGCGGTCAAATGCGGCGCGCAGGCCTGGGCGCAGAGAAAGCTGCTGTCGAGCACGCTCGCCAACACCTCATGCCAGGATGCGAGCGTCGTTTCCGCCAAGGAGTCGTGGTGGCGGATGGCGACGGTATTGACGAGAATGTCGATGCGACCGAAAGCGCTGACGGTCTTTTCAACCATGGCGCGCACCGCCTCCGGATCGGTCACGTCGGCCAACGCGGAGATCGCCTTGCCGCCGCGCGCCTCGATAGTGCGGACGACATCGGCGGCGCTCGCCGCCGATGTCTTCGCATTGACGACCACGGAGGCGCCGGCATCGGAAAGCCTGAGCGCGATGGCCTTGCCCATGCGCCGGGATGCGCCGGTGACGATGGCGACTTTTCCCGACAGTTCGGGCTGAAGGTCCTTCGACGCACCCGTCGTCATTGATTTATCCCCCCGCCGCTCAGGTCGGATCCAAGGCCGCACGTACCGCCTTGAGCACGTCGGGCGACGTCGCGTAGTACTTCTCGACCAAGGCCTGCGTCTCTTCGCCGGTCAGCAGCTCGATCGAACCGCCGCCATGCTCGACCTCGGCGACGAAGGCCTTGTCGTTAGCGACGTCGGCCAGGGCCTTGCGTAGCGCGGCGAGGCGATCGGCCGGCACGTCCGGCGGCGCAACGAAGGGGCGGCCCGCTTCTTGGCGCGCGAAAAGGAACTCATAGACTTGGCGATCCTTGGGATCCTTCACCATATCCAGCACGCTGGGCACGCCGGGCAATTCCGGATTCGGCGTCAGCGCCATCTGTGCCAGCACGCGCACCTTCTTGTCGCGCAGCCATTCCGAACGGCCGCTCTTCAACGACGTCCAGGTAATGCTGACGCGCCCCTCGACTTCGCCGCGCTCCATGGCGAGATCGATGTCCGGGCCGCCGGGGTAACCGCCGACGATCTTGAACTTGGTGCCAAGGGTCTGGTTGAGCAGCAGGGCATAAACGTTGCTGTCCGAGCTGCCGCCAGTGGTGCCGACGATGGTTTCGCGCTTGAACACGTCATCGAAGGTCATGGCCGGAGAGGTGTGCCAGACGATGATGACGTTGCTCTCCTTGTTTAGGCTGCCGAGCCAATTCAGCTTGCGCGAATCGAAGTTCACGTCCTTTTCGACCAGAAGCGGCATCATCGGAATGGTGCGCATCACGGCGGCAATGGCCGTGCCGTCGCGCGGCTGAGTGTTATAGAGCTGCGCCGTGGCGACGACGCCGCCGGCCGCCGGCACGTTCTGCACGACGATGGTCGGGCTGCCGGCCAGATGCTTCGGCAAATGCTTGGCGAAGATGCGCGCGAAAACGTCGCCGCCCCCGCCCGCGCCCGAACCGACCAGCAGCTTGACCTGCTTGCCCTTGTAAAATTGCTCGACGGATTGGCCGAACGCCGGCGCAGCCAATGCCACGGCGGCTGCCATAGCGGCCATGCCGCCCATCAAACGCAACGTCTTCATTGTAGCCTCCCTAAGTTCTTTTGATGCTGTGGTAAACTTGACCTCGTCCGATTCGTCCGAGGTCATTCCTTTCCGTCGATCGCGCCGCCGATAGACTTGCGGTAATCCACATGGCTGCCGTCGCAATAAGGCGGTCTCTGCGTCTTCTTGCAGCCGCACATCGCGACCGTGAGATCGATGGGCTCGACATGCGCCAGCGGCTTGAACGGCGTTCCTTTATGCGAACCGTCACAATAAGGCTGCGTCCCGCTCAAACCGCAGCTGCACCAAAAAATGCGCTTCCCCGCCGTGAGGCTCGTGCGGAACGGATAATCTATCGGCATCGCCGCCGTCCTCTCCGAATGGCTTTGCGCGACGTCAATGCGGCGCGCCACTGTCGGCGCGTTCGCACGCGAAAGCGGGCTCTTCGCGTGCCAGCGTGATGACGCCGCGATTGCCGAAGCGGGCGAGAACGACCATGCAAGGATCGTCGCCGGTCGCATACCAGTATTCCTCGTTCGCCGGCACATGGATGACGCTGCCCACGCCGCACCAGACGCCGTTGAAGATCATGCGGCCCGTCACCACCACCATGATCTCCGGCTCGCTGTGGGAATGGACGCGCGCGTAATGATGCGCCTTCGAATCGAGATAGACGATGTAAGGAAAGCTCGGCATGAGATGCATCGATTCGAGGCCGCCGACTTTCCCCGCGCTAGGACTCAGCGCGATCTGCTTTTCTGTCACGATCATCGTCTTGGCCATCGTCAATCTCCTTCGCTCACCCCCTTACGAAGATCGGCGCCACCGAGACGGCGGCGCCGTTTCCCGTCAAGGAGCTATGCCGCCCTCGCTATTGATCACCTTGTAGCGCGCGACGAGTTCTGGCGACGTGTTCATGATCTGGTCGACTTGCTGCGTCAGGTCCTCGCCTGTCATCGGCGTAAACTTCACTCCGATGCCGTGCATTTTCTCGACGAAATCCTTATCGACCATGGTCGCGTCGAAAGCGCGGCGCAGCGCAGCCACGATCGGCTCCGGCAGACCAGGCGGACCGGCGAAGGACTGGCCCATGAGCGTCGATGAGGACATGATCCGCACCAGCTGTTTCGCCTCCTCGCCTTCCGCCAAATCGAGCAGCAGGGGCACGTTCGGCATCGTCGGATCGGCGGCCAGACCGATCTGAATCAAAGGACGGATATCGCCATCGCGCAACGCGTTCGCGTGATTGGTACTGACGTTGTTCCAAGTGCCGAAGGACCCTTGGGTTTCGCCTGACAGCATCGCTAGGATCACCTTGTTGGCAGCACCATAGCCGGCGATCACCTTGAATTTCGTATTGAACAAGTTGTTCATGAAATAAGCGTTGGTCGCCGTATCCGAGGCTTGGCCGACCGCACCGATGATGATTTCGGTTTTGCGAAGATCCTCGAGGGTCTGCGCCTTCACCACTTTGGACACCGTCAGGACACGCGTGCTGGAGTCGGTGCGGCCAATCCATTTGAACTTGCGCGCGTCATATTTGACCGACTCATCGCCGCTGATTTGCGCATTCAATACCGAGCCCAAGGGCGTGGTGATCGTCAGCCCATCCGGTGCGGCGACATTGGCGATATTATTGAGCGCGAGCGAGCCGCCGGCACCCGGCATGAACACCGGCGTGACGGTCGGGTTGCCCGGAATATGCCGGCCGTAATAGCTGGCGAACGGCAGGGTATAGAGCGCGCGGTCGCCGCCCGGCCCGGTCGGAATCAGAATGCGAACGGTCTTGCCCTTAAATGCCTGCTCGACGTTCTGCGCCAGGGCGTTCGTCGCCGACAGAGCGGCCAGGCAGAGTCCAGCCGCGACGATGGTGATGGTGGTCTTCTTCATGATCTCCCCTTGCAGGCATCGAGACGTCTTACGCGCCGCTGATGCCTGTCCCTGTGGTTTTAAAGTCCCAAATCTTTCAAGAACTGACGAATGGCATCGGCGAAGGCGTCGGGCTGCTCAAGCGGCGCCATATGGGCAGCGCCGACGAGCTCGACATATTTGGCGTTGGGTAGCACGTCGGCCAACGCCTTGACGGAGGCCGGCGAGGCCGAGGCGTCTTCCGACCCCGCGATGGCGAGAGCCGGCACGCGAATTTTGTCATAGGCGTCGGTACGGCCGGCCAGCGCCCGCCACGCCCAAGCATGGACCGTGGGGTCGGCGCCGAGCAGCCAGTCCGCGACCTTGGCGACGACTTCCGGATGGGCCGCCGCGAAGCTCTTGCTGAACCATCTGTCTAGAGTGTCGTCGAGCACGCTCGGCATGCCACGCTCGGCCCGCGCCGCGCGCCGCTCCAGCACGTCCGTGCGGCCGCCGGTGCGCGGCCCCGAACCGTTGGCGAAGACGGCAGCCTTCACCATGCCGGCGTCCCTCACGACCATGGATTGCGCCACCGCGCTGCCCATCGAACAGCCGACGACGACGCAGGGGCCGGTCAGAGTCCGCAGCAACTCCAGGCAATCGTCTGCGATCCCGTCCAAACTGTAAGGGCCGGCCGCGACGTCGCTGTCGCCATGGCCGCGCGCATCGATCGCCAGCAAGCGATAGTCGCGCGCCAGGCGCTCGACCACCGGCTGCCAGAAATCGCCGCACAGACCGATCGGATGCAGCAGCGCGATGGGCTCTCCGGCGCCACGCACCGAATAGCCCACGCTCAGCCCCGATTTCAGACGGAAGCGCATCGCCTGCTTCTTTGCCTGCCGGACCGCTTACATCGGCCCTTCGACGTTGCGCAGGAAGCGGCCATGCTCCATGCGCTTGTCGCCGTCGACATAGACCGTCGGCTCGAGCACCACGCCGTCGAGATGGATGTTCGAATGGATGGTGCCGCCGACGTCGATATTGGTGCCGATGCCGAAATGCATCGAGCCGAGGATGTTCTTGTCCTCGCGTTGCACGCCGCGGACCATCGCCTTGGAATTGATGCCGACGGATGCCTCGGCCGGGCAGACGTAGCAATTCTCGTCGCCGAACTTCTCGAGATAGTTGCGGAGGGTCCAGGCTTCGGGACCGCCGTCGATGCCGACGATGATGCCGTCCTTCACGGTGAGCTCGATATGCGTCTTCAAGCGATCGAACTGATGCATCGACAGGTCGATGACGAGCTTGCCGTTGGCCGAGCCCTCGACCGGGGGAATGTTGAATTCGCCGTTCGGATAGAGGAAGCGCGGACGCGGGAAGTTCTTATTGCGCGTCATCGAGTTGATCTTGTACGGCACGAAATCGTCGCCCGGCAGCGCCGGAACGTGAATGCGGCCTTCGACACTGTAGGTAAAATCGGTGCCGTATTTGGTCGTGACGCGCACCATCTTGGCGTCGCGGCCGAAGATGTTAGTCGCCACGTAATGCTGGCGCACGGCCATCTGCTTTTGGTCCTCAGTGACGGCGCCGGACTGGAACATCTCCAGCGTCATGCCGCCATCCATGCATATCACCGGCACGCCGGCACGCATCGCCTCAAAATTCGCCTTGGCGTGCAACATGCCCGTCGTCGCCAGCAGGATATTGACGTCGGCCTTGAGCATCGCCTCGCAGACCGCCTTCGGCGGATCGAAATAGTCGGCCGGGCGCGGATCGAACATCGCCAGCGTCGCCTCGGCGCCCACTTCGGAAATCGCGCTCATCAGCACCTGCCACACGCGCGGATCATGCGCCGTGTCGGTGACGATCAGAACCTGCATGCCGGGCGTGATGTTGGTGGTGATCGGCAGGCGCAGATACTTAAGGTCGCCCGTGATCATCGTCGGATTGCTGTGCATGTCGTATTTCCCTGTCCTAATTGCGTTCTTGATCGGCCGTTACAGGCCGTTTTGCCGAAGGCCTAAACAGCCATCTCGGGATTGGCGAGCGGCGCCGTCCAGGCGTCATAGCCATAGACCCAACCGGGATCCGCCTTTTCCTTGGTACCGGCCTCCGGCGCCGCGGCGTCGACCCGCATCCATTCGCGCTTGTTGAGGTGCGACAGGCTTTGGATCTTCGAGGCGCGCGGCAGGCGCGTCGCTTCATACTGACGGAAAGCGCCATTGACGCCGGCCTTGTCGATGCCCTCGAAGCAACGCGCCAACACGGCGGCATCCTCGATCGCCGAAGCGGCGCCCTGGGCCATATAGGGCGTCATCGGGTGGCAGGCGTCGCCCAATAGATAGACCCGGCCATTGCCCCAGCTCCTTTGCGGCTCGCGATCGTAGATCGGCCATTTGTGCGTGTCGGGGCAGGCGTCGAGCACGGCGCGCACGTCCGGATGGAAATCCTTGAAGGCGGCGCGCAGTTCGCCGAGATCTCCCTTGAGCGACCAGGACTCGAGATCCGGCTTTTCCGCCGGAATGCTCGTGGTGAAATAGACCTCGTCCTTCTGGGCGGTGATGTAATAGATGACGATATGACGGTCAGGTCCCCACCATTTGGTGGCGACGTCGCCGATATCGACGCCCTTCAGCAGATGGGCCGGGAAGGTCGCGCGGTAGGCGAGACGGCCGGTGTAATTCGGCGATTCGTTGCCGAACAGCTGGCTGCGCACGACCGAATGCACACCATCGGCGCCAACCAAGGCGTCGGCGCGAGCCTGCGTGCCGTCGATGAAATGCAGCGTGACGCCGTCGGCGTCCTGCTCGAAGCGCTTGAGCTTCTTGTTGAGATGGACGACATCCGGCGGCAGCAAGGACAACAACGCCGCATGGAGATCGCCGCGATGCATCATGAGATGGGGCGCGCCGTATTTCTGCTCGACGCTATACATGTCGAATTCGGAATTGATCCGGCCGGTGTCGTAATCGCGATGCAGGCGGGCGCGGTGCTGGAACGCGGTCTTGCGCAGCCGGTCTTCCAAGCCCAGGGCGCGCAGCACCTTCATCGGATTCGCCGCCATCTGGATACCAGCGCCGATGCGCAGGAAGCGCTCGGCCTGCTCATAAACCTGCACCTTGAAGCCACGCCGCAGAAGGGCGGCGGCAGCCGTCAGGCCGCCCATGCCGGCGCCGACGATGGCAATTTCTGGTTTCTGGCTCGACATTTTTACTTCCTGTTGCAGTGCGGCATTACGATTGCCGATCATTTGCGGTGCCTCGTGATGGTTGGACGCGTATCATGCGCGGCGCGGGGTTGAGAAATGCGAAGCTCGGAGCGATTGATGCAAAATGCGCAAGAATTGTGAAATCCTCGATCTGAAGCTGTTTCTGGCCGTGTTCGACATGCGGAGCTTTCACAAAGCCTCCGAAGCTATGAACATGTCGCAGCCCGCGCTGACGCGGCGCATTCAGGCCTTGGAAGAAACCTTCGGCGCGAAACTGCTGGAGCGCAGCACGCGCCATGTCGCGCCGACGCGCATCGGCAGCGAGCTGGAGCCGGGCTTTCGCCGCATGGTGCGCGAGTTCGATGACTGCATCTTCAGTCTCGGCGATCACGGCGTACAACCGACCGGGCTGCTGACGATCGCCGCGATTCCCACGGCCGCTTCGGCCTTTCTGCCGCATGTGCTGACACGCTTCACCGCCGCCTATCCCGACATTCAGTTACGCATCCGCGACGTGACGCCGGCCGAAGGGTTGGAATGCGTGGCGCGCGGCGAAGCGGAATTCGGCATCAATTCGATGGGCGCGTCGCGGCCCGAATTGAAATTCACGCCGATCCTGAACGACGAATTCGCCCTCGCCTGCCGCACCGATCACCCGCTAGCCAAGTGCGACAAAGTCCGCTGGCGCGATCTGGTGGAATATCCCCTCATCGTCAGCCAGAAGAGCGACAACCGCATGGTCGTCGATCAAGCGCTAGCGCGCTCCGACCTGACGCTCAACTGGACCTTTCAGGTTGGGCACCTCGCGACGTCATTCGGCCTCGTCGAAGCCGGGCTCGGCCTGTCGATCATTCCCCGGCTCAGCCGCACGCTGCACAAGCATCCCTCGGTCGCCGTGGTGCCGCTTTACGATCCGGTGGTCACGCGCACCGTCGGCATCGTCGAGCGACGCGGACGGCAACTGTCGCGCGCCGCGATGACGCTACGCAAATTGGTGGTCGAAGCCTGCGCGGAATGGAAGGCCGTGAAGGTCAAGCGGACACCGCCCAAGCGACCGCGCGCGGCGGTGGCGATCGCCTCCTAATCCCGGCTTCGCGGCCGGCCCCTCACGTCAGGAATTTGCGGAAACGCGCGCGGGCGAACAGGAACAGGACGCCGCCGATCGCCAGCAGCGCGGCGAATTGCGGCCAGACGACGCTCAGCCCCGCGCCGCGGAACAGCACCGATTGCGCCAGCATGACGAAATGCGTGTTGGGCGCCGCCAGCATGATCATTTGTATGATCTCCGGCATGCTCTCGCGCGGCGTCATGCCGCCCGACAGCACCTGCAGCGGCAGCAGCACCAGGATCAGCAGCAAGCCGAATTGCGGCATGGAGCCGGCGACCGTCGCCAGGAAAATCCCCATGCAGGTCGTCGCGAACAAATGCAAGGCCGTCGCCACGAGAAACAGCGCGACCGAACCCTGAATCGGCACGGCGAGCAGACCCTGCACGACCACGACGATGGAGACGGTCGAGGCCAGCAAGACCACGAGCGCCATCGACCAGATTTTGCTCAGCATGATTTCCGTCGGGGTTACCGGCATGACGAGCAGATGTTCGATGGTGCCATGCTCGCGTTCGCGTATGAGGGCCGCGCCCGTCAGGACGATAGACAGCATGGTGATCGCGGAAATGAGTTCGGTGATCGAGCCGAACCAGCCCTTGTTGAGCTCCTGGTTGAAGCGCGTGCGTAACACCAGGTCGACGGGCGCCAGGCTGATGCTGCGATAGCGATCCAGGAATTCCGCGACCTCGCTCGAGACGATGGACTGGATATAGCCGCCGCCCGCGAAGGCCTGCGTCATGCGCGTCGCGTCGATGTTGAGTTGGATCGTCGGCGATTTTCCCGCCAGCAGATCGCGCTGGAAATTGGCGGGAATATCCAGCGCGAAGGTATCCAGGCCGCCATCCATGCGGCTGTCCATCTCCTGCTGGGTGATGAGTTTCGGCGCGGTGAAATAGGGCGGGTACAGCGCCGAGACGATGCGCGACGAAATCGGCGACAGGTCCTCGTCGACCACGGCGATGGCCGCATGATTCAGCGTTTCCGGCATCGCCCGCGAGGCGAAGTAGATCGACGCGGTGAAGGCGTAGACGATCAGCGCGAGCAGGACGGGATCGCGCGCGAGCCCCCGCAGTTCCTTGACGCCGAGTTGCAGAATATGGCCGATCCGCATGGTCAGCGCGCCTGCTTGCCGAGGAAAAGCACGCCGAGGCCGAGCAGCACCGGGATCGCGATCGCCAACGGCAGGAAATCGGCCGCCAGATCGCCGAAATCGAGCGCCTTCGAGAAGGTCCCGCGCGAGATCGTCATGAAATAGCTCGTCGGGTAAATGCGGCCGATCCAGGCGCCGACGCCTTGCAGCGACGACACGGGGTCGGTCAGGCCGGAATATTGCACGGCGGGAATGAGGGTGATGAGAGCGGTGCCGAAGATCGCGGCGATCTGGCTCTTCATGAAGCTCGATATGAGCAGGCCCATGCTCGTCGCGACGGTGACGTAGAGCAGCGCCGCCGCCGCGAAGGTCAGGAAGCTGCCGGTGAAGGGCACGCCGAAGCCGAAGATCGCGAAGGCGGCGAGCGTCAGGAAGTTCACCATGGCGAGCGCGATATACGGCAGTTGCTTGCCGATCAGGAATTCGCAGCGCGTGACCGGCGTGACGTAGAAATTCGTGATCGAACCGAGCTCCTTTTCGCGCACGACGCTGAGAACCGCGAGCATCGCCGGAATCATCATGAGCAGCAGCGGAATCATCGCGGGCACCATGGCGATGAGGCTTTCGACATTCGGATTGTAGCGATAGCGAATCTCGATCTTGAACGCTTCCGCCGCCGCCGCGTCGCCGTAAATCTCGCGCGCCTTTTGCGTCAGCCAATGCAGGTGCATGCCCTGCACGTAACCGCGCACGGTCTCCGCCCGGGTCGGCAGGGCGCCGTCGATCCAGGCGCCGATCTCGACGGCCCGTCCGCGCGAAAGATCGCGGCCGAAGCCGGGCGGAATTTCGATCGCCAGGCTCAATTCGCCGTTGCGCATGCGCCGATCCAGATCGGCATAGTCGGCGATCGGCGCCTTTTCCGCGAAATAGCGCGACCCGGCGATCTGCAGGGCGTAATCCCGGCTGAGCGTCGTGTCGTCGCGGTCCAGCACGCCGAAGGACAGCTTCTCGACGTCCAGGTTGATGCCGTAGCCGATGACGAACATGAGGATGACGCTGCCGAGAATCGCCAGGGTCGCGCGGATCGGATCGCGGCGCAGCTCCAGGCTTTCGCGCCGGCTATAGGCGAACATGCGGCGAAGGTCGAAGAACCGGCGGGTAGCCGATGCGGGCCGCGCCCCGTTCGTCTCGTCCGCCGCCGGTCCGGGCGGCAGGGCGGCCGCCGGCTGTTCGCCGCCGATCGCATCCTGCAGATAGGCGATGAAAGCCTCTTCCAAGGTGGTGACGCCGCGCTTCTCGGCAATCGCCTGGGGCGCGTCGCTGATGAGCACCTTTCCCGCATGCATGAGCGAGACGCGGTCGCAGAACTCCGCCTCGTTCATGAAATGGGTCGAGACGAAAATCGTCACGTTCTGGTTGCGCGAGAGATCCGACAAGATCCGCCAGAAGCCGTCGCGCGCCACCGGATCGACGCCCGACGTCGGCTCGTCGAGAATGAGGATATCCGGCGAATGGATCATCGCCACCGCGAGCGACAGACGTTGACGAATGCCGAGCGGCAGGGCGTCCGGCAGGGCGTCCATGACGCCGGCGAGATCGAACGGCCCCGCCATGTCGGCGATGCGACCGGGAATATCGCGCGCCGGCAGGCCGAACAGACGGGCGTGCAGTTCGAGATTCTGCCGGACCGTCAATTCCGTATAGAGTGAGAAGCCCTGCGACATATAGCCGACGCGGCGCCGCACCTGCATATCGCGGGGATCGACGTCATGGCCGAACAGCTGGGCGGTGCCGTCGCTCGCCGCGAGCAGACCGGTCAGCATTTTCATGGTCGTCGTCTTGCCGCAGCCGTTCGAGCCGAGAAAGCCGAAGATCTCGCCGCGCTCGATGCGGAAGCTGACATCGTCGACGGCCGTGAAATCGCCGAACCGCATGGTGAGATGCCGGGCTTCGATGGCGATGCCGTCCCGTCCGGCGGCCGCGCGCGGCGGAATGACGAGTTGCCGGTGGTCTCGGCGCTTTTGGTCCGGCAACAACGCGACGAAGGCCGCGTCGAGGGTCGAACTGCCCGTCCGCTTCAGCAAATCGCCGGGCGCGCCGGTGGCGAGCACCCGCCCGCCGTCCATCGCCACCAGCCAATCGAACCGCGACGCCTCTTCCATATAGGCGGTCGCCACGATCACGCTCATGCCGGCGCGGCTGCGGCGAATCTGCTCGATCAATTCCCAAAATTGCCGGCGCGACAACGGATCGACGCCCGTTGTCGGCTCGTCGAGGATCAACAGGTCCGGATCGTGGATCAAAGCGCAGCAGAGGCCGAGCTTCTGCTTCATGCCGCCCGACAGCTTGCCCGCGGGCCGTTCGGCGAAGGGCGCCAGCCCCGTGCTGCGCAGCAGGCCGTCGATGCGGCGGCGGCGTTCGGCCGCGCCATGGCCGAACAGCCGGCCGAAAAAATCGACGTTCTCGGTGACCGACAGCGTCGGATAGAGGTTCCTGCCGAGCCCTTGCGGCATATAGGCGATGCGCGGGCCGGCGGTTCGCCGATGGGCGGCGTCGGCGATGTCGCCGCCCAAAACCTCGGCCCGGCCGTCCTGCATTGCATGGGCGCCGGCGATGAGGGCGAGCAGGCTGGATTTGCCGACGCCGTCCGGGCCGATCAACCCGACCATGGCGCCCGCCGGCAGGTCCAGGGACACGGAGTCGAGCGCGCGGGTCTTGCCGTAGGAGAGGCCGACATCTCTCAAGCGCGCGACGAACGGCGGCATCGCCTCGGCAAGGCCGCCGTCCGGCCCGAGGGTCATTGCACCATCGTCCCGTTCAGGCTGGCCGGCCATGCCGCCGCCGGATCGATCCGGACATAGGCCATGCCCGGCAGGCCGGTCTTGACCTGTTGGATATGCTTGCGCAGCAGATCCGGCGAAATCTGCGCCTTGACCCGGAACATCAGCTTCTCGCGCTCTTGCGCGGTCTCCACCGTCTTCGGCGTGAATTGCGCCACGTCGGCGATGAAGCTGATCTTCGCCGGCACGACATATTGCGGCGCGGCATCCAGCACGATGCGCGCTTCCGTGCCGAGGGCGATCCGCCCGGCCTGCGCCGTCGGCAGGAAAAAGGTCATGTAGACGTCGCCGAGGTCGACGAGATTGAGGACCCGTCCGCCGGCGGCCAGCACTTCGCCCGGTTGCGCGACGCGATATTGCACCCGCCCGCTGCGGGTCGCCCTGAGCGTGCTGTCGTCGATCTCGACGACGACGCTGTCGATAACGGCTTTGGCGGCGTCGACGGCGGCCTCGGCGTCGATCACCTGGGCCTTGGCCGAACCGATCGCCGCCTCGGAGGCCGCGAGCTGGGCCTGGGCCGCCGCGACGGCGGCCGCGCCCCCTTGGACGTTGGCGCGATCGTCGTCGAGCACTTGCCGGGATACGGTGCTCGTCTTGGCCAACTGCTCGGAGCGGGCGAGCTTCCGCTCCATTCCGTCGAGCTGCGCCAGCCGCTGGTTGACCAGCGCATGGGCCGCCGTCCGTTCGGCTTCGCGCTGGGTGACCAGGCTGCGCGCGGTATCGACGCCGATGACCGCGCGCCGCAATTGCGCCTCCGCCTGACGGCGCTGGGCTTCCAACTGCGCCGTGTCCATGCGGGCGAGCACTTGCCCGGCCTCGACGAAGCTGCCCTCATCGACCAGAATTTCGCTGATTCGGCCGGCGGTTTTGGTCGAAACGTCGATCTCGACCGCCTCGATGCGTCCGTTGCCGGCGGCGATTCCGTCGGGCAGGCCGCCATTGCCGATTGTTCGCCAAGCGTAATAGCCGACGCCGAGCAGCAGGACGAGAACCACGGCCAAAACCAAACGCGCGCGCTGCGTCATGATGCTTTCACTCACCCGGAATATGCCAGCGATGTAACAATGTGCTTGCGCAGGATACAAAGCAACGTCCCGCCACGCTATATCGGCGCGGGCATCGGCGCTTTGATCCTGGTCATGTCCGCCAGACGGCGGCTTGGCGGCGCGCCGCCGGGCCTCAGGACCCGCGATAGGGAATGTTCTCGCGGGTCAATTCGGCGATATAGCGCGCCGATTTCGTCTCCTGCTCCTCGAGCAGATGGCCGAACAGGCCGCCGCAACGGGCGGTGATCGCGACGCTGCGTAGCATGGCCGGCGGAATGCCGATCTCGAGCAGGATGGCGGCCATGGCGCCGGTCGCGTTGAGGGTGATGTGCTTGCCCGCCGCGGCGTCCACTTCGGCCGCCAATTGGCGGAGCAACGCCAGATAGCCGCCCGTGAGCCTTTCCGCCTCCGCGAGTTCCAGCAGCTTGGGCGTGCGCGGATCGTCCGGCTTGTGGAACGGGTGGCCGAAACCGGGCAGCGGCTTGCGCGCCGCGCGGTGCTCGGCGACGACGCGGCGGCAATAGGCGGCCGGATCTTCGCCCGACAGGACGCCCGCCTGCAGGATGGCGCCGCAGCCGTCCATCGTGCCCGCATGCACGTCGCCGACCGAGAGCAGGCCCGCCGCGATCGCCGCCTGCGGTTGGCCCGGCATGCTTTCCATGACCAGGCGGGCGATCAGCGCGCTCGGCGTGAAGCCGTGTTCCATCAAGGTCACGAAGCAGGCGTCGAGCAGACGCGCCTCGCCGTCGCTCGGGAAGCGCTTGACCAGGAGAAAGTAGAACATCTCGGTGAAGCTGCGCCGGCCGATCAGCTCGCCGACGAGATCCTTGCCGCGCACGGTCACGCTGGTCGCGTCGGCATCGGCGATCCGGGTCACGATGTCAGTCATGGGCGAAGCCCTCCAAGGGTTACCGGCCGTCCGCCGCGAAGACGAAGGAATTCTCCACCGGGAAGCTGATGGCGAGCTCGCCGCGCAGCGAGGATAGCGAGGATTCGAAGCGCAGGCTCTGCGCCGCCGTCTTGGCGTGGTAGAGGCAGCGCGGCCCGAGAAAGTCGAAATAGGAGATGGTCGCGCGCAGCAGGTTGCTGCCCGGCGCGACGGCGTCGCCGGCGACGCTGATATGCTCCGGCCGCACCGACAGCACGACGGGGCTGCCCAGCGCGAGGGCCGCATCGATGCGGGCCCGCACCGGCATGCCGTCGATGTCGATTTCGCCGATGCCCTCGCCGAGATGACGGCTCAAGCGGCCGCGCAGGAAATTGCTCGATCCGACGAAATCGGCGACGAAGGGCGAATTGGGCCGGGCATAGACCTCCGCCGGCGCGCCATATTGCACCAGCTTGCCCTGCGACATGACGGCGATGCGGTCGCTCATGGTCAGGGCTTCGGACTGGTCGTGCGTCACGAACACGGTGGTGATCGCGAACTTGCGCTGCAGTTGGCGCAACCAACCGCGCGCCCGCTCGCGCAGCTTGGCGTCGACGTTCGACAGCGGCTCGTCGAGCAGCAGCAGGATCGGTTCGTAAACCAGGGTGCGCGCCAGGGCGACGCGCTGCTGCTGGCCGCCCGACAATTCATGCGGATAGCGGTCGCCATAGGCTTCCATCTCGACCAGGGCGAGATATTCGTCGACGCGGCTTTCGCGCTGCGCCCGGCTCATGCGGCGAATCTCGAGCGGCAGGCGCACGTTCTGACGCACGGTCATGTGCGGCCACAGCGCATAGCTTTGCAGCACCAGCCCTACTCCGCGGTCTTCCGGCTGCACGAACAGCCCCTTGGCGGCATCGACCATGGTCTGGCCGCCGACGGTGATCCGGCCGGTGGTCGGCCGGTCGAGGCCGGCGACCAGGCCGAGCGTCGTCGACTTGCCGCAGCCGGAGGGACCGAGCAGCGAGACGAACGTGCCGTCCTCGACATAGAGGTCCATGGCCTCGAGCGCGGTTTGCGCGCCGAACACGCGGGACAAGCCTTCGAGCCTCAAATCAGCCATGCAGGGATACTCCGGAAATGCGCCGCGCCAAGAGAATGACCAGGACCGTCATGGCGATCTGCAGCGTCGCCAGGGCCGCGGCCGGACCGGTCTGGCCGCTGAGGAACATCTGCAGCATGGTGGTGCCGAGGACCTCGCCGCCCGGCGCGTAGAGAAACACGGCGGTCGAGTAGTCCTTGAAGAAGTGAATGAAGAGGATGACGAAGCAGGACACCATCGCCGTCTTGAGCAGCGGCAGGCCGATGCGCCGCATCGTCGTCCACCAGTCGGCGCCGAGCACGCGGGCGCTGCGGTCGAGTTGCTTGTCGACCTTGAGCATCGCGGCGGTGATGACGCCATAGCCGAGCGGAATGTAGCGCATGATCAAGGCGACCATGATCAGGGCGATCGTCTCGCGCAGCCAACCGAGCGGCGGAATGATGATCGTCGCGTAGAAAATGCCGATGCCGGCGATGATGCCCGGCATGGCGCGCGGCAGCATCGCCATGACGTCGAGCGTGCGGCGGAAACGGAATTCCGAGCGGTGGACGACGAAGACCAGCATGGTGATCAGCGCCGTGCCGAGCAAGCCGCCGATGCCGGAAATGACGATCGAATTCCAAAAGGCGCGCGTGTAGTTGTCGGTCGCGAAGACCAGCTTGAAATTGTCGAGCGTCAAGGTCTCCCAGAGCGGCACCAGCGGCGTCAGGAAGGACGAAAAGGCGTAGACGACGATGCCGGTCAGCGGAAGCAGGACGAGAAGCAGCAGATAGACCAGCATGACGGCGAGCAGACCCCAGCGCCAGCGACCGAGTTCGAAGCGCCGCGGCCGCGTGGCCTTGCCGCCGATGGTGACGAAGCGCTCCGGGCGGCGCAGCAGGAATCGCTGCATCAGCGTCAGCCCGACGATGACGGCGATCAGGATCAGCGCCGCGGCGGAGATCAGGCCGTAGTCCGGCCGCGCCGCGTTCAGGCCGCGCGCGTAGATGAAGGTCGTCAGCAATTCGATGTTGACCGGGCGGCCGAACATCAGCGGGATCGACAGCGTCTCGATCAGGATGACGAAATTGAGGATGCCGCTGATCAGCAGCGCCGGGAACATCAGGGGCAGCGTGATGCGCGCGAACACCCGCCAGGGCTTGAGCCCGGCGGTGCGGGCCGAATCCTCCAGCGCCGCGTCGGACGAGCGGGTGACGCTCAGGCAATAGAGATAGCTGATCGGCGCCTGGCAGACCGCCGCGACCACCGCCATGCCGGAAATCGAGTAGAGGTTCCAGAAGGGTTCGACGCCGGTCGACAATTTCAGCAACATCGTCACATAGCCGGCCGGGCCGTAGACGATCGACCAGCCGGTCGTCGTGACCAGCGGCGAGATGAAGATCGGCCAGACGATGAGGTTGGAGACGAAGCCGCGCCCCGGCAGATTGGTGCGGCCGACCAGCAACGCGACCACGCCGCCGATGACCTGGGACAGGACAGTGGCCAGCAGGGCGAACAGCAGCGTGTTGAGCAAGGCCGGGCCGAAGGCGGGATCGGCCGCGAGATCGACGAACTTGCGCAGCGTGAGCGCCGCGTCCTTCTCGTACAGCGATTTATCGAGAAAGGCCTGATAGACGATGGGCAGCAGCGGCGCCAAAACCAACACGGCGACGAGCGCCGCGGTGCCCCATTGGATGGCACCGGCTTTCCAGCGGCGGGCGACGGCCGGCTTCACGCCGGCCGTCCCGACCGTTATCGTCTGCTCGCCCGCGCTCATTGGCCCAATGCTTTGCGTAGCCGTCCCAGGAAGGCGTCGCGGCCGGTTTCCATCTCGGGCTTGAACTCGACCAGCGCCGCCGAACCGCCTTCGGCGATCACCTTAGCGTAGCTCCGGCCGTCCGGCATCGCGACTCCGGCGCGATAGGGCATCAGGCCGCCGGCGGCGATCGCCTTCTGTCCCGCCTCGGTCAGCAGGAAATTGACCACCAGCTTGGCCGAATCCGGGCTCTGCGACGTCTTCGGAATGCCCATGGTGCGCGGCGAAACCGGCGTGCCGTCGTTGGGATAGAGCACGCCGAGCACCCGGCCCCGCTTCTCGTCGAGCGTCGGCACCAACGGTTCGGGCAGGAACAGGCCGACGAGATATTCGCCGGTCATGACCTTGTCGACGATGACCCCGGTGGTCTGCTCGAAACGCACGGCGGACGCCAGGCGGTCGAACAGCGGCCAGAACTTGTCGCCGTGATGGTCCTTCACCGTCCAGTAGATGCTGTAGGAGAAGGGCGAAACCGTCGGGTTGTAGCTCGACACCTTGTTTTTGAAGAGCGTCGGATTCTTGGCGATCTTGTCGGCGAGATCGGCGAAGCCCTTGGGCTGCATCGGCGCCGGCAGCAGCAGCTTGTTGTAGATCAGCACCTGCGGCTCGACCGACAGGGTGAAATAACCGGGGCCCGGCTTGGCGAATTTCGGCAGGTCCTTGAGGTCGTTGGGCTCGAAATCGATCAGCTCCTTTTTCTCCGACAGGCGCGGCCATTCGTCGGGCAGGCTGGCGATGACGATGTCGGCGGAGCGGGTGCCCGACGCGCTTTCGGCGCGATAGCGCTCCAACGCCTCGTTATGGCTGCCCATGCGCAGCGGCTCGAGGCGGATCCAGGAATAACGTTCCTTGAGCGCGGCCTGAATCGGCTGCCAATTGTCGGGGCGCAAGGTGCTGTAGACGAGCACGCGCTCCTGTCCCTTGGACGCTTTCTCGGCGGCGCTCCAGTCTTCCGCCTTGGCCGCGGCAGCCGCGACCGTCAAGCCGCAGAGCATGGCAGCGGCAAACGAACGGCGAGCGGCACGCAGGCCGCCGCCTTGCAGTCTATTGCTCCTGACGCGTGTCATGATGAACCTCCCTTTTCATTGTATGACATGGCTAGGCGCGCCCCCGTTGGGAGGTGCTATGTCGTTTGCGCCTTACTTCATGCGGCTTGCTCCTATGTCGCTCGGCGTCCGGCTCACGCCGGACGCAGATGCAGCTTGCCGACCATGGTCTCGCCGGCCTGCGCGACCTTGGCGACCACGTCGCCATTGCCGCCGTCCGGGATCGCCACTTCGAGATCGTCGCCCGGGCAGGTCGGCCCGACGAATTTCACCTCGATTTCGCCGCGGTAGATCCAGTCCTTGCCGTACTTGCGCGTCGCCAACTCGACCGCATAGCCGAGCACCATCAGGCCATGGGCGAGCGTGCCGCGAAAGCCGCGCTCGCGCGCGTAGGCGTCGTCATAATGCAGAATGTCGTTGTCGCCGTTGATCACGCCGTAATCGTCGATCATTTTCTGGGTGATCTTGAAGGTTTTTTTCATGGCTCGCCTCATGCCGGGAAGGTGCTGGTGTTGACCGCGGTGGCGATATGCTCGCCGCGGCCGTTCTTGAAGGTGGCGGAATATTGGATGTAACGCCGGCCGCGCTTCTCGAACTTGTTCTCGACCTTGCCGGTGCCGACGATTTCCGTCTCTTCGTCGGCCCAGATCGGCCCGTGGAAGCTGAACTTGTTGCCGGCCATGATGCCGCCCTGGAGCGGCGGATATTTGCGGTACATGACGGCCATCAGATAGACGCAGAGCACGGACGGCAGAGCCACCGGGCGGCCGCCGATCTTATAGGCCTGCACGTCGCCGTCCACCGAACGGGTATATTCGTCGATGATGTCGGGCGTGATCGTGAAGCGGACTTCCGGGAAGGTTTCGCCGATCACGTACTGCTCGAACGTGGTGCCGGGCACGTCGCCTTCGCGCGGTTTGATATCACTGGGACGAGTCATTATTCACCTCCTGCATAGAGAGCGCGTTTTTCGATAAGGTCGTCGATCTGCGAATCGTCGTAACGGCAGACGTCGCGGAAGATTTCGCGCGTCGCCGCGCCGTGAGCCGGCGGATAGGACAGCGGCGCCGCGCCGGCGTATTTGAAGGGATTGCCGAGAAAGCGCATCGGCTTGCCGCTCTTGGCTTCGGGCAAGCTCTCGACCATGGCGCGCATGCGCGCCACCGGCTGATCGACCGCCTCGGGAACGTTGAGCACGACCGACGCCGGGATGCGGGCGGCGAACAGCTTCTCTTCCCATTCCTTGGCCGGGCGTTGCGCGAAGATATGCGCCAGTTCGGCGGCGAGCTGCTGCAGATTGGCGACGCGCGCCGGCCGCTTGGCATAGCGCGGATCCTGATTCATGTCGGGCCGGCCGATGACGACGCAGAACTCGCGCCAGAAATGGTCGCCCGTCGGCGAGATCGCGAGATAGCGGCCGTCCGAGCAGAGAAAGGCCTCGCTCGGCGAGATCATCGGGCTGCGCGAGCCGAGCGCCACCGGCACTTCGCCGGAGATGAAATAATTCTGGGCCTGCCAGGTGAGCAGGGCGAGCTGGCAGTCGAGCAGCGAGATCTGCACATGGCCGCCCTCGCCGCTGCCCTTGGCCTTGAGCAGGCCGCTGCACACGCCGAGCGCGAGATAGAGGCCGGCGGCGAGATCGCCGATCTGATAGCCGACGCGCGACGGCGGGCGGCCCGCCTCGCCGGTGATGCTCATCACGCCGCCCATGGCCTGGACGATCAGGTCGTAGGCCGGCGCTCGGGCATATTCGCCTTCGTCATGCAGGCCGATCAGCTCGGCGACGCAGATGCGCGGATTGATCGCCTTGAGGCTGTCGAAATCGATGCCGAGGCGCTTGGGCACGTCGGGCGCGAAACCGTAAACCACGGCGTCCGCCTCGCGCACCAGGTCGTAGAAGGCGGCCTTGCCTTCCGGCAGCTTGAGATCGATGGCGACGCTCTTCTTGCCGCGGTTGACCGCGAGAAAGAAGGAGGAGTCGCCCTCGAAGAAATGCGGCGGCACGACGCGCGAGAGATCGCCGTCGAGCGTTTCGATCTTGATGACGTCGGCGCCGAGCTGGGCGAGCAACTGGCCGGCGAAGGGGCCGCCGAGCACCCAGGTGAGATCGAGAATCCGGTACGCGCCGAGCACGCTGCCTCCTGTCCCTTGCGACAGGAAGGGCCGCGCAGGCCGGATGCGACCTGCGATGACATTTTCTCAGGTGCCGTGAGAATCTTGGCGCCCCAGAACCGACCTTCCTGGACCCGGCTGCGCGCCATTCTTTGAGATAATCGGCGCTTCATCACGGGTCGGCTGGAGCATCCGAATTTTTGCCGGGCCGAACAAACGATTAAAAATCACTCTCAAGTCAGGAAAACTCACTTATAGCTACCGCCTTGCTCCGGCGCCCCTTCGCCGGCTTGGGCCGCTTCTCCAGCAGCAGGCGCACCGCCGCGTGAGCGGCCTCGCCCTCGTTCACCAGCCAGTTGGCGAACTCGGCCAAGGCCCGCTCCTTTTCCGCATTGGGCTTGTAGATCGCGCGGTAGGCGTGATCGCGCGTTTCGAGCAAGGGCAAGGGAAAGACGAGGCGGCCGGCCTCGATGTCGTCGGCGACGAGCGCCGCCGGCACCAGGGCGATGCCGAGCCCGTTGATGGCGGCCTGCACGGCGTAGAACATTTCCTCGAAGCTCAGCGCATGCTCGGCGCGCACGGCGCCTTTGCAGCCGACGCCTTCGAACCATTCCGGCCAAGCCGCCGGCGCGCTCGCGGTGTGGATCAGCACCTGGCTCTGCAGATCCTTCGCCTCGGTGATGCGGGTGCGCGACAGAAGATCGGGGCTGCAGACCGGCATGCGCATCTCCGGCAACAGAGTGCTGTGCTGCAAGCCCGGCGGAATGACGCGCAGCCGGCGGATCGCCAGGTCGTAATTGCCGTTGTCGAACTCGACCGGCTTGATCGACGCGGTGAGACGGACTTCGATCGTCGGATGCTGGCGCACGAAGCGCGGCAGGCGCGGAATCAGCCAGCGCATGAGAAAGGTCGGCGGCGCGTTGACCGTCAGCGCCGTCGAGGTGCGGCGCTGGGTCAGCACGGCGGCGGCGAGCGCGATGCGGTCGAGCGCCGGCGACACTTCGGTGAACAGCGACCAGCCTTCCTCGGTCAGCGCGACGCGGCGGTTGAGGCGGCGGAACAGCGGCGCGCCGAACCATTCCTCGAGCAGCGCGATCTGCCGGCTGACGGCGCCGTGCGTCACGTTCAGTTCGTTGGCCGCGCGCTTGAAGCTGGCGTGGCGCGCCGCCGCGTCGAACACGCGAATCGCGTTTAAGGGAGGAAGCCGCCGCACGGTCCGCTCTGCCTGCCGTTCCATTGCACCAAGCCGAAGAGGCTGAAATTTAGCCTGCCGGAAAAGAGAACGCGGGATGTTTATTTTGCCGGGCGCGCGCACCTGCCGCGCTCAGGACCGTTCACCGCCATGCCGCCGGATCCGCTGGTGGTGGGGTCGAGTTCTTCAAAGGGAAGTGGCGGAGGGGGTGGGATTCGAACCCACGGTACCCGTGAAGGCACAACGGTTTTCGAGACCGTCCCGATCGACCACTCTGGCACCCCTCCGCAGGGATCAACGGGTCCGTCGCGGGCTCGCCGCAGCGAGCCGGACCCGACGCATCGGCCTCGCGAAAGGCCGAAGGCGATCAAGGGCGCGGACACTACCCAATCTCTTCCGGTGATGCAAACCCGGAGCGGCCCTCGCGGACGCAGCCCGGGGGCCGGGCCAAGCCTGGCAAATCGGCGGTTCGGCCGGTCCATAGGGGGGCTACTGGATTTATACTAGGATAAACGGCCGGACCGGCCGTTCCGGCCTCTATATATGGAGTCCGCCGGCGGCATCGCCCCCAGCGGGCGGGCCCTCGGCAGGAAATGGCGGAATTCCGCCAATTTTCCTCGGCCGGACCGCTCGCCCGGGACCCGAAATGGGTTGACTCACGGAGGACCGTCTATATATTTCGCCCACTTTTCGGGAATTCCCAGTGGCGCGCCCAGGCCCATGGCCGGGCGCGCAGACCTTTGGAAGAACAGGATTTCGATATGTTCGCGGTCATCCGTACCGGCGGCAAGCAGTATAAAGTCGCCGAGAATGACGTCATTATCATCGAGAAGTTGCTGGCCGACGCCGGCGACGACATCGATTTTACCGACGTTCTCGCGCTCAATGACGGCGCCGCCACCACCTTCGGCAAGCCCCTCGTCTCCGGCGCGGTCGTCACCGCCGAAGTGCTCGAGCAGGCGCGCGGCGACAAAGTCATCATCTTCAAGAAGAAGCGCCGCCAGAACTACCGCCGCAAGAACGGCCATCGTCAGGATCTGACGGTCGTGCGCATCACCGGCATCCTCGCCGACGCCTCCAAGCGTCCGGCGAAGAAGGCCAAGGCGCCGAAGCCCGCCGTGACGGAAGAGACCGCCGCCGCGCCGGCCAAGAAGGCGGCCGCGAAGAAGGCCGCTCCGGCGGCGAAGAAGGCTCCCGCCAAGAAGGCTGCGGCGAAGAAAGCCGCGCCCAAGGCCAAGTCGTAATTAGGAGATCGCACCATGGCGCATAAAAAAGCAGGCGGTAGTTCCCGCAACGGTCGCGACAGCGAAGGCCGCCGTCTCGGCGTGAAGCTGTTCGGCGGCGAGATCGCCGTTCCCGGCAATATCCTGATCCGCCAGCGCGGCACCAAGTACCATCCCGGCGCCAACGTCGGCATGGGCCGCGACCACACGATCTTCGCGAAGATCGACGGCCAGGTGGTCTTTCAGCGCAAAGACAAAGACCGCATGTACGTGTCGGTTCTGCCGCGCGGGTAAGTCCCGCCGGCCCATTTCCCTGTCGGCAGGGATCGAAAAATCGAGAAGGGGAATGGTCCGCCATTCCCCTTCTTTTTTGCCTTGAGACTCCGCGCGCAACCGAACGCCCAGAAACGAACGACTGAAGTCACCGTCATGAAGTTCCTCGACCAAGCCAAGATCTATATTCGCAGCGGCGACGGCGGGTCCGGCTCCATGAGCTTTCGGCGCGAGAAATACATCGAGTTCGGCGGCCCCGACGGCGGCGAAGGCGGCAAGGGCGGCGACGTCATCGTCGAGTCCGTCACCGGCCTCAACACGCTGATCGATTTCCGCTATCAGCAGCATTTCAAGGCCCAGAAGGGCCGCGGCGGCGCCGGCCGCGACCGCAGCGGCGCCTATGGCGAAGATCTCATCATCCGCGTGCCCGCCGGCACCCAGATCATGGACGAAGCCAACGAGACGGTGCTCTACGACCTCGACGCGCCGGGCCAGCGCGTCGTCCTCGCCGAAGGCGGCAAGGGCGGCCATGGCAACGCCTGGTACAAAACTGCGACCAACCGCGCGCCGCGCCGTTCCGATCCCGGCCAGCCCGGCCAGGAAGCCTGGTTCTGGCTGCGCCTGAAACTGATCGCCGACGCCGGCCTCGTCGGCCTGCCCAACGCCGGCAAGTCGACGTTCCTCGCCGCCACCACGCGCGCCAAGCCGAAGATCGCCGACTATCCCTTCACGACGCTGACGCCGCAGCTCGGCGTGCTCGGCGTCGACCAGGACGAATTCGTGCTGGCCGACATTCCCGGCCTGATCGAGGGCGCGCATGAAGGCCATGGCCTCGGCGACCGCTTCCTCGGCCATGTCGAGCGCTGCGGCGTGCTGCTGCATCTGGTCGACGGCACCCAGGACGACGTCGCCGCCGCCTACAAGGTGATCCGCGGCGAGCTCAAGCAATATGGCCACGGCCTCGGCGAGAAGCTGCAAATCGTCGCGCTCAATAAGTGCGACGCGCTCGATGCCGAACAGATCGAGGCCAAAAAGAAAGAGCTCTACAAGGCCGCGTTCGGCCGCAAGAAGGGCGGCGTGATCTTCGAACTGTCGGGCGCCACCGGCGGCGGCGTCACCGATGTGCTGCGCGCCATGCGCGACGCCATCAAGGCCCACCGCGAGGCGCTCGCCGCCGAAAAGGAATCGGGCGAGGCCGCGAAATGACCGCCAAGAGCGCCGTCAAACCCAGCAAGCAATATAAGCTCGGCGACGGCAAGCGCATCGTCATCAAGGTCGGCTCGGCCCTGATGGCCGACGAGAGCAAGGGCGCCGTGCGGGCCGCTTGGCTCGCCAATCTCGCCGCGGAAATCGCCAAGCTGAAAGCCGGCGGCCGCGACGTGGTCATGGTGTCGTCCGGCGCCATCGCCGTCGGCCGCCTGCATCTCGGCCTCAAGCCCGGCAAGCTGCCGCTCGAGGAAAAACAGGCCGCCGCCGCGACCGGCCAGATCCGCCTGGCGCATGCATACCAAGAAGCGCTGGCGCGCCACGACATCACGGTGGCGCAGGTGCTGCTCACCCTCGACGACACCGAGGAGCGCCGCCGTTATCTCAATGCGCGCAACACCATCGACACCTTGTTGAAGCTCGGCGCCGTGCCGGTGATCAACGAGAACGACACGGTGGCGACCAACGAGATTCGCTTCGGCGACAACGACCGCTTGGCGGCGCGCGTCGCCGCCATGATCAGCGCCGACACGCTGGTGCTGCTCTCGACCATCGACGGGCTCTATAGCGCCGATCCCAACGTCGATCCCAACGCGACCTTCATTCCCGAAGTGCGCGAAATCAGCCGCGAGATTTCCGCCATGGCCGGCAACGCCCTGCCCGGCTATTCGTCGGGCGGCATGGTGACCAAGCTGGTCGCCGCCGAGATCGCCATGTCGGCCGGCTGCCGCATGGTCATCGCCGATGGCCGCAAGGAGGCGCCGCTCTCGGCGATCGACGCCGGCGGCCTCGCCACCTGGTTCCTGCCCAGCGATTCGCCGCGCTCGGCGCGCAAGCATTGGATCGCCGCTTCGCTCAAGGCCATGGGCTCGCTGACGCTGGACAACGGCGCCATCGGCGCGCTGCGCTCCGGCAAAAGCCTGCTGCCCGCCGGCGTCATCGCCGTGGACGGCCATTTCGAGCGCGGCGACGCCGTGCGCGTTCTGGCCAAGGACGGCCGCGAAGTGGCGCGCGGCCTGGTGGCCTACGGCGCCCAGGACGCCAAGCGCATCATGGGCCACAAAAGCCGTGAAATCGAAGACTTGCTGGGCTACCGTGGACGCGACGTCATGGTCCACCGCGACGATCTGGCGCTGCTCGACGAGGCGGCGCGCGATCCCGCCACGTCCCCCTGAATCCATCGAGCCCGTCATGACCGTCGCCGCCAAGTCCGCCGAAAACGAATCGCCCACCACTCTGATCGCGCGCTTGGGCAAAGCGGCGCGCGAAGCGGCCCGCGCCCTCGCGCGCGCCACGCCGGAGCAGAAGAACCGGGCGCTAACCGCCGCCGCCGTCGCCATCCGCGCGCGCAAATCGGACATCCTCGCCGCCAACGCCGAAGACATGGCCGCCGCCGGCGATCTGTCGTCCGCCATGCTCGACCGCCTCGCCCTGAACGACGCGCGCGTCGAAGCCATGGCCCGGGGCCTCGACGACATCGCCAAGCTGAAGGATCCCGTCGGCGAGACCATCGCCGAATGGACGCGGCCCAACGGCCTGAAAATCTCGCGCGTGCGCGTGCCGCTCGGCGTCATCGGCGTGATTTACGAATCGCGTCCCAACGTGACGGCCGACGCCGCCGCGCTGACGCTAAAATCGGGCAATGCCGTGATCCTGCGCGGCGGCTCGGAGAGCTTCCGCTCGTCGTCGATGATTCTCGCGGCCCTGCAAGAGGGCCTCAAGACCGCCGGCCTGCCCGAGGCCTGCATCCAGTCGATCCCGACGACCGACCGCGCCGCCGTCGGCGCCATGCTGGCGGCCAGCGGCCTGATCGACATCATCGTGCCGCGCGGCGGCAAGTCGCTGATCGAGCGCGTCATCGCCGACAGCAAGGTGCCGGTCATCAAGCATCTCGAAGGCAATTGCCATGTCTATGTCGACGGCGAGGCCAATCTCGAAATGGCGCGCAAGATCGTCATGAACGCCAAGATGCGCCGCACCGGCGTCTGCGGCGCCGCCGAGACGCTGCTGATCGACGCGCGCGCGCTGGCCAGCCACGGCAAGATCATCGTCGACGACCTGATCGCCGCCGGCTGCGAAGTGCGCGGCGACAAGACGATCCAGGCGATTCATCATGGCGTGAAGCCCGCCACCGACGCCGATTGGGACACCGAGTTTCTCGACGCCATCATCGCCGCCAAGGTGGTGAACGGCGTGGGCGAGGCCATCGCCCATATCCGCGATCACGGCTCGCAGCACACCGAATCGATCGTCACCGACGATGCCGCCGTCGCCGAGAGATTTCTGGCGGAAGTGGACAGCGCCATCGTGCTGCATAACGCCTCCACGCAGTTCGCCGACGGCGGCGAGTTCGGCTTCGGCGGCGAGATCGGCATTTCCACCGACAAGCTGCATGCGCGCGGCCCGGTCGGCGCCGAACAGCTCACCAGCTACAAATATGTGATCCACGGCGCAGGGCAGATACGCCCCTGATGAAATCTCCGGCCCCGCCCCTTTCGGCGCCCGCGCTGGCGGGCCTGCGCGTCGGCCTGCTCGGCGGCTCGTTCAATCCGGCCCATGAGGGGCACCGGCATATCAGCCTGCTCGCCCTCAAATACCTCCAGCTCGACGAGCTGTGGTGGATGGTCTCGCCGCAGAACCCGCTGAAGTCCAAGGCCGACATGGCGCCCTTCGCCGAACGCCTGGCCTCGGCCCACGAGGTCGCGCGCCATCCGCGCATCCTGATCACCGACATCGAGACCCGGCTGCACACGCGCTACACCGCCGATACCCTGCATGCCCTCAAGCGGCGCTACCCGCGCACCCATTTCGTCTGGATCATGGGCGCCGACAATCTGGCGCAAATCCCGAAATGGGAACGCTGGGCCGAAATCTTCGCCGCCGTGCCGGTTGCGATCTTCGACCGCGGCACCTATGTTTTCCCCGCCTTGTCGGGCAAGGCCGCGCGGCGCTACGGCGCCAAGCGCGTCGGCGTCGAGAACGCCGCCCGGCTGGCCAAGATCGCGCCGCCGGCCTGGGCCTATTTCCATATCCGCCGCCACCCGGCCTCGGCCACCAGCATTCGCGCCGGACGTCGCATCGCCGGCCGCTTCGGTAAGAACAGCTAATCGCCCTGCATGACACCGGACGCAGAGATACGCAAAGCGACCCCGACTGAGGCGTCGGCGATTTCCGCAATCGTTAATGCTGCTTACGAAAAATACGTGTCCCGCATCGGCCGCCCGCCCCAGCCGATGCTCGAAGATTACGCGGCACTCATTCGCGACGACATCGTTTGGGTATTAGCGAGTGGTATAGACATCATTGGCGTACTCGTACTCAAAGAGCAGGCCGATCACTTACTACTAGATAACGTGGCGCTTCGCGAAGACATGCAGGGGCAAGGGTTCGGCAAGTACTTGCTCGAATATGCGGAGAAAACGGCCAAGGAGCGCGGATATAGCGAAATCCGCCTCTACACGAATGAAAAAATGACTGAGAACATCGATCTTTATAAGAAGATCGGCTATCGAGAGACCCACAGAGAAACAGCGACCTATCGGCGAGTCTTCATGAGCAAGCCTCTTTCTGCCGATAAGCCAAATTCAAGGTGACCATCATCGCCCGCAAGCCCGCTGCCAAAAAGACCGCCAAGAAGACGACCGCCAAGAAGGCCGTCGTGAAGACGGCGCCCGCGAAAAAGGCGACGAAGACGACCGTCGCGCCCAAAGCCGCCGCGAAGAAAACGGCGAAAAAGGCCGTGGCGCCCAAGAAGGTCGCGGCGAAGAAAACCGTCGCCGCGAAGAAGCCCGCCCCCAAAAAAGCGGCGGCGCCGAAGAAAGCCGCGCCGAAAGCCAAAGCGTCCGCCGCGCCGAAGGCGAAAAAACCCGCGAAAGTCCTCTCGCCGGTCGAACAGCTGGTGGCCCAGATCACCCGCCTGCTCGACGACGGCAAGGCCGAGGACATCGTCGCCATCGACATGGCCGGCAAGTCGGCCATCGCCGACTATATGGTGATCGCCACCGGCCGCTCGCAGCGCCAACTCGCCGCGCTCGCCGAGAACCTGCGCACGCAGCTGAAGATGACGGGCAAGCGCATCCCCCATCCCGAGGGCATGACCCAGGGCGATTGGGTGCTGCTCGACGCCGGCGACGTGATCGTGCATCTGTTCCGCCCGGAAGTGCGCGGCGTCTACAATCTGGAAAAGATGTGGAGCCAGCCCTTCGCCGACAGCCCGAGCGGCATGGAAGGCCTGATCAAGGAGCGCCGCGCCAGCGAGGATCAGCAGGAGGGGCGGCGCGATCACGGCCAGCCCTTCCCCCGCGACGGTCAACGTCCGGGCGGCGGCGGCAAGCCGGACTTCCGCAAGCGCAACAAGCGCCGGCACTAACCGCTCCATGCGCGTCACGATCCTCGCCGTCGGCAAAGCCAAGGCCGGACCGCAGCGCGATCTCTACGAGCATTACGCCGCCCGCCTGCGCTGGCCGCTGCGCCTGATCGAGGTCGAGGAGAAGCGCAAGCTGGCGGCGGACGCCCTCAAGGCGCGCGAAGCCGAACTGCTGCTCGGGCAAATTCCCGCCGGCGCCAAGCTCTGCGCCCTCGACGAACATGGCACCGCCGCCGCCAGCGCCGACTTCGCCGGCTGGCTGCGCCAATGGCAAGACCAGGGCGCCGACGTCGCCTTTGCCATCGGCGGCGCCGACGGCCATGGACCCGCCCTGCTCGCCCGCGCCGACCGCAAGCTGGCGCTCGGCGCGCTGACCTGGCCGCATATGCTGGTGCGCGGCTTGCTCGCCGAGCAGCTCTATCGCGCCCAGCAGATCCTCGCCGGCCATCCCTACCACCGGGAATGAAGGCGGGAATAGCCGGGACCGCCGCTAAAAGCGGCGTGAAAACACGGAAATATCACGGCGGATAGCTACCGAATCGGCCGTCCATGGCCTATATTGCGGAATGAGCGGCCCTTTCGGCCGTTGATCCCCTGTTTTCCGCGTTCTCAGGCCTGCCGATGAACGAAATGCCCGCCCATTCCCATCCCCGCCGCCCGGTCGTGCTCTGCGTGCTCGACGGCTGGGGCTATCGCGACCAGCCGACGGCCGACGACGCCATCCGCAACGCCCGCACGCCCCATCTGCGCGCGCTCGCCGAAAGCTCGCCGCACGGCCTGCTGAACGCCTCCGAACTGTTCGTCGGCCTGCCCACCGGCCAGATGGGAAATTCCGAGGTCGGCCATATGAACCTCGGCGCCGGCCGCGTGGTGATGCAGGAACTGCCGCGCATCGATGCCGCCATCGCCGACGGCTCGCTCAAGGCCAGCCCGGTGCTCGCCGACTTCGTCGCCAAGCTGAAGGCCAGCGGCGGCAGTTGCCATCTCATGGGCCTGATTTCCGACGGCGGCGTCCATTCGCACCAGGACCAGATCGCCGCGCTGGCGCGCTATGTCAGCGACGCCGGCGTGCCGGTGCTGATCCACGCCTATCTCGACGGCCGCGACACGCCGCCGTCGAGCGCCAAGGGCTTCATGGCCAAGTTCATCGCCGACCTGCAGGGGAAAGCCACCATCGCCACGGTCAGCGGCCGCTACTACGCCATGGACCGCGACAAGCGCTGGGACCGCGTGGAGCTCGCCTACAAGGCGCTGATGTTCGCCGAGGGCCAGATCGCCGCCGACGCGCAAACCGCCATCGACATCTCCTACGCCGCCGGCAAGACCGACGAGTTCATGCTGCCGACCATCCTGCCGAGCTATCAGGGCATGCAGGACGGCGACGGCGTGCTGATGGGCAACTTCCGCGCCGATCGCGCGCGCGAGATTCTCTCGGCCGTGCTCGATCCCAAGTTCGACGGTTTCGTTCGCGCGAAAACGCCGCGCTTCGCCGCCGCCCTCGGCCTCGTCGAATATTCTTCGACGCTCGGCAAGCTGATGGGCGTGCTGTTCCCGGCCACGCCGCTGAGCCATATCCTCGGCGAGGTGCTGGCGAGCGCCGGCAAGACGCAGCTGCGCATCGCCGAGACCGAGAAATACGCCCACGTCACCTTCTTCTTCAACGGCGGCGAGGAAAAGCAATTCCCCGGCGAAGAACGCATCCTGGTGCCGTCGCCCAAGGTGGCGACCTACGATCTGCAGCCGGAAATGTCGGCGCCGGAAGTCACCGACAAGCTGGTGGCCGCCGTCGAATCGGACAAGTTCGACTTCATCCTGGTGAACTACGCCAACACCGACATGGTCGGCCATAGCGGCATCTTCGACGCCGCCGTGAAGGCCGTCGAGGCGGTCGACGCCTGCATCGGCCGGCTCGCCGCCGCCGTGAAGAAGATGAACGGCGTACTCCTCATCACCGCCGATCACGGCAATGCCGAGATGATGAGCGATCCGGTGACCCGTCAGCCGCACACCGCGCACACCACCAATCTGGTGCCGCTGCTGCTGGTCAACGCGCCCGAGGTCGCCCAGATCGCCGACGGCGGCCGGCTCGCCGACGTCGCACCGACGGTGCTCGATCTCATGGGCCTGCCGCAGCCGCGCGAGATGAGCGGCCATTCTCTGCTGATCAAGGCCGACGGCCCCGCCGCCCGCCTCAGCGCCCCCGTCAGCGCCTAAGTCCAGTTGAACCGCGCCGTCGCTCTCGCCCTGCTGTCGCTGACGACGGGGCTGCTCTTCGCGCCCGGCTTGTTGGCTGCCGAACCTTCGGTTCGCGTGGCCGCCGTCGAGCCGCCGCCGGCGCGCAGCGACGTGGTGAGCGACCGCCTCAAGGACATCGAGCGCGCCCTCGCCGAAAGCCGCAAGCAGGACAGCAGCCTCCAGGAAAAGGCCGGCGCGCTCGCCGAGGAAGTCGCCGAGATGCGCGCCGAGCTGATCAAGGCGGCGCGCACGGCGCAGGGCCACGAGCAGGCGCTGTCCGAGATCGTCCAGACCCTGGTCGCCCTGAACGCGGAAGAGCGCGAGAAATCCGCCGCCCTGGTCGGCAAGCGCGAACGGTTGAGCGAGCTTCTCGGCGCGCTGGAGCGGCTCGCCCGCCTGCCGCCCGAAGCGATGATCGCGCTGCCCGCCGCGCCGACCGACACGTTGCGCAGCGCCATCCTGCTGCGCAACGCCGTGCCGGAATTGGAAAAGCAGGCCAATGCCCTGCGCGGCGAGATCCGCGCCCTCGCCGACCTTCGCGAGGAGATCAACGCGCGCCGCCGCGCCCAGGAGGCCCAGGCCAAGGCGCTCGGCGAGGAGCGCGCCCGGCTCGGCCAGCTGCTCGCCAAGAAAGCCTCGCTGGAAACCCAGACCCGCGCCGAACGCGAGCGCGCCGCCGCCACGGCCAAGAAGCTCGCCGAAGAGGCGGGCGACTTGCGCGAGCTGATGGTGCGCATCGAGGCCGAGCGCAAAGCCCGCCTGGAAGCCGAGCGCAAGGCGGCCGAGGAGCGCGCCCGCGCCGAAGCGCAAGCCCGCGCCCTGGCCCAAGCCAAGGCCAAGGCGGAAGCCGAGGCGCGCGCCAAGGCCCAGGCCGAAGCCCGCGCCCGGGCCGCCCAGAGCGGCCAGCAGCAGGCCGACATCGCCCCCGAACCGGCGCCCGAGCCCGCTCCGGCCCCCGCCCGCCCGGCGGCCACGTCCCGCCCATCAACTTCCAGTGAAGTGGCGTCGCTTTCGACCCTGCGGCCGGCGCGGCCTTTCGCCCAATCCCAAGGCAGCCTCGCCTTCCCGGCCCAAGGGCGGGTGGTGATCGGCTTCGGCGAACGCGATGGGTCGAGCGAGACGCGCGGCATCACCATCCAGACGGGACCCGGCGCCCAGGTCATCGCGCCCTATGACGGCCAGGTCGTTTTCGCCGGCCCGTTCCGCGATTACGGGCTTCTCTTGATCATCGAGCATGGCGGGGGATACCATAGTCTTTTGGCGGGGTTGGAGCGCATCGACAGCGCCGTCAACCAGACGCTGCTGGCGGGCGAGCCGGTGGGCGTCATGGCCCGGCCGGCCGATGGCAACCCGCGGCTCTATCTGGAGCTGCGGCAGAACAACCGGCCGGTCAATCCCCTCCCCTGGCTCGCCGCCCCGACGCGCACACTCACTGGTAAGGTTAGCGGATGAAAACGAAGTATATGGTTGCGGCTCTGTTGTCCGCCGCGGCGGTCGGTGCGCTTCTCAACGGTCCCTTGCCGTTCGTCGGCCTTGCCGGCGCGCAATCCTCGCGCGGCCCGAGCGCCGGCGCCCCGGCGAAGAACGCCGACACCTACCAGCAGCTCAACCTGTTCGGCGAAGTCTTCGAGCGCGTGCGCTCGGACTATGTCGAGCCGACCGACGACAAGGACCTGGTCGAGAACGCGCTCAACGGCATGCTCAGCGCGCTCGATCCGCATTCCGGCTATCTCAATGAAAAAAGCTTCCGCGACATGCAGGTGCAGACGCGCGGCGAGTTCGGCGGCCTCGGCATCGAGGTGACGCAGGAGAACGGCCTGGTGAAGGTCGTCTCGCCGATCGACGACACGCCGGCGGCGCGCGCCGGCCTGCAGCCGGGCGATCTCATCATCGCCATCGACGGCGAGCAGGTCGTCGGCCTCAGCCTGCAGGAGGCCGTCGACAAGATGCGCGGTCCGGTGAACAGCTCGATCAAGCTGTCGATCCGCCGCGGCACCCGCGAACCGTTCGACGTGACGCTGCAGCGCGCCGTGATCACCGTGCAGTCGGTGCGCTCGCGCATGGAAGGCGAGGACATCGGCTATGTCCGCATCACCTCCTTCAGCGAGCAGACCAACGCCGGCCTGACCAAGGCCGTCGAGAAGCTGCAGGCCGACAGCAAGGGCAAGATGCGCGGCCTCATCCTCGATCTGCGCAACAACCCGGGCGGCCTGCTCGATCAGGCCGTCGCCGTGTCCGACAGCTTCCTGGAAAAGGGCGAAATCGTCTCGACGCGCACCCGCCGCGCCGACGACGCGCAGCGCTTCAACGCGCGCCCCGGCGATCTCGCCAAAGGCCTGCCGCTGATCGTGCTGATCAATTCCGGCTCGGCCTCGGCGTCCGAAATCGTCGCCGGCGCCTTGCAGGATCACCGCCGCGCCATCCTGATGGGCACCAAGTCCTTCGGCAAAGGCTCGGTGCAGACGATCATTCCGCTGCCCGGCCACGGCGCCATGCGCCTGACGACGGCGCGCTATTACACGCCGTCGGGCCGCTCGATCCAGGCGCTCGGCATCGAGCCGGACATCCAGGTCGAGCAACTGCGCCTCGAAGCGGTCAGCGAAGGCGGCCGTCAGCGCGAAGCGGATCTGCGCGGCGCGCTGCGCAATCCGAACGCCCCGGCGGCGCCCGCCGGTCCGGCCACGCCGGTCGCGCCGATCAACGGCGCCAATGGCGAGAACGCCGCCGCCGTCGCCGCCGAAGTGCAGGACTATCAGCTGACCCGCGCCATCGACGTGTTGCGTGGCATCACGCTCTATAACAGCAAGCCGACGCCGTAATCGGCCGACAACGACTCGCCGGACGCGCCAGCGTCCGGCGGAGCGCATCTGCAAGGTATGCGATGAGCGAGCCTAACTTCGACGCCCCCGCCACGGGGCCCCGCCCGCCCCTCCGTCGCCGCCCGCCGCCTCGCTCGGGCCGATCCTGGGGCTTGCGCTCGGCGCTGATCGTCGGCGCGCTCCTGCTCGCCGGGACTGTCGGCCTCGTCGGCTGGCTGGCCCTTCATCCGCCGGCGCCGCCGGAGGGCGTGGAAGTCACCATCGCCATCGCGCCGCCCGGTCCCGCGCCCGCCGCGCCGCCGCAGGCCCCTACCGTCCCCGACGCGGCCGCGCCGTCGCCCGCCAGCCCCGCGCCGCCGCAGGAGGCCGCCCGCCCGCCCGCCGCGGCCCCCGCGCCGATCCCGCCGCCGCCATCGACGGCGGCGCCGGAGACCCGCGTGCCCTTCCCGACGATCGACGGGCTCGCGCCGGTGCCCGACAACGCCCTGATCGAGCGCACCGCCGAAGGTCTCTTGCCCAAGATCGGCGCCGACGGCCGCAAGCCCTGGCAGGTCTACGCCCGCCCGTTCGATCCCAACGACAAGCGCCCGCGCATCGCCCTCATCATCGGCGGCCTCGGCCAATCGTCGGCGGCGACCGAAGCGGCGATCCAGCGCCTGCCCGGCGCCGTCACGCTGGCCTACACGGCTTACGCACGCAATCTGCCGCAATGGGTCGACCTGTCGCGCGCCGCCGGCCATGAGGTGCTGCTCACCCTGCCGATGGAACCGGTCGGCTATCCCGCCAACGACCCCGGCCCGCACACGCTGCTCGTCTCGCTCTCCGAGGCGGAGAACCGCGCGCGCCTGACCTGGCTGATGTCGCGCTTCGCCGGCTATTCCGGCGTCGTCAACCTGATGGGCTCGCGCTTCACCACCGAGGCCGGCGCGCTCAAGCCGGTGCTGGACGAATTGAACAAACGCGGCCTGCTGTTCGTCGATTCGCGGTCCAGCCTGAGCAGCGTCGCCGGCAAGATGGCCGGCGAGATCAAGCTGCCGCGCGCCGTGAACAACCGCTTCATCGACACCAAGGCGGCGCGGCCCGAGATCGACAAGCGGCTGGAGGAGCTGGAGCAGATCGCGCGCAGCGAGGGCGTCGCGGTCGGCATCGGCGCGCCCTACCCGGTGACCATCGAACGCATCACCCAATGGGTCCAGCAATTGGACGGCAAGGGCATCGCGCTGGCGCCGGTCAGCGCCGTGGTCGACCGCCAGAAGGATTGAGCGCCGCCACGCCGTGCGCCGGAAGGATCGGACAATGACCGCGACGCCGCTGCCGCCCGAATATGCCCATCTGCCTTACCGGCCCTGCGTCGGCGTCATGCTGCTCAACGCGCGCGGCGAGGCCTTCGTCGCCCGCCGCATCGACATGCCGTCGGAAGCCTGGCAGATGCCGCAAGGCGGCATCGACGAGGGCGAGGCGCCCGATGTGGCGGTGTTCCGCGAAATGCGCGAGGAGATCGGCACCGACAAGGCCGAGATCCTCGGCGAGAGCGCGACCTGGCACGATTACGACCTCCCGCCCGAGCTGCTCGGCAAGATCTGGGGCGGACGCTATCGCGGCCAGCGCCAGAAATGGTTCGTCATGCGCTTCACCGGTCGCGACCGCGACATCAACATCCTGACGGACGAGCCGGAGTTTCTCGCCTGGAAATGGGCCCCGGTCGCCGACCTGCCGGACCTCATCGTGCCCTTCAAGCGCGATCTCTACGCCAAGATCGTCGCCGAATTCGCGCCCTATGCCGAGCGCATCGCCGCCGAAAGCGGCGCGCGGTAATAAGCCGGCGGAAAGCGGCGCGCGGTAGGCGAACAGCCCACTCATCTCGTCATGGCCGGACTTGTCCCGGGCATGACGAATTAGAAACGCCTATTCGTTCGACGAGCTTTTGGTCGGCTAAAGCCCTAAGCCGCCGCGGCGAGCTTCTTCTGACGATAGGACACGAAGCGCCAGGCCACCGTGCTGAGGCAGCGGTGCAGCCAGCCGTTGCCCTTGAAGCCGGCGGCTTTCAGGGTCATGGCCACGGCGCGGTCGATCGTGTTCGGCTGATAGAAGCGCATGGCGCGGCGCATATATTCGCGCGCCCAGCGCTCGCGGTCATAGGCCTCGCCATTGCCGTTGGCGGCGTAATAGGCGTAGGCCAGCTCGTCGTCCTCGGTCTCGACCATGCGGCTGAGCGCGACCTTCAGGCGCTGCCACTGGTTGAGATCCTCGCGGTCGAGATATTCGCGCAGGTGCGTATAGAACAATTTGTAGTGGCGCAGCTCGTCCGCCGCGATGCGCTGGCAGATGGCTTTCAGCACCGGCTCGTCGGTCGCGGCGCCGAGCGCGGTGTAGTAGGAGCTGGTGCCGACCTCGACGATGCAGCGCGCGACCAGTTCGCCGGCGCGCGAGCCGCGCACGGACTTCGTCGCGTCGAGCGGCAGCTTGTATCCGTCGGTGAAGGATTTGAAACAGACCGGAAAATCGAACGAACCGTCGGCCATCTCGGCCCAGCGGCCGAGCACATCGCCATGCTGGACCTCTTCCTCGGCCCATTTGCGCGCCACGATCTGGAATTCGGGATCGTCGGAAAACACGTTGCAGAGATAGACGGCGTAGTCGTCGCCGTTCTTCTCCACCATGCTCGCCGCCTTGACGATCTTGAGGATATCGGGATCGACCTTCGCGGCATCGAAGCGATCCCAGGGGATATCGTCGGCTGTCCAATGTTTCATGGCGGTCGTCGATGCTCCTACGCGTCACGGGAGAGGCCGTCGCCTCTTTGTCATAAAAGTATATGGAGAGCGCCGCGGCTTTGACCAGGGCGAAATGCGAATAAAACCAAGGCCTACAACGAAAGTCGCAGGCCTTGATTCCCTGTGTAAAACGCTGGAAAGCGGCAAAAGTTCGCCGATAGCGCCGGATATTACGCCGCGGCGGCGGCCAGCATCGCTTCGGCGATCGCCACGTCCTTGAGGGCGCGGTCGCGGGCGATCTCGTCGGCGCCCGCCTCGGCGACGCGGCTGCGGGCGGCGTCCAGGCGGGCCTGGGCGTCGGCGGCCTTGAGATCGCCGACCGGGGCGGCCTGTTCGGCCAGCACCGTGCAGCGCGTCTCGGTCACTTCGGCGACGCCGCCGGCGACGAAGATGCGCTGGCTGATCGACTTGGCGTCCAGGCTGCCCTCGTAAATCTCGATGACGCCGGCGCGCACGGCGGCGATCAGCGGGGCATGGCCCGGCAACACGCCGAAGTCGCCCTCGGTGCCGGGAACGACGACCATGTCGACGTCCGCCGAGACCAGGAGCCGCTCGGGCGCCACCAGTTCGAAGGTGACCTTGCTGTCCGCCATCTTGCTGTTCCTACGCTCGCCTTAAGCCGCCTGCGCGGCGAGCTTCTTGGCCTTCTCGACGGCTTCTTCGATGGTGCCGACCATGTAGAAGGCCGCTTCCGGCAGGTCGTCGTACTCGCCGGCGACGATGCCCTTGAAGCCCTTGATGGTGTCGGCGAGGCTGACCAGCACGCCCGGCGTGCCGGTGAAGACTTCGGCGACGTGGAACGGCTGCGACAGGAAGCGCTGGATCTTGCGGGCGCGCGAGACGACCAGCTTGTCCTCTTCCGACAGTTCGTCCATGCCGAGAATGGCGATGATGTCCTGCAGCGACTTGTAGGTCTGCAGCACGCGCTGCACCGAGCGCGCGACCTCGTAATGCTCTTCGCCGACGACGCGCGGGTCGAGCATGCGCGAGGTCGAGTCGAGCGGATCGACCGCCGGGAAGATCGCCTGTTCGGCGATCGAGCGCGACAGCACGGTGGTGGCGTCCAGGTGGGCGAAGGAGGTGGCGGGCGCCGGATCGGTCAAGTCGTCGGCGGGCACGTAAATCGCCTGCACCGAGGTGATCGAGCCCTTCTTCGTCGAGGTGATGCGCTCCTGCAGGGCGCCCATGTCGGTGGCCAGCGTCGGCTGGTAACCCACCGCGGAGGGAATGCGGCCGAGCAGCGCCGACACTTCCGAGCCCGCCTGGGTGAAGCGGAAGATGTTGTCGACGAAGAACAGCACGTCCTGGCCTTCCTCGTCGCGGAAGTACTCGGCGACCGAAAGGCCCGAGAGAGCGACGCGGGCGCGGGCGCCCGGCGGCTCGTTCATCTGGCCGTACACGAGCGCCACTTTGGAACCTTCGCCGTCGAGCTTGATGACGCCCGACTCGATCATCTCGTGATAGAGGTCGTTGCCCTCGCGGGTACGCTCGCCGACGCCGGCGAACACCGACACGCCGCCGTGCGCCTTGGCGACGTTGTTGATCAATTCCATGATGGTGACGGTCTTGCCGACGCCGGCGCCGCCGAACAGGCCGATCTTGCCGCCCTTGGCGTAGGGCGCGAGCAGGTCGATGACCTTAATGCCGGTGATGAGAATTTCCGATTCCGTCGACTGCTCCTCGAAGGTCGGGGCGGCGCGATGGATCGGCAGCGTCTTCGTGTGGCCGACCGGGCCGCGTTCGTCGACCGGCTCGCCGATGACGTTGAGGATGCGGCCGAGCGTCTTGGGGCCGACCGGCATGCTGATCGGCGCGCCGGTGTCGCTGACCGTCTGGCCGCGCACCAGGCCGTCCGTGGTGTCCATCGAGATGGTGCGCACGGTGCTTTCGCCGAGATGCTGGGCGACTTCGAGAACCAGGCGGTTGCCGTTGTTGTCGCATTCCAGCGCGTTCAGGATCTGCGGCAGCTCGCCGTCGAACTGGACGTCGACGACGGCGCCGATCACCTGGGTAATTTTGCCGACTGAATTGGCCATGGTCTGCTCCGATGCGAGACTTGCGTGTGTTCGTATATCGCGCGGTTTGCGCGAAACTCTTGTGCGTTAGACGGCTTCAGCGCCGGAGACGATTTCGATCATCTCGCGGGTGATGACGGCCTGACGCGTGCGGTTGTAGACGAGGGTCAGCTTGTTGATCATGTCGCCGGCGTTGCGCGTCGCGTTGTCCATCGCGGCCATGCGGGCGCCCTGCTCGCCGGCGAAGCTTTCCAGCATCGCGCGGAACACCTGCACCGCGAGATTGCGCGGCAGCAGGTCGGCGAGGATTTCGGTCTCGTCCGGCTCGAATTCGTAGATCGCCGGCACGCCGGCGCTAGTCGGCGCGGCAAGCTGCTCGGCGGGAACCATCGGCACCGGGAACGGGATGAGCTGCTGAACGGTCAGCTCCTGCGTGATCGCCGACTTGAAGCGGTTGTAGATCAGCGTCGCGACGTCGAATTCGCCGGCGGCGTAGCTGTCGGCCAAGAGGCGCGCGACGTCAGCGCCTTCCTCGAAGCGCAGCTTCGGCTTACCGATGCCGTCGACGGCCTTGAACATGATCGGCGCGAATTCGCCCTTGAGCTGGTCGCGGCCCTTGCGGCCGAGGGTCAGCAGCTTCACGGTCTTGCCGGCGGCGAGCAGCTTGCGGATATGGGCGCGCGCGCCGCGCACGACCGAGCCGTTGAAGCCGCCGCACAGGCCGCGGTCGGAGGTCAGCACGACGACGAGATGCACGTCGTCCTTGCCAGTGCCGGACAGCAGCGCGGGCGCGCCGGTGGCCGAGCCGAGGGCCGCGGCCAGCGAGCCCAACATGCGTTCCATGCGCTCGGCGTAAGGCCGCGCGGCCTCTGCCTGCTCCTGGGCGCGACGCAGCTTCGACGCCGCCACCATCTTCATGGCGGAGGTGATCTTGCGCGTGTTCTTCACGCTGTTGATGCGGACCCGGAGGTCCTTGAGACTGGCCATCGGCTTGCGCTCGGCGTCCTAGTGGTTAGGCAAAGGTGCGGGAATATTCGACGAGGAAGGCCTTGAGCTTCTCGTCGGTCTCCGGCGTCAGGTCCTTCGAGCTGCGGATCGCGTCGAGGATGTCGCGGCCCTTCTCGCGGATGCCGGCGATCAGGCCCGCCTCGAAGCGGCCGATGTTCTTGATCTCGATCTTGTCGAGATAGCCGCGCACGCCGGCATAGAGCGAGACGACCTGCTCTTCGACGGTGAGCGGCGAGAACTGCGCCTGCTTCAGCAGCTCGGTCAGGCGCGCGCCGCGCGCCAGCAAGCGCTGGGTCGAGGCATCGAGGTCCGAGGCGAACTGGGCGAAGGCGGCCATTTCGCGGTACTGGGCGAGTTCGAGCTTGATCGAGCCGGCGACCTTCTTCATCGCCTTGATCTGCGCGGCGGAGCCGACGCGCGACACCGACAGGCCGACGTTCACGGCCGGACGGATGCCCTGATAGAACAGGCCGGTTTCCAAGAAGATCTGGCCGTCCGTGATCGAAATCACGTTGGTCGGAATGTAGGCCGACACGTCGCCGGCCTGCGTCTCGATGACGGGCAGCGCGGTGAGCGAACCGCCGCCGTTGGCGTCGCTCATCTTGGCGGCGCGCTCGAGCAGGCGCGAGTGCAGGTAGAACACGTCGCCCGGGTAGGCTTCGCGGCCCGGCGGACGGCGCAGCAGCAGCGACATCTGGCGATAGGCGACGGCCTGCTTGGACAGATCGTCATAAATGATCAGGGCGTGCATACCGTTGTCGCGGAAGAACTCGCCCATGGTCGCGCCGGTGTAGGGCGCGAGGAACTGCAGCGGCGCCGGCTCGGACGCGGTGGCGGCGACGACGATGGAATATTCCATGGCGCCGCGCTCTTCGAGCGTCTTGACGATCTGCGCGACGGTCGAGCGCTTCTGGCCGATGGCGACGTAGACGCAGTACAGCTTGGCCTTTTCGTCGCCCGAGGCGTTGATGCTCTTCTGGTTCAGGATCGCGTCGATGGCGACGGCGGTCTTGCCGGTCTGGCGGTCGCCGATGATCAGCTCGCGCTGGCCGCGGCCGATCGGGATCAGGCTGTCGATGGCCTTGAGGCCGGTCTGCATCGGCTCGGTGACCGACTTGCGCGGGATGATGCCCGGCGCCTTGACTTCGACGCGCTGGCGGGTGGCGCCGACGATCGGGCCCTTGCCGTCGATCGGGTTGCCGAGGCCGTCGACCACGCGGCCGAGCAAGCCCTTGCCGACGGGCACGTCGACGATGGTGCCGGTGCGCTTGACGACGTCGCCTTCTTTAATGGCGCGGTCGTCGCCGAAAATCACGACGCCGACATTGTCGCTTTCGAGGTTCAGGGTCATGCCCTGAATGCCGCCGGGGAATTCGACCATCTCGCCGGCCTGGACCTTGTCCAGACCGTAGATGCGGGCGATGCCGTCGCCGACCGACAGAACTTGGCCGACCTCGGCCACTTCGGCCTCGGTGCCGAAGTTGGCGATCTGCTGCTTGAGAATGGCGGAAATTTCGGCTGGACGGATATCCATTACCCGATCCCTTTCATGGCGAGCTGAAGCTTCTGGAGTTTGGTACGCAGCGACGAATCGACCATGCGCGAACCGACGCGCACGACGAGGCCGCCGAGGAGACGAGCATCCACCTTGGTCTCGACCGACACCTTGACGCCCGTGGATTCACGGAGCGCCTCGGCGACGGCCTTGAGCTGGCTGTCGCTGAGCGGGGCGGCGGAGGTGACCTCGGCGGTCATTTCGCCACGGCTGTCGGACAGCCGGGCGAGGAAATCGGAAATCACGGCATCGAGCGCGAACAGGCGGCGGTTCTTGGCCAAAACGCCGAGGATGTTGCGCGTCAGGGCGTTGAAGCCGGCCTTGTCGGCCAGCGCGGTCACGGCCTTGGTCTGCTCGTCGCGGCTGAGCACCGGCGACAGGATGAGGCGGCGCAGATCGGCGCTCTCGACCGTCATCTGGCGCAGGGCGCGCAGATCGCCCGCGACCGCATCGAACGCCTTGTCGCGTTCGGCGAGCTCGAACAACGCGGTGGCGTAGCGCCCGGCGACGCCGGCTGCGCCTGTCGTTTTGGAAGGCACCTGGGAATAGCTCCCGAAATGAGCCGGCGGTCACAGCCGGCGGGATGTTGCCCGGGAAACGGTCGGTCTGGAGCGCGCCGCCCTCTCGAACAGAGGACCGCGTCGGCCGCCATGGGGCCGTCCGTTTGGGCGTGCGTTAGCTACCATAGGGACGCCAGCGTTGCAACCGCGCGAAGCCGGCTTTCGCCAGACTCCCAACCATCGGTTTTGCCTGGGAAAAATCGTTGCGGGAACGACCCGCGAAAGGCCCGATCCGGCCCAAGAAACCCGGTCCGAAAGCGGTTAGAAAAAGCTGTAGGGGTCCATGTCGACCTGGACCCGCACGGCGGCCGGTTCCGGGGCCGCCGCCAGCCAGCGCCGAATCGCCGCCTGCAGGGCGTATTTCTTCGGCGCCTGCAGCAGGAAGCGGCGGCGGTGGCGGCCGCGCAGCAAGCTCATGGGCGCTGGGGCCGGGCCGAGAACGCGCAAATTGGGATCGTCCGGGGCGATGCGGGCGAGCCGGCGGGCATGGGCATCGACCGCCGCCGCGTCCGGACCCGACAGGATCAGGGCGGCCAGCCGGCCAAAGGGCGGCATGCCGGCGGCCTCGCGCGATTCGGCCTCCGCCGCCAGAAAGGCGTCGCGCGCGCCCTGGGCCAGGGCCTGCATCACCGGATGCTCGGGGGCATAAGTCTGCAAACAGACATGGCCCGGCTTGTCGGCCCGGCCGGCGCGGCCCGACACCTGGGTCAGCAGCTGGAAGGTCCGCTCGCCGGCCCGCAGGTCGCCGCCCGCCAGGCCCAAATCGGCATCGACCACGCCGACCAGGGTCAGGCCGGGGAAATGGTGGCCCTTGGCGACCACCTGGGTGCCGATCAACAGGTCGATCTCATGATCGGTCACTTGGCGCACCAGCTCGTCGGCGGCATGGGCGCTGGTCAAGGTGTCGCTCGCCATCACCGCGCGGCGCGCGTCGGGAAAGAGAATGGCCGCCTCTTCCGCCAGCCGCTCGACGCCGGGGCCGCAGGCCGCCCAGCTATGGTCGGCATTGCAGGAGGGGCATTTGTCCGGCAGCTTCATGACATGGCCGCAATGGTGGCATTCCAGGCGCGCGCGGCCGCGATGATCGACCATCCAGGCGGTGCAGTTCGGGCATTGCAGGCGATGGCCGCAGGTCCGGCACAAGGTGAGCGGCGCATAGCCGCGCCGGTTGAGGAACAGCATGGCCTGGCCGCCGCTCTCCAGCGTCTGCGTCAAGCGCGCATGCAGCAGCGGCGACAGCCATTGGCCGCGCGGCGGCGGGTTTTTCCGCAGGTCGATCAGCTCGACGTCGGGCAAGCGCGCGCCGCCATGGCGGTCGGGCAGATGCAGATGGGCGTAGCGCCCGCCTTGCGCGTTCACCAGGCTTTCGAGCGACGGCGTCGCCGAGACGAGCACGACGGGAATGGCGCCGAGATGGGCGCGCACCACCGCCATGTCGCGCGCCGAATAGAGCACGCCCTCTTCCTGCTTGAAGGAACCGTCATGCTCTTCATCGACGATGATGACGCCGAGATCGTTGAACGGCAGGAACAGCGCCGAGCGCGCGCCAACGATGACGCGGGCCGAACCGTCCGCCGCCGCGCGCCAGGTGGCGCGCCGCCGCGCCGGGGAGACTTCCGAATGCCAGACGGCCGGCGCGGCGCCGAAGCGCGCCTTGAAACGCTCGAACCATTGCGCCGAGAGGGCGATTTCCGGCAGCAAAACCAGGGCTTGCCGGCCCTCTTCCAACGCCGCCGCGATCGCCTCGAAATAGACTTCGGTCTTGCCCGAGCCGGTGACGCCGTCGAGCAGCGTCGCGCTGTAAGCGTGGGCTTTCGTCTTGGCCGCGAGATCTTCGGCGATGACGGCTTGGTCCGGCGAGAAGGTCGGCTTGGGGCGCGTGAGATCGGGCGCGTCGAACGGCGAGGGCTGCGCCAGGGTCACCTGTTCGAGCGCGCCGGCGGCGGCAAGGCCGTGAATGACCGACGCGCCGACGCCCGCCTCGCGCGCCAGTTCCGAGGCCACGCGCGGCGGGCCGTCTTCGAGCACTTTCATCACGCGGGCGCGCGCCGGCGTCAGGCGCAGGTCTGCGTCGCTCCAGGAATCGGCGCGGCGATAGGCGGCGACCGGCGTCGGCGAGTCCAGCGCGTCGGGCACGCTGAGCACCATCTTGAGCACGGCGCCCGGCGGCGTCAGCGTATAGCCCGCCACCCAATCGACGAATTTGCGCTGCACGTCGGACAGCGGCGCGGCGGGCAAGCGGCCGATGACGAATTTCAATTTCGCCAGCGGCACGGCCTCGTCGCTTGCCGGCTCTTCGGGGCGATCCCATATGACGCCGACGCGTTCCTTGCTGCCGAGCGGCACGGCGACGATGGCGCCCGGAGTCAATTGTTCCGCGATGTCGGCGGGCGCCAAATAATCGTAGGCGCCGGCCAGCGGCAAGGGCAGCAAAACGCTGACGCGCTTGACATTTGCCGCATCGTCGGCGGGACGTCCGGCGGCGCTGGAAACGCCCGGGAAACTGGCTTGACGCGCAGGCATGGGATACACTCTAGTCGTGCTTCGCAGCGGAGGCCATGCGGCCTCGCGGCATGATCCATAGCTTATCACGCGCGCCGGTGGCAAAGCCCGCCGATGCGCCCCATCTGCCCCTAATTGGCCGCCCCTAATCGCCCAACCCTTCATCGCCAAGCAGAGCCGCCCCATGAAATTCTTCATCGATACCGCCGACACCAAGGACATCCGCGAATTGGCGGCGACCGGCCTGCTCGACGGCGTGACCACCAACCCGACGCTGATCGCCAAGAGCGGCCGCAAGATGCTCGACGTCATCGCCGAGATCTGCGACATCGTGCCCGGCCCGGTGAGCGCCGAGGCGGTCTCGACCGATCATGCGACCATGCTGGCCGAGGGCCGCAAGCTCGCCGCCATCGCGCCCAACGTCACCGTGAAAGTGCCGCTGACGCCCGACGGCCTCAAGACCTGCAAGGTGCTGACCGACGAAGGCCGCCAGGTCAACGTCACGCTCTGCTTCTCCGCCGGCCAGGCGATCCTCGCCGCCAAGGCGGGCGCCACCTTCATCTCGCCCTTCGTCGGCCGCCTCGACGACATCAGCCAGGACGGCATGCAGCTGATCGCCGACATCTGCCAGATCTACAAACAGTACCCGGCGTTCAAGACCGAAGTTCTGGTCGCCTCGATCCGCCATCCGGTGCATCTGATCGCCGCCGCCAAGCTCGGCGCCCATGTGGCGACGCTGCCCGGCTCGGTGATCCGCCAGCTTTATCAGCATCCGCTGACCGACAAGGGCCTTGCCTCCTTCCTCGCCGATTGGGCGAAGACCGGCCAGTCCATCCTTGACGACGACAAGGCGGGCCCCAACAAGGCGGCGAGTCCCGCCGCGGCCGAGTAATGACGCGCGGCCCGCGCGATCTGCCGGCCGATATCGCCCCGTCGAAGGATGCGGGCGAGACGGCCGACGCGCGCGCCGAACGCGAAGAGAAATTCGCCCAGGCCGTCTCGGCCGATCATGTCGCGAGCTATCTGCGCCGCCATCCCGATTTTCTCAGCGATTACCCCGAACTGCTGGAGACGCTGAAAATTCCGGCGCGCTTCGGGAAAGGCGTCGTCGATCTGCAATCGGCCGTCGTCGACCGTCTGCGCGGCGAGAATGCCCGTCTCGCCACCCTGCAGGCCGAACTGCTCGCCACCAGCCGCGCCAACATGTCGAGCCAGCAACGCATCCATGCCGGCATCCTGGCGCTGCTCGAAGCCACCACCTTCGAGAACCTGATCCAGGCGATCACCACCGATCTCGCCGTGCTGCTCGATGTCGATGTCGTCGCGCTCTGCGTCGAGGCGCCGGAAGGCCATCATCATCGCGACGTCGCCGGCGTGCATATCCTGGCGCCCGGCGAAGTCGACGACATCCTCGGCCATGGCCGCGACATTCAGTTGCTGCCCGTGCTGCGCAACCACAATCCGGTCTATGGCGGCGGCGCGACTCTCGTGCGTTCGGAAGCGCTGCTGCGCCTGCGCCCCTCGGCGACCTCGCCGACCGGCCTTCTCGCGCTCGGCTCGCGCCATGAGGGCCGCTTCGACGTCAGCCAGGGCACCGAACTGCTCGGCTTCCTGGCGCGCATCCTCGAGCTTTGCATCCGCACATGGCTGGGTCTGCCGCGCGATTGACCCTGACGGCGCGCGATCCGGCGCTCGCCGGGGCGCTGGCGGACTGGCGCGCCTGGCTCGCCGACGAACGCCGCGCCTCGCCCAATACTATTGAGGCTTATGAAACCGACCTTGCCGGTTTTCTCGCATTTCTGACGGATTATCTCGGCGGCGACCCTTCGCTCGCCGACCTAGCCAATTTAACAGTCGCCAATTTCCGTGCTTGGTTGGCTTACCGCAGCACGGACAAGCACCTTGCCAAGGCTTCAACAGCTCGTGCCATGTCGACTGTCCGCAGTTTTTTCCGTCGCCTGGAGAAACGCGATCTTATGAATAATCCGGCCGTGCACGCTGTCCGCACGCCGAAGCTATCGAAGATCGCGCCGAAAGCCCTCACCGAACAGGGCGCGCGCGAGGTGATGGCGAATGTCGGCGCCATGGCCAAGGAGCCGTGGATCGCCAAACGCGACGCCGCCGTGCTGTTGCTGCTCTACGGCTGCGGCCTGCGCATCGGCGAGGCCCTGGGCCTTTCGCGCGGCCGCCTCGCCGACATGGCCAAGGGCGCCATGACGGTGCGCGGCAAGGGCAGCAAGGACCGCATGGTGCCGGTGCTGCCCGTGGTGGCCGAGGCGGTGCGCGACTATCTCGCCGCCTGCCCCTATGCCGGCGGCGACGCCGATCCGCTGTTCCTCGGCGCGCGCGGCAAAGCGCTCGACCCGGCCATCGTGCAGAAGGAAATGCGCGCCCTGCGCCGCGCGCTCAATCTGCCCGAGACGGCGACGCCCCATGCGCTGCGCCATAGCTTCGCCACCCATCTGCTCGGCGGCGGCGGCGATCTACGCACCATCCAGGAGCTGCTCGGCCATGCCTCGCTCTCGACCACGCAGCGCTACACCGCCGTCGATTCGGCGAAACTGCTCGACGTTTACCGCGCCGCCCACCCTCGTGCGCGTTAGCGCGCGCGCCGATTGAGGAGACGAGTCATGACCGATGCCATCACCCGCCGCCATGTCCTGCAGGGCGCGTTCAGCATTTTTGGCGCCGTTGCCGCCCTGGCCCTCGTCCCGCCGCTGTTCGGCCGCGCCGCCTGGGCGCAAGCCGCGCGATTCGATCAGCGCGAGACGCAGATCATCCGCGACTACTACCGGATGGAAGTCGAGAAGGCGCGGGCCAATCGCGGCAAGGGCGGCGGCGTGCCGGCCGGCCTGCCGCGCAAGGATGAGCTGCCGCCCGGCTTGGCGCGCGCCATCCAAGTCAACGCGCCGCTGCCGCCGACCGTGCCGAAGAAGGGCCTGCCCGCCGAATTGGAGCGCAGCCTGCCGCTGCGCCCGACGCTGCTGCGCCTGATCGCCGGCGACAAGGTGATGCTGGTGGACGCCAAGAACACGGTGCGCGACATCATCGAGATCACAGATCTCCTCGAGCGGCTCTATAGCCGTTGACCTGTCGGCGGCAAGCGCCGATGGGGCGTTAAGGCGCGCGGCGAAACCAGGCCTTGATGCGGGACGGGAGATCGCGCGCCCAGGCCTCGGCCTGCTCGATCTTGGCGCCCCATTGCGGATAGCGCCGCTTGAACTTCTGCTTGAGCGCGCGCACGCGCGACGAGCCCTTCGACAGCAGCACCAGGCCGACGAAAAGGAACAGCACGCCCTGCAGGATCGGCAGGAACAGGCCAAGCACGCCGAGGATGACGAAGAACGTCCCGGCGATCAGGTAGAGCTTGCGCTTGAGCTGGGCGGTCAGCCAGGCCGGACGGTTCATCAGGAACGCCTCTCGCCGGAGAGAGCACCCCCATCCCGACCTTCCCCCATCGAGGGGGAAGGAGCAGGAGGCGTTGCAGCGCGATCCCCTCCCCCCTTGCGGGGGAGGGTTAGGGTGGGGGGCGTCCCGCGAAGAAGCGTGGGGGTTAAGCGCTTCAGCCGTCGCCTCACATATGGATCGCGCGGCCGGCGACCGAGAGGGCCGCTTCCTTGACGCTCTCCGACAGGGTCGGATGGGCGTGGCAGGTGCGCGCGACATCTTCCGACGAGGCGCCGAATTCCATGGCGATGGCGATTTCGGCGATCAGATGGCCGGCGTCGGCGCCGACGATGTGGCAGCCGAGCACGCGGTCGCTCTTGGCGTCGGCGAGAATCTTCACGAAGCCGTCGGTCGCGTTCATGGCGCGGGCGCGGCCGTTCGCCATATAGGGAAACTTGCCGACCTTGTAGGCGACGCCGGCGGCCTTCAGCTCTTCCTCGGTCTTGCCGATGGCGGCGACCTCCGGGGCGGTATAGACGACGCTCGGGATCGCGTCGTAATTCACATGGCCGGCCTGGCCGGCGAGGCGCTCGGCGAGCGCCATACCCTCGTCCTCGGCTTTGTGCGCCAGCATGGCGCCGACGATGACGTCGCCGATGGCGTAGATGCCCGGCACGTTGGTCTTGAAGTGCGCGTCCGTCTCGATGCGGCCGCGCGAATCGAGCTTCACGCCGGCCCTATCCAATCCGAGGCCGTCGACATAGGGCTTGCGGCCGACCGCGACGAGCACGACGTCGGCTTCGAGCGTCTCCGCCGACCCGCCGGCTGCCGCTTCGAGCGTCAGCGTCACGCCCTTAGGCCCGGCCTTGGCGGAGGTCACCTTGGTCGAGAGCTTGAAGGCCATGCCCTGCTTGGCGAGAATTTTCTGCATCGACTTCGACACTTCGCCGTCCATCGGCGGCAGGATGCGGTCGAGGAATTCGACGACCGTCACGGTGGCGCCGAGACGCTGCCACACCGAGCCCAATTCGAGGCCGATGACGCCGCCGCCGATGACGACGAGACGCTTCGGCACGGAAGCCAGCGACAGCGCGCCGGTCGAGGAGATGATGGTCTTCTCGTCGATGGCGATGCCGGGCAGCGAGACGACGTCCGAGCCGGTGGCGAGCACGATGTTCTTCGCCGTCAGCGTCGTCGTGCCGCCGGCGTTGAGCGCGACGTTGACCTTGCCGTCGCCGGCGAGCGACGCGGCGCCCTTGAACCATTCGATCTTGTTCTTTTTCATCAGGAAGGCGACGCCATCGACGTTCGACTTCACCGTCTTGTCCTTGTGCGACATGAAGCCGGCGAAATCCAACTCCGGCTTGCCGACCTTCACGCCGAAACCCGCGAGATGATGGGCGGCTTCCTCGAATTTCTCGGAGGCCTGCAGCATGGCCTTCGACGGGATGCAGCCGACGTTGAGGCAGGTGCCACCGAGCGTCTCGCGCTTCTCGACGATAGCGGTCTTGAGGCCGAGCTGGGCCGCGCGGATGGCGCAGACATAGCCGCCGGGGCCGGAGCCGATGACGACGAGATCGAAGGAGGTGGGTTGGCCAGATTGAGTATCAGGCATGGGGGCGATCCTAATGCGGAAGATGGGGCTGAGACGACTGCGCCCTACCAACGCTCATCAGGGCAATCGGCAGGGCGCAGATATTCAAGAAAGCCGGGCGCTTAGACCTCGAGCAGCAGGCGGCTCGGGTCTTCGATGCAATCCTTCAAACGCACCAGGAAGGTGACGGCCTCGCGGCCGTCGACGATGCGGTGGTCGTATGACAGGGCGAGATACATCATCGGGCGGATTTCGATCTTGCCGGCGACGACGACGGGGCGCTCCTGGATCTTGTGCATGCCGAGGATGCCCGACTGCGGCGTGTTCAGGATCGGCGTCGACAGCAGCGAGCCGTAAATGCCGCCGTTGGAGATCGTGAAGGTGCCGCCGGTCATGTCGTCGATCGTCAGCTTGCCGTCGCGCGCCTTGCGGCCGAAGCCGGAGATGGCCTTCTCGACATCGGCGAGGCCCATCTGGTCGGCATTGCGCAGCACGGGAACGACCAGGCCGTTCTCGGTGCCGACGGCGACGCCGACGTCGTAATAGTTCTTATAGACGAGCTCGTCGCCCTGGATCTCGGCGTTGACCTCGGGGATTTCCTTGAGCGCGGCGATCGCCGCCTTCACGAAGAAGCTCATGAAGCCGAGTTTGATGCCGTGGCGCTTCTCGAACTGGTCCTTGTAGCTATTGCGCAGCGCCATCACGTTGGTCATGTCCACCTCGTTGAAGGTGGTGAGCATGGCGGCGGTGTTCTGGGCTTCCTTCAGGCGCTCGGCGATGCGGCGGCGCAGGCGCGTCATCTTGACGCGCTCTTCCCGGACGCCCGGCGCGGCGGGCGCCAGCATCGAGACGGCGGCCGGCGCGGCGATCTTCGGCGCCGGAGTCGCGGCGGGCGCGGCGGCGGCCTTCTCAAGATGCGTCAGCACGTCTTCCTTGGTCAAGCGGCCGTCTTTGCCGCTCGCCTTGATCTTGGCCGGATCGAGATTGTTTTCCTCGATCAGCTTGCGCACGGCCGGCGCCAGCGGCGCATCGGCGGCCGGGGCGCTCGCGGGCGCGGCGGCGACCGGGGTCGGGGCGGCAGCGGCGGGCGCGGCGGCGGGCTTGGGCGCGGCCTTGCCGGCGCCGCCTTCGGCGATGCGGCCGAGCACGGCGCCGACGGCGACTTCGCCGCCCGTCGGCACGAGAATTTCGTCGATGACGCCGGCAGCCTGGGCGTTGACCTCGACGGCGACCTTGTCGGTCTCGAGCTCGACGAGCGGCTCGTCGATCTCCACGCGGTCGCCCGCGGCCTTGTACCATTTCGCGACGGTCGCTTCGGTCACCGATTCGCCCAGGGTGGGCACGACGATATCAACAGCCATTGTTTCTTTCACCTGATATGCCGGCGCGCGGATCGGTCACCATTCACAGTACCGGGGGCCGCCTCGCCTGGAGCTTTTCTTAGATCCCCCGCGCGTCACGCCCGGGGCCTTGAACGAGCCCGCGAAACCGCCGCAGCCGCGGCGGTTTCGACGGACCGAGATTATTTCACCGTCAACGCCTCGTCCACCAGCTGCGCCTGTTCGCGATTGTGGCGGCGCAGCAAACCGGTGGCCGGCGAAGCGGCTTCCGGACGGCCGGCGTAGGTCGGCCGCTTGGCCTTGACCTTGAGGCCGGTCAGCACCGCTTCGATGCGGCGGTCGACGAAATTCCAGGCGCCCATGTTCTGCGGCTCTTCCTGGCACCAGACGACCTCGGCGTTGGCATAACGGCCGAGCTCGAGGGCGAGCGTGCCCGCCGGGAACGGATGCAGCTGTTCGACGCGGACGATGGCGACGTCCTTCAGGCCGCGGTTCTCGCGCTCCTGCCAGAGATCGTAATAGACCTTGCCGGCGCAGAGCACGACGCGCTTCACCTGGGCGTCGGCCACCAGCTGTTTCGTCTCGCCGATGACGCGGTGGAAGCTGGTGCCCGGGCCCATGTCGGCGAGCGTCGAGACGCACAGCTTGTGACGCAGCAGCGATTTGGGCGTCATGATGACGAGCGGCTTGCGGAAGTTGCGGCGCACCTGGCGGCGCAGGACGTGATAGTAGTTCGCCGGCGTCGAGCAATAGGCGACCTGCATGTTGTCTTCGGCGCAGAGCTGCAGATAGCGCTCGAGGCGGGCCGACGAATGCTCGGGGCCCTGGCCTTCGTAGCCGTGCGGCAGCAGCATCACCAGGCCGCTCATGCGCAGCCACTTGCTTTCCGACGACGAGATGAACTGGTCGACGATGACCTGGGCGCCGTTGGCGAAGTCGCCGAACTGCGCTTCCCACAGCACCAGCGAATTGGGGTCGGTGACCGAATAGCCGTATTCGAAACCGAGCACGCCGGCTTCCGACAGGGGGCTGTCGACCACTTCGTACTGCGCCTGCTTGGCATCGACATGCATCAGGGGCACGTAGCGGTCTTCGGTCTGCTGATCGACCAGCACCGAATGGCGCTGCGAGAAGGTGCCGCGGCCCGAGTCCTGGCCGGACAGACGCACCGGCGTGCCTTCGAGCACGAGCGTGCCGAAGGCGAGCGCCTCGGCGGTCGCCCAGTCGAAGCCCTGGCCGCTCTCGAACATCTCGGCCTTCTGCTGCAGCTGGCGCTGGATGCGCGAATGCAGCTTGAAATCCGGCGGCACGCTGCTGATGACCTTGCCGACCTTCTTCAAGGCCTCGATCTCGACGGCGGTGTTGCCCTTGCGGTCGTCGTTGCCGGCGCGGCCGAAACCGCGCCAGGCGCCTTCGAACCAGTCGGCCTTATTCGGCTTGTAGGTCTTGGCGGCGTCGAACGCCTCGTCGAGGCGCGCATGCATCGCCTTCTGCGTCGCGGTCGTCTCGGCCTCGCTCATCACGCCTTCGGCGATCAGGCGCTTGGCGTAGATTTCCGGCGCCGTCGGATGGCCGGCGATCTTGCGGTACATGATCGGCTGGGTGAACGAGGGCTCGTCGCCTTCGTTATGGCCGTGGCGGCGATAGCAGAACAGATCGATCACCACGTCCTTCTTGAAGATGTGGCGATATTCGCTGGCGATGCGCGACACATGCACGACGGCTTCCGGATCGTCGCCGTTGACGTGGAAGATCGGCGCCTGGAAGCCCTTCGCCACATCGGACGGATAGGGCGAGAAGCGCGAATAGGCCGGCGCGGTGGTGAAGCCGATCTGATTGTTGACGATCAAATGGATCGTGCCGCCCGAGCGGTAGCCGCGCAGGCCGGCGAAGCACAGGGTTTCGGGCACGAGGCCCTGGCCGGCGAAGGCGGCGTCGCCGTGCATCAGCACGCCGATGACTTTTTCGCGCACCAGGTCGCCGCGCAGCGCCTGCTTGGCGCGCACCTTGCCGACGACCACCGGATCGACGGCTTCGAGATGCGACGGATTGGCATTGAGCGAGAGATGCATCTTCTGGCCGGCGATCTCGCGATCGCCCGAGGCGCCGAGATGGTACTTCACGTCGCCCGACCCGACGGTCTCTTCCGGGTTCGAGGAATTGCCCTGGAATTCGGAGAACAGCGCCGTGAAGGACTTGCCCATGATGTTGGTGAGCACGTTCAGGCGGCCGCGGTGCGGCATGCCGAAGACGATCTCCTCGACGCCGAGCCGCGACGAGGTGTTGATGATCTCTTCGAGCGCCGGGATCACCGCTTCGCCGCCGTCGAGGCCGAAGCGCTTGGTGCCGGTGAACTTGAGCTGGCAGTATTTCTCGAGGCCTTCGGCGCTCGTCAGATGATCGAAGACCGCCTTCTTCTCGTCGTTCGACAGGCCGGGGCGATTGCGCGAGCGCTCGACGCGCTCTTGGATCCATGCCTTCTCGGCCGGATCCTGCATATGCAGGAATTCGACGCCGATCTTGCCGCAATAGGTCTCGCGCAGCACGTCGATGATCTTGCGCAGCGTCGCGCTCTCGAGGCCGAGCACGTTGTCGATGAAGATCGGACGGTCCCAGTCGGCATCGCCGAAGCCGTAGGACTTCGGGTCCAGTTCGGGATGGGGCGACGGCGGAGTCAGGCCGAGCGGATCGAGATCGGCGAGCAGATGGCCGCGCACGCGATAGGCGCGGATCAGCATCAGGGCGCGGATCGAATCGAGGGTGGCGGCGCGCATCTGCGCGGCGCTGACGCCGCTGGCGGCGGCGGGCGCGGCGCCGGCGGTCTTGGCGCCGTCTTTCCCGGCGGCGGGCTTGGCGCCCTTGGGCGGCGTCGGGTCGAGCCAGGGGGCGAAATCGTAGGCCGCGCCGTTGATGGCGGGGCGCTTGGTCTTGGGCGCCCAGCTCGCGCCGTAATGCTCCTTCAGCGCCGCATGGGCCTCGTCGCCGAGGCCGGCGAAGAACACCGCCCATTCGGAATCGACCGAGCCGGGGTTGTCGGTCCAACGGGCATAAAGATCGAAGATGAAGGCGCTGTTGCCGCCGGAAAGGATGCTGTCGGGTAGTTCGGTGGCCATCTTGGGTTCGCTTACCTTGGGGTTCCCCCTGAGAACCCGCCTTGCTGCGCTTTTCGGGCGATTATCGCCCTGAAAGAGCGTGATGAACGGGTCAGGGCCCGCTTGTCCATGCCTGCGACGCTCGCAGCGTCCGCGGCGCCGGCCTCATATGGTGTTAACCATAATCGGAAACAACGCGCGGGATCGCCGCCCGGGCCGACCATTATCGGCCCGGGAGGGTTAACCAGGGCTTACTTGCCCGTCATCACTTTCAACATGGCGCTGCCCAGGCTGGCGGGCGAATCGGCGACCGTGATGCCGGCCGAACGCATGGCCTCCATCTTGTCCGCCGCGGTGCCCTTGCCGCCCGAGATGATCGCGCCGGCATGGCCCATGCGGCGCCCCGGGGGGGCCGTGACGCCGGCGATGAAGCCGACGACCGGCTTCTTCTTTTTCGACGCCTTGAGCATCTCGGCCGCTTCTTCTTCGGCCGAGCCGCCGATTTCGCCGATCATGATGATGCCCTGGGTCTCGTCGTCGGCCAGGAACATCTCCAGACAATCGATGAAGTTGGTGCCGTTGATCGGATCGCCGCCGATGCCGATGCAGGTGGTCTGGCCGAGGCCGGCCGCCGTGGTCTGCGCGACGGCTTCATAGGTCAGCGTGCCGGAACGCGAGACGATGCCGATCTTGCCGCGGCTGTGGATATGGCCGGGCATGATGCCGATCTTGCATTCGTCGGGCGTGATGACGCCCGGGCAGTTCGGGCCGACGAGGCGCGTCTTGGAACCGGCGAGCGTGCGCTTCACCGCGATCATGTCGATCACGGGGATGCCTTCGGTGATGCAGACGACGAGCGGAATCTTCGCGTCGATCGCTTCGAGGATCGCGTCGGCCGCGAACGGCGGCGGCACGTAGATGACGGACGCGTTGGCGCCGGTCGTGTGCACCGCTTCGGCGACCGTGTTGAACACGGGCAGGTCGAGATGCTTGGTGCCGCCCTTGCCGGGCGTCACGCCGCCGACCATCTTGGTGCCGTAGGCGATCGCCTGCTGCGAATGGAAGGTGCCTTGGGCGCCGGTGAAGCCTTGGCAGATGACTTTGGTGTCTTTGCCGACCAGAACGGACATTTACGCGGCCTCCTTCACGGCTTTGACAATCTTTTCGGCGGCATCCGCCAGATTGTCGGCCGAGACGATCGGCAGGCCTGACTGGGTGAGAATTTTCTTGCCGAGCTCGACGTTGGTGCCTTCGAGGCGAACGACGAGCGGGACGTGCAAGCTGACTTCGCGCGCCGCGGCGACGACGCCTTCGGCGATGACGTCGCAACGCATGATTCCGCCGAAAATATTGACCAAAATTCCTTCGACGTTCGGGTCCGACAGGATCAGCTTGAAGGCGGTGGTGACGCGCTCGCGCGTCGCGCCGCCGCCGACATCGAGGAAGTTCGACGGCTCGCCGCCGTAGAGCTTGATGATGTCCATGGTCGCCATGGCGAGGCCGGCGCCGTTCACCATGCAGCCGATGTTGCCGTCGAGCTTCACGTAGTTGAGGTTGTGCTTCGAGGCTTCGAGTTCGGCCGGGTCTTCTTCGTCTTCGTCGCGCAGCGCCGACACGTCGGGCTGACGGAACAGCGCGTTGTCGTCGAAGTTCATCTTGGCGTCGAGCGCGATGAGATCGCCGGCGCCGGTGACGACCAGCGGGTTGATCTCGACCTGCGAGGCGTCGAGCGCCATGAAGGCCTTGTAGAAGGCGGAGAGGAACTTCACGCAGCTGTTGACCTGCTTGCCCTCGAGGCCGAGGCCGAAGGCGATCTGGCGCGCGTGGAACGGCTGCAGGCCGGCGATCGGATCGATCGCCACCTTCAGGATCTTCTCGGGCGTGTGCGCGGCGACCTCTTCGATCTCCATGCCGCCCTCGGTCGAGGCCATGATGGTGACTTCGCTGGTCGCGCGGTCGATGACGAGGCTGAGGTACAGCTCGCGGGCGATGTCGCAGCCCTCTTCGATGTAGACGCGCTTCACTTCCTTGCCCGCCGGGCCGGTCTGATGCGTGACCAAGGTCATGCCGAGCATGTCCTTGAATTTCGCGACGACGTCGGCGGCGCTCTTCACCACCTTGACGCCGCCGGCCTTGCCGCGGCCGCCGGCGTGAATCTGCGCCTTCACGACCCAGACGGGACCGCCGAGTTCGGCGGCGACCTTCTCGGCCTCTTGCGGAGTGTAGGCGACGCCGCCGCGCGGGACGGAGACGCCATATTTCGCCAACAGGCTCTTCGCCTGGTACTCATGGATGTTCATTTTTGCCCGATGATTTGCAGATCTTGCTTCGGCAGGAGCGCCGGCCGTGAGGCCTTGAGAAACACGCTAGCACCGGTTCGGGGGCACGCGCGTTTCAGCGCGTCGGACCCCACCGGGTGCGGTGCGCGTAATCTATCACCCTCGCTTTTCCGATCAACCGCTAAGGCCCGGTTTCCCGCCATTTTCCGCCGTAATGTCAGGCTCTTGTCGCAATTTCCGGCAGCCGCGTGACCGCGCCGCCACGGCGCATTGGCAAGGCCGCTAACCCCATAGGAATTCACGAAGACAGCCCCGGAAAAGCCCCTCGGCGGCGCAGTGCGAGCAACGGACGGGCGAGCGGCCGCCAGGAACCGTCAACTCACTTAACTGCATTGAGTATCAATAGCTTGAATATGAAATAGCCTCCCCCAGGGAGGCGGGCCGATGCGGCTTATATATAAGTGGGCAGGTCGCTGCCGAGGCCGACTTTGTCCAGCCTCTCGGAATTGCCTATCGCGCCCTGCCCGCTCCGGCCAGCGGGTCGGATAGCGGACCCCAGAAACGTGCCCGCCCCGTCCATCGCAAAAGCGATGGACGGGGCGGGTCAGGAAGGCTGGTCCGGGAACCGGATCCGCCGAAGCGGATCGGTTGTCCCGGACCATAGTCAAACTAGTTTCGTTAGAAACTACTTCTTCTTGGCGGCCTTCTTCTTCGCCTTCTTGGCAACCTTCTTCTTGGCAACCTTCTTCTTCGCGGGCTTCTTAACCATTTTTCTGCTCTCTTCGTTAGTTTGTTGATATTCCGCTACGTTTTTACGCTTTGGTCTGCCCTGATTTAGGCCGGCTTGTTTTGTAAGGACTTGGCCGCCGTGATCAGCCCTTCCACGGCCGCAACGGATTTATCAAACATGGCCTTCTCGTCCTTACTCAAAGGAATCTCGATGATGCGCTCTACCCCGCCGGCGCCGATGACGACGGGCACGCCCACATAGACTCCATTGACCCCATATTCCCCTTGCAGATAGGCGGCGCAGGGCAACACCCGCTTCTGGTCCTTCAAGAAGGACTCCGCCATCTGGATCGCCGCCGAAGCCGGGGCGTAGAACGCCGAACCGGTCTTCAAAAGCGCGACGATTTCAGCGCCACCGTCGCGGGTGCGCTGCACGATCTCTTCGATGCGCTTGTCCGTGCTCCAACCCATCTTCACCAGGTCGGGAATCGGCAAGCCGCCGACGCTCGAGTAGCGGATCAGCGGCACCATGGTGTCGCCGTGGCCGCCCAGAACGTAGGCATTCACGTCCTCGACCGAGACTTTGAACTCTTCGGCGAGGAAATAACGGAAACGGGCGGCGTCGAGCACGCCGGCCATGCCGACCACCCGCTCCGCGGGCAGGCCGGAGGCTTCCTTCATGATCAGGACCATCACGTCGAGCGGATTGGTGATGACGATGACGAAGGCCTGAGGGCAATGCTCTTTAATGGCGGCGCCGACGGTGGAGACGACCTTGGTGTTGATGCCGATCAGGTCGTCGCGGCTCATGCCCGGCTTGCGGGCGACGCCGGCGGTGACGATCACCACATCGGCGCCCTTGATGGCGGAATAATCGTTCGCCCCGGTGACGGAGGCGTTGAAACCCTCGATCGGCGCCGATTCGGCCAAATCCAGGGCTTTGCCCTGGGGCAGGCCGTCAACGATATCGAACAGGACGACATCGCCCAATTCCTTCAGCGCAGCCAGGTGGGCCAAGGTGCCACCGATATTGCCGCCGCCAATCAGGGCGATTTTCTTGCGAGCCATCAACTCTCCTCGATCTTCACGTCACGAACGGAACTGAAATCTTCAATACGACGCTGCGGCTCAACACTTCATTCACAAGCAGCAAAGCGTAGCGCTTTGTCGAATACCGTCCGCGATCTCGCCGTGATCTCCGAAGCAGGTGCTTCGGATGGAAGCGCGTCTCGCGTCATCGACCGGCCGTCTCACGCGTCGTCTTCGCCGATCGATCGTGCGGCACTCGTCACCGCCGGAAAGTCCGTAAGCCAGACTCTCGACGCGCATAATTATCCAAAAATGAATCGTAGAAAATAAAAAAATGAGTTGCGGACACGATTCGAGTCGTTTTTTTCGTCTCGCGCGACTCATTCGACACGCAATTCGATCCTCCGAAGAGGATTTTTGATTCAATTTTCGATTCGTTATCGCGCTGCGGCGAGCGCGCGAGGACTCGTCGGCGCGCTCGGCGCTTCGCACGCGCGGCGCGCGTGCGAAGGCTCAAACGCCGTAGTCGAGACCGATGTCGACGGCCGGCGCGGACTGCGTCATGCGCCCGACGGAGACGAAATCGACGCCGCTGGAGGCCTTGTCGCGGATGGTTTCGAGGGTGATGCCGCCCGAGGCTTCGAGCACGGCGCGCCCGTCCGCGATCTTCACCGCCTCCTTCAGCATCGCCGGCTCCATGTTGTCGAGCAGGATCATGCCGGCGCCGGCGGCGACCGCTTCGCGCACCTGATCGAGGGTGTCGCACTCCACTTCGACGATGGTGAGGGCCGGGGTCGCGCGCTTGGCGCGCTGCACCGCCGCCGTCAGGCTGCCGCAGGCGGCGATATGGTTGTCCTTGATCAAAACGCCGTCATCCAGGCGGATGCGGTGATTGCGCGCGCCGCCCATGTAACTGGCGTATTTGGCGAGGTTTCGCAGGGTCGGGATGGTTTTGCGCGTGTCGATCAGCGTCGCGCCCGTGCCCTCGACCAGCTCGGCGTAGCGCCGCGTCAGCGTGGCGATGCCCGACAGATGCTGCAGGATATTGAGCGCCGTGCGCTCGGCGACGAGGATGGCGCGCGCGTCGCCGGCGATGCGCGCCAACACGGTCTTGGCGCCGACCTTGTCGCCGTCCTTCACCAGGGGCTGGCAATCGAGATCGGGCAGGATGCGCTTGAACACCATCATGGCGATGCCGATGCCGCAGACCACGACCTCCTGGCGCGCGACCATGGCGACCTTGAACTTGGTGCCCTCGGGGATCGTCGCGTTGCTGGTCAGATCGCCGCGGCCGACGTCCTCGGCCAGGGCGCGGTCGATGAACTGTTCGACTTCGGCGCGATTGAGCTGCATCGGAGCATCCTGTGGATAAGAAAGCGGCGGCCGCTCGATGAGGGCCGCCGCGGATGGGACAAAGGTTAACGAACGGTCATGCCCGTTAGAGAGGAGGGACTTGTCTCCGCCGGCGCCGGGATCGAGGCCGACATGGCCAACATGCGCTCGAGCGGCAGCTGCGCCGCCTGACGCAGCGGCTCGGCCAGCTCCAGGCGCGGCGTCATGTCACGCAGGGCCAGGTAAAGTTTCTCGACCGTGTTGAGCGCCATGAAGGGGCAGGCGTTGCAGGCGCAGGGCCCTTCGGTGCCGGCGATCGGGATGAAGCGCTTGTGCGGCGCCTGCTTCTGCATCTGATGGATCAGGCCGGCGTCGGTGCCGATGATGTACTCCTCGGCGTCGGTCTTGAGAACATATTCCAGGATCGAGCGCGTCGAGCCGACATGGTCGGAGCCGGCCAGCACCGCCGGGGCGCTTTCCGGATGCGAGGCGACCAACGCCTTGGGATGGCGCGCCTTCAGCTTGGCCAGCTCGCGCTCGGCGAAGCTTTCATGGACGATGCAGGTGCCCGGCCACAGGGTCATGTCGCGCCCCGTCACCTTGGCGAGATAGGCGCCGAGGTTGCGGTCGGGCGCGAACAGGATCGGCTTGCCGGCGGGAATCTGGCGGATGATCGCCTCGGCGTTCGACGAGGTGACGATGATGTCGGACAGCGCCTTCACCTCGGCCGAGCAGTTGATATAGCTCACCGCCACATGGTCGGGATGGGCATCGCGAAAGGCCTTGAAGGGCCCGGGCTTGCAGGAATCCTCCAACGAGCAGCCGGCCGCCATGTCGGGCAGCAGCACGGTTTTCGACGGCGACAGGATCTTCGCCACCTCGGCCATGAACTTCACGCCGCAGAAGACGATGACGTCGGCGTCGGTGCTCGCCGCCTTGCGCGACAGATCGAGCGAATCGCCGACGAAGTCGGCCAGGTCCTGGATCTCGCCGGCCTGATAATAATGCGCCAGGATCACCGCGTTGCGCTCGCGGCGCAGGCGATGGATCTCGGCCACCAGGTCGAGACGGGGATCGACCGGCGCGCGCGGCGTCGGCTGAGACGGGCCGCGCGCCGTCGAAGACGCGGGAGGAACGAGCAGGCTGTCGGACATGGGTAGGCGGGCCTCGGTTCCGACCCGCGCCGCCTGGACCTTATGGCCGGCATCGCGCGGGCAGTGACGGTGAAGTCCCCCGACCATCGGGGTGCGGAGCGGCCGGATGCCGCTCCCGGAACAATGAGCCGTGTCCCTTAAGAAATAAGGCGCCCTGTTGGTACTGCAAGGCCCCGTCTCTGACAAGACGCACGGGGACGAAGCGTGGCAATTTCGCCACATGGAGCGAAAAACGCCCTGGGAGCCCCGCGAGGGGCGCCCGTCAGGTCAAATGCGGCGGCTTAGGTCAGGTGGGGAGCTTGGCGGTAGCCGTCGGTCTGCATTTCCAGGATGCGCGAGACGGTGCGCTCGAACTCGAAAGCGAACTCGCCGTCGGTATAGAGCGCGCGCGGCTCGACGGCGGCCGAGGCGATCAGGTTCACCTTATGCTCGTAGAGCGCGTCGATCAGCGTGGTGAAGCGGAAGGCCTCGTTGCGCTTGTCCGGCCCGAGCGCCGGAACGTCCGACAGGATCAGCGTGTGGAAATGCGTCGCCAGCGCGATGTAGTCCGCCGCGCCGAGCGCGCGCGAACATAAATCGGGAAAGGCGAAGCGGGCGACGCCATGGGCCGAGACCGGCACCGCCAGCTTGCGGCCCTGCACCAGCAGCACCGTCGGCTCCTTCGGCGCGGGCGGCACCATCTTGAAGCCGGCCTTGCGCTCGTCGACCGACAGAGGCCTGTCGGCCTCCTCGTCTTGCGTCAGCAAGTCGAAGGCCTCGTCGAGCGCGGCGCTGGCGGCCGGGCCGAGCGGCGAATGCCACAGCGGCATGCCTTTCAGGCGCAAGAGGCGGTAATCCTCGCCGCCGTCGAGCTCGATGACGTCGAGCTTCTCCTTCATCAGGGCGATAAAGGGCAGGAACAATTCGCGCTGCAGGCCGCCCTTGTAGAGCTCGTCGGGCGCGCGGTTGGAGGTCGCCACCACCACGACGCCGTCGGCGAACAGCGCGGTGAACAGCCGGCCCAGAATCGCCGCGTCGGCGATATTGGTGACCTGAAACTCGTCGAAACAGAGCAGCCAGGTCTGGCGCGCGATCTCCTCGGCGAGCTTGGGCACCGGATCGGCCTCGGCGCCCTTGGTGCGCCGGCGCCAGTCATGCAGGCGCTGATGCACCTCGATCATGAAGGCATGGAAATGCACGCGCCGCTTGTGATGCTTCGGCACCGGGGCGGTCTCGAAGAACAGGTCCATCAGCATGGACTTGCCGCGCCCGACCGCGCCGAAGATGTAGAGCCCCTGCGGCGGCGTCTCGTCGCGCCGCGCCAGGCCGAAGCGCGTCTTCCAATGGCTGAGCGCGCCGAGGAAGCCGCCGCCCTCGTCGATCGGGCGGTAGGTCTTCAGCGCCTGGTGCAATTGCTGCAATTTCTCGGCGGCGAGATCCTGCGCCGGATCGACCTTGATCGCGCCCGAGCGGCGGCGCTCGCGGAGCGCGGCGACCGGGCCTTGCGGAGAATGATCGTCGGCGGACGGGGACATGGACGCCAAACCGTGAAAACCGCGCGGAGAGTAGTCCACCCCGCCCCGCCCCGTCCACCCGAGCGACTGCAACTCTGCCCTGTGTTTTAGAAGGCCAGCGGATAGACTGCGGCCCATGAAGCGCATCGCCAAGCACATCACCTCGGGCGCCAACCCGCTCTATGCCGACCTGAAGAAGCAAACCGCCGAGCCGCGCGCGCGCCGCAAGGACGGCGTCGCCATTCTCGACGGCGCGCATCTGCTCGGCGCCGCCCTGGACGCGGGGCTCATCCCCGACCTGGTCGCCGTGGCCGACAGCCGCGCCGAGACGCCCGAAATCGCCGGCCTGCTCGCCCGCCTGCCCGAGCGCGCCGTGATGATTCTGCCCGACGCGCTGGCCCACGCGCTTTCCACCGTCGAGACGCCGACCGGCCTGATCGCGCGCATCGCCATTCCGCCGGCGCGCGAGACGACGGGCGCGGCGATCCTGCTCGACGGCGTGCAGGATCCCGGCAATGTCGGGACCATGCTGCGCACCGCCGCCGCCGCCGGCCTCAAGGCGGCCTACCTCTCCGCTGGCTGCGCCGAGGCTTGGTCGCCGAAAGCGCTACGCGCTGGCATGGGCGCGCAATTCGCCCTCGCCATCCATGAACATGCCGATCTCAAAGCGATCATCGCCGGCAATCCGGCGCGCGTGCTCGCCACCGACCTGCAAGCCACGCGCTCGCTCTACGATGTCGCCCTGCCGGACGATTGCCAGTTCCTGTTCGGCAACGAAGGCGCCGGCCTGCCGCCCGAGCTTGCGCAAGCGGCGGGCCTCAGCGTGCGCATCCCAATGCCGGGCCGCGCCGAGTCGCTCAACGTCGCGGCCTCGGCGGCGGTCTGCCTGTTCGAGTGGGTGCGCCAGCAACAGGCGAAGTAGCCACCGCATAAAAGCCGTCATGCTCGGGCTTGACCCGAGCATCCATGTTTCAACTGCCTGAGCGCTGGATGGATGGACCCTCGGATCAAGTCCGAGGGTGACGGTTTATTTTATGGCGACATCAATGTTCGCCCTGCACAAATAAAAAGGGCCGCGCAATCGGCGCGGCCCTCTTCGTTTGCTCTCTCTCACAAACGAACGTCTAACGCCGCTCGACCATGAGCTTCTTGATCTCGCCGATCGCCTTGGCGGGATTGAGGCCCTTCGGGCAGGTGCGCGTGCAATTCATGATGGTGTGGCAGCGATAGAGCCGGAACGGATCCTCGAGATTGTCGAGGCGCTCGCCGGTGCGCTCGTCGCGCGAATCGGCGATCCAGCGATAGGCCTGCAGCAGGATGGCCGGCCCCAGGAAGCGGTCGCTGTTCCACCAGTAGCTCGGGCAGGAGGTCGAGCAGCTGAAGCAGAGGATGCATTCCCACAGGCCGTCGAGCTTCTCGCGCTCTTCCGGGCTCTGCAGGCGCTCGCGGCTCGGCGCCGTCGTCTCGGCCTGCAGCCAGGGCTCGACCGATTCGTACTGCGCCCAGATCTTCGTCAGGTCGGGCACCAGGTCCTTGATCACGTCCATGTGCGGCAGCGGATAGACCGGCACGTCGCCTTTGCATTCTTCGATCGGCTTGATGCAGGCCAGCGTGTTGCCGCCGTCGATGTTCATCGAGCAGCTGCCGCAGATGCCTTCGCGGCAGGAGCGACGGAAGGTCAGGCTGGGGTCGATCTCGTTCTTGATCTTGATCAGCGCGTCGAGAACCATCGGGCCGCAAGCGTCGAGGTCGATGTCGTAGCTGTCGACGCGCGGGTTCTCGCCCGTCTCCGGGTCCCACCGATAGATCTTGAAGGTCTTGACCGTCTTGGCGCCGGCGGGGGCGGGAAAGGTCTTTCCCGCCTTGACCTGGGAATGGCGCGGCAGAGCCAGTTCAACCATCGCTTATCTTCCTTGCTCTCTCAAAATTCGCTTCGATACGGACGGACTTAAGTGGCGGCGCTTAGTACACGCGTTCCTTCGGCGGGATTACCTCGATCTCGTCGGTCAGCGTGTACATATGGACCGGGCGATAATCGAGGCTGATCTTGCCGCTCGCGTCGCGGTAGGCCAGCGTGTGCTTCATCCAGTTCACGTCGTCGCGGTTCGGATGATCCTCATGGGCGTGGGCGCCGCGGCTTTCGTGGCGCGCTTCGGCCGAGTACATGCTGACCGCGGCCTGGCCCATCAGGTTGTCGAGTTCCAGCGCCTCGACGAGATCGGAATTCCACACCAGCGACTTGTCGACGACCTTGAGGTCGCTCAACGACGCGGCGGCCTTGTCGATCAGCTGCTTGCCCTCGGCGAGCACGCTCGCCGTGCGGAACACCGCGCAATTGTTCTGCATGGTCTTCTGCATTTCGAGGCGGATGTCGGCGGTGAGCGTCTTGCCGTTGGCATTGCGGATGCGGTCGAAACGCTCGAGCGCCGGCTCGTGCGCGTCGGCCGGCAGCGCCTTCAGCGTCGCGCCCGGCCTGTGCGTCTCGGCGACGCGCAGCGCGGCGGCGCGGCCGAACACCACGAGGTCGAGCAGCGAGTTGGTGCCGAGGCGGTTGGCGCCATGGACCGACACGCAGGCCGCTTCGCCGACGGCCATCAGGCCGGGGACGATGGCGTCCTTGTCGCCGTTCTTCGGGCGGATGACTTCGGCGTGATAGTTCGTCGGAATGCCGCCCATGTTGTAATGCACGGTCGGCAGGATGGGGATCGGCTCCTTGGTGACGTCGACGCCGGCGAAGATCTTCGCCGTCTCGGAGATGCCGGGCAGACGCTCGGCCAGCACCTTCGGATCGATATGCTCCAGGTGCAGATGGATATGGTCCTTGTTCGGGCCGACGCCGCGGCCTTCGCGGATCTCGATCGCCATCGAACGCGACACGACGTCGCGCGAGGCGAGGTCCTTCGCCGTCGGCGCGTAGCGCTCCATGAAGCGCTCGCCTTCCGAGTTGGTGACGTAGCCGCCTTCGCCGCGCGCGCCCTCGGTGATCAGGCAGCCCGAGCCGTAGATGCCGGTCGGATGGAACTGGATGAACTCCATGTCCTGCAGCGGAATGCCGGCGCGCAGCGCCATCGCCCCGCCGTCGCCGGTGCAGGTGTGCGCCGAGGTGCAGGAGAAATAGGCGCGGCCGTAGCCGCCGGTGGCGAACACCACCATCTGCGAACGGAAGCGGTGGATCGCGCCGTCTTCCAGGCACCAGGCCATCACGCCGCCGACGCCGCCCTCGGCGTCCTGCAAGAGATCGAGCGCGATATATTCGGAGAAGAACTCGGCTTTGTGCTTCAGGCACTGCTGATAGAGCGTGTGCAGGATGGCATGGCCGGTGCGGTCGGCGGCGGCGCAGGCGCGGCGCGCCATCGACTTGCCGTGGTCGAGCGTGTGGCCGCCGAACGGGCGCTGGTAGATCTTGCCTTCGGGCGTGCGCGAGAAAGGCACGCCGAAATGTTCGAGCTCGATCACCGCGTCGATGGCGTTGCGGCACATATATTCGATGGCGTCTTGGTCGCCGAGCCAGTCGGAGCCCTTGACCGTGTCGTACATGTGGAAGCGCCAGTTGTCGCCGTCCAGGTTGCCGAGCGCGGCGCCGATGCCGCCCTGCGCCGCGACCGTGTGGCTGCGCGTCGGATAGACCTTGCTGATGCAGGCGGTGCGGAAGCCCGCCGCCACCATGCCGAGCGTGGCGCGCAGGCCGGCGCCGCCGGCGCCGACGACGATGACGTCGTAGGCGTGATCGATGATCTCGTACTTCGACATGGGATTAGGCCCCGAAAGCGATCTTGAGGACGGCGAAGATGCCGGCGAGCGCGAGCAGCAGCGCGGCGAATTTGACGACGACGAGCGCGGCGAGCTTGCAGCCCTCGCCATGCACATAGTCTTCGATGACGACCTGGAGGCCGAGCTGGGCGTGATGGAAGCCCGCGGCGAGCAGCACGATCATCAGGAGCGCGTTGTAGGGCCGCGCGATCCAGGCGGTGAAGCCAGCATGGTCGGCGCCGGCGAGCCAGGCGACCGAGGCGACGAACCAGATCGTCAGCGGCACCAGGGCGAGCGCGGTCAGGCGCTGGGCCCACCAATGCTGCACGCCTTCCTTGGCCGAGCCGAGATGGCGCACGCGGCCCAAGGCGGACCGCATCGGATTTTTGACGGCGGACATTACAGGCCCCCCATGAAGCTGATGCCGGCGAGCCAGGCGACGACGGTGAGAACGGCGGAGGCGGCGACGGTGGCCAGCGCCGAGGCCCAGGCGGTGCCGAGATCGAAGCCGTAGCCGGCGTCCCAGAACAGATGGCGGATGCCGTTGCACAGATGGAAGAACAGCGCGTAGCTGAAGCCGAACAGCACCAAGAGGCCGAACCAGGAGCCGATCAGCCCCTGGGCGTCGGCGAAGGCGCCAGGGCCGCTCGCGGCGGCGCTCAACCAATAGACCAGCAGCAACGTGCCGGCGGCGAGCGCGATGCCGGTGGCGCGATGCAGGATCGACAACAGCATGGTGAACTTCCAGCTATAAATCTGGATGTGCGGCGAAAGCGGTCTTGCGGTTTTTGCCATCGGGCGGGGCCTTAATCGGAAGCGGGGGTCAGAAGCGGGGCGAGAACAACGAGGCGAAAGACGTTACGCAGATCGCGCCGAACAGGACCAGCCGAAGCGGTGCCCCTCAGGCATATCAGAAACGCATGGCGCGGGAGCGACGGTCTCTCTCGATCGGACCGGCCGATCAATTGACAGGTGCGCGCGACGGATTTCCAGAACGGCCAGTATTCAGCGCGGTATTCGGTGCGGCCGCCGGTCCCGGAGGGTGATCCGAAGCCCAGGGCGGAGGGCCCTGTTGCGGTGCGGGAAGGGTGTAGCCCCCCGGCCCCGGCAAGTCAACGCCAGGCCCCCCGCCATTCGCAAAAGCCCCGCTATTTCAATGGGATTTCGGGCTTTCAGACATTTCCTCGCGGTCTCGGCCAAGGCCCCGCCAGAGCGTTTCGGCTTAACCGGCGGGCGCCGGCGATGGTCAGGGCGAATCCGAGTGGCCGAGCGCCATATCCGGGGCGATGCGGTCGCGCAGGCGCTGCTTCAGCTCCTTCATCTCGGGAAAACGGCCCTCGTCTTTGCGCGACCAGATCAGGACGCCGTCCTCTTCTCCGGGAAGGACCACGCGCACCTCGAAGATGCCGCCGGTCCCGGGCAGCAGGGCGAGCTCGCCGATCTCCTCGGAAAAGGTCGTCAGCAGTTCCTGCGCCATCCAGGAGGCGCGCAGCAGCCAGCGGCATTGCCGGCAGTAGAGAATTTCGACGCGGGGCGTGCGCGGCATGTGGACCTCGTTAGAAAATGCGTATCGAACAATATCAACGGGCCGGCCGCCGGGCGACGGGCGAATGTGGATAAGCCTGTGGAATCCCTGTGCGCGCTTTGTGCGGATCTCGCCTTTCCATGCACAAGATTCTGAACCGCCTATCCCGCGCTTCGCTTGTCGAACCGCCGCGTCCTGGCGATCATTCAGGCGATCAGTAAGAGTGCCGCGACAAGCCGACGGAACGCCGCGAAGGCCCTTACGGGTTTTGCGTCCGGCGGCGGATAGCGGGGGCGAGACGAGACGCAAAGCGAACGGCGCAAGCCCGACGCGACGGCGGATCGCAGCGCCCGCACCTGGCGCGAAATGTCTTTGGGGTTAAGCTCCGCGAGGATGTTTCAAGCCTTGCTCTCCGGGCGCCGCGAGGCGTCGGGATCGGCAGGGTGACGCGCCGGACGGAACGGGCCGCCTCTGCACCGAGGCCGGCGCTTCCGGGCCGACGGTCTCCGCTCCCAAGGACGGAGATGGCCGGCACCGCAGGACGGACCCGCGAGGGTGCGTCCGCGCCCCGAGGCGGGATCGCTGCGAGAGGCCTCTTCGCGGAGGCCGGAGGAGCGAGGATCGCCAAGGAGCGCGAAGCGCGCTGGACGGCGCAGAACGGCAGGTTCCGGGGAAAGGCCGGCTTTGCGAAAAGCCGCGCCGGAACGGGACGACGGCCGGTTTCTCTCGCCGAGAAACGGGCCGTGGCGGCCGGACGGCAGCGCGCTCTCCCTGGGGAAGCGGGCCGGATGGCGGTCGGAACGTCCGACGGCTCTTGCGGATCGGGAGTCAGGCCGGCTCCCGAGGCGTCAGGCGGTGTCTTGCCGGGCACTCGCGCGGTACCCTTTCGAGGGGACCGGGCAACCTGACGCCTCCATTCTTACGGGGCGGCGAATCGCCGATCAACCCCCTTCTCGCGCCACCCCCCAGGCGCTCCCCTTTATTTTTGACGCAACCGTGTCCGCGCCCCTGCCCCACTGCCGGTTGTGCGATCGGTGGCCCTGCGATAAGAAGCGAGGCCCCGCATGTCATGGCGGGGCTCGGCCAGCGCAACCGCAGCCGGTGGATACGGGAGCCTGCGTCCGCAGATGGATGTCACCACGCTGTTCTGGAAGGGCCTGTTCGTCGGCGTCGTCATCGCCGCGCCGGTCGGCCCCGTCGCCGTGATGTGCATCCATCGCTCGATCGCGCAGGGCAAGCTCGCCGGCTACGTCTCCGGTTTCGGCGCCGCCCTCGCCGACGCGATCTACGGCGCCATCGCCGCCTTCGGCATCGGCTTCCTCATGGCCCCGCTGATCAACCACAACGACTGGGTGCGCGGCGGCGGCGGCGCGATGCTCTGCCTCATCGGCCTGCGCGCCATGCTGGCGCGCCGCGCCCCGGCGCCGGCGACGCGCGACCGCGAGAAGCTGCTGAGCGATTTCGTCTCGGCCTTTTTCGTCACGCTGACCAATCCGACGACGGTGATCTCCTTCGCCGCGATCTTCGCCGCGATCAACATCCCGCATATCGCCGACCATCCGCGCCTCGGCGTCGTCCTCACGCTCGGCGTGCTGGCCGGCGCCACCGCCTGGTGGTTCGCGCTCACCACGGTCGCCGCGCTGTTCCACGGCCGCGTCGCCGATCGCGGCATGCTGTGGATCGGCCGCATCTCCGGCGCCGTCATCTTCGCCTTCGGCGGACTTTTGCTGCTGTCCCTGTTGGGCATCGTCGATCTCGGCCTCGACGACATGGAACGCGCGATTCAGGAACGCAGCAGCGCCCCGCCGCGCTGAAGCCTCCCGCGCTTTTCCCTGCATGCGAAATGGGCAGCGCTGCTCGATTCCGCCGCCGCGCCAAGCGACAGTTCCGCCGTCCAAAAAAATTCGCCGGGATTTCGCCGGGATTTCCAGGGCTTAACCAAAGCGCCGGATTGGCACGACGGTTGCTCTGATCAGAGCGACTCGATTGCGCCTCTGACGGTCGTCCTCTCCGCCAGGCGAGGGGCAGTCGACGATGCGGGCGATGCAGGACCAACCGGTCCCGCTGTGGCGCTGATGGGGGAAAACCGCAGAAGGTCCGGTCCTGGATCGCCCGCCACCCTTCACTGAAAAGCCGCCGTTCGACGAACGGCGGCTTTCTTTTATCGGCGCCGGGCTTTAGTCAGCGCTGGGCGACCGCCGCGCCATCCGGCCAGACACGGCCGAAACTTCGCTTCTTCGCCGGAAGCGGATGGACCTGCGCCGAGCCGGCGGCCGGCAACCGCAAGGTGACTTTGGTGCCGACGCCGCAGGCGCTTTCGAGAATAAGCTCGCCGCCCTGCAATTCCGTCAGCCGCTTGGCCAAGGCCAGGCCAAGGCCGGTTCCTTCATATTTGCGCGCCAACGACCCGTCGACCTGGCGGAAGGGCTGGAGGGCCATGGCGATCTGCTCCTCCGTCATGCCGATGCCGGTATCTTGGATGATCACGTCGATCATGCCCGGCTTGCGCGCCGCCATCATGAGCGAAATATCTCCCTGGGGCGGCGTGAACTTGACGGCATTGGATATGAGATGAAGCAAAGCCTGCTTCATCCGGCGCGAATCGGCGGCCACATGGCAATCCATGCGGACCGGCTTTTGGAAGCGCAGCGCGAGGTTCGCCGCCTCGACCTGCGGGCGCAGCAGACCGAGGCAGCTTTCCACCATGCTCGCCGCATCGAGCCTTTCGACGTCCGCCTGCAGCTGGCCCGCGTCGATCTTGGTGATGTCGAGAATGTCGTTGATGATGCGCAGCAGGTTCTGGCCGCTATGGTTGATGTGCTTGGCATAGTCGTCATATTGGGCATTCAGCGGGCCATGAAGACCGGACTTCATCAGATCCGAAAAGCCGATGATGGCGTTGAGCGGCGTGCGCAATTCGTGGCTCATGTTGGCGAGAAATTCCGATTTCGCGCGGTTCGCCAGTTCGGCGCGATGCTGTTCCATTTGGGCAAAGGCCAAGGCCTTGCTGGTCTTGCCGACCTGATCGCGCAAGTCGTTCTGCGTATCGATCAGGTCCTTGAGCACGCGGCGAAGCGCGCGCGACGGCAAATGATGGACGCAGCCATACACAAGGAACCCGAGCGCGATGCCGAGGAGCATGAACCCCTCCAGCCGCGTCAGGAAGGGCCAGGCGCTGGTCGTGAGCGCGACAGTGCCGATTGCCTCGGCGCCGACGACGATCGGCGCGCGTGCCGTCAGGCCGGGCTGCTCGATCGCATCGCCAAGCGTGAGGAGGATCCGGCCTTTGCCGTCCTCCAGAGACTTCAAGATCGGCTGGCCGTCGCGAGAGGAAAACTCGATCAGGTCGGCGAGACGCTGCCGGCTGTAATGCCAGGTTTCGCCGGAAAGGTAGGCGTATTTCGCGACGCGCTCCGCTGCGAGCTCGGCCTGATACTCCAGCATGCTCGTTCGGCCGCTGTAGTTGGCGAAGCCGAATCCCGCCGGCACGGCGATGCCCGTCACGATGCCCACAGTCAGCGCAAACTTGCGCATCACGCTGTCGAGCTTGGAAAACTCGGTCATCCTCTTCCCCCGGCTAATTGTTCAAGGCGGCGCCGAAACCGCGCAGGAGTGCCGTACCGTTTGGCGTTTTCATATGGGCGACGAACCGCGCGGCGCCGGGCGCCGGCGTCCCGGTTGCGAACAGGCACATCTGCAGCGGCAAGGGATAACTGCCATCGGCCGAGCTGGCGGCAGTCGGATCGACGCCATCAAACCGCAATGGCCGCAGGGCGAGGTTTTCCGCGCGTATTTGCAGCAAGGTCGTGATCGCCAACGAGCCTTGTATCTTCATCGCGAGATCGACGTTTTCCTGATCGGTCATGCTGACCGGCAGACCGCCGCGCTTGTAGGCCTGCTCGAACGCCGCCGCCATGGCAGGAATCTTTTCGATCAGGTAGGGCACTTCCGATCCCGCCTGGGAGCGCAGGATGATTTTCATCGGCGAGCGGTCCGGCCACAGCGGATGAGGATCGGCATAGAGCGCCGGCAGCCGCTCGCTGGTGAGCGCCTCGTCCATGCCATTGGCCGGAGCCTTCGGCGTGGCGAACACAAGGGCCGTGGTCATGCAGGCCGCTTGCGCGAGTCCCTTCTGCCGCTCGGCCGGCGTGATCGGCCGTGCCGCCAGTGCGATGTCGATCGCGCCGCCGAGCAAGGCGTTGATCCCGCCCGAGGTGCCGAGGCTCGGCAATACATGGACGGCGATCTCGGCGTTGGAGTCCGCCAATTGCTCGCCGAGACGCTCCATCGCGCGCAGGCCGATGCCGGTGCCGCCGATGCGCACCAGATCCTTCGCTCGGACAGCCTCAGACAGGCCACCAAACGTGCCAAGGACGGCGAGTACGAAGAGGGCTGGCCTCATTGCGAACTTCTTTTTGCTTATATCTAAGGTAATAGTATCGGACTTCAATCGCTAAGGAGACATGAAAACCTGTCGAATTGGCAGATAGCTAAAAGACGGTGTCAGACCGCCATCCCCGACTTTCGGAGGACAAGAAAAAACCGCCGTTCGATGAACGGCGGCTTTCTTTTAACAGGCAATTCAATGAGTTAGGCTGTATGGCTTGGCATCCGGAGCTTGCCGGAAGGCTAGGCCGCCTTGCGCAGATGCGTTTTGACCAGCTCTTCGGCGATCTGCACGGCGTTCAAGGCGGCGCCCTTGCGCAGATTGTCGGCCACCACCCAGATGCTGAGGCCGTTCTCGACCGTGGCGTCGTCGCGGATGCGGCTGACATAGACCAGGTCTTCGCCGGTCGTCTCGACCGGCGTGACATAGCCTTCGTTGGCGCGCTGATCGACCACGGCGACGCCCGGGGCGGCGCGCAGCGCCTTACGCGCCTGATCGACGCTGATCGGGCTCTCGAACTCGATGTTCACCGCCTCGGCATGGCTGACGAACACCGGCACGCGCACGCAGGTCGCCGTCACCAGGATATTGGGATCGAGAATCTTCTTGGTCTCGACCACCATCTTCCATTCTTCCTTGGTCGCGCCGTCGTCCATGAAGACGTCGATATGGGGAATGACGTTGAAGGCGATCTGCTTGGTGAACTTTTCCTTCTTCATCGGATCGTTGACGAAGATGCCGCGCGTCTGGGTGAACAGCTCGTCCATCGCGTCCTTGCCGGCGCCCGAGGTCGACTGGTAGGTCGAAACGACGACGCGCTTGATCTTGGCGATGTCGTGCAGCGGCTTGAGCGCCACGACCATCTGGATCGTCGAGCAGTTCGGATTGGCGATGATGTTGCGCTTGGCATAGCCGGCGAGCGCCTGCGGATTGACCTCCGGCACGACCAGCGGAATCTCCGGATCCATGCGCCAGAACGACGAATTGTCGATCACCACGCAGCCGGCCTTGGCCGCGCGCGGCCCATGCACTTCGGCGACCTTGCTGCCGGCCGAGAACAGGGCGATGTCGGTGCCGGCGAAGTCGTAGGTCGCGACGTCCTTCACGGTCAGCACCTTGGTCTCGCCGTAGGACACCTGCTTGCCGATGGATTTCGAGGAGGCGAGCGCCACCACTTCGTCCGCGGGGAAGTTGCGCTCGGCCAGGGTGACCAGCATTTCGCGACCGACATTGCCGGTGGCGCCGACGACGGCGACTTTGTAGCCCATGATAACGTCCGATATGTACGCGGCCGCCCGAGAGGCCGGAGGTCCGGCGGGTCTGCCGGGGCCGGGGGCGGGCCGGAAGCCGGGATTATCGGCAAAACCTCCGCCCTGGCAAGCGTCCAGAGGGGCGTCGCGCGGCCTTTTCGACCCCATTTAGGCCCGGCGCAGGCCGGAAAATGCGCAGGCCGACCCCCGGAGGAGGGTCGGCCTGGCCGTCGCGACGGGAACCGGATGTTAGGCGAAGAGGAAGTCGTTGGCGGTCAGGTTCTGCGGCGGGATGTATTGGATGTAGAGGGTGTCTCCACCGCCGAGATTGATGATCGTGTTCCAGCCGTCGGCCGTCATGCTGAGTTGGCCGATGTTGTGGATGTTCGCGTAATCGCGCAGGTCGATGACGTCCTGGCCCTGCTGGAAATCGGTGATGCGGTCGTCGCCGTCGCCCGGGGTGATCCAGAAGGCATCGTAGCCCGAACCGCCGGACATGATGTCGTTGCCGGGGCCGCCGATCAGCCAGTCGTTGCCGTCGCCGCCATCGAGGGTGTCGTTGCCGTCATCGCCCCAAATGACGTCGTCGCCGCCGTCGCCATAAAGGAAGTCGTTGCCCTTGTCGCCCATCAGGTAGTCGGCGCCGTCGCCGCCGCGAATGGTGTCGGCGTCGTCGCCGCCCCACAGCTTGTCGTTGCCGGCATCGCCGAACATCTGATCGGTGCCCTTGCCGCCGACCAACTGGTCGTTGTCCTGGCCGCCGTACATCAGATCGTTGCCGTCGTTGCCGAACAGAATGTCGTTGCCGGCCTCGCCGTAGAGCTTGTCGTTGCCGTCGTTGCCGAGCAGGTAATCGTCGCCGGTGCCGGCATAGATCACGTCGCTGCCGCCGTCGCCGAACAACGTGTCGTTGCCGTCGTCGCCGTTGATCTGGTCGTCGTCGTCGCCCGCTTCGATCCAGTCGTTGCCGGCGCCGCCGTAGATATAGTCGTTGCCCCGCTCGCCGAAGAGCAGATCGTTGCCGTCGTTGCCGTGCAGCTGATCGTCGCCCTTGCCGCCGTAGAGCGTGTCGTTGCCGGCATAGCCGTAGAGAAAATCGTTGCCGTCCTCGCCGTACAGCGTGTCGTCGCCGTCCTGGCCATGGAGGCCGTCGTTGCCCTTGCCGCCATAGATCACGTCGGCGCCGAGGCCGCCGTCGAGGTAATCGTCGCCGTCGAGCCCATAGAGCACGTCGTTGCCGTCGAATCCCTGCACGGAGTCCGAGCTGTTGGTGCCGGTGAGGGTATCGTTGCCGCTGGTGCCGGGGACGTAGGCCATGAGTGCCGATTCCAAAGCGTCGCGGGTGCGGCGCTACATAACGATATCTTTATATCGTTATCAGACTCGAAAGTCTAGGGTATTTTCAAGATACTTTGCCTTTCGGCCTAGTCAACGATATTTTGAAAATTATCGTTATAAATCAAATATATGCTTTGATATCAGCCGCTTAAGCGGAGCTGCCCAGGAGCTGAAACTATATAGAAAGACATATAATTTAGCGGCTCGGCCGGCTTGCGAGAACAGCGTAAATCCTCGAACCGACCTCAGGGCCGGCCCGTCCGGATTGCGCTTTGGCCAGGCGATCCTCTTACCAGGCAATCCTCTTAGAAGAGGAAGTCCGAAGCGGTCCATTGGCTGGCGGTGACGTAGTTGATCATGATGGTCTGACCGCCGCCGAGATTGATGAGCGAGCCGTTGCCGGAATTGGTGAAGCTCAGACTGCCGATACCGCTGAAGTTGAAGTCCATCAGATCGATGATATCGGTGCCGCGCGAGAAATCGGTGATGCGATCGTCGTCGCTGCCGCTCGGCGAGATCCAGAAGGCATCGTAGCCCGCGCCGCCCGACATCACGTCGTTGCCGGCGCCGCCGACCAGCCAGTCGTTGTCGTTGCCGCCGTAGAGAGTGTCGTTGCCGGCGTCGCCGAACAGCACGTCGTCGCCGTCGTCGCCGTACATCTCGTCGTTGTCGCCGTCGCCCATCAGCTTGTCGGCGGCGATGCCGCCGCGCATGTAATCCGCGCCGCTGCCGCCCCACAGATAGTCGATGCCGTCGTCGCCATAGAGATCGTCGTCGTTGGCGCCGCCGAGAATCTTGTCGTCGCCGAGGCCGCCATAGACCAAATCGTCGCCGATGCCGCCCCAGATCTGGTCGTTGTTGGCGTCGCCGTAGAGCTTGTCGTTGCCGTCGTTGCCGAGCAGCTGGTCGTTGCCGGTGCCGCCGTAGATCGTGTCGACGCCGCCGTCGCCGAACAGCAGATCGTCGCCGTCGTCGCCCCAAATGGTGTCGTCTTCCGAGCCGCCCTCGGCATAGTCGTTGCCGGCGCCGCCGTAAATCTTGTCCTTGCCGGAATCGCCGCGCAGCTCGTCGTCGTTCTCGTTGCCCTGCAGCTCGTCGTCGCCCGAGCCGCCATAGAGCTTGTCGATGCCGAGGCCGCCGTAGAGCTTGTCGTTATTGTTCTCGCCGTAGAGCGTATCGTTGCCGTCGTTGCCCTGCAGCTCGTCGTTGCCGTTGCCGCCGTACAGCCGGTCGTTGTTGTCGCCGCCGTACATGTAGTCGACGCCGCCCAAGCCATAGAGCACGTCATCGCCGCCCAAGCCCTGGATCGTGTCCGAGCTATTGGTGCCGGTGTACGTGTTGTTGGAGGCGTTGCCGATATAGTTCGCCATGGCGGGTCTGCACGCTGCGTTGTTGCCGGGGTCGACGCGGCGGCTCTTCTGAGGGAGCCTTACATAACGATATCTTTATATCGTTATTATACTTTCGAGGCAAGCCTCATATTAGCAATATTTTCCTCTATCTGGCGACTCGCCAGATATCAAATAAATCAATGGGTTAAGATTATCTTGCCGCTGGGAATAGGCGGCCACTGGAGGGGAAAAGGGGCCTCTCCCCTCCAGCAAGGCCCACGGATCGAGCGGCGGCGGCCGTCAGGCGGCCAGCTTGTCGAGTTCCTTGGTCACCGCTTCGCCCATCTGGACGGTCGAGACCAGGGTCGCGCCCGGCTGCATGATGTCGCCGGTGCGGATGCCGGCGTTGAGCACGTTCTGGATCGCCTTCTCGATGAGATCGGCGTCCTCGAACATGTCGAAGGAATAGCGCAGCATCATGGCGTAGCTGAGGATGGTGGCGAGCGGGTTGGCCTTGCCCTGGCCGGCGATGTCGGGGGCCGAGCCGTGCACCGGCTCGTAGAGCGCCTTGCGGCGGCCCGACGAATCGGCGGCGCCGAGCGAGGCCGAGGGCAGCATGCCGAGCGAGCCGGTCAGCATCGCCGCGCAGTCGGACAGGATGTCGCCGAACAGGTTGTCGGTGACGATGACGTCGAACTGCTTGGGCGCGCGCACCAGCTGCATGGCGCAGTTGTCGGCGTACATATGGTTGAGCGTCACGTTCGGATAGTCGGCCGAGAGCTTGATCATCTCTTCGCGCCACAGCACGCCCGATTCCATCACATTGGCCTTCTCGACCGACATGAGCTGGCCCTTGCGCTTTTGCGCCAGCTCGAAGCCGATCTTGCCGATGCGGACGATTTCGCTCGTGGTGTAGACCTGGGTGTTGACGCCCTGGCGCTCGCCGTTGGGCAACGTGGTGATGCCGCGCGGCTCGCCGAAATAGACGCCGCCGGTGAGCTCGCGCACGATCATGATGTCGAGGCCCTTGACCAGCTCGGTCTTGAGCGTCGAGGCCTCGGCCAGCGCGTCGAACACGATGGCCGGGCGCAGATTGGCGAACAGCTCCATGTCCTTGCGGATGCGCAAGAGGCCGCGCTCGGGCTGGTCCTTGAACGGCAGCTTTTCCCACTTGGGGCCGCCGACGGCGCCGAGCAGCACGGCGTCGCAGGCCATGGCCTTTTCCATCGTCTTGTCCGACAGCGGCGTGCCTTCGGCTTCGTAAGCCGCGCCGCCGATCAAGCCCATCTCGACGTCGAAGGAAACGGAGCGGCGCTTGTCCATCCAGCCGATGATGCGCTTCACCTCGCCCATCACCTCGGGGCCGATGCCGTCGCCGGGGAGCATGAGCAATTTCTTATTGGCGGCCATGATGATTTATCCTCGTATGCCTGATGCTTTTTTCACGTCATGCCCGGGCTTGTCCCGGGCATCCACGACTTAAATTCGTCGCTTTAGACAAAGCCGTGGATGGCCGGAACAAGTCCGGCCATGACACGGAGGAATTGGATTACGCGCGCGCCAGCCAAGGCGTCGCCGCCGCCTGGTTGGCTTCGTAGGATTCGATCTCTTTGCCCTTCTGCATGGTCAGGCCGACGTTATCGAGGCCGTTGAGCAGGCAATGCTTGCGGAAGGGATCGACGTCGAACTTCACCGTCTCGCCGTTCGGGCGGGTGATGGTCTGGCTTTCGAGATCGACGGTGAGGCGGGCGTTATGGCCCATCTCGGCGTCCTTCATCAGCGTGTCGACGACGGCCTGCGGCAGCTTGATCAGCAGGATGCCGTTCTGGCCGGCGTTGGAGAAGAAGATGTCGGCGAATTCCGGCGCGATGACGCATTTGATGCCGAAGCCGTGCAGCGCCCAGGCGGCATGCTCGCGCGACGAGCCGCAGCCGAAGTTCTCGCCGGTGACGAGAATCTCCGCCTTGCGGTAGGGCTCCTTGTTGAGGATGAAGTCCGGGTCTTCCGAGCCGTCCTTCTTGTAGCGGATCGCCTCGAACAGCGCCGGGCCGAGGCCGGTGCGCTTGATCGTCTTGAGCCAGCGGGCCGGAATGATCTTGTCGGTGTCGATGTTGATCATCGGCAGCGGCGCGGCGATGGCGGTGAGCTTGGTGAACTTGTCCATGGCTTGTCCTCTCGCGTCGCGGATTAGAGCTTGCGCACGTCGGTCAGGTGACCGGCGATGGCGGCCGCGGCGACCATGGCCGGGCTCATCAGATGGGTGCGCCCGCCGGGGCCCTGGCGGCCCTCGAAGTTGCGGTTCGAGGTCGAGGCGGCGCGCTCGCCGGGCGCCAGCTTGTCGGGGTTCATGGCGAGGCACATGGAGCAGCCCGCCTCGCGCCATTCGAAGCCCGCCTCGGTGAAGACCTTGTCGAGGCCTTCCTTCTCGGCCTGCGCCTTGACCAGGCCCGAGCCCGGCACGACCAGCGCGCGCACGCCGGCGGCGACCTTGCGCCCCTTGGCGATGGCGGCGGCGGAGCGCAGATCCTCGATGCGGCCATTGGTGCAGGAGCCGATGAAGGCGGTCTGGATCTTCACCTCGTTCAGCTTCTCGCCGGCCTTGAGGCCCATATATTCGAGGGCGCGGACCATCGAACTGCGGCGGTTCTCGTCCGCCTCGGCCTTGGGATCGGGCACGATGCCGTCGATCGGCAGCACGTCCTCCGGGCTGGTGCCCCAGGTGACGAGCGGGATGATGTCCTCGGCGCGCAGGGTCACTTCCTTGTCGTAGGTCGCGCCCGCGTCGGTCGGCAGCGTCTTCCAATAGGCGACGGCCTTGTCCCACAGCGCGCCCTGCGGCGCCATCGGGCGGCCCTTCAGGTAAGCGTAAGTCGTCTCGTCCGGCGCGATCAGGCCGGCGCGCGCGCCGCCTTCGATCGCCATGTTGCAGACCGTCATGCGGCCTTCCATGGAGAGGCCGCGGATCGCCTCGCCGGCGAATTCGATGACATGGCCGGTGCCGCCGGCGGTGCCGATCTTGCCGATGATGGCGAGGATGATGTCCTTGGCGCCGACGCCGTCATGCAGCTTGCCCTCGACCGAGATGCGCATGTTCTTGGCCGGCTTCTGGATCAGCGTCTGGGTGGCCAATACATGTTCGACCTCGCTGGTGCCGATGCCGAAGGCGAGCGAGCCGAAGGCGCCGTGGGTCGCCGTGTGCGAATCGCCGCAGACGATGGTCATGCCGGGCTGGGTGAAGCCTTGCTCGGGGCCGACGATATGGACGATGCCCTGGCGCTTGTCGTCGATGGCGAAGTAGGGCACGCCGAACTCGCGGGTGTTGTCGACCAGCGCCTGGATCTGGATGCGCGACTCTTCCTCGTTGTTGCCCGACAGGCGGTCGGCGGTGGTCGGCACGTTATGGTCGGCGACGGCGAGCGTCGCGTCCGGGCGGCGCACCTTGCGCTTCGACAGGCGCAGGCCGTCGAAGGCCTGCGGGCTGGTCACTTCATGGACCATGTGGCGGTCGATATAGAGCAGACAGGTGCCGTCGGCGTCCTTCGACACCACATGGCTGTCCCAAATCTTGTCGAACAGGGTGCGGGGCTTCGACATCTCTCTCTCCATCTGCCGCGCGCGCCTCGGGGTGGCGAGGCGCGCGAATGATCCTCAACGGGACACGGCGGCAAGTTTGCTCGCGCCGTCTCCTCAGATAAGCGGGTTTTTATCCTGGTACGAGATGACCAGTTATCCTGGTATATCGGCTCCCAGGCGAGCTTTGCCCGGCGCAAGACTGCGCCGGGCGGGTCCTGCGGAGAGGGTTAGGCCTTCTTCGGCTTAACCTTCTTTTCCTTCTTCGCCTTCACCGGGGCTTCCGCGCCTTCCGGCAGCGGCAGGTCCGACGTCTTGACCAGGCCTTCGCGCACGTTGGTCTTCTCGATGATGCGCGCGCTCTTGCCGGTGCGGCCGCGCAGGTAATAGAGCTTGGCGCGGCGGACTTCGCCGCGGCGCACGACTTCGATCTTCACCACGTTCGGCGAATAGAGCGGGAACACGCGCTCGACGCCTTCGCCGTAGGAGATCTTGCGCACGGTGAAGGAGCTGTTCACCGACTCGTTGCGGCGCGCGATGCAGAGGCCTTCGTAGACCTGCACGCGGGTGCGGTCGCCTTCGACGACCTTGACGCTGACTTTCAGCGTGTCGCCGGCCTGGAAGTCGGGTACGCCGCGCTCGGTGGTGAGCTTGGCGATCTGTTCTTTCGCCAGCTGATCGATGAGGTTCATGATGTTGCCTTTTCGTCTTGGTTAAATCGGTTCAATCGGTAAGCGGTTAGTTGCGCGCGACATAGCGGGCCCAAAGATCGGGCCGCCGTTCGCGCGTGATCTGTTCGGCCTGGGCGAGACGCCAGGCGCGAATGTTTTCGTGGTGGCCGGAGAGCAGGACCTCCGGCACGGCGCGGCCGCACCAGCTTTGCGGCCGCGTGTAGAGCGGATATTCCAAAAGGCCCGCGGCGAAGCTTTCTTCGACCAGCGAGTCGCGATTGCCGATGACGCCGGGCAACAGACGGACGCAGGCGTCCATCACGGCGATCGCCGCCGGCTCGCCGCCCGACAGGATGAAATCGCCGAGGCTGATTTCCTCCAGGCCGCGCTGGTCGATGACGCGCTGATCGATGCCCTCGAAACGGCCGCACAGCAGGGTGACGCCGGGACCGTCGGCGAGACGCTGCGCGGTCTTCTGGTCGAACAGCTTGCCGCGCGGACTGAGATAGATCGCTGGCGCGCCCGCCTGGGCGACCGAGTCCAGCGCCGCGTCGATCACGTCGGGCCGCATCACCATGCTCGCCCCGCCGCCGAACGGCGTGTCGTCGACCGTGCGATGCTTGTCGGTGGCGAAGGACCGGATATCGGTCGTCTCCAGCTTCCACAAGCCATCGGTCAGGGCGCGCCCGGCGATGGAATGGCCGAGCGGACCGGGGAACATCTCCGGGAAGAGCGTCAGCACGCGGGCGGTCCACACGCTCATGAACGGTCTCCCACCGGCTCGTCGTCGAGGCCTTGCGGCAGGACGACGACGACGCGGCCGGCCGCCAGATCGACGGTCGGCACCGTTTCGTCGGTGAAGGGCAGCACCACCGAGTCGCCGGAGACCGGCTTGATCTCGATCACGTCGCCGGCGCCGAAATTGTCGACGCCGACCACTTTGCCGAAAGGCGCGCCATCGGCGAGCACGGCATCGAGGCCGATCAGGTCGTGATGGTAGTACTCGCCCTCCTCCGCCTTCGGCAGCGCGCTGCGCGGCGCATAGAGACGCAGGCCGCGCAGGGCCTCCGCCGCATTGCGGTCGCTGACGCCGTCGAGGCGGGCGATGACGGTGCTTTCGCCGTTGGGCCGCACGGCCGACAGCGCGAAGGAGCGCTGGCCGGTCTCGTCGAGCAGCGGGCCGTAAGAGCCGACGCTCTTGGGATCGACGGTGAAGGCCTTGATCTTCACCTCGCCCTTGATGCCGTGCGCGGCCGCGATGGCGCCGACGCAGACATGGTCGCGCGACTGCGAAAGCCCGGTCAGGGCTTGTCGCGTGGCGCGATCTGTCGTCGGTTGGCGCATGGCGGCTTGCACGGTTGTCGCGGTCCTGAACGGCTGGCTGGCTTACTCGGCCGGCGTTTCGGCGGCGGCCTCGGCCGGAGCTTCGGCCGGGGCTTCTTCCTTCGGCGCGGCGGCGGCGGCTTCAGCCTTCGCCTTCGCGTCGGCGGCGGCCTTCACGCGCTCTTGCGCCTTGGCCTTGGGCGCCGACTTCTTCGGCGTCTCGTTGTACTTCGGCATCGGGATGATGTCGGCGGCGCCAAAGAAGCGCGCGACGCGGTCGCTCGGCTGGGCGCCGACCGAGATCCAATGCTTGGCGCGCTCGGCGTCGATCACGACGCGCTGCGGATGATCCTTGGCGACCATCGGGTCATAATGGCCGATCTTTTCGATGAAGCGGCCGTCGCGCGGGCTGCGCGAGTCGGCGACGACGATGCGGTAGAAGGGGCGCTTTTTCGCGCCGCCGCGGGTCAGTCGGATAGAGAGGGCCATGAGGTTTTCAGCTCCTTGGTTGAATCGAAATCGGTAAAGACGGTGTTCGTGGAAACTGGTGGTGGAAACTTTGTCGCGATCGAAACTCGTTAGCGGCGGCCACTCATCGGCGCCCGCCGGGCATCAGGCCGGCCATGCCGTGCCGCGCGAAGCCCTTTTGGCCCATCTTGCTCGCCTTGCGCATCATGGTGCTCATGTCCATGAACTGCTTCACCAGGCGGTTGACTTCCTCGACCTTGGCGCCGGCGCCGGCGGCGATGCGGCGCTTGCGCGAGGCATTGAGCAATTTGACGTTGCGGCGCTCGGCGACGGTCATCGAATTGATGATCGCTTCCTGACGGGCGATCATCTTCTCGTTGACGTTGGCCTGCGCCATCTGCGCCTTGATCTTGGCGGCGCCGGGCAGCATGCCCATCATGCCGGCGAGGCCGCCCATCTTTTTGACCTTGCGCAGCTGGTCGCGCATGTCCTCGAGATCGAAGCCGCCCGACTGCATCTTGGCGGCGAGGCGCTCGGCCTCGTCCTTCTCGACGACTTCGCCGGCTTTCTCGACGAGCGAGACGATGTCGCCCATGCCGAGAATGCGCGACGCGATGCGGTCGGGATGGAAGTCTTCGAGGTCTTCGAGCTTTTCGCCGATGCCGAGCAGCTTGATCGGCGCGCCGGTGACGGCGCGCGCCGAGAGCGCCGCGCCGCCGCGCGCGTCGCCGTCGACGCGGGTCAACACGATGCCGGTGATGCCGATCCGGTCGGCGAAGGCCTTGGCGACGGTGACGGCGTCCTGGCCGGTCATGGCGTCGGCGACGAACAGGGTCTCGACCGGCTTGACGATGTCGCGCACGCGGCCGGCCTCGGCCATCAGCGCGTCGTCGATATGCAGACGGCCGGCGGTGTCGAGGATGACGACGTCGAAGCCTTCGCGGCGGCCGACGCTCATGGCGCGCGCGGCGATCATCTCGGGCGGCTCGCCCTTGACGATCGGCAGGGTGGCGACGTTCGCCTGCAGGCCGAGCAGCGCGAGCTGGTCCTGGGCGGCGGGGCGGTGCACGTCGAGCGAGGCGAGCAGCACCTTCTTCTTCGACTTGGTCTGCAGGCGCAGCGCGATCTTGGCGGCGCTGGTGGTTTTGCCCGAGCCCTGCAGGCCGACCATCATGTAGGGCACCGGCGGCGTCGCGTTCAGGTTGAGCGCCACCGCGTCGGAGCCGAGCATGGCGGCGAGCTCGTCCTGGACGATCTTGATGACCATCTGGCCCGGGGTCACCGAGCGGATCACCGCCTCGCCGACGGCCTTCTCGCTGACCTTGGCGATGAAGTCCTTGACCACCGGCAGGGCGACGTCGGCCTCGAGCAGGGCGATGCGCACTTCGCGCATGGCCTCCGCCACGTCGGACTCGCGCAGGGCGCCGCGGCGCGTGAGCCGCTCGAACACCCCTGTCAGCTTGCCGGAAAGGCCGTCGAACATCTAAGTCCCTGGAAAACTTTGATAAAACGCACGCAAAACGAAAAAACACCAGTGCGCGACACTCGCGGACTGGTGGCCACTCGCCCTTTGTTTACAAGCACTTAGGGCTGGCGGAACAAGAACTTACGTTGCTTGGACGGGCGGAAGGTAGGCCGGAGGGCCGGGAGAGTCAAGTTTGGCGGGCTTGCCGCCGGCTCTCACGGCGCGGCCGGCGCCTGCGGCATCTGGCAGCTGCGCTCGGCGGCGTTCCAGCTGCCGCCGTCCTTCGCGCAGTTGTCGGGCGCCACATAGCTCAGCCAGACCAGGCGGAGCGCCACCATCACCAGGGCGGCGCCGATGAGCCAGAGCTTGATCGCCTTGGCGGTCATGCCCGGTAGCCCATCTTCTCCAGGCCGTGGCGCAGCAGGCCGGGCAGGGTCAGGGCCTTTTTCGCCAAATATTGCGGGATTCCGACGTCCGCCGTGGCGATGGCGAAGGTGCGCGAGGCCATGAAAGTCTCGTATTCGTCCATGCCGTGCCAGACCAGGCCGACCAGCTCGGCGCGCTCGGACCGGCTGAAGTCGGCGATCTTGCCAGCCAGGGCTTGCAAGGCGGGCGACGCGCCGGCCAACACGTCCTGTTCCACCGCGCCCGTTGGCGGGGCGGCGCCGAGACGGGCGGTCAGGTCGGCCTTGTAGGCCTCGGCCAGGGCGAGGACCGCCTTGGCCTGCTCCAAGGAGAGGTCGATGAGAGGTTCGGCCGTCGCGGTTCCCGCTGCCATGGTGCTATCCCTGCGTTTGCAATGGTTTCGCCGATGATGCCGCCGCCCGGCCGGCAACGCAACCCGCCCGCCGGACTCCGTTTGACCAAGCGACGGCGCGAGGCCATATAAGGCCCATGGAACCGGTGAGCTTTCTCAAGATGCACGGGCTGGGCAACGACTTCGTCGTCATCGACGCGCGGACGCGGCCCTTCAGCCTGTCCGCGGCCCAGGCCGCCGCCATCGCCGACCGGCGGCGCGGCATCGGCTGCGACCAGATCATCGTGCTCGAAGCCGGCCAAGCCGGCGGCGAAGACGCCTTCATGCGCATCCGCAACGCCGACGGCAGCGCCTCGGCGGCCTGCGGCAACGCGACGCGCTGCATCGGCGGCTTCCTGATGGACGAGACCGGCAAGAGCCGCGTCGTCATCGGCAGCGAGGCGGGCGACCTGTTCGCCGACCGCGCGCCAAACGACAAGAATGGCGGGAAAGACGTCACCATCGACTTCGGCCCGGCCCGGCTCGGCTGGCGCGACGTGCCCCTGGCGCGCGAGCTGGACACGCTGCATCTGCCGCTGGCGCTCGGCCCGGTGAGCGATCCGGCCGGCTGCTCGATGGGCAATCCGCACGCCACCTTCTTCGTGCCCGATGTCGCCGGCATCGACCTCGCCACGCTCGGCCCCGAGCTGGAATTCGACCCGCTGTTTCCCGAGCGCGCCAATATCGGCTTCGCCCAGATCGTCGCGCCCGACCGCATCCGGCTGCGCGTGTGGGAGCGCGGCGCCGGCATCACTCAGGCCTGCGGCACCGGCGCCTGCGCCGCCTTGGTCAACGCCCACCGGCGCGGTCTCGCCGGCCGCAAGGCGCGCGTCGAACTCGACGGCGGCACGCTGACCATCGAGCGGCGCGAGGCGGACGACCATGTGCTGATGACCGGCGCGGTGGCGATCAGCTTTCGCGGCACGATTGACCCTTCCCTGCTCGTCGAGAGCTCTGAAACCAAGACCGCCGCAAGCCAGGTCGCCTAAGATGGCGACGGTTCTCAAACCCCCTGCTCTCTCGGAGCCGGAAGTCGTCACCTTCGGCTGCCGCCTCAACGCCTACGAATCGGAAGTGATGCGCGCCGAGGCGGTCAAAGCCGGGCTGGCGGACGCCATCATCATCAACACCTGCGCGGTCACCGCCGAGGCCGAGCGCCAGGCGCGCCAGGCGATCCGCAAGAAGCGCCGCGAAAATCCGGACGCGAAGATCATCGTCACCGGCTGCGCCGCGCAGATCGATCCGGCGAAGTTCGCCGGCATGGCCGAGGTCGATCATGTGCTCGGCAACGCCGAGAAGATGAAGGCCGACAGCTATGCCGCGCTGATCGCCGAGGCGGCGCCGCGCCTGCAGATCACCGACATCATGGAGCTGCGCGAGGCCGCCGGGCATCTGATCGAGAATTTTGCCGGCTCTAAAGGCGTGGGTCACGCCCGCGCCTTCATCGAAGTGCAGCAAGGTTGCGACCATCGCTGCACCTTCTGCATCATCCCTTACGGGCGCGGCAATTCGCGCTCGCTGCCGATGGGCGACATCGTCGCCCAGACCCGGCGCCTGGTCGCCAACGGCTACAACGAGATCGTGCTGTCGGGCGTCGATATCACCAGCTACGGCCCCGACCTGCCGGGCCGGCCCAAGCTCGGCCAAATGGTGCGCCGGCTGCTCGCCAACCTGCCGGAGCTGCCGCGCCTGCGCCTCTCCTCGATCGACGTCGCCGAGATCGAGGCCGACGACGACCTGATGGAATTGATCGCCCATGAGCCGCGCCTGATGCCGCATCTGCATCTCAGTTTGCAGGCCGGCGACGACATGATCCTCAAGCGCATGAAGCGCCGCCATTCGCGCCAACAGGCGGTCGACTTCTGCGCCAAGGTTCGCGCCCTGCGGCCCGACATGGCCTTCGGCGCCGACTTGATCGCCGGCTTTCCGACCGAGACCGAGGAGATGTTCGAGAACAGTCTCAAGCTGGTCGAGGATTGCGGCCTCGCTTACTTGCACGTCTTCCCCTTCTCGGCGCGCGCCAGCACGCCGGCGGCGCGCATGCCGCAGTTGCCGATGCCGATCCGCAAGGCGCGCGCCGCCCGCCTGCGCGAGCGTGGCGAGGCCGCGCGCGACGCCTATCTCGCGCGCTTCGTCGGCCGCGGGGTGCGCGCCATCATGGAGACCGAAACGCTCGGGCGCAGCGAGGAATTCGCGCCGGTCGCCTTCGCCCGGCCGCAAAAAATCGGCGCCATCCTTGACGTGCATGTCGCGGCCCTGGCCGACGGCAAGCTGATCGCGGCCTCTTCGGAAGCCACGGGGCAATGAGCGACAGCGACAAGCCCAAGAAAGGCTGGTTCGCCCGCCTGAAGGACGGGCTCACCCGCTCCTCGTCCAAGCTCGGCGAGGGCATCGGCGCGATCTTCACCAAGCGCAAGCTCGACCGCGCCGCGCTGGACGAGCTGGAAGAGCTGCTGATCGCCGCCGATCTCGGCCCGGCCACCGCCGCCCGGCTCGCCGAGCAATTGGCCCAGGGGCGCTTCGACAAGGACATCGACGAGACGGAGGTGCGCGAGACGCTCGCCGCCTCCATCGCGGCGATTCTGGAGCCGCTCGCCAAGCCGCTCGCCATCGACCGCGCGAAAAAGCCCCATGTCATCCTGGTGGTCGGCGTCAACGGCTCGGGCAAGACCACCACCATCGGCAAGCTCGCCGCGCGCTTCCGCCAGGACGGCCTCTCGGTCATGGTCGCCGCCGGCGACACCTTCCGCGCCGCCGCCGTCGAGCAATTGCGCGTCTGGAGCGAGCGCACGGGCGCCGCCTTCTATTTCAACGAAAAAGGCGACGCGGCGGGCCTCGCCTTCGACGCGCTGACCGCCGCCAAGGCGCAAGGCACCGACGTGGTGCTGATCGACACCGCCGGCCGGCTGCACAACAAAGAGCATCTGATGGCCGAGCTCGACAAGATCCTGCGTGTCATCCGCAAGATCGATCCGACCGCGCCGCATGACGCGGTGCTGGTGCTCGACGCCACCACCGGGCAGAACGCCCTGTCGCAGGTCGATATCTTCAAGAGCCGGATCAGCGGCCTGATCGTCACGAAATTGGACGGCACGGCGCGCGGCGGCGTGCTGGTGGCGCTGGCGGAGAAATTCGCCCTGCCGGTGCATGCCATCGGCATCGGCGAAGGGGTCGACGATCTCGACGCCTTTACCGCGCGCGATTTCTCGCGCGGGCTTATGGGGCTAGAGCGCTGACGCGCTCGCGGGGGACCTCGCGCTAGGCGCTAAATCCTAGACGACGATATTGAGGAAGCTGCCGCGCGGCAGATTGGCGACGGCCCTGTGGCTCTCGGCCGTCATCGTCGGCAGCTGGGCCGACTGATTTTGCGCCTGATGGCGCGCCTGCTTGGCGGCCAGGGCGGCTTCCGCCGCGCGCGCCGCCGGGGAGGCCGGCGTGGCGGAACCCGTCGCGGCCGGCGCCTGGGCGGGCAGGCCGGCGAGCGTGTTGAGGATGGCGGCGGTTGGGGAGATCGGCATGACCGGCAATTTATGCCGGGTTGGCTTAACGCCAGATTAACGCGCGCAAGTTTTTCAAATGCGCCTCTAAAACGTCGCGTTCTTGGCCGATATGCATAGGCAACCCCTTCTCATATCTCGCAAATCTGGCGGCGCGATTTACCGTTGTTTAAGGGTGCCGACTGTATTCCGATGGTGCGGCCTCAGGCGTTCAGCCCGATGCGCAAGCGTTAAGAATGGATCATGGCCGACAAAGCAGTGTCCTCCCTGCAGGACGACGATCTGGAAGTGCTGATGAAGCTCGCGCGCGACAAGACCGTCGCGGGCCGCAAGGCTCTCGTCAACGCCGTGAGCGATCTGTTTTTCAACAACCAGGACGTGCTGAGCGACCGCGAGCGGGCGCTGATGACCGACATCCTGCGCCAGATCATCCATGACGTCGAAATGTCGGTGCGCCGCGAATTGGCCGGACGCCTGGCCGACGTCCACCATGCGCCGCGCGAACTGATCCTCACGCTCGCCAACGACGACATCGAAGTCGCCCACCGCGTGCTGGTGCAGAGCGACATCCTGCACGACATGGACCTGGTGGAGATCATCCACCATCGCACGATGGAGCATCAGCTCGTCATCGCCATGCGCAAGAACCTCAACGAGACCGTCACCGACGCGCTCGTCGAGACCGGCAACGAAGACGTCATCAAGGCGATGCTCGACAACACCAGCGCGCGCATCTCCAAGGGCACCATGGAATATCTGGTGGACCAGTCGAAGCGCGTCGACACCTACCAGAACCCGCTGCTCAAGCGTCCGGACCTCGAACCCGACCTCGCCAGGCGCATGTATTGGTGGGTTTCCGCCGCGCTGCGCCAGCACATCATCAAGAATTTCAGCATCGATCCGGCCGAGCTCGACGAGACGCTGGAGAACAGCGTCAAGTCGGTGATCGACAACCACGGCCGCGCCGTCGAGCAGCCCAAGCCTGTCGAACTGGTCGAACGGCTCCATGAAGAAGGCAAGGTCACGCCGCGCATGCTGCTGCAGGTGTTGCGCCAGGGCGAAGTGCCGCTGTTCGAGGCGATGTTCGGCAAGCTCTCTGGCCTGCGCCCGCGCCTGTTGCGCCGCATGATGTTCGAGCCGGGCGGCGAGGCGCTGGCCATCGTCTGCCGCGCCATCGGCATCGACAAGGCGGACTTCGCCAGCATCTTCATGTTGACCCGCAAGGCGCGCGCCCATGAGCGCGTGATGAACCCGCGCGAACTCTCCCGCGTGCTCGAGCTTTACGACCGGGTGACGCCCGACGTGGCGCAACGCATGCTGAAGAAATGGCAGCGCGACGCCAGCTTCCTCAACGCCATCCGGGTGCTCGAAGCATCCGACGCCTCCAATGATGGAAAATGATCCCATGGGGATTGTTGCCGTTCATACGCCGCAAGGCGCGCCGTGGGGCGACGATGCGCAGCCTGGCGAGGCCTTGCGCGCCGCGACCCGCGCCGCCCTGACGCAGGCGGCGGGCGGCACCGCCGCGCTGCCCCCCTTGCTGTTACCCGCCGAGGCGCTCGCCCTGCTCGCCGACGGCCCGCCGATGTATGTCGCCAGCCTCGACGGCAAGCTCACCTATGCCAACGGCTCCTATCAGCGCCTGTTGGAATTGCGCGCGCGCAAAAGCGGCGTCGACGCCGATTGGGCCGGCCATTTCGCCCTCGACGAGATCGTCTGCGACGTGACGGTCGCCGGCACTCCGGTGACCCGCGAAGACGTGATCGAGACCGATGGCGGCACCGATTTCTACAGCTCGCAGCATTTCCCCATCCGCGACGGCGCGGGCCAGATCGTCGCCATCGGCGGCATCTATCAGAACGCGACGCGCGAGGCGCAGGCCTGGCTCGAAACCCTGGCGGCGCGCGAGCGCTTCCAGGATATCTCGCGCCTCGTCTCCGACTTCATTTGGGAGACCGACCCCGACTTCGCCTTCACCTTCGTCTCGCCGCGCGTGATGGAGGTGCTGAAGCTGCACCCGCGCCATTTCGTCGGCAACAGCCTGCTCGACATCGGCCAGCCCAATCCGCTGGGCGATGCGCCGCAGCCTCAGCCGCTGACGGCCGAATCGCGCTCGCCGTTCCGCGACGCGATGTATCGCATCCTCGACGGCAACGACGAGCCGCGTCTTTGCCTGCTCAGCGGCCTGCCGGTGTTCGACGACAAGACCGGCGCCTTCAAGGGCTATCGCGGCACCGCGCGCGACGTCACCGCCGAGGTCGAGGCCAAACGCCAGGCCGCGCGCAGCCAGCGCCGCCTGTCGTCGGCCATCGAAAGCATTTCCGAAGGCTTCGCGCTGCGCGACCGCCGCGGCCATATGGTCGTGTTCAATTCCAAGTTCCAGGAATTCTTCTCGGCGATCTCCGGCCGGTTGCGCCTGAACATGCCCTATGCCGACGCCTTGCAAGCGGTCAAGGATGCCGACATTCTCGCGCCGCATTCGCGCGCCACGCTCGATATCTGGATCGCCATGCAGGCCTTCGGCGACAACGAGCCGCTGGCGCCGTTCGAGCTGCAATTCGCCGACGGCCGTTGGATTCGCGTCAGCGAAAGCCGCACCATGAGGCAGGGCGTGGTGACGATCGTCAACGACATCACCGAAACCAAGCTGCGCGAGGAAGCGCTGCTGCGCGCCAAACTGATGGCCGAGGAGGCCAACCGCTTCAAGGGCGAGTTCCTCGCCAACATGAGCCATGAGCTGCGCACGCCGCTCAACGCCATCATCGGCTTTTCCGAGATCATGCGCGCCGAGACCTTCGGCAAGCTCGGCAGCGACCGCTATATCGAATATTCCAAGGACATTCTCGATTCGAGCCGCCATCTGCTCGGCATCATCAACGACATTCTCGACATCTCGAAGGCGGACGCCGGCAAGCTGCAGCTCTACGAAGAGGAAGTCGACCTGCGCCAGGAAGTGCAGGACGCCATGCGCCTGTTCCAGGAACATGCCCTCGACGTCGGCCTCAAGCTCAAGACCGACCTGCCAGCGACGCCGCCGCCGCTGTGGGCCGACCGCCGCAAGATCAAGCAGATCCTGCTCAATCTCCTGTCGAACGCCATCAAGTTCACGCCGCCGGGCGGCGAAGTGCGCGTCACGAGCGATGTCGATCCGGCGAACGGCGATCTGCGCCTGATCGTGTCGGACAGCGGCATCGGCATCGAGCAGAAGGATATCGACAAGGTGTTCTCCGCCTTCGGCCAGGTCGAAAGCAGCCTGAGCCGGCGCTACGAAGGCACCGGCCTCGGCCTGCCGCTCTCGGTCGCGCTGGTCGAACTGCACGGCGGCAAGCTGGAGCTGGAAAGCAAGGTCGGCGTCGGCACCAAAATCACCGTGCGCCTCCCCGCCCGCCGCCTGCACCACGGCGACGGCAGCGGAGACGACGCATAACGGCGCCAGGGCACATGACAGGTCTGCATAACCGCCCTGTCTGAGCGATCCCGATCCGGACTAGACTGCGGCGTCCTCGGCCTCAGCGTTATCCGTCCATGACCCATCATCTGCCGCCGCCCGGCAGCACCTCGCCCCTCGACGCCTGGCGCGCCGGCCTGTTCGCCGGGCTCGGCGCCCCCGGCTTCGCGCTGATCGCCAGCTTCATCGGCTTCGGCGCGCTGGCGCGCGAGCTCGGCCTGTCCCTGCCGCTGTCGCTGCTGTCGACCGTGACGATCTGGGCGGTGCCCGGCCAGATGGCGCTCGCCGAAATGCAGGCCCTCGGCGCCGATTTCCTCGCCATCGTCATTGCGGTCACGCTGATCAACGCGCGCTTCCTGCCGATGACCCTGCCGCTGTTCGCCTATCTCGGCAGCCATCGGGGCGGGCTCGGCCGCAAGGCGTCGCTCTACGGGCTCGGCCAATTCGTCGCTCTGACCTTCTGGACCGGCAGCATGCGCGTGATGCCGCTCCTACCGATGGGCCAGCGCATGCCCTGGCTCTACGGCTTCGGCCTGTCCTGCATCGGCGTTTCCCTGCTCGCCACCATCGGCGGCTATGTCGCGGCCAGCGCCCTGCCGGTGGCGCTCAAGCTGGCCCTCGTCTTCCTCAATCCGCTGTTCTTCCTGCTGGTGTTCAGCGCCGACGTGAAGGGCGCCGGCAATATCGCGGCGATCCTCGCCGGCGCCGCCATCGGCCTTGCCGTGCATCCGGTCTGGCCCGATTGGAGCCTGATCGCCGGCGGCGTGGTCGGCGGCAGCATCGCCTTCCTGGTCGGCGAGAAATTCGGCGTGCGCCGGAGCAAGCCGGCCGAGCCGGACAGCCAGGACCCGTGATGCAAACCCTCCTGGACTCGCGCGATCTCTGGCTGTTTGCCGTCATCGTCGCCGCCGGCCTCGGCTCTTATCTGTGGCGCGGGCTCGGCGTCTGGCTGTCGGGCCGCGTGACGCTCGACAGCCCGGCGCTGCGCTGGGTCACCTGCGTGTCCTACGCCATGCTGGCGGCGCTCGTCGCGCGCATGCTGATGATGCCGGAAGGGCCGCTCGCGGCGGCCCCGCTGATCGACCGCGTGATCGGCTGCGGGATCGGCCTCGGCGCGTTGTTTTTGCTCAGGCGCAACACGCTGGCCGCCGTGCTGATCGGCGCGGGGACCTTGGCGCTCTTGTCGCTGCTGCGAAATCTCGGCTGGCTGTAATCAGCCGTCGCGGCTTACGCCACGACCTTCGCCGCCGCCTTTTCCAACGCGCGCACGCCCGGCAGGGTCTTGCCTTCGAGCCATTCGAGGAAGGCGCCGCCCGCCGTCGAAACGTAGGAAAAAGCCTCGGTGACGCCGGCATGGCCGAGCGCCGCCACCGTGTCGCCGCCGCCGGCGATGCTCACCAGCTTGCCCTTGTGGGTCAGCTTGGCGACGATGTTCGCCACCGCGTTGGTGCCGGCGTCGAACGGCGGCACTTCGAACACGCCGAAGGGGCCGTTCCACACCACCGTGCGGCATTCGCCGAACATCTTGTCGAGCGCCTTGATGCTGGCCGGGCCGATGTCGAGGATCATCCCGTCCTCCGGCACCTGGCCGACCGGCACCGTTTCATGGGCGGCGCCCGCCTTCACTTCGCGCGCCACCACCACGTCGATCGGCAGCACGAATTCGCAGCCGCCGTCGCGCGCCGTCTTCATGATTTCGAGGGCGGTGGCCGCCATGTCGCGCTCGCAGAGCGACTTGCCGACCGGCGCGCCCATGGCGAAGAGGAAGGTGTTGGCCATGCCGCCGCCGATGATCAGGCGGTCGACCTTCTTGGACAAATTGCCGAGCAGTTCGAGCTTCGAGGACACCTTGGAGCCGCCGACGACCGCGGCGAGCGGCCGCTCGGGCTTTTCCAGCGCCTTGCCGAGGGCCACGAGTTCGGCCTCCATCAGGCGGCCGGCATAGGCCGGCAGGATCGCGGCGATGGCGTCGATCGAGGCATGGGCGCGATGCGCCGTCGAGAAGGCGTCGTCGACATAGAGATCGCCGAGCGCGGCGAGGCCCTTGGCGAAGGCCATGTCGTTTTGCTCTTCGCCCGCGTGGAAGCGGAGATTCTCGAGCAGCGCGACCTCGCCGGGCTTAAGCTTGGCGGCGACCGCCTCGGCCTGCGGGCCGATGCAATCGGGCACGAAGACGACCGGACGGCCGAGCGCCTGCGACAAGGGCTCGGCGAGCGGCCGCAGCGACATCTCCGGATCGGGTCCCTTGGTCGGGCGGCCGAAGTGCGACATCAACACCAGCTTGGCGCCCTTGTCGGCCAGCTCCTTGATCGTCGACGCCAGGCGCTCGATGCGCGTGTAGTCGGTGACCTTGCCGTTCTTCATCGGCACGTTGAGATCGACGCGGACGATGACGCGCTTGCCGGCGACGGAGGCGTTGTCGATGGTGTTGAACAGCGGCACTTGGCGGCTCAGCCCAGCTTGCCGACGAGCGCGGCGACGTCGACCATGCGGTTCGAGAAGCCCCACTCGTTGTCGTACCAGGACAAGACGCGGACCATGCGCTTGTCGACGACCTGGGTCTCCATCTTGTCGAAGGTCGAGCTCGCCGGGTCATGGTTGAAGTCGGTCGAGACCAGCGGCTCGTCGCAGACGTTCAAGATGCCCTTGAGCTTGCCGTTGGCATATTCGGCGACGGCGGCGTTCACCTCGTCGACGGTGACGTCGCGCTTGGCGGTGAACACCAGATCGACCATCGAGACGTTGATGGTCGGCACGCGCACCGAGGTGCCGTCGATCTTGCCCTTGAGCTCGGGCAGCACGAGGCCGACGGCCTTGGCGGCGCCGGTCGAGGTCGGAATCATCGACATGGCGGCGGCGCGGGCGCGGCGGCGGTCCTTGTGCAGGGTGTCCTGCAGGCGCTGGTCGCCGGTGTAGGAATGCACCGTCGTCATGAAGGCGCGCTCGATGCCGATCGTGTTGTGCAGGGCGAAGGCGAGCGGCGCCAGGCAGTTCGTCGTGCAGGAGGCGTTCGAGATGATCGTGTGGCTCTTGTCGAGCTTGTCGTGGTTGACGCCGTAGACGACGGTGAGGTCCTCGCCGGTCGCCGGGGCCGAGATCAGCACGCGCTTGGCGCCGGCTTCCAGATGCTTGGTGGCCGAGGCGCGGTCGGTGAAGATGCCGGTGCATTCGGCGAGCACGTCGATCTTGAGATCCTTCCACGGCAGCTTGGCCGGGTCGCGCTCGGCGAACACCTTGATGTTGCCGCGGCCGATGTCGATGCCGTCGGAGGTCAGCTTCACGTCGCCGGGGAAGCGGCCGTGCGCCGTGTCGTAGCGCAAGAGATGCGCGTTGTCGGAGACCGAGCCGAGATCGTTGATCGCCACGACTTCGATATCGCTGCGGTTCTGCTCGTGAATAGCCCGCAACACCAGGCGACCGATCCGGCCGAAACCATTGATCGCCACACGCACCGCCATTGCCGTCCTCCAGTTTTCCAGTGACGTCGCCGCGGAGGGATCATCGCCGCGCGGCGAACGCCGATTGCATCATTCGGGCCTGACGCGGCCCTGTCTCGTGACCTATTTCAGGCGCTCGCGCACCTTTTGCGTCACGGCCTCGGCCGTGATGCCGAAATGCTTGTAAAGCTCTTCCGCCGGCGCCGAGGCGCCGAAGCCGGTCATGCCGACCACCGCGCCGGCCTCGCCGACATAGCGTTCCCAGCCGAAGACGCTGGCCGCCTCGACGGCGACGCGCGCCGTGCCCTTGCCCACCACTTTGGCCTTATAGCCATCGTCCTGGGCGTCGAACAGTTCCCAGCAGGGCATCGAGACGACGGCGGTGCCGACGCCTTGGGCCTGCAACTGGTCGCGCGCGGCCAGCGCGATCATCACTTCCGAGCCGGTGGCGAAGATCGTGGCGCGGCGCGGGCCTTCGGCATCCTTCAGGATGTAGCCGCCGCGGGCCGAGAGGTTTTCCGCGACATGCGTGGTGCGCACCGGCGGCAGGTTCTGGCGCGACAGCGCCAGCACCGAGGGCTGCTTGGCCTGCAGCGCGGCGAGCCAGCATTCGGCGCTTTCCACCGCGTCGGCCGGGCGGAAGGTCAAGAGGCCGGGGATGACGCGCAGCGCGGCGAGATGCTCGACCGGCTGATGGGTCGGGCCGTCTTCGCCGAGGCCGATGGAATCGTGCGTCATGACATAGACGACGCGCTGGCCCATCAGCGCCGAGAGGCGGATCGAGCCGCGGCAATAGTCGGTGAAGACCAGGAAGGTGCCGCCGTAGGGGATGACGCCGCCATGCAGCGCCATGCCGTTCATCGCCGCGGCCATGCCGTGCTCGCGCACGCCGTAATAGACGTAGCGGCCGGAGAAATCGTCCGGCGTGATCGGCGCCTGCACCTTGGACTTGGTGTTGTTCGAGCCGGTGAGATCGGCCGAACCGCCGATCATTTCCGGCACGGCAGCGGTGATCACTTCGAGCGCTTCCTGCGACGACTTGCGCGTCGCCCAGGTCGGCTTCTTCTCGGCGAGGTCTTTCTTGTAGGCGTCGACGACCTCGACGAGATTCTTCGGCAATTCGCCTGAATGCGTGCGCTTGAACTCGGCCTGCTTGCCGGCATCGAGCTTGGCGAAGCGCTCGGCCCAGGCCTTGCGCGGCGCCGCGCCGCGCGCCCCGGCCTTGCGCCAGGCATCCAGAATCGGCGCCGGAATGACGAAGGGCTCGGCGCTCCAGCCGAGCTTGACGCGCGCGCCGGCGATCTCCTCGGGTCCTAGCGCCGCGCCGTGGGTCGCGGCGGTGCCGGCCTTCTTCGGCGCGCCATAGCCGATGGTGGTGCGGCAGGCGATCATCGACGGCGTCGCGGTCTTCTGCGCCTTGGCAATCGCGGCGGCGACCGCCTCCGGATCATGGCCGTCGACGGCGACGGCGTCCCAGCCGGAGGCCTTGAAGCGGGCGATCTGGTCGTCCGACACCGACAGCGAGGTCGGGCCGTCGATCGAGATCTTGTTGTCGTCGAACAGGACGATGAGCTTGTTCAGCTTGAGGTGGCCGGCGAGCGAAATGGCTTCGTGGCTGATGCCTTCCATCAGGCAGCCGTCGCCGGCGATCACATAGGTGAAGTGATCGACGACATCCTGGCCGTAGCGGGCGGCGAGCAGCTTTTCCGCCATCGCCATGCCGACGGCGTTGGCGATGCCCTGGCCGAGCGGACCGGTCGTCGTCTCGATGCCTTGGGCATGGCCGTATTCCGGGTGGCCGGCGGTCTTGGCGCCGAGCTGGCGGAAGCGCTTGATCTCGGCCATCGTCATGTCGGGATAGCCGGTCAGATGCAGCAGCGCATAGAGCAGCATCGAGCCGTGGCCGGCCGACAGCACGAAGCGGTCGCGGTCGGGCCAGGCCGCATCGGCCGGGTCGAACTTCAAGAAGCGGGTGAACAGCACCGTGGCGACATCGGCCATGCCCATGGGCATGCCCGGATGGCCGGAATTGGCCGCCTCGACGGCGTCCATGGCCAATGCGCGAATGGCATTGGCCATTTCCTGGTGCCCAACGGACGGGGTTTGGGCTCCCAAGACTTCACCCTGCGGCAATATATCCTCCTAAACGGCCGTTTCCGGCGGGTTTCGCCGGCCCGGAGGGGCCGCGAACGCTTGTGTGGAAAACGGCGAGAGACGGGACGTGTCATAAGCAAAGCAGTCCCTGATGGCAATGGCGGATTTCGCCCTTCCGGCCCGGCAAATCCGCCTGCCGCCCGGCCGTCGCGCGGCTTTTCGCATCCCATCGGCAGGAACGCGCGTAAACAGGCCTAACGGATTGATTTTCAACCCTGCCGGAGCGCGCCAATGCCAGCCATTCCTGCCGGTCCCGTCTGGGTGACCGGCGCCAGCAGCGGCATCGGCCGCGCCGTCGCCTTGGGCCTGGCCCGCCGGGGCCGGCTGGTGATCGGCTCGGCGCGCGGCCATCTCGCTCTGGCGACGCTGGCCGAGGCGGCGCGCGGCCTGCCCGGCCGCATCCTTCCCCTGCCGCTCGACGTCACCGATCCCGGCGCCATGGCGGCGGCGCTGGCCAAGATCGAGGCCGAGCACGGCCCGCTCGCCCAGGCCATCTTCAATGCCGGCAATCATATTCCCATGGGCGCCGGCGATTTCCGCGCCGACAAGCTGCGCAAGCTGATCGCCGTCAACCTGATGGGCCCGGCGCACGGGCTGGAAGCGGTCTTGCCGGGCATGCTGGCGCGGCGGACGGGACGCATCGCCGTGGTCGCCTCGGTGGCCGGCTATCGCGGGCTGCCCTCGGCGGCGGCCTATAGCGCCAGCAAGGCGGCCGCCATCGCCATGTGCGAGGCGCTGCGCCCGGACTGCGCGGCCAAGGGCGTGGTTCTGCAGGTGATCAATCCGGGCTTCGTCGCGACGCCGCTGACGGCGAAGAACGATTTTCCCATGCCGATGATGATTTCCGCCGAGCAAGCCGCCGACCACATCCTGGCCGGCCTCGCGAGCGACCGCTTCGAGATCGCCTTTCCGCGCCGCTTCGCCCTCGCCATGAAGCTGCTGCGCGTGCTGCCCTATCCGCTGTTCTTCGCCGTGACGCGCAAACTGCGGCGCGACTAGATCTTCTGCAGCGCCACCTGGCGCACGTCGATGGTGCCGGCGCGGAAGCCGCCCTCGCAATAGGCGAGGTAATAGCGCCACATGCGGCGAAAGCGCGCGTCGAAGCCGCCCTGCGTAAGGTTGGGCGCCGCGATGGCGCTCCAGGCCGCCTCGAAGCGCGCGCGCCAGATTTCCAGGGTGCGCGCGTAATCCTCGCCGAAGGCGACATGGCCGAGATCGCGCAGGCCCGCGCGCGCGGCTAGCCCGTCCAGAATCTGCGGCGACGGCAGCATGCCGCCGGGAAAGATGTAGCGCTGGATGAAATCCACCGACGCGCGATAGTCGGCGTAATCGCGATCGGCGATGGTGATGACCTGCAGCGCGGCGATGCCGCCCGGCACGAGCCGCGCGCGCAGCGTGTCGAAAAAGGCCGGCCAATAGGCCTCGCCGACCGCCTCGAACATCTCGATCGAAACGATGCGGTCGAACGTGCCCTCCGCGTCGCGATAGTCCTGCAGGCGAATCTCGACCTTGTCGGCGAGGCCGTCCGCCGCGATGGCGGCGAGCGCCCAGTCGCGCTGCGCTTGCGACAGGGTGAGGCCGACCACTTCGCAGCCGCGTTCGCGCGCCGCCCAGCGCGCGAAACCGCCCCAGCCGCAGCCGATCTCCAGCACGCGCTGGCCGGGCCTGAGATTCGCCATGTCGGCGATGCGCCGCCATTTGGCGATCTGCGCCTGCTCCAAGGATTGCTCCGCCGTCTCGAACAGGGCCGACGAATAGGTCATCGTCGGGTCGAGCCATCGGCGGTAGAAGTCGTTGCCGAGATCGTAATGGCTGGCGATGTTGCGCTTGGCGCCGCGCCGCGAGTTGCGGTTGGCGACGAGATGGCGCGCGCGGTTGAGCAGCGCGTGCCAGGCGACCACGGCGCTGCGCACCGACCAAGTGGGGGCCAGGATATGCTCGTTGCGCGCGCCGAGCTCGATCAAGGCGGCCAGATTCTCGCTCGACCATTCGCCGTCGATGTAGGATTCGGCGAAGGCGAGCTTGCCGCCGGAAAACAGGCGGCGCACGGCGCGCTCGTCGTGAATCACGAGATCGCTCTCCGGGCCGGGATTGGGCGCGGCGATGCGCAGCACCTCGCCGCTCGGCAATTCGATTTTCAGGCGGCCATAGGCGATCGATTCGGCGACCGAGAGAAAGACGCGCATGACGGCGGACTGCGCCTGGCGCGCGCGCGCGCCGGGCAGGACGTCGCCGTCGGCATTGCGGTTCATCGTCATCGGCGGACTCCCGAAAGATCTTGCCCGAGCGTCACGGGGCTCGTCGGCGCGGGCGGCAGGCGGTGGAACAGAGCGCCCTTGCGCCAGAGCCGGAGCGCCTGCCAATGGATGGCGAGGACGATTTTCAGCGTCATCAGGGGATGGCGCAAGAAGGCCGAAATCAACGCCCGGTCCGTCAGTTCCGCGCGCTGGCCGACATGGGTGGCGAGCAAAATCTCGCCTTCGGCGTCGCTTTCGCGAATCGCCAGCGACAGGCTCTCGCCCGGCGCGCGCAGGCGGAAGCGGTACTCGCCGGCCAACCCCAGGAAGGGCGAGACGTGGAAGCATTTCGCCGCGCGCTGCGCCAGCGGCAGGCCGGCGGCATGGCCCGCCGGCACGCGCACGAGATAGCTGTGGCTCTGGCCGAAGGTATTGCGCACTTCGTAGAGCACGGCGCGCAAATCGTCCGCCGGGCCGTGGCAGAAATAGACGCTGAGCGGATTGAACACATAGCCGAGGATGCGCGGAAAGCAGAGCAGGCGGATCGCGCCGCCGTCCAGCGCGACATCATGCGCGGCGAGATGGCGCTCGACCCAGGGGCGCAGGGGCGATCCGTCGCGCGGGCCGTGATCCTTGGCGTGAAAGGAGAAGAGATTGAAACGGCCGGCGGAGAACAGCTTCAGCTTCGCCGCCACTTCGCCGACGCGGTCGATGTCGAGATAGAGCGAGAAGACGCGATAGACGAAACGATGGCTGCAGGGCTTGCAGCGCGCGTGCATGACGCGGCCCGTGTAGAGACAGCCCGCCGCGAAAGGGACTGGCGCGTCGGTCACGCGATCGCCGGCGCGGCGAGGCCGCCGAGCGGGGCGGGCGCCGCGTCCGTCGCCGGCATGTCCGCTGTCCACGGCGCGGGCACGCCGAGGGCGGCGGCGACCGCGAGGCCGGAGACGAGACCGTCCTCATGGAAGCCGTAGCCGAAATAGCTGCCGCAGAACCAGCTGTTGCGCTGGCCCTGCAGGCCGGCGAGCGCGCGCTGGGCCGCCATCGCTTTGCCGTCGAACATCGGGTGATGATAGACGAAGCTGGCATGGACGGAAGCCGGATCGGGCTCGCGCGCCGGATTGAGCGTGACGAAAAAGCCTTGGTCGTTCGGCAGGTTCTGCAGCCGGTTCATCCAATAGCTGACCGAGAGGCGCGTCGCGTCATGCCCATTGCGCCCCGGGGCGCCCTGTTCGGCCATGTAGTTCCAGCTCGCCCAGGCGGCGCGGCGGCGCGGCATCAGGCTGGCATCGCCATGCAGCACGGCGCGGTTTTCCTGATAGGTGAAGGCGCCCAAATGGCGGCGCTCCTCGGGATCGGCGTCCTCCAGCAAGGCGAGCGACTGATCGGCGTGGGCGGCCATCACCACATGATCGAACGCCAGGACGGCGCCGTCGATCGTGTGCAGCGCGACGCCATCCATGGTGCGGCGCACGCCGACGACCGCGCGGCCGAGATGGATGCGCTGGCGAAAGCCGGCGGTCAGCTTTTTCACATAGGCCTGGCTGCCGCCGATCACCGTGCGCCATTGCGGCCGCGCCGTCGCCTGCAGCAGGCCGTGGTTGTGGAAGAAGCGCAGCAGGCTGGCGGCGGGAAAGGCCATCATCTCGCGCGCCGGGGCCGACCAGATCGCCGCCGCCATCGGCAGGAGATGGTCGCGCGCGAAGGACGCGCCATAGCCTTCGCTGGCCAGCCAATCGCCGAGCGAGGGTCCCGCATGAGCGCTCTCCAACCGGGCGAGCGCGGCGGGCGCCGTGCGGTAGAAGCGCGCGATGTCGCGCAGCATGCCGAGAAAGCGCGGACGCAGCAGATTCGCCGGCTGGGCGAACAGGCCGCGCGGCATGTCGCTGCCATATTCGAGCCGGCCGCCGTCGAGCGAGACGGCGAAGGACATGTCGGTGGCTTGCGTGGCGACGCCGAGATGATCGAACAGCCGCACCAGATTGGGATAGTTGCGCGCGTTATAGACGATGAATCCGGTGTCGACCGGCACGGCCCCGCCGGCCGCCGGCACCTCGACCGTATGGCTATGGCCGCCGATCCAGTCGGCCTGCTCGAAGACCTCGACGTGATAGCGTTGCGACAGCAGCCAGGCCGCCGACAGGCCCGAGATGCCGCTGCCGACGACGGCAATGCGCGCGCCAGCGCGCGCGGGGGCGATGCGCGCGTCCGCGCGCGGGGGGACGATGCGCGCGCCCGCGCGGGGCGGAACGTTCTCGGGGCGGCGGTGGAGGTCGTCGGGACTCATCGGGCGAAAACCATGGCGATTATAGACGGCCTATCACTACGTGGTTTTTCCGTCCGAGGATCACCCCTTTCGCGGGCGGGCGGGTGATCCGGCGCGCGGCGGCCGGCGTATTCATTGCAAACCCCGCAAAACACGCATTTAGGCCGCCATGTCCGTCGCCCTCACTTTCGATCGCGGTTTCTCCTTCGGCAGGGCGCCCGGCGCCGCCCCGGCGCGTCCGCGCCGGGCGCCGCTTGTCGGCCAAGCCCGCTTGCCGTTAGATAAGGCGATGGATAAGACCTTTAGCGCGCCGGCGCCGGACACCGCAGAACTCGCCCGCCTCGTCGCCGTGGTGGCGCAGCGGCGCGACAAGACGGCCTTCGCCGCGCTCTACGCCTATTTCGCCCCGCGCCTGAAGACCTATCTCATGCGGCTCGGCGCCTCGGCCAGCGCAGCGGAAGACCTGGCGCAGGAGTCGATGCTGATCCTGTGGCGCCGCGCCGAGAGCTTCGATCCCGCCCAAGCCAACGTCCGCACCTGGATGTTCACCATCGCGCGCAACAAGCGCATCGACGCGCTGCGCCGCGAGCGCCGCCCCGAGCTCGACCCCAACGATCCCGCCCTGGTGCCCGAAGCGCCCGTCGCCGCCGACAGCGCGCTCGAAGCGCTCGAGCATGAGGACGTGCTGCGCGACGCCATCGCGACGCTGCCCGACGAACAGGCGCGCCTGCTGCGCATCTGCTATTACGAAGACAAATCCCACCGCCAGATCGCCCGCGAGCTCGACATTCCGCTCGGCACGGTGAAATCGCGCCTGCGCCTGGCGCTCGCCCGCCTGCGCATCAGCCTGCAGGATCGCGTGTGATGACCATGAAAATGTCCACCTATCGCCCCGCCCATCATCCCGACGCCGGCACGCTGCTCGACTACGCCGCCGGCGCCGCCTCGGAAGCGGCCGGCGTGATGATCGCCAGCCATCTCGCGCTCTGCCCGGCCTGCCGCGCCGAAGTCGCGCGCCTGGAAGCGCTCGGCGGCGCCATGCTCGACGAGATGACGCCGACGCCGCTCGAAAGCGCCACGCTCGACAATCTGCTGCGCCGCCTCGACGGCCTCGACGCGACGCCCGAGCCGGCCCCGGCCAAATCCGCCGTTCCCGAATCGGCCCTCTTGCTGCCGCAGCCGCTGCGCGATTATGTCGGCGACAGCGCGGCCTTGCCCTGGCGCAAGCTCGGCGGCGGCGTCGACGAAGTCGACATCGCCCATGCCGCCGGCAAGGGCGAGCATCTGCGCCTGCTGCGCATCAAGGCGGGCGGCGCGGTGCCGCGTCATACTCATCATGGCAATGAAATGGTCATGGTCCTGGCCGGCGGCTTCACCGACGCCTCGGGCCATTACCTACGCGGCGACGTCGGCGTTTCCGACGCCGACGTCGATCACACGCCGGTGGCCGATGCCGGCGCCGATTGCATCTGCCTGTCCTTCACCGATGCGCCGTTGCGCTTCACCGGCCCGTTCGGCTGGCTGCTCAATCGTTTCGTGAAGTTTTAGGCGTTTCGTGAAGTTTTAGGCGTTTCGCGAAGTTTTAGGGCGCGCATGACGGCGGACTGGCGCTGCGCGTTTCGCGCAGCACTGTGATGCCGAGAAGGCGGTTGCGCCGCCCCTCGGCCGGGGCGTAAATCTGGGGCTCGCCTGTCCCGCCCCTCCCCGGTTCCCAGAGTCCGATGTCCGAATTCGCCGGCATTCGCACGCGTTGGCCCCGCATCCTCATCGGCCTCGCGCTCGGCTTCGCCATGGGCGCGCTGTTCGCTTGGGCGAAAACGCCGATCCCCTGGATGATCGGGCCGCTCGTCGGCATCGGCATCGCCAATCTCTGCGGCGCCAAATTGCAGCTGCTGCCCTACGGCCGCCAAACCGGCCAATGGCTGATCGGCAGTTCGGTCGGTCTCTATTTCATGCCCCAGGTGCTCGGCGCGCTGTTCGGCAACATCGGCTGGATCGTGCTCGGCGCGGTTTTGACGCTGCTGATGTCCGGCATCGGCGGCCTCATCCTCTCGCGCATCTCCGGCGTCGACAGGACCTCCTGCTATTTCGCCACCGTGCCGGGCGGCGCGGCGGAAATGTCGGTGCTGGCGATGAAATACGGCGGCAACGTGCCGGCCGTCGCCATCACCCAGTCGATCCGCATCGCCCTGCTCGTGCTGATCGTCCCGCCGGTCCTCAGCTATGCCGGCTTCGCCGGCGTCGACCGCGCCGCGGCGCAGCTGTTGCCGCCCTTCGTCGCCGACAAATTCTTCATCCTGATCGCCTTCACCCTCGCCGTCGCCGCGATCAGCGCCAAGCTGCGCATCCAGAACGCCTGGATGATGGGGCCGCTGATCTCCAGCGCCGTTCTCACCGCCTGCGGCGTCACCCTGTCGCGCGTGCCGGTCGAGCTGGTCGATCTCGGCCAGGTGCTGCTCGGCCTGGCGCTCGGCTCGCGCTTCGAGAAAGACTTCTTCCTGCGCTACCGCATGTTCATTCCCTACGCGGTGTTCAACGCGCTCTATCTGATCCTGGCTTGCGCCGGCTGCGCCTATCTGATCGCCTGGGGCAGCGGCATCGTCCTCGGCGACACGCTGCTGGCGCTGGCGCCCGGCGGCATCGGCGAGATGGCGATCACCGCCAAGGGCCTCGATCTCGGCGTCGCCATCGTCACCGCCTTCCAGTTCGTGCGCATCTCGGCGGCCAATTTCACGCCGCCGTTCTTCTTCCCGCTGGCGCGCAAATGGCACGCGCGCTGGCTGGCGCGCGGCCGCTGAGCGGCGCCCGATGGCGAAAGCCCCAACTGGCGCGCCGCCCCCAAGTCGTTTAAACATAAGGACGACAGGGATAAACGAATGACCGCACCAGACAACGTCATAAACGTCGGCGGCCCGTGGTTCGAAGACCTCGCGGTCGGGCAGACCATCGCCGACACGCCGGCCGTGACGCTCACCGACGGCCATGCCGCGCTGCATATGGCGGCGTTCGGCGACCGCCTGCGCCTGCCGCTCGATCACGGCTTGTCCAATAGCGTCACCGAGGAGCCGCGCGCGCTGATTCATCCCATGCTGGTCTGCAACATGGCGATCGGCCAGACCACCTGGGCGTCGTTCCGCGTCAAAGCCAATCTGTTCTATCGCGGCCTGGTGCTGCGCCGCCCGGTCTTCGTCGGCGACACCCTGCGCACCGTCACCAAGATCGTCGCGCTGAAACGGAACGCGGCGAAGCCCGGCCGCGCCGCCACCGGCCTGGTCGGATTGGAAATCGTCACGACCAACCAGCATGACGAGACCGTGCTGAAATTCTGGCGCTGCCCGATGGTCGCCTGCCGCGATCCCAACGCGGACACCGGCCCCAGGAATCAAAACGGGGCCGACAGTCTCGATGCCATTCCCGCCGCCATCGCCGACGCCGACCTGATCGCCGCCGTGCCGACGACGTGGAATCTCAGCGCGTTTCGCAAGCTGCCCGGCTTGCATGCGGCGGACGTGAAGGCCGGCACGGCTTACGCCATCGAGGCGCGCGATTCGGTGAGCGGCGCGCCGGAGATCGCCCGCCTGACGCTCAACATGGCGATGACCCATTTCGACGCGGCGGCCAGCGCCTACGGCGCGCGCCTGGTGTTCGGCGGCCATGCCATCTCGATCGCCAGCGCGCAACTGCTGCGCGCCTTGCCCAACATCGTGACGCTGCTCGCCTGGCGCGGCTGCGATCATCTCGCCCCGGTGTTCGAAAACGACATGCTGTCCTCTCGCGTGACGGTCGAAGCGGTGACGCCATTGCAAAATGGCGGCGCGCTGGTGGACCTGCGCGTCCTCGTCCATGCGACGCGCGGGCCGGACGCCGTCGCCGCCGGCCAATCGCAGGCCGCCGACGCGCTCGATTGGCGCGTCGTGGCCCTCATGGCATGAGTAAAGGCATCCTTTCCGGATTGCGCGTGATCGAGGGCTCGGCTTTCGTCGCCGCGCCGCTCGGCGGCATGACGCTGGCGCAGATGGGCGCCGAGGTGATCCGCTTCGATCCGATCGGCGGCGGCCTCGATTACGGCCGCTGGCCGCTCGTGAACAACGGCAGTGCGGGGGACGGCACCAGCCTGTTCTGGGCCGGCCTCAACAAGGGCAAGAAATCCATCTGCCTCGATCTCGCCGCGCCCGAGGGCCAGGAGATCGCCACGGCGCTGATCACCGCGCCCGGCGAAGACGCCGGCCTGTTCCTGACGAACTTCCCGGCGCGCGGCTGGCTCGATTACGCCAAGCTGAAAGCCCGCCGCGCCGATCTCATCATGCTGGCGGTCACCGGCCATCATGACGGCTCGACAGCGGTCGATTACACGGTCAATTGCGCCGTCGGCTTTCCCTACGTCACCGGTCCCGCCAGCGAAAGCGAGCCGGTCAATCATGTGCTGCCGGCGTGGGACGCGATCTGCGGCGTCACCGCCGCCAGCGGCCTGCTCGCCGCCGAGCGCCATCGCGGCAAAACCGGCGAGGGCCAGCTCGTCACCCTGGCGCTGTCGGACGTCGCCTATGCCATGGCCGGCCATCTCGGCTTCATCGGCGAAGCCCAGATCAACGGCGCCGAGCGGCCGCGCTACGGCAATTATCTCTATGGCGGTTTCGGCCGCGACTTCGTCACCCGGGACGGCCGGCGCGTCATGATCGTCGCGCTCACCCTGCGGCAATGGCGGAGCCTGCTGAAAGCCACCGGTCTCGCCGAACCCATGGCGCATATCGCCGCCCAGCGCGGCTTTATAAACCTCGACGACGAGGGCGACCGCTTTCGCGCCCGCGAGGCGATCGCCGGCGTTCTCGCGCCTTGGATCGCCGCGCGCGATCTGGCTGGCGTCGCCGCCGCGCTCGACGCCAGCGGCGCCTGCTGGGGCCCCTATCGGAGCTTCGCCGAAATGGTCGCGGCCGATCCGCGCTGCTCGCCGGCCAATCCGCTGTTCGCCACGGTGGCCCATCCCGGCATCGGCGAGCTGCTGACGCCGGCCTCGCCGCTCGATTTCGCCAGCCACGCGCGGCTGACGCCGCAGCCGGCGCCGCGCCTCGGCGCCCAGACCGACGAGATTCTGGCTGAGGTCCTCGGCTTGTCGTCGGGCGAAATCGGCCGGCTGCACGACGCCAAGATCGTCGCCGGCCCCTGAGCCCGCTCACAAGCCTGTGACGGCCCGGCGCAAAGCCGCCCAGATCGGCCGCTCCCCCGGCTTTTGCCGGGGACAGAGAGCGGGCGGATGGGGCATTCCCCCTTGCAAAGGCCGCAAAGGCCCGTATGAATCTCTCCCCCGGCTTTGCGTAAAGTCGGCTAAGCGCTTGGTAAATTTAACAATTCAGCGCAAAGGTATGGGCGGGATGACGACGATGATAGCCATCGAAGGCCTGAGCAAGACGTTCGGTCCGATCAAGGCGGTGGACCGCGTGTCCTTCGAGGTCGCGCGCGGCGAGGTGCTCGGCTTCCTCGGGCCCAACGGCGCCGGCAAATCCACCACCATGAAGATGCTGACCGGCTTCCTGCCGGCCGACGAGGGCCGCGCCGTGGTCTGCGGCTTCGACATCGCCACCCATCCCATCGAAGCCAAGCGCCGCCTCGGCTACATGCCCGAAGGCGCGCCGGCCTACAGCGACATGACGCCGCGCGGCTTCCTCGCCTTCATCGCCGACATGCGCGGCTTCTCCGGCGCCGACAAGCGCGCGCGCATCGCGCGGGCCGCCGACATGACCAATATCGAGCATGTGCTGGAGCAGCCGATCGAGACCCTGTCGCGCGGCTACAAGCGCCGCGTCGGCCTGGCCCAGGCGCTGCTGCACGATCCCGACGTGCTGGTGCTCGACGAGCCGACCGACGGCTTGGACCCCAATCAGAAGCATGAAGTGCGCGCGCTCATTCAAGAAATGGCGCCGCAGAAAGCCATCGTCATCTCGACCCATATCCTCGAAGAGGTCGAGGCGATCTGCTCGCGCGCCATCATCATCGCCCGTGGCCGCGTCGTCGCCGACGGCACGCCCGCCGAACTGCAGGCGCGCTCGCCGCGCCACAACGGCATCGTCATCAAATGCTCGCGCGAGGCGGCGGCGGCGCTATCGCCGACCCTGCGCCAGATCGCCGGCGTCGCCGGCGTCGAGCTCGAACCCCATGGCCTGTTCGTGCGCAGCCTGCCGGGTCTCGACGTGTTCGACGCGGTGCGCGTCGCGACGCGCCAGCGCGCCATGGACATCAAGGAAATCCGCCAGGAACACGGCCGCCTCGACGACGTCTTCCGCGTGCTGACCGGCGGCGCCACCGACGCCGACATCCTCGCCCAAACCGCCGCTTGAGGACGCCGACATGAACGCGCTCTGCACCGTTTATAAACGCGAGCTGGCCGCCTATTTCGCGACGCCGCTCGCCTATGTCTTCATCGTCATCTTCCTCGCGCTCGCCGGGGCCTTCACCTTCTTCCTCGGCAATTTCTTCGAGCGCGGCCAGGCCGACCTGTCGCCCTTCTTCCTGTTCCACCCCTGGCTCTACCTGCTGCTGGTGCCGGCGATCTCGATGCGGCTGTGGTCAGAGGAGCGCAAGGGCGGCACCATCGAGCTGCTGCTCACCCTGCCGCTGACGCCCGCCCAAGCCGTCATCGCCAAGTTCCTCGCCGCCTGGTCGTTCGCCGGCATCGCCCTGGCGCTGACCTTCCCGCTGTGGATCACCGTCAATTATCTCGGCAAGCCCGACAACGGCGTGATCTTCGCCAGCTACATCGGCAGCTTCTTCATGGCCGGCGCCTACCTCGCCATCGGCGCCTGCTTCTCGGCGCTGACCAAGAACCAGGTCATCGCCTTCGTGCTCTCCGCCGTCGTCTGCCTGCTGTTCACCGTCAGCGGCACCTCGCTGGTGCTCAACTTCTTCACCGGCTGGGCGCCGCCCGGCGTGGTCGAGGCGATCTCAAGCCTGAGCTTCACGGCGAACTTCGAGGCGATCTCCAAGGGGGTGCTCGATGCCGTCGGCATCGTCTTCTTCACCTCGGTGATCGCGCTGTTCCTGTTCGCCAACGTCCTGCTCGTCAATCTCTACAAGGCGCGTTGATCATGGCCGGTTCTTCTCGAAGCTCGCGCATAAACCATCGTGAATTCGGTTCACGGGTGAACCTAAGGGTCCTCGCCTACGTCGGCCTGGGCCTCGCGGTGATCCTGTTCCTCGCCGTCAACATCCTGGCGCGGGCCGGCCTCTCCAGCTCGCGCGTCGATCTGACCGCCGACAAGCTGTTCACCCTGTCGCCCGGCACCTATTCGGTGCTGTCGAAGATCGACGAGCCGGTGACGCTGCGCTTCTACTACTCGCCGACCCTCGGCAACGAATTGCCCAACGTCGGCAAATACGCGACGCGCGTGCGCGACGTGCTGAAGGAATATGCCGCCATCGCGCGCGGCAAGATCCGCCTCGAAATCGTCGAGCCGGTGCCCTTCTCCGACGCCGAGGACCAGGCCGTCGCCGCCGGCCTGCAGGGCCTGCCGCTCGACCGCACCGGCGAGATGGTCTATTTCGGCCTCGCCGGCAGCAACTCGACGGACGACGAGGAGCGCGTGGCGTTCTTCTCGCCCGACCGCGAGGCCTTCCTCGAATATGACCTGACCAAGCTGGTCCATAATCTCGCCAACCCGAAGCGCAAGACCATCGGCCTGATGACCGCCCTGCCGGTGAAGGGCTTCCCCGGCACCATGATGGCGCGGCTCAATCCGGCGCTGGCCCGGCCCTGGCAGCTGCTCGCCCATCTGCAGCAGCTGTTCGACCTCAAGGAAGTGCCGATGGACGCGGCAGAGATTCCCGCCGGCATCGACGTGCTGCTCGTTATCCATCCGGCCGAGATCGGCGCCAAGGCGATGTACGCCATCGACCAGTTCGCGCTCGGCGGCGGCCGCGTCGTCGCCATGGTCGATCCCCTGTCGGAAGCGGCCGAACGCTCGCTCGGGCCCGGCGCCAAGCCGGTGCCGGCGACCTCCGGCCTCAAGCCGCTGTTCGATGCCTGGGGCGTCGACATGCCCGAAGACAAGTCGGTCGGCGACATGACCACCGCGCGCCGCGTCAACGCCGGCACCGATAGCCGCCCGCAGGCCGTCGAATATCCGATCTGGCAGATCCTGCGCCCGGCGAACTTCTCGACTAGCGATCTGATCGCCAACGGCATCGAAGTGATGCAGCTGACGTCTCCCGGCGCGCTGTCGCCGAAAGCGGGCGCGACGACGAGCTTCACGCCGCTGATCCAGACCAGCGCGCGGGCCGATCTGGTCGACGTCGAGAAGATCAAGGGCAAGCCGGACTTCCAGGGCATCATCGAGAACTTCAAGCCCTCCGGCGTTTACACCATCGCCGCGCGCATCAGCGGGCCGGTCAAGACCGCCTTCCCGAACGGCCGGCCCAAGGACGAGCCGAAAGAAGGCGAAGAGGCCAAGCCCGACGCCAAGCCCGCCGACGAAGACAAGCCGGCCGAGCCCGCTGCCACGAATGCCAAGCCGCAACTGATGGAATCGAAGGGCCCGATCCAGGCCGTCATCATCGCCGACACCGACCTGCTGCAGGACCGCTTCTGGGTGCAGATGCAGGACCTGTTCGGCCAGGCGGTCGCCATGCCGCTGTCCAACAACATGGACTTCGTCACCAACGCGCTCGACAACCTGACGGGCTCGAACGATCTCATCGGCCTGCGCTCGCGCGGCATCTCGCAGCGCCCGTTCGAGCGCGTCGAAGCGCTACAGCGCGACGCCGAGACGCGCCTGCGCGCCAAAGAACGCGAGCTGCAGGCGCAGCGCGAAGAAACCGAGAAGAAGATCGCCGAGTTGCAGCGCCCCGGCCAGGCCGCCGCCGCGCAAGGCGGCCAGGTCACCCTGTCGCCGGCGCAGCAGGAGGAGATCGAGAAGTTCAAGGCCGAGCTGCTGAAGATCCGCCGCGATCTGCGCGGCGTGCAGCTCGATCTGCGCAAGGACATCGAGCGGCTGAAGACGCGCCTGTGGTTCTTCGACATCGCGCTGATTCCGCTGCTCGTCGCCGTGCTGGCCATCGGCCTCGGCATCTGGCGCATGCGTCGCCGGCGCATCGCCACGGTCAGCGCCAATCGCGCCGCCACGCGTTAAGGGACATAGCCATGAATCTTCGCGCCTTTCTCGGCCTCGCCCTCGCCACCCTGATCGCCGTCGTCGCGGTGATCGTCACCCTCACCGTGCGCAGCAACGGCCCCGCGACGCGGGCGCCGGGCAGCATCCTGCTCGCCGATCTCGCCAAGTCGGCCGATAGCGCGGCGAAGATCGTCTGGACGCGCGCCGGCGACGTCACCACCGTCGTCAAGACCGGCCCCGACGCCTGGACGGTGAACGAGCTATCGAACTATCCGGCCTTCAAGATGCAGGTCGACGAGGCGGTCTTCGGCCTCGCCCGCTTGCAGACCTTCGAGCCCAAGACGCAGCGCCCGGAGCTCTACGACAAGCTCGACCTGAACGACCCGACGACGAGCGCGGCGAAGTCGTCGCGCCTGCAGATCTACGACGCCGCCGGCAAGCTGCTCGGCGACGTCATCGTCGGCCGCGTCAAATCGGCCATGGCCGGCCAGGAAAGCCTCTATGTCCGGCTGCCGGCCGAGCCGCGCACCTGGCTGGTGAAGGGCAAGGTCGAGCTGCCGATCAACCGCACCGGCTGGGTCGACACCACCGTGACCCAGATCGACCTGCCGCGCGTGCGCGAGACCTTCCTCAACAAGCCGGCCAAGGGCCCGCGCGTCCATGTCTTCAAGAAGGACAGGGAGGAGCGCGACTATACGATCGAGGGCATGCCGGCCGATTACGAGACCAAGGACATCTTCGGCGCCGAAGACATCGCCCGCGTCGTCCAGCAGCTCAATTTCGAGGACGTGCGGTCGGCCGCGCAGGTCAAGATCGACATGGCGGCGCAGCCCCATGCCGAGTTCTTCACCTGGGACGGGCTGAAGATCGATCTCTGGCTCGCCGAAGCGGAAGGCCGCGCCTGGGCCGCCGTGAAGGCGAGCATGTTGCCCGACGCCACCGGCGTGAAGTCGGAGGAAAAGCCGGACGGCGATAAGGACGCCCTCGCCAAGGAAGTGGCGACGATCAACGGCCGCACCGACGGCTGGGTCTATGGCGTGCCGTCCTACGAGCTCGGCCATCTGCGCAAGACGCTGGACGATCTGATCCAGCCGAAGCCGAAGAGCTGAGTTTTCCGCTAAGGCTCTGGCCCGGTTGAAGAACCGGGCAGCTTGCGAAGCGCTCGCAGCCCGCATCTTGCAAAGATGCGGAAAAGCCCTATTTCTCAAAGGCCTTTGACGGATCGTCGCCTGGACAGGCGGCGGCATTGTCCGTTATTTTGCGCCCGCCGCGATAACCTTGCGGCATCATTTCATCGCCGCCAGTCACAGAGAGCCGCATGAGCAAAGTTCCGAGCGAAGCCAAGATGGTCTATGAGCAGCATGTCTTCGTCTGCCAGAACGTGCGCCCGGACGACCATCCGCGCGGCTGCTGCAGCGCCCGCGGCTCGGTCGAACTGCTGAAATACATGACCAGCCAGGCGCGCAAGCTCGGCATCAAGGACGCCCGCATCAATCCGTCCGGCTGCCTCGAGCGCTGCGAGATGGGCCCGGCCATGGTGATCTATCCGGAAGGCGCCTGGTACACCTTCAAGTCCAAGGAAGACATCGACGAGATCCTGCAGAGCCATCTCATCGAGGGCAAGCCGGTCGAGCGCCTGCTGCTGAAGAACAGCGACAAGCTGCCGAAGGACCGCGAAGCGCGCCTCGCCCAGGCGGGCCTGAGCGCCGCCGAGTAACTCGCGCCCCATCATCGATTTCCGTTCAGGAGTAGTTGCGCGATGACCGTGCAGACCACCGACAAGACCGCCGCCACGACTGGCGCCAAGCCCGGCGAAGAACAGCAGTTTTACGACACGCATATCTTCTGCTGCGTCAACGAGCGGCCCAAGGGCCATCCGCGCAGTTGCTGCGCCGATCGCGGCGGCAAGGAGCTGCACGCGCACATGAAGAAGCGCGCCAAGGAACTCGGCATCAAGAACATCCGCGTCAACCAGTCGGGCTGCCTCGAACGCTGCGAGCTCGGGCCCACCGTGGTGATCTATCCGGAAGGCACCTGGTACAACCCGGAGACCACCGACGACGTCGACGAGATTCTCACCAAGCATGTGCTGAACGGCGAGCGCGTCGAGCGGCTCTATCTCGAACCCGACCAGAAGCTGCCCAAGCCGAAGACGCGCAACCATCTCAAGCTGACCGTCTCGCGCGTCGAGAACCTGTCGAGCAACATCCGCCTGTTCGAGCTGGTCGCGCCCGACGGCGCCCTGCTGCCGCCCTTCGAGGCCGGCGCCCATATCGACGTCATCACCGGCGGCGGCCATCGCCGCTCCTACTCGCTGTCGAACGATCCGGCCGAGCGCCACCGCTACGTGCTCGGCGTGCTGCGCGAGAAGGCCGGCCGCGGCGGCTCGGCCTGGATGCACGACAACATCAAGGCCGGCGACACGCTCACCGTCATGCCGCCGTCCAACGCCTTCCCGCTCGCCGAATCGGCGGGCGAGCATATTCTGATCGGCGGCGGCATCGGCATCACGCCGATGAAGGCCATGGCCCATCGCCTGAAGGCCATCGGCGAGAAATACACCCTCTATTATTGCTCGCGCGATCGGGCCGACACCGCTTTCTACGACGAGATCAAAGAGCTGTGCGGCGACAATGTCGTCTTTACCCATGACGGGGGCGATCCGTCGAAGGGCCTGAATTTGAAGGCTCTTCTCGCCGAGCATCGCCCCGGCAGCCATGTCTATATCTGCGGCCCCAACGGCTTTTTGAACGCCGTGCGCGCGGCCGCGGCCCATTGGCCGGAAGGCTGCGTCCATTTCGAATTGTTCGCCCCGCCGGCCCCCGCCGCCAAGGCCGATCAGGTCAACGAGCCGTTCGACGTGCTGCTGTCGCGCCAGGGCAAGACGGTCACCGTGCCGGCCGACAAGACGATCCTCGAGGTCGTGCGCGCCGCCGGCGTCGACGTCGATTCGTCCTGCGAGGAAGGCGTCTGCTCGACCTGCGAGGTGCGCCTGCTGTCCGGCCAGGCCGATCACCGCGACGCGGTGCTGTCGGCCGAGGACAAGGCCGCCGGCAAAAAGATCATGGTCTGCGTCTCGCGCGCCGCGCCGGGCGTGAAGAAGCTGATCCTCGATCTGTAGAGCCGCTCAGTCTGCAAAGCAAAACGGCCCGGGAGAAGTCCCGGGCCGTTGGCGTTTTTGGCAACTGATCGGCCGCCTGTTTGTCCGTCATGGCCGGACTTGTTCCGGCCATCCACGACTTTTTGTCGCCGCATCGCAAGTCGTGGATGCCCGCAACAAGTGCGAGCATGACAGTTGAGATGGGGAAACGCCCCGCCTTACGTCAACAAACTGGCGTAATGATGGTGGCGCGTGTCGACCGCGACGCGGCGGCTTTCGATCGGCGTATTGTCGATGCCGAACGACACGCGGTCGATCGTCAGCAGGGGCGTGCCGGCGGGAATGTTGAGCAGCGCCTGATCTTCCTCGGTGGCGACGATGGCGCGCAGCTTTTCCTGCGCGCGCACGACCAGGACGCCGAATTCGCGTTCGAGCAGCACGTAGATATTGGTCGGCTCGTTGCGCCGGTAGATCGTGTCGAGATCGGCGAAGCGATGCTGCGGCAGCGCCATCTTGTCGAGCAGCATGGGCGCGCCGCCGAAGCTGCGCGTGCGGGTGATGCGATAGACGCCTTCGTCGGCGGCGAGTCCCAGGACCTCGGCTTCCTCGGGCGTCGCGGCTTCGAGCTTGACGGAAATCAGCTTGGTCGAGGGATCCCACGGGCCGCCGCTGTCGGGGCGGATGCGGAAGAAATGGAAGGGCGTGCTGCGCCCGTCGCGCGCGGCGACGAAGGTGCCCTTGCCCTGCTGGCGGATCACCAGCTTTTCCGCCGACATTTCGTCGAGCGCCTTGCGCACGGTGCCTTGGCTGACCTTGAACTCGGCCGCGAGCTTGAACTCGCTCGGCAAGAGCTCGCCCGGCTTCCAATCGCCGCGCATGACGCGCTGGATCAGCAACTCTTTGATTTGCGCATAGAGCGGATGAAAATCGGGCGTATCCCCGACTCGCTCGCGCGACTCGATTCGTTTGTTCACGCCTGCCCTGCTGATTTTATGAAGCCGATTTTGCCGGGATTATAGACGAAACCCGCGCCCTGTCTAACGCGCCCTGGCGAGGCCGAGGCCGGTTCCGTCAGCGCGCGCCGCCGCCCGCCTCGGGCGGATCGACTTCGAGGGCGGCAGCCAGGGCCTTGCGCCGCGGCCATGCCCAAATCCAGAGCAGAAGGCAGAGCGCCGCGCCAAAAATGACCGGCGCCCGCAAGCCGAAATGCTCCGCCGCAATGCCCATCAACAGGGCGCCGAGCGCCGGGCCGCCGCGTGCCACCAGGCCATAGAGCCCCAGCACGCGGCCGCGCATGTCCGGGCTGACCGCCGATTGGATCAGCGTCTGGTTGCTCGTGCTTTGCACGGTCAGGGCGTAACCGACGCCGCCGATCAATAGACAGGCGAGCCAGAACAGGTCGGTGCCGGTCATGGTGAAGGCAAGCGTCGTCAGGCTCATGACGAGGATGTTGCTCAGCGTCAGGCGGGTCAGGCCCTTGAGGCGGCTATAGCTCAGCATCAAGGCGCCGCCGGCCATGGCGCCGATGCCTTGCGCGCTCTGCAACAGGGCCAGGCCGTGCGCGCCGTTGCCGAACACCTCGTCGGCGAAGCCGGGAAACATATCGGTCAAGGGCCGCGCGAACATGCTGGTAGCGGTCAACAGCGCCATCTGCATGCGGATGCCGGGATGGGCGAAGAGATAGCGCAGCCCTTCCAGGGAATCGGCCAGGATGGATGTCTGCGACGATTCCGGTATCGGCATGATCGGCGCGTTCATCAGCCGCAGGCAGACGGTGAAGACGAGGAACATCAAGGCGCCGACGGCGAAGGCCCAGCCGCTGCCGGCCAAGACGATGATCCCGCCGCCGATCGCCGGACCGATGAAGCGCGACGAATTGAAGATCAGCGCGTTGAGCGACACCGCCGAAGGCAGCAGATCGCGACCGACCAAGTGGTAGATCACGGTCATGCGCGACGGCCGGTTGAAGGCGACGATGGTGCCGCGGAACAGGGTCAGCGCCAGCAGGCTCCAGATGTCGATCCAGCCGGTGAAAGCGAGCACAGCCATGATGCTGGAATAGACCAGGGTGAGCGCCTGGGTGATGCGCAGCAGCTTGAAATAGTCCATGCGGTCGGTGAGCGCGCCGGCGAACAAGCCGAGCAGGATGGTCGGGAATTGGTCGGCGAAGGCGATCACGCCGAGCCAGGCGGGCGAGCCGGTCAGCTGCCAGGCGAGCCAGCCGATGGCGACGCGTTGCACCCACAGGCCGGTGTAGGAGGTGAAATTGCCGATGACATAGAGCCGGTAGTCGCGAATGCTCAGCGTGCGCCACAGCATGCGAAATCCGCCAGGCACTTTCAGGCCGGCCCAAAGCTTCATGACGCCCTCCCAAATGCCCCGCTGCCGCATGACCGGCGCGGGGTCTCGTTCATTGCGCCGTCTTGTCGGCGACGGCGATTTGCTTGCCGCCTTGCAGGCCGGTCGGATCGACCTCGAGCGCCTCGGCGAGGAACTTGCGCCGGCTCATCGCCCAGACCCACGCCAGCAAACAGAGCCCGGCGCCGATCGCGACCGGCCAGCGCAGGCCGAAATGATCGGCGGCGACGCCGAGGATCAGGGCTCCGAGGGCCGGTCCGCCGCGCGCGACGAGCGCATAGGCGCTGATGACGCGGCCGCGCAATTCGGTGTCGACCGCCGATTGGATCAAGGTCTGGTTGCTGGTGCCCTGGACGATGAAGGCGTAGCCCGCCGCGCCCGAGAGCAGGCAGGCGAGCCAGAAGTTGGTGGTGACGGAAAAGGCGAACAGCGACACGGCCATGATCAGGATATTGAAGATGGTGATGCGCGTGAGGCCTTTGACCTGGCTGCGCGCGGCCAGCATCGAGCCGCCGAGCATGGCGCCGACGCCATGAAAGGCCAGCAGCCAGGCGAGGCCATCGGGGCCGCGCGCGAAGATGTCGGCGGCGAAGCCCGGCAAGAGGTCCGTCAGCGGCCGGGCGAACAGCGAGGTGATGATGAGGATGGCGAGCTGCAGGCGGATGCCGTCGTGGCGCATGACATACTGCACCCCTTCCCAGGCTTCGCGCAGCAGCGACCGACCGGACCGCGCCTTGGCTTCCATGGCGGGAATGTCCATCAGGCGCAGCATGACGGTGAACACGAAGAACATCAGAAAGCCCACGGCGAAGGTCCAGCCGGTGCCGACGGCGACGATGAGAAAGCCGCCGATCGCCGGGCCGGTGAAGCGCGAGCTATTGAAGATCGTCGAATTCAGGGCGATGGCCGGCGCGATCAGATCGCGGCCGACCAGCGTGTAGATCACGGTCATGCGCGACGGGCGGTTGAAGGCGACGATGACGCCACGCAGCAGCGTGAGCGCGAGCAGCAGCCAGATATCCATGACGCCGAGCAGCGTGCAGACGGCGAGCAGGAAGGCGTGCAGCAGCTGCAGCGACTGGGTGAGGCGCAGCAGCTTGAAATAGTCCATGCGATCGACGACGGCGCCGGCGATGAGCCCGAGAAGAATGGTCGGCGCCTGGTCGGCGAAGGCGATCAGGCCGAGCCAACCGGCCGATTCGGTGAGATCCCAGGTGAGCCAGCCGATGGCGATGCGCTGCACCCAGAGGCCGGTGTTCGACGTGAGATGGCCGATCACGTAGAGACGATAATTGCGGATGGCAAAGGTCTGCCGAATCGCCGCAAATCCACCCGGCACCTTCATGCGACCCGCCCCATGCCCGCTCGTCTCCCCATCTTCAGCAACCGTCCGCCAACGGCGGGCTATTTCTTGAGGGCCGCCTTGGGCGGCATGCGCAGGCCGCCCGGCCGCCTCGCTGCAAAAGCGCGGCGGGCGGGACGGCCACGACCGGCCGGAGGAGTGCCCTATGCCGGCATTATATAGGCGCAAGTCGAAGGGGCGAGTTTTTTACGCGCGAAATCAGCGTCGGCGCGGAGCTTCTATCGGCAAAACCTATTTTACCTCGGGAGGCCGCGCGGGACGTTCGACGCTCTTCTTGGGCACGCCCTCGTCGGTTTCCAGCGCATCGGCCAACCGGCGGCGCAGGAACCAGCCGCGCACGCCGACCGCGAGGCAGATCAGCGCGCCGACGGCGAGCGGAATGCGCAGGCCGAAATGCTCGGCGGCGATGCCCATCATGAAGGCGCCGAGCGACGGCACGCCTTGGGCGACCATGCCATAGACGCTGATGACGCGGCCGCGCAGCGCCGGATCGACCGCCGACTGGATCAGCGTCTGGTTGCTGACGCTTTGCGTGATGAAGGCGAAGCCCAGGAGGCCGCTGAGCGCGCAGGCGAGCCAGAAGATATCGGTGGCGGCGAAGCCCAGCAGGCCGACCGACATGAGGATGATGGTGCTCAGCGTGATGGCGGTGAGGCCCTTGAGGCCGCCGCGGCTAGCCAGCCACAGGCTGCCCATCATGGCGCCGACGCCATGGAAGCTCAGCAGCATGGCGAGGCCATGCGGGCCGGTGTCGAACACCTGAGCGGCGAAGCCCGGCAACAGGTCGGTCAGCGGCTTGGCGAACACGGCGGTGACGACGAGCAGCATCAATTGCGGCCGGATGCCGGGATGCTGCGCGATATATTGCAGGCCTTCCCAGGTCTCGGTCAGCATCGAGCGGCGCTGCGGCGGCGCGGCCGGCTTGTCGGCGGGCGGGAAATGAATGAGGCGCAGGCAGATGCTGAAGACGCCGAACAGCGCCGCGCCGAGCGTGAAGGTCCAGGCCGAGCCGACCGCCACCAGCAGCGCGCCGCCGATCGCCGGGCCGATGAAGCGCGAGGTGTTGAAGATCATCGAGTTCATACCGAGGGCGGACGGCAGCAGCTCGCGCCCGACCAGGTTGTAGACCACCGTCATGCGCGACGGCCGGCTGAAGGCGACGATGATGCCGCGGATGATGGTGAGGCCGAACATCACCCAGACCGACATCAGATCGGTGAAGGTGCAGAGCGCCAGCGAGATCGAATAGAGCATCGTGCAGAACTGCGTGACGCGCAGCAGCCGCAGATAATCGATGCGGTCGATCAGCGTGCCGGCGAACAGGGCAAAGAGGATCGTCGGACCCGATTCGGCGAAGGCCATGGCGCCGAGCCAGGCGGTCGAATGGGTCAGCTCCCAAGTCACCCAACCGATGGCGACGCGCTGCACCCACAGGCCGATGGTCGAAGCCCAGTTGCCGATGACGTAATAGCGGTAATTGGCAATAGCGAAGGTGCGGCGCATGGCCGCGAGCCCGCCTGGGAGTTTCATCCAAGCTCTCTCGAAAGGCGAAAATGTCGATGTCGCGGGGGCGGGCGGGCCCGGCCGAAACCACAGGGCGCGCCGCGTCGACGGCGCGCCCTTATAGCATAAATTCGCGAAAAACAGCCTTTTCGGCGGGTTCGGCGATCAGGGCGAGGGACGGAAACCGGCGGCGAACAGCGCCGACAGGTCGGTGCCGAGCCATTCGCGCGGAATGGATTTCTCCACGCCTTCGACCAGGGCTTTCTTGTAGATGAGGCCGCCCGCCGCGGCGAACTGGATCGCCAGGCCGGAATTGTTTTTGAAATAGAGGATGCCCTTTTCGCCCCCCTCGTTCTTATGGCCCGCGCGCGGCGGTTGGCGCAACTTGGCTTCGCCGCGCGCCACGTCGCCCAGTTCATGCACGCGCGATTGCGGGATCAGACCGTTCTCGACCAGGTCCAATAACTCGCTCTGCTTGTTGTCGACCACCGTCTCCCAATCGTTGACGACGATCGCGCTGGCCCGCTCGAAGACGCGCCGGTCCACTTCCGAGCGCTTGTTCGTCACGTCGGAATTGGCGGTGGTCACCACCATCTGGCCGTCCTCCAGCCAGTCGCCGTCGAACAAGGCTTTCATGGAATTGGTGGCGCAGACCACGACGTCGGCGCCGGCGACCACGGCGCGCGAATCCTGCGCCGCCACCACTTCCATGCCGCCGCCATTCTTACTGGTGAAGTTGTTCCGGTTCATGCGCGAGACGAAATCGCGCAGATGATCCTGATTCGGGCTGTAGACGTTGACGCGCGAGATCGGGCGGATGCAGGCGATGGCTTCCAAAGCGGCCGAGGCCTGCTTGCCGGTGCCGAACAGGCCGAGCGTCGCCGCGTCGGGCCGCGCCATGCGGTCGACCGCCATCGCCGTGGTGGCGCCGACGCGCATCCCCGAGAGATGGAATTCGTGCAGCAGCGCCAAAGGCTCCGCCGTCTCGATGCTGAACAGGATGGCGAAGCCCCAGTTGAACTGGGTCGGACTTTCGTAGGTCCGATAGGGGTTGTCCGGCGTCGCCGGGCGCAAGATGGTCGAACCGGCGCGCACGCAAGCGACGCCATAGGACGGCACGGCCCCGATATGGACATTGGCGAAATAGCGCAGCGCCGGATCTGGGTGCTTGGCGACATAGCGCATGCGCGGCCGATTGACCGCCTCGCCCTTGGCGAAATCGACGAAGGCGACGCCCATCGCCTCGATGCAGTCTTCCATGGTGAACAGACGACGCACGTCGTCGTCGGTGATGATGAGGGTCATGACCCATACGCTCCCTGATTTTTTACACGCGATTTTGGCCGGCCATCTTACGCCGCGGCGGATGCGAAACAACCGCGCGCTATGCCCGCCACATCCCGTGACGCGCGAGAAAGTCGAGCGCCAGGGCATCGAAACCCGCCGGGTCTTCGAGGAAGCAGCAATGGCCGGCGCCGGCGAGGATGCGGTGCTCGGCCTGGGCGATCAGCGACGCCGTCAAGCTGCCGCCTTTGAGCGCGCTGTCATGCTCGCCGTTCACGATCAGCGTCGGCGTCTTGTAAGTCGGCAGCTGCGGCGTGAGATCCGAGACGGTCAGCGCGCCGAAGATCTGCGCGATGGAATCCGCATCGAACGCGCCCCGCCCGCGTTCGGCGAAACCCGCCAGCAGATGGCGGCCGATCGGGCTGTCGGCCCAGGCCGGCGTCACGCCGTAGCGCAGATGGCCGAGATGATAGTCGGTGAGCGTGCCGTCCGCCGCCGCCGCGCGATAGGCATTGATGCGATGGTCGAACTGGTTTTGCGGCCCGCTGTTGCCGCCGACCAGGATCGTCGCCTTGAAGACGTCCGGATGGTCGCAGGCGAGCATCAGGGCGATCTTCGAGCCGACGCTGCAGCCGAGCAACACGGCATCTCCCGTCACATTCTCGTCATCGAGGATGCCCATGATGTCGTCGCCCATGTCGCGCAGGGAAAAGGGCTCGTGCGGCTTGGCCGAACGGCCCATGCCGCGCAGGTCCATGGCGATGGTGCGGAACCCCGCCGAGTAGCGCGCCACCTGATAGAGCCAGGCATTATGGTCGAACGGCAGCGGATGGATCAGCAGCAGCGGCGGGCCCTCGCCCGCCGTCTCGTAATAGATGTCGAGTCCGTTGGCGCGGCTGATCGTCATGTTCCACCTCTCGCGATGCCCTGGCGTCCGGGCGAGAGTGTCCTCCGGCGCCAAGCACAGAGCAAGCGGCTGGCCTTTTCGTTCCAGACGGTGAAAAATATTCGGCGAGTGATTGAAGTGCCCCCGACAAAGGCCACTTGTGCGACATGACACAGATCCTCGCCCCCGCACGGACCCGCTCCCTCGCCCTCATCGGCGCCGCCATCGGCGTCGGCGCGCCCGACGAGCGTTGCGCCGACGCGCCCCTCGCTTTGCGCGACGGCGGGCTCGCCGCCGCGCTGTCGGCCGGCGGCCTGCCCGCCGCCTGGCACAGCATCCATCTCGCGCCGCGCCGCAGCGACGGCGCCGATCCGCTGGCCACCGTGAGCGACCTCGCGCAGCGGCTCGCCACCGACAGCGCGACCCTGGCCCAGGCGCGTCAGCGCTTCATCGCCTTCGGCGGCGACCATACGGCCGCCATCGGCATCTGGAGCGGCGCCGCGCGCGGCCTGCGCGGGATCGGCGCGAACGGCGAGACGCCGGGCGCGTTCGGCCTGATCTGGATCGACGCCCATATGGACGCCCATACCTTCGCGACGACGGAAAGCCGCATGATCCATGGCATGCCGGTGGCCTGCCTGCTCGGCCATGGCGAAGCGAGCCTGACCCGCCTCGCCGGCGCGCAAGCGGCGGTCGCGCCGGAACATCTCTGCCTGATCGGCACGCGCAGCTTCGAGGCCGGCGAGGCCGCGCTGCTCGCGCGTCTCGGCGTGCGCGTCATTCCCATCGAGGAGGTCCAGCGCGTCGGCTTCGCCGCGGCGCTGAACGAGGCGCGCGCCATCGCCTCCCAGGGCACCGCCGGCTACGGCATCTCGCTCGACGTCGACGCCTTCGATCCGGCCGAAGCGCCCGGCACCGGCTATTGGGAACCGAACGGCCTGCATGCCGACGACGTCGTGCCGGCCTTGCGCGCGCTCGCCGACGATGCCCGCTTCGTCGGCCTGGAAGTTGCCGAATATAATCCGCACAAGGACGCCGACGGCCGCACCGCGCGCATGATCGAACGGCTTGTCGAAGCTGCGGCCGGCGGGGCCTAACGGAACCAGCCGCGCCAAGAGCCGTTGTCTTCTTATCCTCGAAAATAAGGAGACACCCCCATGCCGATCATTCTCTGGCTTCTCGGCGTTCCGCTCAGCATCGTCATCCTGCTGATGCTCTTCGGCGTGGTCTCGTTTTAACGCCGCAGCGCCGCCGGTTCGCCGCTTCGTTCGGCGAACCGGCAAGAGACCATCGTCATATCAATGCCTTAATCCCGCGCTATAGAATTTTCCGCCGATCCGGCAGACAGTGCCCGGATCGTCGATCATTCGCGCAGGGAGATCGCCATGAAGAAGTTCCTCCTCGTTCTGGGCGGCCTGCTCGTCCTCGTGATCGGCGCCGCGCTGATCGTTCCCTTCCTGCTGCCAGTCGAAACCTACAAGGCCGAAATCGAAAAGCGCGCCTTCGAGGCGACCGGGCGCAAGCTGACCATAGCCGGGCCGGTGTCCTTTTCGCTGTTGCCGTCGCTCGCCGTTTCGGCGCGCGACGTCAGCTTCGCCAACGCGCCGGGGGCGAGCAATCCCAACATGGCGCTGCTCGACCGGCTGGAGGTGCGCCTCAAGCTGCTGCCGCTGCTGTCCGGCGAAGTGGCGATCGACAGCTTCGTGCTCGACAAGGCCAGCCTCAATCTCGAAACCGACCGTCAGGGGCGCGGCAATTGGCAATTCGATAAACCCGCCGCAACCGCCCCATCGCAAAGCGGCGCGCGTCAGGCCCAAGCGCCTGCGCAAGCCGGCGACGGTCATCCGCTGTCGGAGCTGCGCCTCGGCGACGTGCGCCTGGCCAATGGCCGCGTCAGTTATCGCGACGGACAGAGCGGCAAGACTTACGACGTCGAAGCGGTCAATCTGCGGCTTTCCTTGCCCGATCTCGACCATCCGCTGCAGATCGACGGCGGCCTGACCTGGAACGGCAAGCCCGTCACGCTCGGCGGGCAAGTGGCGGCGCCGCGCGCCCTGCTCGACGGCAAGTCTTCGGCCTTGGCGCTCGGCGTCGGTAGCGATCTGATCAAACTCACTTTCAAGGGCAATGCCGCGAATACGCAACCGATGAAGATCGACGGCGACGTCGATTTCGCCGTGACCAATCTGCGCGCCCTCGCCGCCTGGCTCGGCCAGCCGCTCGCGGTCTCCGGTACCGGCCTCGGCCCGCTCGCCATCAAAGGCAAGCTCGCCGCCGTGATGAACCCACAAGGTCCGCGCGTCAGCTTCGACGATGCCGAGCTGTCGCTCGACGCGATCCGCGCCAAGGGCAGCCTGATGGCCGATCTTGCCGGCCGGGTGCCTTACGTGAAGGCGTCGCTGGCGACGAACCTGCTCGATCTCAATCCCTACTTGCCGGCGCCGAGCGCGACGAGCAGCGCCTCGGCGCCGCGCGTGCCGGGCAATGCGCCCTCGACGAGCGCGGCCGACGCCGCCGAGCAAGGCTGGAGCACGGAGCCGCTCGATTTCAGCGGCCTGCGCGCCGCCAATGCCGATCTCGCCCTCAAGGTCGAGGGCCTGCGCCTGCGCGACATCAAGATCGGCGAAGGCGCGCTCGCCGTCGCCCTGAAAGACGGCAAGCTCGCCGCCGATCTCAGCGAGCTTGCGCTCTATCAGGGCCAGGGCCAGGGCCGCGTCACGCTCGACGGTTCGGGCAGCGTCCCCGCGGTCGGCCTCACGCTCAAGCTCGCCGGCGTGCAAGCCGAGCCGCTCTTGAAGGACAGCATCGGCCTCGACCGCCTGCGCGGCGAAGCCGGCGCCGACATGCAGATCGCCGGCGCCGGACGCTCGCAGCGCGAGCTGGTAGGCGCGCTCGCCGGCAAGGGCGCTTTCAAGTTCGAGGACGGGGCGATCAAGGGCGTCAATCTCGCCGCCCTCGTGCGCAACATCTCGACGGCCTTCCTCGATGCCCAGGCGGGCCGCGACCAGGCGACCGACTTTTCCGAACTGTCCGGCAGCTTCACCATGGACAAGGGCGTGATACGCAACACGGACCTGTCGCTGCTCGCGCCGCTCTTGCGCGTCGGCGGCGCCGGTACTGTCGATCTGCCGCGCCGCTACGTGACCTACAAGGTGACGCCGCAGATCGCCGGCACGCTGGAGGGCCAGGGCAGCCAGGCCCAAGCAACCGGCGTCATGGTGCCGGTGCTGATCGAAGGCCCGTGGGACGCGCTGAGCTACAAGCCGGACCTCGCCGCCTTGCTGAAAGATCCGAAAGGCGCGCTGAACAATCTGCGCGGCATCCTCGGCGGCCAGCAGCAGCCGGCGCCGGACGGCGGCGCGGCGACGCCGCCGCCGGCCAATCCCGTCGATCAATTGCGCGGCCTGTTCAATCGCTGAGCCGCGAAGACAGCGTTTGAAGAATCTGGCGGCCGCGCCGCCAGTGCTTGTTTGAAGAATCTGGCGGCTACGCCGCCAGTGCTTGTTTGAAGGATCTGGCGGCTGCGCCGCCAGATCCGGGGGGTCTCCCTGCAGAGCGCGTCTGCCGTACGGATGCGCGCTGCAAACTGGGCGACCGACGATCCCCGGTGCGCACCGGCGACCGTCGGCCGCCCGTTCTTTTCCAAACGAATGGACTGCTCAGACAAGTTGACCTTGGCGGAGCCGCGCGCCAGACTCCAGCGAGTAGGTTCTTGAAACCTTGTTTCAAAATTTTCACTCTGGGATTTTCGCGATGGCTTTCACCGTCAACCCTCTGTCGCCGGCCGGCGCCGCCGAAGTGGTCGGCCTGGATTGTTCGCGCCCCCTGGCGGCGGACGATCTGGCCAAGCTCAAGCAGGCCTTTCTCGACCATCCGATCCTGGCGATCCGCGATCAGTCCCTGACGCCGCAGCAGCAGGCCGCCTTCGGCCGCCAGTTCGGGCCGCTCGAAGCGCAGGACCGCTCGCCCTACACCCATCCCGACGATCGCGACATCCTGATCCTGTCGAACGAGATCCGCCCCGACGGCACGGCGGTCGGCATCGTCGATGCCGGCGACTTCCTGCATTCCGATTCGTCGCATCTGCCCGAGCCCTGCCGCATCACCATGCTCTATGCGATCCGCAACCCGAGCCGCGGCGGCGATACCGAATTCTGCAACATGTATCAGGTCTACGACGCGCTGCCCGAAGCGACCAAGCGGCGCATCGCCGGCCTGCATGGCGTGCATCACGTCAGCAAGACGAAGAATCCGCGCGTCGTCGTTTCGCCCGACCGGCCCGGCGCGAAAGACTATTACGAGGCGCGCGCCAAGGAAGTGCCGGAAATCGCCCAGCCGATGGTCCGCACCCATCCCGAAACCGGCCGCCAGGCCCTCTATATCTCGCCGCGCTTCACCATCCGCATCCAGGAACTGCCCGACGAAGCGGGCCAGCCGCTGCTCGACGAGCTGTTCAAGGTCATGAAAGACAAGCGCTTTCAGTACCGCCACAAATGGCGCGACAAGGATTTGGTGATGTGGGACAACCGCTGCCTGACGCACCGGGCGACCGGCGGCTACGGCCTGCCGGACATCCGCCGGATGCATCGCACCACCATCTGCGGCGACAAGCCGTTCTATCGCCCGCCCCGCACGAGCGGGCAAATCCATCAGTCCGCTTAAGCGCGGGCGCGCCAGGAGTTCAAAGATGCGTCACTTCACTCGCCTCGTTCTCGCCGCCGCTTTCAGCCTGACCGCCTTCGCGGTCGCCGCCCACGACTATAAAGTCGGCGAGTTGAAGATCGACCATCCCTGGGCGCGCGCGACGCCGGGCGCCATCAAGACCGGCGCGGTCTATTTCAGCGTTACCGCGCAAGGCGACACGCCCGACCGCCTGGTCGCCGTCGAAACGCCGCGCGCCGCCAAGGCCGAGATGCATACGCAGATCATGGATGGCGACGTCATGAAGATGCGCCCCGTGACCGCCATCGAAGTGAACCCGGGCGAGCCGACCGTGCTCAAGCCGGGCGGCCTGCATATCATGCTGATCGGTTTGACCCAGCCGATGCGCGAGAAGGAGCGCTTCCCGATGACGCTGACCTTCGAGAAGGCCGGCCAGGTCGAGGTGCAGATCGCCGTGGAAGCCGCCGGCGCGCGCGACGCCGGCCATGGCGAACATACCACTCATGGCATGTGAACAAGGTTCACGTAGTCGCGGCATGTAGGCCGCATAGGATGACGAAGATCGAGCGCGCCGCGTCAACGGCGCGCTCTTTTTATGCGCGAGCGCTGCGCAGCTCGGCGATGTAAGCGTCGATCGCCGCCGGCAGCACCGGCTTGAACAGCAAAAGATTCGCGCCGCTGGCGCGCAGCGCCGCATTGTCGCTGCGGTCGCTGTAGCCGGTATAGAGAATGCACGGCAGGTTCGGGCGACGCCGCTTCAAGCGGCGGATCAATTCGACGCCGGCGATGCGCGGCATGGTCTGGTCGGTCAGCACGATGTCGAAGGCGTCGGGATTGTCGTCGAACACGGCCAGCGCTTCGTCGGCATCCTCGCAGACCGCCACCTCATGGCCGAAGCGCGACAGGCCCTCCTCCAGCATGTCGGCCATGTCCTGCTCGTCGTCGACGATCAAGACGCGGCAGGGCCGTGCTCTGCGCCCCGCCGCTTCGCCTTCGGCGGCGGCGTCCGCCGGCAGGCCGGCGACGAAAGGCAACGAGAGGCGGAACAGCGTGCCGGCGCCGCGCTTGGAGCGCACTTCGAGCCCGCCGCCATAGGCCTGCAAAACGCCGTAGACGATGGCGAGACCCATGCCGGTGCCCTTGCCGGGCCCCTTGGTCGTGTAGAACGGCTCGAACAGGCGGGCCAGGCTGTCGCCGCAAATGCCGCTGGCGTCGTCGAGGATTTCGAAGCTCACGAAGGGTCCTGCCGACGCCGGGGCCAGCGCGACGAAGGACGGCCAGTCGGCGGTCCTGCCGTCCCATTCGGACGACGGCGCGAGCCCGGTGCGCACGATGATGCGGCCGCCGCGGCCGGCGAAGGCGTCGGCGGCGTTGATGCAGAGATTCATCAGCACTTGAATCATCTGCGTCTGATCGACGCGGATGGTCGGCAGCCCGCGCGACGTCCGGATGTCGAGCGCGATGGAGGCCGGCAACATGCCGCGCAGCAGCATGGCGGTCTCCTGGACCACCGAGTCGGCGGTGACGACCGCGCGCAGACCGAGACTGGGGCGGGCGAAGCTGAGCAGCTGGCGGATCATGTCCTTGGCGCGGTTGCCGGCGCGCGTCGCCTGATCGGCATATTTATGCGTCGGCGTGCCGGCCGGCGCATCGGCCGCGATGAAGCCGAGATAGCCGAGAATGACGCTGAGCAGATTGTTGAAATCATGGGCGATGCCGCCGGCAAGCTGGCCGATGGCCTCCATCTTTTGCTGCTGCAGAAGCTGGTTCTGCAATTCGGCCTTCTCGCGCTCCAGCCGGCGTTGATCGATCAGCGTGTGGCGGAAGGCGTCGAGGACGCGGGCAATCGCGCCGATATCGTCGCTGCGGCCGGTCGCCGAGATCGGCTCGCCCAGGCGTCCGGCGTTGAGATTTTCGATGCTCAGCCGCAGCGCCCGCAGCGGATGGCCGATCAGCGCCGGCACGGCGATGAATACGGTGATGGCGATGGCGACGGCCGCCAGCAATCCGCCGACGAGAATCGCCATGCGGATGCCCTTGTAGGGCGCGAGCAGGCTTTCGAGCGGAAAATCCACCAGCAGCATGCGGCGGTTCTCGTCCTTGTAATAGGGCAGCGGCACGGCGATGCGGCGCAGGCGCTCGCCGGCGGGGCCGATCTTCTCCGTGACATAGCCGCGGACGGCCTTGATCGCTTCGAGCTCCCAGGCGGGAAGCTCGGCCTGCGGATTGTCGCCGACCTTCACCGGCGTGCCGTCGAGATCGGCATAGGGATTGTGCAGCCATAGGCCGGCGGCGCTCACCGTCAGCAAATGACCGCCGGCCGGGCGCAAGGTCTCGACGAACTCGGCGATCTTGCGCACGTCGAGATTGGCGCCGACGACGCCGATGAACGCGCCGTCGACCATGACCGGCAGGGCATAGGTGCCGAGCCGGCGCTCGCGACCGAGCACGACATGGGAACCAGGCGAAGAAACATGTGCCTCGCCGTTCGAGAGCGGTTGGCGCCAATAGGCCCGCTGCTCGAAATCCGGCTCTGCCGCCACGAAAGCGGCGCGGTCGCCGTCGCGCACGTAATAGGTCAGCAGGCGTCCCGTCGCCGGATCGCCGAGCGAGAGATCGCGGCCGCGATAGCCGTCGTCGCGTCCGAATTGATCGGGCATGGCATAGAACCAGAACCCGGCGACGAAAGCGGGCTGCTCGGTCAGCGCGTTGCGCACGATCTCGGCGATGAAGCGGCGATCCTGGCCGCCCGACGCCGCATAGGCGCGGATCGTCGAGGCGATATGTTCGGCGGTGATCTTCATATTGCCGACCGGCAGGGCGATGACGCTCGCCTGGCTTTCCGCCAGGTCCTGGCCGTAACGCGTGGCGTTGCGGTCGGCGATCTTCTCGCTGCTGATCACCGCCAACCAGGCGGTGCCGGCGACGAACAGCGCCACCATCGGCAGCAGGACGAGCAGCAGACGGCAGGAGACGGTGGCGCGACGAAACAGGGAGCCCATGCTAACGGCTGCCGCCGCGGCGCTCGACGTGATGATGGAAATCGACCACGCCGGTCAGCGCGCGCAGCAGATGGACGTCGTCCTGGCCTTTGCGGCCGATGAAGGTGGCGCCGACCGCGGTGGCGGCCTTGAGATAGACGTCGGCGACATCGGGCTCATAGGCCGAGAGCACGAGGATCGGCAGGTTGCGCTGGCGGCGGCGCACGGCGCGCACCAGTTCGATGCCGTCCATGTCCGGCATCATGATGTCGGTGACGATGGCGGCGACCTCCTGCTCCTCGATCAGCGCGAGGGCGGCGCGCGCCGAGGAGAAGACGCGCGTGGGCACGTCGTCGCGCGCCAGAAGCTCGGCCAGATAGGCGCGATAATCGGCGTCGTCATCGATGATGAAGATGGGGGACATGATCCGGCTCCGAGGTGAGGCCGGATACCTAGGCGCTATCTCGCCCCGGCGGGAGTCGCGCGAAGGCTAGCGGGGCGGGGCAAAGGGTTAGCGGGGATAGTATCCCTGCCGGCCGTCACGCGGATTCGGCGAGGAGGAGGCCGGCGTCGCGCGCTTTGACGACCGCCTCGGTTCGGTTTTTCGCCTGGAGTTTCCGGAGGATACGCCGCGTGTGGAGCTTCACGGTGACCTCCTGGAGCCCCAAAAGACGGCCGATTTCCTTGTTCGTCTTCCCGGTGGCGAGATGCGTCAGCACCTCGAATTCCCGGCCGGTGAGCGGTCCGCCCGGGGCCGGTGTGCCGCTTTCCGCCGGCAAAGGCCCGCTCAGGGCGAGGCGCAGGGCGATGTCGGCCGGCACCGAGCTGCCGCCGGCCAGCACCAGGCGCAGGGCGGCGACGATCTGCGCGCGGCCCAAGGTCTTGGGCAGAAAGGCGCGGGCGCCCTGGCTCAGGGCGCAGAAGGCGGCGCGCTCGTCGGTGTCGCCAGACAGCACGACGACCGGCGCGGCGATGCCGGCGGCGGCCAGCCGCGCCAAGCCTTCGCCGCCCTCGCCGTCCGGCAGATGCCAGTCGAGCAGGACGAGGTCGAACGGCGGCGCGGACGGCAGGACGTCGAGCTCGGCGAGCGACGCCGCCGAGACGATGCTGGCCTCCGGCAAGTCGCGGGCGACGTAAAGCTCGAGAGCGTCCCGGTAAGCGGGATGGTCGTCGGCGATCAGGATCCGCATCTTCGAGGGGCCCGACGAGAGGAGAACAGCGCAAGAGGCTTAGTTTCCCGCCGTTCCCCGGGGCCGTCCATGCCTATCGATCCGCCAACTGATCGATTTTTCGCGAGCGGACCGTTAACGCCGCCTGGCCTTACAGGATGCCCCGCGCGGGCCCCAGGCCGCGCCTTTACAAAATGCCCTTGCGCGGGCCGGCGACCAGCCAGATGAGGAAACCGAGCAGCGGCAGGATGACGATCAGCAGGATCCAGCCGACCTTGGCGCCCTGGCTGACCGAACTGCCGGCGACATGCAGGATCGCCCAGATATCGAGGGCAAGAATGACGATGCCGAAAATGCCGGACAGCTCGAACATCATGACAATCTCCAAAAACGGGACGCCGCCCTGAATTGGGCACAGGCCTTTAGGTCAACGCCGGCGGACGCCCCGGAGTTCCTAAATTGCGCGTTTCTAAATTGCCCGTTCCAGGATCGCGCGTTCCCGAATTGCCAGCCGCCGGGCCATGCGACAAGATCGGCCATCGGGCGTCGCCCGTGAGAATCCCGGGCTGCCCAGCCCCGTCGCCGGAGATTCGCGCATGCCCTCCTTCCCGGAGCGTCCTCGCTTGCCGCCGCCGGCCGCTCAAGAGACGGCGGCGCCATGACCGAATCGGCCGGCATCATCCTGTGGATCGTCGGGCTCTATGCGGCGGCCGGCCTGATCGTCGCGCTCGGCTTCGCCGCCGTCGCCGCGCCGCGCCTGATCGGCCCCCATGGCAATGATGAGTCCGCGCACACGCCGATGACCTGGGGCGCGCGCCTGCTGCTCATTCCCGGCGCGATTCTCTTCTGGCCGCTGGTGCTGAAAAGATGGTTGGGGGAGCCGCTGTGAGGAAGATGCATCGCGCGGCGCATCGCAAACTCTGGCCGCTGCTCGGCCTGCTGGTCGGCGCCGGCCTGGTGCTGGCGCTCGTGCTGCGCCCGCCGCCCGAGAATGCCGCGCCGCCCGAGAGCCTCCCGTCGCACGAAGGCAGCTTCATCGTGCTGGAGATTTTGCGATGAGGTCTTGGCGATGAGCTCTGGGCGATGAGCGCCGGCTTTCAGGCGGTGCAGTGGAACGCCGCCAAGATCCGCTACGACGCGATCCTGCTCGGCCTCGTCGCGCTTTATCTCGCGGGCTTCATCGCCGTCGCCGCGACGCTGCAGCCGCCGACGAATGTCTCCGGCTGGATCGATCTGCGCATCAAGGCCTTCGGCTCTTGCGCCTTCCTGATGTTGAGCGCGGTGCTGGCGATCGGCCCGCTGGCCCGGCTCGCGCCGCGTTTCCTGCCGCTGCTCTATAACCGCCGCCATCTCGGCGTCGCCACCTTCTTCGTGGCGCTGGCCCATGCCGGCTTCATGGTCGAGTGGTACGTCCTCGAAAGCGACATCGCCAATCTCGCCGGCGAGCTGACGAGCTGGGCGGATTACGCCAATTTCCCGGCCGGCTTTCCCTTCAAGGCGCTCGGCCTGGTCGCGCTGCTCTGCATGCTGGTGATGGCGGCGACCAGCCACGACTATTGGCTCGCCTTCCTGACGCCGCCGCTGTGGAAGGCGATCCACATGGGCATCTATGCCGGCTATGGCGCGGCGGCGCTGCATATCGCGCTCGGCGCCATGCAGAGCAACCGCCATCCGCTGCTGCCGATCCTGCTCTTCGCCTTGTTCGGCGCGGTGACGGGGTTGCATATTCTGGCGGCGCGCAAGAGCGCGGCGCAGAATGCCGGCGACGCGGCGGCGGACGGCTGGCTGCATGTCGGGGCCGCAAGCGACATTCCCGACGGCCGCGCCCGCATTGTCTCGCCCGCCGGCGGCGAGCGCATCGCCGTCTTCCGCGACGGCAATATCGTCTCGGCGGTGAGCAATCTCTGCGCCCATCAGAACGGCCCGATCGGCGAGGGCCGCGTCGTCGACGGCTGCATCACCTGCCCCTGGCACGGCTACGAATATCGCGTCGAGGACGGCTGCGCCCCGCCGCCCTTCACCGAGAAGCTCGCGACCTATCGCCTGCGCCTGCGCGGCAACGCGCTGGAAGTGCAGACGACGCCCCTTCCGCCCGGCACGCCCGCCTCCCTGATGCTGCCTTGAGAGAGAGAACCGCCGCATGGCCGATGACGCCCCGGGCAAAGCGCCCAACTGGATCGACGTCGGCGCCGCCGACGCGCTCGCCAAAAAACCCTTACAGGCGCTGACCGCCGGCCGCGCCGCCATCGCCCTGTCGTTCAAGGACGGCCAATGGGGCGCCGTCTCCAATCTGTGCAACCATGTCGGCGGCCCGCTCGGCGAGGGGACGCTCGACGGCGACTATCTCGTCTGCCCCTGGCATTACTGGAAGTTTCATCGCGCCACGGGTAAGGGCGAGCCGGGCTTCGAGGCCGATTGCGTGCCGTCCTATCCGGTGAAACTCGAAGCGGGCCATGTCTGGGTCGATATCGCCAACGCGACCAAGCGCGGGCTGTTGCCCCATCCGCCGCATCCGCTGGAGCGCGAGCCGGTGCGCGCGCCGGGCCCCTTGCGCCTGCTCGGCATTTCGACGACGGCGATGGACGGCACCCATCCGCGCTTTTCCGGCTCCGACCATCTGTTGCGCCACGCCCTCGCCGCCGCCAAGGCCGAGGGCGCCGAGACGCAGTTTCTCGCCCTCAACGATCTCAAATTCCGCGCCTGCGAGGGCTTCTATTCCAAATCGGCCCAGGCCTGCACCTGGCCCTGCTCGATCACCCAGATGGACAAGGCCGACGAGATGGACCGCGTTTATGAAGGCCTGGTCCATTGGGCCGACGCGGTGATCGTCGCCTCGCCGATCCGCTGGGGCACGGCGAGCTCGCTCTATTTCAAGATGGCCGAGCGGCTCAACTGCGTGCAGAACGCGGTGACCATCGGCAACAAGGTGCTGATCCGCGACAAGGTGGCGGGCTTCATCATCGTCGGCGGCCAGGACAATGTGCAGATGGTGGCGGGCCAGATGCTCGGCTTCTTCGCCGAGCTGGGCTTCCTCTTCCCGCAGTTTCCCTACATCGCCCATTCGCGCGGCTGGTCGCACGAGGACATGGAGAAGAACGTCGAGATCGTCCGCGACTCGGCCGAGCTCGCCGAGGGCGCCGCCGAACTGGCCAAGCGCTGTTTGGCTTTAGCGAAGCGCTTGGTCACGACCGATGAGACGCTGCACAGCGTCGAAGGCGGCGGCCGCAAGGCGCATCCGATTGAAGCGACGCATGGGGAGCGGGCGTGAGAGAAACTACCTAACAACCTAGTGTTGCTAGGTATTCTTCACCAGAGGCCGCAAGATCAATAGCGCTACTTACTAAGCTAGCCAAACTGAAAGCGATAATGAACATCGCTTGATAGTCTCTCATAGCCGCGCCAATAGCGAGTATGCCAATACCGACCAGTACAAGAATCACATTGTTTTTCGCCCAAAGATACTCCGGTGGCTGGCTAACTTTGCCTTTGGTAAGAAGCAATAGCCAAAAGATATTCCAACTTGTTGCTACTATGAACCACACGACAACATGCGTTCCACTAACGGCACCTGAAAGATACTTTGCATATGCCAGGCAAACGAAAAGCACCAAGCTCCCTTGAATTAACAAGGCCGGTAGATGAACAAGTATATAAAATTTAGGATTGGGATGCGCATCTCGCATCCATGCTCGCCTGATATTTCCAGTCGACCAAAAGAATCTGACTATTAAAAGAAGTATGGAGAAAAAAAGAAATACACTCGCAAATGTTAAAGCACCGCGCTCGAGCGCTTGATAGAGGCTTGTGGTTATTTCCTCCAACCCAAGAGCAAGCCCTACAACATACATTCCGTGAAAAAGATTAAGCCCAACAAGCTCGCCTTCGGCGCTTCCCGTTCCCATATCTCCCCCGTATCCTGCACAGGTTTAGGCCGGTTTATGAATATGCACAGTTAATGCCGGCCTTTGTTTCGTATAAAAAACGATGGATTACGTATCAAGAATGTCTTTATGAAAAAAATCGCGCCGAACCAGCAATATGATCTTTATCAAGATCCTTCGTCCAAACAGCGCAGGGTTTCAGCGCGTGATTTGCCCAAACCGCATATCTTTCTTCGTCGCCGGATGCCAACCCCCACGCCTGTTTTTGCAACGTACTGGGACTTTGCCAAGCGCCGTCAGGATATCTATTTTTCACGCTTATTTGGTTCGATGCGAAGCCTTGAGGAGAATTATGTCCTTAGGCATTTTCGCTTTACAAACGCCTATCGCTCATCTGATCGAGTGAGCCAATATCTAATTAGGCACGTTCTGTACGATCAGTCTTGGAGCAACACAGACCTTTTCTTCCGGTTGCTCATATTTAAGTTTTTTAACAAGATCGAGACCTGGGAAGCATTACAGAGCTCACTCGGCCCGGTATCTTGGAGCAATTATAGTTTTAAAGAATACGATCATTGTCTATCGCAAATTATGTCCAAGGGAGGTCGTATATATTCCGCCGCCTATATTATGCCCTCAGGTATCACGATATATGGATACAAACGGAAGCATCGGAATCATCTCAAGATAATCGAATCCATGATCTCGTCTCGCGCTCCAGATCGGATAGCTCAGCTGCCGGACTTTAAGTCAGTTTATCTTTTTCTTCGTGAGTATCCGTGTGTAGGGCCGTTTGTAGGCTATCAACTTGCAATAGATTTGAATTACAGCGCTCTACTTAATTTTTCCGAAAACGATTTCGTAGAACCAGGGCCAGGTGCGCTAGATGGCATTGCGAAATGCTTCTCGGATTTGGGCGATTATTCTCCCGCAGACATTATTCGTTATGTCACTGATATTCAGGATGAAGCGTTTTCGATCTTTGCGCCTGAGTTTCAGACTTTGTGGGGTAGAAAGCTCCATCTAATTGATTGCCAGAATTTATTTTGCGAAGTTAGTAAATATGCGCGTGTTGTGCATCCTGACATCGAAGGACTTAGTAAGCGCACCCGAATTAAGCAGGCATATAAGGCATCTAATCGTCCAGTGGAACGCCCCTGGTTTCCTCCGAAGTGGAGGCTTAATGAGGCCATTGAATGCGACCCTCGCTGGAACACCTAAGCTACGCCATTAACTTGGTCAGCTTTCCCTGCTTCCCTCCGAAATCAGCATGAATGGAGTGGCAAATCAATTTGCCTGGGGTTTTGCCACTCGCGTCGCATATGAAGCGCAAAAGCGCGCATAAGGAAATGAAGTTGCCAAATGCGCGACCAAAATAATCATGGTTGCGATATACAACTACCAAATCAAGAACGTCGTTTTCTCTCCAGGCTAATTCACCAAATTGCCAGCACGGCCCTCCCATCCATTTAGGGGCATCGACGGCAGGATCTGATAAGTGAAATACAAAAGCCGCCTTTCGACGTTTCCATATTGCTATCCGTTGGATGGCGTCTTCCAATTGATTGACATTTTTTTCTTCGAATCGAATTAAGCGTTCGAAATAGGTCCCCCATCTATTATCAAGACGCCCCCTCTGTTTTGCAGAATCATGCGTCGCTAGATATGTCTCATACAACTCTGTTCGTGAATGAGTGCGCTTAGATAGCTTAATGGGAAAAATCCAGTTAACGACGTCTCTTATCCGTTTGCTTTTACTGTCTACCTTTTGAGGATCATAGTCGATTAGCCACGCATCAGAATGTGTTGCTGCGTTTTCGATTGAGACGATTAGATTCCAGCTTTCGCCACCATCATTAATTATCTGATGGCACGCTGCTTTCCACGCTGACAAGCAATCCCGTCCTAATACGGCTGTCACCAGCTGCCCTCTCTCGTTTAGGGTAGTTTTTCGTAACTTATAAGACTGTTGTCGAGATCAAGCTTAATTCTGCCGCCGCCATTTGCTCTCAATTGACGCCACATCTCATATCCAGAAAGAATTGCTCGTTCCCATTGTTTGGCGGTCCTTTTTTTTACTTCCAATCCGCTACACATATTTTGTACGACAGCCAATAGGTGAAGGTCTATGTGCTCGGCACCTTCGAAATATTTCAAATGCTTTGTCGCTTGATTAAAAATTAGCAACGAAATTGCTTCTTCAATAATTTTGGCACGGGCGCCGTCTTCATTTTCGTCTGTTTGTGCGTTGCCCCTTCGTTTGCGCTTTAACAGATCGCGAATAACGGGAGACCACCCCAAATTTGCCATATACGCCAAATGAAAGACGTCGTGAAAACGATAATCATCAGGTGTATGTGAGTTATCTGAAAGCTTATCTCCGATGATCGTTTGGTCAATTTTTATGGTGACCCTCATCGTGGCGCCAATCTCTCTCTGCGAAAAATCGACAGCGATTTTTCTCGGCAACTGTTCATCGGGATGAAGCCCGGCATCGAACGGATGATTGTCGCCAATAGAGTGCAGCGCCTTACTCTTGCTAACATTGCGCGAAGCAATGTCGTCAAGATTGAGGCCGTTCTTATCTCCAAGCAGGGCCAAGAACCAAAGAACATCTCCCAGTTCTTTTTTTAGATCCTCTTGGTAGCTAGGATCTCTTGATTTTTCTGGGTTGCTTCGCAAAAGCTGGAAGACACTGAGCAGTTTTCCAACTTGCTTCACTAATAAAAGTAGAATTTGGGTTTCGCCATCACTTCTATCTGATCGCCGCGCGAAGATTCGATAGCCATCAAATGTAAGGCCATCAAATTCTGATTGAGATGGAGGAGGCACGGTGAAACGCGCTGAGAGCCTTTTTAAATTCAGCTGGGCCACTTCTGATAATTGAAAGTTATTCAGAGTGGCAATATTTGCGAGGTACCAAAGGGCATCACCAATCTCTTCACATAGTTCGCGTTCAAAAAATTCTTTATTAGTCTTGTGATAAAGAACTTTCTTTTTGAAAACGCTCGCAATGCCCCCTACTTCGCCGACTAAACCCCAAATAGCGACGTACCGATCACCAAGCAAATTTTGGAGTTCGTTCGTCTCTTCCGCATTTTTTTGAAAATCGTCAATCCGCATGTTTGCGTCCCGTGCGCGCATATTACGCAACTACACTCAACGCATACGTACGAGGATAAAGAACACTATCTTGGCGGATGCTGTGGCTTTGTCCCACAGCTTTTCACTTAATTATAATTTTCCAATTGAACTCTATTTGAAGTTTTGGTGTCCCCGGCGAGATTCGAACTCACGGCCTCAGGATTAGGAATCCTGCGCTCTATCCGGCTGAGCTACGGGGACGCCGGGGCGAGATTACGCCGGGCCTAGGGGCTTTCGCAATCGGCCCATACAGGAAGCGCGGCCCGTTTCGGGGCCGCGCTCGCGCCGTCAACTGACAGTGAAACGGCGGCTTACCGCCCCAGCGGAATCCCGTAAGTCGCCAGCAGCACTTCGGTGCCGGGGTTCTGCTCGGTCAGGCCGGCGTTCGAGATATGGTAGAACAGCAGGCCGGCGCGCACGCCGTTGTCGAACTGGTAATTGAGCGCGACGGCCGAGCGGAATTCGACCGGCGAGCCGAGGTCGCGGCCGTCGCCGCGCGCATAGAGGCCGGCGGCGAAGGACGGCGTGACGACCCAATGGTCGGCCAGCTTGAGATCGTAGGCGATGCCGGCGTAGCCGTAGACCGCGCTATCGAGCGTGCCCATCACGCCGGCGAAGGGGTTGAAGACCCAGAGCTTGCGCGCCGACAGATATTCGAGCGACGCGGCCATGGTGGAATCTTCGTTCTGGATGACGTCGTAGCTGCCGATGCCCAGGGTGAGCAGATCCTTGTCGGCGGCGATGGCGGGCGCGGCGGCGGGCAGCGCGAACGCCGATGCGCAGAGCAGCGCCGCGACGCCCGAGCGGGACGCGCGCAGAAACGAAGCGATGACCGACATGTGAAAAGCCCCCTCGAACCGGCGCCGCTGGCGGGACCGTGCCCCCACGGGCCCCTGGCGCCGGACCGGAGTGTAGGCGAGGGCTAAGGGGCTGAAAAGCCCCGTCTCTCGTGGCCCGGTTGCGCCCCGGCCGTTCACCCCGGGTTCCGCTTAAGGCCTGAAGCGCTTGAACTTCTCGGTGGCGGCGACCAGGGCGCGGCGGATGCCCGGCTCGGTCGCGGCATGCCCGGCGTCCGGCACCACGACATAATCGACGCCGCCATGGGCGCCCCAGGTATTGGAATGGGGCCAGGCGCGCACCAACTCGTCGGCGGTGCGGATCGGGCAGACCACGTCATAGCGGCCCTGGACGATGACGGCGGGAATCGGCGCCAGCTTGGCGACGTTGTCCAAGAGCGCATTGGGCGGCAGGAAGATGCCGTTGACGAAATAATGCGCCTCGATGCGGGCGAGGCCGAGGGCCATGACGTCCTGGCCGAAGGCCGCCACCGTCTCGGCCGAGGGCAGCAGCGTCGAGCAGGCGCCCTCGTAGCCGCTCCAGGCGCGCGCCGCCGGCATGTGAATTTCGGGATCGGGGTCGATCAGGCGGCGGTGATAATTGGTCAGCAGATCGCCGCGCTCCTCCTCCGGCAGATACTCGCTGAACTTGTGCCAGGCCTCGGGATAGATCGTCCGCATCTCGTAGAGGAACCAGTCGATCTCCCACGGGCGGCAGAGGAAGATGCCGCGCAGCACCAGGCCGATGCAGCGCGCCGCATGGGCCTCGGCATAGGCGATCGCCAGGGTCGAGCCCCAGGAGCCGCCGAAGACCAGCCAGCGCGTGACGTTCAGATGTTCGCGCAGGCGCTCCATGTCGGCGATGAGATGCGGCGTGGTGTTGTCGCGCAATTCGCCGAGCGGCCGCGAGCGGCCGGCGCCGCGCTGGTCGAAGACGATGATGCGGTAATGCGCCGGATCGAAATAACGCCGATGGTCGGGCGTGGCGCCGGAGCCCGGGCCGCCATGCAGGAAGACCGCCGGCACGCCGTCCGGATTGCCGCTGACCTCCCAGTACATTTGATGCAGCCCGTCCAGATCGAGATGGCCCGAATCATGGGGCGCGATCGGCGGATAGAGCGGCGCGGAGCTGTGCGGACTGGACATGGGGGCATCATAGGGCGGCGGCGGATGGCGGCAAGATGGGGAACGGAGGCGATGCCGCCAACGTTACTCATGATCGGCCCGTTTATCGTCATGCCCGGGCTTGGTGTCCGACCGAAGGTCGGCCTACGGCCGGCGCGGCATCCACGACTTTGCGATGTTTTGAATAAGAAAGTCGTGGATGGCCGCAACAAGTGCGGCCATGACGCATGGGACAGGTTCCCGCCATTTTTCCAACCGCCGTTATCGGCTAGACTGCCTGGCATGAAGCGCCTTCCGTCCCCCGCCCCGCTTCTCGCGCTGTTTCTGGTGACGTCCCTTGGGATTCTGCCGATGACGATGATTCCGCCCTCGGCCATCGCGGCCGAGAGTCTCCCCCTGCCCCGCGCCTTGACGCTCGGCGAAACCCATCCGGTCATCGAGGTGGTCGATGCCGACACGGTGCGGCTGGGCGATAAGCGCCAAGTCCGCCTGGTCGGCCTGCAGGGGCCCAAGCTGCCGCTCGGCCGGCCGAACTATCCGACCTGGCCGCTGGCGCCCGAGGCGCGCGCCCATCTCGCGGCGCTGATCGGCGACGGGCCGGTGACGCTGCATTACGGCGGCGCGCGCGAGGACCGCCATGGCCGCATCCTCGCCCATCTCACCACGGCGGAGGGGACGTGGCTGCAGGGCGCCATGCTCGCCGCCGGCTATGCCCGCGTTTACACCTTCGACGACAACCGCAGCCTGATCGCCGAGATGCTGGCGCTCGAGGCCGAGGCGCGCACGGCGAAGCGCGGCATCTGGGCCAATAGCTACTATCGCATCCGCACGTTGGACGGCATGGGGGGCGGCCTGCAGGGCACGACCGACAGTTTCCAGATCGTCGAGGGCCGCGTGCTCGCCGTCGGCCTGTCGCGCGACCGCGCCTTCCTCAATTTCGGCCCCGACTACAAGACCGACTTCACCATCGCCATCGCCAAGCGCGACTTCAAGAATTTCGGCCGCGGCTTCGATCCCAAGCGCTTCGAGGGCGAGCGCCTGCGCGTGCGCGGCTGGGTCGAGGCGGTCAACGGGCCGTCGATCGACGTCACCCATCCCGAGCAGATCGAGGTGCTTGCCAAATGACGACCCGTCTTCTTCCACTCATCGCCGCCTGGCTCGCCGGTGCCGCGCTGCTCGCCGGCTGCACCACCAACCCGGCGACCGGCGAGCGCATGCTGTCGCTCATGTCGCCGCAGGAAGAGCAGCAGATCGGCGCGCAGGAACATCCCAAGCTGGTGCAGGAATTCGGCGGCGAATATAACAACGCCGAGCTGGTGCGCTATATCGACAGCGTCGGCCAATTGCTGGCGCGCACCTCCGAGCTGCCCGATCAAAAATTCACCTTCACCGTGCTCGATTCGGAGATCGTCAACGCCTTCGCGCTGCCCGGCGGCTATGTCCATGTCTCGCGCGGCCTGCTCGCGCTCGCCAACAGCGAGGCGGAGATCGCCGGCGTCATGGCGCACGAGATCGGCCATGTCACGGCGCGCCATTCGGCGCAGCGCTACAGCCGGACGATGACGACGAACATCCTCTCGACCATCCTCGGCGTCGGCCTCGGCAGCGTCGGCCAGCAGATCGGCCAGGTGGCCGGCAGCTATTATCTCGCCGGCTATTCGCAGGATCAGGAATTCCAGGCCGACAGCCTCGGCGTGCGTTACCTGCGCCGCGCCGGCTACGACGTGCAGGCGATGGCCGATTTCCTCGCCAGCTTGCGCGCGCAATCGCAGCTCGAGGCCGAGGCCGCCGGCCTGCCGGCCGGCACGGTGGACGAAAGCGACATCATGGCGAGCCATCCGCGCACGCTGGACCGCGTGCAGCGCGCCATGGCCGAGGCCGGCAACGGCGCGCCGGCGAAGGACCCGATGGAGGGGCGCGACATCTATCTGCGCAAGATCCACGGCATGATCTACGGCGATTCGCCCGAGCAGGGCTTCGTGCGCGGCCAGCGCTTCGTCCATCCGGCGCTGCGCTTCGCCTTCGAGGTGCCGGCCGGCTTCAAGCTCGCCAACAAGACCAGCGCCGTGCAGGCGCGCGGGCCGAACGGCTCGGGCATCCTGTTCGACATGGGCCGCGCCAGCGCCGGCAGCATGACGGGCTACATCAGCAACACATGGGCCAAGGGCGCGGCGATCGGCCAGCCCGAGGCGATCAGCGTCAACGGCCTGGAGGCGGCGACGGTGCAGTTCCGCAGCGGCGGCAACGGCGGCGGCGCGCGCGACATCCGCCTGCTCGCCATCCGCTTCGACGCGGGTCAGGTGGCGCGCATGGTCTTCATCACCGCGCCGCAGCAGACGGCCGCGCTCAGCGAGGCGCTGCGAAATACCACCTACAGCTTCAAGAAGCTGACGGCGGCGGAAGCGGCGGCGGTCAAGCCGCAGCGCGTCGCCGTGGTGCGCGTCGGCGCCGGCGACAATGTCGAGCGGCTGGCGGCGCGCATGGCCTTCGCCGACCGCAAGCTCGAGCGCTTCCGCGTGCTCAACGGTTTGCAGGGCAACGACGGCCTGCGGCCGGGCCAATTGGTGAAGATCGTCGTCGAGGGCGACGTCGGCCCCGCGTCATAAGCCGCGCGACATTCGCGCGCGCTAGCCGCGCCTCTTTTGATTTGCGCGCGCTAACCGCGCGACAGCTCGTACTGGTCGTCGTGGAACGGGATGCCGTAGAGCAGCTTGCCGAGATAATCGACCGAGGCGCCATAGATGCCGGGAATGGTCGATTCGCGCGAGCCGGCGACCAGCAAGGTGATGCCGCCGCCGAGCGCGGCGAGCCAATCGCGCACGTCCTGCGGATCGGGCCCGCCGGCGAGATCGACGGTCATGATCGGCTTCTTGCGGTCGTTGGCCATGTGCAGGATGTGGCGGCTGCCCATGCCGGGCTGGCGCACATAGAGCAGCAGCACCGCGTCGGCCGATTTGATGTTGAGCCTTGCCGCGTCGCTGTGATCGGGCGATTCGGTCTCGCTCAGCGGATAGCGCGCGGGAATCTGGCCGTCCTCGGCGCGCCGGCCGTTCGGGCACCAGCCGCCGCAGGGAATGCGCAGCGCCAAGGCGACGTCGAGCGCGGCGCGATCGACGCCGGTTTCGCCCTCCGAGAGAATCTTGCGCAGATACCAGTCTTGCGCTTGCGGTTCCGTAGCCATGGCCGTTCCTTGCGTCGCGACAATTCGCGACGCTGCATGACAGCACGAACTTGGTTAAATCCCGGTTAACGCCTCCTCGGGCTTGTATCTGCCGGCGGCCAAAGGCCGCCCTCGACATCAAGAGGGCGTTCCAACCCTAATCGGGTTGGTAACGCCCGGCTGGGTCGTCGACATCGATGACCCAGAGGTCGGGATCGCGCGCCGTCTGGCGGGCGATATAGGCGTCGGCCGCGTCGGCCGGCCCGGGACCGTCGCCGAGCGCCGGCTGCCAGTGGCGCTTGCCGTCGGGCCCATATTCGCGCACCAGCAGGAGAATGCCGCGCTGGCCCTTGTCGATGCGCAGCAGCACGGCGCCGGCGTCGGCATCGCCGCGCTTGAGCACGACGAAGGGAATCGCCGCGAGATCGCAGACGCGCAATTGCGTCTGCACCCAGAAGCCGGTGCGCAGGCGCGGCTCGTCGTCGCTCATGCGATGCTCCGCATCGGGGACTCATGCGATGTTCTCATGCCGTCACCATGTCGATCGCCGCGCCGTTCTGCGCGCCGGCGCCGTCGAAGCAGGCGGCGAGCAACTGGCCGCCGAAGCCGGCGCCGCCGTCGACCGTCGCCGTATGGGCGCCTTGCGCGACGCCCGGCTGCGCCGGCGCGCCGGTCGGTTTCGCGCCGCGCACGACACGCGCGTAATCTTCATAAGGCGCGGCGCCCAGCGCGTCGAGCTGGGCGAAACCGGCGCCGCCCCACCACAAGGCGTCGGCTTGCGCCGCGAGCGGCTGCGCCGGATCGAGGCCGGCGCTGACGAACAGAAAACTATGATCCCCCTCTCGCTCTTTGACCGTGAAGGCGGCGCGCTTGAGCGCCGCCATGAAATCGGCATGGCCCGGCGTCCGGTTCATCGCCTGGCGCAGCTTCTGCGTCCATTTGCCGATGGCGACGGCGCCCTGGCGCATCACGCTCAGGCCCTCCTCGGGCGTGCCGCCATAGGCGGCGAGCGTGGCGGCCAGGCCCTGGCCGAGGGTCCAGGCCAATACCTCGCCGGGATTGGTGGCGAATTGCAGCTGCAGCGTCTTGTGCCACATCTCTTCCTGGCAGCCGCGCAAATATGCGACGTCGGCCGCGAACATGCCGGGCAAGGCGATGACGCGGCGGCGAAAGGCGATCAATTCGTCGAGGGTGGCGCGCACGGCGGGGCCGCGGCCGAGATAATTGCCGAGATAGACCAAACGGTCGCCCTGCCGCAGGCGCTGCCCGAGCGCGTCATGCAGGGCCTTGAGGCGGTCGGCTTCGCCGTGGATCGCGCTGATCGCCCAGACGCGGCGGTCCTGCGCCTGGCGCGACCAGCGGAGGGTCGCGAAGACTGTGCTATCCGCCATGACGCGCCATGAAACGCACTAGAGCATCCATCCTCGAACTGACGCAGGCTCGCAAGAGCCGAGATGCGACGGGATGGTAACGCCCGCCAAGCCGCGAAGCCAGCTTGGCGGGCCGAAAGGACGCTTAAGCGGCCTTGAGCATCTCTTCGAGGCGCTGCATGGCGGCTTCGCGGTCGGTCTTTTCGACGGCGGCCAATTCGCGCGCCAGGCGGTCGAGCGCCGCTTCGTAGATCTGGCGTTCGCTGTAGGACTGGTCGGGCTGGCCGGCGTTGCGATGCAGATCGCGCAGCACTTCGGCGATCGAGACGGGATCGCCGGAATTGATCTTCGCCTCGTATTCCTGGGCGCGGCGGCTCCACATGGCGCGGCTGGTGCGCGAACGGCCCTTGAGGGTCGTCAGCGCCACGTCCATCTGCTGGCGCGAGGAGAGCTTGCGCAGGCCGGAGGCCTTGGCCTTTTCGATCGGCACGCGCAGCGTCATCTTCTCCTTGTCGAAGCGGATGACGATGAGCTTCAGCTCCATCCCGGCGATGCTCTGGGTCTCGATGGCGTCGATGCGCCCGACGCCATGCGTCGGATAGACGACATAGTCGCCCGTGGTGAAATCGATATGGATGACCTTCGCCGGCTCGGGCTTCTTGACGACAACCGGCGCGGACGCGGCCTCGGGTTTACGCAACGCTTCTACTTTCTTGCCGGAGTCCGGCTTGCCGAACTGGGGCTTGCCGAACTGGGGCTTCATGGACTCGGATTTGGGGGGAGATTTGTGCGACGGCGCGAAAACCTTGGGCGCATGCTTGGCCTCGGGCTTCTTCGCCGGCACGGCTTTCGCCGCAGGCTTGATGGGGGGCTTGGCGGCGGCGACCGGCTTTTTCGCCGGCGCGGGCGCCGGCTTTTTCTTCGCCGCCAGTTTCTTCACGGCAGCGACGGTCTTCTTGGCCACGGCCTTGAGCTTGCTCGGCGCGGCGGCTTTTTTGGCGGGCGCCGGCTTCTTGCCGGCCGCAGGCTTTTTCACGGTCACCTTCTTTTTCGACGTGCTCGGCACGGTCCGGCTCCTTACGACAAAACCGGGTTCGCCCCAGCGCTACCCTGGGCGGCACGAACCCGAGAGCGGCGCCCAACGGGTCGGCGGGGTGGGGCTGGCCGCTAGCGCCTGTTTTGTTTCGAAGAGGGTGCTCCCGCCGACGATGGGGCCGTCGGCCGAAGCCAGTACCGTGGGTTTTCACCCCCGGTCTCATGGCAAGAAGTGTAACAGAAGAAGGCGCAAAATAACAGGGCTGCCGATTACCTGGGAGAATCGGTCACAGCCAGTTGATTTTATTGTAAGAAATAAGATCAGATTTTAGGCAGCCTGACCTCGGGCGCGCCATTCGCGGCAAAACTATTTCGCATTGCGAAATAGTCGGATCGGCGGCGGCAGGAATACCGCCCTGCCGCGCCCGGATTAGCCCTGGCCGCCGGGCTTCGGGCTGAAGAACTTCTCGAATTTGCCTTCGACGCCCTTCATCTCGTCGGCGTCGGCCGGCGCATCTTTCTTGCGCGTGATATTCGGCCACTGGCTCGAATATTCGCGGCCGAGCTCGACCCACTTTTCGAGGCCGGCTTCGCTGTCCGGCAGGATGGCTTCGGCCGGGCATTCCGGCTCGCACACGCCGCAATCGATGCATTCCTCGGGATTGATGACGAGCATGTTCTCGCCCTCGTAGAAGCAGTCCACCGGACAGACTTCGACGCAATCCATGTATTTGCAGCGGATGCAGTTGTCGGTAACGACGTAGGTCATGGCGCGATCCTGACGAGACAAGCACGAGTGTTGGGGTTGGCAGGGGAGTATCACAGCGCCCCCCGCCCTGCAACTGCCCCCACAGCGCTTTTTGTGAAAACCATCTTATTTCACAGGCGAATTTGCGTGTTTAAGCGGGACCTCAATCGCCTTTTAGCCGGGCCGTCGCGCGCCGAAGGCGCGCTACTTGTCAGTCAGGCGGGCGATGGCCCGCCGATCGGCTTTCGTCGGCCGGCCGCTGCCCGGCTCGCGCGGCGCGACGGGCATTTCCTCCGCTGTCGGCGGCGGCCTATCGGCCGGCGGCGCGAGATCGTCGTAGAGCGCGCTGGCGAGCGCCGGCGAGAGACGCCGCTCGCTCAAGCCCGCGACGCGCAGCACGCGCACCTCGCCCTTGGCCGCGCCATGGGGCGCGACGAAGGTCACCACGTCGCCGAGACGGATCTGATAATGCGCCTTGCGCACCGGCTGGCCCGCGATGCGCACGCCGGCCGTCTCGCAGAACGCGCTGGCGAGGACGCGCGTCTTGAAGAAGCGCGCGCACCACAGCCATTTGTCGAGCCGTTCGGAGTCCGCCATGCGCGGTTAGGATTCGCTGGGCTCGCGCGGCTTCTTGGCGGCGAGCAGTTCGCCGAGCTTGGCGAAGGGCGAATCGGGATCGACGCGCGGCTTGGGATCGCTGTAGCTGCGCGGCGCGCGATCGCCGCGATCCGGGCCCCGGCTTTCGCGGCGCGGGCCATCGCGGCGCGGCCCTTCGTTGCGGGGCCCATCCTTACGGGGGCCCTCTTTGCGCGCCCCGTCCTTGCGCGCGTCCTCCGCGCGCGGCTCGCGCGCCGGCGGAATGATCCAGACCTGCTTGGGCCGTTCGATGGGCGCGGCCGGCGCCGCGGCGGCGGCGCCTTCGCCCGCCGGCTTCTTCTTGCGGCGGCGGCGCTTCTTGCGCTTCTCCGGATCGGCGGCAGCGCCGGCCACAGCGGGCGCTTCGCCATCGCCAGGAACGACCGCAGCGCCGTCAGCGGACTCGCTCGCGACGACGCCCTCGCCCGCCACGGCCTGCGCCGCAGCAGGTTTCTTCTTGCGGCGGCGGCGCTTTTTGCGCGGCGCGTCGCCCGTCGGCGCAGCGCTTTCGACCGCCTCGCCACCTTCGGCGACGACGGCTTCAGCGCCGTCGGCGGCGGGCGTTGCGGCATCCGTTGTCGCAGCAGGCTTGCGCGGTTCGCGGCGCGCACGCGCCTCGGACCTCGGGGGCCGCTTGCCTTTCGGCGGGCGCGACGCATAGGTCACCGCGCCGGCCTCGTCGCGCAGCACGCGCAGGCCGAGCGCGACGAGCAGCGGCTCGATCTCGGCGAGCGGCACGCCCGACAGCACCGCCAATTCCTCGGTCGGCGCGAAGGGGCCTTGGCGCCCGAGCGTGCGGACGGCGAAAGCGAATTTTTCCGCCTGATCGAGCCTGAGGGCGCGCGATCCGAGCGCCACATAGCCGAGCGCGCGCAGCAGCGGCGCGGGAACCGGCTCGGTCAATGCGACCGATGCCTGGCCGGCGAGCAGCAGCGGCGGCAGCTCGGGCGCCTCGCCGCGATGGACGCGCCACAAGAGCGCGCGGCGCTTGACGGCGCGGCCGCCGAACAGCTGCGGCATGAAGAGGTTGAGCGCGCCGATGCGCACGCCGTACTGCGCCAGCTTCTTGCGCCCTTCGAGGTCGAGCGCGCCGAGCTGCGCCACGACCGCATCGCGCGGCACCGCGCCGAGTCCTTCCATGATCTGGAACAGGAGGCCGCGCAAAGCGCCGGGCAGTTCGGGATCTTCGCTCGCCGTGCGCAGCTTCATCAAAGGGCCGAGATCGCGTTGCAGCCGCGCGGCGATCCAGTCGGCCAGGCTTTTGCGCAAGGCGGTCTGCTGATCGGCGTCGAGCAAGTCGCTCGGCAACAGCTGCACCTCCGGAGCGAGCATGTCGCGCCCGGCGACGAGCTGCGCCACCGGCGCGGCCTTCCAGCTCAAGCGCCCTTCGGCGTCGAGCGAAATCTCTCCGGGAGTCGTGCCTTGCGTCATGTCCGCCACTCGTTTCTCGATTTCGCCGCGGAGCGCACGCCCCGCGGCATGGACCAACGCGCGCGCGGCGCGCCGGTCGTCTGGATTTTGCGTCGCCGCATCCGGCCGAAACCGAAAGCCCGCCAGCTGGCCGACGTAATGGCCTTCCACCGCGACGCCGCCGTCCGCGCCCACCGACGACAGCAAAGCGCCGGGGTTTTTGAGGCTTTTCACCAGCACCGCCGCGCGCCGGTCGACGAAACGTTGGGTCAGGCGCTCGTGCAGCGCGTCGGAGAGCCTATCCTCTATCCCGCGCGCGACGCCTTGCCAATGGTCGGGATCGCGGGTCCAGCCGGAACGCTGGGCAATATAATTCCAGGTGCGGACGTAATCGATGCGCGCCGTCAGGGTATCGATGTCGCCATCGGTGCGATTGAGCCGCTCGATCTGGCTGGCCACCCAGTCATGGGGCAGACAGCCCTCCGGCCCCACGAGATATTGAAAGAGGCGCGACAGCAGCCGGCCATGGGCCTCGCCGAGGGCGTGGCGGAAGTCCGGCACCTGGCAGACTTCCCACAATAATTTGAGGCGCGACGGCCGGTCGGCGAGGGCCGCGATCTCCGCCTCGCCGGCCAGCGTCTGCAAGGCGAGCTGGTCGTCGGCGTCGCCCTTGCGGATCAGGTCGGCCAAGTGCGGCGGCGCGTCCAGGGACGCCTTCAAGGCGGCGATCGAGGAAAAGTCCAGATCGCGCGCGCGCCAATAGACGCTTTTGACCGTCGGGAAATGATGGGTCTCGATCGCCTCGACGACATGGGGTTCGAGCGCGCCGACGTCCGCCGTCGTGCCGAAGGTGCCGTCGTTCATATGGCGTCCGGCGCGGCCGGCGATCTGCGCCAATTCGCTCGGCTGCAGGGCGCGCATGGCATGGCCGTCGAACTTGCGGATGCCGGCGAAGGCGACATGGTTGACGTCCATGTTGAGGCCCATGCCGATGGCGTCGGTCGCCACCAGATAATCGACCTCGCCGGCCTGGAACATGGCGACCTGGGCATTGCGCGTGCGAGGGGATAGCGCGCCCATCACCACGGCGGCGCCGCCGCGCTGGCGGCGGATCAATTCGGCGATGCCGTAAACGTCGGCCGCCGAAAAGGCGACGGTGGCGCTGCGCGGCGGCAGGCGGGTGATCTTCTTCGGCCCGGCATAGGTGAGCTTGGAAAAGCGCGGCCGGGCGATGAACTCGGCATTCGGCACCAGGCGCGAGATCACCGGCTTCATCGTGTCGGCGCCGAGGAACATCGTCTCGTCGCGGCCGCGCGCATGCAGCAGCCGGTCGGTGAAGATATGGCCGCGCTCGCGGTCGGCGCAGAGCTGGATCTCGTCGATGGCGAGGAAGGCGACCTCGCGCTCGAGCGGCATGGATTCGACGGTGCAGAAGAAATAGGCCGCGCGCGGCGGCATGATCTTTTCTTCGCCGGTCACCAGCGCCACGGCGGCGTCGCCCTTGAGGGCGCGCACGCGGTCGTAATTCTCGCGCGCCAAGAGGCGCAGCGGAAAGCCGATCATGCCGGTCTGATGGCCGAGCATGCGCTCGATGGCGAGATGGGTCTTGCCGGTGTTGGTCGGGCCGAGCACGGCGACCACTTTGGAATCGGCCATGGAACCGACACGCGCCGGCTCGCGGCGCAGCGTCGGGCGCGGGCTGTTCGGGGGGTCGGCGACGGGGCACATGGCGCAAAGATCGGGCGGGACCCGCCGGAAAGCAAGGAGAAGCGCGCCGCTGACGCGGAACGTCCGGCGTCAGTTCCCCGCCTGCTCCGGGCCGGTCAGCGGCATCGGCAGCTTGGCGGCGGCGATGATCGGGCCGACCTTGCCGACCTGCAAGAGCACCGCGGCATTGCCGTAGCCGGCGGCGATTTCTCCGGCGAGGTTGAGCATCAGCGTCTGCGCCTTGCCGTCCCACTCGCCGACCGGACGCATGGCGCGCACGACATTGTAGTTGGTCAAGGTCTTGCCGCGATTCTCGCCGCGCTCGACCTCGCTAGTGTGCGCGCTGTCGTAGGCGACCAGCCAGACCGTCGCCGCCTGAACGCTATGGGCGGGCTCCTTGCCGCCGCTCTTGCCGGCAACGGCGGCCGGCATGACCAATTTCACTTCGTTGATCGCGCCGGGGTAGACGCGCAGCGTCAGCTTCTTGTCGATGGCGCGGCGGGCGTCCGCCAGCATCGCCTCGATGGCTTCGCGGTTCGAGCCGACGTCCTGCGCGCGGCCGTCGACGACGATCTGCGGCGTATAGACGTAGCGCGCGCCGAGGCTGTTGGCGTAGGCCTTCTGGCGCTTGCTGGCATGGGCGCTGGAGAAGGGATCCTTCCAGCCCATGTAATTCCAGTAATCGACATGCTGCGACAAGGCGAGCACGCCTTTGCGCTGCACGATCTCGGCGAGATAGGCATCGGCCGGCGGGCAGGACGCGCAGCCCTGCGAGGTGAACAGCTCGACCACGACCAGGGGTTCGGCCGGCGCGGCCTTCGCCGGCGTCGCCTCGCCGACCGACAACCAGCCGCCCGCGAGCAGAGCGGCCAGGGCCGCCCCGCGCAGGGCATAGGAAGCGGAATGGGAGACGCTCTGGATCATGGATAAAAGCTATTCCCTGCCGGGTCCGTCTTCCAGTCAAGAGGCTTCACGAATCGGTGAGAGCGACGCCCGAAAAACCGCATGAAATCAGCGCAAACCGGCCATAAACGCCAGCGGCGTCCGGCCTGGGCCGGACGCCGCCAGCGGTTCGGTCGCGGGTCTTAGGCGGCGAGCATGCCGCGCAGCACGTAGGGCAGGATGCCGCCGTGCTTGTAGTACTCGACCTCGTCCAGCGTATCGATGCGGCAGATCAGGTTCACGGTCTGCGTCGAGCCGTCCTTGCGATGGATGGTCAGCGGCAGCGTCATGCGCGGCTTGATCTCCTGTTCGACGCCGACGATGTCGAACGTCTCGGAGCCGTCGAGCTTCAGCGTCTTGCGGTCGACGCCTTCGGGGAAGACGAGCGGCAGCACGCCCATGCCGACCAGGTTCGAGCGATGGATGCGCTCGAAGCTCTCGGCGATCACGGCCTTCACGCCGAGCAGCATGGTGCCCTTGGCCGCCCAGTCGCGCGACGAGCCGGTGCCGTATTCCTTGCCGGCGACGATGATCAGCGGCGTGCCTTCGGCCTGGTACTTCATCGAGGCGTCGTAGATCGACATGCCTTCGCCGTCCGGCATGTGGCGGGTGACGCCGCCTTCGGTGCCGGGCGCCACTTCGTTGCGGATGCGGATGTTGGCGAAGGTGCCGCGCATCATCACTTCATGGTTGCCGCGGCGCGCGCCGTAGCTGTTGAAATCCTGCACGCCGATCTGGTGGCGCGTCAGGTACTGGCCCGCCGGGCTGTCCTTCTTGATCGAGCCGGCCGGCGAGATATGGTCGGTGGTGATGCTGTCGGCGAACAGCGCGAGCAGGCGGGCGCCGCGCACGTCCTTCACCGGCGCCGGCGTCTTCGGCATGTCGATGAAGTAAGGCGGCAGGCGCACGTAAGTCGAATCCGCGTCCCAGCCGAAGGTCATGCCGGTCGAGGTCTTGACCTTCTTCCACTCGGCGTCGCCCTCGAAGACGTTGCCGTAGCGCGCGCGGAACATTTCCGGCGACATGGACGCGGCGATGGCGTCGCGCACGTCCTGGTTGGTCGGCCAGATGTCCTTGAGATAGACCGGCTTGCCGTCCTTGCCGGTGCCGAGCGGATCCTTGCTGATGTCGATGTTCAGCGAGCCGGCCAGCGCGTAGGCGACGACGAGCAGCGGCGAGGCGAGATAATTGGCGCGCACTTGCGCGTGCACGCGGCCTTCGAAATTGCGGTTTCCGGAGATCACCGCGCCGACGACGAGATCGCCCTTGTCGACCGCCTCGGCGATCGGCTCGTTGAGCGGACCGGAGTTGCCGATGCAGGTGGTGCAGCCGTAGCCGACCAGGTTGAAGCCGAGCGCATCGAGCGGCTCTTGCAGCTTGGCCTTGGCGAGATAGTCGGTGACGACCTGCGAGCCGGGCGCCAGCGACGTCTTGACCCAGGGCTTCACCTTGAGGCCCTTGGCGACGGCGTTCTTGGCGACCAGGCCGGCGCCGAGCATGACCGACGGGTTCGAGGTGTTGGTGCAGCTGGTGATCGCGGCGATCACCACGTCGCCATGCTTGAGCTTGTAGTCGCCGCCTTCGACGGCGATCTCGGCCTTGGCGTCGGCCTTGCCGGCGGCGCCCGACTTGGTGCCCTTCAGCATGTCGGGCAGCCCGCCGGCGAAGTTCGCGGCGACGCCGGACAGCAGCACCTTGTCCTGCGGGCGCTTGGGGCCGGCCATGGTCGGCTCGACCGAACCGATGTCGAGCTCCAGAAGATCGGTGAAGACCGGCTCGGGCGCGTCCTTGCTGCGCCACATGCCCTGCGCCTTGGCATAGGCTTCGACCAGCGCGACGAGATCGGCGTCGCGGCCGCTGAAGGTCATGTAGCGCAGGGTTTCTTCGTCGATCGGGAAGAAGCCGGCGGTGGCGCCATATTCCGGCGCCATATTGCTGATGGTGGCGCGGTCGGCCAGCGTCATCGAATCGAGGCCTTCGCCGTAGAACTCGACGAATTTGCCGACGACGCCCTTCTTGCGCAGCATGTTGGTGACGGTGAGCACCAGGTCGGTCGCCGTCGTGCCTTCGCGCGCCTTGCCGGTCAGCTTGAAGCCGACGACTTCGGGAATCAGCATGCTGAGCGGCTGGCCGAGCATGGCGGCTTCCGCTTCGATGCCGCCGACGCCCCAGCCGAGCACGGCCATGCCGTTGACCATCGTGGTGTGGCTGTCGGTGCCGACCAGCGTGTCGGGATAGGCCAGCGTCTCGTTGCCGTCCTGGCGCGTCCACACGGCGCGCGCGAGATATTCCAGGTTCACCTGATGGCAGATGCCGGTGCCCGGCGGCACGACGCGGAAATTGTCGAACGCGGTTTGCGCCCAGCGCAGCAGCGCGTAGCGCTCCTGGTTGCGGTCGTATTCGAGCTGGACGTTGTCGCCGAAGGCTTTCTTGCTGCCGTACTCATCGACCATCACCGAATGGTCGATGACGAGATCGACCGGCGACAGCGGGTTGATCTTGCGCGCGTCGCCCTGCATCTCGATCATCGCCTGGCGCATGGCGGCCAAGTCGACGACGGCGGGCACGCCGGTGAAGTCCTGCATCAGCACGCGCGCCGGGCGGAAGGCCACCTCGGCGTCGGACTTCTTGTCCTTGAGCCAGCCGGCGATCGCCTTGATGTCCTCGGCCTTCACCGTGCGGCCGTCTTCCCAGCGCAGCAGGTTCTCGAGGAGGATCTTGAGCGACACCGGCAGGCGCGAGATGTCGCCGAGGCCGTTCTCGCTCGCCGCGGGCAGGCTGTAGTAGGCATACGACTTGTCGCCCACTTTAAGGGTACGGCGGGCTTTCAGCGTGTCGTGCGCGGCGTTGGCCAAGGCTCTCTCTCCCGACTTGAAGGACTGAAATTTCGATAGGGAACGCGGCGAAAGGCCGGTTCAGGTGGGCCAAACCGTCGGCAGGACAGGGCGCGTAGGGGACGCGGCGCGGCCTCGGCCGCCGGAAGGGCGCTTATATCTATCACCGCCCAGGGCCCTGCACAGCAGAAAATGCCGCGCCGCGGCGCCCGTCGCGGCGCTTTAATTGTAAAATTATTAGTGATTTATCAATGACTTGCCTGGTGGCGACAAAAAATCACAATTTCGCCGCATTCCCCGCATGGGGTCGCCACATTCCCCCCGTTTATTGGCTGCGTTGGCGGCGACTGAGCGAGGCTTCTCCCCCCACCCGAGCCCGTTCGGTAGGTCGCCAGCCCCTATAACCGGTCCTCCGGCCGGTTTGCCCACCACCGGCGCCCCTCCGGTGGTCTATACGAACGGCCCTCGGCGCCCCTCCGAGGGCCGTTCTTCTTTTTGCGCCCTTGCTCCCCTCTGCATTCTGAGTGGGCCTGATGCGGCCGGCATGCTAGAGCCAAGCCCGTGAGCGACTTCATCGGCGAATCATTTATTGGCGAAGGTTTGGCCTGTCTGCGCGGCGAGCGTCCCGTCTTCGCCGGGCTCGACTTCGCGCTCGCCGCGGGCGACGCCCTGCTGCTGACCGGCGCCAACGGCAGCGGCAAGTCCAGCCTGCTGCGCGTCATGGCCGGGCTGCTGCCGCCCGCCGCCGGCCGCCTGTGGTGGGACCGTGCCGATCTCGCCGCGGAGCCCGAGGCGCATTTCGCCCGCACCGCCTATCTCGGCCATCTCGACGCGGTGAAGCCGGCCCTGACGCCGCGCGAGGATCTCGTCTTCTGGCTGCGCTATCGCGCGCCGCATCTCGGCAAATCCAGCGGCCTGGCCCGCGCCGGCGAGGCGCTCGCCTGGGCCGGTCTCGCGCCGCTCGCCGACCTGCCCTGCCGCGTGCTGTCGGCCGGCCAGCGCCGCCGCCTCGCCATCGCCCGCATCGCCTTCGACGAGACCGCCGATCTCTGGCTGCTCGACGAGCCGACCACGGCGCTCGACGCCGCCGCCGCGCAGCTGTTGCACGAACGCGTCGCGCTGCACCGGGCGCGCGGCGGCATGATCGTCGCCGCGACCCATCAGCCGCTCCATTGGCCCGACGCGCAGACGCTCGATCTCGACGTTTTCGCCCGGCGGCGCAGCGATGCCGCCCAGCGCGGCCAGTTCCTCGATAGCGTCGCATGAACGGTTTTTCCCTCCTGCTCGCGCGCGATCTGCGCCTGGCGCTGCGCCGCCCCGGCGATGCCGGCGTGGCGGTCGCCTTCTTCGTCGTCGCCGCCTGCCTCTTTCCCTTCGGCGTCGGCGCCGAATCGCCCCTGCTGGCGCGCATCGCGCCCGGCGTGCTGTGGGCCGTCGCCCTGCTCGCCAGCCTCTTGCCGCTCGAACGCCTGTTCCTCGCCGAAGCCGAGGACGGCGCGCTCGACCGCCTGGCGCTCAGCCCGCACGGCCTGATGAGCCTGGTGCTCGCCAAGGCCTGCGCGCAATGGCTCGTCGTCGGCCTGCCGCTGCTGATCGCCGCGCCGCTGGTGGCGCTGCTGCTCAACATGGACGCCGCGGGCTACGGCGCGCTGCTCGCCGCCCTGCTGCTCGGCACGCCGACGCTGGTGCTGATCGGCACAGTGGCGGCGGCGCTGTCCACCGGCGCGCGGCGCGGCGGCATGCTGCTGGCGCTGCTGGCCCTGCCGCTCGATCTGCCGGTGCTGATCTTCGGCGCCGCCGCGGTGCAGGCGGCGCTTGTCGGCGACCCCGTCGCCGCCTATCTGCAAGTTCTCGCCGGCCTGTTGCTCGGCGCCCTGGTGCTGACGCCGATCGCCGGCGCCGCCGCGCTCAAACTGACGTTAGAATAATCCCATGCAGTTCCTCGCCAACCCCGCCCGCTTCCTGCGCATCGCCAACGCCCTGCTGCCCTGGCTCGCGCTGATCACGCTCGGCCTGTTCGCCGGCGGGCTCTATTACGCCTTCCTCGCCTCGCCGCCCGACTACCAGCAGGGCGACAGCGTGCGCATCATGTATATCCATGTGCCGGCCGCCTGGATGGCGCTGATGAGTTATGCGGCGCTCGCCGTCTTCGCGCTGCTGCTGCTGGTGTGGAAACATCCGCTCGCCGAGGTGCTGGCCAAGGCCGCGGCGCCGATCGGCGCCGGCTTCACCCTCATCGCATTGGTCACCGGATCGCTGTGGGGCAAACCGACCTGGGGCACCTGGTGGGCCTGGGGCGACGCGCGCCTGACCTCGGTGCTGGTGCTGTTCTTCTTCTATCTCGGCCATATGGCGCTGACCCACGCCTTCGACGACGCGACGCGCGGCGCCCGCGCCGCCGCCGTGCTGGCGCTGGTCGGCGCGGTGAATCTGCCGGTGGTGAAATTCTCCGTCGACTGGTGGAGCACGCTGCATCAGCCGGCGAGCATCTCGCGCATCGGCGGGTCCGCCATCGATCCCTCGATGCTCACGCCGCTGTTACTCATGGCCGGGGCCTTTCTCGGCTATTTCCTCTGTCTGCTGATCCTGCGCGCGCGCGCCGAACTGGCGCGCCGCAAGCTGCGCGTGCTGCAATTGCTCGCCGCCGAGCGGGAATGATCGCGCGGCCGATGTTTCCAAGAAAGCCCGTCAAGGAGAGAGCGTGATGAAGTCCCCCCAGTTTGTTGCGCCGTTGCTGCTGGCCGCCGCCGTCCTGATGTTCGCCGCGCCGGCGCGCGCCGACGGCGACGCCGCCGCCGGCCAGAAGACCTTCGCACAATGCCGCGCCTGCCACAGTCCGGAGGCCGGCAAGAACGGCCTCGGGCCGAGCCTGCATGGCGTCGTCGGCCGCAAGGCGGCGAGCGTCGAAGGCTTCAAGACCTATTCGCCGGCGATGCAGAAGAGCGGCCTGACCTGGACCGAGGGCAATCTGAAGAAATATCTCGCCGATCCGAAGGGTTTCGTGGCGGGCAATCGCATGGTGTTCGCCGGCCTGAAGAAGCATGACGACGTCGAAAACGTCATCGCTTATCTCAAGACGTTGAAATAGGCGACGCATCCCAGGAGCAGCGGCATGACTCTCGATCTCGGCGGTTACGGCATCTACGTCTGGCCGGCCTATGGCCTCGCCGGCCTAGTGCTGCTCGGCCTGCTCGTCGCCAGCCTGCGCGCGGTCGTTCACCATGAGCGCGCCTTGGCGCATCTGCACTTGCCGCGCGGGGCCAAGCCGGCCGATCCGCTGGTCGCCGAAGACGGCCGAGGGGACGGCGGCTGATGGCCGCGCGCTCGTTATCGTCGGCCAAGTCCCGGCGACGCAAGCGCCTGGCGCTCGCCCTCGGCGCCTTGCTGGCGCTCGGCGGCGCGACCGCCCTGGTGCTCACCGCCTTTCAGGACAGCCTGGTGTTCTTCTATTCGCCGAGCGAGCTGGCGGCCAAGCCGCCGGCGCCCGATCGGCGCGTGCGCGTCGGCGGGCTGGTCGAGCCCGGCAGCCTGGAAAAGACCGGCCAGGAGGTGCGCTTTCGCATCACCGACCTGACGCAGAGCATCGCCGTGACCTATCGCGGCCTGCTGCCCGATCTGTTCCGCGAAGGCCAGGGCGTGGTGGCGCAAGGCACGCTCGCTGGCGACGGCGGCTTTCGCGCCAACGAGGTGCTGGCCAAGCATGACGAGACCTACATGCCGCCCGAGGTCGCCGAGGCTTTGAAGAAATCCGGCCGTTGGAAGGAAGGCGAAGCGCCGCCGAGCCATCCCTTCGCCCCCGACGCTTCTCCGCAAGAGAGCGCACCATGATCGCCGAAATCGGCCATTACGCCCTCGCGCTGGCGCTGGTCATCGCCCTGGCGCAGTCCGTGCTGCCGCTCTACGGCGCGGCGCGAAATTCCGTACCGCTGATGGCGGTCGGCCCGAGCGCCGCGCTCGGCCAGTTCGCCTTCGTCGCCCTCGCCTTCGCCCTGCTGACGCAGGCCTTCGTCGTGTCGGACTTCACGGTCGTCAACGTCGTGCAGAATTCGCATTCGGCCAAGCCGCTGCTCTACAAAATCACCGGCGTGTGGAGCAACCATGAAGGCTCGATGCTGCTGTGGGTGCTGATCCTGTCGCTATTCGGCGCGCTGGTCGCCGCGCGCGGCGGCAATCTGCCGCCGTCCCTGCGGGCCCGCGTGCTCGCCGTGCAGGGCATGATCGGCGCCGCCTTCCTCGCCTTCATCCTGTTCACCTCGAACCCGTTCCTGCGCGTCTTCCCGCCGCCGCTCGACGGCAACGGCATGAATCCGGTGCTGCAGGATCCCGGCCTCGCCTTCCATCCGCCCTTCCTCTATCTCGGCTATGTCGGCTTCTCGGTCGCTTTCGCCTTCGCCGTCGCCGCGCTGATCGAAGGCCGCGTCGATGCCGCCTGGGCGCGTTGGGTGCGGCCCTGGACGCTCGCCGCCTGGTGCGCGCTGACCGTCGGCATCGCCCTCGGCAGCTGGTGGGCCTATTACGAATTGGGCTGGGGCGGCTTCTGGTTCTGGGACCCGGTGGAGAACGCCTCGCTGCTGCCCTGGCTCGCCGGCACGGCGCTGCTGCATTCGGCCATCGTGGTCGAAAAACGCGACGCACTGAAAAGCTGGACGGTGCTGCTCGCCATCCTCGCCTTCGTCATGAGCCTGATCGGCACCTTCCTGGTGCGCTCGGGCGTGCTGACCTCGGTCCATAGCTTCGCCAGCGACCCGGCGCGCGGCCTGTTCATCCTCGCCATTCTCGTCGTTACCGCGGGCGGCGCGCTGACGCTCTACGCCTTGCGCGCGCCGACGCTGAAGGCCGGCGGCCTGTTCGCGCCGATCTCGCGCGAAGGCGCGCTGGTGCTCAACAACCTGCTGCTCGCCACCGCCTGCGCCACGGTCTTTCTCGGCACGCTCTATCCGCTGTTCCTCGACGCGCTGAGCGGCCCGAAGGTCTCGGTCGGCGCGCCATATTTCAACGCCACCTTCCTGCCGCTGATGACCCCGGCGCTACTCGTCATGGTCGTCGCGCCCTTGATGGCCTGGAAGCGCGCCGATCTTGCCGGCGCGCTCGGCCGCCTGAAGCTCGCCTTCCTCGCCGCGCTGCTCGTCGCCGGCACCGCCTTCGCCCTCAAGGGCGGGCCGGCCCTGGCGCTCGCCGGCCTCGCCATCGCCGCCTGGCTCGTCGCCGGCGCGGCCATCGACATCGCCGAACGCATCCGCCTGTTCCGCGCGCCGTTCGGCGACAGCCTGCGGCGTCTCGCCGGCCTGCCGCGCTCGGCGATCGGCGCGGCAGTGGCCCATGGCGCGCTCGGCCTCGTCGTCGCCGGCATCACCGCCTCCTCCGCCTGGCATGCCGAACATATCGGCGTGATGACGCCGGGCGAGAGCGTCGCCATCGCCGGCTACAGCATCAGGCTCGAACAGGTCGGCGAGTATGACGGGCCGAACTATCGCGCGCGCCGCGCCATCCTCACCGCGACTTATAACGGCAAGCCCGTCGCCACGCTGACGCCGGAGAAGCGCTTCTTCACCGTGCAGCAGACGACGACGACCGAAGCGGCGATCCACACCACGGGCTTCGCCGATCTCTATGCCGTGCTCGGCGATCCCGCCGCGCCGCAGGCGGGCAGCGAAAACCAGGTCGGTCAAAATGGCGACAGCGGCTGGGTGATCCGGCTCTATCACAATCCGCTGGTACCCTGGATCTGGGTCGGCGCCGTGCTGATGGCGCTCGGCGGCCTGATCTCGCTGACCGACCGGCGCCATCGCGTCGGCGCGCCCACGCGGTCTGGGGCCCGCGCCGTTCAGCAGGCGGCCAAAGCATGATCCGCCTGCGCCGCTATCAGCTCGTCTTTCTCATTCCGGTGATCGCCTTCGCGATTCTCGCCGCCGCCTTCGGCGTCGGGCTTTACCTCCGCCCCGACGTCATCCCCTCGCCGCTGATCGACCAGGAGACGCCGGTCTTCGCGCTCAAGCCGATCCCCGGTCGGACCGACGGCGGCCTGACCAGCGACGATCTCAAGGGCCAGGGCGTGACGCTGGTCAACGTCTTCGCCTCCTGGTGCGTGCCCTGCCGCGCCGAACATCCGCTCTTGATGCAGCTCGCCAAGCAGGGCGTGCGTATCGTCGGCATCAACTACAAGGACAAGCCGGAAGACGCCCTGCCCTGGCTCGCCGAGCTCGGCAATCCCTTCAGCCAGATCGGCCGCGACGACACGGGCCGCACCGCCATCGACTGGGGCGTCTATGGCGTGCCGGAAAGCTTCATCGTCGACGACGCGGGGCGCATCCGCCACAAGCATGTCGGCCCCTTGATGGACTACGACCTGCAGAAAACCATTCTGCCGATGATCCGGACGCTGCAGAAATGACGCGCCTCTTCGCAACGCTCGCACTGCTGGTCGCGTTCGGCGGTCAGGCTCTCGCCCTGCAGCCCGACGAAATGCTCGCCGATCCGGCGCTCGAAGCGCGCGCCCGCGACCTCAGCAAGGGCCTGCGCTGCCTGGTCTGCCAGAACCAGTCGATCGACGATTCGGACGCCGATCTGGCGCGCGATCTGCGCGTCCTCCTGCGCGAGCGGCTGGTCGCCGGCGACAGCGACGCACAGGTGATCGCCTTCCTCACCGCGCGCTACGGCGATTTCGTTCTGTTGAAGCCGCCGGTCACGCCGGTCACCTGGGCCTTGTGGTTCGGCCCGGCGGCGCTGCTGCTGATCGGCGCCGGCGGCATCGTCGTCGGCCTGCGCCGCCGCAAAACCGCCGACGCCGAGCTCGACGCTTTGAGCGAGCAAGAGCGCGCGCGGCTCGCGGCGATCCTGAAGGATCGGCAAGAATGATCCTCGCGCTCATCCTCGCCGCGCTCACCATCCTGGCGCTCGCCTTCGTCGTGCTGCCGCTGTTCCTGCGCCGACCAGCGCCGGCGCGGCGCGCCGATTACGACATCGCCGTCTATAAGGACCAGCTGCGCGAGGTCGAGCGCGACCTGGCGCGCGGCGCGCTCGACGGCGCGGCGGCGCAATCGGCGCGCTTGGAAATCGAGCGCCGCCTGCTGAACGCCGATGCGCATAGCGATCCCGCCGCCGGCGCCGGCTTGCCGCGCGCCAGCGCCTGGCGCTGGACGGCGGCGCTCGCGCTGATCCTCGCGCCGGCGGCGCTGTTGATCTATCTCGATCACGGCACGCCGGGCATGCCGCAGATCAGCTTCGCCGACCGCGAGGCCGACGCCGCGCGCGAGTCGCAGGTGGCCGGCCTGATCGGCCAGGTCGAGGCGCGGCTCGCCGAGAATCCCGACGACTTGCGCGGCTGGGTGCTGCTGGCGCGCGCCTATGTCCGCATGGGCCGCATCGAGGACGCGCTCAAGGCCCAAGCGACCGCCGGCGATCTGTTCGACCAGGAGCCGGACCTGGCGGAAGATGCCGCCGAAAGCATGGCGGCCTTCGGCGAATTGCTGATGCAGGCGGCGGACGGCGAGATCACCCCGGAGGCGCGCGCCGCCTTCGGCAAGGCGATCGGCTATGACGCGCGCAACGCGCGGGCGCGCTACTTCCTCGCCTTCGCCAAGATGCAGGACGGCGACCCGCGCGCCGCGGTGGCCGACTGGAAAGCGCTGATCGCCGAAACGGAAGCGACCATCACCGCCAATGGGGGCGGCGACATGCCGCCCTGGCTCGCCAGCCTCAAGCAGCGCATCGCCGAGATCGAGGCCTCCAGAAAACCCTAGGGCGCGGCGCGCTGGAAGACCGGCGCGCTAACCGGGAAATTCTTCGCGGCTGGCGGCGCGCAGCTTGGCGAGCGCCGCCGCCCAGCGTTTCGTCACCGGGCCGACCACGAAGACTTGACCATCGAACTGGCGCACCGGCCAGAGGCCGATCAGGCTGTTGGTCAGGAACAATTCGTCGGCGCCGCGCACTTCGCTCAAGGTGAGGTCGGCGATGCGCGCCGATTCCAGCAAGAGCCCGCGCATGACCCCGGCGACGCCGCAGCGCGCGAGATCCGGCGTCGTCACCTCGCCGTCTTTCACGACGAAGAGATTGCTCATGACGCCTTCGACGACGCGGCCGTCGCTGTCCTGCATCAGGCCCTCGGAAATCGCCGGGTCGGACCATTCGCCCCGCGCCAAGACCTGTTCGAGCCGGTTGAGATGCTTCACGCCGGCCAGCCGCGGCTGCAGGCCGAGCCGCGTCTCGCACAGCCGCACGGCGACGCCGGCCGTCGCCGTCTCCGGCGCGTAAGCCGGCCAGGGCGCGCGCAGCAGGATGCGCGTCGGCGCCGCCGGTTCGGGCGGCTTGTAGCCGCGCCCGCCGACGCCGCGCGTGACGATGATCTTGAGCACGGCCTGGTCCGCGCCCTTCAGCACGGCGCGCGCCTCCTCCGCCAGCAGGGCCGCGTCGGGCGCGGCAATGCCGAGAACGGCGCAATCGGCGGCGAGCTTGGCCATATGCTTGCGCCAGAATTCCGGCCTGCCGGCGCTCACCGCCAAGGTGCGAAAGACGCCGTCGCCATAGGCGAGGCCGCGATCCTGCGCCTTCACGCTATCGCCCGGCGCGCCATTGATCAGCAGATCGGTCATCGTTGCCGTTCAATCATCGCGATCGAGGGCGCGCAGCAGGCCGCGCGCCTTGGCGCGGGTTTCGGCCAGTTCGCGCTCCGGCACGGAATCGGCGACGATGCCGCCGCCGGCGCGAAACTCGATGGCGTCGCCGACGCGCAGCATGGTGCGGATCAGGATGTTGAAATCCATGTCGCCGTCGCGGTTCACATAGCCGAGCGCGCCGGTGTAGGGCCCGCGCGCCACGCCTTCCAGCTCGGCGAGAATCTCCATGCAGCGCACTTTGGGGCAGCCGGTGATGGTGCCGCCGGGAAACAGCGCGGCGAGGATATGGCCCGGCGTCGCGCCCGGCTGCAACTGCCCCCGCACGTTGGAGACGATGTGATGGACATGGGCATAGCTCTCGACCGCCATCATCTCGTCGACGACGACGCTACCGGGCAGGCAGACGCGCGACAGGTCGTTGCGCTCCAGATCCACCAGCATGATGTGTTCGGCACGCTCCTTGGGATGGGCGATCAGCTCGGCCGACAGCGCCGCATCCGCCGCCTCGCCGACCCCGCGCGGCCGCGTGCCGGCGATCGGCCGCGTGTCGACGATTTGCCCGCGCACGCGGAGCAGCCGCTCGGGCGAGGAGGACACGATGGCCATGTCTTGAAAATAAGGGGGGCCGAAGGTCGCCAGCGCCGCGAAGGGCGCCGGATTGCGCCGGCGCAGGGCGTCGTAGAGATCGGCGTGAGTCGCGCCCGGCCGCAAGCGTCCGCGCCAGGCGCGCGACAGATTGGCCTGGAAGATATCGCCGGCGAAGATGTAGTCGCGCACCGTCGCGACCGCCGCGAGATGGCGCGCCGGATCGTCCTCGGCGAGAACGCCGTCGAGCAGAACCGGCAAAGCCGCCGGCGCGTCGGCCAGCGCCGCGAGGTCGTCCTCCATCAGATCGAGCAGCTCGGCCCGATCCGCTTCGGCGATCAGCGTCAGGCGGCCGTCCGCGCGGTCGCGCAGCACGGCGGCGGGCACGCGGACGGCGCAAGCGACGGGCAGCGCGGCGGCGGGTTCGCCCGGCCGCGCTTGGGGCAGGCGCAGCGTCGGCTCGATCTCGCCGGCCAGCTCATAGCCGAGATAGACGAACCAGCCGCCGCGAAAGGGCAGATCGGTCAAAGCCGCGTCGTCGGCGCGCGCGATCGTCTCGGCTTGAAAGGCCGCGTCGAACGCCGCGAGAAAGCCGCGCCCGGGCGCCCCCTCCTGCTTGATGACCGTCTCGCCCGGAAAGGCGAACAGGATGTCGTGGCGGTTGTCGGACGAGGCCAGGCCGCGCGCCGCGCTTTCCAACAGATGCGGATAACGCGCCGGATCGAGGCGATGCAGCGCGAGCAGATCGGCGTCCCACGGCAGCGGGCGAACCACGGACCCGCCGATGCGCAAATCCGCGCTGCGGGCAAAGCCCGCGCGGCGAGGAGCGGATCGGCGGACGGCGGAGTTGGCCAAGGGTTCACCCGGCAAAGCTGGAAAGCGCCTATCTAGCAGAACCGGCCGATCTGCGCCATCATGACCACTTCCATTCCCGTCGTCCCGCCATGTCCGTCACACCGTCTCCCGCAACAGTCGCAGAACATCTCTACCGTTCGCCTTCTTGCTGGGTATCCATCAAAAGCGGCGTGGTGACGGCTGTGTTCACGAACTGGCGCGGCCTGCGCCATAGCGCCGTCGCGCCGCTAACGGACTATGCGGGACTCGGCCGCCGCATCGTTATGCGGCGCGATTCCTGGCTATCGCGCCACCCCACGCAATATGCGCAAATTCTGCTGTTGCATAGGAACGACCGCGACCGCGACATCGTGCTCTGGGATGAGCTCGTTCAAAGTCCGCCCTTGCAGCCGCACGCTCTCGTCGTCCGCGAGATGCTCGAACGCATCAGTGGCGAACTGGGTCTACCGATCTTCGATGGCGCGCGCCCGCCCAAGCGCTTGCGCGAAAGTTTGCAAGCGGACATGCCGGAGGCCGTGTTCGGCATGCGCATGCCGGACGAAGTCGAAATGTGCATCCGCGATCTCGTGATGAAAGGACGGATGATCGTCGCGAGAGACATCGCGCCGCTGCCGCGCGGCATCCTCATGCGTGCCGACGGCGACCGCTTGGTGATGAATTTTCGCATTTCCGCCTGGTGGGAAACCACGCAGATTCTCATGGCCCTGGGCGGCATCCTGTTAGCGGGCTTCGCCAAGGGCGGCGCACGCTACAGAGGCCTCCTGATCAAAACCTTGCCCTGGCTGCTCGGCATCGCCGTCGTCGTGCTCGGCTTCGCCACGCTCGTCGTGTTTCCCATCAAATATTTCATGGGCGGCAACGAGCTCGTGCTGTCGCAGGACAAATGGGTCTATCGCCCGGCGCCGGCCTCCGGCTTTTCGCCCGACGTGCGCATCGAAAGTTTCATCCCCATCAAGGACATCGAAGATCTGCGTCGCGAAGGCCCGCATGTGATCGTGACGATGGACAACGAGATCTTGCGCATCCGTTGCGCGAGCCGCGCCATAGCCGAATGGATGCGTCAAGCCTTGCTCGCCGTGTCGGCCTACGGTCTTGAACCCTTGCAAGCCGTTCTGCCGCCGACGGCAAACGCGGCGATGACCGGCAAGGGGCCCGAGATCGGCGAGACCTCAAGTTAAAGTGCGGATGTAAGGGGCGGATTGGCGGGATGGGGGTTGGTGGTGCTGCCAGTCTTGAGCGAACCAGTCTCCGAGCGATTTCCCTGTTAAGCAGGGAAATAACAGGGACTAGCTCTCTCACGGACCGCGTAAAACCCTCTAAACACCCCAAAGGCCCCGTCTTTTCAGGCGTTTGCCCAATTCCCCTGCCGGAGCGCACCCAAAATGGAACAGGGAAAGCATCGCCGCTTAACAAGGATCGTGCCTCCCTGGAACAGGCTAGCTACAGACACGCTAGTGCGAGGTGTTTCCGCCGGATTCACACACGTCGCAACTGGGGAGCGAGAGGGACAGGCTTCATGGCAACCTGTTCCCTGGTCTGAGCCTTTGAAGCGCGCCATGAGCGTGGGCTCAGACAATCGAGACTGCTAGCTCGCAGGCCCAGGAATGCTGCGCCATCTGGAGGATGAAGATGAGCGCCATAGCCACCCGATCTCCAGACAGCATTTTAACGGGACGGCTGTGAGACAGAATGTCAGCCAAACGGGATGGATTTCCAGAATCTGGGGCAGACGGGATGAATAGCGGGATGAAAGATGAAGTAAGTGGGATGAAACAGGGAATTTAACGGAAGTAATAGGATGGTTTGTTATCTGCAGTTAGATTTTTGTTCTTACTCTTTTTGCACATCTATTTACAAATCTGGGGAAAGCTGAGATTCATAATTGACGAATTCTCCAAAATATCGGAATCCTGATGAGGAACAGATCAGGAACAACCGAGTTTGAGGGTTTCGTATGTCACACGCGTCACCGACAGCGCAGGCCATCCGCACCATCGAAGAGCGCGCCATCGCAGCGCTGCAGCCCTATGGCGGCAATGCCCGCACCCATTCCAAACGACAAATCCGCCAACTCGCCGATAGCATCACCCGCTTCGGCTTCACGAATCCTGTCCTCATCGCCGATGACGATTCCATCGTCGCCGGCCATGGCCGAGTAGCTGCCGCCAAGCTTCTTGGCATGACCCATGTGCCTACGGTGCGCCTGGCGCATTTGAGCGGTGCTGAACGCCGAGCCTATATGCTGGCCGATAACAAATTGGCGCTGAATGCCGGTTGGGACCAAGACCTCTTGGCGATCGAGCTACAGTCCCTCGTCGATCTCGACTTTGATGTCGAACTGACGGGTTTCTCGATCGCCGAGATCGACCTGGTGCTGGATGGTGCCGGCGAGCGAGACACGACAGCGCCGAGCGGACCAGCGGACGCAATCCCGCCCATGCCTGAAACAGCCGTCAGCCGACGCGGCGATCTCTGGCAATGCGGCCGTCATCGGGTGCTCTGCGGCGATGCCCGTAATGCGGCTGACTACGCAGCGCTGCTCAGCGACGAGACGGTCGACCTTATTTTCACCGACCCTCCCTATAACGTGCCGATCGATGGCCATGTCTGCGGCCTCGGCCGTGTGCGCCATCGCGAGTTCGCCATGGGCGCCGGAGAAATGTCCGAGGCGGCATTCAGCGCCTTCCTGGCTGAAACGCTGGGTGCCGCCGCCAAGACCTGCCGAGACGGGGCCATCGCCTTCGTCTGCATGGACTGGCGCCATATGGGCGAATTGTTAACAGCTGGCAAACAGGTCTTTAGCGAGCTCAAGAACCTCTGTGTCTGGAACAAGACCAACGGCGGCATGGGGACATTCTATCGGTCCAAGCATGAGCTGGTGTTCGTGTTCAAGGTCGGGGACGCGTCCCACATCAACAGCTTCGGCCTCGGCGAGACGGGACGCTATCGCACCAATGTCTGGGACTATGCTGGGATCAACAGCTTTGGGGCTGGCCGAGAGTCTGAACTGGCCATGCATCCGACGGTCAAGCCCGTCGCCCTCGTCGCCGACGCCATTCGTGATTGTTCAAAGCGCGGTGACATCGTGCTGGATGCCTTTGGCGGGTCGGGGACGACATTGATCGCCGCCGAGCAGGTCGGCCGCTGCGCCCGCCTCCTCGAATATGACCCTGCCTATTGCGACACCATTGTCCGGCGCTGGGAAATCCTCACCGGCAAGCATGCCACCCTCGCTGCAACGGGGAAGCGCTTCGAGGATGTCGCCGAGCAACGGGCGCTATCTCCCATCACGATGGGTTAGGCGCATGACCAACCGCACAGATAATGTTCCGGAAAGACCCGAAGAAGATCCCGCTCACAACCAAAATGAGCAGGGAAAGCGCAAGGTTTACGCCGTCGGTTATGGCAAGCCGCCGCGGACGACGCAATTTGCGAAGGGACGATCAGGCAACCCCAAGGGGCGGCCACGAAAGCCGAAGGTAGCGCCCATTCAGTTGTCAGACGCCCCCTCCGATATGTTCCTCCAAACAGAGATCTATCGGCCGGTGACGGTGCGCGAGAACGGCAAGACGTTTCAGTTACCGCTGATGCAGGCGCTTTTGAGGGGCATGTCGATGGCGGGCCTCAAAGGCAGCCGGCTTTCGCAACAGTATCTTCTCGAGCTTGCCGCAGCGGCCGAGGAGCGGCATTTCCAATTCAAAATGGAAAGATATAAGCGCCTCGCCGCAGTCAAGCACCAAGGCGAGAAGCAGATAGCCGAGCACAAGCGTAGAAACCTACCGCCACCCGAGCTCTTGCCGCATCCCGACGATATCGTGCTCAAGCCAGCGACAGGCGAGGCATATGTCAATGGCCCCGAAACGCCCGAAGAGGCGCGCCGCTACGATGATGCCCTGAGATGCCGAAATTATTTTCTGTTGCGCGCAGCTCACGCCGAGAAGATTGGTGCGGGACCAAAGCTCCGGCGTGAGGGGCAAACATCCTGTTTGTACCTTGTCTGTGCTGCCACATTGGACAAGTTTCTGCCTGAACGCTTACGACTACAGGCCGACAAGGCGGCGTTGCTCATCTTTAATTTTGAGAGCCTGTCACGGCGCGAACGTGAGGCACAAATCGGAACTAAGTTTGCTCAGCTGAATGAAATTATGGCCTAAGCAGGTAAATAAAACGCCCTCGCAATGCCGATGTAAGCCCGATTACTCCAGCCCGCATTCGGAAAACAAGCCATTTAGAATGGTGGTGTCATTCACCCGGATGAGCCACATCGCTCTTAGCCTTAAGCACAGATTAAAGGAAGGCAGAACAGGAACGACGAGCGAGGGGTTTGCAAAAGCCTCAAGAACAAGGGCTCTAGTCAATTGGTCTGCAGCTAAAGCTATGACAGCCAATAGGAACGCCAGCCAAGCGCCGTTACAGGCGTTTGGTCTTAATTGGCAAGCTGGCTTCCAATCATTGGAGATCCCTTGACCGCCGTTGCCGGCGTGATGCGCAAGCGCTTTACGGTGTTTCGTGCTGCTTGTCTCGACCGCAAAGATCAGCCGCTACCTTATCCTCGCCGCCGTTCTCGATCTTGGTTCTAGGACATGGAACGTCCCTTCAGTAGCCCATGCAGATGCGCCCCAGCCGTGAGATAATGTTCGAGATAATCGAGCATGTCGGGGTTGCCCGACACCCGCGCGGCAAAAGCGCGCATAACAGGTAGCTGGCGTTCTGCAAAATCGAACATGTCGACGTTCGGCAGGCGCGAAATCAAGGTCGTGAAATTGAGCAGAACATAGCCGCTGTCCAGCCGTTTGGCAGCGCGCTCGAGCTGCGCTCTCACATCCGGCATGCTGTCCACTATCCATTGGCCGTATTTACGCAAGACGGTCGCATCTTGCTCCACCTGATTGCGCTCGAGATCAAAGTCTGCACGATCGATGATCTTCTGATCCTTATAGATCACCGGTGCATCCGGTCCCGTATCGCACTCCCAACCGGATTTCGGTTTAAGAAGCCGCGCTTGCTCTGTTTCCTCGAACATCGGTGAAAATGGCAAGGCACGGCAGCGGGCCGGCTTTTCATTCTGAATGCTGCAAAGATTATCCGGGCCCAGCGCGGGACAAGGCATCGCAGGAGGAACGTAAGCCAAAGGTGAGATGCGCACGGCAAACGATTTGCTCCGGCTGAGCGGCAAGACAAACCCCGTGCGCTTGACGATGTTGAACGATTTCGAGCCGGACCGCACTGGCGTCAGCATCACCACCAAAGGGAAGCGGTGGGCATGGCTTAAAGCGTCAGCGATGGTCAGGGGCAACCAGCCGTAACAGCATTTGCCGCACTTTGTGCAAGCGAAGCGTTGCTCATTCATGGCTGGTCTCCCTTTAAGCACCGCAGCATTTTTTATGCTTTTTGCCCGAACCACAGGGACAAGGATCATTCCGACCGACCTTATCGACCTGCACTGGCTTGCCTTTCGGATTCATCGTCCCGTCGGCATAGAGCCATTTGCTATCCTCGCGGCTAAAATGCGCCAACTCGTGATGCGCCTTGTCCTGCCGGCCTTCCTTGAACCGGGCAATAAATTCGACATCGCCCAGTTCATCTGTCAGACCGCCATCCTCCGTGCGGCGGATATCCAGACCTAACCATTCAACGCTTCCAGCCATTGCTTGGACGGCTGAACGGTTGAACTCTGCGTGCGCTTGCGCCGTCAATGTGCGCTCGACATGGTTCATATCGCCGACCACCAATGCGGCGTAGCGCGAGCGCATCAACGCTTCTGGCGACGGGGCATCCGCTCCTAGCAAGAGTGGCTGGCAGCAGCCTTCGAAGGTCGCGCCGGAGCCACAGGGACAGGGCGCCGCTTGAGGGATTGTTTGGAATGGCATCTCTCTCTCCGAAAAATGGGCCCCTCCACCGAAAAAGCCCAGATCATTCATACGACGCGTTTGATGGCGATGTAGTCGCCATTCGCACGCAGCGTTACGGTCACCGGCTGATTGGTGCGGGTTGCGCCAGAACCAGCATGTTACTATGGAAGACGGCTTCCAAATTCCCCTTATCACTGCGCGTCTCGGCCTTTGCTGCAGCCATGATAAATTGCGCGGTGGATTGCACGGATCGCCGTGCGTGTCGTGGTTGACCCCTCCGCTATTCGCCGTCTATTGATAGGCGGCCTTCGCGCCTTTCTTCATCTCCAGTTTGATCTCCGCGCCTTGTCCGGGTTTCAGGACGACGCTCATCGCGTCCCGTTTGGCTCGGGCGCTAAGCGACAATGTAACAGGTGAGCTGATATCCGATCAAAACCCAGCCGCCATCATTCGCGACATTTGCGGAATAGGTATGGCGCAGGAAGCAAGCGCTTTGGCGCCAACAGGCAATGACGATGAGAATGGTACTGAGTGCCAATAGCTGGCCACTCTCGACGCTCACGTTGAAAGCGATCAGGCCGCCCGGGGAACTCTCATTTGCACCGGCGAGGGCGCAGTTGACGGATCGTCATCGTGACGAAAGAAGATAACCGAGCATACCTAGGCCCAACGCGATTCGGTACCAGGCAAATGGGGCGAACCCATGCCGGCCGACGAAGCTGATGAGGCTCCGGACAACGATAAGGCCAGCGAGAAAAGCGGCGGTGAAGCCGATGGCGATGAGCAGGGTGTCCTTGGAATTCAGGAAGCCCCAGTTCTTGTAAAGATCCAATGCGGTCGCGCCTATCATCGTCGGGATCGCGAGGAAGAACGAGAATTCGGTTGCCGTCGGCCGATCAAGCCGAAGAAGAATCGCGCCCATGATCGTCGCACCAGAGCGTGAGACGCCCGGAACGATGGCCATGGCTTGGCAAAGCCCGATTTTGAAAGCGGCGCCAGCACCAATTGCATCTGTCCCAGAAATGCATGGCTTAAACGCCCATCTTTCGATAGCTAATATCGCGAAGCCACCTGCAACTAAACTGACCGACACCACATAAGGCGAAAAGAGCACGGTTTTGATGAAATCGTGTAGCAGCGCGCCGACGACAGCCGCCGGTAAAAATCCCATCAGGATTGCCGCGGCGAAACGGCGGTCCTTTTGGTTTCGTGGCAGCCCAAGCGCGACATGCCAAAGCTTCCAGCGATAAACCCAGCAAATGGCAAGAATAGCGCCTAGCTGTATCGCGACCTCGAAAACCTTGCCAGGAGGCCCCTCGAATCCAAGCAGATCGACGAGGAGGATCAGATGCCCTGTCGAAGATACGGGAATGAACTCTGTAAATCCTTCGACGGCACCTAGGATGGCGGCCAGCAAAGCTGAATGATGATCGATCAACTTCTATGCCCTGACGGGATTAGAATGACTATTGGCGGCCTGGAAGCTTTTGGACTTCATTTGCCACAGCGTCATAAAGCTGACGAGGGCCTAAAGCCGACAAAGGCTTGCCGTTTACAAAGAACGTCGGGGTGCCTCTCACTTCAAGCGTTTGAACGTCCTCAGCATCCTGTCTTAAAACCTGCTCAATTGCGGGCTGCGTAAGGTCAATCTTCGCACGATCCGTATCAAGACCTGCAGACAGCGCAACCTGCCAAGCAAGTTGAAGATTTGGATTCCCATGTACGGCCCAGTTTGGCTGAGCTTTGAGCAAGGCCTCAAGTACAGGTTCGAATAGATTTTGGCTTCGCGCAGCCTCTAACATCCGCACCACTTCATCTGACCCCTCGTGAAAGGCCGCGTATCTTAGGACAAGGCGAACATCCCCAGCGAAGCGCGCGATGATTTGCTTCACGATCGGGTAGAAGGCCCTGCAAGATTCACAGGATGGGTCGAAAAACTCCACAATCGTAACTGGAGCCTCGGCCGGCCCGATAATTGGTGCATGTGCGCGGACCAGTGCAGCAGAAAACGCGGCTGCCTGGTCAGCTTTTAATTTGACCAATCGGCGTTCGTGCCAAAACCCCGCGCCGAAAAAAACGACCAAGACTACAACCACCGTGATTTGAACGATCAGTCGCATTGACATCAGGACAAAGACCTCCGGCGAACAAAAAGGATCAGCCCTGTGATCGCACAAAAGGCAATGAGAGATAGGGTTGGAATAGGGACATCCAGAATAAGCATGTCGGCGCTAGAGCATGACGGTCCAATGCCGCACGGACGGATACTGCGAGGTAGAATCTCGAAATAGAGCAGCGTGTGAGACGCCGCGACAACTGCGCCGATCAAAGCTACAGGAAGCGCATAACGCCAGATTTCAGGGTCAGACCGATAACAGGCGATGCCTAGTATGACGGCCAATGGAAACATGAAAACGCGCTGAAACCAGCAAAGGTCGCACGGCGCACGCCCCATCACCTCGCCGATAAACAGGGCGCTGAAAGTAGCTATCATGGCGATCACCCAAGCGCAGTAGAGGGCGACCGACGCGCCAGAGATTGGTATCCGTTGTTCGGTCATTGGAATTGGGCTTTCAAGTTAACGATTGATCACCAAGGGTGCCTCGCCTCTTTTCTCGCTGCTCTGTTGGATGCGGACAATCGTCACGGTAAAAAACAACAGGGCGAGACCAAGCAACACCAAAGCTATCGCAAAATTCCGCGACTTGAGCCGACGGCGATATAGCGCCGCCTTTGTCTCATCATTGGTCATCTAAGGATCCTCAGTTGAGTCCGATCAAACGCTTGAGTTTGGCGACATTTGCAGTCGGCGATGTATCGTGAATATCGACGGTCCCTCGAAAGGCGCCGTTCGCATCGACCAAATAAACGCTGGCCGTATGGTCCATCGTGTAGTCACCGTTCTCCAAAGGGATGCGCTTTGCGTATGCCTTCCAGCTTTTAATTACCGCATCAATCTGGTCCGTGCTGCCGGTTAAACCGACAATGTTTGGCCCAAAACTGGTGACATAGTCAGCTAGAGCTGCCGGCGTATCGCGTTCGGGATCGACACTCACGAGCAAGATCGGAATATCAGCCTCCGGCCCAACCTGTTCCACGAGGTCCATTAGCCACGATAGTGTCGTCGGGCATACGTCCGGACAATGTGTGAAGCCGAAAAAAAGCAACCTAGGTTTACCCAGAAAATCCTGTTCCGTGACGGTCTTGCCGGTATGCGCTGTTAACTCGAATGCCCCGCCCAATTGAAAGGGCGGAGTCAAAGTGGCTTCGTTCGATGGGATAGTCGGAGTAGATCGCCAATAGCCAATAAATAGAGTGGCGGCGATAACCACCGCAACCCATGCGACGATCCGGATAAGTCGCAGAGGCTTCATCCTCAATTCCCATGTCCGTTATGATTTTGTTGCGTCTCTGGACGCTTTCTCAATGATTCGACGGCCAGCTCAACCGCAATGGCTCCGGCCCGCTCGAATGTCAGGAGCAAGGGAACGCGAGCGCCTTCTTTGAGAGGCTCGCGCAAATCAACCAACATAATGTGGAAAGTGCTGCCAGGTTGAAGATCGATTTGACCTTTAGCTGGAACGACGATGCCGTCCGTGACAGCGCGCATCTTCATGATGCCATCTTCGTTCGTGGTTTGATGTAGTTCGGCCCGCTGCGCCATATCAGACTCTGCTGAAACCAGCCGATCTGCCTTATCGCCGCGATTTTTTATCGTCATATAACCCGCACCGGTGACAGCGGACTTCGGCGTCTCTCGCGACCACGGGCGTTCGATAAGTATCTGATTCCCGCCGCTCTCGTTTCCGAGCGAACGGGCGAGCACAACGCCAAGTCCAACAGCCAAGATCAATGAACTCAGTCGATAAATGCCGATCATCGCAGCCTCAACATATGCTCATTGTTTTGGCGGGGTTACTTGCCGTGGCGCAAGCGCCGACACGACGATGAGCGCGACACCAGACACGATAAAAATATCGGCGACGTTGAATGTCGGCCAATGCCAATCGCCATAATGAAGATCGAGGAAATCAACGACCGCACCAATCCGCAGCCGATCGAGGATATTTCCAAGCGCGCCGCCGATCACCCCGCCGATTCCGATAATTTCTAGGAGGCTTTTTGCTTGAAGAAGCCACCACAGCAGAATGCCAACAACGACAAGGGTAAGGGCTGAAAGAATCAGTGGTTGATCCGTCGCAAACAGTCCGAAGCTCACGCCAGAGTTAAAACCTAAACGTAGGTTGAAGAACGGCAATATGCGCACAATCCGCGAAGGATCGCTAAAGGCCTCCAGAATCAATTGTTTTGTAATTTGATCCGAAGCGAAGGCGAAAACGATGAAGGGCAGTCCGAGCAAAAACGAGCGTAACGATAAAGGCGTTCGTGACATTGGTTCTCAAATCCAGGATCAGGTCTTATCAAAGCGGAAGGCCAATAGACGAAGTGCATTTAACGTCACGATCACAGTCGCACCTGTGTCGGCCATGATGGCGACCCACATTCCCGTCATACCGAGAACTGTCGTAACGAGGAATATCGCCTTCGAGCCCAGGGCTAAACCCACATTGACGTGAACATTGGAGATGGTGGCGCGCGACAACTTGACCAATTCGGCAACGCCCATCACGCGGTTGTTCAGCAAAGCAGCATCTGCGGTTTCAAGGGCAACGTCGGTGCCGCCGCCCATGGCAATACCAACTTCGGCTGCAGCTAGAGCGGGAGCATCGTTGATGCCGTCACCGACCTTGCCGACGGGGCCATATCCCTCGCTGTTCAGTTCCTTGACGATCCGCGCCTTATCTTCTGGCAGTAATTCCGCTCGCGCTTCGATCCCAAGTTCGCGTGCGATGGCTTCGGCGGCGCGCTTGTTGTCGCCGGTCAGCATCACGCCTTTCACCCCGAGTTGGGCAAGAGCCTTCAGACCCTGTTTGGCATCCTCGCGGGGCTCGTCGCGCAAAGCAATCAGGCCAAGCGCTGCGTTCCCCTCCACTAAAACGGCAATCGTCTTACCTTCGCCTTCAAGCTGAAGAGTTACAGCAGCAATATGATCGTCGTATGCGCCGCGTTCAGAAGCACTACGCGGGCTCCCCAAAAACAAGCTACGTCCAGCAACAATGCCGGTCAGGCCGTGACCGCCCAGCGCCTTTACGTCGCTGGCATTGCCGTCATTCAACCCATCAGTGCGGGCACGGACTAAAATCGCTTTGGCGATCGGATGGTTAGACCCGGTTTCCAAGGCAGCCGCCAAGCTCAGCGTTTCCTCAGCCGAAGCCTTGAGAGGAATGATGTCGGTAATCTGAGGATTGCCTTCCGTGAGCGTGCCGGTCTTGTCGAAGGCGATAGTCCGCAAACGGCCGACCGCTTCAAGTACGGCGCCGCCCTTGATTAGCAGGCCACGCCGCGCGCCAACAGCCAAGCCAGCGGCAATTGCTGCCGGCGTCGAGATCACCAAGGCGCAGGGGCAAGCGATCAAGAGCAAAGCCAAGGCCCGGTAAACCCATTCGCCCCACGATTGGCCAAAGGCGAGAGGCGGCACCACCGCCACAAGGATGGCAATGCCCACCACGAAAGGCATGTATAGGCGCGCGAACCTGTCGATGAAACGCTCGACGGGCGCTTTCGATTCTTGGGCCTCTTCAACCAGCCGCAAAATGCGCGAGATCGTATTGTCGGCGGCGGCTTTCGTTACCGTGACTTTGATTGCGGTCGTTTGATTGATCGTGCCGGCGAACACATCGTCGCCAACGTCTTTCGCCCGCGGCACCGATTCGCCGGTGATGGGTGCTTCATTAATGTCGGAGCGGCCTTCAAGAATCTTGCCGTCACAGGGAATGCGGTCGCCAGGACGGACCATGACCACATGCCCAGGCCTTAATGTATCTGCCGACACCTCGCGAAAGGAGCTGCCCACAGCGACAAGGGCAGTCTTTGGCGTCAAATCTCCGAGCGCCGTGATGCTCTTGCGCGCGCGCATTGCCGCGACGCCCTCCAGCAACTCACCAACGCTGAATAGAAAAACGACGACTGCAGCTTCACCCGCAGCGTTAATCGCCAATGCGCCAGTTGCAGCAATTGTCATTAGGAGTTCGATCGTAAAGATCGAGCCCGAAAATGCGGCTGACCAAGCGCGACGCGCCACTGGCACGAGCCCGACGATCGTGGCCACGACGAAAGGCCAAGGGCCAAGGACGGGCATAAGGAAGTCGGCGGCAAAAGCAGCGCCGAGCAATGCGCCGGTGACTATAACCAGGCGCCCTTTCGAGGTTTGCCACCAAGCGCGACCACTGAGCGCTTCGCTCTCGCCATGGCCGTGCCCACCATCTTGATGTTCCTTGGATGTAGCGTCAGCAACCTTGTAGCCAAGTTTGCGGATGGCTTCCGTCGCCGTAGTGGGCGCGAATGCGTTGCTGTTCGGAATCACGGAGACGGTCCCAGCTCCGACATTCACGGTCGTTGAACCCACTCCCGGGATGCGCTTGAGGGCGTTCTCGATCTTGATCGCGCAGCTTGGGCAATCCATTCCCTCAACATTGAAGCGGACCGGTTGCCAAGCGGCGGTAGCAGGCTCTTTGCCATTCGCATGATCGCCGTGATCGTGGCCAGCGTGATCGTGGCCAGCGTGATCGTGGCCAGCGTGATCGTGGCCAGCGTGATCGTGGCCAGCGTGATCGTGGCCAGCGTGATGGTGGCCCGCGT